>Ga0208688_1000002_pt1 | contig 596720 bp, 469 predicted proteins | sample June2015DPH_6_15_FD_184696 | JGI IMG/M metagenome (GOLD analysis project Ga0208688, IMG submission 184696) | Peatland microbial communities from SPRUCE experiment site at the Marcell Experimental Forest, Minnesota, USA - June2015DPH_6_150... | ecosystem: Environmental > Terrestrial > Soil >... | reverse complement strand
TCCTTAGGCAGCTCCGGCTATTGTCCGCAGGTGACGTTCAGCAGTTCCACCAATCGGATCACCAACATTGGCAGCGCCTCAGCCAGCTACGACGCGGCGGGGAACATGACCAACGACGGGAGCCACACCTACACTTGGGACGCGGAAGGACGGGCGGCGACGGTGGATAGCGGCTCGACCTGGAGCTTCACCTACAACGCGCTGGGCGAGCGGGCCGAGTGGGCGCATCCCGGAGGCGCCGACGAGCACCTGTTCGACCCCAGCGGCACGTGGCTGGGGACGGCCGGCGCCTACAGCCTCGTCCGTTTCAACGGCCGCAACTGGGTGGTGTACGGTGGCGGCGAGACCTACTTTGTCCACGCCAACAACCTGGGTTCAACCACCATGCAGACGAAGCACGACGGGTCAGTGGTGGAAGACATGGCCTTTTACCCCTTCGGCGCCGTGTGGGCGCAACCGCTCAACGGCTATGGTTACAATTTTGCCAGCCTGCCGTACCGCGACGTCGCCACCAATGCGGATATCACCACCTTCCGCCACTACTCGTTCATTTTGGGCCGCTGGCTCTCCCCCGACCCGCTGGGCGGCCATATTACCAATCCGCAGTCGTTCAACCGCTATGCCTACGTGCTGAATAACCCGACGAGCTTGGTGGATCCCCTTGGGCTGGACTCCTGCAAGCCCACACCCGGCAACAACAACTGTCAAGGGACCAAGCACACGCCTCCTTGCTATGGGATGGTCTGCGCTGACCAGTATTACGGCGGCGCATTGTTCGCCAATTTTGGCTCGTTGGCCGGCACGCAAGTCCCCATCTGTCTGAGTAATGGGAAACTGGGCTACTGTAACCAGAGCGCGAACATTCCATTCTCAGCCAACGGGAGCGACGAATTCGACGCCATTAACTCCGCCAGCGGCGTGTACTGGACCGCCCCTCCGGGCTCCGCTGTGACCGACGCCAGCGGAAGGACATCAACCAGCGCCGGCACCCTCGGCTTCAGCGACACGTTGTGGAGCGAGGCCACGGGCACCAGCAATGTGCTCGAATTCTTGGGACCCGCAACCGATACGACGGGTCTGAAGATGCAGTTCGCCAAGGCGCAGCAGATCCAGGCCCTCCTTTCTGGCAACTACCTGTTCGGGCCGAGCACGCCCGATGCAAGCAGCCGCGGCCCAGGCGTGACTGCGTTTGGCCCGGTCCCAGTATTGATCGACACGATTTATATCCCCGTGTTCGACATCTCCTTTCCAATATTCCAGTGGCCGTGGTCGAAATTGCCTTCGCCCTCCGGGCCGTAGGCCCGGCACCGGCGTGGGCGCGGGCCGCGTGGGTTGGGGCGTCCTGGCCAGGAAGGTATGGAAACAAGAAAATGCGGCTCTGCGTAAGCCTGCTATTTATAATTTCGGTGATCAACGCCGCTCATGCGCAGCAGGCGCCATGCACTGTCGTCGGAAACGTAGTAAAGCTTCAAATGCCATACCCGCTTGAGCCAATACCGCGGGGCGGCAAGTACCTGCCGGGGCCGTTGGTGGTCCCAGATCGACGTTTGGCTCCGGGTGACTTTGTCGCTCACGATGGGTTATTCCATCGAGTGCCCATAGTTTCCGTCGAGGCCGACGAAGGACCCCGTCGCATTGTCATGGTGGAAACATCAATTGGTGACCCTTGGCGCGGTGTGGCCGGGCGAGTACCGGGCCCTCCACCGGAGATCACTGCTGTTCTATCCGCGGCTCGGCCGCAGGATTCGTTTGCCCTGCTGAGAGTCGGAGGGCCGCGCGTGGAAGTTCGATTCGGGTCAAGCCGTGATGCGCTCCGAGCTGGGATCGAAGCCCTGTCGCGCCCCGACCAAGATGGGCTAGAGGGGCCCGATTTGTTCGACGGACTTTTGGAGGCCATCACCTGGTTCGGGTCACCGCAAACTGGTGACTCGATCTTCCAGTTCGGTGGGATCCGCCGCTGGCGTTGGGACAAGTCAAAGGCTTCACAGCTTCGGACCGCCTTGGTCAGCCGGGGGATTCGGCTGTTCAGTCTGGGCGGCGCCTATGACACGCTCGGGGGAGATGACGGCTTGAGCGGAGCGTGGGAGAGCCCCATGGGTACTCTATGCGAGCAGACCGGCGGCGGGTGGCAGGAGATCGGTTATTTGGGCCCTAACGCGCGCGACGACATGCTATGGGAATGGCAGAACGCGGCGAAGGCCCTGTACGATATGGCGGCCTTCGCCTACGTCCTCCGCCTCCCAAGAACGGGTCCGCACGTAAAGATTCAGCTTACGCCGGCAGCGCAGAGGTTCAGGGCGTTCAGCTACCCAAGCCCGTTGCCCGTCTGCCCGCCGCCGACCGCCGCTACGTCGGCAGAGGGCCAGAAGACAAAGTGACCGCCGGCCTGCGCGGCCGGGAGTCCGTAGCGCAGGGCTAGCCATGTAGCCCTGCGGGATTTCCAGATGTGTTTCTGTCGTCGGGTGCATTCAGCGTCAATACATGGAGGGGCGACAAAGCTTGCCCTGAGCAGCGCGAAGGGGCCAAGGCGCGGGCCTTGCGCTACAATACAGCGACGAACCGAATCAGCCAAATCTCGGGCTCAAGCACTGGGATTACCTACGACGCGGCGGGGAACACGACGCAGGATTGGACCGGCTACGCGACGCGAGGCTATACCTGGGACGCGGGGGCCGCGTGACCTCGGTTTCGTCTCCCTCGGGCGGATCGGCGATAGCGACGCACATCTATAACGCGCTTGGACAGCGAGTGGAGCGGACGGGATCGGCGATAGGCTACGGGGGTACGCTAGACGAATATTACGATGCCTTTGGCAACGGGGCGCTGATCATCAACAGCAAGTAGCGCGGGCCGCACAGGCGTAGCGCAGACCGCCGTCTTTGCGGTCTGCGGCTCTTTCCTGGCAGAGGCTAGCTCGGTAGCCTATGATATGGAATCAACGACCTACGACGCGGCGGGCGATCATTGGCAGAGAAGAGGCGCGGACCCCAAGGGCGCGGGGGCCCGCGCTGCGGCCTCCAGCCTTGGATGATCGAGCTGGGCACGAGCGCCGACAATTCCGCCGACTCCTGTCTGGTGTACAATTATTTCACGAGCTGGACGGCTCGCACGAGCTGCCCCAGCCCGAGCGCGGTGCCCACGAGCGGAGCGGGCAACAATGGGAATGTGATGGGCTACTGGTATCAGGACAGCGTGAGCACGAGCCTCAGCCACACGGCGACGTATACCTTCGATGGCGTCAATCGGCTGACGGCGGCTGCGGCGACGGGCAACTCGACCTACAGCCAGAGTTACAATTACACCTCCGACGGCTCCAGCGGCCAATTCGGCAACATGAGCTGCTCCTTAGGCAGCTCCGGCTATTGTCCGCAGGTGACGTTCAGCAGTTCCACCAATCGGATCACCAACATTGGCAGCGCCTCAGCCAGCTACGACGCGGCGGGGAACATGACCAACGACGGGAGCCACAACTACACTTGGGACGCGGAAGGACGGGCGGTGACGGTCGATGGCGGGTCGACCCGCACTTTCACCTACAACGCCCTGGGGGAGCGGGTGGAGTGGGCGTACCCGGGCGGGGCGGCCGAAATGCTGTTCGACCCGAGCGGAACGTGGCTGGGGCAGGCCGGGAATTATAGTCTGGTGAATTTCGGGGCCGGGCACGGGGTGACCTACGGCGGCGGCGAGACCTACTTCAACCACTACAACAGTCTGGGATCGAGCTCCATGCAGACCAAGCACGACGGGTCGGTGGTGGAGGACATGACGTTTTATCCCTTCGGGACAGTGTGGGCGGAGCCGCTCAGCGGCTATGGATACAACTTCGCCAGCCTGCCGGCCCGCGACCTCGGCAGCAATACGGATATCACCGCGTTCCGACAGTACAACTTCACCCTCGGCCGCTGGCTCTCCCCCGACCCGCTGGCCGGCGACATCACCAACCCTCAGTCCCTTAACCGCTATGCGTATGTGATGAATAACCCGACGAGCTTTGTCGACCCGCCGGGGCTGAAGAGCCAGGCGCCCTGTGTGGCACCGCCCGGCTACGTTTTGATGAGCACCAATCCCTGCGCTAAGAGGCCGGCGCACACCTGTGGGGGCATGGTCTGCGCCGATCAGTACTACGGAGGTTCCCTCTTCGAAGGGTATGTCGGCTACCAAGGGGAGAATATCTGTCTCACTAACGGTGTTTTAGGATACTGCAACGAAGGTGCTCTAGGTTTGATTGTCAATGGAAACGACGAGTTTGACGCGACCGCGCAAGCGAATGGAATGTCCTTCACCCCGGCCGGCCAGACGCAGATCGACTCGAGCGGCAGGTCCTCTACCGGAACGGGCTCGTTTACATTTGACGCAGGCGCGTGGATGCAAGCCGAGGGCTTTAGAGACTCCGGGATCCTGGGGAAATACGCACCCATATCCGGATACGGCACCATCATGACTTCCAGCGGAACCCAGAGCGCTGCCTGGGGGAGTTTCGCCGAGAGCCTTACGCCAATGCAGGGAACTAACTTCCTCTCAACGGTCTACAGCACGGATCCCCGAACCGGTTTTAACTATTTTGGCGCGGACTCCAACTTGTCCTATTTGAATGGGAGTCTCAACTCCTTCAACTGGTATGGGAACGTAACTGCGTCCTTTGAAGATGGGGTGCTCACCATCTACATTACGAACCCGCACCCGCACTAAACTTGGTCTTTCCGTGGACCATGATGGGCCTCTTGAGTTCCGGGTTTGGAGGTTCGGCCTAGGATTATTTTGATAGACGAGACATGCACTGCCATGGGGTCAGAGCGAGCGGCACCGGTGCTCGCCGCTCTCACAAAAGGAGTCCTTATGCCAAGCGACAAGCACGCAGCGTGGACCCGGCCCGACTTCTCTGCGCGTTCTATTGGGTGCATCTATGCTCTTGTTCTTCTGGCTCTAATAGGCACTGCTTGCCTGGCGCAGCAGCCCTGCACGGTCCCTGTTAGGGTGCTGGCGTTTGATTCATCCTCGTTTCCGAAGGAGTTCGTCGATCGGGCACTTGCATGGAAGCAAGCTTCCCGCGGAGGAAGACCCGCCAAGCCCGGCCTTCTGGACATGGGGCAGCTCGGGTATGCCGCGCCTCACGCGTCGAAGGTGGTGCTAGACTTGCCGGCGAAGGCCTTTCTTGCTCGCGACGAAAACCATCCAATTTCAGTACGTTCCGTCACTATCGACCGCGGCCCCCGCCGAATTGTCTTCGTCGTGGACAATGGGAAGGAGACGAACTCAGTAGCACGAAAGATCGAAACGGCGGTGATCACGGACATTCTCTCAAAAGCGCGCGCCGAGGATTCGTTTGCTTTGCTCACGGCCCGTGGTCCGCGTGTTACGGTCCTCCTCGGCGCACCCCGCGACACGATCCAGGCGGCGGCTGAAAAGCTTGACAGCTCAATTCAGGGAAAATCCGACGGCGAAGGGGTGCCCGATGCCCTGCTGGAAGCGAGCACTTGGTTACAGACGCAGCGGCCGGGAGACACAATCTTCCTCTTAGCGATGCGTATCGAGGGCAGGCACAAGGCTAGCGTTACCAGGGTCCGCAAGGCGCTGGGTGCAGATCGTGTCCGGCTTTTCGGCTTCCAGTTGGGGCCGACTGCCATCTGGGGCCCCACGTTTGGGACGGACGTGACCAGCGCCGAGGTCGCTGACGGGATGTTCTCCCTGGCCAGCAGAACAGGTGGTGAAGCTGTGTTGGAAAACACGGAAGAAAATGGGTACGAGCTCCGGGATGCCCGCCTCCAACAGCTAAGAGATATTGCGGAGCGGATGTACAACTCCATCACTGAGTACAACGTGCTCGAGCTGAGCTCTGTTACAGGGCACCTCAGGATCAGCTTGTCGCCAGAATCCCAAAAGGGCCTGCTCGTGCCGATGGATGTCCTGTATCCCGGAGACCTGCCCCCGTGCAAAAGCCCGTGAGGTGGATAGGGTGCTCGTGATCACGCGCGGCTTGTCTCTTCACGATCGACCCGATAATCCGATAAAATGCTGGCGAAGATTTCTCACGCGACCGGAAACATGACCAATGAGGGGGTGTACAGCTACGATGCCGAAGGGCGGCAAACGTCCGCCGCCAGTGTCAATTACACCTACGATGGCGGCGGGCAACATGACCGGGGACGGCACCGGCTACAACACGCACACCTGTCAATGGGACGCGGAGGGACGGGTAGTGACGGTCGATAGCGGGTCGACCCGCACTTTCACCTACAACGCCCTGGGGGAGCGGGTGGAGTGGGCGTACCCGGGCGGGGCGTCCGAGATGCTGTTCGACCCGAGCGGAGCGTGGCTGGGGTGGGGCGGGGTTTATAGTTTGGTGAATTTCGGGGGCGGGCACGCGGTGCTCTACGGCGGCGGCGAGACCTACTTCCAGCACTTCAACAGTGTGGGATCGACTGCCATGCAGACCAAGCACGACGGGTCAGTGGTGGAAGACATGGCCTTTTACCCCTTCGGGACAGTGTGGGCGGAGCCGCTCAGCGGCTATGGGTATAACTTCGCCAGCCTGCCGGCCCGCGACCTCGGCAGCAATACGGATATCACCGCGTTCCGACAGTACAACTTCACCCTCGGCCGCTGGCTCTCCCCCGACCCCCTCGCCGGCGACATCACCAACCCCCAGTCCCTTAACCGGTACGCGTATGTGATGAATAACCCGACGAGCTTCGTGGACCCTCTGGGACTTTGGGGGGACTGCCCTCCGTTTGTCATTTGTACCACGGTGTCAGCCCCCTACCCTCCTGACAACGGGGGCGGCGGTGGCGGCGGGGATCGTGCTGATGATCCCGTTTTGATTTACTTCCCCGATGTCCACGGTCGCGGCGCGGGCGGCGGGAGCGCACCGGACATCTCTCATACATGGTGGAAGACCTTCCCCTGCACCCAGAGCGCCACGCAGTTGATGTCCTCGGTGCAGAATAACATGGGACAGTTCGCCGACAATCGGAGCCTGCCCTTCGCGGCGGACTTCCCGTCGGCCCCCCTTCAGTTGGGCCAGCAGTACGATATATTCCCGGGGCTGACAACTGCGGGAGGCGGCATGGCGCCGGTCAACGACCTCCGAGTGACAGTAACAGCGCAGACGCCGAACGCCTGGGTGTTCACCACCGACCCTGCGCACCACTACTTCAATGGCACGGTAGCCTTCATCGCGACTGACGCTGGCAATGCAAACGTCACTTTCTCGATCACGGCGAGCGCGAACTATTCAAGTAAATTCACCAAGTACATACTTGGGTGGAGCATAGAGCCAGGTGAAAACTCCACATGGAAGAACCTCCTTAACGACCTCCAGAGCCATTGCTCGTTAGGGGGTAGCTGATGAGCACCTCTATATCCGCTCCTTCCTCTGAGAAGGGTTTCGGTTCCACTCTGATGGAAGATTCCACGCTAATAAGAGTCATCGTCCTGATTAACTTCTGTCTTCTCGGTCTTTTTGCCTGGCCGCTAAGCCCCACGACCGAGGAGAGGCTGCTCGATGCAGTCAGGAGAAGCGGGGCAGATCAATTGTTGTCTGGAGGGCTGCAGTTGTGGGCCGTAGGTTCGACCCTGGTCGCCACGGTTCTTCTCATAAGGCGAGCTGTCAAGAGATCTCGAGGGACGGAACGCCTGCAGTCCACGCGAAAGAGCCTGATGGTTGACGCGGGCCTGCTGCTGGCATGGTGGCTTACACTTCTAGGCTTATGCATGTACGGCTTTATGCTCGGGATGGGTGGGTGACTGGACGACCATACTTATCGGGGTATATGCCATCTGGATGCAAGGAAAGTGTCGATGTGGACGGGAATTACGCATAGACGATGAGAAATCCGAAAAGATGGGGACGCACAATGGAACGAGCTGGGCCGGCGAGCCGCGCCATGGCTGCTTCGGGAGATCTTGATGTCCGATAGTAATTGGCTCGATCTCGGTCGCAAACCCCTCCGGGCAATCTTGGTCGTCGGGTATGGCCAAGTTGTGCTAGGCGTCCTATATTTCGCCCTGCTCTTCCTGCGCGTCGGGCGGGGGTTGAAGGCGCCGTATCTCGAAGCTCTCGTTTGCTTCCCGCTCTTGCCGGGCTTTTACGTTGTCGCACCGCTGCTCGGAAAACCGGCGCCGGGCCTTGGAACACCGCTGCCTTTGGTGCTGGCCTTGGTCCTCAACTGCGTGATCTACTCGGGTCTGTGGTTGGCCGGCGCAACGCTCTGGCGGCGCGTGCGGCGTCATCACAACATTGGAACATCTCCGAATGTCGTCTGATACTTCGATGCCAGACCTCGGCCGCTGGCTCTCCCCCGACCCGCTCGCCGGCGACATCACCAACCCTCAGTCCCTTAACCGTTATGCGTATGTGATAAACAATCCGACGAGCGCCATCGACCCGCCGGGGCTGAAGAGCCAGGCGCCGTGTGTGGCACCGCCCGGCTACGTTTTGATGAGCACCAATCCCTGCGCTAAGAGGCCGGCGCACACCTGTGGGGGCATGGTCTGCGCCGACCAGTACTACGGCGGCGAGATGTTTGAGGGTTTCGCGGGCCCGAGCGTGGCCGGGATCTGCGTGAATAGTGGGGCTATGGGTTATTGCAACCAGGGCGCGCTGGCCTCCTTTTGGGCAAACGGGAGCGACGAATTCGACGCCATAGACCCGAGCAGCGGGGTGTACTGGACCGCCCCACCGGGCTCCGCTGTGACCGACTCCAGCGGCAGGACATCAACCAGCACGGGCAGCCTAGGTTTCAGCGATCTGGTCTGGAGCACGCTGACCAACACCAGCTCCGTGCTCCAGCCTTTCGACTCCGCCACGCAATCGCAGAAAGATGCATACGCAGCGCAGCTGCAGGCGCTGGCGGTGGGAGGCTATGGTTGGGTCCCGAATCCGGGAGCCGCGACGGCGCAGTCGCCCGGGGAGTCCGCGGTTGGGTGGGGAATCGGCCCCGTGGGGACCGCAAGCATCGTCGACGTCTCCGCCGGTCAGGTCCTTTCAGTTTGGCGAATCTACGGCCCCGTTCCGGTTTCGCTGCCCGGCGGATGGTTTAGAGGCCAATAGGCTTTCATATGCGATTCTCAATAGCCTTCCTACTTTCGCTTTTGGCTAGCGGCCATGCACCAGCGCAGGACCCAGCCTGCACGGTTGTGACAAGCGTCAGGACCGAATTGCCAGCCACCGCCCCTGGGGTGGCTTTGGGCCACTACTACTTTGGACCGCTCCTGGTTCCCGAGCGCCACCTTCCAGCCGGCGCATTTGTAGCGCATGATGGCTCTTTTCATCACGTGCCGATACTTTCGGTCGAGGCGGATGAGGGACCTCGCCGGATTGTACTACTCGAAGCCTTCGATCGAAATTGGCGGGGTCGTGGCGTGAGGATCGGGGGGACGACCTCTGCGTCACCGCCGGAGCTCGCAGCGGTGCTGTCGGTGGCCCGGCCGGAAGACTCCCTCGGCTTGCTGGTGACCGGAGGACCGCACATTGAGGTCCGCCTTGGCTCGCCTAGGACCGATCTCAGCGAGGTCGTGGCGAGCCTGTCACGACTGGCTCCGGACGGGGCCAACGGGCCGGACTTCTTGGACGGGGTTCTCGAAGCAACGCGTTGGTTCGGTTCGCCCCAGCCGGGCGACGCTATTCTTGAATTCGGCATGCCAGACACCTGGGACCGTGCCAAGGCCAAAAGGGTCCGGGCTGAACTGACTAGGAGGGAGATACGTTTGTTCAGCCTGGGCGGCGCATATACAGAGGCGGGAGGCGACGCCGGAGCCAGCGGCGAGTGGCAAAGTCCCCTCGCCCGCCTATGCGACGAGAGTGGAGGCGGGTGGGAGAACCTAGCGTATCTCGGAGTCGACGCCGGCGACACGATGCGGTGGGAGTGGCAGAACGCAGCGAAGGCCCTCTACGATCTGGCAAAATTCGCTTACATAGTACGCCTGGCCAAAACGGGGCCGCGGGTCAAGCTTCAGCTAACCCCCGCCACGTTCGATCGCCCGCAATGGATTCACTTAGCCTATCCTTCGCCGTTGCCTGTCTGCCCGCCGCCTGCCGCACCGCCTGAGAAGAGCCGGAAGCAAGTAGCGCGGACCCCGTAGCGCGGGCCGCCGATTTTGCGGCCTGCGGCTCTTCCCTGGCACGGGCTAGCACGGTAGCCTATCATAATCGGCGGGTGACGCCTACGTCGCGCTTTTTGCGATGTAGGCGACCACGGTCGACCTGGGCACGAGCAGCAACAATTCCGCCGACTACTGCTTGGTGTACAATTACTATACGACCTGGACGGCTCCCACGAGCTGTCCCAGCCCGAGCGCGGTGCCCACGAGCGGAGCGGGCAACAATGGGAATGTGATGGGCTACTGGTATCAGGACAGCGTGAGCACGAGCCTCAGCCGCGCGGCGACGTATACCTTCGATGGCGTCAATCGGCCGGCGACGGCGGTGGCGACCGGGAATTCGACCTACAGCCAGAGTTACAATTACACTTCGGACTCCTCGAACGGCCAATTCGGCAACATGAGCTGCACGACGGGGAGCTCCGGCTACTGTCCGCAGGTGACGTTCAGCAGTTCCACCAATCGGATCACCAACATTGGCAGCGCCTCGGCCAGCTACGACGCGGCGGGGAACATGACCAACGACGGCAGCCACAACTACACTTGGGACGCGGAAGGACGGGTAGTGACGGTCGATGGGGGGTCGACCCGCACTTTCACCTACAACGCCCTGGGGGAGCGGGTGGAGTGGGCGTACCCGGGCGGGGCGGCCGAAATGCTGTTCGACCCGAGCGGAACGTGGCTGGGGCAGGCCGGGAATTATAGTCTGGTGAATTTCGGGGGCGGGCACGGGGTGACCTACGGCGGCGGCGAGACCTACTTCAACCACTACAACAGTCTGGGATCGAGCTCCATGCAGACCAAGCACGACGGGTCAGTGGTGGGAGACATAGCCTTTTACCCCTTCGGGACAGTGTGGGCGCAGCCGCTCAGCGGCTATGGGTATAACTTCGCCAGCCTGCCGGCCCGCGACCTCGCCAGCAACACGGATATCACCGCGTTCCGACAGTACAACTTCACCCTGGGCCGCTGGCTGGGTCCCGACCCGCTGGGCGGCCACATTACGAATCCCCAGTCCTTCAACCGCTATGCGTATGTGCTGAATAACCCGCTGAGCGCCATCGACCCGCTGGGGCTGGACGGTCCTTACACCGCGCCGGCGACGAACCCGTGCGGCTGGTGGACCGGAGCCACCCCGGGCAGCTACGCAGGCTACGCGGGAAAATGCCAGCAGCAATATGCGGCGGCGTGGGCGGCGGCCCTAGCGAACTACGGGAGCGGTTGCTTAGCCGGGGAGTACGGCTGCGGCGCCGCAACCTCCAATAGCAGCGCATCCCTTGCTTACGGCGCCGACTTTTTCGATGCGATGCTGTGCTTTGCGCAGGGCAACACTGGGTGCGGCGCCAGCGTGGGCACCGACGCCCTGGGCAACATCGGATTCACTGTGAATCCGTATTTAGAGCCTACACAGCCCACCTACACCCCCCCGACCACATCGCCGAGCGGGGAAATAATCGTCCCGGGCTACTTCTCCTGGGAGACCTGGGAGACAGCCCCGACGTCCAGTCCCAACCTGAGCATGATGACCTTGTCCAGTACTTTCCCGAGCGCCGCTTCCGACAGCGGCTTCAGCATAGGTTCGAACAACCAGGTCAATTTCCAGCCCGCCGGATTTACTTGCGTGACATGCGGGCCCTGGACGGATGGTGGAATGCTCACGAAACCTATGGGTAAGCCCGCGACCGCCACTGCGCAGCCGGGCTCGCCAGCGGCGACCGCTTTTTCCGGCGCTTTCTTGCCCGGCTCGGCTCCGGTATTTTTCCCCGTGCCCTCGTCCCCATAGCCCACGAGGTGGAGGGCGCGCCAGAGCGGGCGCGCAAGGAAGGAGGCTTAATGAAAAGCTTTCGACATAGGAAACGCTTACAGCCCATTGATGCACAAAATGAAAAGCCGCAGAGTATCTGGACCGCGAAACTCTGCGCTACGCTGCTCCTGGGACTGGCTGCGCTCGTCCCCGCGGTCTCCTTCGCAGCCCAAGCCGCGCCCGCCGCCACCAAGGCTCCAGCCAGCCTCACCGCCGAGCAGATCCTGGCGGAGGTTTCCCAAACCTACCGTGGCCTTAGATCCTTTCGCTTCCTCGAGCGCGACAAAAACACGGCGTCAAAGATTTTCGGCGCGCCCGCCGACCCGGCCTTTTATGGCCCTTTTGATCGCAGCCTCCCGCCCGATAGCGTCGTACGCTACGAAACCGACTTATATGTATCCACCCCTGGAAAGATCCGGATCGTTGTGAGTTCTTCGCAAGGCAAAATTCTGGTGGTTTCGAGTGGCCGGAATACCTGGGCGTACATCCCCGATTTGGAGGAATACATTGAGGCCGCCGGCGCGCCGCTGCTACAAGAGCTGTGGACGGACACAAATTACCCCATTTTCTTTGTCAGCGGTGATTTGGCCTGGTCCAGGACCCCGTCTAAGGGGGCGGCGAAGCTGCGAGGCGAGGAATCTTTGAGTCTCGGAGGCCGGAAAGTGCCGTGCTACGTTGTGGACGTCCCCGCCATCAGCTGGCCGAGGCTTTGGATTGACGAGCAGCGATTCATAGTTTTGCAGGGCAAGTGGCACTACAGGGGGGCCTATTATACCTGGCGCCTGACGAAGGCGGACCTCGGCCCGATATCGAACGATGTCTTTCAATTTGTCGCTCCGGGCAGTGCCCGCCGTGTGGACTCATTCAGCGCTCCGGCCAGTGCTGGGCAGCACGCCGAGAAGGGGCCCGGATACACCGCGGTTCTGAGTCTTTCAAGCCCTCCCTCGTTAGATCAGCTTGAGCAGAAGCTCGTGTACCTTCTCATTGGCTCGGAAATGGAAGCGAAGGCACATGACTTTACGCTCGGGAGCCTCGGCGGCGAAACTGTGCGACTTGACGGCTTGCGCGGCAAAATCGTGGTGCTGGATTTCTGGGCGAGCTGGTGCGAGCCCTGCCAGGAAGAATTGGCGGCCATGCAGAAGCTGCACGACGAGCTCGCATCAAAAGGGGTGGTTTTTCTCGGAATTGACGACGAGAGCTCGGACACGGTGCAGGATTTTGTCAAGGCTCACGGCTACACGTTTCCGATGCTTCTTGACCCAAAGCAAACTGTCCATGGCCTTTACGGCGTTCGCCTAGCGCCGACGACGGTGGTGATCGACCGCAAGGGCAAAATCGCTGCCCGCTACATCGGCGCGGGCGGTGAGGCACAACTCCTCCGCGCCCTCAAATCCGCCGGGCTCAACACCGCGCCTTGAGGGTAGCGAGCGGGGTAGCGCAGAGGTACGCGCTTTTTGCGTTCCTCTGCGGCTGTTCCAGGGGAAATGACGTTCTACGGGCGCGGAATCGAAGGAGCAAGTAGCGCGGACCCCGTACCGCAGACCGCCGGGTTTGTGGTCTGCGGCTCTTTGCCAGCCGTGTGATACGAGGCTAGGTCGCTAGCCTCGCGAGCGGCGACAGCCCTGACCGATGATGCGGGGTCACCCCCGACGCGGCGGCAACCCCGGCACCACGCCCGGAGTGTACACATTAACCGTCACCGGAACCTACGCTTCCGGTTCGACCACCCTGACCCACAGCGTCAGCCTTACCCTACAGGTCAATCGGCAATCGGCAATCGAAAATCGCAAATGAATCAGTCCAGCGTTGCCGCGCTGCCTTCGGTGAGCCGCTTCAGTTGGCGCAGGGCCGCCTCATACTTGGGAAATTGCTTCTCCGCCTGGCGAAACTCCGCCGAGTGGACGACGCGCCGGTGCCCGCGGTGCTCGGTGGGAAACCGCATGTGCAGCATCTCATGAAACACCACGTACTCCACCAGATTCCGCGATACCTGGGGTGAGTCAAACCAGCGCGTGATGGTGATGGTGCGGTGGGCGTCATCATAATGGCCCAGCGACCGGCGCGACCGCTTGCGGCTCCATCCGATGCGCGCGGCGGGCAGTTGGCCGCTGAAAAACTGTCGATTGAGGGCGGTAAATATTTCCACTAAATCAAAATGCCGCCCGCGTGCCGGCAGCAGGCGCTTCGCGCCGCGCTGGCGGCGCGCCTCGTCGATGCGGTGCCGTACCGCGGGCTTGAAAGTGTAAGCGAGATAACACTCGCGTGCTTCGCGCGAGGGCCGGCGGCGGAAAAGCTGGGCCAACAGAATCTCGGCCAGGGCTTCGAGCACCAGCGGCGGCGCCTCCGACAAAATGTCGGAGACGCGGACCTGCGCGCGATTCTCACGCAAGCGTATCGTGCTGCGCAATCCGGCGAAGGTGCGAAATTCAAACTGGAATTCCGGCATCGGCCGTCGCAAGCTCATGCGGTGAAAGGCGCGGCGAAAGATTTGTTCGGGGGGTTCCGGGGGAGCGCCCACGCCGGGCGACAATGGCAATAGAAGTTGTTCCATGCGCTCTGACGAGAAGAAGTTAGAAGATGGAAGCTAGAAGTTAGAAGCTGGAAGACGGAAGCTAGAAGTTAGAATCTAGAAGCTAGAATGAAAACGAGACCGCGCCCGGAAGTCTCGCTTCTAACTTCTAACTTCCAGCTTCTAGTTTCTGTTTCCTTAGTCCTGGTCCGAGTCTGCGGGAACGCCGGACTTGTGCTCCTTCTTCCGCAGTTTTTGTTCTTCCTTGGCGCGTTTCTTGTCTTCTTTAGCCCGCTGCTTCGCCTCCTGGGCATCGGCTTTCTGCTGTTCTTTTTCGGTGGCAAATTTCTTTTGCTGCTCGCCGAGCGCTTTGGTGGCGCCGTCCAGCGTGTCGGTGAGATCATCAATCGCATCGCGCAGCGTGTCGGCATAGGCGGGAGCGGTCGCATCCGGCGATTGCTGAATCCTCCGCAGTTGCTCCAACTGGGTCGCTCCCGCCTCGAGCACCGCGCACAGGCCCTTGCGCATGTCAGTGTTGCGGTCGTAGTGGTCTTCGATCCAGCTTTTCAGCTCCTCATCGATGCTGACGAACTGCGACAGGACTCTATTCAGATATTTTCCGATGTCCTCGGTGGTCACGGCGGGATTGCTGCGCGCCGTCTCAAAGCGCGCCAGGCGGACCTGCTCGAAGTCAAGATAAAGCTGGATGCGCTCGGAGGGTTCCTGGGCTTCGCGCAGTTTGTCCTGCTCTTCGTCAGTGAGAAAGTCGCCCTGTTGCGCCAGCGCGCCGGCTCCCGACGTCGCCAGCAGCACCGCGAGAGCGAGGAGTCGAAGGAATCTCATCTTCCCCACCCTGGAGCGAAATGAGCCTCGGGCGGCGCGGGCTTGCCTTCCTTCGAGCGTGCGCCTCCGGCGGGGAAAAGGGCGGCGATGACTTTCTCGCGCAGCGCGTTGATTTGCCGCACCACGCTCTCGATGTAGTCGCGGTCCTCGAAGGGAACGTGGCGTTCGGAGTCCTGAAGTCCGCGCGCGTCCTCGCGCAAGGCAATGTCCAGCTCCTTGAAGCCGCTGGGTTGTTTGACGGCGCGGCGTCCGGAGGCCTCGAGGCCGTTCCAGGAAGCTTGCACGAGATCCATGTAAGCCGTCAACATCTGATGGCAGACCTGGTGATCGTCCTGCTCGCAGCCCTGCTCCCCGCGCAGAAGTCTGAAATGAGCTAATCGAATTTCATACTTGGCTTTCTTCACCGGGTCCTGTTCGCGCTGAATTCGCGCTTGCAAGTCGTCCTCCGTATCCACTCGAACAGCGCCCGACAGAAACGCAGCCGTCCCCGCAAGAATAACGAGGGTTGCCCACGCAACCGCGGCAAGGAGGGCAGACGGCTTCACAGTGCGTATTATAGCAGCTACTTTCCCAGCATGCGGCGCAGCAGTTTCACTCGTTGCTGCGCTTGCCACTCCTGATCGGGATCTTCGCCATGAGAGAGGGCGAGATATCGCTGATACGCTCCCAAAGCCTTGGGACGGTCACGGAGATTGTCGTAGCAAGTGGCGAGAAAAAAGAAAACGGCGGCCGGCGGATTGGGGGCGCGAGCCTGCTCCTCAAACAAGGGGATCGCTTCGGCATACCGCTTCTCGAAGTAAAGGCTGGAGGCGAGCCCGCGCGCCGCCTCGCGGTTTTGCGGGTCGATTTTCAAGGCGGCGCGGAATGCGGCGTCAGCCTCGGGAAATTTCTGTTCGTCGAGCAGCGTCTGCCCCAGGGCGCGATGCAAGTCCGCTTCGCCGGGAGTGGCAGCCAGCGCCTGCCGGTAGAATTTTTCCGACTCGGGAAATTTCCTGAGCAGCGCGTAAACGTCGCCCAGCGCGTCGGCGAGACCCGGCGTCTCCGGCCTCGCCTGATAGACCTTGAGCAAATTGTCGAGAGCCTCTTCGTTTTTCCCTTGTTGAAGATCAATCCGCGCCAAGTGAAATCGCGTGTCCAAATCGTCGGGCTGCGCCGCCAGATATTGCTCGAAATGACCGGCCGCCTCAGCCGGCTGGTTCAATCCTTCAAAGGCAAGCGCCCAGCCCAATTGCGCCTGGCTCAGTTTGGGGTCGAGGCTCGCGGCTTTCTCGAATGCCGCCCGCGCTTCTTCAAATCGCTTTTGAGATAGATCGAGCTGACCGAGATCAAAGTAGGCGATGGCGAGCGTGGGCTCGAGACGAATGGTCTCCTGAAATTGCTTCTCCGCCGCGGCAGCCTCTCCGGTCGCGGCCAGGGCGCGGCCATAGTAAAGGTGAGCCCTCGCGTTTTGAGGCTTCAGTGCCGCCGCCTTTTCCAAGTGCGCGCGCGCGTCCTCGGGCCGCTTCATCTCCATGAGCAGAATACCCAGGTTCAATCGCGACTCGAACAAGTCAGGCTGAAGCTCGATCGTCCTTTGATACGCCGCGACTGCGTTCTCGTTCTGATGCAGGCCGGTGTAGGCGTAACCAAGATTGAACCACGCGGGGGCCATGTCCGGCTGGAGTTCGACCGCCGATTTCAGCGACTTGACCGCCGCCGCATAATCGTGGCCGTTGAGCGCGTCTTCGGCTTCGTGCAAGAGCGCTTCCAGTTTGGAGGAATCGGAGTGATGTTGCACGTCCTGCGCGCGGCCGGATATGCAAGCGCAGAGAATCAGCGCGGCGAAGCACAGCGCCCACGCCGCCAACGCGGGGCGGTATCGCTGCGACCTCTGTCCCTCAAAAGCCTTAACACGGAGGCCACAGAGACCCTCCGTGAACTCTGTGTTGAATCTTTGTCGATCACGCATGGTGAGCCAAATAGGGCGCCAAAAATCTTCCGGTATGCGACCGTGGATTCTTGATTAACTCTTCCGGCGTCCCAGCGCCGACCACGAAGCCTCCCGCATCACCGCCTTCCGGCCCGAGGTCGATAATCCAATCGGCGGTCTTCAATACTTCGAGGTTATGCTCGATGATCAGAACGCTCGCTCCCGCTGCGATCAGTTTGCGAAATGCCGCGAGGAGTTTATGGATGTCGTCAAAGTGGAGGCCGGTGGTGGGCTCGTCAAAAATAAAGAAGGCATTCGCGCTGGCCTCGTGGGCGAGGTACGCCGACAAGCGCACGCGCTGCGCCTCGCCTCCTGAGAGCGTCGTGGCGGACTGCCCCAGGCGCAGGTAGCCTAGGCCAACCTCATCCAGGATGCGGAGCTTGTTGGCTAACTTCGGTGAAGCGGCGAAGAAACTAATCGCTTCCCTCACCGTCATGTGCAGCACGTCGTCGATGTTTTTGCCCTTATAGCGGATTTCGAGGATGCTGGGCTTGAAGCGCCGCCCGTGACACTCCTCGCAAACCAGCTCCACGTCGGCGAGGAACTGCATCTCCACCGTCACCGTGCCGTCGCCCTGACAAGTTTCGCAGCGCCCGCCGGGGATGTTGAAGGAAAAGTGTCCGGCGGTCAGTCCTCTTTTGCGCGCTTCGGGCGTGGCGGCGAAAATCTCGCGGATGGCGTCGAAGGCTTTGATGTACGTTACCGGATTGGAGCGCGGCGTCCGCCCCAGTGGCGACTGGTCCACCAGCACGATCTCGCCGATCGCGGTATCGCCTTCGAGGCTCTCGTATTCGGCGCGCGGCGCGCCCAGCCCGCGGCGCGAAATCACGGCATTGTAAAGCACGTCGTGGACCAGCGTGGATTTGCCGGAACCGGAAACGCCGCTCACGCAGACCATTAGCCCCAGCGGAATTTCCACGTCGATCGACTTCAAGTTGTGCTGGCGCGCCCCGCGAATCTTCAGCCGGTTCCTGCCCGGCCGGCGCCTTTCGCGCGGAACGGGATTCTCGATCTGGCCCGAAAGGTAACGGCCGGTGAGCGAGTGCGGATCGGCGAGCAGGCCCTCCAGTCCGCCGGCGTAAATCACTTGCCCGCCGTGTTCGCCAGCACCGGGACCCATGTCGAGAAGGTGGTCCGCCTGCCGCAGCATGTCCGGGTCGTGCTCGACGACAAGGACCGTGTTGCCGAGATCGCGCAGGCTTTTCAAAATCTCGATCAACCGGTGCGTGTCGCGCGGATGGAGGCCGATCGAAGGCTCGTCGAGGACGTAGAGCGCGCCCACCAGGTTCGAGCCTAGCGCCGTAGCCAACTGGATGCGCTGCGCCTCGCCGCCGGAGAGCGTCGAGGCCAGCCGATCGAGGGTCAAATATTCCAGGCCGACCTTGTAGAGGTACCTGAGGCGCGACCGGATTTCCTCCAGCACCCTTTCGGCCACCGTCTCCTCCGCCGCCGTCAGGCGAAGCTCGTTGAAGAAGCGGTAGGCCTCCTGAATCGACAGGCGGCAGACCTCAGTGATGGTCTTGCCGCCCACTCGAACGTTCATCGCTTCGCGGCGCAGGCGGCCACCCTGACAGTCAGAACACAGCGAGTAGCCGCGATATCGGCTTAGAAAAACACGGATGTGCAGCTTGTACTTCTTCCGCTCCAGATAATCAAAGAAACCGCGGAGGCCGCCGAAATTCTCGTCGCCCTCCAGCACCCATTGCCGCGCTTTGTCCGGGAGTTTGTAATACGGCACGTCGAGCGGAACTCCGGCCGAGCGCGCGGCGTCTCTCATTTCGCTCGCAAACGAGCGATAGCGCGGCTTGGTCCACGGCTCGATCGCGCCGCCAGCGAGAGTCTTGTTCTTGTCGGGGATGACAAGATCGAGGTTATAGTCGATCGTGTTGCCAAATCCCTGGCAGCGCGGGCAGGCCCCGAAGGGATTATTGAACGAGAAAAGTCGCGGCTCGGGCTCCTGATAGACAAGGTTGCAGCGCTTGCACTCGAAGCGCTCGTTGAACACCAATCGCTCCGGTTTTGTAGCGCGGGCCTCTGGCCCGCCACTTCCAGTCGTAGCGTAGGTCTCTAGCCTCCGGCTTTCGGCCTCCGGCGCGACAAATTCTAGGATGGCCTCTCCCGACTCGCGATAGCACAGCTCGAGAGAATCGATGACCCGCTGACGAATCTCCGGTCCGATCGCCAGGCGGTCAACCAACACGAAAACCGGCCGCGCAAAGTCAACTTCCAGGAGCGACTCGGGCGTGGAAAATTCGAATAATCTTCCGTCCTGATACAGGCGGTTGAAGCCGCTCTGACGGAGCGAGAACAGCCTTGGCTTCAAAACATCATCAGGGGGCGTGGGTCGCTGAAGCGCTGCGTCAGAGGCGTTTCGTGCCGCTTTGGCTGGCTTGTTTTGCCGCGAGCGTCCCGCCTCGCGGGATCGCCCGGTCGGCTTTGTGCCTGACTCCGATTTCGCGGCTTCACCGCCGCCAGGCTCGCGAGCCACGGCGGGATTCACCTGGAACAAAACGTAAAATCGCCGGCCCGGATCGAGCGCCATCACGCGGTCGGCAATCTCGTCGACGCTGTCTTTCCGCACCACGCCGCCGCAGCGCGAGCAAAGGGTCACGCCCACGCGGGCGAAGAGGAGCCGCAGGTAATCGTAAGTCTCCGTGGCGGTGGCGACCGTGGAGCGCGGATTGCGCGTGGAGTTTTTCTGGCGAATCGCCACGGCGGGCGCGATGCCGCTGACCTCATCGACGTCGGGCTTTTCCATGCGCTCCAGGAACTGGCGCGCGTAGGCGGAGAGCGATTCGACGTAGCGGCGCTGGCCTTCCGCGTAAACGGTGTCAAAGGCCAGGCTGGACTTGCCCGAGCCCGAAACGCCGCTCACCACGGTCAGTTGGTTGTGAGGGATCTCGAAATCGATGTTTTTCAGATTGTGGACCCGCGCGCCGCGCACTCGGATGGCGTCGCCATTCGAAACCGCGGCGGCAGGCCCGGTCGGAGGCTCCCCCCTCGTCGTCGGATGGAATGTCGTTTCGATGCCCATGGGCTTCGACTCGGCTAACGGCGGAGATTCTTCGCTCCCCTGTGCTCCGCTCAGAACGACATAGGTCTTGCGCTGTCCTCTTGAGCGAAGCGAAGCATCTTCTCATCAAGCGGCCCGGCAATTCTCCGCCTCAGTCACACAGTGAGCGCCGCCGCGATGCGCCGAACTTTTCATTATAGAAAGCTCTGAAGGGCGAGTAAAGCACACGGTCGCGAGCGAGTTTCGATTTTCGAATTTGGAGTTTCTGCTCTTATTTGTCGCGAATCTGAATCAAGACAATCACCATCGCCAATCCAATCAGCGCCATGGCGCCGCGCCAATAGAACAGGGGATCGAGAATGATCAGCGGAACTACTCCCATGACAGTTTGGTAGATCCGAACTACCAACCCGATGGCAAGCGCCACCCCCGCAAGACCCAAAAGGATATTCGGAAGTCCCTTCATGTGACCCTCCCTTGTTGAAGATCTGTGTTTTCCTTTTTGTTCCGTGCGCGCATTATAACGCTGCTGTCAGCCACCTGCACAGCCCGCACGTGTCCTTGGGGCATTCAGCGCCCCTCGGTGCGCCGTTTGATGATTGGCTATCGGGCAGGTTCGACCGTGAGTTTCAAGCCGATGGCTCTGGTAACGGCGAATAATGTTGACAAGCGGGGATTGCCGCGAACGGACAATGCTCGATAAAGGCTCTCTCGCTCGATTCGAGCGGCCTTGGCCACTTTGGCAATGCCCTGCGCTTGGGCAAGGTGGCGTAGTGCAATCAGCAGAACGCGCGGTTCGTCCTCATCCTCTAAGGCAGCTTTAAGGTACTCGGCCGCAAAGTCAGGGTCCTTCCGGAGCCGGCGAACCATAGCTTCATCGTGGGAGACACTAGCTTTACGTTTCATGGGTTTCGGCCCTCTCTTTGTAATCCTTCAGGTGCTCCAGCGCCCGTTCAATGTCTGACGACTGTTTTCGCTTGTCGCCACCGCATAAGAGCAAGACACAGGCCCTGCCCAGCATTGCGTAGTAGACCCGGTAGCCGGGTCCCCAATCGATCCGCAACTCGCAGACGCCTTCGCGCAGGGACTTACAGTCGCCAAAGTTGCCTGCCGCAAGCCGGTTGATTCGGGCCGCAACCTTTGCCTGGGTGCGAGCATCAGCTAGTTGCGAAAGCCAGTCGTCGAACACATCCTTTCCGGCACGGCTAACATAGTGACGAACTTCGATCACGTTTTCCATTGTAACTTATAGATCACACGTCGGCAAGAGATTTCGCTCTGCCACCGATTGAGGTTATACTTTGACCTGAAGGAGCGAATTCATTATGGCCTATTGTCCCGAGTGTCTGGAAGAATATGCGGAAGGCTCCGTGGAGTGTGTGGATTGCCACGTGCCGCTCAAGTCGGGCGCGCCGCCCGCTCGTGACGACGAGACGCCGGAGCCGAACCTCGAGTTAGTGACCATTCACACCTTCAGCGGTCCCACAGCGGCGCTGGACTCAGAGCTCGCCAAAAACGTTTTGGCCGGCGATGGTATTCAATGCGTTCTAACCGGTGAGGGATCAGCAGAAATTCTGCCAGGGGTTGATCTCGTCCTGATGGGGGTTCGCAAAGAAGATGCCGAGCGGGCCAAGGAAGTCCTAGAGAGTTATTTCGATAACCCACCGGATTTTCCCGCCGAGGCTGAGGAGGACAGGAATTAGGGATCAGGAATTAGGAATTAGGGATTGGGAATTAGGGGTTAAGAATCAAGACAAGAAACGCGTCAAATCAATAAAGTGGAATCCGACCTCTGGCTAATTCCTAACTCCTAATTCCTGATTCCTGGTTTCCTCAACTCCGCTTCCAGTCGGGCCACCGCGCGCTGAGCGTCCTTCGCGTCGAGCGCATCCTTCTCGGAAGGGAGCGCGTCCAGGTACTTCTTGTAAGCGTCAAGAGCCTTCACCTTGAGTCCGATCTTTTCATACACCTTGCCCAACCCGAGGTAGGCGGGCGCGTAAGTGGAATCTTCCTGCATGGCTTCCTGAAAACGGCTGAGCGCGGCGTTGTACTTCTTCTTCTTGAGGTAGAAGTTGCCGATTTCTACGGATTTCCTCACGCCGGGCGGCGAGTATTTGTGGGGGTCGTAAGTCGCGGCGTCCGGATCAACCTCAGGCTTGGCCTGACGGTCCTGAGCCTGCGCGCCTTGGCCGAGCAGGGCCGCTGCCATATAAGCAAGAAAAACCCAAATGCCTAAAGACCGCATTTTCCTAGTTCTCATCCTGCCGGTCCTTCCGGGATCTGAGATCTTTGAAGAGTTCGGCGACTGACCCGAACTCTTTTAACCTCCCCTGGGCGATATCTTTGTCTGCTTCCCGTTCTTTCCTTTGCCACTTAGGAGTCCAGAACCATAGCTGATCTTTCTTCGGCTCGGCCATGATGAATCTCAGGTCGTGAAAATTCCGACAGCCCGATTTTCTAACCGAACTGCGCGAAAATCAAGAATACTGAGGCCCGTGGCGAAGAAATCGGTTACCACCGGTTTGGAGATTGCCTTGTGGCGCGCGAAAGTAGTATACTAGTAGTATGAAGGCGAAGACTTCGATCACACTATCAGGCGATATCCTGGCGAAGATTGACCGTTTGGCCGGGGCCAAGCGCTCCCGGTCGGCATTCATCGAGCGCGTCCTTCGCAGACATCTAGCCGAGCGCGCACGGGCAGCACGGAACGCACGCGACTTGGAACTAATCAACAAGCACGCGGAGGAGCTCAACGCTGAAGTTGAGGACGTGCTTCGATACCAGACGCTGCCGGAAGACGAGTAGCCTGGGGGTAAGGATGAGGCGAGGAGAGGTTTACCGAGTCCATAAGCCGAAGGGCGACCCTAAGCAATACCGCCTATTCGTAGTGGTGAGCCGTCAGGCCCTGATTGACTCCACGTTCTCCACTGTAACTTGCGCGCCGGTATACACCCGAGGCCACGGCTTATCGACCCAGGTGGCAGTTGGACCGGACGAAGGGCTGAAGCATTCATGCTGGATCAGTTGTGACAATCTTATAAGCGTTCCCAAAAGCGACCTCACGAACTTCGTTGGGTCCCTTCCGAGTTCGAAGGTCGCCGAATTGAACCACGCCCTAAAAGTAGCCCTCGACGTCATGTGAGATTGCGGATGGCGCAGTTGCGTGGCCCAGATCGGCCCCCCAATCCCAGTCCCGAACTGATTCAAGGCCCGTACGACTTCGTATTGCCGTTGCGCGAATTCGTCACGGTGAATTGTCCGCTGGAGCTTGCTGAGACTTTGATCCAATTCCCTTCCTGCTGATCACGATTGGCAATGAAAGCGTCGGCAGCATTGTGAGCGTCGCCGCCCGCAGTGGCGTAGTGAAGCTGCCAGATATCCATAAGCCCAGGCGAGTTGTGAATGGTCTGCCAGGCTTCGGGCGAGCCGCCTTTCGTGGCGCCGTTGTTCATGATGGCCACGCGCGGGTGCAGCGCATCCACGATCACGGGCGACCCGGACTGATTCAGGCCGTGATGGGTGCTGAGATAAACATCCACCGTCCCCACACGATTCATCGGGCAAACCAGCTCGTATTCTTTGTTCCAAGTCAAATCCCCAAGATCGATCATGCGGAACTTGCCGAACGTGATGAGCATGCCGATGGAGCGAGCATTTTCGGAAGGGTCCGGCTCGCGCAGCCGGGTGGTGGCGCAAAGCGGATTCGGCCGGCCTGCCCCGAAGCGGTCGGGGCCCGCGCCCTCGAGCGGCCCGGCAATCTGGTCTCCCGCCGCCGTCAAAATCTGCACCTCGATGCCTCGAATTGGAATGCGGTCGCCCGGCTTGGCCAGAATCTGGTTCCCCTTGGCTCGGGTTTCGAGGTACGCCTGATACAGCTCCTGCGCTCTCGGGCTGGTCTCGACCGACGGGCCGTGATCGACAAAATTGCGGATGGGGATGCGCGCCGCCAATTGCGGAACGCCACCGACGTGGTCTTCGTGGTAGTGCGTCACCACAAGGTAGTCGATCTGCTTGACGCCCGCTAAATTCGCCGCCGCCACAATGCGATCCGCGTCACGCCCGTTGAATCCCGACCAGCCCGTATCCACCAGCATCGATTCGCCGGAGGGAGAGACGAACAACGTCGCCTGCCCGCCTTCCACATCAATGAAGTAAACGTCGAGCGTGCTCGCCGCCCGCGCCGAAGACACGGCGAGGAACAGCACCGCAAGCAGAATAGTTTTTCGCATGATAGGAATCGTATCACAGAGTGGCTGCTGGCGAATTGCAGAGTGGCGTCTACGTCCAACGAAACCAGCGCTGGGCCAAGACGTAACACACAACTCCCCAAGCGCCCATGATGAGCAGGCGCGTGGCTTGCGCGGAGAGCGACGCGCCTTCCAGCACCGTGGCGCGCAGCGCGTCGATGAGCGCGGTGAGAGGCAGCGCCTTGATCATCGGCTGCACAACGGCAGGAAAGCGCTCATAGGAGAAGAAGACTCCGGAAAAGATCCACATGGGCATCATGACGACGTTAATCAAGCCGCTCACTGTCTCGATCTTCTGCGCCCGGCTGGCCGTGAGCAGGCCCACTCCGCCAAAGCACAGCGCGCCGACGACGCACACCAGAAGGATCGACAGCCACGAACCCATGACGCGCATGTGAAACGCGAGCACGCCGAAGCCGAGGAGCAGCACCAGGTCAATCATGGTGAGGATCAGCCGGCTGCTGGCGAGGGCCAAAAGAAAATCGCCGCGCCGCATGGGGCTGGCCACAAACCGCTTCAGCAATTTGCGCTGGCGCAAATCCACCAGGCCAAACCCGATGCCCCACATCCCCGAATTCATCAGGTTCATGCCCAGCAGGCCGGGAATGAGGAAATCAATGTAACGCGCGCCGGGCTCGCTTGACGTTTGTGCCGACGTGGGCAGAGTGTCCTTGCGGCCCGCCGCAGTCTGGAGTGCGTCATCGACAATCGTGCGAGCCATCACGCTCTCGGGGCGAGCCGGGTCGAATCGGAATTCGAAGCCGCCACCGGCTTGCGGCGTCACCACCAGGTCGAATTTGCCCAGGCGAAATTGATTGAAGGCATTCGCGGCCGGCAACACCTCCGCATGGACGGAGCTGGCGCGAGGCGAAGACTGTAGCAACTCCATCGCGTGCGACGCGCCCGGGCCCTCAGCCACAACCACGCGGCTTACGTCCGCAGGTTTGTTGCGGAAGGCAATCCCCAACCCAGCCGCCAGAAGCACCGGGAACGCAAACACCCAGAAAATCACTTCCGGCTCGCGCCACAACTCCTTCATGCGCACGAGAAGCAGTTGCGAGTAGCCTTTCCACCGGCCGTTCTCGGGAATTGCCGAATGTCGATTGTCGATTGACGATTGACGATTGACCATGGAAGAAAATGGAAACTGGAAATTGGAAACTAGAAACTCGCTGGCATCACCCAAGGCCGATCTTCGACTTTTGAGTTTCGAATTTCGACGACTTCAATCGTAAATCGGCAATCGAAAATCGGCAATGTCTCTCATTCTTCCCGCAAGTGCCGTCCGGTCAAATGAACGAAGACGTCCTCCAAGCTGGCTTGGCGCGTGGTGAGGTGCAGCAATTGCGCGCCGCGGTTCTCTAACGCGGCGAGCAGAGCGGGAATGGTTTCGTGCGGCTCGCGCACGCTCAGCACCAACCGGCCGTCCTCTTCATGCACCGCCTCGACGCCAGGCAGATGTTTCCAAATGTCCTTCGCCCTCGAACCGTCACCCGTGGCGCCGATCGCGCCCGTGGCATTAAACTCCACCATGTGGTGCCCTCCCAATCTCTCGATCAGTTCCGCCGGAGTGCCGGAGGCGATCAAGCGGCCGTGGTCGATGATGGCGACGCGGTCCGAGACGCGCTCGGCTTCGTCCATGTAGTGCGTGGTCAGCAGGACGGTCCCGCCGCGGCGCTGAAAGGCGCGAATGATTTCCCACACCTGCCGGCGGCTTTGCGGGTCAAGGCCCGTGGTGGGCTCGTCGAGGAAAAGGATTTTCGGGTTGGCCACCAGGGCCGTGGCTACCGCCAGGCGCTGTTTCTGTCCGCCCGAGAGCTTGCCCACCCAGGCATTGGCCTTTTCGGTGAGCTGCATTTCTTCCATAACTTCCGCCGCCGATTTCGGGCGCCGATAAAAGCTGGCGAAGAGGTCCAACGTTTCGCGGACGGTCAGCTTTTCGGAGAGCCGCGTCTCCTGCAACGAGATGCCCAGCAATTCCCTCAGCTCGCGGCTGTGGGCGTTCCAGGTCTTTCCCAGAATCTCAACCTCGCCAGCGGTCGGAGCGAGCAGGCCCTCGAGAATCTCGATGGTGGTTGTTTTGCCCGCGCCGTTCGGCCCCAGCAGGCCGAAACATTCGCCGGCCAGAATTTGCAGGTCGAGCCCGCACACCGCCTCCACTTTCCCGTCGTAGGTCTTCCGCAGGCCGCGACAACGAATCGCTACGTCCATGCACGTATGTTACCAGCGTACTCGAGAAGTTCAAGGCCGACGACGGCGTGCCGGAACTGAATAAGGGATGCTGCCAGTCAGTAATCCGTGTGAAGCGGAAAGTAGTACAATGGGTCGTATGAAGACGAAGACTTCTATCACACTATCAAGAGACCTGTTGAAAAGGATTGACCGACTGGCCGGAGCGAGACGGTCGCGCTCGGCATTCATCGAAAGTGTCCTCCGTAGACATCTAGCCGAGCGCGCGAAGGCTGCACGTGACGCCCGGGAACTCGAGATACTCAACCGCACGGCGGATGAAATGAATGCCGAAGTCGAGGATGTGCTTCGGTACCAGGCGCCCGTCGACTTCTACGATTCGGAGCTTTGATGAGGCGGGGAGATCTCTACAGGGTCCACAAGCCAAAAGACGACCCGAAGCGATATCGCATATTCGTGGTGGTGAGTCGTCAGGCCCTGATTGACTCTAAGTTTCCAACCGTGAATTGCGCCCCGGTTCATACCAGAGGCGAAGGCCTGTCAACCCAGGTCGCAATTGGACCGGATGAGGGGCTGAAGCATCCAAGTTGGATCATTTGCGATAACCTTATTAGCGTTCCCAAAAGCGACCTCACGAACTTCGTTGGATCCCTTCCAAGCTCGAAGGTCGCCGAATTGAACCACGCTCTAAAAGTAGCCCTCGACGTCCTCTGAGATTCCCGCCTCGCGGCTATTGGCCCAATAGAAGACGTGGCGCCGACGTCTCGCCCGCTGGGGCGCAGGCATCTTGCCCGGGTAAGGCATGTCCTCGTCGTGTGTGTTGGCGAGCGCCCCTATGAATTGGACAAGAGGGCCGCCATCGTTCCGCTCGAGCAGACAAAAGGCATCTTCAAGGTTCAGCGCGGAGTTGTTTTCTAACTCCACGGCTCCGGAGCCCGTAAGGACAGGCCTCGTGCCTGCCCTGTTTTGTCATGGCGCCCAGGCCCGCCGCGATGCGCTTTAATTGCCGCGGGCACCCCGAAGGGGTGCCCCTACCGAGGATGGAGACTCCGTGTGGGCTTTGTGTCCTCCGTGTTGAAGTCGCTTCTTTGGGTTGCGGCCCGAGCCCACGCTGCCAGGCATTCGCGATATTTTTCGCCTGAGATTTTTCACTTGACAATCAGCGCCGGTTATACTATAAGTATAAACGATAGTTTCCGGCCATGGAGAAGTCGCCCCGCGAGGTAGGGCGGGGTGAGGGGGGACGCGGCCGCGCGGAGGTTCTTGTGCACCTGTGCCATCCCCGACCCGAACGCCCACCGACCAAAATTCGAATATCGAAATTCGAAAATCGAAACTGCCAAGAACCGGAATTCGAAAATCGAAACTCGAAATTCGCGGTCTGGATTCCCGCTTTCGCGGGAATGACCGCGGACGCGATTCCTGTTTCCGCGGGAATGACCGAGGCATGGATTCCTCCCGCGCCGAGCGGCGCGGGAATGACCAGAGGATTGAAATTCGAAAACTGGGGCACGGATTCCTCCCGGTGGCGCGCCGAACGCTGCGTGGAGCACCATGCGCCCAGGAAAAACGAGGAACAAAACTGGAATGTCCTTTAGAATCAGAGGCACGGGTTGAATTTCATTTTTTGTGCCGTTTTTTCCAGGAACGAAACTGGAATGTCTTTTAGAATCAACAAATCGCTCCGTGAACGAACCCAAATATTATGTGGTACAGGACACTCGACACTCGCCACTGACCTTGTGACAACACGGATGGCTCGGCGATAATCAAAGGAAGAGGGAAGGCGCGTTGAACGACACCTGCAAGCAAAAGGCGAAGGGATTGCCTGACCAGCCGGGCGTCTACATCTTCAAGGACCACGCCGGCCGGCCCATTTATGTGGGCAAAGCGAAATCGCTGAGGCAGCGGGTCCATTCCTATTTCCAGGAATCGCGGCCGTCGGACGAAAAGCGCGACCGCATGCTGGAGCTCGCCGAGGACTTCGAATTCATCCTGGTGAACAATGAGAAAGAATCATTGGCGCTCGAAAACAATCTCATCAAGCAGCACAAGCCGCGGTACAACATCATCCTGCGCGACGACAAATCTTACCCGCACATCAAGCTGACGCTGGGCGAGCGCTTTCCGCGCGTCTACGTGACTCGCCGGCTGAAGAAAGACGGGTCGCGCTATTACGGCCCGTATTTTCCCGCGCGCCTGGCCTACCGAATTGTCGACCTGGTTCACCGCCGGTTTCTCGTGCCCTCGTGCAATGTGGACTTGACGCGGTTCCACCCGCGCCCGTGCCTTCAGTATTACATCAACCGCTGTCTCGGGCCGTGCGCCCAGGGGCTCACCACTCCGGCGCGCTACGCCGAGGCGGTGCGCGACGTGCGCCTGTTGCTCGAAGGCCGCGAGAGCGATTTGGTGCGCGGCCTCCATGAGCGCATGGCCGCTGCTTCCGAGAACCAGGAGTACGAAGAGGCGGCGCGCTACCGAGACCAAATCACGACGGTCGAGCAACTTCGCGAGCGGCAGACGATGGCCCGGGCGTGGGTCCCGGACGGCGGCGGGGACATCGATATTCTGGGCTTTCATCAGGAAGGCCGTCTCGCCGCTGTCAACCTTTTTCACTTGCGCGGCGGAAGGACGGTGGATCGCCGGGAGTTTTTCTGGGAAGAGCTCGAGGATTTCAACGCGCCGGAGTTTTTCTGCTCGCTGGTTCAGCAGCTTTACCTCGACCAGCAGTATCTGCCCCATGAGATCCACGTTCCCACCGACTTCGAGGACCGCGCGACCTTGGAAGAATTGCTCACCGAGAAACGCGGCCACCCGGTCCACATCCTGACCCCGCAGCGGGGACGAAAGCGCGCCCTCCTCGAACTCGCGGCCACCAACGCGCGGCATTCCTTCGAGCGGCGCTTCAGAATTCTCACCCCTCACGCGCGCGACGTGCTCGACAACCTCGCCGAGGCCCTGGATCTCGTGAAGCCTCCCGGCCGCATCGAGGCCTTCGACGTCTCCCACATTCAGGGGACGGACATCGTGGCTTCCATGGTGGTGTGGGAAGACGGGCGCATGAAGAAGTCGGACTACCGCAAGTTCATCATCAAAACCGTTCCCAGTAATGACGATTTCGCCAGCATGAAGGAAGTGGTCGAGCGCCGCTATCGCCGCCTCCAGGAAGAAAAGAAACCATTGCCGGACTTGATTCTGGTGGATGGCGGGCTCGGGCAACTGCACGCCGCCGCGCAGGCGCTGGAGGAATTGCAAATCATCAATCAACCTTTGGCCAGCATCGCCAAGAAGGAGGAGATCCTGTATGTCCTGGGACGCGAACAGGAGCCGGTCGTCCTCGATCACCATTCGCCGGCTCTGCACTTGATCCAGCAAGTGCGCGACGAGGCGCATCGGTTCGCGGTCACATTCCACCGCGCCCGCCGGACCGGTCGGGAATTGACCAGCGACCTGCTCCAAATCCCCGGCGTGGGCGCCAAGACGGCGAGGAAACTGCTCGCACATTACGGCAGCGTCAGCGCGCTGAAGTCGCTCTCTCCGGAGGAGCTGAGCCAGGTGGTTCGACCCGCGCAGGCAAGGAAGATTCACGAGCACTTTGTGGGCGGCGGGTAAGCACAAGTTGCTGCGGGGCAATATCCGAGTGGCGAGTGGCATGGGGCAACTGGCGAAAAGCGGTCAGCTATCAGCCATCAGCTTTCAGCAATCTGCTGCGGGAGCGGACTACTTGCTGAAAGCTGACGGCTGACTGCTGATGGCTCTTGCTTGCCACTAACCACCGGTCACTTTATTGTAGACCGTCCGGACGGTCTAAGAATGAACTGCCTTATTCCCCAGTGACTTATATTCCATCTTTTGCGCTTGACTTATCCGGTCATTGTGACTACTCTGGGCACGAGCGTTGAGGAGGTTCTTATGAGTGAAAACAATCGCGGAAACAACCTGCTTTACTTTCTGGCAGGCATGGCGATCGGCGCCATAGGTGCGTTGCTTTTTGCGCCTCGGTCCGGCGAACAGACAAGAAAGCTGATCAGCGATAAGGCGGACGAAGGGCGAAAATATCTGCGCGAAAAGAGTGAAGAATTGCGCGGCCAGGCCGAAGAATATATTGAGAAGGGCAAGGAGATGATTTCGGATAAGGTGGAGAAAGGGAAAGACCTGGTGAGCGAGCAAGTGGAGCGCGGCAAAGGCCTGGTGGCCAAGCAAAAAGAACAACTCTCCGCCGCCCTGGATGCGGTCAAAGAAGGCTATAAGGAAGCGAAGAAGGCCCACTAGTGCCGGCGCCCCTTCCTGGGTTGAGGCAAGAATATGTCTCATGACAATGTGCTGACCGCTTTCGTTATCATCGCCGCCCTGGCGATCGTCATGCAGGCTTTCGTGATGTTGGGCATCTGGCGGGCGATCGAAGCGATCGGCGGCAAAATCGAGGAGATCCGCGCCCACATCAAGGATCGCCTCGATCCGCTCGCCGAGTCGGTGACCGACATCGTGGCCACCTCACGCGATCCCATACGGGCGATTACCTCCAACCTGGCGGAGATCAGCCAGACGTTGCGCCAGCGCTCAGTTCAGGTGGACGCGGTGGTAGAGGACCTGGCCGAGAAAACTCGTTTGCAGATCATCCGCGCGGACCAGCTCCTCACGTCCCTCGCCGACAAAGTCGAGGCCACCAGCGATAAGGTGCAACAGGGCGTGTTGAAACCCATCCAGGAAGTCACGGCGGCAATCAAGGGTCTTCAGACGGGTTGGGAGTTTCTCTTCTCCAAACGCCGGCCGGGGGCGAAGAGCGACAGCGTTCAGGACGAACAGTTGTTCATTTGAGCCCACAGGCTACACGAAGCCACCGATCACCGGGCTTGATTCGGGCGTGTTCGGCGGGCAGTCTGCGGAAGGTATAGAACACACTCCATAATCCTAAAATTAATAATATCTAGTCTGGTCATCTGTGAATGTAACACACCTGTCGGCCGCGGAGATGGCCGAGAAAATCCGCCGCAAGAATTTCTCACCGGTTGAACTGGTCGAAGCGCACCTCGATTCGATTCGCCGCCTCAACCCAAAGCTCAACGCGTTGGTCACCGTGGATGAAGAGCGCGCGCTCGGCGCCGCGCGCGCGGCGGAAGAAGCGGTGACGCGAGGCGCTGAGCTCGGCCCGCTGCACGGCGTTCCCATCACCCTCAAGAGTTCCATCGACGTTGCGGGCCTGCGTTGCGAAGCTGGCTCGCGACTGCGAGCCCATAACATTCCGTCGGCGGACGCGCCGCTCGTTTCGCGCTTGAAGGCTGCGGGAGCAATTGTTCTCGGCAACACGAATTGTCCCGAGTTTCTTATGGCCTACGAAACGGACAATTCGCTTTACGGGCGCACCAACAACCCCTGGGATTTGGAGCGCACAGCGGGCGGCTCGAGCGGAGGTGAGTCGGCGGCCATTGCCGCCTGCTGTTCGGCGGGCGGCGTCGGCAGCGATGGAGGTGGGTCCATTCGAGTGCCCGCGCACTACACCGGCATTTGTGGATTGAAGCCGACTCCCGGGCGAATTCCCGCCACCGGCCACTTCCCTGCCTCGGCTGGACCTTTCGCGCAACTCGGCGTGGTCGGGCCCATGGCACGAACCGCACGCGACCTTCAGATTTTGTTCGAGGCGATGGCCGGGCCGGACATCGGCGACCCTTCCGCCGCGCCTGTGCCTACCCGCTGGCCTCGCCGCGAAGACCTGCGCGCGCACCGCATCGGTTATTTTGAAGACGACGGCCGCACCTCCGTCACGCCTGAAACGCGGGCCGCGGTTCGTGCTGCCGCGCGACATCTCGAGGAAGCCGGATTCAAAGTCTCGCCCTTCCGGCCCGACGGCCTCGAGCACGCGCGCCAGCTATGGTGGGAATTGTTTGGCCACGCCGGTGGCCTCGTGCTCGGCCCGATGCTTGCGGGCCACGAATCAGAACTCAGCCCTATCCTGATAGAGTTTGTAGGCATGGTGCGCGCCGAGCCTGCCCTGACGCTCGAACGCTTCATGAACACGCTGCTCGAGCGCGACCACCTTCGCACTCAATTCCTCCGCCAGATGGAGAATTTTCCCGTGCTGCTGTGCCCCGTCTGCGCCGTGCCTGCCTTTCGACATGGGGAGCGTCGCTGGTCGGTTGAGGGGCGTAGCGTCGATTACCTCGACGCCATGAGCTATACGCAATGGTTTAACCTGCTGGGAAATCCGGCCGCGGTCGTTCCTGTTGGGTGGTCGCCCGAGGGATTGCCCATCGGAGTTCAGATCGTCGGCCGGCCCTATGAAGACGAAAGCGTGCTCGGCATCGCCGCCGAAGTCGAGCGCGGATCGGGCGGCTGGCAAGCACCGCCGTGCATCGTTGGCGACGGAGCTAGACCGAGAGCTGGTGACGATCAACGTGAATAGACGGAGGGTTTCAATGGGCAATTCTGGCCGGCGCATGGTTTCGCGTTTTCGCCTCCTTGGGTTGGCATTCGCAGCCCTCGCCGTCCTTTTTATCCCGCAGCAATTCCTGGCGCAAGCCAACAAGAACTCGGCCGCGGATCCCTGGGACAAGACTCAAGTGATGACACCGGAGGAGCTGGTCAAGCTCCTCGCCAACCCCGACTCCGCGAATCCGCTGGTGGTCTGCGTCGGCTTTGAGTTTCTTTACAAAGGCGCTCATGTCCCGGGCGCGCGTTTCATCGGACACGGAAAGGACGCTAAAGGCATCGAAGCACTGAAGAGGTGGGCTGGCAGCATCCCGCCCGATCGTGACATTGTCATCTACTGCGGCTGCTGCCCGCTGAAGCAATGCCCAAACCTTCGGCCCGCATTTCAGGCTTTGCGCGAAACGAAGCCTACGCACCTTAAAGTTTTGTTCATTGAAGAAAGTCTGGCGAAGGATTGGGTGGAGAAGGGGTACCCGGTCGAGAAGGGCGGCGAGCAGAAGTAAGGGAGCGCGCGATCAAAGCACGCGAGCAATCCAGCCGCCGCCGATCACTTCCAGTTCCTCGTCATTCGAATAAAAGACCGCCGCCTGTCCAGGCGTGATGGCGCGCTGCGGCTCGGAGAACTCTACCGTCGCACGGCCGTCGGTATCCGCCTCGACGCGGGCCTTCGCCGGCACGTGTTTGTTGCGAATCTTCACGCGCGCCTCAAACGAATCGCCCGGCACAACGGCTCGGATCCAATTGACGTCGCGAACCGCAAGCCGGCAGCGGAAGAGTTCCTCATTCGGGCCCACCACCACGCGGTGGCGCGCGGGGTCAAGCTCAATCACATAGAGCGGCTCCCCGATGGCAAATCCCAGCCCCTTGCGCTGGCCGACCGTGTAATTGTAAAGGCCGTGATGCTCAGCGAGGACGCGCCCGTCCGTGGTGACCACTTCGCCCGCTCGCGCCTCGAGCTTCGTGCCCTTCTCGGCGAGATAGGCCTCGATGAAGTCGCGATAGCTTCCCGAGGGCACAAAGCAAATTTCCTGGCTGTCAGGCTTCTCGGCGACGGGCAGTTTCCGCGCGCGCGCAATGGAACGTACTTCCTCTTTCCGCAGCTCGCCCAGCGGGAACAAAGAACGCGAGAGCTGCTCCTGAGTGAGTCCAAAAAGAAAATAGGACTGGTCCTTGGCGCGGTCGCGACCCGCGAACAATCTGTATCGGCCGGTCTGCTCATCGCGGCGCAAGCGTGCGTAATGCCCGGTGGCCACGCTGTGGGCTCCAATCTGCTGCGCGGTCTCGATGAACTGAGCAAACTTGATCTCGGTATTGCAGCGGCTGCACGGGATGGGCGTTTCGCCGGCAAGATACTGCTCCACGAAGGGGCGGACCACGTCGTCTTCAAAACGCGACTCGAAATTCACGACGTAAAAAGGAATGCCCAGAAAGTTCGCCACGCGGCGCGCGTCGTAAGCGTCGTCGAGCGAGCAACAGCGGCCGCTGGCGTGGCCGGGCGCTCCGATCCCCTCCGGCAAGCCCTGTAGCCTAGGCAAGCGCCGCTGGTTCCAGAGCTGCATCGTCAGCCCGACGACAGGGTGCGAGCCGGGCTCGCGGCGAGCCGAATTGTGATCGGCGATAAGGGCGGCGACAGTCGAGCTGTCTACGCCGCCACTCATCGCGACTGCGACGGTCATCGTTCCTCTCGTACGTTGCCAGCGTCAGACGGCCTTGCCGACGGCTGTTGGCTGAGGGCTGCTTTTCTGTAATTCGGAGAAATCGCGCGCAGGTGCTCGACCACCGCCGGCAAGACCCTGAGCACGTAGTCGATATCCTCTGCCGTGTTGAAGCGGCCGAGACTGAACCGGATGCTGGAGCGCGCTTGCGCCTTCGACAACCCAATAGCGGACAGGACGTGCGAAGACTCGAGCGAACCCGATGAGCACGCCGCGCCCGTCGAGCACGCCACTCCCTTCAGATCCAGAGCAATCACGAAGCCTTCGCCTTCGACGTGGTCGAACCGCAAGTTGCTGGTCGTGGGCAAACGGTGCCCTGGGTCGCCATTGCGAGTAGCTAGCGGAATGGTCGAGAGGATCGTCCCTTCCAGCCGGTCGCGCAGCGAAGCGAGTCGCAGCGCGTCGGATTCCAGATTTTCTTTCGCCAGTTCTGCGGCCTTGCCCGCGCCCACCGCGCCGGCGACATTCTCCGTGCCGGGCCGCCGGTCCCGCTCGTGATGTCCGCCATAAAGCAGGGGGCGCAGGTTCGTTCCCTTGCGGACGTAAAGAGCGCCTGTGCCCTTCGGTCCGTAAAATTTGTGGGCCGAAAACGAAAGCAAGTCGACATTCAACTTCTCAACGTCCACCGGAATCTTGCCGACCGACTGCACTGCGTCCGTGTGAAAGGCGACGCCGCGCTGGCGCGCCACTCGGCCGATTTCGCCAATGGGCTGGATCGTGCCCAGCTCGTTGTTAGCGTGCATAATGGAAATCAAGACGGTCTCGGGACGAATGGCGCGCTCAATTTCACCCGGGTCGACGACGCCAGTCGGCCCCACCGGAGCGTAAGTTACGCTCACCCCGCCCTTCTCGAGCGCCTGCGCCGCGTTTAACACCGCTTGGTGCTCGATGGAGGAGATGATGATGTGCTTCGCTCCACCCTGCCGCGCCGCCGCTTCGACAACCCCGAAAAGGCTCGTATTGTCCGACTCCGTGCCTCCGCTGGTGAAGACCACCTCGTTGGGGCGCGCATTGATGAGTCTGGCCACCTGCTCGCGCGCGGTTTCCAGTGCCGCCTTGGCCTGTTGTCCAAACCAGTGAATCGAGGAAGCGTTGCCGAAGTTTTCGAGAAGGAACGGCTTCATCGCCTCGAATACTTCGGGCGCCAGCGGCGTGGTGGCGTTGTTGTCAAGATAAACCCGGCGAATCATCTCGTCCTCGGCCCGATCTCGTTGGCTCCATCCTAGAGCGTGGCGCTCTTTCACCCGGCGTGCAGCAATTTCACGCTCCATCAGTAAGCGTAACTGACGGTGGCGAGGTTGTCAATTTTGAACGGCCCGCCTGTCCAAGGGAGCGCTTGACCGGGGAACACCTCTTCGCGCCTGCTGCGATCAGAAAGCTTGCCGGCTCGACCGCCCGCGCCCGTGGTCCCCGTGGGAGTTTTGGGAGGGTGTCATCGGCAGCGGCAACCCGCGGAAAGCAGGGCTCAAAAATTTCTCTTGACATTTGGAGCGTTTTAGTCTACTATCTCCATAGACTCTACCTATTAAATAGGACTAGTCGTCATTAGCCCACCGCACCGGCGGAGGCGGATCGACAAGGGAAGCAAACCCGACCAGGCAACTGGAGGCGCTAGACAAAAACACTCAGGAGGAAGTCATGAAAAAGGCATTACACCCCATCTCGGCTCTGGCTTTGGCCGCCCTCGTCGCGCTCTCCGCGGGTGCGCCGTGCACCGGTGCCGCGGAAGCCGGCAAGCCCGATACGAGCGTGGCGTCGACGGGCAAAAGCCGTTCGAGTTCCCTCTCGCCACAGTCAGAGAAGACAAACCACAAGGCGACGAGGAAGGCGAAGAAGCCCGCGCCGAGCCACTCCGCCGAGACTAAGTCCGCCGTCCAGCCGGATCAAGTTTCCGCTCTCAGGGATCAACTCAACCGCCAACAGGATCAGCTTGCGGCTCAGCAACAGCAGATTGCCTTGTTGCGTCAAGCGCTTGAGTCGCAGAAGCAGCTTGTGGAGCGCGCCATGCAGGGATCGCGAGCCTCGACTCCGGAGATGCCCAACGTGGGCCAGGTCGCGAGTCTGGTTCCCGCGATTCCCAACGGTGCTCTTGCAGGCGGGAATGGAGCAGGAGTCCCGGCCGCAACACCCAAGCCGGCTGGCCCAGCTCCCCAGGAATCCACGCGCAGTTACGTTGAGAGAGTGGACCAGTTGAGCAAGACCCTGAACACGACGGTCGCGAGCCTGGCTGGATTCAAGTTCAGCGGCGATTTCCGGCTGCGCTTCGACTCCACCGACCGCTCGAGCGACGCCGTCGCTGGACCGGCGCAGAATACGCGAGGCAACTACCGCATGAGATTCAACGTTGACAAGCCGCTCACCGATCAGCTCAGCTTCCATTTCCAGCTCGGGTCTGGCCTGATGAATAACCCCCTCACCGCCAACACCGATTTCGGTGGCTTCGCTACCCGCGGACCCATTTTCCTGAGTGAGGCCTGGGGCAGCTACCACCCGAACTCGGACATCGATTTGATCGGCGGCCGGATTCCCGAACTCTTCGCCGACGATTCGCGGTTCCTGTTCAAGGAAGACATTCGCTTCGACGGATTCCAGGAAAACTTCAAGATCCCGGTGGGATCGAATCCGCTGGGGATCACGCGGATCGAGGTGAGAGGCGGCCAGTACATCCTGACCAACCCCAACATTCAGGTCCTGCCTTCGTTGAAGGCCTGCACGCCTGCGCCGGCTCAAGTGATCACCAAGTTGCCGGCGACCATCACCACCCCGCCAGCCCTCCCGGCCAATTGCGCTTACCTGAGTGCGGGCTACCTGCCCGGCCAGAGTGTGAGGGACGCTGACCTGTTCCACCAAGGCTTCGCGCTCTACGCCGACCTCAAGCCGGGTTGGCATCACCAGTTCGGCGGCGACTTGCAGTGGTATCGCAACCAGAACCAGATCGCGCTGGCAGCGACGACCGCCGGGGCGCCAGTGGTTATTGGAGCCCAGTTCGGCACGACCAGCATCAGCGCCATTCCGGGCACTGGCACCGCCACCACCACGCCGGGCGGCGCGATGTTTACCGCCCAGCATTTCCAGGTCGCTCACCTGAAATACAGAATCGGCTACGACGGCTGGAAGATAGGCGACCATGAGATGCCGGCCTATCTCGAGTTCCACGCCGCGCGTAACGTGGGCATCGGCTATCTGAACAATGCCGTGATGGGCTTGGTAAGCTTTGGCGACGTCAAGAAGGTTGGGGACGTGCGCCTCCTTTACGCTTATGGCATCAAGGAAGCCAATTCTATGATCTCGGAAGTGACCGACGACTATTTCGGCACAACCACCGGCGTCAACATGCGCACCCACGAAATCCGCGTGGACCTGGGATTGAGCCGGTTCCTCGCCTGGCAGAACCTCTTCTTCATTCAGAACGAGATTAGCGGCAACAATGCCGCTCGCAACTTCTACGTCCCGATTCAAGCGGGCGCGGCCACGCAGTACCGCTTCCAAAGCCAGTTGCAGTTCAAGTTTTAACCACAGGAAGGGGAGAGCCGATCCGATTCGGCTCCCCCCTACTCCGAACCGCTCGCGCTCTTCCGCATCCGCCTCGGTGACACGGTCCCTCGCATCGAGGCCGACGTTTGACGATTGCAAACTCCTGCGCTTCGCCGCCAAATTACTGCCTCCGTTTTGTGCTATGATGACGGGCTGAGGAAAAGCGGGGGTAATTCAGCGGTAGAATGCCAGCTTCCCAAGCTGGACGTCGCGGGTTCGATCCCCGTCCCCCGCTCCACTCGCCTCGACGTGCGCTGGAGGAGCATCGGCGCTCACGCCTGTCCGCCGGCCGCGGACGACCCACTACTCACCGACAGTGTGGAACGGTACCACTGTGCCGTCAGCCTCAAACCGTCCTCGAAGGAAACGAGAGGCTGAAAGCCCAGGATGTTTCGGGCGAGCGTGATGTCGGCAAGCGAGTCGCGGACGTCGCCCAGCCTCGGCGCTTCGTAGCGCGGCCTCATCTCGCGCCCGTAAATCTTATTCAGCAGCCCGATGATCTCATTGAGCGTGTGACGCTCGCCCACGCCGACATTGAAAACGCCGCCGGACGCACCCGGGGCGGTCGAGGCGCGCAACGTGGCATCGACGGCGTTCGAGACGTAAGTGAAATCCCGCGATTGTCCGCCGTCGCCGAAAATGACCGGCGTTCGGCCGCGGATGTAAGCGGCGTTAAAGAGGGAGAGAACGCCGGTGTAAGGCGAGTCCGGATTCTGCCGCGGCCCGAAAATGTTGAAGTACCTCACGGTGGCGGTCTCCAGGCCATAGATCGCGGTGAAGACCTTGCAGTAGTACTCGCCCGCCAACTTCGTCAGCGCATAAGGCGAGAGCGGCCGAGGGTCGTGCGATTCCCGGCGGGGCAAAATCGGATTATCGCCATAGACCGAAGACGAGCCGGCGAAAACCACGCGCTTCACGCGCGCCTCGCGCGCCGCCACCAGGACCTTCAACGTTCCGTCAACGTTCACCGCGTTCGAGGCAATGGGGTCCGCGACCGAGCGCGGCACCGAGGACAGGGCCGCGAGGTGCGCGACGTAGTCGACGCCTTCGAAGCAGGGCCGGATTTTTTCCAGCTCGCGGATGTCCGCCTGGTAAAACGTGATTCGATCGCGGACGGGAGCGAGATTCGCTTCCCGCCCCGTCGAGAGGTTGTCGAGCACGCGAACGCTGTCGCCCCGCCGCACCAGCTCATCGACGACGTGAGAACCAATGAAGCCCGCGCCGCCGGTCACCAGATATAACGACATAACTTTGATATCTCCTAGTTTACAATCAACCGTAATGCCGAATCGTGTTTGACCGTGCCGCCGTTCGTGGCCCCTTCGACCACGATCCCATAGTCGCCCGCCGGTGTGCCGGTCGAGGTGGTGGTTGACACCGTACAGGCCGCCCAGAGCAGAACGAAGAGTGCGGTCAAGGCGAAGCCCAATCGAGCCCCGACGCGATCGGGGCGAGCGCGCCGCCGTTGGGCGGCGGCCAAGGTGGTCACCATGAAAAACGCCAGGAGCCACAGCAGCCAGTGGGGACGGGCCGGCTGCCCGAGCGGGGGCACGATTACCTTCGGCCCGATACGGGGGCCGGCCGACGTGCGCGCCGTCGTCCCGAGGGTGAGGAGCAGCGCCAGAGTGCTCGTCCCGTCCGACGTCACGCTGCTCGGATTGACCGTGCACGTTATCGTGGCAGGCACTCCGAGGCATGTGAAGGTGACGGGGTCGGTGAAATTATTCACGGGCACGAAGGTCAGAGTGTAGCTGGCAGTTTGGCCGGCGTTGACGGTCTCTGAGGTCGGAGAGACGGCGAGGCCAAAATCGGGAATCAAGACTTGAAGACCCAGTTGGAAGACCTGGTTGCCATTCGTACCGGTCACCCCAAAGGTGAGCGTGTCACTTGGTAGAGAGGTGAAGTTGCTGAGCGTCAGGATGCTTTGTTGGCCCGAATAGATCGACGTGGGGTTGAAACTGCACGTCACCAGCCCGGTGCCGTGGCAGGCCAGAGCGATGGGACCCGTGAAGTTAAAGGGGCTTCCCGCCTGGATGAGGAAAGTGGCCGTATTCGTGCCTCGGTTAATGGTCTGTGACTGGCCGTTCGGCGCGCTGAGGCCGAAGGCGACCACGCCAGTGCCTGAGAGCGCCAGGGCTTGCGGGCTCCCTGGCGCGTTGTCGGTGATCGCCAGAGTTCCCAGAATTGAGTTGGATGCGCTCGGCGTGAAAGTCACGCTGACCACACAATTCGACTGGGCGGCCAAGGAACTTGGAGAACTCGGACACGTGTTGTTGCTGACGGCGTAGTCGCTGGGAGCAGCCACGATGCTGGTGATGACCAACGGCGCGCTTCCGGTATTCGTCACAGTCACGTTTTGTGCAGGACTGGTGGTTGCTATGCCTTGATTACCAAAAGCCAGGCTGGTGGGCGAAATACTGATCGTGGGCTGTGTTCCGTTGCCGCTCAGGCTCATTTGCTGTGGGCTAAACGCGGCATTGTCGGTAAACGTAAGCGCGCCACTTTGGAATCCTGAGGCCGCAGGGCTGAAGGTCACATTCACCGTGCAGGTCGCGGCGGGCGCCAGGCTTTGCCCGCAGGCGGACGTATCTGCGGAGAACTCCGAGGTCGACGAAGATGAAGTGGTCGCCGTAATGGATGTGAACGTCAAGGTGGCGTCGCCGGCATTGCTGACCGTCACCGGCAGCGTGCTCGTGCTCCCGACGGCTGTGTCAGGGAACGACAATGATTTGGGAGAGACGTTGATCAAGGGCAGCGTTAGGCCGTTCACCGCGGAAACAAAGGCGTCAGAACTGCCGCCGTACTGGATCTGAAAAGGATTTGCGGTCGGAAAGTCAGGTGAAGACGTCTGGCCGGTCACGTACGCGTTGCGGTTGGAATCCACGGCGATGCCGCTCCCGGAGGTCGTATAGTGCCCGCCGAGATAACTGGAAAAGATGAAGACGGGATTGATCGGATTGATCTTGGCCACAAAGGCGGCTTGGCTGCCTAGCAATTTGGACTGGCCCGAAATGACGTTGACTGTGGGGAAATCAGACGAAGAAGTGTTTCCCGTTATGTAGCAGTTGGCAGAAGAGTCGAGGGCGATGGCAGTGCCAGTGTCCGAGGCGGTGCCGCCGATGTAAGTCGAGAAATCGAGCGTCGAGCCCGTATGATCCACCATGGTGATGAATGCGCTCTGGCTGCCGCGCAGCTTCCCGATCAGATAATTATTGACGGTGATGGGGAAATCCGACGAAGTCGTGAATCCCGTCACATAGGCATTACCGGAAGAATCTACGGCAATGCCGTTTCCTTCATCGGTCTTACTACCTCCCAGGTAAGTGGAGTAAGCGAATGTCCCGGGCACCCCGAGCTGTCCATTCTGGTCGAGTTTGGTCACAAATGCATTGTGGCCGCCGAGGCCGAGGAATTGTTGATACCAGCTGAACACGGGAAAGTCGGTGGACTGTGTTACTCCCGTGACATAGGCGTTGCCGTTCGAGTCCACCGCGATGGCATGGCCGGCATCGGTGCCGCTCCCGCCCAAGAACGTGGAATATGCAAGAGTGGCGCCGCCAACATTGATTTTGGTTACAAAAGCGTCCGAGGCGGACGCGCACCCGGTGCCGCCAGAACCGCCGCAGTTCGGGAAGAGTGGGTTTTGAGTGGGGAAGTCGCTTGAGAAAGTGGTGCCGGTGACGTAAATGCCGGTCGAGTCGACGGCAACGCCGGTGGCTTGATCGGACTGGGACCCACCCAGAAATGTGGAAAAGACGAGGGCCGAGCCCGCCGGATTTAACTCGGTGACGAAAGCGTCCGGCTGGCCGGCTGCGCAGCTTTTGCATGAAGTCTGGAAAACGCCGTTGGTGAAAGGGAACCTGGTGGACGTCGTCGAGCCAACTACATAGGCGTCGCCGGCCGAGTCAACCGCCACAGCGGCGGCAGAGTCAGTGCCGTTTCCACCCAGGAAAGTGGAATAAACGAACTCCCCTGACGCGTTGATTGCGGTAACGAAGGCGGTGCCGTTACCGCTCGCGCATGATTTGCAAGTCCCCTGATACGGGACGCTGGTGGGAAAATCGGAAGAGAACGTTTGCCCGACCACGTAGGCGTTGCTGTTCGAGTCCACCGCGATGGCATTGCCGGTGTCGGTATTGGAGCCGCCCAGCCAGCTCGAATACTGGAGCGTAGGATCGATCACCAGCCGCTTTGATCTGTCGTAATTCGGGATTTCAAAGCGCACCGCGCCGTCGGCAGCCAGAACGTAATGGCCCTCAAGGAATTGCCGATTTTCGATTGCCGATCGCCACCTTCCAACCTTCAACTCTCGACTGTCGACTGTCGACTGCTCCTGATACACCACTGGCTTGTGGAACACCACTTCCCCGCTGCCTGTGGGGATCACGAGGTCGCCACTTGCGTCAATTTTGCATTTTGCGTTTTGATTTTTGAATTGGGTCGATTTCTGATTTCTGATTTCTGATTTCTGATTTTTAATGGCCAGCCGAATCTCGCTCGGGTCCGCGCCCGGTGCAACGACGAAATCGTATTCGAGTTGCCGCTGATTGCCGTAAAACACCAAATCCACACCAGGGTAAATGCCCTCGTACTTCACCTTGGCGTAGTTCGGCACATTGGTGTGCCACTCGGCAGGATCGCTCCCGATAAAGTAATTGCTCTTTGCCACCAACTCGTCCAGGCCCACGACCGCGGCCTTTGGGTTTGCGTTAACAAGTTTCATCCTAAGAACGGAGTCCCTTGTCCTTTGCCCTCGGTCCCTGGCGGCGCGCAGGTGGCGAGTTTCCATTTTCGATTTTCGAGTTTCTTCTCTTCCTTCCGGCTCCTGACTCCTGACTCCTGTCTTCTCGACATTTGCCATTTGACTTGTTTTTCCCAACGTCAAAACGGCTTCGTCTCCGGTCAGGAACAACGCATACCCGCCGCCGCGCGATAGGAATTTCACCCGGCGGTCGGTTTGACCCCGGTTCGCTTCAAAGGTGAGCGGCCGTGTCTCGAAGGTCCGAATGGCAGTGGCTCGCGTCGCGGCATCGCCCCCGGCGCTGTGCGCGCTCGCCAATTCTCGATTTTCGATTTTCGAATTTCGAGTTTCGAGTTTCGAGTTTCGGGTACCGAACGGACCATGTCCAATCAGCGACCATCCAATGCCAATGAAAGAGACAACGACTACCACCCGACAGAACAATGCTGACCGCCAACCCGTGCCTTCAGATCGCATGAACACCTTCCCCAGTTTTACAATCCTTTCAAGCATCCAGTGGACAAACTGCTAGGATAACATACTCGCCCGAAATGATGAATCCCGGCTATTCGGAATTCCACCTCCACCAGGCTGATGAAAAATCACAGCGTGACAGACTCTCTAGCCCGCCTGTTGGTCCTTCCTTGCTGCCCCCGACTAAGGCATGGCTTCGAACCCAAAACTTTGGCTTCGTTCCAATTCCAAAATCGGCCTCATTCCATAGCCATGCCATTTGTTTTCAAGAGCTTGCTGGCTCGGTGGCTTCGAACCCAAAATTGGCTTATTTTGGGTTCGTTCTTGGGTTCGTTCCAAATCGACTTTCTTTGTTTTCAACAACTTGGTGGCTTCGAACCTCATTTTTCAACAAATTTCTTCGCAGCCCTCCCTGTTTCGAGACTTCCCGCCTCTCCACGCGGCGCAATGCAGCCGAAAACCGGAAACTCAAAATTCGCCCCCTCCCGGCGGCGTCGAGGGAAAAATCGAAAATCCAACACCCACATTGGGAAACTGTGCCACCCATGTAAGACATGAAAATATTTTCGAGTTTCGATTTTCGAGTTTCGATTTTAGGTGTGCCGCAGTGTGCCGCGAGGCTTGTAGGGGTGAGGGCCTGCTCTCCTGGAAACGGCATTATGAGACCTTTCGGGCCGTGCCTTCCCCCCTCACCTCCATAGGACAGGCCCGACCGTAACATTACCACATTACACACTAACTCCAAGAAAGTCAACCAAATTCCGGCGAAGCGAAGCGTCGCACGATATGAAGGTGAGAACTCCCGGCGCCAGCGAACGTAGCGCGCAATCACTCAACCGTCTCCGATCTGCCCCATCGGATGGTTCTTCATTCAGAATTCATAATTCATCATTCATCATTCCACGGTGACGCTCTTGGCCAGGTTGCGCGGCTTATCGACATCGCAGCCGCGCCGCACGGCGCGGCAGGACCGTGCTTCATCCCGTCCGCCACGTAGCCTTCGCCGTCGATGTAAGCAATTTCTTTGAGCTTAAGCGCTCCCTCGAGCGCGATCGGAAATGGGAAACTGGTATTTCTGCCTGCGGCGAGGTTGATGATCGAAGCCAAAACAAAACAAGGGCTGCGCGTGAGCGCAGCCCTTGCAAGAATGCGAGGCTTTCGATTGACTTCAAGACTTGCGACTAGCTCAAGCGACGACGCGCGAAACCAATCAGGCCGGTCAAGCCGGATCCCAAGAGGATTATCGTGCCCGGTTCAGGTGTGGCCGCCTTGCCGAGGACGTCGAAAGCGGCCATGGTGTCAGTAGTAACGTAGTTGTTGTAACCGTTTCCGTTGATGTAACGCTGTCCAAGGGCGCCGGTATTGTTAAAGTACCACGCGCTCCAATCGCTGGTGCCCCCGGAGGCAAGCAGCCAGTATTGAGCGCCACCGGTCAGTACGACAGTACCTACAGGCGCTACCGTCTCGATGGCGCAGCAAGTTCCGTACCTGGGCAAACCGCTCAGCGACCACGACTCGATCAGAGCGCCGGGAAGATCGGATCCGTTGTCGGCATAAAGAGAGAGTGTAGGGTTATTTCCTTGAATGTAGCCCAGCGCGACGTCGATCTGGGTCAAGTCGTAGGTTGCGCCGGAGATGAAGGAATTACCCTGAGTGAAGCCGAGCCCGATGGTATAACCACCACAACAGCTGTAGGGATTCCCTGAGCCAAAGTCCGAAAAGATGGTTGTCGCCTTGGCCGTCGATGGCAAAAGCGTCACACCAAGCGTCAGAATGGCGGCAAGGAGAAGCGTCCGTTGCGAGCGGTTCATGGAAAATCCTCCTTGGGAATGTGTTACCGCAACGATCTCGTGCGCATCGGGTCAGTTGCGGCGGAAGTTGCACCCACCTCGCGCCCAAGCAATTGTAATTCCAAACGAAGTAAAATCTTAACTGACTGATTATACTCATGTTAGTGCAGATCGCTGATTTTGAAGCCGTCCGATAAGCGAATTCCTTTGCACATAAACGGTAATTTCATTCCCCGCTTGAGAAGGCAGTAGGCAGAAAGCAGAAGACCCACTTCTCTCAGAGCCGAACTTCTTCATGCAGCGCGAAGATTTTCTTGCTCGCCGCTTGCCACTCGCCACTATCGACATTAGGGTTGGAGGCTTGCCTCGCTGGCGTGTCCAGTTCATCCTTCATCATTCCACGGTGACGCTCTTGGCGAGGTTGCGCGGCTTATCGACATCGCAGCCGCGCAGCACGGCGCAGTGGTAGGCAAAAAGCTGGAGAGGAACGACGGTCAAAATCGGCGCCAGGATTTCATGATTGCGCGGCACCTCGATCACATCATCGACCATGTCGGCGAGCTTGGAGTTGGACTCGGTGGTGACGGCGATGATGTGTCCTTCGCGCGCCCGAATCTCCTGAATGTTGGACACGATTTTGTCGTACGAGCCGTCCTCGGGCGCCAGGGCGAAGGTGGGAAAGTTGGGATCGATCAGCGCGATGGGCCCATGTTTCATCTCGCCCGCCGCGTAACCCTCGGCGTGGATATAAGCGATTTCCTTCAGCTTCAGAGCGCCCTCGAGCGCGATGGGATACTGGTACTTTCTGCCAATGTAAAGGAAGTGCGACGCCCCCGAGTATTTCTGCGCCAATTCGCGGATGCGGCCGGATTGCTTGAGGACGGTGCGAATCTGGTCGGGAACCTTTTCGAGGCCCTTCAGCAGCGTTGAACCTTCTTCGTAGGATAGGTCGCGGCCCCGCCCCACCAGGAGCGCCATCAGGATGAGGATGGTCATCTGCGACACAAACGATTTCGTGCTGGCCACTCCCACTTCGATGCCGGCATGGGAATAAACGCCGGCGTGCGTCTCGCGTGCGATCGAGCTGCCCACCACGTTGACCAGGCCCAGCACCAGCGCGCCCTTGCGCTTCGCCTCGCGCAGCGCGGCCAGCGTATCCGCCGTCTCGCCCGACTGACTGATGGCCAGCACCACGGTGTTTTGCCGCAGGTTCAGCTTGCGGTAGCGGAACTCCGAGGCCAGCTCGGTCTCGACCGTCAGATCGGTGAGCGCTTCAAACACGTAGCGCGCGAAAAGGCCGGCGTAGTAGCTGGTGCCGCAACTGATGATGATGATGTGCCGCGCTTGCTGCAAGCGGTCGAGCACGGATTCCAGCCCGCCGAGTTTCGCCACGCCTTCCGAATGGTTCACCCGCCCGCGCAGTGCGTTCTCCACCGCTTCCGGCTGCTCGAAGATCTCTTTCAGCATGAAGTGCGGGAAGTGCCCGCGGTCCATGGCTTCCTGCGCCACTTCGAGCTGCATGGTCGCGCGACTCACGGCGCGGTTGCCGAGTGTGGTGATGGAAAACCCACCCGGCTGGAGCCGCGCCACTTCGTTGTCCTCCAGGTACACCACCTGGTCGGTGTGCTGAGCCAGAGCAGCAGCGTCGGAAGCGGCGAACGATTCGTTCTTCCCGATACCCAGCACCATCGGGCTGCCTCGCCGGGCCACCACGAATTCGTCCCGGTGCTCGGCGTGAATCACGGCGATGCCGTAAGTGCCCTCGACGCGCGTGAGCGCCTTCTGCACCGCCGCCTCCAGGTTGCCGTCATACGCGCTCTCGATGAGATGGGCCAGGACTTCCGTGTCCGTCTCGGAGCGAAACGTGTGACCTTCTTCGAGCAGGCGTTTTTTCAGGGGCTGATAATTCTCAATGATGCCGTTGTGCGCCAGAAACAGTTGGCCCGAACAATCGGTGTGGGGATGCGCGTTCGCTTCCGTCGGCTTGCCGTGCGTGGCCCAGCGCGTGTGCGCGATGCCCACGTGGCCGGAGGGATTATCCTGCTGCACGCGCTGCTCCAGCACCGCCACTTTGCCAACTGCCCGCGCCAGGTAGGAGCCGGAGTTCAGAATGGCGATCCCACTCGAATCGTAGCCGCGATATTCCAGCCTCTTGAGGCCCTCAATCAAAACGTCTCGCGCGCTCTGTTGTCCCACGTACGCTACAATCCCGCACATCGTTGCTCCAATCGGCGATGAAGTTCGTTCCCTGCTGGGGCACGGCACAGCCGCAGCGCAGCCATCGCTTGAGTTTCGCCCCCACGCCAGAGATTTCGATTATAGGATGAGTTTCGGTTTGGCGCGAGCAGAATGAAAACAGGATGCAGGGGCGGCGCTTGCCCCGCCCCCCCCGTCACCACGCGCACCAACGGCGGAGGGTACGGCAAGCCGTACCCCTACGGCGAGCCCAACGTCATCGTGGCCGCTTTAACTTTTTCCCGATCCACTTTTCCATCGGCCGTCTCGGGCGATCGCACGGCCCTTCCCATGTGAAAAATCCGGATGCCGGCATCCCGAAACTGCTTGAGGTTTGCCAAAGTAACGTCGCCGCCTACGATCAACAGTTTCTCCGGGCCGATAGCCTCGCGATATTCAGCCAGGCGTTCGATTCGCTGGGCGATCGTGCCACTCCCGCCTCGCACCAACACCCGATCGACAGAAGGGAAATCGCGCAAGGCGCGCAGCGCGGCGAGGGGATCATCCGTAGCTTCGACGGCATGGTGGGCGGTAAATCGCGTCGCGGGAGCAGCGGCGATGATTTCCCGGAGAGCCTCGAGATCGAGCCGGCCATCCTTCACATGTCCAACCACCAGGCCGTCGACTCCGAGGGCAGCGAATTCTTTGGCTCGTTCTTTCAGCGTCTCGAGTTCCGCCTCGCCGCTCAAAGCAAATCCGGCGTTGTCGCGCAGCATGGCGCGGATCGGAACCGGGACCGTCTCGACAATTTGCCGAACCAAGTCCGCCGGCGGCGTCAGCCCGGCGAGATCCAGCCGAACCGTCACTTCCAGCCGGCTCGCCCCGCCCTTGTATGCGGCTACCGCATCATCGAGCGAGCACGCGATAATTTCGAGTTCGAGGAGGACACTCGCGATTTGGAAGGAGTCATTCATCGTTCCACGCTCGATGCATTATAGTGCGTCGTCACGCCGGGCTTCGACTATATAATGAGGCGGACAAATGGTGACCACACGCCTGCGACTGTTGTTCCGCCACGTCGTATACAACCTGCGTGGCGGCTTCCTGGTCCGCCCTCTGACCATTGCGCTCACGCTGGGTTGTACGGGCATGCTCCTGTCGTGGGCAGAAGAGGCTGAGCCTCGCCTCAGCGCCTGGGTTCCGCGGTTGCTCTTTCCTTCCAGCGCCGACCCGCAAGTCGCCCAAGTGATTCTGGGCGGCATCGCGGCCTCCATCATGACCGTGGTGTCCATTGTGTTCGCCATCCTGCTGATGACGCTCACCCTGGCGTCCATGCAATTCTCGCCGCGCATCATCGTCAGCTTCGTTCGCGACCGCGTGACTCAATGGACGCTGGGCATCTTCCTAGGCACGTTTTCGTATTGCATGGCGGCACTTCCCGCGGCGCGCGCGTTGCCACATCCCTTCGCGCCCGTCGTCACCGTCTTAGGCGCGATGCTGCTTTCACTGGCCTGCGTCGGCTGGCTGCTCTTTTTCATCCATCACATCTCGCAGGCCATCACGGTGAACCACATCGTGGAGCGGATCGCCACCGAGACTGTGGCGACGATCGACGAGATGATGCCCGAACCTCGCCGGTACACCCGCGTGGCTGGCGGCGACCCGCCTGACCTCAGTGCGTGGCAGACTCCGATCTTGAGCGAAGTCTCGGGCTATATCCGCTTTATCGACATCCGCAGGCTGGTGGCCGTGGCTAGGGCTTACAGCGTCAAGGTGCACGTCCTGCGACGAGTTGGCCAGTTCGTTCCCGCGGGCATCCCGCTGATGAGGGTATACAAGGGAGAGCGGCTGCCCTTGGAATCCGTCGCTGAGCTTCGTGGCGCGTTCGACTTCGGTCCCACAAGGACTTTGCAGCAGGACGTGGAGTTCGGGGTTCTGCAAATTGTCGACATCGCGCTGAAAGCAATATCGCCCGCCGTTAACGATCCGAGTACGGCCATCTGTTGCGTGGACCACTTGAGCCGGATCCTGATCCGCTTCGCATCCCGGGAGCCACCCGAGCCATTGCTGTATGATCCGCCGGGCGTGGTTCGCGTCAGCATGATGTGGAGCGGATTTGAGAGGATGCTGGACTGCGCTTTCGAGCAGATACGCATGTACTCGCGGACGGATGTGGCGGTCAGCTTACGCCTGCTGCGCGCCTTGGGCGACATCGCCGCGACCACTCCTGACGCGTCGGACCGTCGCACGCTCGTCGAGCGGAGCAAACGGATTGTGGCAGGCTGCGCGCAACAACTCGGCGAGGAGGAACTAAAGGAAATGCGCGGTCGTCTGGCGTCCCTGGAGAGGCTTGTCGAGCCACTAGCCCTTAACCACTAGCAACTGTCCCGGTCAGTACGTGTGTCTGACGCCCAGCACCTGGAATTCGAGGAGCGAAGTCTTGACGACGTACACCATCTCGTTGTTGCTCTGCGGGTCGGGAGGTTTCACCAGGAAGCCGGGGTCGATCAGAAAGTCGTGCGAGTTGCGGATGACACCCTCGGTCCACTCGCCGTCACGAAACTTCATGCGTGCCCACAGCCCCTCGATGGCGGGATGGCCTTCAAAGAACTTGATTTCTTTATACGAGTCGCTGCCCTCGAACGACTTGACAAAGAACAGGGCTTTGAGCGAAGTGAGGGGGATGGCGATGGTGCGGTTGGCATCGTGAAGCCGCACTTTCACTTCCTCCGGCATGGGTGAAGGACCATGCTTGAGGAGAAAATTCAGATCGGTGGCAGGAACCACATCCGTGTGGCCTTTCACCAATCGCCCGTCGGTGAGGTGCGCCACCACTTTGAATGAAGGTTTGACCCCGCCCTCCGCCCGGGCTGAGTCGCGATCCAGGAGTTTTTCTGCGCCGCCTACACGGGAAATCTTACCGCCGGTCGATGCCATATTGACGGACCTTGTAAAGCAGGGCCTTGTAGCTAATGTTCAGGAGTTTTGCGGCTTCCTTCCGGCTCCAATTGGTTTGCTCCAAGGCGCGTGAAATCGCTTCCATTTCCGCCTCACCCTTCAGACCCCGCACCATCGATTTCAAGTCGCTCGACTTGTCCGCGCCCACGACCGGTGCTCTCCGCTCTCGTTGATAGGTGGGGCCGGCGCTGCCCTTTATTTCACTCAACACCACGGCTTCGTCGCCCAAAATCAAGAAACGCTTGACGAAATTTTCGAGCTCGCGAACATTGCCCGGCCAATGGTGCTGCTGGCAAGCGTCCAAGAAGGCTTTCGAGGGCGGCACGGGGTTCAAGGCGTAGCGGTCGGCCCACACCGCCATGAATTGTTTCACCAAGATCGGAATCTCTTCCTTGCGCTCGCGCAGCGGCGGGATGTGGATGGTGAAAGCGTTCAAGCGATAGTAGAGGTCTTCGCGCAGCTTTTTGGCGGCGATCGCCTGCTGGACGTCTACATTGGTGGCGGCCAGAATGCGGACGTCCACTTTGATGGTGGAGCGGCTGCCCAGGCGCGAGAACTCTTGGTCCTGAAGGACGTGCAGCAATTTGGCTTGCAGCCCCACCGGCATCTCGGCGATTTCGTCGAGCATGATGGTGCCCTTATCAGCCTGCTCGAATTTGCCGGGCTTGGCTTTCACGGCTCCAGTAAATGCTCCCGGCTCGTAGCCGAACAGTTCGCTTTCCAGAAGCTCGCCGGGAAGGGCCGCACAATTGACCTTTAGGAACGGCCGGACCGAGCGCGATGAGAGCTTATAAATCAGCCGCGCCACCACCTCTTTCCCCACTCCGCTCTCTCCCAGCATCAGCACGGGCACGTTGATGTTCGCCACCTGTGCGGCCTGGGCGCGAATCCTCAGCATGGCGGGACTGGCGGCGACGAAGAAGGAATCGTCGCTCAGGTCTTCGACTTTGCTTTCGAACCCTCCTGCCTCGGGTGCGGTGGCTTGCTTGGTAAGACAGTTCCGGATCGCCGCGTCCAGCTCCGCCTTGTGGAACGGCTTGGTCAGGTAGTCTTGAGCGCCCAACCGCATCGCCTGCACGGCCTTGCGCGCATCGTTGGAGCACGTCAGCATGATCACCTTCAAGCCAGGCCGAATCTCGCGCAGGCGCTCCAGGGTCTGCATGCCGTCGAGGTTGGGCATCAACAGGTCCAACAAGACGAGATCGGGAGCGGGGGTTTTCTGCACGCGCTCCATCGCGTCCGCCCCGCTCGACACGGTCTCAACTTGATACGAATCGATCTCCAGCAGCGTCCGCAAATAGCGCTGCATGCTGGGCTCGTCGTCCACCACCAGGATATTCGAAGTTTGGTCCATTGAGCTTTGGGTCCGAAGACCTAAAGAATATTTTAAGTGGGTTTCAGCGGAAGCACAAATGAAAATTTGCTGCCTGATCCGATTTCGCTCTCCACCCAAATCTTTCCGCCGTGCGCATGCACCAGACGCCGCGCGATGGCCAGACCCAGACCCATGCTGGTAACTTCGTTTTCCGCCGTCGGCACCCGGAAGAAGTCGGCAAACACCTCTCCGTGGTACTCCGGCGAAATGCCGATGCCGGTGTCCGCCACAGTCACCCGCACTGCATTAGCCTTCACCAGATTCCGGCGTCTCTCGTCCGAGATGCGCGAACTCTGGCTGATGCGGCGCTCCCACATTTGCGGTTCCACCAGCAACCACACTGTGCCCCCGGGTGGGGTAAACTTCAGCGCGTTCTCCAGGAGGTTGGAGATGACGTGCTGGATCTTCGCGAAGTCAAAGGCAAACGGCTCCACAGTCTGGCTTTGCGGGAAATACAGGGCCACGCCCTTGGCTTGGTAGCGCGTCAACCAAACATCGTACAACTCGGCCACACAGGCGGCCAGATCGGCAATTTCAAACTTGAGTGTTAACTTGCCTGTCTCTAAAGCGGCCAGGGTAAGAAAATTCTGGATGAATCTTTGCAGCCGGGCGCAATTGGTTTGGGACTCCGCCAGAATCTGCCTCTGTCGTTCGTTCAGAGGTCCAGGCTTACCACCCAGTAGAACCTCGATGTACCCAGCCACGATCGAGAGCGGGGTTTTCAGCTCGTGAGCGGCGGCGGCGAGAATCACCGTGCGGCCGCGCAGCTCCTCTTCCAGGCGCGCGATCGTCTTCAACAACTCCGCCGGGGTCTCGCGCGAGGCGTGTTGAGCGAGTTCTGACCCTGCGGCAGGTCCTCCCGGTGACGGCGCAGAACGAAGGCTGGGTTCTCGGTCAGGATCGAAGTCGACGTCTGGAGAAGCGATGCCCTCTTCCGGCGCCATTCAGTCACCTCTTGATGTTGAAAGAACTCAGGCCACAGGTATTGCGCCCAAAGCGCGGAGAAGCTTTTTGTGCCCGCAATACTGCCCATAAATCATGAACTTTTGCCGCAGAATTGTCAAGGCAACATGCTAGGGACAAATCCTTGCCACAGTTGGTAAAGATATTGCACTTGTTGGGCCACGCGCTGGCGTCGAGTTGCCGTGGGCTGACTTTTCAACATTACGTAAGTCTTTCATTTTGTTAATTTTAATTTACAGTACAGTTATGGTGCTTAATAATTCAACTTTGGAGGTATGCGTGCACATGCTTTCATGGATGTTGACCGAGCGCGCAAGCACTACGAAACGGCCCGTTGTGGCGATTTCGAACGGGCGAGCAAAAAAGGGCGCCGAGCGACGCCGCTCAGAGCGTCTCCCCTTGGGGATACCCGTATTTGTCCGAGGCATCGATGAGCGTGGCAAAGAGTTTCAAGAGTTCACGACCGCGTTCAACATTAGTTCTGGCGGGGCGCTGGTGGCCACGAGACGATACTTGCCCACCTCGACCCTCATTTCGTTAGAAATCCCGGCTGCGCCCTTGCCTCGAATGACCACTTCGCCGGCATTCGTTCGAAACCTCCCGGCCCAGCCTGTGACCGTGACGCATAGTGAGCAGTGCTATCTGGTGGGCTTGAAGTTTCCCAAATCTGTGCACAAGTTGGCAGCGAAGGGGAGAGTCTGAGGGAAAAGTTTTTCCTCAATGTGAAAAAGTTTTCCCTTCTTGTCGCCTGATATTGCTTCGTTTACCCGTCCTTGGGCGTCGTTCGGCCTTTGCCCTATGCCCGTTCTGATCCAAACTGAGCAGTAGAAAACTGATATGTTCACGGGATTTCTGCCGAATCCACTGCAAAGTTTGGATGCTTAATTGCTCCCGATTGCAATCCATCGAAGAACTTGATGCCTTGATCTGAGAAGAGTGGGAAAACCTATCATGTCTACGACCGATGTGACCCCTGCAACGCTGGGTGCGCCCGTTGACGATCTTCCGCCGGAGGAAGTGATATTTGGCCAATCCGAGGCGATGCGGCATGTCCAGCAAAAAGTGAGAAAGTTGGCGAGTGCGAACATCCCCGTCCTGATTCAGGGGGAGAGCGGCACGGGGAAGGAAGTCATCGCCAAGCTCATCCACCGCCTGTCACCCTGGCAGTCAGGGCCCTTCGTGAAAGTAAACTGTCCAGCCATCCCTGGCACGCTGCTGGAGAGTGAACTATTTGGATACGAGCGGGGCGCCTTCACCGGCGCGTATGGATCGAAGCCAGGCCGCGTTGAGATGGCAAATCGGGGGACCCTATTCCTCGATGAAATCGCGGAACTGGATGCAGGGCTGCAAGCAAAACTTCTCCAGCTTCTCCAGGACGGCCAGTTCTGCCGGATAGGCGCGCGGGAGGACACTCGTGTCGAGGCGCGCGTCGTCTGTGCTACCAATCGACAGTTGGAAAAGGAAACCGAGGCGGGTACGTTTCGCCAAGACCTCTTTTACCGCATCAACGTTCTTAACGTCCGCATGCCGCCTTTGCGCCAGCGTGTGGACGACATTCCCGGACTGGCCAGCTACTTCTTGCGGGTTTACAACCACCAATTCGACTGCCGGGTACCGGAATTGAGTGCCGCCACCACGCGGCATTTACAGCGACGGACGTGGACCGGCAATATCCGTGAGCTCGAGAATCTGATCAAGCGTTACGTGATTCTGGGCTCGGAAGATGCGATCATGAGCGCCGAGGCCGAATCGAAGCGGCCATCCGACATGATGCCTGCGATACCCTTGGACGGCCCCATTTCGCTCAAGAAAGTGATGAGACAAATGGTTCGCGAAATGGAAGGCAAGATCATTCTCAAGGTCTTGGAGGCCGAGAACTGGAATCGTAAGCGAACAGCGCACTCCCTCAGCATCAGCTACCGCGCTTTGCTGTACAAGATTCGGGAAGCTGGCCTTCCATCGAAGTCCAAAGGTGAAACCAAATCGAAACACAATGTTACACATCGCGCTCCAAAGCGGCAACGACACGGGGTGCCTGCGGACGATTTTAGATCCCCGTTTACGGCGTAGGAAACCTTTAGCGTTGGTTTAATACTGGTATACAACGACTCTATTATCCAAGGCCTGTGTTGGCCAGCCTGAATTCGCTCACGAAGGCCTCAAGACCGGGCGACAGGAAAGCCGACAGAATGGGTCATCACGCAGCAAGAGACAATGCTTTCCATTCTTGTGCATCAAAGTTCACTTTTTACAGGAATGCCGTCTGTGATTGAAATTGTAAGTCATTTAATCTAAAGGTTTTACATTCTGCGCCAAGAATGGCTATTCAAATGCTACGGATGGCTGCGGGGTCGTATACAGTCAGCGAAGGTGGAAGTCACTCTAATCAACGAGAAGGGGCTATGAGCAACCGATCAAATCGCTTCATTGTAATTGCTGCTGTCGCGCTGCTACTTCTTCCCGCAACCATGCTCGCGGATTCAAACAAGACGTTCGAGCAGCTCCAATTCAATCCCTCGGGTTCCACCAATTCGATTCTGGACTTTGTCATGGCCGTTCCGACGTCTGGAACGGTTTCGTATAATGGTGGAAACACGGGAGGGGCCAATAACCCGCTCCTTGGTTCGGCAATCAGCGTTCGTTACGTGGTCGGTCTTGACACGCCACAACATAATCTTGTGAAACTGGATTTGATCGGTGGCCTGCTGAGTTTCCAGACCGGGAACTTCTTCTCCTCGAACGCGACGACGTGGTTCTTCAATGGCGGGGGCTTCTTTACGCTGACCGCGCAGTGCATTGACATCGATCGCGACGGCGACACTACCTGCGACAGCCACGATAATGTGCCCGATCTGAACGGAGTTCCAGGCTTGGTCCTCTCAGGTATGTGGGACAACGCCCTAGTGCAAGAGACCAATCTGAAGAATAAAACCAGCAAACTCGAAGGGGGATTGATACAGGATCTCGTGTGGCAGCAGTTGCTGAGCTACTACGGTCTTGAGAATCCTCCGGTCGGCAACCTGAATGGCGACTTCAATCTGACCATGATCGCTACGGGAAACCCGAACAAGAGCTTGAAGAGCACCAGGCTTCTAAGTGGCGATTTCGCTGACACTAACATCCCCCCTTCACCAGAGCCGGCCAGCCTACTGCTCTTCGGCACTGGCATGATCGGTGTCGCGGGTTTCGTGCATCGCAAACTGAAGGCCCGGTAGCAATTATCCAGAGAGTTGGTGATTCTGAGTCGGCCCTGCCAATCTGAAATGGCAGGGCTGTTTTGTTTCTGCGCCCTTTCTACTGCAATTCAGAGGTCGGGGTGGCTGGGCCGAGAGAATGGTATATACTGGGACTTTTTGTGCAATAATATTCATATTTCCGCTGTTTGGTTTCGGCCGCAGATATCGTAAGTCTTTGAAATGAAAAGTCAATAGAGTACATTGATGGTTTGGCACCGATCGTGCTTCGGAAATGCACGGTAGCCTCTGCACAGTAATGGGTAGTGTGTCTTGACGAGGGAAAAAACATGTCGAAAAAACTCCCGTTGATTGTTGTATTAGCCGTGCTGCTCGCTCCGGTGGCCGTGCACGCCTCTGGAATTCTGGATTTCAATGTGCCAGGAGGCGGCTCAGTGAGCTACGCCGGAGGCAGTTCGTCCCTGTACGGCACGAGCATAGCCATCGATCAGGTGTGCGGGATCGGTACGCCCCTAAATGACGGAGTCTGCCTTAACATCTCGAATGGCAACTTGTCCTTCGTGACTGGTGGTTTTTCGGGCTTTGACTCTTCTGACTGGTATTTCAACGGCGGGGGAAGTATCCTCATCAACGGCAGCATCGCCTCGCTTGGGATCATTAACGGGACCTTGATGTCCGGGACTTGGAGCGACGCCACTGTGATGTGGCCGGGTGACGGACGGGGCGTCGTGACCGGGGACTACACGGATACGAAGGACATTACTCTAGCGGGTTACTTTGGACTTGGTGCGACGGGTTGGAATGGCACGTTGAACCCGAGTTTTTGCTGTGCGGACTCACCCCCAAGCGCCTTTAGAGGCCAAGTCATGGGGGGTGACGTCGTCAATGAGTCGCCGGTTCCCGAGCCCGCTTCTCTCGCTCTGCTAGGCACCGGGTTGGTTGGCATCGCGGGCATGATTCGCCGCAAGCTATTGTCGTAGTCACTCACTGTTAAGCAAGTCTCTTCTCCAGTAAAGCCCTGCCGCACTAATGCGGCAGGGCTTTTTTGTTGCAATCCGGTGCGTGTTCTACAGCCCGGGCGTCAGATTATGCTCCGACGAAATCGCATCCTGCGCCAGCAAAGGCTACATTCTTAGAGTTTTTGTGCAATCTTATTCATCTTCTTCATGCGGAAGTGCCGCAGCTTTTCTGTAATTCATTGAAAAAAAAGCTGATGCTCAGGGCTGAGGTTTGGAATGAAAAGTGCTACGGTATGGAAGACGATATAGCGTAGATCCGGTCTGGCTGGAAATGCGGAAAGGACCAAAACATGTTCAAAAGGCTGGCGCTCATCTTTGCGTTCGTTTTCTTGCTTGCCCCCGTTGTCGCAAATGCTGAATCCATCATCGATTTCGGTATAGCAGGGGGCGGGACGATTTCGTGGGATGGCAATCCCTCCCATTCTCTGATCGGGTCCAATATCGCCATTGACTCCGTGACCGGCATTGGCACACCGCTCAACGACGGCGTGACCCTGACAATCACTGACGGCTTTCTAAATTTCGTGACGGGTTCGTTTTTGGGCACGGATTCTAGCCATTGGTATTTCAACGGTGGCGGAGACATTTCGATCACCGGCACCATCACAGATCTCGGGATCATCGACGGAAATCTGATGTACAACGGCTCTTGGATCGATGCCAACGTGGCTGCGCAAGGCGACGGACGGGCAGTTGCCGGTGGCGACTATACGGACACGAAGAACGCGATCTTGGCGGCCTTCTACGGACTCGGTCCCTATGACTGGAGTGGCACCTTGAACCCGAGTTTCTGCTGCGTCCCCAACCCACAGTTCCCGGAATCGAATGCAGCGACGTGGTTGGCGAATCTAGCGGATTCAAATGCAAAAGTGGCGTTTAGCGGCGGACACAACGGATTCAGCGGCACGGTGGAAGGGGGTGACGTGATCAACGTCGCGCCAATTCCGGAACCCGCATCCCTGGCACTGATCGGTACAGGACTGATCGGACTCGCGGGCATGGCTCGTCGCAAGCTGTTTTCGTAATCGATTGCCTGTCCGAACCTTCCTCTTTTGTCGGAACAGGCAAGCGGTCGCCCGAGGATTTTCAACCCCAAGCTGTCGAACACAGTCGGCTCGCCCACAGACTTCTCCCCGCTTACTTGGGCCGGGTTGAACCCCGCCTTTTCTTTCCCCAGGTTCGACTGTGTAAGAACCAGGCAGCGGTGAGCACTGTCAAAGCTGAGCGCAGAGGCCAGTGAGACGGCATTCCAAGCCGCGACTCGCAACAGAAGTTTCAGCTCAGGATGGCGATCATGGTTCCGTTTGAGGCACCGTGAGCGGCGGAATTCCCAGTCTTGATCCGAGTTGCCGGCGGCTAATCCGCCCGCTTGATATTGGATTCACATGCGTCAGGCGTGAGGGGGCGGGAAACTCGGCCGAGTCTTGCTCGCCCCTTCCGACGGCCTCCTGAAGCAGGCCTCAACTCTTGGCAAGGTCGCTCAGTGCCTTTCGTATTTCTTGCGCCTCGGGGAATTGGGGATCGAGATCAAGTGTCTTCTGCAAATGCTCCTTGGCTCGAGAGCCCTGATTCGTTTTCGCGTAGGCCAACCCCAGGTGATAGTGGTAGGTGGGATTCTCCGGATCGACTTTCAAAGCCTCCTCCAGTAGGTTGATCGCCGAGCCGTAGGCGCCCTTCTGGTAATCCGCCCACGCCAGCGTGTCAGCGGCCCTAGGCTCGTGAGGCAGGCCCCGCCGCGCGGTTTGTGCAAGGCCGAGAGCGACGTCGGTGTTGCCTCCGTGCTGCAGCATTAGGTAAGCGAGATTGTTCGCGGCAAACGCAAAGTCGGATTTGATGTCCAGGGCTTTCTTGTAGCTGTCCTGGGCCTTCTGCCAATCGCCCCGCGACTCCTCCAATTGCCCGAGATGGTAGTAGCTCCGAGCATCTCGGGGGTTCCGCTTGATGGATTCCTGGCAATCGGCGATCGCCTGGTCGACCTTCCCTAAGGCCACCTCCACTTGCCCCAACAGCAGGAGTGAATTCACGTCTTCCGGATCCAGCTCCGAGGCCTGCTTCAACGATGCTTCCGCCTTCTCGTATTCGTGCTGTCCGGCCTGCATCTGGCCGAGGAGCATATAGAAACTCGCGCTCTTTGGAACTTTGGCGATCTGCGCCTCGAGGCGATCCATGGCTTTCTTCGGCTGCTTTTGCACCATGTAATCAGCAATCAACCCTGACATGGCTTCCGTGCTCGCGGAGTCATGGTTCAGAGCCGTCTCAAACATTTTTTCCGCTTCGCTGTACTTCTTTTGTCGGAGGCGAATCTCTCCCATCATCGTATAGGCCGCGGCATTATTCGGTTGGAGTTGATGGACTTTATCCAGGTTCACCTCCGCAGCTATGAGGTCACCTCGGCCCATATCGGCTTTGGCCAAATAAAGGTAACCCACGGGGAACGAAGGTTGCAGCCGGATCAGGATCTGCGCGACCCTCTCCAAATCGCCCGCATCTCCCCTTTGCAGGTCGAGAGCGCCGAGCGCGAGTTGGGCCTCAAACATATCCGGTTTCAGGCGCACGGCCTCGTGGATTTCGGTGTTCGCCCGCTCCAAGTTGTCGAGCTGGACGTAAGCAGTTCCAAGCAGAAAGTGAGTGTATGCGTCCTCGGGCTCGTTCTTGAGCACGCTTTCCAACACCGGAATGGCCTGGTCGGCATGACCTTGCCTTCCCAAGATCTGCGCTTTCAGGCGAAGGGCGTCCGGGTCCTTCGCGTTGCCTTTCAGGATCTCCTCGTCCACCTTGGAGGCCTCGTCCACTCGGTTGCGAGCCAATAGCAGCCTGGCGTAGCTCTTCTTGACGCTCAATTCCTTGGGGTGCTCGGTGGTCAGCAAACCGTATTCGGTGAGGGCTTTGTCGATTTGACCTGTCCCTAAATAGAAGTCACCCAAGACCCGGAAGCCCTGAGGGTCAGTCGTCAGCGCCTGCTTGGCTTCCTTGAACAGAGCTTCTGCTTTGTCGAGTTGCCGCTCCGCCACGTACAGTCTTCCGAGGGCCTGACGAGGCAGAATATCTTTGGGGTCAACCTCGATAGCATGGCTGAGCTGTTTCTCTGCTTCGTCCAGTCGCTTCTGCCCAACGTAGAAAGCACCGAGGGCGATGATTGGCTTGTCCGACTTGGGGTCCAGCGAAATCGCCTTCTTGAAATTCTCTTCCGCTTCTGCAAACTGTTTGGCCCTCACCTGCGCAACCGCCATGTTTATGTAGGATTGCGCCTTACCCGGCGCCAACTCGACAGCCTTGGCCATTTCCTTCAGCGATTCGTCCGGCTTCCCCTGAAGCGCCTCAACGCTGGCCATCAACGTATGAGCGTCGGGATTATTCGGGTCCCCGGCCAGCACCTTTTGGACTTCGTCTTCCGCCATCTTAGTCTGTTGGTGGCGCAACATTAACGAGCCCATCTCGACGTGAGCCTTCCAGTGGTTGGGATCGAGATTGATGGTCTTCCGGAGTTCCTTGACCGCCTCCACCTCGATCTTCAACTGCAAAAGACAGCGGGCAAGCTGGTAGTGGCCTTCAGCATACTTCGGATCGGCCTGAATGGCGTTCTGAAACTGGATGGCCGCCTCGCGGTACTTTTGCTGATCAAAATACTTCGTACCGCTCTCCATATACTTCTGCCGCCGCACGATGGGATCTCGATGGCACCCACCGAGCAAGCCGGCCACTATCGTCATGGCCAGGAAAAGAACCTTCCAACGCGAAGTGCTCATATGACTCTTCCCCCAAAAAATCGAAGTCCACAGGAATGCAGGATCACGCCCGAGGAAAGCAATGAAAGCCTTCTTCCGGGGACAAGTACACCTCGCTTGCCCCACTCCACAAGCCTGAGTCTCACTCCGTTGCTACTAGATTACCAGAAATCCGGCCACGGCGCGAGCAATTCCGGCGATTGTGAATTCCGGATTTCTCGGACTTCGACTCACCGAACTGCGGCGCAGCCGTAATCAGTGTAAGAGCCTGCTTCGATGGGGAGAGGCACGCGACGCAAGATGAAACAAGCCGACTTTCAATCCTTGAGCCAGGCACACTAGCAGGGTGTCCTAAAGCAGCGTTGTGTGAGATTACGCGTCAAGCTGGTATTCACCGAGGTTCGCGTCACGACAAATCCATGGCATTTGGCGGGCAGGATCAGGTATGCTTGTCACCCAATGTCACGCTGCTCTTCACGCCTTCGAGTGGTGGCGCTGAGCGCAGTCGCCATCTTCGGAGTTGCCATGGCAGTGCCAGCCGAAAGTCTGGCTGCTGCTCGCGACGTCGTGTTCTCGCAGTCCTCGAATTCGGTGGAGGCCTATGACTTCGTCGAAATTACTGCCGGTGTCAGCTCGCTCGATACCGCCAATCCCTTTATCGACGCGACCCTGACAGGATGGTTCGAGCGACCGGACGGAAGTCACAGGTGGGTCGTGGAAGGGTTCTGCGACGCTGAGGACGGGAGTGCGTACCGCATCCGGTTCATGCCTCCAGCGCCGGGCGATTATCGCTACAGCGTCACTTATCAACAGGGAAACTTCCAGAAGACGTCCACCGGATCATTCCGAGCAACCGACGGCCATCGGCGCGGGCCCATTCGCGTCGATCCGCAGTTCCCGTGGCATTTCATTTGGGAGGGCACCGGCGAGCATTATTTCTTTAACGGCACGACGGCCTACTGGCTCATGGGATGGAAGGACGACCGGACGATCAGCTACAGCCTCGAAAGGCTGCATCGGCTGAAAATCAATCGCCTGCGCGTGACCATTGCGGGGCGCACCAACGTCTTCTACGGTGAGCCGGTGATGCTGGGTGACAACTTCACGGTCTATCTGACCCCGTGGCCCGCTGAGATGGCGGGTGATTTATATCATCCCGGCTTCGATTACCAGCGCTTTCATGTATCCTACTGGCAGAAGTTCGAGCGCGCCCTGCGCTTCGCTCGCAACCGCGACATGATCTTCTCGCTCGTCCTCGACATGAATGACAGTCGCGTTCATCCCGCCGCCGGCAGCGAGGATGAACATCGTTTCATTCGCTACGCCGTGGACCGTTTCGGAGCTTTCTCCAACATCACCTGGGATCTGGGGGACGACCTCGAGCGCTTCCGCGATGACAAGTGGACGCACGAAACCGGAACACTCATTAAGCAGTGGGATCCTTATCGTCATCTCGCCACGAGCCATCCTGTCGACAACGTTCACCAGGACCGCACTTCGGATTGGTTTGACTTCACCTCGTTTCAGGAATGGTCGCGCAATCAACACGTTTTCATGCTCGGCCAGCGCGAGCAACAGTTGAAGACCGGCCGCGTCATTCCGCAGACGAACGAAGAATACGGTTACGAGGACCACTACCCGCTCTGGGCGCGCGGCCTCGGATCAGAGTCCGCCGATACGCTCCGCCGGACGGCGTGGGACATCGTGATGGCGGGCGGTTATCAAACTGCCGGCGAAAGCGCTCGACGCGGGACCAACATCTGGCCGGACACCGGTGGTGGATGGATGAATGGCCGCGGCGACGACACGATGACTATGTTCCTAGGCTACGGACACATGGTGGATTTCTTCACCAGCTTCGAGTGGTGGAAAACGGAGCCGCACGATGAGCTCGCGGACAAGGGGAACTACTGCCTGGCAAAGCCGGGCGAGATCTACGCGGTGTATCTGCCCAACGCAGGAAAAGTCACGCTCAAACTTCAGCCAGGCCGCTACAGGGCTTTTTGGTTCGCCGCGCAATCGGGAGAGAAGATCGACCTGGCCACCGTCGAAGGCCCAGACTGGACTTCGCCCGAGGCACCGGACAAAAACGACTGGGCGCTGTTGCTCCAAAGAGAATAAGCAGTACGTCGCCTATGGCCTCATTGGAACTGTGTTAGAATATTCCGGCTGGGCCGTTAGCTCAATTGGTAGAGCAACTGACTCTTAATCAGTAGGTTGAGGGTTCGATTCCCCCACGGCTCACCATTTCAATATCCGACTCAACGTCTTCCGCACCGAAGTGATAAGGTGTTTGTGCAATGGCGGCACGGGCGCGCAGGTTCTCCGCCGCCAGCCATCGTCCTCACCTCCGAGATGCAACAACTGATCTCCGATCCGTGCTTGACGTTGAGTTCGCACCTTTTATCAACTATAATCCAACTCAAATGTCGTCCCCGGTGAAAGAAACCAGACCCGCGAGCATGGGTGTTGCGGGCCGGCGGAGCACGCGCCTCTCCATCGCCATACCCATTGCCATCTCCGGTAAAGACGCGGCTGGTAATTTGTTCAAGGAAAACTCGCGGACCGCGGTCATCAACAAGCAGGGGGCGAAGATCTTAACGACTCATCAACTGGCGCTGGGGGCAGAAGTCGTTATCGAAAACCGCGCCCTCGGACTTTCCGGAAAAGCTATCGTCGTCTGGATCGGCGACCGGGTATCCACCAAAGAAGCGGTTGAAATGGGAGTTCAACTTTTGGAGTCCGCAAACATTTGGGGCATCGAGTTTCCACCCGAAGATTGGCAGGAAGGCCCTCCCATCGGGCTGGGTGGCGTGAAGCTCGAAGCAGCCGGGGTGACTTCCATTCCGGTGAGACCGCCAGAGGTCGCGCATCCGCTCAAAAGTGACGGCAGACCGCGAGAGCTCACGCCGGAACCAGGCTCTCCGAGACCAGCGCCGGTGACTACACCACCGAGAGAGGTCGGGGTTCCTCGAGTCAGCCAACATGGAGAGTTGCGCGCCACGACATCCACGCCGGGTATGGCGACTCCCGATCAACTGAATATAGCCCGGGAAGTGGCAGTGGCAAAATTTTCCCAGCAGGCTCAAGCCGCGGCTGATGAGCAGGTGAAACTTTTTGTCAACCGACTGGCCAAACTCACCAATCAAATCGGTATTCAGATGCAGACAAGCCTGCACAGTTCGGCGACCGAGATTGAAGCCAAAATGGTCCGGTCACTCGATGATCAAATTGGCTCCCTGCTCGATCGCTTGCAGGCCACCCGCACCGAGGTCGATGGTCAGTTGGCCCGGTTGCAGGAGCTCCAGCAAAGCGGCCAATCGGAGGTTGAAAAGACTCAACGCAACATTCAAGAGGCAGGCTGGCAGGCGCTTCAGGCAGCAACCGAACAACTGGACGAGGCGCTGCAGAAGGACATTCAGAAGTCCACACAATCCGCCCTGGAAGACACGCGCAAGGGGCTTCGGGAAACCGCCGCATCCGCTTTGGAAAGGCTCACTGAGGAATCCAGCGCCCGCTTGTCCGGATTGTTGGATACATTTGCCAAGAAGTCGCTTCCTGAGGTGCAGATGCTACAGACCGCGGCGCTCGAACAGACCAGAAGGGCGGTCGGCGATGCTGCCCAACGCGCGGCAGGGAAGGCGATTGAGTCGTTGGAGACGCGATCAAATTCAGTTCTCCATGATTTCCAATCGAAGGTCGAAGCCTCAGTGACCGCTGCCCGAGAGAAGAGCATCGAGGAGGTTTCGCAGCACGTTCGCAAGACCGCAAAGGAATTGGGTGCGGCGTCAGAGGATGAACTCCAAGAGCAGGCTAAGGACGCGCGGCAACTCTTGAAAGAAGAACTGAAAAACGCGAGCAAGACTCTCACGGAGGACGGCAAGAAGCAACTCTCCGCCTTGACCAACGAAACGCTGAACGCTCTTAACAAGAGCGTGAAATCCGGCTTGGACGAGTTCCAGAATGAGGTCGAAAAGCAGCTTCACCTGTTCGAGGACAAGGCGGCCCGCGATCTTGAGAGCCATTTCCAAAAGTCAGCCGAGAAACATCGCGAGGCTCTGCTGAAGGATCTCCACCGCGATGCAGATGAAGCGACGGAGCGAGTTTTGGCTGAGCTCCACGCCAAGGTCGATCGCTCGGTCAAGGAATCCTCCGAGACGGTGAACAAGAACGTCGCCTCCGCGGCGGTCTTTCTGGGAGCCATTGAGGAGAAAGCTAGAGTCGATCTCGAAGGGCACGCCCGGAAGTACGAGGAGCGCGCAAAGAGTTCGGTGGAGGCCGGAGAGAAACGGCTCGCTGAACTCTCCGCGGCGGCGCGCGAGACTCTTGCCAAGGAAATGGAGCTGTTGGTGAAGGATCGGCAGAGCCAGGGGGCTGAGGGGGCCGGCAAGTTCGAGACCCAGAACTTGGATGAAGTTCCGGCGCGGCTGCGGAGTGCCACTGAGAAGTTGATTGAAGAATCCGCAGCGCTTCTCACCAAACAAGCGGAGGAGATCATTCTTTCCGTCTCGGAGAAATTGAATCAGCAGAAAGAGACTGCGGTCAATGAAGCCAGCGAGGCTCTGCGCACGAAGTTGGCCGACATGTTCGCCACGGTTTTGCAGCCCGGCGCGCCGAAACCCCGCAAGTAGGATTCTTTCCATCAGGCACAAATCCAACTCTCCATTCTGGGCTGAAATCGCCGCCGGCTGCCGGACCGCTCCCGGTACGGCGTGCTACGATATGGCCGTGGGATCTGCGGTGCCGTCAACCCCTGATTCGGAATCCGAGAAGTTCATGCGCTTGGCTCTTCGCGAGGCGAAGCGAGCCCGTGACGAGCGGGAAGTCCCCGTGGGCGCAATCGTAGTACGAAACGGACGAGTGATCGCCCGCGCTCATAACCGGCCTGTTCACCTGAACGATCCCGCCGCTCATGCGGAAATTCTCGCGCTGCGGCGCGCGGCGCGCCGTCTGAAGAACTACCGCCTGACGGACTGCACTCTCTATGCTACAATTGAGCCTTGCGCGATGTGTGCCGGAGCAATTGTTCAGGCGCGCCTGCGGCGTGTGATTTTTGGGGCGCGGGACCCTAAAGCCGGCGCAGCCGGTTCGGTTCTTACAGTCCTGAACCACCCCAAGCTCAATCATCAGGTTGAGGTCGCAGGCGGAGTTCTTGCCGATGAGTGCGCCGGAATCGTGCGGGAATTCTTTCGTGCACGGAGGAAGAGGCGATCGAAGATTGAATCATTGAGCCATTGAGTCATCGAGCCATTTAAGAACGCGTCCCGGAGCTCACGGTCCTTCAATGACTCAATGAATCAATGAAAAAATGGCTCAATGTCTCGGAGAGGTACCGAAGCGGTCATAACGGGGGCGCCTCGAAAGCGTCTTGCCTGCCAAAAGCGGGCACGTGGGTTCGAATCCCACCCTCTCCGCCAAATTTTCTCTTTCAATGCCAATTATTTAGGGCGTTCCGTTTCCTTGCCGACCTCTGGCGTCCCCTTCGTCCAACCAACGTGGCAAGCTTGGATTATGCCGCAGGGTGTTTTTCCAGTTGAGGAGACTCCCGTCCTGCTTCGGGTAAGAGCTGCGCAATGGGCAAGACCAAGGAACCCGTTTGGAAGTGGGCAGCCCGCCTTCAACTACTTCGTGTCGCAGCGGAACCACCAATTTCTCTCAACGTCTTGGGCAGTGCAATGGTGAGATCGATAAAGCGGACGGAAACCGAAGCGCCGAGTTTTCCTGAACCCAATATTTACACGGCGCGCCTGATATCTGTATAATCGGGTTGGGTCGGGACCATGGGCTTCAAGGAACTATTGCGGCGCATTTTCTTGGTGGACCTCATCAAGGGGTTGAGGCTGACGTTCTCCTATCAGCGGCCCAGCGCCACTTACACTGAACAGTATCCTCGCCAGCGGCCACCGGTGGCCGAGCGCTATCGCGGCGCGCCGCGCTTGAACAACAATCCTGAAACGGGCGAGACGCTTTGCATCGCGTGCAACCTTTGTTCCTTGGCCTGCCCCGAGAATCTGATTGTCGTGGGATGGGAACGCACCGAGGACCGCAGAAAGAAACTGACCACCTTCACTTACGATCTGTCGCGCTGCATGTTCTGCGGACTCTGTGAGGACGCGTGCCCGGTGGACGCGCTGGAACTGACCCAGGATTTTGAGCTGGCCAGTTACAACCGCCTTGGAATGATCTGGGATCGCAAGATGCTGGAGGAAGGCCCCGCGCCCGTTCGCTACACGCGCTAAATCCCGCCGCTCGTTCACCGTTCACCCGCAGCGAGTCCGTCAAGCAGAGTCGGCCTGCGCGCCAAACTGCCGGCCGGACGACACTCCACCCTCGGTCGCGCCTGTCACTTTCGGCGGGCACAAGAATTTTCTTAGGAGCAAGGGCGGCTCTCCCCCGACGGATGTCGCCGCCCGTACACGCGGCCTTACTTCTTCTTGGGAGGAACGACGGCGTCCTTGAACGCCTTCGCCAAACGGAATTTCACAACAGTCTTGGCCGGAATCTGGATCGCCTCGCCGGTTTGAGGGTTACGCCCCACACGGGCTTTACGATTCGCTTTCACGGCCTTGCCCAGTCCGGGTATTACGAACTGGCCGCTCTTCTTGCATTCCTTGGTCGCCAGATTGGCGATTTCTTCCAGCACCGCAGCCGCAGCCTTCTTTTGAATACTGGCATGTTCGGCCAGGTGCGAAACCACTTGGGACTTGGTCAACCCTTTCGCCATTTGTTGCTCCTCTCCTGATTTGAGATTTGTGGGGTCACATCCATGATGACAGGCGGACACTCTACGCAATCAGCGAGCGTCTGTCAAGCGTTATTCGAAGAGGTCATTTCGTCTTCAGCCGCAGAAAACGGGGCTTTGGTGAATACCGCCGACGGGGGGCGGCGTTGCAGCGCCGGTTTCCGAGCGGCGGCCATCAAACTCCGGCGATCGGAGACCAGCTGGAAGCCGGAGGCGTCAGCAATGAATGATCTAAATGCAGAGTTGATCGCACTCGGCGACTTCGATATATTGAAGGCTGCTGATTTCATCGGAAGCGCCAGCCATGCCTATTTTTGAATTCGAGTGTAGAGAGTGTGGAGCCAAATTCGAAAAGCTCGTCAGTTCCTCGTCGAACTCAGTCACCTGCCAGAAGTGTGCCAGCACGCAAGTAACGAAACTGCTTTCCGTGTTCGCGGTGTCCGGCCCGTCAGCCAAGGCTTCAACAGAGCCCGGACCGTGCGCCTGTGGAGCACCCCGCCGCGGCATGTGCCAGGGATAATCACACATCATCTCAACGCGTCCGCTCGCCGGCCTGGTCCTCGCCGGGCGTGTTCTAGTGTAAGATCATCTCCGCCGCCAAGCGGGCCTCTTTTGGAGCTGGCGCCGCAGAGCACATGGGTTTTTCAGAGAACGCCAACTTGCGCGTCGGCACCTCGAGCTGGTCAAGCGAAGACTGGGTGGGCGTGTTCTATCCGCCCGGCACACCCGCGGCGAGCTTCCTAGCCGAATACGCCAAGCACTTCGACACGGTGGAAGTGGATTCCACATTCTATCGCCCGCCGACTCCATCGATGGTGATGAACTGGCGCGAGCGCACTCCATCCGGATTTGTTTTCGCCGCAAAATTCCCGCGGTCCATTACCCACGATAAAGTCCTCACGGACTGCTCCGCCGAAGTCACCGAATTTCTGAAGGCGATGGATTTGCTCGGTGAGAAGCTCGGGCCGCTGCTGCTTCAGTTTCCCTATTTCAACAAGCAGGCATTTGCTCGCCAAGACGACTTCATCGCTCGCCTCGAACCCTTCCTCGCAAAGTTGCCCACCGCCTACTCGTACGCAGTTGAAATTCGCAACAAAACCTGGATCAATGAGCCTTTTCTCGATCTCTTGCGGCAACACCGGATCGCGTTGGCGCTCATTGACCATCCCTGGATGCCGCCCGTCCAGCAATTAACTCAGAAGCTTGACGTAACAACGGCGGACTTCACTTACATTCGCTTCCTGGGTGACCGGAAAGGCATCGAGAAGAAGACCCAGCACTGGGACCGCATCCTGGTGGACCGGGAGCGCGAAATGGAGATATGGACGCCCCAGATTCGGCGCCTGCTCGAACAGCGGCTAACGGTCTACGCCTATTTCAACAACCACTACGCCGGACACGCTCCCGGTTCGATCGCTCTTTTTCGCCAGGTGTGGGAGCGCGTTAAAAACAGTGGCAAGTGACAAGGGGCAAATGGCGTGCGGCTGATTGCAGATTTTCGATTGTCGATTGACAATTGAAAAGCAGCGAATTCACCGCTCTTCCTAATCCGGCCAGATAGCCCGAGACTGGGCAACTGAGGCGCTGACGTACACCAGACAAACTGTGGGCCGTCCGGCCCCGCGCTTCAAGTCGACTGACAGCCCGCCCAACGCGCCAGAGCGCAACGCGGCTGGCGACGGAACGAGCGGCTTGGGCCAGATTACTGCATGAAATCGTCTGATCCTCAGCAACCGATCGGTCAGTCATTCACAAGACTTTTCCAAGTTCAGTCGCAGTGGTAATGTACCCTTCATTCAGAATGGCAAAGTCGAAGACTGGAACCCAAATGTCTCGCATTGTGATCAGACCGCTCAAGAGCCAAGAAGATTTTCGCGCCTGCGAGCGCATCCAGGAGATCGTGTGGGGCAGTGTTGGCGTCTCCAGCGAATTGATGACCGTCACCCAAAAGTACGGCGGCGCAGTCCTGGGCTCGATTGTGAACGGAAGGGTCGTCGGATTCATCTACGCATTTCTGGCCCGGCGGCACGGCAGTCTGATCCACTGGTCACACCTGATGGCGGTTGAGCCCGAGTTCCGCGACCTCGGACTGGGCTTTCGCATGAAACTCGCTCACCGCGAGCTCGCGCTCGACCAAGGTCTGGATTCGATCTGTTGGACGTTTGATCCGCTTCAAAGCCGCAACGCGGCGCTGAATATCGGACGCCTGGGCGCGCGCGCGGAAGAGTATTTGGCGAATTGCTACGGCCGCTTCCAGAGTGCCATCGAGAAGGGTTTGGAGAGTGACCGCTTGGTTGTGAATTGGCGGATTCGCGCTGTCGCTGTGGAGCGGCGGCTTAAAGGCGAACGGCCAGCCGGCGAGGCGCTCGCTTCGCTTTTGACGGCGCCACGAATCAATGAGACCTGCTTGAATGCGCGCGGCCTTCTCGAAAATCGCCGCCTGTCGCTTTCCTTGCGTGAGTCCAAGCTGCTGGTTGAGATTCCAACCGCCACTGACCAGATGAGGGCAAAAGACGTGAAGCTCGCTCGCCGCTGGCGCCTCGAGACTCGAAAGATCTTCATGCGATACTACGGGCGGCAATATCGCGTCGAAGATTTCATTCTGCCGTGCCCGGCGAGTGACGGCCGGGCGTTCTATGTCCTTGGTTGGAGTTCCCGCGCGGCGAGGTAACCTCGCCTTGAGGGCGCCCACGAGGGGCACCGCTACGGTGCTACAATCGGCGCTGTGAAGAAATCGATGCCTATCCAGGCGCTGTTCACGCGATCGGCCTCGGTGGGTAAAACCGTCGAGCAGTTGGTTCGGGCGGCGCGCAGGTCGGTGGACGCGGCGCTTTACCGCCTGAATCAGCCGCGACTGGCTCGCGCTCTCCACAACGCAGCGCAACGCGGCGTCAACGTCCGGGTGATCTTGGACCGCGTGAAATATGATCTCACGCCCGCCACGCAGCGGTTGCTCTCAGAACTCGAAATACCTTACCGGCTGATGTCAGGCCGCCAGGGGCGCTATGCTAAGATGCATCACAAGTTCGCTATTCTGGACAGGCACACAGCAGTGACGGGAAGTTATAACTGGACCCTCGAATCTGAAAAGAACAACTACGAGAACTTGATGATCATCCGCGAGCCAGAGCAGGTGAAGCGATTTGAGAGAGAATTCGAAACGCTGTGGTCGATTGCCGGTCAACGTCCGGTGGCAAGCCGCCGGCTGCGCAGAGGCCCACCGCAGAACTCAGAACAGGAATAGAAATCATGGCTCAAGAAGACATCGGAGAAAAGAAGACGCCGCAGTTTGTCGGGTACGAGCTCTACATCATGCGGCACGGCATCGCGGTGACGCGCGGCGCAACGGGAATTGGCGACGACGCCAAACGTCCCCTCACGCCGGTCGGGAAGAAAAAGATGGAGGAGATCGCTCAGGGTCTTGCGGTGCTGGGCATTGAGATCGATTGGATCGTCACCAGCCCGCTGGTGCGCGCCGTCGAAACGGCCGGAATCATCGCCGACTCGCGCGGAGGCAACATCCCCTTGGACTTTTCGGACGCCTTGCGTCCCGGCGGCTCGCCCGAGACTCTCATTAGCTTTCTGGCCAAGCATCCGCAGCGCAAGCGCGTTCTGGTGATCGGTCACGAGCCCGATCTGAGCGATATGGCCCGGCGGCTGATCGGCGCGGGCCGCAACGCCCGTCTCGCGTTCAAGAAAGGCGGCTGCTGTCTGATTCACTTTAATGAATTCCCGCCCAAATCGCCCGGCGAACTTCTCTGGTGGCTCACACCGCGCGTGATGCGAAGGCTAGGGAGCAAGTAATAGGAATTAGTAACTTGGACCTAGGATTTAGGACGTGGGACTTAGGCACTAGCAACCAGGCGCGAAGGCGGAAAACAGCGAGCTTGCTTCCGTTTTCTTTTTCCGGTTTCTAGTTTCGATTTTCCAGTTTCCGTCGCTTTCCAGTTTCCAGGTTGAACCCGAGTCCGGCGGCGCACCACAGCGCCAGCGCCGCGTACTCATACACGGTAAAGTGGCCAGGGACGCCGGGCAGGATTTTCATCAAGACGAGCGCCGAGCTGACGGCGATGTCGGCGATAACCATCAAATGGCGAGCAAGAGATAATTCTTCGCGGTCCGAGAAGAAAATGACCGCTAGGAGTACGGAGGTCACAAAGATGCTCAGGGTCCCCGTCCCTCGCTCCCAGCCATCCCAATCCGGACACGGCGCAAACTTCTCCTACTTGAACACAGCTTAGGTCAGGAGTAGACTAGACTCTCCAATCCAAGACAGAGCTTCGCTCCCGTCCCGATCTGATCGGGACGCGGTGAAGCATTCGTCTCGCGTTTCTCGGGGGAGGAACATGCGAGCCGAAGTTCATCACGAGGCGTTCGAAATGGACGAAGGAAACACCGCCATGAGCTCCGCAGCTCCTCTTGTCGAACTGCCTGCTCCGCACGCGGTCCCGCGCAAGAAGCGGCCGTCTGAAAAACCCGCCACGCCGATTCCGGCCGAGCGGGACGACGACTGGGGCAAGGTGCGCGCTCTCGCCCGCAAGCAGCTTGACCGATTCATGTCATTGGAGTCCAAGGTGCTGCGCAACAGCGATCCCGACGATATCCACGACGTTCGCGTGGCCAGCCGCCGTCTCCAGCAAGTGGTGGATTTGCTTTATCCGCCGCCGCAGCCGCGCGAGATTCGCAAGTTGCGCCGCGTGATGAGGCGATCCCGCCGCGCCTTCTCCGACGTGCGAAATTGCGACGTGCTGCTGGGACAAGTGAGATCGCGCCTGGCTCGCAAGCGGACAACGCGCCGCGACGTCTGGGAGGCCGTGGAGGCTTACTTGCAGCAGCGTCGCTCGGAAAACTTTGAAAAGGCGTTGCGCAAGGTGAGCAAGGTGAATATGGCCGTTTTCTACGTGCACCTGCGGAAGTATTTGAACGGCAGCGGTGGCGCATCGAATCACCACCACGTGCCGCTCGCCGCCGTTTCATCGAACGATTCAGCGCCCAAGCCGTTTCACGAGCGAATCGGTCAGTCGCTGGAGCAGGTCTCTCAGGCTTTCCTGGCGCAAATCAGCCAATCTCATCACGACCGGCGCGCCTCTGTCATTCACGCGGCTCGCATCGCCACCAAGCGGCTTCGTTACCTGGTTGAAGTGATCCACGAATTCAACGTTCCCGGAAGCGACGACGCGATATCTTGGCTGCGCGATCTGCAACAACGTCTGGGCGAATGGCATGATCTCGAGGTTTTGGAAGAGATGATGATCCAGATGGTGGCGCGGCCCGAATTCCTGAAAGAGCACCTCCCCACCGCTATGGGGGTTGAGAAGCTGGTCCTTCTGACGCGAAAGAGCAAGATGCATCTCGAGGAAAAGTACGTGGAGATGACGAAGGACTCGCCTGATTTCCGGCGGATGAGGAACTGGGTGGCTTACGTCTTGTCCTCGCCCTCGGCAGCCTTCGCAACGCCCTGACCGACGAATTTGCCCGCTGGGACGTCCTCGTCTTCCCTGTCTAGCTTCGCGGCGCCGCTCAATTCCTTTAGCGCCCCGAATTCGACGACGCGAACCGATTCCGCCTCGTCTTCCCCCAGCTTGGCGCGGGGCATCGTGAAGAGTGGCTCGCGCGTTCCACCGTTGAGCACGCGAGATATCCCCGCCTGCAACTGCTCGAATATGGTGCGGATATCCGCCGAGGCGTCGATCACCTCAAATCCGTATTCCTGGGCCAGCACATCGAACTGGGCGAGAAGCGAGGTCTGATACTTGCGGAAACTCTCGTACATGTCTTCGCTGGGGTGGAGGTCCATGCCGGACTCCCAGTAATCGAATCCCCGAGTGAAAACCACGCGAGGAATGAGGTCATCCACGCCGATGCGAAGGTAAAAGATGGCGTCCGGCTTGAGGGCGAAGCTATAAGCGTTGCGAATCCAACTCGGATCGATGGCGCGAACCATGGCGCGCGCCATCAAGGAATAAATGTAGCGATCCGTGAGCACGACGAAACCGGCGCGGAGGGCGGGAACGATCTGATTTTCCAGCCGGTCGGCAAAATCGGTGGCGTAAAACAAACTGAGCGTAATCTTGCCGAGCGTGTGGCCTTCTTTGGCCTGCTTGATGCCTTTCCCAGCCAGCGCCGAGCGCGTGATGCCCGTGTCCAGCACCGCCCGCCCCTGCTGTTCCAGCCAGGGCCTCAGGAGATTGATCTGCGTGGACCGGCCCACGCCGTCCGTGCCTTCGATTACAATCAGCTTGCCGGTCAGTCCGTCCAGCTTCATTCCCGGCAGCAACACACCGTAGGTTTCTTTCACGGCGCCACCCTCAATCGTTTGGCTTGGGCCAGTTTGGCCAGGACGAGCTGCCGCATCTGCGCCTGCTGCTCCTCAATGGGCTGCGTGGCGTCCACGGCGATCACTTCGAACTCCGGAACAATCTTCTCGTACTCTTCAATAATCCGGCCCTGGAACGTCCGAAAGCTTTCGATCGGATCTTCACTCAGTTCAAGATCCATGCCGGCCTCGTAATACTTGAAGCCGTTTCGGCCGTCCATCAGCCGCCGCATCGCCACTTCCAGCGGGACTCGAAAATAAAACGCCAGGGTCGGCTTGACTGCAAAGCTATAAAGATCGCGCACCCATTGGGGGTCCATTCCGCGCGCCACATCGCGGCCGAAGGCGGTGTAAATATAGCGGTCGCAGAGAACCACAGCTCCCGCCTTGAGCAGCGGGATGATGTTGTGTTCCATGCGGTCGGCAAAATCAGTGGCGTGAATCAGGCTGAACGTGGCCGGCGTCAGCATCTGCTTCTTCTTGCCGCGTTTGGTGGTGTCTCGAACCAGCGGAGACGAATTCCACTCGCTGAAAACAGTCCCGTACCCTTCGGCCTGAAGCCATTGGTGCAGGAGCATGAGCTGCGTAGATTTTCCCGAGCCATCGATTCCCTCGACCACAAACAGTTTGCCGGGGAAGCGATGCTCACCATAACGCTTCACGGAGAAGCCTCAGAGTGACACGTAGTCAACTAGCGGAGGTCTTTAATCTATCACACCTGAGCGGAATAATGAAAGCAAAAGTCGGTAGTGGTTCACTTTCAATCCAAAGAAGGGCCTTACGAGGCCAAGTGGATTGTTTCCGCGTGCGGGATCAGTCGGGGGCGATTTCGCCAAGGAATGCCTCGACTGTTGACTGTCAACTCTAAACTTCGGCCACCATTCTGTAGCGCCGTAGCACAGCCACTCCTGGCTGTGTTTTGCAAGAAACCACAGAGCACAGGCAAGAGTGCCTGTGCTACGTAAACTTTTGCTGCCTACCGCTTCGCCCGTCTACCGTCTACTGTCTACCGTCTACTGTCTCTTCTGCTGCCTACCGGTTCTCGCTGTCGATCGTCTCCTTTCGCCGCAACTCCCATTCTCTAAGCTCCGCAGACCCCTGAAGGGGCTTGCGCCAGCCCCTCGGCAGGGTGCGGTTCGCGCCTCGGGCACGACGCGTGCCCAATCATAATCGCCCACAAGTGAAAATGCCGACAAAGAACGAGCCGTAGACTCGCCCGCGCGCGGCGGGCCAGGTGGGGCCGACGCGAGTCTGTGCTTGCTTGCTCTTTTGCGACGCCCGAGTCGCTGCTCAGTGCCTTCCGCCGCCCCCAGCAGACGCTGAACTGGACTGGCTCCCTCCTCCACCTCCGCCGCCACCGCTACTGCCACCGCCTCCGCCACCCGAAGACGCATGTGAGCTTGAGCCGCCACCGGAAGACCCACTCGAGGCTGAACCGCCGCCCGAAGACGATCCGTGAGATGATCCTCCGCCGCCATAAGACGATCCATGAGATGATCCGCTTCCACCGCCCCCCGAATATCCACTGCTCCCCGAAGATCCCCGGGAAGAAGACGAAGAACCGCGCGAGCCACCACCCGCCCATCCGCCACCGTTCTGCCATCCTCCGCTGCTCCCGTTTCCCCGGCTTGAGCCAACGTGGGCAACCACTACAGGCCGCTCGTTTCCGCGCGCGCCGATGGCAGCATTTGCCGGCTCGACGAAATTCCTCGTCTTGTAGTCGTAATGGATGACGGACTGATTTCTTTGGCTTCCGGTGAGCTTAGCGATGGCGCCCGACGAGGTATATCCCCTATTCAGGAGTCTGCCCTCGATCACCGGCTTTCCCACCCTGGGCAAGTCTTTCGCCCATTTTGTTTCATATCCGGCCGGCAGATTCTTCTCGATTTGCAGATCCTTTGGCGCTGACTTGATCTTGAGGACTTCGTGCCCATCTTTTTCGCGGACCATCAGAACTCCGTCCCTGGCATGCAAGGGTGGCTTCCCCTTCCCATCCCAAGGATGTTTCGGTATGAACCCCACCTTGTTTCCCACGCGCACACGCCAAAAGGAGCCACGCTTGGATTTCGGCCCCACCACCCACCGCTTCGGCGGTGGTGGGCGCTTTCCCACTTTGCACGGCTTTCCGTCTTTGCAGCCGAATCTCCGGGCCTGCCTCGGCTCCTGCCTCGGCCCCACCCAGCTCCCCGCGTGACAGGTGGCCCACCAGCCAAGACCGACCAGTTGCCCTGGCGCACTCCAGCCACCTTGATCCGACACCACAATCCCCTTCGGATGTTGTGGGGTGTACTCCATCAATCTCCTTCCCGAGTAAACGAAGGGGCAATCAAGAGACGCGTAACTCACCCACTCGTAGCGCGCGCCTGGCTGGCTCGCCACGCTCGCCGGTTTTCCCCCTTGCTGTGGGCTCCGCGTTCCGCCACCCGAAATCTGTGCTTTCTTATCTGCCCGAGCACCTTCCTCTGCTGTCTCCGCGGGTTTTTCCTGTTGCAAGCTCTCCGTGGCCTCCCCTTCTTTCGGTTCCCAGCAAATCCCATACGGCGGACAATCCGAAAACGTGCCCTGTCGCACCAGATCGACAAGTCCCGGTATCGGTGCCGCCAATCCTGATTCTTTTAACCCGATTTCGATATCCTTTCTTCTTGCCGCGCTCTCTTCGCCCACCCAGTGGTCCCACGCCTTCTGATCCGGATCGTCTGTCGGGTTTGTCACCCACGATCGCACTCCACCCACCACCTGAAAGGCCTCTCCCGCTCGCAGCGGGAATTTTTTCCCGGTGTTTCTTTGCGTGACCTGCATGGATCCTTCCACCATTCGGAACACCGATCCATCCAGCGCGCTCTCAACCCGCATCGTCATCGCTTGATTCGTGTGGAATTGCACCACTGGCGTATCAATAGTGATTTCATCGTGCCCATTCGACCCCACGGCGAAGGTGGCCCTTCCCGTCAGCAAGGCGACCACTGTGCTTGTCTTCTGGGAATTGCTCGTCAACTGCTCGAACTGCAATACCGAGTGTTCTGCCAGATAAGTCACAGACCCATTCTCAAACTCCACTTCCGCCCTTCCATCTTCGGTCGCAAGGATAGCCCCCTCCTCGATTGGAGAATTCACGTCTGCGACAACCCAGTCCTTTCCCAGGACGGGTTTTCCTTTCACCCCCGGTGACAGCTTCACTTCTCCCTGGGCGTAGCTCACCCGCACAATCTGCGGGGTATCCTTTTCATTTCCGTTGATTGGGATTGGTCCAGCTAGAACTACCGCACCACACAGCGCCAGGAGGGAAATGAGCGACAGGGTCAATCGCATGACAGCCTCCGGATCGAGTCATTTACCCTTTACACTCCTAAGACGTACCGCCCGTATTACCGGTTACAACGCTTGGAGAGCGAGCTGGCAGCCACGGTCAACTCGTGTTTGAGGTGACCGTGGGTTTTGTCACCGGAGAAAAGCCACGCTCAGAAAGACGCTGAGCGTGGGTACCCGCTCGAGCCGCGGCCCACCTCGGGCCGCCCAGTCCACCATCTACAGCGGCCCAACGTACCCGCGGATGATTCAATCGCGGATTTTGGGTGACCGTGACCGGCTTGCGCCTACTCGAATCCGGTGTGAGAATAGACTGGACAGGTGTCAGTAGGCGTGCCAAGGTCAAGGTGTCGAGCATCTACAGAACGATTGGGTGTCTGTTCGTCGGATTGGGACTCTGTTGTCCTTTGTACGCGCGGCAGCCCAAAATGATACAGGTCGACAGAAGCCACAACGAGCGCGAAGTCACTCTCGCAATCGGCGAGGTGGTGGAAATATCCCTGGCGGAGAATCGGACCACAGGATTCCGCTGGGAGCTCAGAGTCAAGCCTGAGCCGCCATGCGCGCTAATAAAGAGTTGGTTCGAGCCAGCGACGGGTCCCCCCGGAAAAGGGGGAACCCACCGCTGGCAGTTTCAGGCCGTGAGTTCAGGGACCGGTGAAATCAAATTGGAGTACCGGCGCCCCTGGGAGCAGGGAAAGCCCCCCGGCCAAACGTTCAAGCTCAGCGTCCGCGTGCGATAGGAAACCACCACTCAAGACTCTACAGCATAGGCAGCAGCGTTACTGGAGCTAGCCGGCTACGGTCCGAATAGTCCAGAAATCATCTGCCAGATTTGGGTCCGTCAAATAGGCATAGGGCATCAGGCAATAGCCCTTAATCCCCCAAGTGTCTGCCCAGGAGTTCCTCACAATGAATTGCTGCTTGGCATCATCATAGCCTACAGCCACGACAGCATGGCCGCCCACTGACTTTTCCTTTGGTCCCGGCATGGGCACGATTCCGGTCTGCGCTACCTGTTGGCTCTCAAAGCTCTCGTATACCGTGAATCCGAAAACAAACGGGTAACCGCTGGCGAGGCACCCCTTCAGAGTGTTTAAGACGGGTGTCAACCTCTGGTAGAGCTTCACCGTGTGGTTTTTCGCTACGGCGTAACAGCTAGGTGACGGCTTCTTCGCGTATGGGCAGGTGGGACACGGATTCGGATCGGTGTTCTGGTCGCTGTAGGGCCACGTGTCCCCGACGGGGAGCCCGAGGCCGTTCGGGAAAGTCTCCGGGCAAACTCCCTGTGAGGCCACGCTCTTGATGCCATCTCTGATCTGGGCACCGTTATCAGACTGAACGTCATGCTCGATGACGCGTTCGTTGTAATAGATGAACAGCCGGGAGGGAATGAAGTCGGGCAGTTTCTCCTTGATCTGATCGAACTCAAAGGCGCCCGCGATGGCGTTGGCAGTGCAGCTTCCGAGCTGACCCTGATCATACACCGGCGGACAGCCCGGCCGCAGATCGACGCTTGACGGCAACGCCAAAGCCACTGGATGGGGCGTAGCATAGAGAAGATCGCGATGGTCGGGCAAATCCGGATGCCAACCGTATCTGCCGATTCTGCGCTGGCCAGGTCCTAGTTTGGTGAATTCTGTGGACATGTTTTCCTCCTCACTTTGACGGGATGATAGTTTTAAGTTGTCTAGCCGCAGATAAGGTACACCCAAAAACTTCTCAATGCAACTGCCAGCCGGGGCGTCGTCTAGTCTGATTTTTGTAAGGGCCGTTTGTAACCACCGAGCGGGTAGCTGGTAGCGACGGTCAACTCGTTCTTGAGGTGACCGCGGGTTTTGTTACCGGAGAAAAACCCACGCCGACAAAGACGCTGAGCGTGGATCTCACGCTTCGGGATGACCTCTCCATGGGGTAAGACGTGGAATCCACCTCGGGACTTGGGTCGAGAAAGGATCGTACTCAGAGCCAAAACTTGCCCTGAGGGTCGGTTCTTCGTAAATCAGCACAAAAAGGTGAAACAGAAGCCAGACCAGCCCGCCGTATTCAAGCAGCGTCACGTTTCCGAGCGTTTAGGCACGGTCAACTCGCGTTTGAGGTGACCGTGGGTTTTGTCACCGGAGAAAAGCCGAGGCTCAGAAGGACGCTGAGCGTGGTTACCCGCTCTGCCGATCGCAGCCACGTTCACTTCCGGCTCTACCTCTGTCGCGGACCACGTCACCCTCACCCTGGGCGTCGACTAAACCCCGAAGGGTTTGCTCTTACCACCTTCATGGCTTGACCTCACGAAGAAAATGATCCTGGCTTCTTTCGAGCGGCGTCTTCCTCGAGTAGGGAATGGATCAATTCGGGATCGACGTAAAACGTGGTCTGTTGCAAGCGTGCGAGATCGGATGGCAGGTCGATCAGGTCGAGACGGGCAGCTATGCGCAAAACTCCGAGTGTGCCCATGAACGCCAAATTCCGGCGAGCGGCCTCCCGCCGGGCGTCCGCCTCATCGATCAAGAGTTGATCCGCTTTCACTTCTTCGGCCAAGGCAATGGCTTCGCGCTCTCCCAAGTCAAGGTGGTCGAGCGACGGGTCTGGCCGGGAGCGAAGAGATTGTACCTGCAACCAGGCTGGAGCATTGGCCACCCAATCCCGCACCAGTTCCGATGTTTCAGGTTGCCTCAGCTCGTTGAAAACTGCCGGAGGGATCAACACAGGCCCAAAGAGCTGAGGAAGCAGATCGGCCCGACCGATGAGCACCAAGTAGTTGAGTGGCGTCGTGTCAGCAATAACGATCATGGAGCAGGGGGCCGAGGAAGAGCATCGCCCGCTTGCCGGTCGTGCTCCAGATCGGCTAGATCGTACCGTAGGTAAACGCCATGCTCTTTGAGGAAGGCGTGTACCTGCATTCGGGTCTTATAGCCAAGTAAGCGACGCAGTTGGCCGGTGGACAGCTTTTTTTCGCGGTAGGCCTCTGCCGCAATGGTTTCCAGAGCCGCGCGGTGGAGGTCCTGCCCGGAGGCCTCCAAAAAGGCGGATAACTCGTCGGGGAGCTCTAATATGAGTTGCTGCATAGACGCAGTATAAGGCAAAAAGACGCCGGAATGCACGCCACAAACAAAAGCTGTGGGAGGAGTAATACTTTCGCGCCCACCAAGTCTGAAGGGACGCTCGCCTGGCGAACTTCCAACCAGTCGGGCCGGCGCGCAAGGGGGGGCGATGACTGCACAGGGTGGAGCGCTGTGTCTGGTCCCTACGGGCCCGCCCGGGTCCAGCAGGCTTGGTTCGAGTGCAGGTGAGCAAAACCAGAGCTTGACAAAGCAGTAAATGGCATGGTAAATTCATCTTGAGTGGTTGAGACGTAGTCGCGAGATTCCGGCTTTTTCTGACGGAGCGTCTTGGAGGGCCGCGAAGCAGCACGGGATGTTTGTGAAAACGGCACTAATGAATTGCGGTTATTCTAAAATATGGTCTATTATCAACTAAGTGAAAAAACGCCGATTTTGGAGGGGGTACCCCCCTATCGAAAATTTGAGGAACGAACCCAAGAAGTCATTTGGAATCAACAAAACGCTCTGGAACGAACCCGAGAAATCGTGCAAAAAAGGCAAAGAACGAACCCAACAAGTCCTTTAGAATCAGTCAGCGCCTGGAACGAACCCGAGGAATTAGCAACGAACCTAAGAAGTCCTTTGGAATGAGAACAATAGCCTCGAGGAACGAACTCAAGCTTTACAGCGCAGCGCACGCAGGGCCGGAGAGCGCTTTCGGAGCTTCCGGCAAACCTTAAAGTAAAGTATTAAGGTTTGAACCCAGGCCGAAATGCGAAAATCGAAAACGGGAACAGATGTTTCGCAAAGTCCTGGTGGCCAATCGTGGTGAGATCGCGGTGCGCGTCATGCGCGCCTGCCGCGAGATGAGCATTCGCACGGTGGCGGTTTATTCGGATGTGGACCGCACCGCGCTTCACGTCCGATTTGCCGACGAGGCCTGTCGTGTCGGGCCGGCACCTTCGGTGGACAGTTATCTTCGCATCGACCGCATCCTCGATGCTGCCCGGCGAACCGGCGCGGAGGCGATCCATCCCGGCTACGGATTTCTGGCTGAGGACCCCAATTTCGCGCGCGCCTGCTCCGCCGCCGGCTTCACGTTTATCGGCCCGCCAGTGGCCGCCATGGAGTTGATGGGCTCGAAGACAGCGGCACGACACGCGCTAATCAAGGCCGGCCTGCCCGTTGTTCCCGGCACCGATCGAGACCTCGAATCGTTGGAGGAAGTGCGCCGCATCGCTGCCGAAATGGGTTTTCCCGTTATGTTGAAGGCTTCGGCGGGCGGAGGCGGGAAAGGCCTTCGCCGTGTTGCCAGGGAGGCCGATCTCGAGTCCGCCTATCGCAACGCGCGCTCGGAAGCGCAGAACGCTTTCAACGACGCCTCCATTTACCTCGAGAAATACATCGAGCGCCCCCGGCACGTCGAATTTCAAATCCTCGGCGACCAGCATGGAAACCTCGTCCATCTCGGCGAAAGAGAATGCTCGCTGCAACGCCGGCACCAGAAAGTGATGGAGGAGTGCCCTTCGCCGCTCGTCGATGAAAACCTGCGCCAGCAAATGGGCGAAACGGCGGTGCGCGTGGGCCGAACGGCGGGCTACAGCAACGCCGGCACGGTGGAGTTTATTGTTGACCAGGACCGCCATTTTTATTTTCTGGAAATGAACGCGCGGCTTCAGGTGGAGCACCCGGTGACAGAAATGGTGACCGGCGTCGACCTGGTGAAAGAACAATTGCGCATCGCGGCGGGCGAGCCCCTCGATCTTCAGCAAGAAGATATCCACATGCGCGGCTGGGCAATCGAATGCCGCGTTTACGCCGAGGATCCCGCCAACAATTTCTTCCCTTCCCCGGGCCTCATCACCGGTCTTCAGGTGCCGGCCGGGCCGGGCATTCGAGATGACAGCGGCGTGAGCGAAGGTTATCGAGTGCCGCTCGATTACGATCCGTTGCTCTCGAAACTGATTGTTTGGGGAGAGAACCGTTCCGGAGCGATCGCGCGGATGCGCCGGGCCCTGGACGAATATCAGGTCTTCGGCATTCAGACCAATGTGCCGTTCTTCCGACGCGTGCTCGATCATCCCGAATTTGTCGCCGGACAGGTGGACACTGGATTCATCGATCGCGTCCTGGCAAGCGGCCTTCTCTCCGCGGAGGAGCCGTCTCCGGAAGTGGAGCGAGCGGCGTTGCTGGCGGCGGCGCTCGAAGCCGTGCGCAGCCGCTCGGGCAGTGCTCAGCCATCTCGCCTGGCAGAAACGAGCGCGTGGAAAATGGCGGGGCGCGACAGACTCCTGAACAACTGGCCAGCGCGCGAGGCTCGCCGCCCATGATTCGCAACCCAATGAAACTCGACCTCGAACTCCACGGCGATTCCGCGACTCGGGATTACCATATCGAACTCATCCCGTCGGGAGACTGGCCCGCGGCCGGCGGCCCAATCCGATTCGTTTTGGATGGGAAATCAGGAGAGGCAGACTGGGCAGAGATCAAGCCGGGCGCTTATTCGATCCTGATGGCCGGGCGGCCGTACGAACTCAAGGTTGTCACCCGGCGGGGCGACGCCGGGCACGCCACGCTTTACGAGGTCAGTGTCGGAGGGCGGACCTATCGCCTCGAACTTCGCGACCCCAGGCGTCGGCGCCACTCTGGCGCGGAAGAAGGGCAGCGGGGGCCGCAAGAAATTCTCGCGCCGATGCCGGGGAAGATCGTACGAGTTTTGGTATCGGAGAATCAGGAAGTGGTGCAGGACCAAGGACTCTTGGTGATCGAAGCCATGAAAATGCAGAATGAGCTGAAAGCGGCGCGCCCGGGTCGCGTCGAACGGGTGTACGTCACCGAAGGGGTCGGTGTTGAAGCGGGATTCAAGCTGGTGCGGCTGGCGTGAGGGCAGGACTTCAGTGAGTCAGTTCGTCAGTGCCTCAGTGAATGACTGAATGCGTCCGCGACCCGACGCGGATGACTGCCTTTACTGAAAAACTGAGATACTGAAATACTGACAAACTACTTCACCGAGGCAGGATTGCCGCCTGCCACGACAACTTTCGCAGCAAGGTAATTCACCACTTTAGCCCGATTGCGCAGGTCCTCAAGGTACGCGGCCTTCAGCAGTTGCTCTTTCTGGTTGGTCAGGTTCTGCCGAATCCCGCTCTGGACCGCGGGATCGGAAAGCTGCCGCTGGCCTGGCTCCTCAATGCCCAGTAGTTTGACAACGTGGAAGCCGGTCTGGGTGCGAATGATCTCGGAGAGTTGCCCCACTTTGAGGGAAGCGACCGTCTGCTTCAGTGCCGGGTTGGTTTCGAGCGCCGAGGCAGGAAAGAAGCCCATATCACCGCCGCCGGCCGAGGTTTTTGGATCCTCAGAATACTCCTGCGCCACGGTGGCAAAATCCTCGCCGTTGCGAAGCTTGGCGTAGAGGGCTTGGATCTTGCGTTCGGCCTCGGCCGGCGTCGCGGCGTCGTCGTTTTTAAGGTTGCGGACCTGCGGGTCCTTGGTCGGCGTTACCAGAATCTGAGCCAGGTGATACTGTCTCTCAGGGACGTTGAAGCTGGCCCGGTTATGCTCAAAGAAGTCGGTGATCTCTGCGTCGGTCACGGTTACGCGTGACTCAATTTCTTTGTTAATGAGTTTGGTTAGAACCAAGTTCTGTCGAATCTGCTCCCTTAATTCGCTCAATTGCAAGCCTTGCTCGCGCAGCTTTCGTTGGAACTCATCCGGGGTATAGGCGGCCTGAAACTCGGCCAGCTTGGTGTCGACCTCGCTTTCGGTGACGGGAATGCGCGCGTGCGAGGCATGATCCGCCAAGATTTGGTTATTGATGAGTTCATTTAGAATATTCAACTTGAAAGTCAGGGCTTGAATCTCGTTTCCGGCCTCAGAGCCCGGCTGCACCTGGCTTCGGTACTGCTTCTCCACCTGATCTCGGTAAATGGGACGCCCATCCACTTCCGCCCAGACCTCGCGCTGCGAAGGCGCGGTCCTGTTGCACGCCGGCCACTGAGCTATCGCTGCGAGCACAAGTATCCCGTAAACATATCGTGAATTCCGCTGTGGTTTGAACATGAAGACATTCTAGCGCGGTTTGGGTGGAAATGTGCGCATAAACAGTGGGCAAATGTCCCGTCTTCTGGTAGAATCATGGATTGAACCCAACAGCACACGAGGTGTATCGATGGCGATGCATTGCGACATTTGCGGAAAGAGTCCCCATTTTGGCAACCGAATCAGCCACGCCCACAATGTGACCAAGCGGCGCTGGAATCCGAATCTGCGTCGCGTGCGGGCGCTGGTCAACGGCGTCCACAAGACCCTTCGTGTCTGCACGGGATGCATTCGATCGGGAAAAGTCCAGAAAGCATCGTAGAATTGCCGATTGTCGATTGTTGATTGCCGATTGAAAGAGCCTGAGGGTCGATAGCGTCCCGCAACGTCTGCAACGATGAACGGGCAATCAGCAATCGAAAATCGGCAATCCTCACGGTTGCATCACCCGTTCCACCTGATAGACCCCTTCGATTTTTCGCAGGGAAGAAACGACTTTCTCCAGGTGTTGGACGTCGACGATATCCAGCGTCACGTCGATCATCGCCCGGCTGTCTCCGGTGCGCGCCTCAATGTTCTGGATATTGGAGTGCACGTCGCTGATGGCGGAGGTGACGTCGGCCAACATGCCCTGGCGGTCCGCGGTGAAGAGAGTGAGTTTCACAGGATACAGGCTGTATTTCGGCCCTGCCCACTGCACATCAATGCGGCGATCGGCGTCGTACATGAGGTTTTGAACGTTGGGACAGCTCTTGGAATGGACGGCGATTCCCTTCCCGCGGGTCACGTAGCCGACGATTTCCTCACCCCGAATCGGTTTGCAGCACTTGGCGCGATAGACCATCAGGTCATCGTAACCGCTCACCTCGATGGCCGCGTCGCGGTTCAAACCGAAGACGCGCTTCACGGCGCTGGACAGCCGCGAGGGCTTTCCGGTCTCGATGTGCGCGTCGGGCGCGAGCCTGGCGAGTACCTGCCTCGCCGCGAGCTTCCCGTAACCCAGTCCGGCGTATAGGTCGTCGGCCTGGGCGCAGCCGTTGTCCCGCGCCACACGCAGGACATCTTCGTCCGCAATCTTCTTCAACATGATATCGAACTTACGCGCTTCCTTCTCAAGAAGTCTTTTCCCGATTTCGATCGCCTGCGCGCGCTGCGCGATATTGATCCAATGCTTGATCTTGTTGCGCGCGCGTGAGGTTTTCACCAGCGCCAGCCAATCGCGGCTGGGCCGGTGATTGGCCTGGGTCATGATCTCCACGATGTCACCGTTCTTCAGCCGCGACTTGAGTGGAACGATGGCGCCGTTCACTTTCGCGCCGACACAACGGTGGCCGACCTCGGTGTGGATAGCGTAGGCAAAATCAATCGGGGTCGCGTCGCGCGGCAGCACGATCACTTTGCCTTTGGGCGTAAAGGTGTAGACCTCCTCGGGGTAAAGGTCAATCTTGAGGGTGGACAGGAACTCTCCCGGATCGCGCATTTCCTGCTGCCACTCCACCAGATGGCGCAGCCACGCGAAGCGTTCCGTTTCCTGCTGCGCGGGACTAGTGTCTCCCTTGTATTTCCAGTGGGCGGCGATGCCCTCTTCCGCCACGCGGTGCATTTCCTCGGTGCGAATCTGCACCTCGAAGGGCTGGCCGTGAGGGCCGATGACCGAGGTGTGGAGCGATTGATAAAGGTTGGGACGCGGGATGGCGATGAAATCCTTGATCCGGCCCGGCACCGGCCGCCACGTGTTGTGAATCACACCCAGCGCCGCGTAGCAATTCTTCACGGTGTCGGTCACGATGCGAATGGCCAGAAGGTCGTAGACTTGATCAATCGAAATGTGCTGGCGGACAAGCTTCTGGCGAATGCTATAGAGCCGCTTAATTCGTCCCTGAATGCCCGCCGGAATGGAGTGCTCTTTCATCTTGGCTTCCACCTGGGCGCGCACCTCCGCCAAAAATTCCTCACTCACCTTGCGCCGGCTTTCCACCGCCTTCTTCACTTCTTCGAAGACGTCGGGATCGAGGTATTGGAAGGCCAAGTCTTCCAGTTCGCCGCGCACCTTGCCCATGCCCAGCCGGTGCGCGATGGGCGCGTAGATATCCAGAGTTTCGCGCGCGATGCGGGAGCGCTTTTCGGGCGGCAGATAGCCGAGCGTTCTCATGTTGTGGAGGCGGTCGGCGAGTTTCACCAGGACCACGCGGATATCGTCCACCATCGCCAGGACCATCTTGCGGAAGTTCTCCGCCTGCTGCTCCTCGGGGCTGGAGAACTCGATGCGGCTGATCTTGGTGACCCCTTCGACGATGCCTGCGACTTCAGGTCCAAATTCCTGGCGCACGCGCTCGATGGTGGTGGGAGTGTCTTCCACCACGTCGTGAAGCATGCCTCCCGCCAGGCACACTACGTCCAGTTTCATGTCTGCCAGCACGTTCGCCACTTCCAAAGGGTGCGACACGTAAGGCTCGCCGGAGAGGCGCTTCTGAGTTTTGTGCTCGGCGGCGCTGAACTCGAACGCCTTGCGCAAAAGGCTTACGTCGTCGCCCGGACGATAGGCCTGCACCTTCTCGACGATGTCTTCAAACTGCACCATAGAAAGACAGTGGCAAGTGGCGAGTGGTTAGTCTTCAGCCGGGCTCGGCGAGTTGCGGCGGATGCTTTCTTTTCGCCTGCCACTAGCCACATGCCACTGCTCCTTTCATTTTAGGGCAGTGGCGCAGGCCGTTCAAGGTTGAAGACGGAACGGTGGACGGGGAGCGGCGAAGCGATGAAGTCTGAACGATGAATGAAGCGGGCCGAGAATGACGAGGAACGGATCCGACGCCGCCCGACAGCACGGCATGCACCGAATCGTAACCGCGTACGATGGATCCGATTCCGGCAAACCGGAGAATACAACCGGAGTGATGCATGAGTGCCGCACCCCAGGGCTTGCATTTTGTGATATGCTTCGCTGGTTTCAGAACGGACTCTCAAACCTATCCCAAGAGGCATCACTTCCGCCGGTTCCGTCGGAACCGGCGGAGGAACGGGAGGATTGCATGAAACTGAATCAGACACTACGGAGCATTTTCGCCATCGGTTTGCTGGCCGGACTCTTGGGTTCGTGCCAGAAACCTTTTCACGAAAAAACCGAGAAATACTATTTCCTGGCGGCCAACACTTCTCTTCCCTACTGGCAGGAAGCGCAGGCGGGCTTCATGGCCGCGGCCAAGGAACTAGGGGTAAAGGCGGAGTTCGACGGGCCTGCGAGCTATTCGCCGGACGAAGAGTTGGCCGACTTTCAGAAAGCGGTCGAGCGGCATCCCTCCGGCATTCTGGTTTCGCCGGCGCGCCCGGAGATGTTTAAGAGCGCCATCGACGCCGCCGTAAAGAGCGGCATTCCGGTGATCTGCGTCGACTCCGACGCTCCCGACTCCGCGCGCGTGCTGTTCATCGGCACAGACAACTTCCAGGCCGGCATAGAGAGCGGCAAACGCATCGCGGACATCCTTCACGGCCAGGGCCGCGTCGCGGTGATCATGATTCCCGGCCAGTTGAACCTCGACGAGCGCATGCGGGGCGTCCAGGAAGCGCTCAAGAAATATCCCGGCATTAAGATCGCGCGCACCCTGGACGACAAGGGCGACCCGCGCATCGCTAACGATCAGATCTCCGCACTTCTGGAGGGCAAGGACGAGAAGAACAAATTCGACGGCATCGTGTGCCTCGAAGCCTCGGGCGGCCCGGGCGCCGCCGAAGCCCTGCACCGTTTGAATCTGGACGGCAAGATTCCCATCGTGGCCATGGACAAGAATCAGGAAACTCTGGACTATATCAAGCAAGGCGTGATTTCCGCCACCGTCGGGCAGAAACCGTACACGATGAGTTTCTATGGCTTGAAGTTTCTCGACGACCTCCACCACAACATCGTGCACGAATTCAAGGATTGGCGGACCGCACCGGTGTCGCCGCTTCCCGCCCGAGTGGATACCGGCACGGCGGTGATTGACTCCACCAATTTGCCCGCTTTCCAAGCGGCGCAGGCAACTCACGCGCAGCCGTGAACAAAAATCAGAAGTTAGAAGTCAGAAGGTAGAAGCTACAGAATCAGCGGTTGCGGAGGCAGGAAGGGATGCGACAAGCGAAATTCAAGAAAAGAATTGCGCTGGCGAATGCCAAGGCTTCTAGCTTCTGGCTTCTAGCTACTTGCCGGTGGCAGCCTGCTCTTGTTGCTTCTTGATGATGTTGCTCGCCTGGGCGCCCAGTTCATCGGCTTTGGCAAGGTCGGCATCTATATCGGAAGTATTCGCCTCGGTATCGGCCTTCTCGCGATACATCAAGTTCAAATAGGCGATGGCATCGGCGTAGTCGGGTCTGAGCTCGATCGCCTTTTCCAGGGCCTTGATACCCTCGTCAATCAGAGGTCCGTTTTCATCCCTCAACCCGGTGCGCGATTTCTCGGAAAGCAGGGGGAGAACGCCCGGCTTGTTCGGATCCTTGGGGTTGGCTAGATTCAGGTCTTTGCGTACCTGCATTCGTTTCGGATAGACGATGGCCCAATCCAACTGACCAATCCAGTAATAAGCCTCGGGATTATCCGGCTCGATCTTCAGCCGCTGTTGTTGTAGCTCTTTTGCTTTCTGGAAGTCTTTCTCGTAGTAATAAATGGTGGCGATGCTCGAAAGCGCGCTGGCATTTTGGGGATCGTATTTCAACACGTCTTCAAAGGCATCGATGGTCTGGTCGCCGATTTTCTTATTGTCGGGCGAATCGCCTCCTGGGACGTACATTTGAAAGTACGCGGTCGCCAGGTAAAGGCGGGCGTTGAGCAAAGTGGGATCGAAGCCAATCGCCTTCTGGAAGTGCTCGATGGCCTGAACGTATTGCGCACTTCGAAACGCGCTGACACCTTTATTGAGCTGATCGCGAGCCTTCAGCTTACTGCATCCCCAAGACGCAGCCGCTAACAGCAGCACCCCACACAGCGGGGCGAGCTTGTGAATTTTCATCTGGATTCCTCCCTCGAATGGGGGGTTACTGGCCCTCTTCCAATTTCGCGGTGATAAGTCCAATCTTGTCGATACCCGCGCCCTTGCAAATGTCGATCACCTCGGCCACATTCTGGAAGGGCAGGGTCGAGTCTCCTTTGATGAACAAGATGCGCTCATTTCGCGTCTTAAAAATATCCTCGAGCTGTGAGCCGAGGAGACTCTTCTCCACCGGCGTGGTGTTGATCTTAATGAGCCGGTTCTGGTCGATCGACACCACAATGGTGCGGGTGTCAATCTCTTGGGTTTGCTTTTGGGGCGGCCGGGGTTGGGGAGCGATGGCGTCCAGCCCATTCGGCGTCAAGTTCGTGACCACCATGAAAGTAATGATCAAGACCAGCAAAACGTCAATCAACGGTGTGACATTCATGTCCACCATCACACCCTTCTTGCCTCCAACGGCCATCGCCATAGTAGTATCCTCCTGAAAATCCGCCCGGCGCGCGCCTATTTGGGCGCAGCAAGCCCGATCTTTTCGATCCCCGCGCCCTTACAGATATCGATCACTTTCGCGACTTCGGCAAAGGGCAGCGCCGGGTCGCCATTGACGAACAGAATGCGCTCGTTCCGCAGTCGGCAGCCAGGACCCGCCGCCCTTCACGGCATCGCGGCCGGCGGAACTTCCGACGGCTTCAGTCTTTGGGTCAACAGGCCGAGCGATTCCACGCCTGCGGCTCGGACGTTGTCCACCGCCTTCACCACGTCACCATATTTTGCCCGGGCATCACTCTTGATGTAGACCGTTCTATCCACCTTGTCCGCGAGCATGTCTTTCACTTTGGTGGTCATTTCTTCAGGGGTGGTGGGCGTGTTGCCGATAAACATCTTCCCGTCCCGAGTGATGGCGATGACGACCGCGTCTTCTTTATCGGCGTCTGCCATGTCCCTGGGGTATTGCGCTTTGACCATGTCCACGCTCATGGTCTTCTGCAACATGGGCGTGACCACCATAAAGATGATCAGCAACACCAGCATGATGTCAACCATCGGTGTCACGTTGATGTCCGACACCGTCGCGCCGCTTCTTCCGACCGCCATAGCCATTAGCGTTTACCTCGTTGTACGCGCTTCAAGAAATAGTCAATCAACTCAGAAGAGGAGTTGTCCATCTCCACGTCAAAAGCTTCAATCTTGCTGGTGAAGTAGTTGTACATCCAAACGGCCGGCACCGCCACGAAGATTCCAAACGCGGTGGTGATCAGGGCTTCGGCGATACCGCCGGCGACGGCCGTCAAGCCCGTCGTCTTCTGCGTTTGAATGCTGGTGAACGCGTTGATGATGCCGAGCACGGTCCCGAACAGGCCCACGAATGGGGCGGTCGACCCGATGGTGGCCAGACTCGCGACGCCGCGTTTGAGCTCGGCGTGAACGATGGCGGAGGCGCGTTCCAGGGCGCGCTTCGAAGCCTCGATCTCCTCGCCTGGGATTTCGCTCGACACCTGGTGGGCCTGAAACTCCTGCAAACCGGCAGTAACGACTTTGGCGAGATGGCTTCGCTTGTTTTGCTCGGCGATGGCAATCGCTTCATCGATCTTGCCGTCCTTCAGGGCTCCCGCGACCGAAGGCGCAAAGACGCGCGACTGTTTGCGGGCGGCGGTGAACGCGATCCACCGGTCTATCATCACCCCGATCGACCACGCCGACATAAAGAACAGCAAGATCACCACCGCTCTCGCGGGCCAGCTCATCAGGCCCCACATCGCCATCGGGTTGAAGCCGATGCTGGCTTGTTCTTCCTGAAACAACAACAGACCCAGAGTGAAAAAGTGTGCCCCTAACATGTTTTTATATACCCTCCTCGAAAATTTTCGAACCCCGGCAACTACTCCGACAGCGTAAAGTTCACATCGACTTCGGTGACCACTTCCACCGGCTCACCGTTCAAAAGCGTGGGCTGATAGCGCCAACGCGCCACAGCGTCCATGGCGGCTTTTACCAGAAGCGGGTGGCCGGAAACCGCTTTCAGATCCTGAATAGTCCCATCCTTGCTGATGATCGCTTCCAGCCGCACCGTGCCCTGGATACGAGCCATCTTGGCCAGCGGAGGATACTCGGGTTGGGGCTTGAATATCAACTTGGCTGCTTCCACTTGGCCGCCCAAGCGAATGCGCTTGGGAGTGGCCGCCTTGGGAGGCGGGGGTGGTGGTGGCGGCGCCGCGCTGGTGATGATACTCCCCAGCACTCCGCCCGGCGTTCCGCCCGGCATGCCACCCGGGACTCCACCCACAACACCCACGGCGCCTGTCTGCTGCTGCACCGGTTCATCCCTAACCTTCGTAATGGTCCTGGGAATCACGGTGGGAGCCTTCATCAGATCCTCTTCAGAAACCTGTTTAATGATCCGCATCGGGGCGGCCGGAGGGGGAGGCGGAGGCGGCGGAGGAGGTGGGGGTGGCGCCACCAGAGCCACGGTCAGCATCGTCTTGGGCAGCGTTTGGGTGTAAACCAGAGGAATCAGAACCGCGACCCCCATCAACACCACCTCAACAATGTAGGCGATGGGAATCGTCGCCCGCTGCCACTCTTCGGTTTTGGCGGCGGAGTAAATCAAGTAGATCACGAAGCCCACAATGTTGAGGACGAGCGCGACGATTAACCACAACCACGGATTGAATCCCAGGTGCCGGGCGTCCGCGAACACATAGCAGAGCATCACGGCGTAAAACATCATGATGACGCCGAAAACAGCGGACTGCACCCACAGAGCCGCGCCCTCTGCCGTCAGGACCCCCGGGGCAAAACGGCCGATCAGGAAAACGATGGCGCCGACCGCCAATCCAATCAACCAGTGTGTGCCCGTCAAAACCGGCGCGCGCGATGGGGAAGAATCCAGCAGAGTCTCGTCAAACATAGTTCCCACCTCCTCCTGATCTGTGGCACGGGCGTCCCGCCCGTGGAGAGCCATGGGCAAGCATGCGCTGAGCACAGCGAACGCGATGCCCATGCCACGTCCCTTTACCGCCGAGCGCCCACCGCCTCCCGTTCATAGTTCTTCGGCTTCATCGTTGAGAGGCCAGCCCTCCGCGCTGTTGCCAGAACACCAGCACCGGACTGGCAATCGCGATGGAGGAATACGTACCGATGATCACGCCGACAACCAGCACCAACGCAAATCCGTGAATGACCTCTCCACCAAACAAGAAGAGCGAAAGCACCGCCATAAAAGTGAGCCCGGAAGTCAGGATCGTCCGGCTCAGAGTTTGATTGATGCTTCGATTCACCAGCGTGTAGAGGCCCTCACGCTTGTTGAGGCGCACATTCTCTCTTATCCGGTCGAAAACCACAATAGTGTCGTTCATCGAATAGCCGACTAGCGTCAGCAGCGCCGCAATGACCGTGAGGGTGATCTCGGTTCCCGGGTATCCTACCGCGTTCAATAAAGAAAAGATACCAAGTGTTATGAGAACGTCGTGGAACGTCGCAATGACTGCGGCGACGCCGTAGATTAGCTCAAAACGAAACCAGATGTAAACAAGCATTGCACCCAGACCCGCCAGGGTCACATAGAGGGCTTGGCGGCGCAGGTCGGCGCCCACCTTGGGCCCGACGATTTGCGTGTTCCGCACCGCGTAGCTTGATAAATAAAAATTCGCGTCCAGGAAATTGATGACTGACGACGTCACCCCCGGCACCGATCGCAATGGTTGGAAGTCTGTGATCAGTCCGCTTTGCGGCGGATTGTTCTTGAAACTGATCAGGGCGTCCGCCAAGTCGTGGTAGCCCTTGTCAGCCGCCTCGGAACCTTTGAAGGCCAATTGCAGCGGATCGGCCGTAATAAACTTCTCGGCCAGCGACTGCGGGCTGGTGTTGTTGAAGTCAGTCTTCCCGGCCGGGCCGGTGCCGTAAAGACTGCCGAGCGCATCCACAATAGCCCGTTTGCCCGTATCCAAGGCTTCGCTCGAAGTCGTCGTTTTCAAATCCAGTCCCACGATCACCTGGTGCTCGGAAGCAGCCCCGATTCGTTGGAGTGTTGCTCCTCGCAATCCTTGCTTGTCCAGTTGATTGCGAATCTCATCCAGGTTGGGGTCGCGGCCAAACTTCACGGTCACCAGAGTGCCTCCGCGGAAGTCGATCCCGTAAACCAACCCTCGGTGTACTGCGATTGAAATCAATCCTGCTACCAGCAAAGGAATGGACAGGCCAATGAAATACCACTTTTTGCCCATCCAATCAATCTTAGGTTCTCGAAAGAACTCCATCAGCGAGTTTCCAATCCATTGTCACAAGATATGGACACCGGAAGGCGTCCAAATGTTCCCGAACTTACCACAGCTTTCAGCCATCAGCTATCAGCATTCAGCTCTACCACTTTCCCGGACGCGATGCCCCGGTTGCTGAAGGCTGATCGCTGATACCTGACAGCTTCAAATGCTCAGCGCCTCCCCCTTCGTCCGGCGGGTAAGGACCCAATTAAAAATCGCCCGCGAGGCAAATACCGAAGTAAAAAGATTGGCCAGCAATCCGATGGTCAAGGTCACGGCAAAACCGCGGATGGGACCCGTCCCAAACGTGAACAGAATCAACGCCGAAACCACGGTGGTGACGTGGGTATCGATGATCGTTTTGAAGGCGTGCGTGAAGCCTCCGGCGACGGCGCTGCCCACCGCTTTGCCCGACCTCAATTCCTCCCGAATGCGTTCGAAGATCAGAACGTTGGAGTCCACACCCATACCGACCGTCAAGATGACGCCCGCGATGCCCGGCAAAGTGAGCACGGCCTCAAAATACGCCAGCGCCGCGATCAGGATGACCAGGTTCAAAATCAGCGCGACATCGGCGTTGATGCCGGCTTCCTTGTAATAAACCAACATGAATCCCATGATGGCGATCAGCCCCACGATGGAGGCGATCACCCCGTGGCGGATCGAATCGGCTCCGAGCGACGGACCCACCACCTCTTCCTGCATGATGGTAATCGATGCCGGCAGCGCGCCCGACCGCAGGACCAGCGAAATATCGGCCGTCTTCTGAGGAGTGAACTGTCCCTTAATTTCCCCGTTGTCTTTGATCTGGCCTTCGATCACCGCCGGCGAATCCACCACTCGATGGTCCAGCACAATCGCCAAATATTTCCCGATGTTGGCGCCCGTGATCTGACCAAATCTCTCCGCCCCATCGCGGTTGAGCGTAAAGTGAATGGCGGGCTTGCCCTCCTCGTCCAGTCCGGGTTGCGCGCCGCTCAGATCTCGGCCGGTGACCGCTGCAACGCGGTTCACCAGATACCAGGTAGCATTGCCGTCCGCCCCGGCCGGCCCCGGCACTAACTCGCTGTCGGGCGGAAGAATCCCTCCGTGCTCCCCGAGCGCCGACTCCCTTGACGGATAGGGGCCGCCCTGCACGAGTTTGAGCTCCAGCAAGGCGGTGGATTGAATAATGTCTTTCACCCGCGTCGGATCGTCAACCCCCGGAAGCTCGATCACCAGCTCGTAGGTGCCCTGACCGTAGTCGGCAATCTCCGGTTCTATTACGCCCAATTGATCGATGCGGTTGGTGATCGTTTCCTTGGCTTGGTCCACGGCCTGATTGCGAATCTGATCGGCAGCACTCACCTTCAAGCTCAGCGTGCGGGCCAGTTGGTCCCCGGCCACGCGCGCCAAATCCCAGTCCGTGAACAGTTGAGTGGCGACAGTCTGGAGGTCCGCCGACTTGTCTTGCGGAAGCCCCTTAATAAGGATGTGCGTGCTGTCGACTTTCTGAACTTCGGCGTAAGGAATGTTTTTGCGTTTGAGTTGGTCTTTGAGCCGTTCGATCGTCGTGTCGGTAGTGATGTTGACCGCGTCCTCGACGTTCACTTGCAGGATCAGGTGGGTGCCGCCGCGCAGGTCCAGCCCCAAACGGATTCGATTGTGCAGGTTCTGCCGAACTTCATGGATGTTGTGCGGGAAGCTCGTAAGACTTGGTCCCCAAATGAGCCCCAAGATACAAACTAAGATGACGCCAAGAATGAAGACAAATCGGTTTCTGATGCTTTTATCCATTATTCGGAACCCTGTTTGTTGGCCACTGTCAGTCTCTTCCTATTTCCAACCCTTTCCGCTCACAACCAGCTTTTCATCCTGGCGGAAGGGGGAATGAATTGCTCGCCGCTCCAATTTCGATTTTCGAGTTTCCAATTTCGATCCTTTGCAAATCGGGAATAGGAGCAATATCCGCGACATGTAACACGCTCATTCTAAAAGACATTCCGGCTTTGAACGTAAATGCCGCCAGTTTCGAATATCGGGTTTTCCAGAGACCCCGTCGGGACGGGGCGAGTTTCCAATCTCCGCTCTTCGCAAATCGGGAATAGAGGCAGCAACCGCAGAACCAATCTTATAGAAAATAAAGGACATTCCGGCTTCGTTCCCAAGCCTCGCACTTCCAAATACTCGATCTTCGAGCTTCTCTCCAGTTTCCAATTTCGAGTTTCGACCTTCGAGTTTCCAGTCTCCAATTTCCAGTTTCTAATTTCCTTTCTTGCTCGCCTCCCGCTTCGATTCTTTTCCGGTGCCCCCGTTGGCTTCGCTCTGGCTCGGCTGCATGCCGGTAATCGCCGAACGCGCAACATCGATCTTCACTTGATTGGCCACCTGCAACTGCACGACGTTCTCGCGGAAACCGACTATCGTCCCGTAAATCCCGCCGCTCGTCAAGACTCGGTCTCCGGTTTTCAGGTTGGCCAGCATTTCCTGCGTCTTCTTGCGCTGGCGCGACTGCGGCATGATGACAAGAAAATACCAGATGAGAAACAGCGGCACGAAGAGAAACAAGAACTGCGTCAGTCCCTGGCTGGGGGTTGCGTCCGCAGCAAGATAGAGTGATCCTCTCAAGAGATGTGACAAACCAAAACTCGCCATCAAGATCAAGCCCAGAAGCCCCGGCTCCTGTCATTCTGAGCGCAGCGAAGAATCTCGACGCCTGATCTCAACGCAGGGTGAGATGCTTCGCTCAGTATGACATCATGCTCTGGGGGAGATAAGAAATCCCGCTGGTGATGAGCGGGATGGGTAGCGTTCGCCGGCTTACCGTTCCAACTACGCTTACTGATTCGGTGGAATTTCCTGATGTCCCGCGCGTGCCTTAGAACGATACTCTTGAAAACCTCCAGAAACTATAGCCTGCCGGATTCGGCGCATGGTGTCAAGGTAAAAGTAAAGGTTGTGGGAAGTGGTCAGCATCGCCCCCAGCATCTCGTGGGCAAGGAAAAGGTGGCGGATATACGCCCGCGTATAGCGCCGGCACACGGGGCATTCGCAGGCGGGGTCGAGCGGCGCCTGGTCCTTCGCATAGGCGGCGTTCTTGACCACCAACTTGCCCTGCGATGTGAAGGCAGTGCCGTTGCGGGCGTTGCGCGTGGGCATGACGCAGTCGAACATGTCGATTCCGCGCGCCACGCACTCCACCAAGTCCTCCGGTGTCCCAACGCCCATGAGATAACGTGGCCGGTCGCCGGGAAGCAGGTCGGCGGTATATTCGGCCACGTCGCAGGTTTCACTCTTCGGCTCGCCGACGGAAAGGCCCCCGATGGCGTAACCGTCGAATCCAACCTCGATGATATCTTCCGCGCTTTCGCGACGCAGGGATTTGTCTGTTCCACCTTGAACGATGCCGAACAGCATAGGGAGTAGGGAGTCGGGAGTAGGGAGTAGGGCCGAAGTATCTCGCGGTCTGCCGGCATTGGTTCGGGCGCTCGGTTGTCCTGACTCCCTATTCCCTACTCCCAACTCCCTCTTCTCTAATCCCGATTCCCGCACTTCCAGCCAGTGCTCTTTCGCCCTCGCCGCCCATCTCCCTGTCAGCTTCATGGCGCGATGGAGCGTTTCGTGGCTAGCCGGGTATTCGACACACTCATCCAGGATCATCATGATGTCCGAGCCCAGCGCGTGCTGGATGTCGACCGCCAGCTCCGGAGTGAGAAAATGCGCCGACCCGTCCAGGTGCGACCGAAACGCGACGCCATCTTCAGTGACGCGGCTGAGTTCCTTCATGCTCATCACTTGGTAGCCGCCGCTGTCGGTCAGGATGGCGTGCGGCCAGCTCATGAAGTGGTGCAGACCACCCAGCTCGCGGACCACCTCGTGGCCAGGACGGAGATAAAGATGATAGGTGTTCGCCAGGACGATCTCGGCGCCCAACTGCTCGAGCTGGTCCTGAGCGATCGCCTTGACCGTCCCCGCCGTGCCCACCGGCATGAACACCGGAGTCTCGACAAGCCCGTGCGGAGTGTGAAGCACGCCGGCGCGGGCGCGGCTCTCTGTGTCTCGCGCAATGATTTCGAATCTCATATTCCGATGCGACGAAGATTTTAGCGGAAATCAGTGTCGGAAGGAGCGATTCTCGTAGCGCCGGGCTTCAGCCCGGCACAAAGAAGGTGCGCTGCGCATAGTCCCGAGAAGCAGAGACTCATTTCCCGCGGCTGAGCGAAGGCGGCGCGCCCTATCCGTTCAGTGTCGACAGACCCATTCTGATCAACACCCAAACCAGCCAAATCCCGAAAAAGCACGCGGTGGTGGCCGCCGTGCTCGCCTTCTTTCCGGAAGCCCGCGCGAAACCGATTCCGAGCAGCGCGATGTACCACAGCGTGAAGATATCGAACGAACCCGCGAGTGACAGCAGGGGCTTTGAGACGTCGTTAGGGTTCAAGAAAAAGCCGAGACTTGTCGGTATGGGATTGCTGGGGTTAGCGATGATGTGATCGGGGTCTCCAAAGAAAACCAAAATCGCACCGATTATCGACGGGATGACGCTAATCAAATTGGCATAACAAGGGATGGCGAAGGCAGTCTTGAACCGAATCTCGCCGCCAAAAATGCTGTTCACAGTGATCCACCCGACCAAAGCGCCGATCAGGCACAGGATCGGGACAGCCAGCACCCCACCGATGTGAACAAAAATCGTTTGGATTCGCACCCCTGTCGTTAGCGCCTGTTGCATCTGGTCGGGGCTCATGCTGGACGCCCGACTGCTGTGCTCGAGAGCGTAGCGCATGATGGGTTCGAGGCCGATCTTGGCCAGGAAAAGCTCGGTCCCTGCAAGGGTCAGGACCACCATGACCACCAGCGGCACGATGAAATCGGGCTTGCGAGCGATGTCTGCAAACGTTTCTCCGGGCGAAATGAAGACGCCCATAAAGCGCTCCATGAACGACTGGGAAGGTTGGCCTGCTTCCGGGGCAGCGGCCATCACAGGGGTGCTCATGATCGAACCTCCGCGCAACGAATTTGGTCTGAAAGTCAAAGCCCAGCGGACATGGGCTATGCTGGCAGGAGAAGATAGCAGGGAACGCACGCCGAAGCAAGAGCCCATGGATTTTCGATTTTCGATTGACGATTTTCGATTTGGAGTTACTTGCCACTCGCCACTTGCCACTACCTCTAATGAAAGTCATGCGAGTGAGTCTCGAGACGAACCGCATGGAGCGGCGAGACGGATTCGGCTTTGACGGAGATCACATTGTCCTGCTTTTGCAGGCGGCCTTCGATCAGCAGGAACGGCTCAGCGACAAACACCAGCCGATTTTGCTCGAACACGTCCGGAGTGACGATCGCGTTGGCCACTCCCGTTTCGTCCTCGAGGCTCAGGAATACAAACCCTTTCGCCGTGCCCGGCCGCTGTCGAGCGATGACCGCTCCGGCGACTTTCACCATTTTATTGTGAGGAGTTGAAACCAAGTCGCTGGCTCGCTTCACGCCCAGCGCATTCATTCTCTCCCGCCAGAAAGCCATGGGGTGCGGGCCGATCGTCATGCCCGTGCCGCGGAAGTCCGCCACCAAGCGCTCTTCTGTGCTCATGGGGGCTAGAGGAGAAGAGTAGGCAGTAGGCAAAAGGCAGTCGGCAGTAGCCAAAGACGGGGTTCGGGGTTCGGGATTTGGGGTTCGGGACCCGAAACCCGAATCCCGAATCCCGAATCCCTGTTCTTCTAACAGCGGCCCCGCCGGACGCGCGGCAGCCTCCACTTGCCACAGCGCATCACGCCGATGCAGAGAACAGTAGGCAGAAAAAGAAGGGAGTAGGGAGTCGGGAGTAGGGAGTAGGGAAGGATGAAGTCTTTTATCTTTGTCTGCTATTCCCAACTCCCTATTCCCTACTCCCCTTCTTCCCCCGATCCAGTTCAGCGCGCCCACCTCCCCGAGCATCACCCATTCCGACTTTCGAAGCAGCGGCACACGGCGCACAAGATCATCGATCGAAGCAAATGGCCTGTGAGAGAGCGCGCGGACGATGGCTTGAGCCGCCTCCTCTCGCAGTCCTTTCACGTAACGCAGTCCGAGGCGCACGCAGATTTCGTCGCCGTGCCGCTCCAGAGTGCACGGCCAATCGGAGCGCGTCACGTCGATGGGTTTCAATCGCAGGCCGTGCCGCTGCGCGTCTTTCACCAGCGTGGCGGGCGAGTAGAAGCCCATGGGCTGATTGTTCAGCATGGCGGCGGTGAAAGCGGCCAGGTAATAGCATTTGAGATAGGCGCTGGCGTATGCGATCAACGCGAAGCTGGCGGCGTGGCTCTCCGGGAATCCGTAGAGCGCGAACGAGGTAATGGATTTGATGATTTCTTCCTGCGCCGGGCCGGTAATGCCTTTTCGTTCCATGCCCCGCCGCAGCTTTTTTCCCACGTCCTCCATGCGCGCTTGCGAGCGCTTGAAGCCAAAGGCGCGCCGCAATTCTTCCGCTTCGCCGCCGCTGAAATCCGCGGCGATCATCGCCATGCGCAGCAACTGTTCCTGAAACAGCGGGACGCCGAGCGTGCGCTTCAGCACCGGCTCGAGCGAAGGATGCGGATAAGTGACCGGTTCGCGGCCCTGATGGCGCTTCAAATAAGGATGCACCATGTTGCCGACAATCGGCCCGGGCCGGATGATGGCCACCTCCACCACCAGGTCGTAAAACTTTTTTGGGCGCAGGCGCGGCAGGCAAGACATCTGCGCGCGGCTCTCAATCTGAAACATGCCGATCGTATCGGCCTGCTGCATCGCCTTGTAGACCTTGGGATCGTCCTGCGGCAAGCGCGCGAGATCCACTTCTTCGCCGTAGTGATCGCGAATCAGCCGGATGGAATCTTCCAGCACCGCCATCATGCCCAGGCCGAGCAAATCGATCTTGATCAACTTCAGGTCGCTGCAATCTTCCTTGTCCCACTGGATCACCACGCGGCCGGGCATGGTGGCGGGCTCGAGCGGCACGATGGAATCAAGCTGGCCCTGGCACACCACCATGCCTCCGGAATGCTGTCCGAGATGCCTCGGCAGGTCCTGGATTCGCACGCACAATTCGAGGAACTTCCGAATGCGATGATTCCGCAAGTCCAGCCCCGCCTCTTGAAAATAATGATCGAGCGTATCGTTCTCATCGCTGTACTCCCAGGAGGAGACCATGGCCGACAATTGGTCGAGCATCTTCGCATCGAAGCCGAGCACCTTGCCGACCTCGCGCGCCGCCGACCGCCCGCGATAAGTGATGACGTTGGCAGTCATCGCCGCGCCCAGTTTTCCGTAGCGCTCGTAGACGTACTGGATGGCGCGCTCGCGCTGCTGGCCGCTGGGCAAATCCAAATCGATGTCCGGCCACTCGCCGCGCTCCTCGGAAAGAAACCGCTCGAAGAGCAAATCCATCGCGACCGGATCGACGGCAGTGATGCCGAGCGCGTAGCACACGGCGCTGTTCGCGGCCGAGCCGCGCCCTTGCACCAGGATGCTTTGCCGGCGGCAGAATTGGATGATGTCCCAAACGATCAGGAAATAGCCTGCGAGGTCCAGCTTCTCAATCACCGCCAGCTCATGCTCCACCTGCTTCCAGGCCCGTTCATTGTGCGCGCCGTAACGCGCCAGCACTCCATCGCGCGTCCGCTCGCGCAGGAATTGCATTTGCGATTGGCCCTCGGGAACGGGATAGCGGGGGAATTCGTAGCCCAGATCCTTCAACGTAAATTCGAGGCGCGAAGAAAGCTCGCAGGTGTTGGCAATGGCGTCCGGACGGTCTCGGAACAAGCGCGCCATCTGCTCGGGCGACTTCAGGTATCGTTCCGAATTGCGCGCCAAAAGCTGCCCCGCAGTATCAAGCGTCTTGTAACTTCGAAGGCAAGTGAAAACATCCAGGATCTCGCGCTCCACCTCGATGGCGTGGCACACGCCGTTGGTGGCGAGCAAGGGCAACTTCAGGCGCTCGGCGATCTCGATGGCAGCGTGATTACGCGCTTCTTCCTCGGGATTCAAATGCCGCTGCAACTCGACATAAACGTTGCCGCGCCCAAAAATCCGGCAGAGTTGCTCGACGCAACGCATTCCGCCATCAAGGCCGCCCGCCGCCAGCGCCGCCGCTAGCGGCCCTTCATCGCCACCGGTGAGGCAAACCAAGCCGCGCGCATATTCGCCCAAATCACTCTCTGTGATCGCGCCCTCGCCTTTGGGCGCGCGCAGCTTCATGCGCGTGATGAGGCGGCACAGGTTCTGGTAGCCGCGGCGCGATTCCACCAGCAGCGGGTAGCGGAATCCCTCGGCGCTGGTCACTTCCGCGCCCACGTGCGCGCGCAGGTCTTGCTTCTTCGCCGCCTGGTAGAAGCGCGGCGCGCCGTAAACGCCGTCGCGATCAACTAGCGCCAGCGCCGGCATGCCCAGTTCTCTGCATCGCGCCGCCAGCTCTTCAGGCACGGAGGCACCTTCGAGAAAACTGAACGCGCTGCGAGCATGGAGTTCAACGTACATGGCCGATCAGTCGTAACAACCGCGCACGAACCACTGGCCGCTTGCCACATCGCGGTAAAGGCGATAAACCACCGGGCCAAAGGCGGGGTTCGGGGTTCGGGATTTGGGGTTCGGGACCCGAAACCCGAAACCCGAATCCCGAATCCCGATCATTCTGATTTCCACGTCCCATTCGTCTTGCGCCCAACCTTCTTCCGTCCACCAATCGCCGCAGGTACGCCACGGTCCCGCGGCGGAAATCACGTCGCCCTTGATACCGGAGAAGAAAACTCGCGATGGAGTTCCACTGCTGGTCGTTCGGACCTCGGCCGGCAAAGGCGGGCGAAAGAGACGTAAAGAACAGTGGCAAGTGGTCAGTGGCAAGTGGCAAGATTTTAGATTTTGGATTTTGGATTTTGGATTGACCGAATTTCGACTTTCGAATTTTCCCGAGACCCCGTCGGGACGGGGCGAGTTTCGATCTTCGCTTTCTGCCGACTGCCTACTTGTCACTTGCCACTTGCCACTTGCCACTTGCCACTGCCTTTTTCTGCCTACTGCCTTCTGCCTTCTGCCTTCTGCTTTCTGGCTGCCGGGATCGAACCTCGCCATCCGCACCGCTGCGGGGCGATGCGTGTCCGGCAATTCCGCCGAGCCGAAATTTTCCTCGCCTACAATCGCCTTGATGCGCGCCAGCGTGATTTCCAGTTTTTCCGGATCGGGCGCGACGGGCGCAAAAAGTCCGCCTTGCATCGCGCGCGGCTTCGCAGGCTCGGCAGCGATCGAGATTTTGCGCACCGGCGCCGCGGGCGGATGCGCGCTCAGATTCAGTTGCAAGAGCTTCAGCAGGGTTCGGGGATCCCGCATGGGCACGGGCAGACGGAGTAAAGAGCAGTGGCAAGTGGCGAGTGGCAAGTGGCAAGAAGGGAGTAGGGAGTCAAGGCTAGGGAGTGGGGAGTGGGGAGTAGGGAGTAGGGGAGGATGAAGTCCTTTATCCTTGTCTTTGTCTTTGTCTTTGTCTTTGTCTGCCACTCCCGACTCCCTACTCCCTACTCCCTGCTCTTCACCCGGCGCCAATTCCAAAACCAAACGCAACTCACTGGCTGCCAGCCCGCGCGCTGCCAAGCGAGCGCAGAGGTTGCTGAGCATCCGTCCCAAAAGAAACAGCAAGGGGTCCAACTGCTTCTCGTCGTATTCGAGTTCCATGGCTTCTTCAAAGCGCGACGAGGGTTGAGCGGGAATCAGCGAGCGCGGCGACGCGCCTCGCGCCAGTTGCTGCAGTTCGATGCCCGCCTGGCCCAATCTTTCGGAAAGCTGTTCGGTAGGAAGCGCGGCCAGTGCCGCGAGCGTCCGTATTCCCCAGCGGTCCAGGGTTTCCAGGATTTCATCTGAGGTCGTGAGGATATTCACTGGCAGCGGGCCGAGGCGTTCTGCGGCGTCGCCGGAATCAATGAGCGTTATTCCGGGTCGCCGCGGCGACCGCGCCGCGAGTAACGCCGCGTCAGGGTTGGGAGCGATCGCGACGTTGGCGTCGAAACCCAATTCCGCGGCTCGCTCGCGAAGTTGCCGCGCTATTTCGCGCGGCTCGCCCCGATCGGATCGGGGCGAGCCAAACACGCGCTCCAATCCTTCCAGGTCAAGGGTAAGCGCGTCCGCGGCCGTATCCTCCACTCGCGGCGAAAACCCGAAGCTCAGGTCGAGCAGCGCGGCGTGTGCCGACTCCTCCTGCGCGGGCGAGCGGGAACGAATCTCGAGCGATGGTAAATTGGCAACTTGCAAGCCAATCATTCCCACGCGCACGCCGGCCTCGCGCGCCGCCTGGTTCGCCGCAATCACCACTTCGCCCTTGCTTTCGACAATCACCACGCCCCGTAAACGCAGCTCAGGCTCATTGCGCACCACGGCTTGAAGCGCGAAATCCGGGATGTGAATGCATGCGAAACTCATGACTCATAGCTCTCAGCTTTCAGCTCTCAGCATTCAGCAACCCCACCTGAATGTTTCAGATTCTTGCTGACGGCTGAGAGCTGATGGCTGACAGCCTCTTTCCGCAATCGTCAATCGAAAATCCCGCAGCCGCGAGCGCACGACTTCCGCATTCAATTCCATGCCGCCGAGCAGGCAGGCCTGCGGGACGCGATTTCCACGCGCTGTCGCCGACCAGCGCGCGGCTCGGTGATTCATCCTCACTACCAGCGAGGCGGAACTCTGGGCCGTGGATTCCGGCTCCAGGAGCAGCAGGATGGTCGGCGTATGCTCAACTGCCCGCTGAAAACGAAACCAATAGGCCAGCGGGATGCGGCGCAATCCCGCCGTGCGGGACCGCGGCACATCGCCGGCGTCCAGCGCCACCAGGCCAAAACCGCCACTGTGCAAAAGCAAGTCCATCACTTTGAGCGCGCGCTCCATGCCGCGGCAGCGCACCCAAAGCAGCCGCTTCAGTTCCACTCCGGCGGCGCGAGCCGAGCGCGGATCGAAGGAGTCCTGGGCATCCACCAGCGCGCAGACCTCGTCGTTGGCCGTCATTTTCGCCAGCAGCGAGATCAGCAGGCTGGTGCGTCCCGAGGAGGCAGGCCCAACAATTTCCGTCAAGGCTCCGCGCGGCAGGCCTCCGGTGATGGCATCAATCTCCGGAATGCCGCAGGAAACAGTTTCGGCCGCGCGCCGCTCGTGAAACGCGAAAGGCGGTCCGTAAACGGGATCGAGAACGGTTTCGATTTGCGCCCGAAGCGCGGCAGCGTTCATAAAGACACCAGAGAGCAGTAGGCAAAAGGCAGAAGGCAGTCGGCAGAAAGCAGAAGGCAGCAGAACACTCGGAAGGCTTCTGCTTACTTCTTTCTGGCTCACCCTGCGCACTGCTGCTGCCTACTGCCGACTGTCCGATGCCACCCCGCGTTCCAAAAGCGAAAACAGCATTCCCTGGATGCCTGTTTCGGCATCCGGAGACTTTCGCTTTTTGTTCGCCTTGATATATTTTGATGATTTGGAAGGCGAATGTCAAGAGGTTCGGGGACCAGACCGTCCGATGTTCTTGTAGGCCGTATTCGGTTGACTAACTCAAGGTTTGAGTGCCACCATAATCATGCCCGCACGCACCCGGGGGTGCTCGCCATGCGGACACGTCGCGCCTTCACACTTCTTGTCATCGGAATAGCCCTCTTCGGCAGTTCTTGCGGCAGTGGAGGCAGCTCAAACAATCCGCCGCCCCAACCCATTTCGATCCAAATTTCACCCAGCACACTGACCGCGACCCAGGATGGCGCGCCCGCCTCGCTCAACGTCACCGTGACTCGTCCGGCGGGCAACACAGACTCGGTCTCTTTGAGCGTCACCTCCCTTCCCGCAGGCGTCACCGCGACAGAAGCCACTCAGCCCGGAACCGGCAATTCAGGCACCATCAACTTCACTGTGCAGGGGGCTCCAGCAGGTACTTACCAGGTGACCGTGAATGCGGCCGAACAAGTCTCCAGCACCCTGTCAAGGGTCGCCACCGCCAATCTGACTCTGGTGGTGGCTATCGTGGCGACCGTCCAGAACACCGTCAACACCAGCGTCGGATTGAACGGCCTGCTCTACGAATTCATGTCCACTTCATTCCAGCCCGCTGAATGGGATGACAATTTCTTCACGCTGAATCCGGGCGCAACCACGACGCTGAACAATTTGTATCCCCAGCACATTCGATTGCAGCCCGTCTCTGCCGGAACGCCGCAGAAGGACGCGAACACCTGGGATTTCTCCACCCTCGACGCGATTTTGGATCCGGTAATCAGTGTGGCCGACAAGAGCCCTGAATTTCAGATCGCCGTGGCGCCGGCTTTTATGAGGAACGCCGATGGGACTTTTGTCGATCCGACTTACCAGCAGTTCGCCCAATATTGCGCCAACCTGGTGAAGTACTACAACACCTCAACAGGGTTCACCGACGCCGGCGGGACGACGCAGGTTCACAGCCCAACCACAGTCACGCCCATCACCTGGTGGGGCATTTTCAATGAGCCCAACATCAATCAGGTTGACAAGAACGAATACCCGAAGTTGTACAACGCGGTGGTGCCGGCAATGCAGGCGGCGGGATCCACCGTGCCGCTGAAATTCGTCGCCGTGGAACTGGCCGACTTCGGCAGCGAGCCGCAGAACTACCTGCCGCCATTCGTCACCAACGTGACCGCGCAAGTAGACGCCGTCGCCACGCACTACTACGCCTCCTGCAATCAGTCGGACCTGGATACGGCGCTCTTCGGCCAGATCACGCAGACCTTCGTCCCCCACGTCAAGTTCATTTATTCGGCCCTTAAGAACAACCCGGCGCTGGTCAACGTTCCGGTTTGGGTCACTGAGAATAACGTGAACGCCGATTTCAGCAACGCACAGGGGAACAGCACGTGCAACCCCAGCCAGAAATTTGTCACCGACCAGCGTGGCACAAGTGCTTTCTTTGCCGCCTGGCGGCCTTATGTCTTCTCGCAATTGGGTCAAGCCGGCAACCAGGCTCTGTACCATTGGGATTTTGACGCTGACCAGCAGTACGGCGAGGTGGACTTCGACACCGGGAAGACCTATCTCAGCTACTGGGTCGATGGCGCCCTGGAAGGAACCATTGGTTCTGGTTGTCCCTTGCCCAGTGTAGTGGGACTAGTGCCGGACGTCATCGGCGTAGGCTGCCCCGTTCCGCATGGCGGCGTTCCGGATTATTCCATCTTGAATGTGAGCGTAACCGAAACGTCCACAGTGGAAGTCCTCGTGGCTGAGGCCGACGCGGGGGCCAGCAACGCCGAGATCAGGATCATGATCGCCAATCACGCCGTCCACGCTTCCACTGACAACAACGGCACGGGCGACCCGCGCACCGTACTCCTCGATCTTTCGACTTTCGACTTTAACGCTGTCGGCGGCTCGGTGCCCGGCTTCCAGCGGACGATTGACGCCTCTACCGACCCATCCGCAGGGCCAACTTCGGTTAGCGTGACCGTGACGCCTCGCATGTCGATCACTCTGAACGGCTATGGCGTCACGTTCCTCACTTTCGGCAAACCCTCCGGCGGACCGTTGCCGGCGATCAATTGACAGAGACTGTTTTTGCTTGTAGATTAATCCCATCATGCCAACCGACCAACTGACTGTCAGCGTGAATCCGGGGGCGCGCGAGGGGCAACGAGTCTACAAGTTGAGCGGGCCTCTCACTATCAGCACGCTCTTCGACTTCCAGACCGCGGTGCGCGCCGAAAAGTCACCGACCGTGATGCTGGACCTGTCCGACGTGTCCTACATCGACTCGGCCGGACTCGGAGCCGTCGTGAACGCCCACATCTCATGCGCGAACTCAGGCAGGCAGTTTGCGATCGTGGGCATGTCGGAGCGCGTTCGCACCCTCTTCAAGCTCACCCGAGTGGAGCAAGCGCTTCCCATCTTCTCCAGCATCGACGAAGCGGAGAAGGGATTCTCCAAGCCTGGTCAGGCCTGAGTTCGAAACTGGAAATTCGAAAATCGAAACTTCAAAGACGAAAGCGAAATCCGTCCCCAATCTGCCTGGAGGAATTCCGAGTTCCGATTTTCGAGTGTCCTGCGTGGCTTTTTTTACGAACGTCCAACCGCTTGGACCACAGCCGCCGCAAATTCTTCCGTGGTGTTTTTCCCGCCCAAGTCCGGAGTGCGGACTCGTGCCGCGCCCGTGACGGCTTTGAGTGCATTCATCATGCGCGCGCTCGCGGTCAATTCTCCCAAGTGTTCCATCATCAGCGCCGCGGCCCAAATGGCCGCGATGGGATTCGCGATGCCGCGACCGGCGATGTCCGGCGCGCTGCCGTGAACCGGCTCGAACATCGGCGGCCCGAGGCGAGGCGTCGATCGCGCCTCCGGATTTTGCGAAGCGGTGGGATTCAAGTTGGCGCTCGCGGCCAGTCCCAGGCTGCCCTGCAAGGCGCCGCCCAAGTCGGTCAGGATATCGGCAAAGAGGTTCGACGCCACCACCACATCGAGGCTTTCGGGGTGCGTGATCATTCGCGCCGCCAGCGCATCCACGTGATAGCTCGCCACGGCGACATCCGGATACTCCCGCGCCACTTCGCGCACCACCTCGTCCCACAGTGTCATGGTGTACTGCATGGCATTGGATTTGGTGGCGCTGGCCAGCCGCTTGCGAGGCCGGCGGCGAGCGGCGTCAAACGCATAGCGCACCACGCGCTCGATTCCTTTGCGAGTGAAGACAGCCTGCTGAATGGCCACCTCATCGTCCGTCCCGCGCTTGAACCGTCCGCCCAGGCCACAGTACTCGCCCTCGGTGTTTTCCCGGACAAAGAGCATGTGAATGTCCGCCGCGCTTTTTCCCTTTAGCGGCGATTCGAGGCCGGGCAGGATTTCAATGGGCCGCAGATTCACGTAGAGATCAAACCCGAACCGAATGCGCAGCAGGAGGTCGCGCAGCGAGATGTGGTCCGGCACGCTCGGGTAGCCGATAGCGCCCAACAGAATGGCATCAAACGGCCGAAGTTGCTCCAATCCGTCGTCGGGCATCATGCGGCCGGTTCGCAGATAGTACTCGCAGCCCCATTCGAAGGATTCGAATTGGAGCGCGCAATCGCGCGACGCCGCTGCAAGAACTTTGACAGCGGCAGGAACCACTTCCTTACCGATGCCGTCACCGGGAATCAAAGCGATGCGATAGTTTTTCATCCGGTCCGTCAGCGTGCAGTCGAATCAAATGCGCCTTCCTATTGTACAATCCTTCCGCCTTTCATCGACGGCGCGGTTGAAGTCAAATTTCTCAGGCGACGAGGGATGGTGAGCGAGTGAAATCCGCCACTGCCAAAACTGTTTTGACCGACAGCCAATTCTGGGTGCCGGTCGCGGTGTTGGCGCTGGGCATCGCACTGTTGGCGTATCTGCACTGAGCGATGTCATCCTCAGCGCCCCGCCCTCGGCGCGAAGCGAGGCCGGGGCAGCGAAGGATCTCGGCATTTCGCCTAGGATAAACTCCGCCCAGGACTCACTCAGCCTCGGAAAAACGGCATGGATTCTTCGCTCCCCTCAGGATGACACATACGAATAAAGATGCGAAGCAAATCGCAGCCGGATCGCTGCACGCCCTGGGCGTCCTGTGCGGATTGGCGGCGGGCGCGTGGCTGGGCGCGGCGGAAGCGCCCACGAAGCTCGTCACCGTGGGCCTTTCGCCGTTCTTAGTTTCCCTCGCTATGGTCGCCGGAGTTTTCGTCGCGCGCTGGACGCTGCCCACAGTGCTGAAAGGCACGGGCTATGTCTTCCTGGACCTGCGCGAAAAATCTCACCTGATCGTTTGGGCGATTCTTGCAGGAGCACTGTGGGCGGTCGCGAATACTCTCACCGTCTTCGCCATTCGCGACGTTGGGCTCTCGATCGCCTTTCCGCTTTGGAACACCAACAGCTTGGCGGGCGTGTTTTGGGGCTGGTTCTTCTTCCGCGAGTTGCGCGGCGCGGGCCCAGCCGGGTGGTCGAAAGTGCTGGGCGGCGCAGTGGCGATTGTGGTGGGCGCGATCCTGCTCGGATACGCGTCGTCGCACCAAGTTGCAGCCTCCCACGCGCGTGTGCCGGCGGGCATCGCGGCGGCGATTGGCGCCGGCTTGCTTTGGGGCACGATGTACATCCCCTACCGCAAAGCCTATCTGAGCGGGATGAATCCGCTCTCCTTTGTGACCGTGTTCACCGTGGGCGAACTGGCAACCATGACCGCGCTGGCGGTGATCTTTCGCGGCGGCGTCGGCCCGCTCTACGCCGAGATCCTCCGAGCGCGGCCGGCGCTGTTCTGGCTTTTCCTCGGCGGGTTTTGCTGGGTGATTGGCGATCTGTTCCAGCAGTACGCGGCCAAGTACATAGGCATCGGCCGCGGCATTCCGCTTTCCAACACGAATCAACTCTGGGGGCTGGCCTGGGGAGCGTTGGTGTTCGGCGAACTTGCGGGGCGCGGCGGAGGAACTCAGGGCCTGGTGATCGCGGGCTCGGCGGTAATGATCCTGGGTGCTGTCGCTATCAGCAAAGCCGCGGCGCCAGCGGCCGAGCAAACTTCGTGGCGCAAGGCGATGGCGCGCGAGTGCGATCGCTATGGCTTGGATCTGGAGCGAGCGACGGCGGCGCAACAGGGAGAGGACCCGCTTGCTGCCGGTGCGCCTGCTCGCCGCTGGTGGGATGTGGCGATCGTCGCGGGCGCAGTCGCAACTTTCTTGTGGCTCGCGCGAGACGCCGAGCGCCCGGCGATCATGATGAACGCCTACTGGATGCTGGCTCTCACCGCCGGCATGCTGGCGCTGTTAATCGCGTGCGGCTGGTTCCTATGGAAGCGAACGCGGTTTTCGTAGGCAGACCGCCCCTGCTAAGCAAATAAGGTATTGAGGTCCAAGCGGAAGTCAGAAAGTTCAGGGACAGTTAAAACTTGGCCGGCCCGAAAATGTTGAAGGGGGCGGTCGGGTGATATTACTTCGGCGGTCTTTCGCTGCGGGTCCAGCCATACCTGAGTGACCTGGCTCTCGGAATAATCCTGGCGCTTGCTTTGCACTTCACTTCCGGTATCGTTGGGCGAAAGAATCTCAAATGCAATGTCGGGAGCAAAGGGAATTGCTCCTTTAGGGTCGATGGTGGCGGCGCGCTCCTTCTTCACTAGGGCTGCGTCTGGGCAGCGCCAATTCCCATTGGCCATCGTAAATGTCGTGTCAGTTCCATATCCGACCCACTCGGGATGCAGATCGGTGTAGTTTGCCAATTGCTGGTCAAGCTTGAAGTTGACTCTCCCGTGAGGACTGAAAACCGGCGACATGAACACGACCTCCCCATCGACGCACTCCCAGCGCTGCCCTTCCTTTCCGGCGGCGAGAAACTCTTCCCACGTAATGCCCGTCTTCGTACCCATCGGATTTGCCCCATTCATTCTACCACGGACGCGATTCTGTAGAGCCACCCTTCAGGCCGGCGCGCCGCTGTGCCGGGCTGAAGCCCGGCGCTACGAGAGTGTCGGGGCGGAATGCGCGCGGATCAGCTTCAAGAGTCCTTGAAGCAGAAACCCGGCCAAGAAACCGTACGTCAAATTTGTCATCGCGAGCGACACGATGCCGACGCACAGAGCGATGGCGAGAGAATCTCTCTTCGTGACAATGTCGCGAATGTAGGCCGCGTGCTGGATGCCCACATAGACGAGGAACACTCCCAGGACGGCTGTGGGAATCAGGTGCAGCAGTCCGACCGCGCTTTGGCCGAAAAGAGCCAGCGCAATGCAAATGCCTCCGATGACGTAAGTGGACTTCTGCGTGCGCGCGCCAAACTTGTAGTGTGCCGTGACGCCGCCGGAGCCGTGGCACATGGGCGCGGCAAGAATCGTCGCTCCCGCCAGGTTCATCACCCCGATGCTCAGGCTCAGCGCCCGCACCGTGACCCGGCGCGCCTGCGCGCCATAAAGTATCTGCGCCGTGTTCTCGGTGGCGACGATCGAGTTGCCGAAGGTGAGCGCGAACTGGGGCAGAACGAGCGCGGCCAAAACCCTTCTGAATTCGTCGGCGCGGGGATGGAGAATCTCGAAGGGGACCGGGCCAAGGCCCAGAGCCGGTAAAGTGCGCCAACCCACCCATGTGCCAAAGGCAACGCCCAAGAACAAAAGGACGAGAGCCGCAGGAAAACGATGCGAGCGTTGGAAGAGGAGCAGGATCGCTCCGCCCGCGATGGCCACCAGCCAAGGTGATGCCTTCAGGTCGCCCAGCGGAAGCGCGGCCGATCGCGAGACCAACCGCAGCCCCTCGCGCAACAGAATGAGACCCAAACCCAACTGAATCCCGCGGATGATGGGCAGGGTGAACAGCCGGGCCAGCGGCGTCACGAGCTTGGTGATGCCGATGAGAGACAGAAGAATGCCCATCAGAAGGCCGGCATGGGCGATTGAAGCAGGTGAGAGTTGAAGCGCAAGCGCGATGGCGGCCACGGCTTTGAGCGGTTGCACGGGCATCGGAATCTTGAAGTACACGCCCGCCAGAATGTAGGCCATGCCTGCGGCAAGAAACACCGCCGTCGGGTTCATGTGATTCAGCGAAATCAGAGCGATGGCGATGGGGAATAAAATCCCGATGTCACCAAATGCGCCTGCGACATCCCAGCGCGAGAGTGGGAAGGCTGCGCTTCGTTGCTGAATGGTTGGGATGGTTTCTGTGCCCATAAGGCCTTGGGTGCTTTCGTCTTCGTCGGGGCGGCTTTACGGCGCCATCGAGCTTGCAGTCATTCGCGACGTGGCGGGGTAAACCCGCCGCTACCCGCTGCTGACACTCAGTGGCGAGGTAAACCCGCCGCTACCCGCTGCTGACACTCAGCCGCGCGGCAAAGTTGGACGAATGATCATCACTTCGGTCGCCTTGATGAGCGCGGCAGCAGTTTCCCCGACCTTCAAGCCGAGATCGCGGCAAGCGTCTCGCGTGATGATAGACGTAACCGTCTGCCCGCCTACGTCGAGCGTGACCTTGGTCAACAGCCCTTCCGAGCGCAATGTCGTGATTCGTCCCACCAACTGGTTCCGCCCGCTGATGATGTGTTCGAGGCCGGCGCCTTGTGCCGCCCGCACTTTCACGCGATGGCTGCCGGCAGGCTGGCGCGAATCTGCGCTTCTGCCGGCCCTGCCGCCCTTCTGGAAAAGCAGCCGATCGACTTCCGCGCGCGGGATGCGATGGTGGCCACCCGCGGTTTTCAGGGACAGAATCTTCCCCCGATAAATCCATTGCTTCAGCGTCGGCATACTGATGCCGAGCTCATGCGAGGCCTCGGGCAGATGCAGCAGTTCCATCATGCGGCCCTCCGCTATTCCATGCAGTTAACCGAACTCAATCTAGATGATTTAATACGAAAGTGCAAATTCTATGATCGCAGGAGAAGCAGAGTCTTGCTACACTGCTTTGCGCCGCGCGCTGTTCGTCGCCGTATTGCCGATGATGTAGGCGACATCGGACTCCCGGAAGGGAGGGACGACAAAATCGGCGGCGCCGGATTCGAGCGCGGTGATATATAAGCGGTCGTCAACCACACGGGAGACCAGGATCACGTCGGCGGCCGACGGCGACTCTTTCAGAGCGCCCACCACGTCTTTCCAAGTGCCGTCCGGGAGGGTGACATCCGTAAACACCACGCTGGGCGCGCTCTCTCCCCTCAGAGCCTGGATGGCTTCGCTGCAACTCCGCGTGTGGACAACTTCAAAATGGAGATTTTCGAGGATGCGAGTCAACTCGCCGAGCGGCTCTTCCTGGTCGTGTACGAGCAACGCGCGCCGGACCCGGGCCATCTCACCCTCCGTCGGTTAGCGACTGCCGTAACATCCCTCCGAGCGATTACTAATTTTCTACGCCAGAGCGACTGAAAAGTCAAGCTGATGCTCGCGCACCATCCCTTGAGCGGATCGGCGTCGAGCGTCGAATTTCGACTTTCGGGTCGTGGCCACTCGAGTTCGGCGGGGCTTCGGGAACGAGAGGGATTATAATCCCAAGCGACCAACCAAGAACCGTCACCGCCCGATGGAGGAGGACTAGATGATGGCGCGGAAATTGACGAGACGCGATTTCTCTTCGATGCTGGGGTGGCTGGGCGTGGGCGCCGCACTGCGCGCGCCGGGCGAGAGCGAGGATCGAATGCCATTCACCTTGGGCATCATCACCGACGAGATTACGGAAAACTTTGCGCACGCCTTGGATTTCATTGCAGGATATTCACTGGGCTATTGCGAGCTGCGCGAGCTATGGGGCAAGAACCTCATGAACCTCGGGCGCGAGGAATTGTACCGCGCCAAGCGCTTGCTCGACCAGCATCATCTGCGCGTGAGCGACATTGCCTCACCCATTTTCAAATACAACCTGCCGGAGGTTCCCGCTCAGCCGGAATCCGTGGATACCTTCAGGGCCAGTTTTACCGATAGAGATTCCGATGCGCTGCTGCACAAGGCCTTCGAGCTTGCGAACCTTTTCGAGACCAAGAAAATCCGCATCTTCGCTTATCTGAGGGTTCGAGCCGAAGACGCCGAGCGAGCTTACCCCTACGTTCGCGACCGCCTGGCCAAGGCGGCGGAAGTGGCGGCCAAGAATGGCATGATCCTGGTGCTTGAAAACGAGAACACGTGCAACGTCGGAACGGGCAAGGAGCTCGGCCGCATCTTGCGTGACATCGGATCGCCCAATCTGCGCGGGAATTGGGACCCAGCAAACGCGGTGACCCTCAACGAGGTTCCCTTTCCCGACGGATACCGGGAAGTGCGCGGACTGTTTGCGCATATGCACGCCAAGGACGTGAAACGCGATCCCGCAAGACGCGGGACGGGAAAATTAAGCTGGGCGCCAGTGGGTGCCGGGTCCATCGACTGGCACGGGCAAATCAAAGCTCTGATCGAGGACAAGTACGACGGAACGTTGTCGCTTGAGACCCACTACCGGCGCCCCGACGGCAACAAGGAGGAGAGCACGCGAGAGTCTTTGGAAGGTCTCCGCAGAGTGATCCGGGAATCCGCCTGGCCTCCGCCTGTCTCCGCCGCCTCAACCAACCTGTGATGCCAGTCACATTGCGCAGTGATTGAGGTTACTGCCTGTATTCTGGCTGTCGCTTATTCTGGCATCAGGATGAGGCGGGTCGCACGCGACCAGCCCTGGGTTTGCAGAAGCAAAGAGGAGGAGGCGACACCATGGCGAAAGACAACCGCGAGCTGCTGGAGATACTCAAGAACGAGCTGGCCTTCATCGAGGCCGGCGGCTACGGCCGATCGGTGCGCACGCCCTGGCTGCCGACGTCGATTTTTCAGGATTCGCTCTCTTGCCTGAATTTTGGCGATCCCAAGCGGAGCCATCCGTGCGAGGAGTGCGTCTTGATAGAATTCGTGCCGTCGGACCGCCGCTCGACTAGCGTGCCCTGCCATCACATCCCGCTCAGCGAAGATGGCGAGACGGTGGACGGGCTGGAGCGCTGGGGCACTCAAGAAGAGTTGGAGGACGCCGTCAAGGACTGGCTGCGAACCACCATCAAGCACTTCGCGGTATAACGCGTCGTATGCGCGCCACTACATTGAGTGATTGAGTGATTTGGTGATTGGGGGAGTGACAGGAAATCCGAACTTGGAAACTGGAAGAGGGCAACTTGCAAGCCTTCTTCTGCCTCCAGTTTTCCATTTTCGAGTTTGCAACTTCCGCCTCCTTTTCAATCGCTCAATCGCCAAATCACTCAATCACACAATCTCCTAAGGCATTCTGCACTGCCTGCAAGCCGGCCATGGAACCACACTTTACCTGCGATCATCTATCCGTATAGACTCAAGCAGCACGACAGAGACCAGATTCGGGGAGCCGATATTTTAGCAATCAAGCGGAGCGCATTACGGATGCCCCGAATTCGATGTTAATCGCCTCAGATCCGAGAACCACGAAAGGAGCGGTGAACAATGTCTCGAACAGCAAAGCAGGTTTTGAACGCAGAGAAGGTTTCCGCCGGTCCGCTCGCTCCCGAGGAATGGCGCGGCATGAACGCTTACTGGCGCGCGGCGAATTACCTTTCGGTGGGTCAGATTTATCTCTTGGATAATCCCCTGCTGCGCGAGCCGCTCCAGGTGGCGCACGTGAAGCCTCGCCTTCTCGGACATTGGGGTACGACACCGGGGCTCAATTTCATCTACGTTCATTTTAACCGGCTCATCAAGAAACACGACCTCAACGTCGTCTACGTCACGGGGCCAGGGCATGGCGGACCTGGCCTGGTCGCCAACACTTATCTCGAAGGCACGTACAGCGAGTTCTATCCCAACATTCCGCAGAACGCGGAAGGGATGAAGCGGCTGTTCAGGCAGTTCTCGTTTCCCGGCGGCATCCCGAGCCACGTGGCGCCGGAAACGCCGGGCTCCATTCACGAGGGCGGCGAGCTGGGATACTCCATCGCCCACGCCTACGGCGCCGCGTTCGACAATCCGGATTTGCTGGTCTGCTGCGTGGTGGGCGACGGTGAAGCGGAAACCGGTCCGCTGGCGGCAAGCTGGCACTCGAACAAGTTTCTGAATCCCGCTCGCGATGGCGCGGTGTTGCCCATTCTTCATCTGAACGGCTACAAGATCGCCAACCCGACGGTGCTCGGCCGGCTTAGCGACGAAGAGCTGACTTCGCTTTTCAGGGGCTTTGGGTACAAAGCCTATTTCGTCGAAGGGCACGAGCCGGAAGCGATGCACCAGCTCATGGCCGCGACTCTCGATACCGTCTTGGCGGAGATCCAGGCGATCCAAGCCGCAGCTCGAAGCGGCGGCTCCCCGCGCCGGCCCGTCTGGCCGATGATTGTCCTGCGCACACCCAAGGGCTGGACGGGGCCCAAAGAGGTGGACGGGAAACCGGTGGAAGGGACATGGCGCGCGCACCAAGTGCCGCTCGCCGACGTGGTACACAAGCCTGACCACCGGAGAATGCTTGAAGCGTGGATGAAGAGCTATCGGCCCGAGGAACTCTTCGACGCTGACGGCAAGCTCGTTCCCGATTTGGCGGAGCTGGCACCCAAGGGCGAGCGCCGCATGGGCGCCAATCCTCACGCCAACGGCGGACTGCTGCTGAGAGACCTGGTGATGCCAGACTTCGCTCAATACGCGGTGAAGGTTCCCAAGCCAGGCGCCGCGACCGCCGAAGCCACGCGGGAGCTGGGGAAATTCTTGCGTGATGTGATGAAGCTGAACCTGGCGTCGCGCAACTTCCGTGTGGTCGGGCCGGACGAGACAGCCTCCAACCGGCTCGACGCCATTTTCGAAGTGACCGACAAGGTCTGGACCGAAAACATCCTGCCCGTCGATGAGCACCTCTCGCCGGAGGGGCGGGTGCTGGAAGTGCTGAGCGAGCACCTATGCCAGGGCTGGCTCGAGGGCTACCTTTTGACCGGCCGCCACGGTTTCTTTTCCTGCTACGAGGCCTTCATCCACATCATCGACTCGATGTTCAACCAGCACGCCAAGTGGTTGAAAGTCACGCGAGGCATTCCATGGCGCCGGCCGATTGCCTCGCTGAACTACCTGCTCACCTCACACGTCTGGCGGCAGGACCACAACGGTTTCACACACCAGGACCCCGGCTTCATCGATCACGTCGTGAACAAGAAGGCGGACATCGTCCGCGTTTATTTGCCGCCTGACGCGAACACACTGCTCTCCGTCGCCGACCATTGCCTCCGCAGCCGGCATTACGTCAACGTGATTGTGGCGGGAAAGCAGCCGTCGCCGCAGTGGCTGGACATGGAATCGGCAATCGAGCACTGTACCGCGGGACTCGGCATTTGGGAGTGGGCGTCAACCGACGCAGGCACCGAACCCGAGGTGGTGATGGCCTGTGCGGGCGACATCCCGACACTCGAAACCCTCGCCGCCGTGGACTTGCTTCGCCGACATTTCCCCGACATCAAAATCCGCGTCATCAACGTTGTCGACCTCATGACCTTGCAGCCTTCCACCGAGCATCCGCACGGACTGCGGGACAGCGACTTCGATTCTATTTTCACCACCGACAAGCCGGTTGTGTTTGCGTACCACGGTTACCCGTGGCTGATCCACCGTCTCACCTATCGCCGGACCAATCATGCCAATCTGCACGTCCGCGGCTACAAAGAAGAAGGGACGACTTCGACACCTTTCGATATGACGGTGATGAACGACCTCGACCGTTTCCACCTGGCCGGCGACGTGGTGGACCGCGTGCCCCGCCTGGCGCGCGTCGGCGCACACTTCAAGCAGTTCCTGCGCAACAAACTCATCGAGCACAAGCACTACATCAACCAGCACGGCGACGATATGCCGGAGATTCGCGATTGGAAGTGGACGCACTGAATACAGGAGTCAGAATCCAGGAGCCAGAATTAGAAAATGGAAATTGGAAACTGGGCCAGTTTCCAATCTCTAGTTTCCAATTTTCAGGCTTCGTTCCTGATTCCTTCTTCAAAATGAAAATCTTGGTCCTCAACGCTGGCTCGAGCAGCCAGAAAAGTTGCCTCTACGAACTGACCGGTCCTTTGCCAGACGAGCCGCCCCCGCCGATTTGGCAAGCGCATATTGACTGGAGCGCTGACCCTCGGATCGCCGAGCTTCAAGCGAAGAACGCTGAGGGCGCAACCCTCAACCAGCGGCTCAAGATCGATTCCCGCGCCGCGGCCATTGAACATCTGCTGAGCTCGCTCTCGAGCGGGCCTGCCAAAGTGATTGCTCAGCCCTCGGAAATCGATGTCGTCGGACACCGTGTGGTGCACGGCGGACACGACTTCGAAAGAGCAACACTCGTCACTCCGGAAGTCAGGTCGACCATCGCGCGCTTGGCCGTGTTTGCTCCGCTTCACAACCGGGCCGATCTCGAAGGAATGGAGGCCATCGACAGAATCGTGGGGGCAGTTCCCCAAGTCGCGGTGTTCGACACTGCGTTCCACAGCCGTTTGCCCGCGGCCGCTGCGACCTACGCCGGCCCGTATGAATGGATGGAGAAAGGAATTCGACGCTACGGATTTCACGGCATTAGCCATCAATATTGCGCCCAGCGCGCCGCCCAAATTCTGGAGCGGGATTTGCATTCCTTGCGGGCGATCACTTGCCACCTGGGAAACGGTTGCTCGCTGGCGGCGGTTCGTGATGGACGAAGTGTCGACACGACCATGGGTTTTACACCGCTCGAGGGCTTGATGATGGGCTCGCGCTCCGGCTCCATCGATCCGGGAATTCTGATTCACTTGTTGCGGGAAGAGAAATATTCGGCGGAGAGACTGGAACAGGTGCTCAACAAACAGTCCGGCCTCCTGGGCATTTCGGGAGTATCGAACGATATGCGGCAGATTCTGGCCGCGATGAAGGCCGGCAACTCGCGCGCGCAATTGGCATTCGACATGTTTGTGCACCGGCTGCGAGCCTCGATCGGAGGCATGCTGGCTTCCTTGGGAGAGATCGATGTGCTCGTCTTTACCGGCGGAATCGGAGAGAATTCTCCGGAAGTGCGCGCCTCGGCTTGCCAGGCATTTGGATGTCTCCAAGTCCGCCTCGATGCCGAGAAGAATGCTGGCCCCCTCGTCGATCGCGATATCGCTTCCCGCGAATCAGCCGTCAGGGTTCTGGTGGTTCGGGCTCAGGAAGAATGGGCCATCGCGCAGGAATGCTGGAAGCTGAATCGCCAGGAGAAGTTGGAAGTCAGAAGTTAGAAGTTAGAAGTTAGAAGTTAGAAGCGAGGAGCCATGAAGGAGGCCGCTGCGAATTAGCGCTCCGACCTCGCAGCTTGTAACTCCCAGCTTCTAATTTCTAGCTCTTGAATTTCGACGCCGACGACGACGGCGAGGTGGGCGAAGCCGATCGAAAGGGTCGGCCAGGGACTCGCAGAGGACTCGAACAACGCGATAAGCGAATTCAGCGTCTCGCTCCATCAGCTTCATCAGCCGATCCCTGGGAATAAAGGCAAGGCGAGAAGGGCCCAGGGTCTTGGCTGTTGCTTCGGATGGCCGTCCGGAGACGACCGTGCTGAGTCCCACAACTTCGCCTGGGCGCGCGATGCGCGAACTCCCGGCGGAACCATTCACCTGCCGAGAAATCCTGACTCTCCCTGAGTGAATCACATAGACGCCGTTTGAAATTTCACCCTCGCCCAGCAGGACACGGCCTCCGGGATATGAATTCTCCACTTGGCCTGCCAGGAGAGCATCGAGCGTCTCGTGCTTCAAAGAGCTTGTGAGTTGTTCGCGCGCGCCGGTGGTGTTCATGGCATCAGTACACCGTGTCTCCCTTTCGTGCTTCGATGTCGCGCTGGCTTGGTGCCCGCTCGGCCCCACTTAATTTCTGGAGCCGTGTTCCAAGCCAGCGCCACAACTGTAGCCAGGTTACCGTGGGAAAGAATTCCGCGCAGTGAGCGCGCTCACCTTTCGCTGTGACTCAGGTCACGCGAGAAACACATTGAGGGATTGCGCGATTGGGCGATTGAGCGATTGAAAAACAGACGGAAACTGAGAATTCGAAACTGGAGACCAAAGGGACTGCCCGGTTTCCTTTTTCCAGTTTCTAATTTCTGCCTCTCTGACAATCGCTAGATCATCAACTCACTCAATCGCTCAATGAAGCAGGGCGTGTCTCTGGCGGCGGGTGTTGTCGAGCGCCGAGTAGACTACAAAGTTCAGGGCGTGGGACTCGAAGGGCGGAAGCACGAAATCGAAGGCGCCGCGTTCCAAGGCTGAGAGGTAGAGCTTGGTGTCTTGGTTCGATCCAACCACGATTACGCTGACGGGCGCGCCGGCACGCAGCGCCAAGTCGACGATATCGGCCCACGATCCGTCAGGCAGCGAAGTATCCGTGAAGACCAGGTCCGCGTGGACTTCCTTGATCAGGCTCTGCGCTGCTTCGCAGGTCCGGACGCTGAAGGTCTGGATCGACAAATCTTTCAGGGCGGATTTCAACGACTCCAAGGGCCCCGGCCGATCATGGACCAACAGCGCAAGAATCTCCCCGGTCATGTTCCCCTCCTTTTCCCCGCTCGCTGCGCCTCGCCGCTTCAACGGCGGGCGCAACTGAAATGGAACCTGATCTATCTCAGATAATACTATGCGTGGCTATCTTAGATCTGCAACAGCCGGCGTCTCCTTCTTTCGTCTGCAAAAGAAGCACACGCCGTCATGAAAGAACCGGGCCGCGCCGCCCTCAGGCGTTCATCAGATGTTCCAGCGCCGGCTTGTTCTCAATCACCAGCGTTGACCCGCTCAGGGCCGCCAACTGTTTCGCCCGGAATTCGCCCAAAGCGCGAGTCACCGTTTCGCGCGAAGAGCCGATGATCTGCCCAATTTCCTCGTGAGTTAAGGTAAGTTTCGTCCGCGTGCCCGACTTCACCTCCTGCCCGTGGTTCGACCATTCCAACAAGAACTTGGCCAGCTTCTTGGGCACCGAGCGCGACAGGCCCATGGAACGGACCTGCTCGCAAGCAATGTGATAGTCGTTACTCAACTGCTTGGCGGCGCGAATCGAGGCTTCCGAATGTCCGCTCAAGAACCGGAGAAAGTCTTCGCGCTTGATAAAGTTCACCTGGCAGGGTTCCAATGTTTCGGCGGTCGCCTGGAAGGGCTCGCCGGAAACCACCGCGTGCAACCCGAGGATCTCGCCGGACCGCACCACCCTCAAGATAACGGTTTTGCCATCCGCCGAGGTCATGGAGAGCTTCACCCGGCCTTTGCAAAGCACCAGGATTCCTCGCGGCGGTTGACCCTCCATGAAGAGTACCGCCCCCTCCGGGTAAGTTGACGTGAATTTGATCGACTCCAGCGATTTCAGGCAATGCGACGGCAGACTGCAAAAGAAATCCGTGCATCTTAACCTGCAATCATGACAGCTTTCATTAAGTTCCAAACGGAAAGGTGCCTTCATATCATCCCCCCTACTGGCCGTTGCGGCCAGTTTTGATCTTCTGCACAATGTACATCGTCATCGGTCCGAGCGCTGCTAGTTCCGCTCCCGCCTGGTGCATTCGCGTGAGCAACTCTTTTCCCTCCGCACCCACAAACGTCACACCCCTCAAATCAACCGAGAGGCGTTCCCCTTTCGCAGAGCCCATGACCGAGCTCCACGCTTTCTCAACCTCTTTCACCCACGGGCCAACCAGCCTGCCTTCGAGTTTGAGCACAACCGCACCACAGTCTTCCATCACAGTTACTCTTAGCATCTCTTCCTTTGCCGCTTTCTGACCCGCCGTCCCGATCCGCCACTGGGTACGCCAACCCAACCTATCCGATTCGCCCAGCGGGCTGCCTGTTTGGAGTGCAAGCTTATGGCCAAACTTCCCTGCGTTGGAAGGCAGTCTTTACAAGGCGAGAAGAACGAATGAGTTGCGAGGGAATCACACAGGCAGGTGACGTGGGTCACGTCCCCTTGTGACGACGGATACAGTGACGCAATATCGTCATCCGCCGAAGTGTCGTCACCCGCTAGAGGAGGATGACGCCGTCGGACCTTTTGAGCCCACAGGAAGACCGAGCACTGGACCATTGACTTGTCTTGCCTTTGGCCCTAGCCCCAAGTCCCGAATCTCCCATCCCTCTCCTCGAAAATGGCTTTGAACCTCAAAAATGGCTTCGAACCACAAGCACGACTTTTGGATCAAAGCCGGCTTATTTGTTTCCAATAACATAGCGGCGCTGAGCTTCCGCCCAAGAATGGCTTTGAACCCAAAAAATGGCTTCGAACCAAAGCGATCTTCTTTGTTTTCAACAAAAATTGGCTTCGAACCGCGTTTTTAACATCTTTTTTTTAGCGCAGCTCTCGCCGCCCCGCCCCAATCGGGAATAGTGACGGAACCGCTAAGCCTATCTTACTAATTCCAAAAGACATTCCGGCTTCGTTCCCCATTCTTCGGAATCCAAGATTCGGAATTCCCTGCTTTCAACTCGACGCTGGCCACGGCCCCTTCCACCGATTCCCGTATCACGAATTCCCACTCTTCTACGCGTAGCGCACAACTGACCCCGAACAGCAGCGTTCGGACCTAGTTCCTAATTCATAATTCATAACTCCTGAATCCTTCTTTCAGCTTCCTACTTCTAGTATAACCACTCGCCCCCATTTGTCAAGAGGTAATTTTCGGCACCGACTAACACCCGCCTACCGAGTTTCGAATTTCGAGTTTCGACCTTCCCCGCTTGCCACTTGCTCCCGCCTCGCGGGACCACTCGCCACTTTGGGCAAGTTTGGTTGCGGCCACCGGAGCGCGTTGTCTTATTCTGTGCGTAAATGGGTGCGACGAACAAGCTTTACTTCGGCGACAACCTCAGCATCCTGCGCGATGACGTCGAAGACGCGAGCGTTGACCTGATCCCGCTTCGCGGGACCCGCCCTTCAATTCCAGCGCCGCCTATTACGGGGCCTTCGTACCGCCGCCCTTCAGGGCGGCACTTGCCGGTCCCGCCAGGCGGGACCGGCGCTACAGGGAGCGGCGATCCCGCTGAGTGGGACGCCGCGCAGATCACGGCCTTCGAGAACACGAGAGAGTCGAATGCCAACTCGTGATAACATCCCTTCAACGGAGACTCGAGGAAGAAAGTGACGCGCTACTCCCTGTATCTCGGCGATTGCCTCTCTTGGATGGAGAAGAGGGAAAAGAGCTCCATTCACGCGATCGTTACCGACCCGCCCTACGGACTGAAAGAATACACAACCGTGGAAAAGGAAAAGCTTCGGAGCGGGAACGCGGGCGTGTGGCGGATTCCTCCCTCATTCGACGGCTGCAAGCGGCGCCCTCTGCCGCGTTTTACGGTCCTCACCGAAAGTGACTTTCAGAAGCTCCGAAGCTTTTTCTCAGAATTTGGCCGCCGCGCCATTCGCGTGCTGGTTCCGGGCGGGCATTTGTTTATTGCTACAAATCCGCTGCTCTCACACCTTGTTTATCTGCCGCTGGTCGAGGCCGGGTTCGAAAAGCGCGGCGAGATCATCCGACTCGTCAAAACCTTGAGAGGCGGGGATCGTCCTAAGAACGCCCACGGAGAGTTTGCCCACGTCACGGTGATGCCCCGCTCGGGCTGGGAACAATGGGGGCTTTTCCGCAAGCCGTGTGAAGGCCGAGTTCAAGACAATTTGCGCAAATGGAAAACGGGCGGGCTGCGACGGGTTTCGTCCGAAAAACCCTTCGAAGATGTCATCCGCTCGGCACCCACGCGAGCCGAAGAGCGCGCTATCGCTCCTCATCCTTCCCTGAAACCCCAAGCCTTCATGCGGCAGGTGGTGCGCGCCTCGCTTCCGCTGGGAGTCGGAACCGTGCTTGACCCGTTCATGGGTGGCGGATCGACCATCGCCGCCGCCTTGGCCGTGGGCTACGAAAGCATCGGAATTGAAAGTGATCCTGTCTTCTACCAGATGGCCGAGCGAGCCATACCCAGGCTCGCCGCCCTTGGAGCCGAACCTAAGCATTTACCGGCCGCATCCGTCCGTCGTGTGTTGCACGACGAACGAGTTCGTAGCGCTGAGTTCCAGCTGCCTGAAACTCTGGGGCCTTTGCCTTCGGAAGGGGTGCGCAGCTTATAATTCGCGTCGGCAGGTGCGACCCAATTCCCGTCTGCATGGTTTTGCTGCCGGACAATGATCAGAGGGGAACGTAACGAAGAATCTGGCGCAAGGGAGGAACATATAATGAGATTTAGAGGCGAGTTTAGGGCAAAGGTGATCGAACGCGGCGAAATCGTGGAATTGCTGCCCACCGACGAAAGCGGCAACAGGCGTCAGGGAGTGGTTGTCCGACTTCACGACCAAAAAGCCACAAAGATGGCTGACGGCTGGGGCCCCGCCGACCGAGTGTTTCTGTACCACGAATCGGATAGCAACGGAATCGAGATCGGGTATTTCAATGACCGCACGAAGGAACGAATCCCCTTATAGCGCCGGCTGTCCGAGGGCGTCACCCACGACCGAGCGCGGGGCGAGCGCAAGCGCAGCGCGAAAGCAGTACCTGTTGGCTTGGGTCGCCGCCGCCCAGCTTTCGCCGCGCACGCACCTGCTTGACAAGCAGCGCATCCATCGCTGAGGTAAAATTCCCGGCAGTGCTGACATGATTTAGAGGGAGACACAATGGACAGCCAAGACTTCTCTAAATACTCAAAAGGGATGGATCGTATGGCAAGGTTTTTCACGTGGCCGGGAGTGATTCTGCTTCTGGTGGTTCCCGCAGCGTGGGCGGGTTGGGCCTACTACAACCATCTCGTACTCGTCCTAATGCTGTTTGCGCTCGCCTTTGTGGGCGGTGTCGAGGGCGTCCTTTTGGACGGGCTCATAATTACCCGGCAGGATGATGTCGAGTCCCTTCGTCGCGAGGCTGAGGCGCTCAGTAACAATGTTACTTCTCGCCGCGATGACCTGCGCGAGGGTGCGAAGGAATACGATAAGCGGTATCTACAGCGCGGAGAGCTTGACGGACGCGTTGCCACGGTCGAGACGGCGGAAGATTTGCGCGGGCAGCTTGCGCACCTATCGCAAATCGTCTCGGATTCCGGCCTGGAGGAATTTGCTCGGAGCGTCCGGGTTTGGAGTCGAGAGACAGTTGAGACGGAGAGCGACGTAGACAGCTCGGTTTTTTACAATGGCGGCCTTGACCATTCGATAAGTTATCTGCGCTCGCTGGCCCATGGTTTGTCCGACGCGGAATATCGACTGCGGGACGCCTTAGTCAGGATAGACCGCCAAGCTCTGAGGAGGCTGGAGGACGTGCGTGAAGACAGGGAATGGCGGCTATCGCGGGACCACGATCCCACCGATGCTGAGCCGCAGCCGCCTGGCTATGAGCCGAGCATTGCGCGGTTGGAAGGCGAAATTGCCAAGTTGAGGCAGGAGATTGAGGCTCTCAGAGGAAGCCATTCGGCCTGAGGGCGGAGGAGACGCAAATGGTATCCGACAAAGAGAAGTTCTGGGGAAGTCTTTTCCTGAATTTTATCGCGCTCGCTGGTGCAGTGAGCTTCTGGGTCTGGCAGCATAGCATCTGGGCAGGCTTGTTCGCCGGGGCCTTACTGTACTTGGTTGCGAGGGTGGGAGAGTGCCTTATCAATGCCGCAGACCATGTTCCCTTCGTCGCGCTCTTGCTCGCCAAAGAGTTTGGCAAAGAGGATGGCTACTACAAAGATCTCGAGAAGGCCCACTTGAAATTTGCAGAGGAAATGCGCGAGGAGGAGGAGAAGGTCAGGAAGGACCCGGATCGTGTACGCCTTCCTTTTTGTGACATAAACTTGCGGCCAGTGCTGCGCGCTCCGAGGCCTCCTACCACGCTCGCCATTGCACAGCAACTTGTGCGGATTAGTTCGTATTTAGGTGTCGGACCGGACTGGCAGCCCGGAGGAATGGATATTGCACAGCAACTTGTGCGGATTAACTCGCACTTAGAGCGCCTGACAAAAGCAGCGGAGCACACATCCTCCGTCAATGGAAAGACCCCGCCTTCGGTCTGACCCCTTCTACTTGAACACTCCCCGGCGCACGGGCGATCCAGGGTCAACAAGGCGAGGGAGTGGCGCAGACCTGTTTTTCAGGGTCTGCGGCTTTTGTCACCGGCCCCGCCCAAGTACCGCGGACCTACAAAACAGGTCCGCGCTACGCGCTGCCGGCGATTATTTACTTGATACAGAGTTCCTGCTAGGCTTCGTGGATGGGTGACCGCCGATGTCTATTCTGTGACAAGCCAGCGAACAGCAAGGAGCATCTTTGGTCCGATTGGGTTCTGAAAAGCCTAAAGAGCCGAGACCCTATTGTCCAAACACTGGGCAAAGCACCGAGCAAGACATTCACTGGCCCGGTCACTGTTCGGTGTGTCTGTAGGAAATGCAACAACGGATGGATGAGCGGACTCGAAGCCAGGGTTAAACCGCTCGTCGGCTCATTGATGCAAGACGTCTCGGTGTGTCTCGATGCCGCCCAGCAAAAGGATGTGTCCTTGTGGGCATTAAAAACAGCAATGGTTCTAGAGGGCACGAAATCGCGAAGCGCCGCCCATTGCTATCAACAAGCCGACTGTGAGCAGTTGCGATTAAGTTCTTCTATTCCGGCGCGAACCAGAATCTGGCTCGGGAGATTTTCGGGAAGTGGACTTCTTGCCAGCGGAACTGATATCTGGCTCAATATAGGCGAAGTCCTTAGAGCCGCTCACCGTTGCATAACAACGACCATGGTCGGACATCTGGCCATCCAGGTTCTCAGCGATTGCATTCCGGCCAGGTACGACAACGAAACCGTCCAGGTCGGTTGCAAGCTGGGGCCGTGGAATGAATTGCTGATTGATGTTTGGCCCCTGGCTGGCTCGGCCATGTGGCCGCCCGCCTTGACGTTCACCAATGACGGCGGGCCGCTTTCTATTATCAGGCTTCGCGATAGGTGGAAAATCGGTAAGTCTGTGTAGCAGGTAGCGCGGACTCGCTGCGGCGAGTCCGCGGCCCTGCCTCGAGCCAACGCATATGCCGCAGGGTCAAAGGGCCAAGCGGCGCTTTCACGCTGGCATGAGCGGCTAGGCCAGTATGAGGCGTTCGCCCTTCGGTTCTGGGATGGAATCCCCGAACTCTCTCGCGGTGTCGAACCACAATTGGACAGCTTCATTGGCGGGGGCGTGCGCCGCTTCCTGAGTTTCGCCGTGGGCCGTGCAACCGGGCAGTTCCGGGCCTTCGGCGCCAAACCAGCCCCGGGTTCGTCTTGACACACCAGCGTATATTACTGCAATATACTTATTGGATGGCAGAATTCCCCGAAGAACTTGCGCAGTGCTCTGGCTTCGATTGGGATGCCGGGAACACGGCCAAGAACTGGGAACTGCACCAGGTCAACCAGACTGAATGCGAGCAGCCCTTCTTCAATCGGCCCATTCTGGTGACGGCTGACGAGAGGCACTCTGGCGAGGAGCGGCGGTACGCGGCGCTTGGGCAGACCAACGCTGGAAGGCGGCTATCGATCGTGTTTACGATTCGCGGGACGCTGGTTCGGGTAATCTCGGCCCGCAACATGAGCCGCCGTGAAAGGAGAATCTATGCGCGTGTCCAGGAAAGCAGGTAGAAAGGCGATCCCCCGTTTCGCCAACGAAGACGAGGAGCGAGAGTTCTGGGCAAAGCATGATACGGTCGACTACTTTGACTGGAGCAAAGCCGTTCGCGCCACCTTCCCGGAGCTCAAACCGTCGACGACGACCATCTCCTTGCGCGTGCCCGCGTCCATGATCGAGGAACTCAAGACCCTGGCGAACGAGAAGGACGTCCCGTACCAGTCGCTCATGAAAGTCTTCCTGGCAGAACGAATCGCTCGCGAACGCGGCGCGCGCCGCAAGGTGCCAGTTCGCTTTTCAACTTTGCGCTCCAGCGGCCGCCGGTGAGCGCAGGGCAATTCGGCCATCACGGCTGGTTACGGGTTGCTGCATCTGATCGCTTCTCTGTCGGTTCAGGCCAGCACGAGGCGTTCGCCCTTCGCTTCGGGGATGGCATCCCCGAACTCTCCCGCGGTGTCGATCCGCAATTCGCCGAAGAGTGAACGAGCGTGGTCATTCCCGCGAAAGCGGGGAGCGGCAATCCAGGCTTTTCAGGCGGCCTCGGACGAATCCCGGCGGTCAGAGACCGCCGCTACAGCGCTACAAATCCTTGCGGGAGATGCCCAGCTTCTCCATCTTGGAATTCAGTGTGGTTCGTTTTAGTCCCAAGCGGGCGGCGGCGCCGTGGGGACCACCGATCACGCCCTGGGTCTCACGCAGGGCGCGAATGATGTGCTCGCGCTCTTGCTCCTCCAGGGTGAGGGAGGAACCGTGCTCCGTCTCAGGTTCCTGGTACAGCTCGGAGAGCGGCAGACGCAGCTCCGGGCCTTGTGAGAGGATCACGCCTCTCTCGATGAAATTCTCCAACTCGCGCACGTTCCCCGGCCAATTCCAGCGAGCGAGAGCATTCATGGTCTCGGGCGGGATGATTTCAATTCGCTTGCGCATGCGCTGGGCGTGCTTCTGGGTGAAGTAGCGAACCAGAATGGGGATGTCTCCGGGGCGTTTCCGCAGCGGGGGAACGGTGATGGGGAAAACCCGCAAGCGATAATAGAGGTCGCTGCGAAACTGGCCTTTCTCCATCATCTGAGCCAAGTCTCGATTGGTGGCGGCGAGCAACCGCACATCGACGGGGATGGTCTGGTTGCTTCCCAGCCGCTCGAACTCGCCTTCCTGCAAGGCGCGCAGCAATTTGGGCTGAAGCTCGAGCGGGATGTCGCCCACTTCGTCGAGAAAGAGCGTGCCCCGGTGAGCCAACTCCAGCCGCCCGATCTTCTGCGAGATCGCACCGGTGAAGGCGCCGCGCTCGTGGCCGAACAGCTCGCTCTCCAACAGACCGGTGGGAATGGCCGCGCAGTTGAGTTTCACAAAGGTGCGCTCGCGGCGGGTGCTCAAGTGATGGATGGCGCGGGCGATCAGCTCCTTACCCGTCCCGGTCTCCCCCAGGATGAGCACGGTGGCATCGGTGGGCGCGACGGTTTCCGCCTGCTTCAAAACACGCTTGAGCCCGGAACTCTCGCCGATGATCTCCTCGAAGTTGTACTCCGTGGAAAGTTCTTCTTCGAGATAGAGCTTTTCCTCGGTCAGCTTTTTCTGCGTCTCCGCGATCTGCTGGAAGGACAAAGCATTGTCCACGGCGACGGCTACCTGGTTCGCTACCAGGATCAACAAACGGAGGTCTTTCTCGACGAAAGCGTCAGGCTGGTCGCTGGCCACCACCAGAGTGCCGAGCACCCGCCCGTGGCTGGTGAGGGGTAGCCAGCATCCGGACTTCACCCCCAAATTCTCCAGGCGCTGCTTCACCTCAGGGGCATACTGTTGGGTGTCCACGCGATTCAGCAAGAGCGGCTCACGCTTCGAAAACGCCCATCCCGCCGGCGACCCTTCCACCGGCATCAGGACGTCGCGCTCACTCACGATGGCCTCGGTGGGCGCAGTCAGAACCTGCATGCGCAGTTTCTTGCTCGCCGCGTCGTAGAGCGCGAGGCTGGAGTAGAAGTGCGGCTTCACCTGGCGGATGCTGGCGCCGATGGCGGCCAGAAGATTGCGGTAGTCCAGGTTTGAGACCAGAGCGTTGCTGATCTCCAGCACCAAGGCTTCCTCCACCTGTTTGCGCTCCGTGAAGTCGCGCGTCACCTTGGCAAAGCCGCGCAGATTCCCCGCCGAGTCGCGCAGCGCGCTGATGGTCACATTCGCCCAAAACCGCGAGCCGTCTTTGCGCACCCGCCAGCCTTCGTCTTCAAAGCGCCCCTGCGCGGCGGCGACTTCCAGCGCCTGGTCCGGCTTACCGCGCTTCACGTCTTCTTCGGTGTAGAACCGCGAAAAGGGGTGGCCGATGATCTCGTCGGCGCGGTAACCCTTGATGCGTTCCGCTCCCGAATTCCAACTGCTGACACGGCCCTCCGGATCCAGCATGAAGATGGCGTAGTCCTTCACACTTTCCACCAGCAGCCGAAAGCGCTGCTCGAACTCGTGCAACGTATCCTCGGCGCGTTTGCGCTCCGTAATGTCGCGCAGCACGCTCACCACGAACCGGCCTTCTTCCGTCTCCACCGGGCTCAGCATGATGTCGACTGGAAACTCGCTGCCGTCCTTTCGCCTGCCATAAAGCTCCAAGCCGGCGCCCATGGGCCGAATCCGCGGTGCGGCGGCGTAGTTCTCCCGATCAGTCGAGTGTGTAGCGCGGAATCGCTCCGGCACCAGCACTTCAATTCCCTGGCCCAGCAATTCTTCCCGGCTGTAGCCAAACAACTTATCCACTTGGCTGCTGGCACGGACGATCTTCCCGTCGCTCGCGGTCACCACGATGGCGTCAGGAGAAAACTCGAAGAGCTTCTCGAAGATTGTCAGGCTCTGAGCACTGCTCTCGGACGACGCCACGCTGCTGTCCACCCCTTACCCTAAAAATAACATCAGCGCGGAAGAGTGGCAAGTGGCATGTGGCAAGTGGCGAGTTATTTTCGATTGCCGATTGTCGATTGCCGATTGAGGTACTCGGCGAGACCCGTTGCGGCAATCGGCAATCGACAATCGAAAATCGGCAATTAGCAGCTTGCCACTGCGACCAATTTCAGTCGAAAATGGGAAACCACGGAGGAAATCGTGCCCGTACAAATCACCGGCGTGCTGCCGAAGCAATTCGATGCAGTGGTCAAAGAAGCGCTACACCGCGCGCTGGACGCCAAGCCTCAAGAATTTGTGGTTGAAGTCTCGTGGCCGCACTCCGAGTTGGTGGTGCACATCCAGTCGCCGCTGAATAAGAGACTGAAGTTCAACCAGCCGGCGGAGACAGAACTGGGCCGCGAGCTCTTCTCGGTGGTCACCGAAATTGTTGACGCAGAGCTGAGTCATTGAGTGATTGAGCGATTGAGTGATTGAGTGATTGATCGAAAGCCTGGGCCTCCTGTTTTTCGCACTTGTTTTTCAATCGCTCAATCGCCCGATCACCCAATCTCTCAATAACTTCATTCATAGCGCAGCGCCACGATGGGGTCCACTTTCGTCGCTCTCCACGCGGGCACGTAGCACGCGGCGAGCGCGACCAGAATCAGCACCAGCGGCGCGAAGGCGAAGGTCGCTGGGTCGTTCGGTTTCACGCCATAAAGCAAGCTGGCGATGAAGCGCGTCAATCCCCAGGCTCCCGCAAGGCCCACCACCACTCCACCCGCCGCCATTCGCAAACCTTCGCCCAGCACCATTTTCAGAACCCGCCCGCTGCCCGCGCCCAGCGCCATGCGGATTCCAAGCTCGTGCGTGCGTTGCGCGACGGAATGCGCGATTACCCCATAGATGCCCACGGCCGCCAACACCAGCGCCAGCCCGGCGAATAGACCCAGCAGCAGGGCCACAAATCGCTGCTCGGCCGAGGACTGAAAAACCACGGCCGAGAGCTCGCGCGGGTCGTAAACCGGCAACTGGCTGTCAAGCTCGTGAACCGCCGCGCTCACTGCCGAAAGCTGATTGAGCGGCGGCGTCGACGTTCGAGCTATCAGGAGCATCTCGGAATACTGACCCTGAAACTCCGGGAAGTAGGCTTCCGGCGCGGGATGGTCTTGGTCAAGCCCATATTCGCGGACATCGCCCACCACGCCCACCACCGTGATCCACTTCGGCTTTTGATAGTCGTGGGAGAAGTGCTTGCCGAGCGGGTCCTGATTGGGCCAGAAGCGGTTGGCCATCGTCTCGTTGATGATGGCGACTTGGGGCATGTCCATGTCGTCGTGCGGCGTGAAGTCGCGGCCCTTGAGCAAGGGAATCCGCATGGTGCGGAAGTAGCCAGGCATCACCGTGCACCACTCCACCAGCGGGCTCGACCACATGTTCTTCGGAATGGGCTGGCCCTCAACGTAAATCACACCATTCGATCCGCCCTCCAGCGGCAGGGTCGACGTGAACGAAACTGATGTCACTCCGGGGAGCGATTGCAGGCGTTCCTGCGCCCTCTGAAAAAACGAAGCATACTTGTCGTCCGCACAAGGGCCGGACTTCGTTCGGCAGTCGGGATTGGAATACTTCGTCTCCGGCAGGGACAATCGTGCGGTCAAAACGTTCCGCGAGTCAAAGCCCGGCTCCACGCCCAGCAGCCGGACCATGCTTTTGATGGCAAGCCCAGCACCGACCGACATCATCAAGGCGAGCGCGATTTCGCCCGCGGTCAGCAGGCTGCGTGACCACCGATGCGACGTGCTCACGGTCCGCGTGCTCTCTTTGAGCGTATCGTGAAGATTGGGCTTTGACGCTTGAATCGCCGGGACCAGTCCCGCCAAACTGCCGGCGACAAAGGCCACGAGAAACGTGAAGAGAAAGACCGGCGCGTCCAACTTGACCGAAATAATGGACGGAAGGTAGCCGCGCGGAGCCGCGTCGAGCAGCAGGCGCAGCGCGCCCCAGCCCACCAAAACTCCCGCTGCTCCGCCCACCACAAAGAGCAGCACGCTTTCCGTCAGCAATTGCCGGATCAGCCGCCAGCGGCTGCAACCGACCGCGACGCGCACCGCGATTTCGTGTTGGCGCCCCACGGCCTTGGCGAGCATCAGATTGGCCACGTTAACGCAGGCGATGAGCATCAGAAATCCCACCGTCGAGAAAAGCACCAGCAGCGCCGGACGCACACCTTTGGTTAATTGCTCCTGAAGGCCAACCACCTTGGCCGTGACGCCGGTGTTGGTGTCCGGGTATTGTTGCGCGAGCCGGTTGGAAAGCGTTTCCATGTCCGCCTTGGCGCGGTCAATCTTGACGCCATCTTTCATGCGAGCAATCACCCACATCCAGTGGTTGCCCCGCGATTTCCGCCACTCATATCGCTGCAGATTGAGAGGAATCCAGAACTCGGGCTTGGTGCCCCAAATCTGCGGGAACTGGAAATCGCGCGGCATGACGCCCGCCACGATATAAGGTTGGCCATCCAGCGTGATTTTGCTGCCAAGGACTTTGCGTTCTCCGCCGAAGGCGCGCTGCCATAAGCCGTAGCTCAAGATGACTACGCCGTCGTGCCCCGGCTGCGTTTCCTCCGCCGAGAAATTGCGCCCGATGAGCGGCACTCCGCCGAGCAGCGGGAAGATCTCAGGCGAGACTTCGAAACCCTGAAGCTGGAGCGGCTCGGATGTGCCCGTCAGCGTCGCGCCAGTGATGGTGACGCCCGCCATGCCGTCGAAAACTTTGTTTTGCGCCTTCCAGTCCACCAGGTCCGGGCCAGTGTCCGGATAGAGATTTCCCGGCCCGCTGGGCTCCGTCACCCAGATCGTCAACAGCCGCGCCGAGTCCGGATAAGGCAACGGCTTCAGGATGACAGCGTTCACCACGCTGAAAATCGCTGTGTTCACTCCAATGCCCAGCGCCAGAGTGAGAACGGCCACTGCGGCGAAGCCGGGACTCTTTATCAACATTCTCAAGGCGTAGCGTAGATCCTGGATTATCGTTGTCATTGGAGGTCTCTCTCGAGTCCCGAATTGAGTGATTTGGTGATTGTGTGAATGAAGAACCACGGCCTCCTTGATTTCACTCAATCACTCAGTCCCTCAGTCACCCACGGACTCTCCTTGAGGCTATAGACGATGAACCCTGGGATTGGTTAGCGGACGGACTGCATCAGGAATCGAGCCATTGAGCGATTTGGCGATTGCGTGATTGAAGGTCGAAGGTTTCCTTAAATCACTCAATCGCCCAATCACCCAATCACTCAATGGTCTCATTCGTATCGCAACGCCACGATTGGGTCCACCTTCGTTGCCCGCCGCGCCGGAATGTAGCTCGCCAGCAGCGCCACGCCCGCGAGTGCGAGCGAGACCACGACAAAGGTCAGAGGGTCGGTGGGACGCACGCCATAGAGCAAGCTCGCCATCAGCCGCGTCAGGCCGAAGGCGCCTGCCAGGCCGGCGGCGATGCCGATGGCTCCCAGGATCGCGCCTTGCTTCACGATCATCCTGAGAACGTCATGCGCCGCGGCGCCCAGCGCCATGCGGATGCCGATTTCGTTGGTGCGCTGGCGCACCCAGTAGGAGAGCACGCCATAGATTCCGACCGCCGCCAGTACGAGGGCGAGTCCGGCGAACAAACTCATGAGGGTCATCAGGAATCGCTCGAAAGCCAGCGAAAGCGACAGAACTTCCTCCATCGATCTCACATGACCGATAGGAATGTTCGGGTCTACCTTACTGACCGCGTCCGCCACCTCGCGGCTGAGGGTGAGCGGCTTCACGGCGGTCCGCACCAGGATGGAAGTGGGAAACCAGCCCTGGAAGAGTTGATCGGAGTCAAAGTCCATTTGCGCCATGGGAACAAAATGGGTGGGTGGGCCAGGCTCATTCAAGCTCGATCTCACGTCACCCACCACGCCCACTATTTCGGTATCGATCTTGCCCAGCAACAGATGTTGGCCGACGGGGTTCTGATCGTGAAAGTACTCACGAGCGAAGGCGGAATTGATGATGGTGACCGGAGCCGAGTTGAGCGAGTCCGCCTCAGTGAAAGGCCTTCCAGCCAAGAGCGGAACGCCCATGGTGCGGAAATAGCCAGGCGTAACTTCGCGGTAGTCGACCGACGGAAACTCCAGGTGACCTCCAATCCGCATTCCAGGATTGTCATTGCCGCCCCGTTCGAGCGGCGAGCCGGCGGCCACCACGGCGGCGCTCTGGACGCCTGGAATCGCCTCGATGCGCCTGACCAGTTCTTGATAGAAATTGGCAAGTGCAGGGGTCGAGTCGTATTTCGAGCCCGTGGTCCAGGTTTCGAGCGTAAGCATCCCGTGTGGATCAAAGCCCGCGTTGGTGCGCAGCAGGCTGGCGAACGTCCTGATCAGCAGCCCGGAGCCGACCAGCAGAATCAGTGAGAGCGCGACCTCCGCGGAAACCATGCCCGCGCTTAGCCGGCGCCGGCGAAGGCTGAAGGTCGCTCGACCTTCACCTTCCTTGAGCGATTCATTCAAGTTGGCGCGCGCCGCCTGCAAGGCAGGAGCAAGCCCAAAGAGAATCCCGGTGAGCACCGCCACGCCACTCGTAAAGATCAGCGCCCAGCCGTTCAGCGCGATGTCCTGCGCGCGTGGGAGAACTGCGGGAGCCAGCCCGAGAAGAAAACTCAAGCCCCAAAAGGCCACCAGTAAACCCAGGGCCGCGCCGAAAAAGGCAAGAAGGAGGCTTTCCGTCAGAAGCTGGCGGATAACACGGAGGCGCCCTGCGCCCAGCGCCGCTCGCAGGGCGATTTCGCGGCCCCTCGCCGCAGTGCGCGCCAGCAACAAGTTGGCCACGTTCACACACGCAATCAGCAGGACGAATCCGATGGCGGCGAAGAGAACCAGCAGGGGCGTGCGGACGTCGTTCGAGATCACATAGCCGTAAGGGGCGGCCATGAAACTCACAAGTTGCCGGTCTCGCGCCGGCATCCACTGGTAATATTGCTGCGTGAATGACTGCCCTAGGCTAGCCAGATAGCTACTGGCCTGCTTGGGGGAGACGTCCGGCTTCAGCCTGGCAATCACCTCGTAATTCTGTCCGCCGCCGATGGTATGCCTCACTGGCTCGATGGTGGTCCACAGCTGCGCCGGAGGAATACTCGCAAAGCCGGCTGGCATTACGCCGACGACGGTGTAAGGCGCGCCATCCAGCAGCACGCTGTGCCCGATGGCGCTCGGGTCGCCATTGAAATGCTCTTTCCAAAGGTCGTAGCCAAGAACAGCGACGTTGGGACCGCCAAAACGGTCTTCATCCGCGTTGAAGCTGCGGCCCAGGAACGGCTGCACGCCACAAACGCCGAAATATTGCGAGGAGACGCGCAAGGCGCGTATGTGTTCCGGCCGCCCTGCCCCGATCAAGTTGAAACCTACTCCGGTCGACGCGGCCACGTACTCGAACGGCTCGCTGTGTCCCTTCCAGAAATCATAGGCGTTCGCCGTAAATCCTGAGTAGATGTACTCGCCGCGGTAGGTGCGCGAGATCTCGACCAGGCGCTCGGGATTCGGATAGGGCAACGGGCGCAAGAGCACGCCGTAAACCACGCTGAACATGGCGGTGTTCGCGCCAATGCCGAGCGCGAGCGTGAGCACCGCCACCGCGGTGAAGCCGGGATTCTTCGCCAGCGTCCGAAGGCCATAGCGAAGGTCATGTAAGAGTGTAACCATATGTTAGCTCCACGCGACTGGCGCGAAATTATGAAGTATGAATGCTGAATTATGAGTGAAGGCAAAATCAGGAAATGGGGTGACCTCCTTAATTCATAATTCAGAATTCATAATTTATTCACAGCGCAGCGCCTGTATCGGTTCGATCGACGCGGCGCGACGAGCTGGCACAAAGCCCGCCACCACGGTGCAGGCGATCAGGATGACCGCGGCCAAAGCAAGGGTCAGAGGGTCATAGCTCTTCACGTCATAGAGCTGGCTGGCCATCAGCCGTCCGCCGGCCAGAGCCAGCGGAATCCCAATGGCGAGTCCGATCGCTACCTGTACGAGCGCCCCGCGCATCACCAAGCTCAAAACGCTTCTGCGGTCCGCGCCCAATGCCATGCGAATGCCAATCTCGTTAGTTCGGCGCGCGACGAAATAGGCAGTCACTCCGTAGAGTCCGACGCAAGCCAATACCAGCGCCAGTGCCCCAAAGAGGCCGGTTAGTTGAGCGATGATGCGATCCGGGGTGAATTGTTCAGCGACCTGCTCCGGCAGGCTCACCATGTTGAGCACGGTGAGATTGGGATCGATATCAGCCAGCGCGCGGCGGACGGCGTCGCCCAGATTCTCGGGTTTCCCCGCGACGCGCAATTCGATGGACCCGATATACTGGGAGCGTACCATGTAGTCCGGCTCGCCTTTAGGGCTCTGGAAAAACGGCAGAAAGAAGACTGGATGGATTCTCTCGCGCTGGTACATCGCATCATCCACCACACCCACGATCTCATAGTTCCCGACGTTGCTCGGCAACTCGAGCCCGAAGTGCTTGCCGACAGGGTCTGTGTTGGGAAAGTACTTCTTGACGAACGCCTGGCTCACCACGGCCACGGCGCGAGATGTGGCTGTGTCGTGATCTTCGATCACGCGACCGCGCAGAAGGCGGGTTCCGACAGTCTCGAAGTAGCGCGGGCTGACGCGAAGGAACGACGAACCGATCTGTTCGTCGGGCGGGCGTCCCTCAACTTTGATGCTGTCTTCCCAGTTGTTGCCTTCCATGGGGCTGTATTGGGAATAGGCGGCGCTCAGAACGCCAGGAATCCGCGACAGCCGATTGTCCAGCTGCTGATAGAGCGCGGGAAGCTTTTCCGGCGTGTAGCCGGCTAAAGAGGGATCGACCCTCACAACCAGCCGTCCCTGCGGCTCAAATCCGAACCTTTGCGTCTCCAGGTTGCGCAAGCTCTTCACCAGGAGGCCGGCGCCAATCAAGAGGGCTGTTGAGAGGGCCACCTGTACCACCACCAAGGACCGCCGCAGAAGGGAGCCGCGCTCGCGCGTGGACCGACCGGCCCCGTGCAGGGCTTCCATCGGATCGGAGCGCGAGGTAAGCCAAGCCGGGGCTACGCCGAACACGACGCCGGTGACCAGCGAAAGTAGAAACGCGAACACCAATACCGGCAGCGATGGATCGGCGCTAATGGGGACATACTTCGATGCGCGGAACCCGAGCACAAGGATCAGGCGCGCGCCCGCATAAGCTACATAAACTCCCGCCCCGCCGCCCACCAGCGCCAGCAAGACGCTCTCGGTGAGCACCTGGCGGATAAGCCTCCGGCGCGGCGCGCCCAGCGCCACGCGCACAGCGGTCTCCGCGCGGCGGGCGGCCCCGCGAGCGAGCAGCAAATTGGCGATATTGGCGCAAGCAATCAAAAGAACCAAGCTAGTGATCACCGCGAGCAGCCGCAGCGGAGTCGCAGCCTCCTCCTGCATGCCGATCTGCACGCCGCCTCCAGCGGGCACTAACACGATGTGCTGCTCGCCCACGGGTGCGCGCTCGCGGGGGGTGAGGTCGGGTTGGGTGCCGATCCACCGCTGGAGTTCTGCCGTCGTCTCCGCCTGGACGCTGGCCGGCCGCGCGCCCGGCTGCAAGCGGCCGACAATGTAAAGCCAGTGCTCGCCCAGATGGTTCAGGATTGAATTCTGACCGTTGAGCGCTGGCTCGGTCGAGAGCGGGAGCCAGAAGTCCGGCGGGTCATCTCGAATTCGATCTCCGTAGAAGCCTGGAGGAGCGATCCCCACGATGGTGTAGGGCTTCGTATTGACTACAAAACTCGCGCCGATCACCGAGGGGTCGCCGGCGAAATTTTGCTGCCAGGTGTGGTAGCTCATCGCAGCGACGGGCGCCGCGCCGGGTGCATCGTCCGTAGGCGCGATCAGCCGGCCCGCGAACGCATTGAGACCAAACATGGTGAAATAATTGCCGGAAACGAATTCGCCCGCGAACGGCAGGGCGGCAGCGTTTGAGCCGCTGCGCCGCGCGCTCAGGGCCACTTCGCCACCTTCAAACGCCGCCAGTTCGCTGAACTCGGGCGTGTGATCGCGAAACTGCTTGTAAAGCGGATAGGAATAGATGCCCCAGTTGCCTTGATCGCTGCCGATCACGCAGCAGTTGTCGTTGTCTCCCACACGATAAAGCTCGTTGGGATTCGCCACGGGCAGAGACTTCAGCAAGATCGCGTGGACGAGCGTGAAAATCGCCGTATTCGCGCCGATGCCCAGCGCCAGCGTCAGCACCGCCACGGCCGTGAAGCCGGGAGACTTCGCCAGCATTCGCATTGCGTAACGCAGGTCGTACAGCAGAGTTCGCACGTCGGTTCCTCCAATCAGGGATTGGGTGATTGAGTGATTTGATGATTGAGGGAATGGGTGAACTTCGAGTTCCTGCCCTTCAATCGCTCAATCGCTCAATCGCTCAATCGCCAAATTCCTGCAATCGCCCGATCACCCAATCGCTCAATGTCTGGGCCTGTCTTGCCGCTCATAGCCGGAGCTGGCCGAAAGCACTAGCCGGCGCCTGCGCTCCACCCATTCGTCGCCGGCGAGCAATTGCGGACCGGCGTCGATCAGGCGGGGAAGCATGTCGAAGACCGTGGCCTCGTTCCAGTTGAAGCCCTGCCGCGTGCGAAAGCCCTGGCGGTTCAACTCGGCTGCGATCTCAGAGAATGGGCTGTCCAGGACAACCTTCTCCATGATCAACATTAAGGCCTGTTTCTCGGCAGGATTTTCAACCAGGTGCTTGCCGTCATCCGCGATGCGCAGGCCAAATGGCACATCCTCAGACAGCGTGCCCGGCTCCGCCCCGGCGCTCACCGACTCGCGCTGCCACTCCACCGCCACCGGCCGCCATCCCTCGTCCATCCGCTCTTTCAAATATTCCGGACTCAGCGGTTCCCTCAAGACCTCTCGAATGCGTTCCACTTTGGCCATGGCCCCTCCTTTCAAAGGGGTTCGGGATTCGGGCTTCGGGGTTTGCGAAGAGTTAACCAGAATTACCTCTGCGAACCCCGAGCCCCGAATCCCGTGTTATTCGTACCTCAGCGCCACCATCGGATCGACCTTCGCCGCCCTTCGCGCCGGAATATAGCTGGCGACCAGCGCTACCACCGTAAGCACCGCCGCGACGGAAACAAAGGTAGCCGGGTCAGACGCACGAACACCGTAAAGCAAACTGGAAACAAAACGCATGAGGCCAAGTGCGCCGGCCAAGCCGATTACGACGCCTGCGAGCACCAGAACCAATCCCTGACCGACGACCAGCTTTAGAACATCTGCCGACCTCGCGCCAAGCGCCATGCGAATGCCAATCTCGTGTGTCCGCTGGGTGGCAGAATAGGAGATGACACCGTACATCCCCACCGCCGCCAGGAGCAGCGCGGAACCAGCAAAAATGCCAAGCAGCAGGGTAATGATGCGTTGCGGGGCTAGGGATTCTGACGCCAATTGGTCCATGCTCATGACGTAGGCCACAGCCTGGTCTTTGTCCACTGCCCAGATTTCGCGCTGGGCGGCTTTGGCGAGACCGGAAGGATCCGATGCCGTGCGAATGGCAAAGCAGAGCAGCCGCGTTGGCACCTGAGCGAACGGAACGTAGACCTCCGAGGTCTTTTCGGAAGTCAGTCCCAATTGCCGCACGTCTCCGACCACGCCTACCACTTCACGTGGTTGCTTGAAACCTTCAATAGCGACCCGTTTGCCGACGGGATCCTCTTTCGGCCAAAGTCGCCGCGCCAAGCTCTCGCTGATGATGGCTACCGCGGGAGCCCCTTGTACGTCCTGGTCCGCGAATGAACGCCCTTTGATGAGCGGGATCTTCATCGCATCAAAGTAATCCCGAGTGACGGAGCTCCACACTACGTCGGGCTTTTGGCCCGGACTCGCCAGTTGTCCTTCGACTGACACTTGCCGACTGCCCCACCATCCGCTGAGGGGAAGGAAGGTGACGGTCCCTACCGACTGCACCCCGGGAAGAGACTTGATCCTGGCAATGGCCTGGTCGCTGAAAGCGAGTTGTTGTGACTCGGCGTAGTATTTGGAGCCGTAACCGGGCAGCAGGACGCGCATGGATAGTACATTTTTGGAATTGAAGCCGAGGTCGCCGCGGAGCAGATGGACGAAGCTCTTGATGGTGAGCCCGGCGGCGCTCAGCAGGATCAAAGAGAGGGCCACCTCCGACACCACCAGAGCACTTCGAAATCGGCGCCCGCGTGCACTTCCCGCCAGACTCCTGCCTGACTCCTTCAGGGACTCGTTGATATTGGGGCCGAAGGATTCGAGCGCCGGCATCACCCCGAAAAGCAAACTTGTCAGCAGGGAGGCAGCAAGCGCAAAACCCAGCACCCGGCTATCCGTGGGAATCTCATCCACACGCGGAATGCTGAGGTTTGCGATCGTGGGCGGAAACATGGCCACCAGGGCTCCCGCTCCCCACGAGGCAAGGAGCAGGCCGACCGTGCCGCCCGCAAGCCCGAGCAGAACACTCTCAGTGAGAAACTGCCGTACCAGCCGCGCCCGGCTGGCTCCCAGCGCGGCGCGGACGGCGACTTCCTTCTGTCGTCCGACGGCGCGAGCCAAAAGCAGATTTCCGACATTGGCGCAAGCAATCAGCAGCACAAAACCGACGGCGGCGAAGAGCACCAGCAGCGCCGGTCGAATGTCGCCGCTGATCATCTGGCGGAGTCCGATGATGTTGGTGGCGCTGATGTCCTTATTCGTATTCGGATACTCGCGCGCCAGCCGGCCGGCGATGGCATTCATTTCGACTTGGGCCTGCTGAACGGTCACGCCGCGTTTCAGCAGTGCAATCACTCGGAGGTAACGGAAGTTGCGGTTGACGTTGGCGCCGGGCGGCACGGTAAGCGGCGTCCATAGCTCCGTTGCGCCGGGATAAACAACCCCGCGCGGCATGACACCAATAATGGTGTACGGCTCTCCATCCAGTGTCGCAGTCTTGCCGATGATGCCCAGGTCGCCTCCGAACCGGCTTTGCCACAGCCGATAACCGAGTACAGCCACATGATTCTTGCCTGGCTGGTCTTCTTCCGGCGCAAAAGTGCGGCCGAGAACCGGCTCAACGCCGAGTACGTGAAAGTACTCCGGCGAGAATTGATAGGCGATAATCGTTGTCGGTTCCCCGGCGCCGGTCAGCGTGTACATCACATCGGTCGAAGCCGCCATCGCCTCGAAGACGTGGTTCTGCGCACGCCAGTCGGCCAGATCAAGCGCTGAGACCTGCTCCGTTGCGAAACCACTCGTAACGTTGTTGCCCCAAACCATCACCAGGCGGTCGGCGTCCTTATACGGCAGCGGGAGCAGCAACACCGTATTGACGACGCTGAAGATGGCCGTGTTCGCGCCGATGCCGAGGGCGAGAGTCAGCACCGCGACGGCCGCAAAGCCGGGATTCTTGGCCAGCATCCGCAGGCCGTAGCGAATGTCTTGAATTAGTGTGCTCATATTCTGGTCCAAGCTGTTAGCCATCGGCTATCAGCTATCCGTGGTCTCGGATCTCGCTGACGCCTGAGAGCTGAAAGCTGAGTGCTTCATTCGTACCTCAACGCCACCATCGGATCGACCTTCGTCGCCCGCCGAGCCGGGATGTAGCTCGCGAGTAAGGCCACAATCGCCAGCAAAACTGATACTGCGATAAACGTTCTTAGGTCGTAGGGCGAAGTTCCGTAGAGGAAGCTGGCCAACAGGCGGCCAAGGGCCAGGGCTGCCACCAGCCCCGCGCCAATGCCGACGAGCGTCAAAGCAAGTCCCTGGCTGACGACCAGCTTCAGAACGTGTCCGGTTTCAGCGCCAAGCGCCATGCGTATGCCGATTTCGTGCGTCCGCTGCGTGACGGCATACGCCATCACGCTGTAAAGGCCAACCGCCGCCAGCAACAAAGCAAGCCCGCCCAGCGTGCTCAACAGGTTCGCGGCCACCTTTTCGGCGAATAGCGTATTGACGATATGCTCGGCGAGCGGCATGGCGTCAATAATCGCAACGTTGGGATCAATGGCTCGCACATCACGCCGCATGGTGGCGATAGATTCGTTTGGATCGGTGGTTGTTCGAATGTAAAAGACCAATCCCATGTCAGCGCGATACACTTGGCGGAACGGCACGTAGAAGAAAGGAAGCTGAGCCTCAGTGAGGTTGTTATATTTGCTGTCTTTGACTTCGCCGATGATTGTGAACCATTCGCCCCAGCCATGGACCCTTCGGCCGATAGGATCGCGACCGCCAAAGAATCGCTTGACGAACGTCTGATTCACGATCATCACCGGCGTCCGCTTTTGCAACGGAAGCGCGACGGAGTTGAAGATTTCGTCGTCCTGTTCGGTGAAGTCGCGGCCCTCCAGGAGAGGGATGCGCATCAACTTGAAGTAACCGGGCGAGACCACATTGCGGTAGATCTTCATGCTCTCGCCGGTGCTCGGAACGTACCCTTCAACCTCCAAGGGTTCCCACCAGCCGGAGAGAAATCCGAGCGGCTCGACATCGGAATAGGCCACGTCAGTTACGCTCGGCTCAGACGCAAGCTTCTCGCCCAGCCGGACGCAGAACTGTTTGCGCTGCTCGAGATTGTAGCCGCTGGTGCTGATGTAGAAGCGCGCCAGCAGGACGTGATCGGGATCAAATTCCGGATTCGTCTTGCGAGCGGCGTCAAAGCTGCGCATCAGGAGTCCCGCGCAAACCAGCGCCACCACAGCCAGCGAAAGCTCCGAAACCACCAACAACCCGCGTAGACGATGCGATTTCGCCCCCGCCGAACCGCTGCGGCCGGTTTCCTTTAGGCTGTCATTCAAATCTGTGCGCGCCACCTGCAAGGCAGGCATGATCCCTGAGAGCAGCGCGGCGGCGACGCATACCAGAACGGTGAACAGCAGCGTCTGACCGTTGACACGAACATCTAAAGCGACGGGAAAGTGACTGGGCGGGAACATGTACTGGAGAGCGCCGCCCATCCACGTGGTGAGCGCCACTCCGCCGGCGGCGCCAGCGACCGCGAGCACCAGACTCTCCGTGAGCACTTGCCGCGCCAGGCGAAAACGTCCGGCGCCGAGCGCTAATCGCACGCTGAATTCCTTCTGTCGGGCCGTGAAGCGCGCGAGCAGCAGGTTTGCCACGTTGGCACAAACGATCAGCAGAACCACCACACACACGGCCATCAGAATTTCCAGCGGTTTCAGGAGCAGGCTTTGCGCGCCGGCGTGCCCCTGCCAAATCGGCAGCACCGTGGCGCCGACCCCCACGTCCTCCGGGACATTCGCTTTGGACATACGGAGGGCGAGTGCCGCAATCTCCGAGCGCGCCTGCCCCAGCGTGACACCGGGTTTCAAACGCGCGACGCAGACGAGTTGGCGCGTCTGACGGTCGCGCAGCATCCACTCGCCCACGCCCTGAATTTCCGGGTGCATCATGAAGGGAATCCAAACGTCAAAGGCGAGACCGGAAATCGTGCCGCGGAAGTCCGCCGGAGCCACACCGACAATCGTCAGCTCGTGCTGGTTCACACGAATCGTCTTGCCCACGATGAAGGGGTCCGCATTGAAGTACGACTGCCACAAGCGCGAGCTGATTACCGCGATCGGAAAACCATTCGGCTTGTAGCCGTACCCGTCAGGCGAAAAGACTCGGCCCAAGATGGGCTTAACGCCCAGCACCGCGAAGTAATTTCCCGTCACCATCTCGCCCCAAACCTGCTGGGCATGGTCTGCGGAGCCGATGCTGAGCGGCTCGAGTTGGGTCGCGGCGAGTCCGGCGAGGGAATTCAAATTGTCACGATAATCGCGGTAGTCAAGATAGGATGTCGTCAGGAAGGTGCCGTCGGGCGCGAAGTTCTCGAACGCCACAAGCTCGTTGGCCTTCTCCACACCGGGCAGCGGGCGCAGCAGGACGGCATCAATCCAACTGAAGACAGTTGAGCTTGCTCCGATTCCCAAGGCTAGCGTCACCAGCGCCACAATTGTGAAGCCGGGATTTTTGGCCAACATTCGGATGCCGTATCGAAGGTCTTGTAATAGTGTCGTCATGTGGGTTCTCCAAGCTGTCAGCGGTCAGCTCTCAGCCGTCAGCAAACACTGACTCGGCTCGAGTCTCGCTGACAGCTGAGGGCTGATAACTGAGAGCTTCATTCATATCGCAGCGCCTTCATCGGATCCATCGCCGCTGCCCGGCGCGCCGGCAAGTAAGCGGCGAGCAAGCCAGTCAAGGCCACCAGCAGCCCCGATAATCCGAGGACCGCTGGGTTAAGAGACGAGATGCCGAACAACATACTTTGGAGTAGGCGGTCGGCGGCCAAGGACGCAGCAAGGCCCAGTGCCAATCCGGCCACGAGCAGCACAATCGCTTGCCTGAGCACCATCGAGAGCACCGTCGAGCGGCTGGCGCCCAGTGCGATTCTCACGCCGATTTCGCGCGTGCGCCTCGTCACGGAATAGGCCATCACGCCGTAAAGCCCCACCACAGTCAACAACAGCGCGATACCGGCAAAGCAGCCGAGCAAGAGCGTATGGAAACGCGGCTCAGTGACTTGCGTAGAGAGCAACTCGTCCATGGTCTTGACTTGAAACACGGGAACCAGCGGGTCAAGCGCCGCCATCTGTTCGCGCGCCCCCGATTCCAAAGTCCGAGGCGGGACGGCGGTACGCAGCATCACGACCGGAGGCATCCAGGCAAGCTGCTTGTAAGGGAAGTAGTAGATGGGCTCGGGCTCAGCGTCCATCGCAAACAGCTTGGCGCTGCCCACCACGCCCACGATCTCATGGAGGGATTCCTTGTTCTCGCCCGGACCCGTGGCGCCCGGCGTGATGCGCTTGCCGATGATGTCCTCGCCAGGGAAGAATCTGTCTGCGAAGGCCTTGTTGACAATCAGCACCCGCGGAGCTTTCAAGTCGTCATGGTCATTGAAGAACCGGCCTTTGAGCAAAGGAATTCCGGCAGTCGAAAAGTAGCCCGGCGTGGCAAAGGCCATGCGGGCTGAGGGGCGTTTGGACTGCACCGCCGGACGCTCTTCGATATTGAATGTGACCGTGGCGTTGTCGCCGCCCAGCGGCAGCGGCCAAATTCCGGCCACTGACTTCACGCCGGGCAGGGCGCGCATGCGTTCCAGTAGTTGGTCATAGAATGCTACTTGTTGAGCGGCATTGTACTGCGATTCCGGCAGGCTGAACGAATAAGTGAGCAAATGGTCCGGCTTCAGGCCCAGATCGCTTCTTTCGAGATGCACAAAACTCGCCATCAGCAATCCGGCTCCGGTGACTAGAACTAATCCCAGTGTCACCTGAGCGACCACGAGTGCGCCGCGAACCCGATCGTGCTTGTTGGCGCTGACGCTGCTTCGCTCCTTGAGAGATGAACTGAGATCTATCTTCGACGCGTGCAGCGCGGGCGCGAGTCCAAAAAAAACGCTGGTGAGGAAGCTGAGGAGAAGCGAGAATCCGAGCACACGCCCGTCGATGCTGGACTGGGCAAGGCGCGGAATGCTTTCACCTCCGAGAGGCAGCACCACGCCCAATGCATACCCAGCCAAGAGGGTACCGGCCGCGCCGCCAAGCACGGCCAGCACCAGACTTTCGGTCAGCAGTTGGCGAACAACGCGGCCGCGACTTGCGCCTATTGCCGCGCGCACTGCCATTTCCTGTTCGCGGTTGGCGGTGCGAGCCAAGAGCAGGTTAGCGATGTTGGCGCAGGCGATCAGCAGCACCAAGCCCACAGCGCCGAGAAGAATCAAGAGCGGCGTGCGCGAGTCGCCTACCAGGGTTTCAAGCTCCGGCCGAACCGAAGCCTCAGGATCATTGGTGTTGGTGTCCGCGTACTGCTTGGAAAGCGCTGCCGCGATGACGTTGAGATCGGCGCGCGCCTGCTCGATGCTGACGCCGGGCTTGAGGCGTCCGAGCGCCCTCAGCATACGAGCGCCGCGCTGCTCGGTGATCGGCTGATCGTCGGGCGGCGCCACGTGATCGTCCGCAATCGTGGTCCAGAGCTGGATGTTGGGGGAGTTCGCGGGATAAACGAAACCTGCCGGGGCCACTCCGACCACGGTGTATGGGGCGCGATTGAGGGTGATCGCCCGGCCCACAATGCTGCGGTCCGCTCCGAACTGCGTCTGCCAAAGTTTGTGGCTCAGCACCACCACGTGCTGGCCCGCTGCTTCCTCGGATTCCAGGAATCCACGCCCCAACTCCGGCTGAATCCCGAGGGCGGGGAACAAATCCCAGGTGACCATCTCGCCGTCGAGCTGTAAAGGCGTACCGTAGCCGGTAAGCGCCAGGTTCGTGTCGCGGCCCGTGACCAGATGCTCGAAAACGTGGTTCCGCGATCGGAAATCGAAGTAGTCCGGGTAAGAGAGCTGATTCGGACGCCGGTTGCCGCGCGTCCACAAAGATTCCACTCTGACCAAGCGGTCGGGCTGGGCGTAAGGCAGCGGCCTCAGCAGGACGCTGTTGACCACGCTGAAAACCGCGGTGTTGGCGCCGATGCCCAGCGCCAGCGTGAGCACCGCCGCGACTGTGAAGCCGGGACTTCTGGCGAGCATTCGAAGGCCGTAACGAACGTCTTGTAACAGTGTCGTCATGTGTTAGCTCCCCGCTTCTGGCGCGAAATCATGAATTATGAATCCTGAATTATGAATGCAGACGAAGCGGAAGACGAAAAGCGACGCTTCTTCAATTCATAATTCATCATTCATAGCGCAGCGCCACCATCGGGTCCACTTTCGTCGCTCGTCGCGCGGGAATGTAGGTCGCGACCAAGGCCACGGCAGCAAGCACCAACGAAACCCCCGCAAAGGTTACGGGATCGGATGCCCTCACGCCGAAAAGCAGGCTGGTCATGAGCCGCGCCAGTCCCAGGGACGCGGCAAGCCCGATGCCCACGCCGATCATCACCAGCATCATGCCCTGCTTCACTACCAGGCCAAGCACCGATCCCGGAGTGGCTCCCAAGGCCATGCGAATGCCGACTTCTTGCGTTCGCTGCGTGACCGAATACGACAGCACGCCGTAGATGCCCACCGCGGCCAGCAACAGAGCAAGCAACCCGAACACGCCAAGAAGGATCGCGCCCATCCGCGGCGCCCAAAGCCCCTGATCGAGCAATTCTCCGATAGTGTTCACGCCAACGAACGCCAGATTGCGATCAATCGACTGCACCGACTCCCTTACCGAAGGAATTACTGTGCCCGGGCTGCCGGTGGTGCGCACGTTGAGAACAGCGAACGGAGAATATGCCTGCTCGATAGGCAGGTAGGCTACGGGCACTGGGTCTTCACCCACTCCAAACTGCCACGAATCGGCTACTTCGCCCACAACTTCAACCAACTGCGTCTCGCCGATGAAATAAAACCGTTTGCCCAGCGGGTCCTGGCCAGGCCAAAAGTGCTTGGCCATTGCCCGGTTGATGATGGCGACCGGCTTGGTCTCTTTGCGGTCCAGGTCATTGAACGCCCGACCGAGAAGAAATGGGATGCCTACGGTTTGAAAATATCCTGTGGAAACGTCGTTCAGCGTGGTCAGCGTTCCGCGCTGGCCGCTCTTCTCGTCCTGCCCCTCCAGAAATATAGTTCTCGCCAACCCGCCTCCAAGCGGGAAATTAGAAGAGACTGCCACCGATTGAACTCCCGGCGACGATGTGGCTTTTTCGATCGCGTCTCGGAAATACTGCGCTCCTCGGTCTTGGTCGTAGTGCAGGGATCCCAGGTCGATACCCATCACGAAGAGCTTCTTCGATTCAAAGCCGGGATCAAGCCCTTGCGCGTAAGCCAGACTGCGAAGGAATAGTCCGGCGCCTACCAAAGTCACGAGCGCCAGCGCAACCTCGGAAATCACCAGAGCATGGCGGAATCGACTGCGGCCCCACGCCAGGCTGCCGCTGCGCCCACCGGAATTCAGCGTGTCGATCAAGTTTGGACGGGATACCTTCCACGCCGGAACCAATCCGAACAGAATCGCGGTCAGAATAGAAATGCCGAATGTGAATGCCAACACGCGCCCATCCAGTGACAAGGCGAGATCCGTTTGCTGCAGGAACGCGGGTCGATAAGACCACAGCACCGACCGGCCCCAGTATCCGACCAGCAAGCCGGCCGCGCCGCCGACTATCGAGAGCAGGAGGCTTTCGGTAAGTGACTGGCGCACCAGCCGGCGTGAGCCGGCGCCAAGGGCGGCTCGCAGACACATTTCTTTCTCGCGCCGCGCGGTTTGAGCGAGCATCAGGTTCGCCAGGTTCACGCAAGCGATCAGCAGAACCAGACCCACGATGCCCATCATCACCGCGCCCGCCTTGGCCACCTGATCGTGCGCGTTGATGCCCAATGTGGCATCAGACACCGGCGAAAGGACTGCGCTGCGCCCTTGATTATCCTTGGAATACTGTTGTTCCAGCCGCGAGGCAATGGTGGCCACAGCGTTTTGGGCCTGACGCTCGCTCACTCCGGGTTTCAGCCTTCCAACGGCGCTGAAATCCAGGAACCGGCGATTCTGGAAATTCTCCTCCAGGAACCCTCCGACAACCTGGGTGTGCATACTGACGGGAATCCATATCTGGTCGGAACTGGAGAACAAGAAAGTCCCTTTGAATTGCGGTGGAGTTACGCCGATCACCGTGTAGTTGGTTCCGTTCAGGGTCAATTGCCGGCCTATTATGTCGCGCGACGCTCCGAACTCGCGCGACCAGAGGTTGTAGCTTATGACCGCAACCGTATCGCCGCCCGGATGCTTGTCCTCGTCCGGCCGGAACGTCCTTCCCATCACGGCGCTCACGCCCAGCACGTCAAAATAGTTCGCGGTCACCAGAGATCCCTGGAGGAGCTTTGGCTTCTCGCCCATACTCAGGGTCAATGCAGTCCCCTGAAAAGCCGCGAGGCCGGAAAAGACATTTGCCTGCTGGACGTAATCCTCATAGTTTGGGAACGAAACTCCCAAACGGGTAGCGTTACCCAAGGCCACCATGGTCTTTTTGTCGACCGTGTCCAGTTGAACGAGGCGGGCCGCATCGGTGACAGGGAGAGGATTCAGCAACACAGCGTTGACAATCGTGAAGATCGCAGTGTCGGCGCCGATGCCCAGCGCCAGCGTCAGGACGGCCACGACGGTGAAGCCGGGATTCTTTACCAGCACACGGAACGCGTAACCCAGATCTTGAACCATGGTTGCCATTCGGCGGCTGCCCTCCCCTCGTAAAATGGACTCTGCGCGTAGGGTAAGCAAATCTTGTGCCAGTGCCCAGCACAGGGTAAGTGCTTGACTGATCGACACCTAGAACGAGCTTCGGGGAATCGTGAGAAGCCGGAAGGTGTTCGCTTCCGCTCACCTACGTCCCGAAAGCGAACATGGGGGCGTGGCCCTTGGCTCATGCCGACTAAAGCGCTCGTCACTCATAGCGGAGCGCCAACATCGGATCAACCTTCACAGCGCGACGGGCGGGAATGAAGCTTGCTGCGAGCGCAACGAGCGTGAGCAGAAACGCCACGGAGAAAATCGTCAGCGGATCGGTGGCGCTGACGCCGAAGAGTAAGGAGTACTGAGTGAGGAAGCGTGTCAGCCCAAGGCTCGCAAGCAGGCCGATGGAAACTCCACTGAGCGCCATCTTCATTCCCTGCCCCAGAACCATGCGCAGGACGTCGCGCTGCTGCGCGCCGAGAGCCATCCGAATGCCGATCTCGTGGGTGCGCTGGCCTACGAGGTATGAGATCACGCCGTAGATTCCCACGCTGGCGAGGAGCAACGCCAGGGCTGCAAACGCCACGAGCAAAATCATGGAGAAACGACGCGCCGCGAGCGAATTGGAAATGATCTCGTCCATGGTCTCGAAGTTATAGGCCACCTGCTCGGCGTTCATCTCGCGAAGAGTGCGGCGCACGGAATCAACCATGCCGAGCGGAGCGCCTGCGGAGCGCACCACCACGTCCACGCCGCCGGAAACGCTTGGCATCACATTGTCATTCATTTGCCGGAAGGGGATATAGAGCTGGGCGCGGAGCGTATTCGCGTCATCAGAGTCGAGCCCCCATTGTTTCACGTGCCGGACCACTCCGATGATCTCCGGCTTGCCCTCGTAGAAATTAAGGTTCAAGTGTTTGCCCACGGGATTCTGATTGGGGAAAAACTTGCCCGCAAACACATCGTCCACTACGACGACAAAAGGAGAGCGTTCGTCATCCTGCGCCGTAAAGAAGCGGCCGCGCTGGAGCGGGATTCCCATGGCCGTTAAATATCCCGGCTCCACAATATAATCCAGCGTCCAGTTCATCTCGCTTTGGCTCTGTGGCTTGGGCTGGCCCTCCATCCAGAACGTTAGGTCGTCCTCGCTGAACATCGGGAACGCGCCCCAAGAGAGCGAGACCGCCTGCACGCCCGGAGTCGATTCGAGCCGAGTATCGAACTGGCGAAGATACGCGCGTACCGCTGCGGGACTGGCCTTCATCATGGAAGGAGGCAAGCCCAGACCGAAGGTGAGCACGTTCTTGCCGTCAAAACCCGGGTCCACGCTCCACAATCGCGCCAAGGTGCGGATCATCAACCCTGCCCCGACCAACAACACCAGCGCCATGGCCATCTCGACCACGACAAAAGCTGCGTGGACGCGATGGCGCGCGCTGCTGGTTCCGCGACCGCCCTCCTTCAGCGTATCGTGCAGGTTGGCCTTTGAAGTCTGAAGAGCCGGTACCAGTCCAAACAGAATGCCCGCGAGCAACGAAATGGCCGCGGTAAAAATCAAGACCCTCGCGTCCAGGCCGATTTCCCTGGCGCGCGGCAAAGCGGTGGGCAACAACCCGAGGGCAGCTTGCGTACCCCAGGCCGCCAAAAGTATTCCGAGGGTGCCGCCCGCAACCGCCAGCAGCGTGCTCTCCGTGAGAAGCTGGCGGATCACCTGCCCCCGACCGGCTCCGAGCGCTGCGCGAATGGCAAACTCACGCGCCCGGCCGGTGGAACGCGCCAGTAATAGGTTGGCGACATTCACGCACGCAATCAAAAGCACAAATCCGACGGCGCCCAGCAGGACCAGCAGAAATGGCCGTACCCTTCCCACCATGCTCTGCTTCATAGGCAGCACGTTGGCGGATGTTCCCCGATTCGCGTCCGGGTAAGCCGCAGCAAGGTTCGCTGCAATGCCTTGCAAATCTGCATTCGCCTTCTCGACTGTAATTCCGGGCTTCATGCGGCCGATGCCGTGCAGTCCCAGTGCGGCCATCCGGTTTCGCAGGGCGGGATTGTTCCATTGGCGAATCGGCGCGTAGACGTCGCCAAACTGAAAACTCGAAACACGCAGGCTGAGACTGGCTGGCATAACCCCGACGATGATGTATCCTTTGCCATCCAACGTGATGTTCCTTCCCAGCGCGTCCGGGGCGGCGCCGAATTTGCGATTCCACAGCCCTTCACTAATCAGCACGACTGGGCCGGCGCCAAATTGGTCATCCTCTGGAGTAAAGTCGCGGCCCAAAATGGGTTTCACGCCCAACGTCTGGAAGAAACTTGCCGACACCCAATCGCCTTGCAGACGCTCCGCCTCGCCCATGCCGGTAAGGCTGAAGGCGTAGCCACGACTTATCGCCATGGAAGAAAATGTGTGGTTTTCGTTTTGCCAGTCTACAAAATTCAGATACGGGATGGCGCCGGTTTCAAAATTCGGTTTGCTCTCGTGCAGCGTCACCAGTTGGTCCGGCTGGGGGTAAGGAAGCGGATTGAGAAGCACACCGTTGACCACGGAAAACAGCGCCGTGTTCGCGCCGATCCCGAGCGTGAGCGTCAAGACAGCCACGATCGCGAAACCGGGGTTCTTCACGAGCATCCGTATCGCGTAGCGAATGTCCTGAATGAGCGTTGCCATCGGAGCGTCGTCCTCCAATCAGGAACTGCTGGTTGTCGATTGCTGATTGCCGATTTGCACGAATTCTGAATTCCTCGTTTTTTCAATCGTCAATCGACAATCGAAAATCGGCAATTAATCGACCGCCGTCACTATCAGCGTTGCATCGTCCTCCAGAGCTCCGCCGGTGAATTGCATGACCGCTTGCATGATCGTGGTTTGCAAATCCGTGGCCCTCAGCCCGCGGTTGTCCCGCAGGAGAGAAAGGAGTCGGCTCTCGCCGTATTCCTCGCCGCCCATGTTTGACGCTTCCGTCACGCCGTCCGTAAAGAGCACCAACCGATCTTTACTCTTCAGGTCCACCTGGCCTTCTTCATAGTTCCAAGTTTCAAACAGGCCAAGCGCGGCGCCGCCCTGCTCTAGCCTAAGATGGGATCCATCGGCGCGCATAAGGATCGGCGGGTTATGGCCAGCGCTGGTGTATGTGAGCTTCCTCGCCGGCCCATCCAGCACGCCATAGAAAAACGTAATGAACTTGCCTTGCGCGAGGTGCTGCGACATTGCCTGGTTGAGCTTCGCCGCAAGCCGACTGGGCTGCAAGCTGTCCGGGCCAGCCGCCTTCACCGCGGCTTGCAGGTTCGACATCAACAGGGCTGCTGGCACGCCTTTGCCCACCACGTCGGCGATGCACAGGCCGGCGCGTTCTTCGCCCAAGCTTAGTACATCAAAGTAGTCGCCGCCCACGTTGCTGGCGGGCTGCCATGATCCGGAAATCTCGTATCCCGGAATTTGCGGAATGTCGGTCGGGAGCAGTCGGCGCTCAATGTCCCTGGCATCTTCGAGCTCAATCTGCTCGCGGCGCCGGCGCTCGCGCTCCGTGCGCGACCATTCCACTTGGGCATTCAGCTTGGCAACCAACTCCGCATTTTCCCAGGGCTTTTGCACGAAGTCCCGGACTCCGCGTCTCATCGTCTCAACCGCCAACGGCACAGTCCCCCAAGCGGTCATGACGATGATGGGCAGGGTGCTGTCAATCTCTCGGACTCGTGCCACCAGGTCCAGCCCCTCCTGGCCGGACGTCGTGTCGCGGGCGTAATTCAGGTCCATTAACAGCAGATCGAAGCTGCGGGCCTTCAGTGACTCTATGACCGCGTGAGGCGAGTTCACCAACTCAGTTTCATACCCTTCGTTCTTGAGCAAGAGATGAAGGGCCTCGAGAATGTCCTGCTGATCATCAACTATCAACGCGCGGGGCGCCACTGCATCCACTGTTGCCACCACAACTACCTCCCAATTCGATCATTGTCGATTTTCGATTGCCGATTGCCGATTTGCCATTCCCGCGAACGCGGGAATCCAATTCGACAAGCGAAAGCGCCCAGCATGACACCATTCGGAAGAACTGCAAACGCTTTGCCAAGCGCACGGCTCATCGTAAGTATTTGAAGACTTGGGAGTAACCGGGATCGAGCGCCTGCTTTTGGAAGGCTCCGGTGTTCGCTTCTGCGAACCCATTTCCCGAAAGCGAACACGCCCGCCGAGAAATTAGAAATCAGAAATTGGAAATCAGGAAGGGGACTCCGCTCAATGCTGCTTGCACCACCATTCTGATTTCTGCTTTCTGATTTCTGCTTTTTACCGGAACAGTCTTTCAACCTGCTCACACTGCGGGCCGCCCCTGGGGCACACTGTGCGGAACTCAGTGATCGCATTGCTGCGGTCACCAGCCCTCAGGTATGCCAGAGCCAGAGTCAAGCGAGCGGGCGCCAAGTCGGGATTTATCGCCAAGGCTTTCCGACAGGCCTGAATGGCCTTTTGAGGCTGATTCGTGCTGAGGTAGGCGGTCCCCAGTGCGTTGAAGAGCATGGGGTCGCTCGACTCGAGCGAAGCCGCCTTCTCAAGTGGTTGGATGGCCGCGTTGTAGCGGCCAGCCGTCACCAAAATGATGCCCAGTTGCTGTTGCGCCGGAGCGAAGTCCTGATTCAGCGCCACGGCCTTCTCAAAGTCGCGTTGCGCCTCGTCCATCTGGAACGCCGATTGCGCCAAAATACCAAGTTCGTAATAGGCCGCGTAGGACTGCGGATACTGACTGAGGGACACTTCCAGCCACTTTCGTGCCTCATCGGGCTTGCCCTCCTGCTTCGCCGCGTTCGCCAAACCGGCGATCGCCGGAAAGAAACTCGGATTCTGCTTCAGGCACGCCCGATATTCCCGCTCCGCGTCTCCCCATCGCTGTCGGTTCTCGGCATTTTTCCCCAGCGCGTACGAAATGTAGAAGAGCCCGGGCTCCTTGGCGCGCAGGGACTTAAGCACGGCCTCTGCTCGCGCGAACTGGCCGGTGCTGCCAAGGCGGTCAGCCTTCACGAGCGCCGCGTTGGTGGCGAGATGGTCCTTTGGGTCGGGCAGACGGTCATCCGGCGCGGAAGGCGCAGGCGCAGCGAAGGCAAGGTACCCAAGCGCCTTCAGCTTTTCCACGGTGTCCTGCGAGATGGGTGGGCCCGCGTTCACAGCTGACGCCGCCTGGCTGGTGTAGCGGCGCTCGACGTCAAGAAGTTGGCCGCGCAGCGTGGTCGCGTCGGCGCTGTGCTGGCCGTAGACGTTCTGCTTCTCTGACGGATCGCGAAGGGTGTCGTAAAGCTCGGGCCGAGGCGCCGCAATGTACTGGTAACGGCCTGTCGAGAGCGAGCGCAGGGGACTCCAACCGAAAATGTCGCGCGCGTAGTAGCTCTCCGAATAAATCGGACGCTCGCCCACCACGGGCTTGCCAAGCACCAGCGACACAAGACTGCTGCCCTGGAGCTGTTGGCGGAGAGGGTCTCGGAAATGCATCAGATCCAGCAAGGTTGGGGCCAAGTCGACGAGCCCGACCGGCGTTTGGACCACTCGTCCCGCCTCCACCTCGGCCCGCCGGCTGACGGGCAGCTTGATGATCAACGGCACGTGGAGGGTGGAGCGATAGATGAAGTAGCCGTGTTCTTCTTCGCCGTGTTCCTGAAGCGACTCGCCGTGATCGCTCAGCAAAACAATCAGCGCCCGGTCGTAGACCCCGATCTCTCGCAGATAGTCGAACAGCCGGCCAAGCTGGCTGTCAGTGTAGGCGATTTCCCCGTCGTAGAGGTGGCTCGCATACTGCGTGTGAAACGGCTCGGGTGGGTCGTAAGGGTAGTGTGGATCGTAAAGGTGCAGCCAGACAAAAAACGGTTTGGCGCCTTCGGCGCGCGGATCGTTGGCCTTGAACCAGACAAGTAGGTGACGGATCGTATCTTCCGCCCGGCGCTCGATGTAGCGCGAAGTTGTCGGGCTGGCATCCAGCCGCGGGTCGGGCCGGTCATCGTAGGTAGCGAAGCCGCGGCTCAGTCCCCAAGACCTATCCAGAACGACTGAACTTACGAAGGCTGCGGTCTTGTAACCCTGGCGCTCGAATGCCTCGGCCATCAAGCCCATGTCCGCGCGCAACATGATAAAGTTGTGCCCGCGAGCTCCGTTCCACATCGGGTAGGTACCGCTGAGAATGCTCGCATGCGAAGGTAGCGTCAGTGGTACCTGCGCCAGCGCGTCGTCAAAGCGCACGCCCTGAGCGGCCAGGAAGTCGATGGCCGGAGTTTGTACGTCGGCATAGCCGTAACAGCCGACGTGATCGGCTCGCAGGGTGTCGATGGTAATCAGCAGAACGGGCGGCCCTGCTGCTGGCGTAGGCGCGGAGGCGGAACGGAACCGCACAAGAGGTCTCAGCCTGGTCAGCACGACAACTAGAAGCGCCACCAACACGACGACGGAACCCGCAATCCAGCCAAGCCGCTTTCCACCTCTCCCTAAGTCCATTCAGCTCTCTTTCCGGTCAGGATATCAGCCGGTCAGTGCGTCAGTCTGTCAGAAGAGTGGCCTCTTCAACCCTCCGCTGAAATACTGACCTCCTGACCTACTGAAATACTCAATGCGCCTACTGAAAGAATTTCTCATACTGAAGGCAGTCGGCAGGATCGTCGTTACACAGCGAGCGGAATTCGTTCATCGCATTCTGACGGTTTCCGTCCCCCAGATCACCAAAGGCACGGCTCAAGCGGGCCGCCGCCGGGTCATCCCGGGCGGCCAGGCCCTTTCGTGCCGCTTCAATCGCCTTCTTGGGCTGGTGGGTATTGAGGTAAGCCGTCGCCAAACCATAAAAGACCTGGGGATCGTTAGTGCCCAGCGAAACCGCTGCCTCCAGCGGCTTCACGGCTTCCTTATATTGCTGTGCGTCCATCAGTGTCATTCCGAGATTCTGCTCGGAGGAAGCGTCGCCCGGGTTCAGCTCCACCGCTTTCTGAAGATATTTTTGTGCCTCGTCCAGGCGCCACGCGGATCGCGCCATTCGTCCGAGCTCATTGTAGGCCTGGTAGCTGCTGGGGTGCTGGCTGATCGCAAATTCAAGCAAAGCGCGCGCCTCATCCGGTTTGCCTTCGTCAACGGTCACTTGCGCCAGCGTGATCAACGCCGGGTCAAACGAAGGGCTTATTTTCAGGCACGCTCGCAATTGCCGCTCCGCTTCCGCCAGGCGATGCTCTGCCTTCGCATTCTCTCCCAGCCTGTACGCAATGAGGAAGAGACCGGGCTCTTTGGCGCGCAACGGCAAGAGCACACGGTCGGAACCTTCAAAATCGTTTCTGGCGGCGAGATCATGGCCCAGCAAGGCCGCTTTAAAGGTCTCTACCTCGTCCTTGGGGTCAGGTCGGTCTTTGTCATTCATTGGAACCACGGGAGCGGAATAGGCGAGGTATCCGAGCGATCTCAGTTTTTCCACCGATTCCGAGGAGAGCGGCGGCGCAGCGCTGGCCGGTGACCCTGTTGCGGTGTATCGGCGCTCGATGTTCGAGATCTCGTCGCGAAGGGCCGACGCATCGGCACTGTGCTGCTGGTACAGGTTGTGTTTCTCGGATGGGTCCTGAACCACGTCATAGAGCTCGGGGCGCGGCGCGTCAATGTACTGGTAGCGGCCCGTGGTCACCGAGCGCAACGGGCACCACCCAAACGAATCGAGCCCGTAGTAGCTTTCGGAATACACCGGACGCTGGCTCGCGGCGCTCTTACCCAGGACGAGCGCCGCCAAACTGCTTCCCTGGAATTGCCGGGCGAGCGAGTCTTGGACGTGGGTGAGTTCGAGCAATGTCGGCGCCACGTCGACGAGGCTGACCGGGCTCTCAATGACGCGCGGATCGTTTGCCCCGGCGGTTCCACGCGGCAGCTTGAAGATCATCGGAACGCGCAGCGTGGACCGATAGACGAAAAACCCGTGCTCGTCTTCACCGTGCTCCCCTAGCGACTCGCCATGGTCGCTCAGCAAGACAATAAGTGTCCGGTCATAATCCCCAGTCTGGCGCAGGTAGTCAAACAGGCGCCCGAGCTGGCTATCAGCGTAAGCGATTTCACCGTCGTAGAGGTGCCCGGCGTAGACGCTGTGAAAAGGCTCGGGCGGGTCGTAGGGGGTGTGAGGGTCGTAAAGGTGTACCCACACGAAAAAGGGTTTTGCGGCCTTCCCACTGGCGGCCCGCGCCCGAAACCAAGCCAGGGTATGATCGATTGTTTCGCCGGCGCGGCGCTCGGCAGAAATAAAGCTCTGGTTTTCGGCTGAATGAGATTCAATCCGATCGTCGAACGTCTGAAACCCTCGGGCAAAGCCCCACGACGAGCCCACTGGCCAGGCGCTGACGAAAGCGGCGGTGTTGAAACCGTGGCGTTGGAATGCCTGAGCAATCAGGCCGGTGTCCGGGCGAAAGCGCGCTCGGGTGAAGTCGCGCGAGCCGTTCCACATGCCGTAGGTGCCAGTCAGAATGACGGCGTGCGAGGGAGTGGTGAGCGGAATCTGCGCGAGCGCATCATCGAAGCGAGCACCCTGGGCGGCCAGGAAGTCGATGGCCGGAGTCTCCGCGGCCCGAGATCCGTAGCAGCCGACATGGTCGGCTCGGAGCGTGTCCACGGTAATCAGCAGAACCGGCGTCGCTGGTGAAGACGAAACAAAGCCGGAAAACGGCTTGAGTCTCAGCTTGGCAACTACAACAGCGCAGATCGCGATAAATAGAAAGATGCCGAGGGCGAGGAAACCCTTGAGCCGACGCCTGGCCCTGAAAACACGCTGGTCGATTGGTCCCCCGTCGCGGGACCGACTCTCGCTTGAGAAATAGCTCCGTCGTTCCATGTTTCGTGTCACGGTCATCATACCACGTCGCGCTCATGAATGCCGATTCTTCCTGCACCGCAGGATCGATATCCGACTGAGAAAAGCTCGGGTTGGTCCGCCGCCAATTCTCAGTTGTCAGAGTTCAGCGCTGTGAAATTGCAGCCTTGGCAACGGAGAACGGAGGCAGGCTGAGCAATCGAGGACCGAAGACCGTCTAGCGCCTCCGCGAAGAATAGAATGCCCGAGCGACATGGGCAATTCGGAGGACTGCAAGTATTTGCAACTAATATCCCAACGTTTTCCTTTGAAGCGGCCTTCTTGTCCCGCACGCAGAGTGGGCTGTGTAATAGAATCAATGAGTTAAATTGCCTGAGGGATTGGAATCCCAATTGCAGAACGGAGGCTAGTCCACCCCCTAACCGAGTCGCGGTAGCAAGACCGATCTCACCACAACTTAAGAAGGAGACTACTCATGAGAAAAGCAAGAATTTTCGCGCTGCTCGTCGCGCTCTGTTTTTCGTTGGCGAGTGTCGCTTTCGCATCTTCGGTTGGTGCAAAGGCGGTGTCGAATCCAGGATCGGCAGGGAAGGTGGGGGCCAGCCGCAGTGTCGCGGCGCCGTCACAAACGTGTCTCTATTGTGGCAACACATTCTTCACTATTAACGACCCCGACGCTTGGACCATCAACTATGGCTATGCGGTCTCGGACAGTTTTACCGTGGACAGCCCGGGAACCATGACCAACGACGGAATTGCCACTTGGATGTGGCCTGGTGATAAACTGTATGGGCTCCAATATGCCATCGGCGACCTTGGGCCTGACAGTACCAACATCAGTGGAGGTTTCATCAATACATACCCATACTTCTTTTTCGAGGCATGGATCAACCCCTACGATTACCAGGTCGATGTCTACCGCTTTAACACAGCCGCGACTTACCTGGTTCCGGGCAACACCTACTGGATTACACTCCAGAATGCAAGGGACCTGTACGGATACCCCGTCTACTGGGACGAGAACGACGGTCCTTCCATGGCCTGGGAAAGCGCACAGGGGTACCTTGCCGGTTGCTATCCAACTGGTCTTTCTTGCTCCGAGGCGTTCGATATCTCTGGTAATCCAGACCACACGCCTGAACCGGCCAGCCTCCTGCTGTTCGGAACGGGCCTGCTCGGACTCGGTGGTGTGATTCGCCGCCGTCTTGGAAGGTAACACTCCTGATCGTCCTACGAGGATAGGGTAGATCGGTCTCGTGGGTATCTCTGAGTGGTGAGTTCGTATAAAGCCTCGAAGAGCCAGGCCAATCCCGCCCAGCGGGATTGGCTTGGCCAGCGGGGTTTCTCACTTTCTAGCCCCGGTTTTTCACCCGCCTTGAGCAGCAGCGGGCGAAAGAGTGCGTTGTGTTTGCCTGTCATCGCCGCTGCTGCCAGCCCACTTGTTGTTCCTGCGCCGCCGTAGATGTTCAAGTTCCGGAAATCCTTCGATCCAGCGAGGCCACGGTCCAACTAATCGATTCCATCAAGGCCCAGCTAGGAAGGTTTTGGCGCCCAGCGGCAATCGACACCAATGGAGTTTCCTCAACGGTGGCCACCCCAAATGCTTGTAACCGTTATCTCCAGGGAGGTTTTTGCGCTCGACCGCAGTGGACATCAATGGAATCTCTCAACACTGACCGCTGCAAATGCCAGCAATTGCTGTCTCGTAAGGAGGTTCTGTGCCCGGCCACAGTCGACATCGATGGAACTGACGCTGCAAATGATTGCAACTAATATCCCAATGTTTTCCTTTGAGGCGACCTTCTTGACCCGCACGCAGATTTTGCTGTGCAATAGAATCAATGACTTACTTTGCCTGAGGGATTGGAATCCCAATTGCTATGGGCACTGGTGCGGTAGCAAGACCCATTTCACCACAATTCAAGAAGGAGACTACTCATGAGAAATGCAAGGATTTTAGCGTTGCTCGTCGCGCTCTGTTTGTCGTTGGCGAGTGTCGCTAGCGCATCTTCGATCGGTTCAAAGGCAGTGTCGAATCCAGGATCGGCAAAGCCGGGGGCCAGTCACAGTATCAAGGCGCCTTCACTTACATGCCTCTATTGTGGCAACACATACTTCACTGGAAACACTGACGGTTGGACCATCAACTTTGGCTACGCGGTTTCGGACAGTTTTACCGTGAGCAGCCCGGGAACGATGACCAACGACGGAATTGCCAGTTGGCAGTACCCTGGTGACTTCATGACCGGAGTTAGCTGGGCCGTCGGCACCAGCCCTGGCACTGCCAACATTGCCAGCGGTACTTCCGCCACAACCGATTACTTCTATTTCACCAATTCCTACGGGTACGATATCTATGTCGATCGCTTTAACACAAGTGCGGTAAGCTTGGTTCCGGGCCCAACCTACTGGCTTACACTCTATAATGCAACCACCGCTTTCGGCGACCCCGCCTACTGGGATCAGAACGACGGTCCTTCCCGAGCCTGGGAAAACACAATCGGGTACCTTGCGGGTTGCGCTCCAACTGGTGGTTCGTGCTCCGAGGCGTTCGATATCTCTGGTACTCAAGGTACCACCACGCCTGAACCGGCCAGCCTCCTGCTCTTCGGATCGGGGCTGCTCGGACTCGGTGGTGTGATTCGCCGCCGTCTTGGACGGTAACACTCCTGATCGTCCTACGAGGATAGGGTAGATCGGTCTCGTGGGTATCTCTAAGAGTGGTGAGTTTGTCTAAAGCCTCGATGGGCTAGGCCAATCCCGCTCAGCGGGATTGGCTTGGCCAGCGAGGCTTGCCACTTTTTTAGCGCCGGTTCCTGACCGGCCCCAATTGCAGCCGCTGAAACCAGCGTGGGTGGCACTCCGTCATCGCCCCCTCGCCAGTACGCCTCCCGCCTCAAAACGCTCAGATCACGCGAGCCACCAGTTAAACCTGCTCCCTCTTGAGGTGTGAAGGTTGACACCAGCAAAGACTCGCTGCATTCTAGAATCGAAGCCCAGGCAAGGGCCCACCCAAGTGTGTAGTAGGTCAGTCTGAAGTTGTAGCGGCGAGTTGCGGGGACCCCAGGTTGTGCCTTGGGGCTCTCCACGGGGCGGCGTCCCGATCAGATCGCAACTGCTTGCGCGCCCCTACATCCTGACCCGCCGCCTCAAAGCGTGCATCCGAGGAGGAATGGAACTATGGCAGGAGTCGAAGACCACCAGACCGAGGCCCAACTTTCTGCCGCCCCACAGGCCACCGGGCGGAGAGAGCCCAACGCCCTTTACCAGGGTGGCCGGATCGTAGCGCGGGTCTTGCAGCCCGAAGTCGATCTCGCCGCCAAGGAACTTCAAATCGCCGAGGTCTACAACAGCGACGAACTGATGATCCCGGAAGAATGCGAGTTCCAACAGTACCGAGCACTCATCCAGCGTATTGCCTTCGCTTCGAAGATCGATAAGGCGGAGCCGCACAAGGGAAGAATTCTGCGGGGCGTCATCGCCGATATTCTGGGGTACCGGGAGCAGTAAATTGTGAACAATCGACGTCGGGCTGTCAGAGACCCTGTAATTCACAATTTACAATGAGTGGGTCAGGTTCGTGGAAATCGAGAATCCAAGGTTGGCTCAGGCTGTCACTTCTCACGCACATAGCTGAACATCAGTTCCGAGTGGCCCGGCCTAATGGGCACTGGGGTATGGAGCGAATCGGCCAGCTTCGATGCCGCTGTGCCCTGCAAAGCAGTGTTGGAAATCAGGAAACCGCCAGGCTTGATCATTGTTGCCAAGTTGGCGCGCGCCAGTGACTGCTCCAGGGCGCCGTAATAGAGGAAGATGTTGGTCCCAATAACCAAATCAAACCGCCGATCTGGTGGCAGCGGCAGGGTCTGGAACACAACATTCATATCCACGGGGGTGATTCTCGCCACCACGGCGGGGCGGACGCTCACGGCGCGAGTCTGGATGATGTTCCCCACTGCCTCGGGTACGGCGATGGGGGCGACGGGTTTCCCGATGTGATCTCCCAGCTTCAGCCAATACTCCGTGTAGCCTGGAACGTTGAGCTCTGATTGGGTGCACAGGAGCTGGACCGTGTAGGGCTTGCCGGAAGCGGCGCTCTTTCGGGCTGTCTCAATGTGTCTGTTCACTCGCGGCGAGATGTCCAAGGTGTACACCTCGACCGAGGCGGGATCGGCCAGGCCCAGCCGTGCAAGCGAGTCGATCACCGCAGAGGGCTGGGTTGTCTGCGGCGGGTAGAAGTCGGCGCCGTCTTTCTTGTTGACAAAATCGAGGCCAGGGCCGACGATTGCAACCCGATGCACGCTATCCGGCTTCAGAAGCCCTTGTTCCACCATGTGCCGTAGTTGCAGCTCGATCGTGAAGTCGGCGAAGAGGTCGCTATCGGTAGAAAGGCCCCGATCCTTGAAGGCCTCGAATTTGTTTTTCTTCACCTCTTCTCTCTCACGGCGCATTTCGTCTCTCAGGCTCAGCAGACCGGCCAGCAGGTAACCCTTGATTCTCCTCCGGCCCTCTGGAGTCTTCAGGTCGAAGCCTTTGCTTTCGAGAAACTGCCGCATTTCAAGCATCCCTTCGCTGGCCCGCGGCGCTGCAAGCGCCCGGATAAGGTCGCTCGCCCGATGATCCGCCGCGGAATTGACCGAAGCGCTCAGGCCGTAGAGGTCCATAGAACTGAAGTCGAGGCGCTCTTCCTTGGTGTAGGTCACGCCCAGCCGCAACAGATTCAGGAGGGTAGTTTCCTCGCCGCCGTCAATCCGCTTGCGGATTTCCCGATCCCTCGACCGCACCCACTTGGCCCAGGTGCCGGCGGTTATGGGGCCCGCCGTTTTCAGTTCGGGCGGCAAGGAGTCGCGCATGGCCGCGATCACAGGCTGCGCCGACGCCAAGGAAACGAACTGAGGTGCCTCCGTTTGGCTGAAGGCAGGATAGCAGGAGAGGAACAAGAAAAATGTAATGCTGAGTTTTCCTTGCATCATGGTTGTGACCGATTATCCTACTTGTGGATTGATGATACCATTTTGGACGTCCGCCGTCTCCAGTTTGTTGTCGGTTGTCCGGAGTCTGTTGCCCGTTGCAAAGACGTGCAGGCCTCTGTAGGCTGTCTCCGAGCTCAAACGCCGAGATGGACCTGGCTGTACGACGGACAACGGACCAAGGACAACGAACATGCCTTCTTCGCTGCGTCGAGAACTGACCCTCACCAGTTCTGCGGCGCTGGTGATCTCGAACATGATCGGCACCGGCATCTTTGCCACCACGGGATTTCTGGCGCGGGACCTCGGACACCCCGTTCTCGTGCTGGGCGTGTGGGCGGTAGGCGCGGTGGTGGCCCTGGCGGGATGTTTGACCTATGCCGAACTGGGCATCAATTTCCCTCGCTCGGGTGGTGAGTACGTCTATCTGCGCGAGACCTGGGGACCCGCATGGGGTTTTCTGAGCGGCTGGGTTTCGTTTTTCGCGGGATTTGCCGCGCCGATTGCCGCAGGCGCGCTGGCCGTTTCCCTTTATTTGGGGAATTTCTTTCCTTCTCTTTCTTCGGACCCTGAGGGAGAAACCCTCTTCGGGCGGCTGCATTTGGGGAACACGGAGTGGGTAGCGATAGGACTGATCGCGTGCTTTGCGCTGATCAATGTACTCGGGCTGGCTCCGGCGGCCAGGTTGCAAAACGTCCTAACAGCGCTCAAGGTGGGAGCGCTGGTTCTATTTTTGGCGCTGGCATTCACAGTCGGCCATGGCGATTGGGCGCACTTTCAACAAACCACGATCCGGAGCTCACCCCACGCGCTGTCCGCCCAGTTTGCGGTGTCCCTCATTTTCGTGATGTTCGCGTACAGCGGCTGGAACGCCGCGACCTATGTTGCAGAAGAAATGAAGACGCCCGAGCGCACTCTGCCTCGGGCCCTGCTGATGGGCACAGCGCTGGTCAGTCTGCTCTATTTGGCACTCAATGTGGCGTTCATCTACGCCTTGTCTCCCGACTCTCTCAACGGCGTCGTGCGGGTGGGCGCGGTGGCGGCACACGCGCTATTTGGCGGCTGGACCGGCGATCTATTCAGTGGAATGATGACGCTGGCTCTCGTCTCCTGCGTAAGCGCCATGTCATTGGTAGGCCCGCGCGTCTATTACGCCATGGCCCAGGACGGTTGCTTTCCGAAAGCGGCGGCACGTCTGCATCCTCGCTGGCGCACGCCCGCCCTGGCCATCCTGTGCCAAGCGGGGGCTTCCGTGCTGATGGTCCTGACCGGAACCTTTGAGGCCCTGATCTATTACATCGGCTTTACTTTAATTCTGTTCGCGGCCTTGGCATCAGCCGGCGTCTTAACAATGAGGAGACGGCCGGACTGGAAGCGCCTGCCGGCGGTGAGTTGGTGTTATCCTGCCGTGCCTGCCTTGTTCATTGGCACTAGCCTTTGGATGCTGCTGGAGACACTGGCTCTTCGACCGAGAGAGTCCTCAATAGGAATGGTAACCGTCCTCTGTGGAGGCCTGCTGTATCTTTGGAAGTTTCGCGGCAGACAAAGCGCGAAAGCACCGCCACCATCGGCCAGATAGTTTGCAGTCAACGGAGTTTTGTCCGCTACTGTTTCCGTCGCGTTGGCCGGTCTCCCGGCTCGATGAGAAGCCTTGTCCGTCGCCAACATTCCGTCCGCCTCTTGTTGACGACAGATCACTGACACTGAACACCAGACACCTATTGTCAATCGAAAATTCCTTCGCCGAGGGCCGTCTGGTCTCGACGGAAGGCAGTGGCTGCGCTATTCATTCTGTGCGGCGCCCAGTTCAACAGATGCGGTCGCTTCCACCTGATTTTCGTTTGACTGGGCATCGTCATGCCGGACGTCCGCCGCTTGCAGCGCTTTTCTTTCGACCTGCCGCTGCTGCCGGCGTTCGCGTTTCAATTGTGCTTTTTCTCGCAGCTTGTTCTCACGCTGTCGCTTCTTAAAAGTCTGGCTGGGTTTTGCCATCAACGCACCTCACGCAGGTCTGGCCTGGACCGGGAATCGGGCTTCAAGGAAACTGTCGTTCGTCGGGACGTCTCGCGCCCTGCTCGCACCTCATCGCTCGGCTCTCGGCGCGTGGGTGGCTCACGAAGCCGGAAGTGTCAGCCTCCCACGCGATCTCCGTGAAATCAACATTCGGATCGAGTCTTGCGCGCCTACTCCCAAGGTGCAGCCACGCGCTAGTCCCGTTCCCGCCTGCAAGAGTCCCAAACCCATCTCGTCCGGACAGCACTCTAGTTGACTTCGGGTGCCTTCGCAAACCACCTAACCAAGCGGGCGCAGGCCTAGTGCTGCAAGGGACGGCGCTTCGAGGGACGCTGAGAACTCCAGTTGGCATGTCTCTTGGCAGGGTTGCGCATCTCGCGGTACTCGTCCAGTTCCTGATCCGAAACCGTGGAACGACGAGGCAGAGGCTGCTCCGCAGTCTCCACTTCAAGTGCCTTCTGCAATTTTTGATAACAGACCGACGCCGCGTCCTGATAGCGTACACGTCCCTCGGTCAGTGCTTGGAGAGAGATGCTGAAAATAAATTCCCGTTGCTCCAGCTTTTTGTCGGTGACGAGGTACGTATAATCCCTGCCGCGCTCTTTGGACCGAAAGCCCACATATTGGATTTGCATGGCACCGCCTTCATGGATCGCCCGGCTCTTGCCCGCCTGGGCGACTCGGGATGACCGCTTCGGCTCCAGTAGCCCCTCAACAAAAAAAGCTCCAGAAACAATTGTTCTGTGGCTTCGACGGTCGATCGTTGGGGATCAAGGGCTTGCTCAACACTAAACAGTGTATCACATTGTGCGTGCATGAAGCTATCCCAAAGTTCACTCCTATGAAGCGGGCGCACAGAACGGCGGGCATCAGGATGTGGCGCGCGTGTCGAATGGCTGCGCTTGTGATATCTTCGCTCATCCCACGCTTGCTGAATTGAGGGCCAACATGCGATTTATGCTCATCGCCGCCGCGTTCCTTGCCGCCGCCACCGCCGCTTCCGGCGCGCCAGCGCCAGGCGCCGGCGCAGACGATTCGCTCGATTGCGTATCGACGAAATGGCGGAGCGCCGAATGAGCGGAGCCGGTTTTTGGAGACTGGGCAGCTTGCGAGACGTCGCGCGTTTCCAGGAATGCCTGAGCTCCTTGGGCCTCAAGATTCCTTGCGACCGCGAGCTGGTGCGGGGTGAGAAATCGCCTCTCGAACAACTCGTGGCTCGCCCCGGCATCCGGATCGGCAACCGCATTGCCGCTCAGCCCATGGAAGGTTGGGACGGAACGGCGGACGGCAATCCGACGGCTCGCACTTTCCGTCGATGGCAGCGGTTTGGGCAGAGCGGCGCGAAGTTGATTTGGGGCGGCGAAGCGGTGGCGGTTCGTCACGATGGACGCGCCAACCCCAACCAACTCGTGGCCGCGCCGCACACGCGGGACGGCCTGGCGCGTCTGCGCGAGGCGCTCGTCGAGGCGCATCGGCAAACCACGGGATCGGACCAAGGTCTGCTCGTCGGCCTGCAATTGACGCATTCCGGACGATACAGCCGGCCCAACGCCGACGACCGGCCCCAGCCACGCATTCTTTATCACCATCCCATCCTCGACCGCCGGCTTGGCTTGCCGCCCGATTATCCCTTGCTGACGGACGGAGAAATCCGCGAGATCATTGCGGACTTTCACGCCGCCGCCCGCCTCGCGCAGGAGATCGGATTTGATTTTGTCGATGTCAAACACTGCCACGGGTATCTCGGCCACGAATTCTTGAGCGCCCACACGCGGGAAGGGTGTTACGGCGGCAGCTTCGAGAATCGCACGCGATTTCTGCGCGAGGTCGTCGAGGGCATCCGAGCCGTCGCTCCAGGCTTGCAGATTGGCGTGCGCTTCTCGGCCTTCGACACCGTGCCTTTCGTCGCCGACCCTGCCCGCTCGCGCCCGCAGGCGCCCGGGCCTGGCATTCCTGAACGTTTTGATGAGTTCATCCCCTACCGCTGGGGATTCGGCGTCAATCCGTTGAATCCCGTAGAAATCGACTTGACCGAGGCGGAGCAATTCTGCTCGCTGCTCGAGCGGCTGGAGATTTGGCTGGTGAACGTCTCGGCTGGAAGCCCGTACTACAACCCGCACATCCAGCGCCCGGCATTCTATCCGCCGTCGGATGGATATCAGCCGCCCGAGGATCCGCTGAGGGGCGTGGCGCGTCAGATCGAAGCGACGCGTCAGCTCAAGCTGCGATTTCCTAATCTGATTATGGTCGGCTCGGCTTACAGTTACCTTCAGGATTTCTTGCCTTACGTCGCTCAGGCAACAGTCCGTGAAGGATGGGTGGACCTGGTGGGCCTGGGCAGAATGGTGCTCACCTATCCGGAGTTCCTGCGGGACTCGATCGAAGGCCGAGCGATTCAGCATCAGAGGATTTGCCGAACCTTCAGCGATTGCACCACCGCGCCGCGCCACGGAATGCCGTCCGGATGCTATCCCTTGGATGGTTTCTACAAGAACTCGGAGTTCGCGGCCCCGCTGCGAGAGATTAAGATGAAATGGAGAAATACGCCATGAACCTCGAAGCCTTCCTCGAGCGTCGCAAGCTACGCCGCCGGGTGCGCGGCATCGCCGCCGTGCTGCTCCCCTACGAACCTGACGGGCGCATTGCGGTCGAGGCCTTCCAGCGTTTGCTGGGCGACGTTCACCGAGCCGGTCTTATGAACGCGGTGAATATGGACACAGGCTATGTCAACTTTCTGACCGACTCCGAGAGACGCGAGGTCTTGCAATGGACGCGCCAGGCCTTGGGCAGAGACGTGCCCTTCGTGGCGGGCGCCTATATTGAGGGCGCGGAAGGTGACCTCGTCTCACTCTATCGGCGAGAAATGGATTCGATTGTCTCCTTCGGCGGCACGCCCATTCTTTTCCAGGCGGCGAGGCTGCACGGCAAGTCCGCGGCAGAAAAGATCGCCGTTTACCGTTCGGCGTGCGAGGGCTACACGCAGGTGATCGCCTTCGAGCTGGGAACGATGTTCGCGCCCAACGGCGAGATCTTTGACGATCAGACCGTACGCGGGTTGATGGAAATTCCCGAGCTGAAAGGGATGAAACATTCATCGCTGGATCGCCTCTTGGAGCTTCGCCGCCTGGCGCTGCGTGACGCGGTCCGGCCCGATTTCGCCATCTACACCGGCAACGATTTGGGCATCAACATGATTGAGTACGGCTCCGATTACCTGCTCGGGCTCGCCGGCTTTGCGCCGGAGAAATTCGCCGAGCGCGATCGCTTGTGGGAAATCGGAGACGCCGGCTATTACGCGCTCTCCGATGCCTTGCAATATCTGGGCAATGTGGCTTTTCGTGAGCCCGTCCCGGCCTACAAACACTCGGCGGCCGTTTTCCTGCACCTCGCCGGACGCATACCCAGTGACTCTCCCCACCCTCAAAACGCGCGGCGTCCCGCGTGGGAGGCGGACATCTTGCGCGATTGCGCCCGCCGCCTCGGTTGCAAGACCGTCTTCGGATAGCTTCCTCGGAAATTCGCGCTCGGCGGCCGATCGTGTCGCATGGCAGGAAGGTCGCAGCCGCGGTCCGCGTCTCTTCTCTGGCAATGATCGCCCGCCGCGCCGTAGGTCATTGATTCCATAGCATAGGCTACCGAGCTAGCCTCTGCCAGGAAAGAGCCGCAGATCCCGCAAGGCGGGACGGTCTGCGCTACCCCCTTTTGAGATTCTTAATGGCCTTTGGATTGAGGCCCATAGATGGAGAGGTGGTTACCGTCAGGGTCATCGAAGTTGGCGACCCACGTGGTGGGCGCGACGCTGCGGGGTTCGTGAGTGAACTGGACTCCTTTTTCTCGCAGCGCTTGGTAGGCGGCGGTCACGTCCTCAACCGAGAAGACGATCTCGCCGGCGCCGGCAACCTGGGCACGCACTCTGGCCGCCGGCTCGCTGAGGCACAGGGTGACCTTGCCGGCGTCCATGAACGCGAAGCCGGGGATCTCACGCTGCACCTTCAGGCCCAGCTTGTCGCGATAGAAACCCAGCGACCGCGTCACGTCTTGAACGCCCAGCATAACGACGCTGACTTGAGTGAGCTTGAAATCCGTCTCTTCCATGTTTGGCTAACCTCCTGGCAGACTGTCAACGGGCAACGAACCACTGACGACGGATTACGGTCAACCGTCGGCTGTCGACTGCTCTTCCCCACGATGTCCGCAACGATCTGCCTGCCGTGAAAACAGCCATTCTCAATGAAGACCTCGTTGCCGTCAAGCAAGTAGATCTCGTTGCCGTCAAGCAAGCGCCGACCGCCGGTTTTGCGGTCCGCGTCTCTTCTCTGGCAATGATCGCCCGCCGCGTTGTAGGTCATTGATTCCATAACATAGGCTACCGAGCTAGCCTCTGCCAGGAAAGAGCCGCAGATCCCGCAAGGCGGGACGGTCGGCGCTACCCGCTCAGCCCGACCTGCTATCGGGAGTGCAGGTCCGGGTTACCGGTAATGAGAACCCTGCTGACAGGGTCGTAGTACGCTCCGCTATGGCCGAGGAGGCGGAGCAGGTAGACGAGAAAACTGGCCTCGGCCTCGCTTCCCTCCACGCGGTAGGTGCCGGGAAATCCGATTTCGCTGCGCTTGAGATACTCGCGAATCTCGTCGCCAGTTCGGAGCTGCCCGTCGGCAACCGTGCGTTCCCAATCGAAGACACCGAGGGACGGTTGCGGTAATCCTGCCCTGAGGTGGAGTAAGGGGTAGTCCCGGTCGGCACGGCCAGCCGCGACTTCCGCCACTTCTGAGGAAACATAGGCGATCGGGACCAGGGGTGTAACACCGGTGGTCACGAACATGCGTGCGTCGCTCCAACCTCGGAGCCCCCCGTCCAGAATAGCCACGTTATTGTGTCCGGCTTGAACGAGGTCCCACCATAGGTGGGCTGCTGCCGGCGTCACGGTGTCGTCGTAGATCACGATGGACATCGCGGGGTGGACAGCGAGCAAACCGAGCTTCTGCGCTACAAGGTCCGCGTTGCGAGGCTGGCGCTCGTTGCGTTCTTCACCGGCGGGCCAGCTCGCCGCGTTCGGAATATGCCCTTTGGCGTAAGCCGCCCCGTTGCGGACATCGATCACTCGGTAGGCGTCAAGGAGCCCGTACCTCTTGCTGAGGAGCCTGGGCATGCACCGCAGGCCCGGATCATCAAATCCTTTCTCGCCCCGGAGGCTGACCAAAAACGCGGCCAGATCGCGCGCATCCGCTCCTTCGTAGGACACACCTCTGAAGAAATAGGATGGCGACAGGACAGCCCCCACCAGGTCCACACGCGGTCGCCGGCCAACGCCCGCCAGCGGCACCATATCCTGGCAATGGAGATCATCACCGTCCGAGCCGTGGCACACCTGGCAGTGCGTCCGGTACAGTCGTCCGCCGTTGTCGAGATTGGCGTCGCCGCGCTTGGTGGGCACCGTCTCCTGGGCAAGCATTGCAAGCGAGATCAGGCTGGCGGCCAGGACGCTCGCCACACTCAGCTTGCGACTTGCGTACCGCACGCGATTCATACTAAACCTCCGACTGCTCCCGCGCTGCGGGACCAGTCACCCGCTTGCGTGACTAGGCCCCCGTTGAGAGGATGGTCGTGCATGCGGTCCAGCTTCTCCAGCGCTTCCTTGCTGAAGGAGTATCGCAGCAGCAAGCCGAACGCAGTGACGGGCGGCACAGCTCTAGCATTGGGATAGGGGGAGCGGCCGCCCGCTCGCCCTATGCCGATCCAAGTGGATTGGCACGCTTGCCCCGCCACTCCGTCGACCGAGACTAACCGGCCCCCCGCGTCCCAGGTGTAAACGTGCGAGCCGATGCCGGGATCTTGTGGCACGCGCGTCCCGCGCGTGATCTTTATAAACGGGCAAGCCCCAGAGGGGTCCCCATCCCGTGGCACGTCACGTTGCCCGCCGCGTCGTACTGAAAGCTGGAGCTGGTGGTCTGGTTGTTGCCGGTCATGCTCCGGATTACTCCGCGTCGACCACGCCATTGAACTTCACTTGCTCGACCAGCACCGAGATCACGGTGCCGCGCTTCAAGTTGACATTCGAGCCCTTTTCGACGGCCCAAACGGTTCCAGCGGCGGCCAGCGCCACAATGCGGCTCGGCCAGCCATTGGCACTGCCGCCCAGCAAAAGCAGCAGCCCGTCCGTCGCGTCGTCGGCCACCTTGCCCGCCAATATGGCCGAGCCGATTTGAAGCAGGACCTTCTTCTTGGACTTCCGCGCGCGAACCATGCCTTCGCTGTCGATCCTGTGGCCCGGGACATCCAACAAGTCGATCTTGGCCGGATCGGGTACGTAGTCCGCTCGCTCGTCATGAATGAAATCAGTGACAAAATAGTGCGGCGGATTTTCGATCGTGTCGAAGACCAGCCCAAGATAACCCGCGCGGTGAAACCACCCCGCTTTGTTCGTGACGATATGCCCGGTGACGACCGAGGCTGTACTGAGGCCGACTCCAGCTTGGACTACCTTGGCCTTAAACGGCGTCCCGGTTTTCATCTTTGAAGAAAGCGGCACCAATATTTCAATCTTCGAAACGGCAACAGACGGCGGCGGTGCGGAGCGCGGCGAATCGTCGGCGTCTTGCGCCCGCGCTGGAGCCGGAAACCAGAAGCAAGAAGCGAGGAGGCAGAAGCAGGAAACCGAAACGCGATACCGCCGGCGCGCTTTTCTTCCCGCCCCTGACTCCTTATGCCTCACTGCTGCTTCTCTCATTTCGCTACCCTATTCAAGGGGCCGCTGATCGTCGTGGCTTCGGACCCCTGCCGCCACTGTCCGTTTCGCGCCCTCATAGACCCACCCACCCTTCAAGGCCGGTATCCACCGGCGAGTGGCCGGGTGCCAGGCCGTAGGTGGCTGGGGGATCAAGGCACAGGGGACATGTATACAGGGCATGGATCAGGCCCCAAGCGTAGCCTTGAGGAGCGCCAAAAGGCGGAGCAAACTCGGCGCCGAACGTACAAGACTGGCCTGGCGCAAGAGTCTGACCGGAGCAAGTGTCGTTCACTATAGCGGCGTACATTTCGGTGGTCAGCGTCCCCATCACAATGTTGTGGGACGATTGGTTCATCAGGGTCATCGTCTGCGGCGTGCTGACCGATCCAGGACTCACGGGGTTCGGCCAGTAAAAGTAGTAGGTCGAGCTCGGGCTCTGCACGAGGGGGTCGTCTTCGACGCCGCAGGTGCGAGGCGTCATCGTCGGCGCCGCAATCGGTGTCTGGGTAAAATTAAACGCGTTGGAAATATCAATTGTGTTGGCATCTCGGCTGCTCAGAGTGGCGATGGGAGCGCCCTTTGCACTCGCCCAAGTTTCCATCAACTTGATAATGGCCTCGAATCCGGCCTGAGAAGACCCATGATAGACGTGGTTACTCCAAGTCGTGGTGTCAGTGAACGGACTGATGATCAAAGCGGGTTCTCGGACCCCCAAGCCAAAGTTGTCGAGAAAAGTCGGGGCTACTGGATCGTAAAACCCACCGTAGTCGTCCCAGGTCACGACGATCACGGAGTTGTTGTAAACGGTGGGGTTGTTGAATACAGCCTGAATGATTTGCCGGGTCCAGTCCTCCCCCGAGCAGAGGGAACTGGCAGGGTGCTCGGTGCCAGCGTTTGGAGTCACAATCAGCACTTCGCCGATCGAGTTGTGCGTCCCGTTCTCCGCCGCAATCGCGTTGACTAGCGTATGCGGATTTCCAGTCCCCACAAACGGGTGCCAGAAATTCCCTCCCGCCCCGGTCATCGGGCAGGCGGTGCTACCCACCGACGAGAGTCCGCACAAATTCTTGATCCCGTTAGCGGCGACCCAGGTGTAGCCCGGAACGTCGAACGCGGCCCCCCAGATCTGGGCGATACGGCCCGCGGCGTTCAACTCACTAACCATGTCGGGAATATCCACGCCCGGACTACAACTCACAATCTGCAGGCTGGGGCTGGAGATCAGACATTGGCCTCCGTTGGGACTGTTCGAGTCAAAGCCCCAGGAATGGTTCTGACCGCCGGCCGTAATGCCAACAATCGCATTGTTCGCAGGTCCGCTCGACGCCGCGATGGTGTACAGGTGATTGGGATACGAGTCGCTCATCACGCTGGGGAAGAGGTTGTCCCACAACAGGTAGGTGTCCGCCAGAAGGGAGTAAATCGGCAAATCGTTCCGCGTGTACTGAGACAAGCTCTCAAAGCCGGCGCCGGTCGTTCCGAACTGGCCTTCGGCCAAGTCAAAATTGTTCATGACCCCGCCATAAACGGCGTAGTGCGCTGTGCCGTAGTCGTGGTTGAGGTCGAAGTGCCCGATATCGGGCAGATGGTAAGCCGTCGAGGTCTGGCCGTTACGGTGAATCACGCTCGTTGTCCCGCCTGACACGTTGGGATACCACCCAAAGTAATGGTTGAACGTCCGGTTCTCTTTGTAAATGATGATCCAGTACTTGACGTTCCCGATGGCGGTGCCCGTGCCGGTCAGGCTGATGGTCTGCGGAGATCCGGCGGCGTTGTCGGTGATGCTGACCGCCCCGGTGCGCGTCCCAGTGGCCGTGGGCGTGAACGTCACGCTGATGGCGCAGGAGGCGCCCGCCGCGACCGAACTGCCACAGGTATCGGTCTCGGCGAACTCGCCGCTGGCGGAGATGCTGGTGATGCTCAACGTCACGGTGCCCGTGTTAGTGAGCGTCGAAGACTGGGGCGCGCTGGCGGTGCCCACCTCCTGAAGGCCGAAACTCAGGCTCGAAGGCGACAGGCTCACGCCGGGCGCCTGCCCCGTGCCCGTGAGGCTGACGGTCTGCGGAGACCCGGCGGCGTTGTCAGCAATGCTGACCGCACCGGTGCGCGTCCCAGTGGCCGTGGGAGTGAACGTCACGCTGACGGCGCAGGAGGCGCCCGCCGCCACCGAACTGCCGCAGGTGTTAGTCTCGGCGAAGTCGCCGCTGGCGGTGATGCTGGTGATGCTCAACGTCCCATTGCCCGTGTTGGTGAGTGTCACCGACTGAGGCCCGCTGGTGGTGCCTATCGTCTGAGAGCCGAAAGTCAGGCTCGAAGGCGACAGGCCAACGACGGGCGCTTGCCCGGTGCCGGTCAGGCTGACGGTCTGCGGAGATCCGGCGGCATTGTCGGCGACAGTGACGGCACCGGTGCGGGTTCCGGTGGCCGTGGGAGTGAACGTCACGTTGATGGTGCAGGAGGCGCCCGCCGCGACCGAACTGCCACAGGTATCGGTCTCGGCGAAGTCGCCGCTAGCGGTGATGCTGGTTATGCCCAACGCCGCGTTGCCCGTGTTGGTGAGCGTCACGGACTGGGCCGCGCTGGTGGTGCCCACGCTCTGAAAGCCAAAATCCAGGCTCGGAGGCGACAGGTTCACGCCGGGCGCTTGCCCCGTGCCCGTGAGGCTGAGGGTCTGCGGAGATCCGGCGGCGTTGTCGGCAATGCTGACCGCCCCGACGCGCGTCCCCATGGCCGTGGGAGTGAACGTCACGCTGATGGCGCAGGAGGCGCCCGCCGCGACCGTACTTCCGCAAGTGTTGGTCTCGGCGAAGTCGCCGCTGGCGGAGATGCCGGTGATACTCAATGCCCCATTGCCCGTGTTGGTGAGCGTCACGGACTGGGGCGAGCTGGTGGTGCCCACCGGCTGAGAGCCGAAGCTCAAGCTCAAAGGCGACAGGCTCACGGCCGGCGCTTGCCCGGTGCCGGTCAGGCTGATCGTCTGCGGAGATCCGGCAGCGTTGTCGGCAATGCTGACCGCCCCGGTGCGCGTCCCAGTGGCCGTGGGAGTGAACGTCACGCTGATGGCGCAGGAGGCGCCCGCCGCGACCGAACTGCCACAGGTGTTGGTCTCGGCGAAATCGCCGCTGGCGGAGATGCCGGTGATACTCAATGCCCCATTGCCCGTGTTGGTGAGCGTCACGGACTGGGGCGCGCTGGTGGTGCCCACCATCTGACCGCCGAAAGCCAGGCTCGAGGGCGACAGGTTGACGAGGGGCTCCTGCCCCGTGCCCGTGAGGCTGATGGTCTGCGGAGATCCGGCGGCGTTGTCAGCAATGCTGACCGCCCCGGTGCGCGTCCCAGTGGCCGTGGGAGTGAACGTCACGTTGATGGTGCAGGAGGCGCCCGCCGCAACCGAACTGCCACAGGTATCGGTCTCAGCGAAGTCGCCGCTGGCGGAGATGCTGGTGACACTCAACGTCCCATTGCCCGTGTTGCTGAGTGTCACGGACTGGGCCGAGCTGGTGGTGCCCACCATCTGACCGCCGAAAGCTAGGCTCGAGGGCGACAGGCTCACGGAGGGCGCTTGCCCGGTGCCGGTCAGGCCGATGGTCTGCGGAGATCCGGCAGCGTTGTCAGTAATGCTGACCGCCCCGGTGCGCGTCCCGGTGGCCGTGGGAGTGAAAGTCACGCTGATGGTGCAGGAGGCGCCCGCCGCCACCGAACTGCCACAGGTGTTGGTCTCGGCGAAGTCGCCGCTGGCGGAGATGCTGGTGATACTCAACGCCCCATTGCCCGTGTTGGTGAGCGTTACCGACTGGGCCGAGCTGGTGGTGCCCACCATCTGACCGCCGAAAGCCAGGCTCGAGGGCGACAGGCTCACACCAGGCGCCTGCCCCGTGCCCGTGAGGCTGATGGTCTGCGGAGATCCGGCGGCGTTGTCGGCAATGCTGACCGCCCCGGTGCGCGTCCCAGTGGCCGTGGGGGTGAACGTCACGCTCATGGTGCAGGAGGCGCCCGCCGCCACCGAACTGCCACAGGTATCGGTCTCAGCGAAGTCGCCGCTGGCGGAGATGCTGGTGACACTCAACGTCCCATTGCCCGTGTTGCTGAGTGTCACAGACTGGGCCGAGCTGGTGGTGCCCACCATCTGACCGCCGAAAGCCAGGCTCGAGGGCAACAGGCTCACGGAGGGCGCTTGCCCGGTGCCGGTCAGGCCAATGGTCTGCGGAGATCCGGCAGCGTTGTCAGTAATGCTGACCGCCCCGGTGCGCGTCCCGGTGGCCGTGGGAGTGAACGTCACGCTGATGGTGCAGGAGGCGCCCGCCGCGACCGAACTGCCGCAGGTGTTCGTCTCGGCGAAATCGCCGCTGGCGGTGATGCTAGTGATGCTCAACGTTCCATTGCCCGTGTTGGTGAGCGTCGAAGACTGGGGCGCGCTGGTGGTTCCCACCATCTGACCGCCGAAAGCTAGGCTCGAGGGCGACAGGCTCACGGAGGGCGCCTGCCCGGTGCCCGTAAGGCTGACGGTCTGCGGAGATCCGGCGGCGTTGTCGGTGACGGTGACCGCCCCCGTGCGCGTCCCCATGGCCGTGGGGGTGAACGTCACGCTGATGGTGCAGCTCGCTCCGGCCAATACTGCGCCGCCGCAGGTGGTTGTCTCGGCGAAGTCGCCGCTAGCGGTGATGCTGCTGATACTTAACGATACATTGCCCGTGTTGGCGAGCGTCACGGACTGGGGCGCGCTGGAGGTGCCTACCTCCTGAAGGCCGAAACTCAGGCTAGAAGGCGACAGACTCACCACCGGCGCAGGAGGCGGCGTGCCCCCTTCACCGCCTCCACTGCCGCAACCGGCCAGCGCCAGCGCCACCACCGCCACTACTACGACCGCTGCAACTGTTTTCGTTTGCCTCATCCAGTTTCCAGGGTGTTGCCATTGCGACGCCTCTCTCCCACCGAGGGCGGCGCACTGAGTTTTAGACGCTTGGCCGTCCACACTAGTTGCGCATTTTACCAGCGTGGACCGATTCTTGTCACACTCCTCTCCTGGTTCCGTCCGGTAAGGATTCGGGCTCGGCCTAAGGATTCAGTCTGGGCCTTTTGACAAGGTCGTTCTAGGCAAAATCGGCATCGGCAAGTTGCGCCTTCCCTTCGTTCGGGGAGACAAGGCCGCTCGGCACCAATCCAAAACGATAGCGCTCGAACGCCGTTTCGAGCTTGGCGCATGCCGTGCCGCGCGCGGCCACCCCGGCCCGATTCCGGCATGGGTCCGGGACCGAATCGGTGCGGGGCGAGCCGGGGCGGGCTGAGGGGCGACATTTTCTTGACGCCGATCCCGCCGAGCGGAATCCACACTGCCAACAGGGCCTTCAACCAGGGCGGAGAAGTACTTGCTACATATTAACTCATGCGTACTACACGGCAGCCGAGGAACTCTCGAATGAAACTATTGAAACTTTTGCAACTTTTGAAACTATTTTTTTTATCTGCTGGAAATAAAGAAGTTGCGCGAAAATAAAATTTGCAGAAATTTGCGATTTTGGGAAAAGTGTGGCATTTTGCCCCACCGATTCCATTTTTCATAGGCCCCAAAAAATATCATAGATTCCGAAAACTTCGGCGACAGAATTCCTCAAGGAATTCACAGGCTGAGGCCTTCCCAGCGGCGTCCTTCGGCGTCATGCTCGATGAGGGTTCCCACGAACCAGGCACGGCGCGATCAGACGGCAACTTCGAGCCCCTCACGACCAACCGCCAGGGCGACCTGAAGGTCCAAGTAAACTTAATGCGGGGGGCGGGAATCGAACCCGCACAGCCCTTGCGGGCCGAGGGATTTTAAGTCCCTTGCGTCTACCAATTCCGCCACCCCCGCGCGTAGTGACATTATACTTGTCCTCGCATCGAAACAATAGAGAAGCGCGCCGAGCTTCGTGGAGCATGGCGCTGCGTCGGCAGCGCGTTTCCGTTGATGGGCTCATCCGTCCGCCGAGCGAAACAGATGTGCCGGCGCTGGCCGCGAAAACTGCGCCGGCTGGCGGCCAAGGCCAGTTTGAGCGCTTCAAGACCAGCCACGATTTCGACGGGACCGTGCGCAGCCCGCAATGGCCAAGGTAGAAGCGTCGGCGCTAGGCGGCAGGCCCGCCCGCGGCCGCTGTCGGTTACACGGCGGCGAGCTTCTTGGCGATTTCCTTCACGTAGTGCAAATCGAGTTTGCCGCTGCCGAGGAACGGGAGGGCATCAATGGGGAAGAAATTTTCTTTGCGCGGCAGCCACAGTCTAGGCAGGCCGGAATCGCGCAGTCGCTTCAGCAAATCATCAATGGGCGTGCCGAGCGCCGTGTGCAGCACGACCAGTTTCTCTCCCTTCTGTTCGTCGGGGATTGAAGTCACGACCAGTTTTGGCTCGACAGCGCCCAAGGCCTTGTGCAGCGCGTCTTCCACCTGGAGGTGCGGCACCATTTCGCCGGCGATTTTGGAGAAGCGCGAGAGCCGGTCGGTGATGGTGATGAATCCGTCTTCGTCGACGCGCGCGATGTCGCCCGTGACGTACCAACCGTCTTGCAGTATGACCTGGCGAGTTTTTTCCGGCTCGTTCAGATAGCCCATCATCACGCTCGGACCCTTGACGAGCAGCATGCCCTCGTGGTCCGGCCCGAGCTCAGCAAACGATTCCGGATTAACGACACGCACGGCGACTCCCGGAATCGGTTGGCCGACTGTGCCCGCTTTGTGACCGAGCTGTGTTTCGTCTGGCCCGGAATATCCCGGCGCGCCCGCCGCGACGACGGGAGAGAGTTCCGTGCAGCCGTAACCCTCAAACAAATCCTTGCCGAATTTTTCTTTGAAAGCCTGAGCGAGCTCCGGCTTCATCTTTTCCGCGCCTACGACGGCGAATCGGAGAGCAGCGAAGTCCCGGCGAGCGCAGACTTGCACGTACCTCCACGCAAACGTGGGCGTGCTGACCAAGAGCGTGACGCCGTACTTCTGGCACAGCTCGCCGACCTTGCGCGCTTCCAGCGGATTGGCGTGATAAACCGCGCCGAACCCGGAGAGCATGGGCAGCCAGAGCCCGACGGTGAAACCGAAGGAGTGGAAGAAAGGAAGAATCCCCAGCAAGCAATCGTTGCGATCGACGGCGATGGCCTGCTGAATACCCTCGACGTTGGAAACGATATTGCGATGGCTCAGCATCACGCCCTTGGGAATGCCGGTCGAGCCGCTGGAGAAAATTACCGTGGCGAGCGAATCCAGGCTTGCGTCGCGGGGCAAGAGCCAAGCGTGCAAGGCGAAGCGCGGCAACAGGCGCGCCGCCAGCGCATAAGCAATTTTCGCCGAGGAAGAGAAATCCTTCGCCGCGTCTTCGATCATCACCATCCCGGGATGGCGCGGAATCGAGAGCCGCTCGAGAAGCTTCTCGGAGGTGAAGATGGTTTTCATTTCGCAACGCTCAATGGCCGTGGCGATGGCCTCTGCCGAGGCGGTGTAGTTCAGGTTCACCGGAACACGGCCCGCCAGGCTGATGCCTATGTTTAAGAGGGCCGTGGGCACCGAGGGCGGCAAGAGAACTCCCACCATTTTTTCATCACGGCAGCGTTCAAGGATCATCCGGCGGAAAAGCATCGCGCCGACGAGAGTGCGGCCAAAGTTCAATCGTCGACCGGAAGAATCGGCCATGGCGAAGCGGTGCCAGTTGCGCCGCGCCGAGTCCAGGAAAAGTTCGGGCAGCGGGCGCTGGGTGGCATCGCGTCGCGCAAAGGCGTCGGCGCTCAGCGTCATGACGGCCTGGCGAACCTGGAAAGCGGTGGAATCGCCCGCCAGCGCCTTGCCCAGGGTTATTGTGACCGGATAAGGAATCCGGCGCGGCCACTTGAAAAAGAATTTCCCGCGCTCGTAGCTGAAGATGCTGCCCCAAACGCGGTCGAGGTGGATGGGAATGATGGGCACATCGAGCCCGCGCGTGATGCGCTCGAAGCCGTGGCGGAAACCGAGGAGATTTCCGGTGCGGCTGATGGCGCCTTCGGCAAAGATACAAACCAAATCCCCCTGCCGCAGCCCGGCCTGCGCCTCGCGCAGCGATTCCACCACCTTTCTCGGCGGATCGTTCTCCGCAATCGGAATCGCACCCATGAGTTTTGCCAGCCAGTGCACGCCGGAAGTTTCGTAAAAGTGACGGTACATCAAGAAACGAACGAAGCGCTGCGTACAGGCCCCGATCAGGAAAGGGTCAACATAGGAGATGTGATTGCACACCAGCAGCGCCGGACCGCGCTTGGGCAGGTTCTCCCCGCCGAGCACCCGGACGCGATAGAAAGTGTGAGCGAGCAACCAGAGACACAAACGGATGGTGAAGTCGGGCAGCACCGTCATAATGTAGGCTGTGGCGGCAAACGAAATCACCGCCATCACCAGCAGGATTTCGTTGGGCTGTAGATTCGCGGGCCCGGAGAGCAGATTAAACAGACCCGCGCCGAGAACCACGCCGGTGAAGGTGAGAACGTTGGAGGTGGCGATAACGCGGCCCTTGGAATGTTCACCAGCGCGCGCTTGCAGGAATGACTGGAGAGGGATGATAAAAATCCCGCCGGAAAATCCGATCAGGAAGTGCCCGGCGATGGCGTGTGCAAAAGAGTGGTGAGCGAAATAGAGGTAGACGCCGAAGATACCCAGTCCGACTGACCCGATCGGAACCAGTCCCAGTTCCACCTGGTCTCCCGAAAGCTTACCAGCGATGAAGGCGCCCAACGCGATTCCTACCGAAACCGAAGCCGTCAGGTAGCTGATGCCCGTGGCACTCAAATGGAGCAGATCATGACCGTAGCCGATGACGTTCTGGAGATAGACGGCGCCCAGGAACCAGAAATAGGCGATGGCCAAGACTGTCTGGAAGAGCGCACGCGAAGCCCGGATTTCTGCGAAGTCGTGCCAGAATTCCCCCGCGAGGTTGAGGCGGAATTTTTCGCCCCGGCTGATCGGCGGCACTTTCGTGACGCCCACGGCCAGCAGCAATCCGGTCAGAGCCGTTCCGACCAGGATCGCCACGGGGATGTAGTTGGCCGGCCGGAAGTAGTCGAACAGGAAGCCGGCGGCCACCGGCCCGAGGACGATCATGCTGTAGACCGTCAGTTGCATCAGGCCGTTGGCGCGCGAAAGGTCTTCGTCCGGAAATATCTGGGGCAAGATGCCTTCCTTGGCCGGGTCGAGGAACGCGGCGTGAATGCCGAGCAAGAGGAGGGCGCCCAGCATGGCGTTGATGTGGCCGATGAACATCGCATAAGTGGCGAATGTCAGGATTACCGCCTCAATGATCTTCAACGAGATGATGACGTGGCGCTTTGAAAAACGGTCTGCGACTTGACCCGCGTACGAAGAGAGAAAAATGTAGGGCAAGACGTATAGTGCTGTGCCCCACCCAATGACTCGGGAGCGCGCCGCCTGATTAGTGAGGGTGGCTGCGGCGTAGAAGAAGAGGGTTTGCTTAAAGGTGTTGTCGTCAAAAACCGCCAGCGCCTGGGCAGCGAGGAGATTCGCAAATCCAGGCCGTTTCAAAACTCGAGAATATCCTTGAGCTGGGGCGGACATTGCTTTGTATCAGTAGCGTCTCTGCGGACTCGGCGCTCAGAAAAGACTCAACACGGAGGGCACTGAGACGCTCCGTGTTCTCTTTGCTACTAATCCCGAACTTCTGCTCGGCGCGCGAAGAATTGTCTTTCGCTCGCCACTTGCCACTTTGGCCAAGTTTGGCTGCGGCCACGGGCCGGGCTGCGTTAAAGCCTGGGGAAGCCCGGAGAGCACAGAGGCCCTCGTTATCGCTGCGGCCAGGCCGCACTATACGACATGTTATCCGAACTTCCTAGCGGGCGGCTAAGTACGAGATCAGCCGACGGACCCGTCCACCGAAGGCCAACCAACAGTATCATTGCACATCGTTGCCACCTCGGCGAGACAGGTTAACGGGAAAGTTGCAGACGGGCTACATAGGGCATGACAGTTTCGGAAGTGTCACAACGCTGAGTTGGGAGTAGAATTGCACTCAAGCCGGGCATGGGTAGCCCAGATCCCAGGCCGCGCTTTCTTATAGGTCGAATCCGCATGGACGTCCGCATCAGTAAAGAGAGTGAGGTCCCGCTTCGTCACCAGGTCGCAGAGCAAATCATCTTGCTGATTGCGACCGACAAGTTGAAACCCGGCGAGGCTTTGCCCAGCGTGCGCGAGTTGGCGCGGCGGCTGAAAATCCACCACAACACAGTCAGTGAAGCTTATCAGGACCTGGTGCGCCGCCATTGGGCGGTGAGTCGGCGCGGCAGCCATCTGGTGGTGATTCAACCGTCCGAAGGGTCCCCCGGAGTTGAGGTGCGTCGAGACCTGGATGACTTGATCAATCAAACGATTGAGATGGCTCGACGACATGGCTATTCACTGCAAGCGCTTCGCGAAGCAGTACGGCGGCGCTTGCTAGCCCAGCCACCCGACCACATTCTGGTGGTGGAGGAGGAGCCGGGGCTGCGGCAATTGTTGGAAGCAGAGATTCGAGAAGTCGTGCGCTGGCCTGTGGCCGGGTGCTCGAGGGCGGACTTGGCAAGCCATCCCGGCCTTGTAATCGGCGGGCTGGTGGCAACACCGCAGTATGCGGTCGCAGACACGGAACCACTCGCGCCGAAGGATCGTCCCGGAGTCCCCATCGCTTTCTGCGCCGCGGACGAACACGTGAATCTGGTCCGCAAGTTGCGCGATCCGTCCGTGATTGCGGTCGTGTCGGTCAGCCAGCTTTTCCTTCAGACGGCGCAAGGATTCTTGGCCCCCGCCGTCGGGCGCCGGCACACGCTCGCCCTGTACCGCCTGCCGCTCGAAAGCCCGGGTGTACTGCGCGGCGCCGACGTGGTTTTCTGCGACTCCATCGCCATGCGGCAGGTTAAGCATTCGAATCGCATCCACTATCGCCTGGCGGCGAGCGGGTCTCTGGATTATCTTTCCAACGCTATGGAGTCTTACCAGAAGGAGCAAGGAGGCAGGAGACAGAAGACAGAAGTCAGGATAAAGGCTAAGAGTTGAGAGTTAAGAGTCAAAGCGTAAGTCCGCGAACATCTTTCGACTTTCGGTTCTGAACTCTTAACTCTTAACTCTCAACTTCTGTGGAGGTTTTCGTGGTCCGACTCGAGTCGCTGGTGGAGTTTCAGAATCATTCCGGCAAATGGCTGCGTGGCATGATTCACCGTCCTGCCACGAGTTCGCCGCGCACGCGCGTGCCGGGTGTGGTTTTCTTCCATGGCTTCACTGGCGACCGCATGGAGTCGCATTGGATGTTCGTGAAGTGCGCGCGCGCCTTGGCCAAAGCGGGCATCGCCTCGCTGCGATTTGACTTTTACGGCTCCGGCGAGTCGGAAGGAGAATTTCGCGAGGTGACGCTCGACGGCGAGATCGCTGACGCCCGAGCCGCGATCGAGTTCTTTCGGCGGTGGGTTGCAATTGACCCGGCGCGCACCGGGCTTCTTGGGATGTCGATGGGCGGCGCCGTTGCCGCGTGCGTTGCGGCGCCGACCCGCGTACGGGCGCTGGTGTTGTGGTCGGCGCTAGCGCATCCCGCCCACCTGCGCACTCTGGCGGAAATCAAGACGGTTTCTGTCGCGGGCAGCGATGAAGACCGGGACTATGGCGGACACCTTGTGTCGCAGCGCTTTCTCCACGATATCGAAAAGGTTGAGCCATTAAAATCAATTGCCCGCTTCAAGCAGCCCACTCTGATCATTCATCCGGAAAAAGATGAACACCTCCCTCTCTCCCACCCGGAGGATTATTTGCAGGCGGCGGGCAGCGTTACGAAAGAGAAAGTGATCATTCCCGGCGCGGACCACACGTTCACGTCGGTCGAGTGGGAACGCGAAGTGATCGAACGCACGGTGGAGTGGTTTCGCAAGTACTTGTAGGAGCAATTCATGAATTGCCCCTGAGGGCGGATCGTAAGGAGAGTTTCCGAATGACATCTTCCAATCGCACGCTTTGCTCGATGGCCATTCGCCATCTGATGAATGGTTTGGTGTTGGTTTCTCTGGTGGGCACAGTGACCTTGCTGCCGCGGCCTCTGAAGGGAGCCGATTGGTCCACCCTTTTCACGGCTCAAGATGTTCACAAGTATCTCTCAACTGGAGAGGGCCGGGCGGAGGCTTTGAAGTTCTGCCGCCGGATGGGTATTTCCAAGGTCTATATCGAGGTTTTCCGCGACGGATATCAGGCCGACTCCGACATTCTGAAGACATCGCGCGATGAGTTTCGTCGAGCCGGCCTGAAGGTTTCGGGGTGTGTCACCACGACAGGGCTCGGCAAGCCTTCTACCGGCTGGAACGTCGTGGCGTGTTACACCAACCGCGCGAACCGCTCTCGCCTGGCGAAGATCTTCCAATCGGCGGCTGAGATCTTCGATGAAATCATGATCGACGATTTTTTCTTCACCGATTGCGAGTGCTCGGAATGTGCCGCGGCAAGAGGCGGGATGAGCTGGCGGGAGTATCGGAAGAATTTGATGCTCCAAGTCAGCCGCGACTCCGTGCTGGGGCCGGCGCGGGCGGCGAATCCCAACGTGAAGATTATTCTGAAATATCCCCAGTGGTATGACAAATTCCAAGACCGCGGCTATTCGGTCGCGGAGGAGTCGGCGCTATACGACCGGGTCTGGGTCGGCACCGAGCTCCGCGATCCGAGCTCGGATGAATGGGGACACACCCAGCAGTATCGCGGCTTCTTTCTGTATCGCTGGCTCACGGACGTGGCGGGAACAAAGAACGGCGGCGGTTGGTTCGATCCCTACGGGACCGATCCTACTTTTTACCTCGACCAGGCCTACGTGACACTGTTGGCGGGCGCTCCGGAGACTTTTCTCTTTCACTACGGCGCGCTCGCTTCAGAATATCCCGCCCAGGCCGAAGCCCTCGCTGCGGAGCGTCCTAAACTCGACAACCTGGGAAAGCTGATCACAGGGTGGCACGGAATCCCCGCCTATAAGCCGCCCTCGAGCGATCCGGGCGACGAAGCTTATCTGTTTGACCAGATTGGGATGCTGGCCATACCGCTTCAGCCGACCTCGCACTTTCCCCAGGACGCGCCCGCCGCCATTTTTGCAGCTCATGCGCTCGAGGATGCAGAGTTTGTTCCCAAGCTGGTGCGCTTCTTGAATGCCGGGCACACCGCTCTGGTGAGTGAAGGCCTGGCCCATCTGTTGGACGGCGACCCTCGCTTGCCCGCGCCAGACTCGATCAGTCTCGCGAAGGGCGAGCTGTTCAAGACTGTCCGCGAAGGCAGCGGCACACTTGATGTTTTTTCTGATGCCCTTCCTCACCTGACCTATGTGGACGCCCAAAACAAAACCCAATCACTCACGCCAAAGCTGCGCGCCGCATTGGCATCACTGCGGAGCGCTGTGGCGGGCTTCGAAGTGACTTCTCCCGACGCGCCGCCGCGCGTGGCGGTGTTTCCGATCGGCTCACGCGTAGCGGTCGCGAACTTTACCGAGTTTCCTGTCGCGTGCCATCTCGCCATTCCCGGCTCCAGCGGAAAAGCGTTTCATCAGGTGTTCGCCGCCTCAGGCGCATCGCTGGAGGAAGATGCGGCCACGCTGGGATTGCCACCGCACGGGCTGCTGGTGGTTGAATGAACCGCCCCCGGTGGTGGGCCAGCTTCCGAGTGGCCGACCACTCGCTCCGGTAACGGTCCAAATTTCCCGGGTGCTTATCGAACACCTGACCGATGCTCGCACACATGGCGTCAGTTGCGTGCTGGTGGAAGACCAATAGTTCTGGGCGCGGACTCGCAGCCGTAAGTTTGTTGAACAACCGGCTGCTGTGCCCTTCAGCGCAAGTTGTCCACGAGATAGAGCTCAGATGAAAGCCGAGGAGACGGATATGCGAAGTACTTGAGGTCGGGCGTCACAACAACTGTTGTTCCTACCTCGGCTTCTGCTTTGAACCGTTTCCACACTTCTCGATGGCCGCTGGCCAAGTCCACCAAGGTGAGCACAAGTTCCCCGCCGGTCGGTTCGACTACCAGCAACGATCTTCCGCCATTGGTGAAACGGACCGGGTACTCTGGGTCGAGCACCCCTTTCACAGCGACCGGCGGGCTCCCACCCACACGATAGAGGGAAATGCCTCCTCGCTCCTCCCGTAGTGCCACCGTTTCCCCGTCGGGCGAAAGGACCGGAAATGAATTACGGCCGTTGGCCTTCACCAGGATTGGAGGTCCGCTCGCCACCCGCTGAGTGTAAACGTTCCAGTCATTTTGGAGGGTCTGCCCCTCGTAAGCAATCTGGCGGCCGTCGTCGGACCAGACCGCGTGGTTGAAGGAGACTAGTCCGGGCGTGGGCAGCTCCTCCGTCTCCCCCAGCTCGATGGGCTGAAGCAGCAGCTTGCGGTCTCTTCGATTACACGCGACAGTCAACTTGCCGTCAGGCGAGATGGTCGCATCGCCAAGGCCCAGGCGGACCGCTGCCGAGCCATCCGTGCGCCGGTAATAGGCCAAATTGTCACCCGCTGTGTAAATAGAGACTTCTCCCTCTTCATTAAAGCTGATCAAGCGCCCGTCGGAAGAGATCGCAGTGGGAATTGTGTCGTCAAGCCAGGAATAGGGGTGCTCTGCCCGATCGCCAGGGAACAGACCCAGCAACTGACTACTCCAGGTGTCATGGGACAAGAGCACGCGCCCGTCCCTGGCAATGTCGTGCAGACGCACGGAGGGCAGCATCAACAAGGTTCTTTCCTTGCCCGAAAGCGTCACGGCATAAATCGCGCTGGCCCAACCCCCAGAGCCGGTGGCTCCTCCAAACCACACTTCCTTCCCATCCGGTCTCCAGGCCAATCCTTCGAGACTCGTCCGCTGCTGGGAGAGCACCGTTCGCTTGCCGCTGAGATCCACTAACTCAATCGCACCTAGGTCATCACCAAAAACTGGGTGGTTCTCGAAGGCGATCAAGCTACCGTCCGGAGAAAATCTGGGGTGACCGAACCAGCCGGCCTTCTGCTCGCACAGCAGATGTCCGGGCGGATACTCCAGCCGGGCTCCGTCCGGCGAGTAGATCGATACCACCAACTGCTTTCCGTCGGGACTCCAATCGGCATAAGCGACGTGCCCTGCCAAAGCGCGGGGCGCTCCTCCGGCCAGGCTCACCGTCGCCAGAGTCCCCCCGCAATCCATAAGGAAGACGGTTTCGCATCCCTGCAAAACTGCCAACTCGTCAGAAGAAGAGACCGATGCAATCGCTCCTGACGCTATTCCCAAGGGCCGCGACTCCGGACTGCCCACTCGCGCGGTGGCCACCTGCGGAGGCTCGCCCTCCCATTTGCCGCTGTACATGATGGTTTGTCCGTCGTGGGAGAAGCGCGCCGCCTGGAGGATGCCCTCACGAAAGGTAACCGTGGTGTAGTGAACCTGAGGCTGAGCGTGCCTGGTTAGAAAAAATGCGCCGCCGGCAACCAGCGCGATGAGTGCTACCAAGGCCCAGGGCAGGATTCTTGCTGCCGTTTTCGACGCCACGGGCGCCGCCTGGGCCACAAGCTGGGAAGCCGCGATCCACTTCAGCTCCAGCCTCACGTCGTGGACCGCCTGGAAACGCTCATCCGGGTTCTTCGCCAGGCACGTTGTCACCACGTGCTCGAAGGCCGGCGGCGTGAGCGACTGAATGGCCGAGATCGGCTCCGGGTCCTTTTCCAGAATCGCGCTGGCCACGCTGGCTTGGCTCTTGCCCTCAAACGGCCGTTTGCCGGTTGCCATTTCGTACAGGACCACGCCTAGCGCAAACAGGTCGGATCGCGCGTCGGCGTTCTTACCCTCAATTTGCTCCGGCGACATATACTGGACAGTGCCCATCACCGTGCCCGCCCTGGTGAGAGGTGGACCGGGACCGGGTCCGCTCACGGTGGGGGCAGCCGATAATACCGGCGCGTTCGATGGCCCTGCCTCCCAGTCCGCCGCCGTGGCCTTCGCCAACCCAAAGTCCATCAGCTTGACGCCGCTTTGGGTCAGCATAATGTTGCCCGGCTTCAGATCGCGGTGAACAATTCCCGCCCGATGCGCCACCTCCAGCGCCTCGCTGACCTCCATTCCAATCTTCAGGATCTCCTTCAACGGCAGCGCACCCTTTTTCAATCGCTCTGCCAGCGACTCTCCCTGCAAATACTCCATCACCAAAAAGTCGACGCGGTCTTGGTGCCCAACGTCGTGCAGGGTACAGATGCGGGGATGATTCAGCGACGAAATGGCCCGGGCCTCACGCTCGAAGCGCTCCTTCAGATCCGGATTGGATGAGAGATGCAGCGGCAGGACCTTGATCGCCACGTCGCGCCCCAGCCGCGTATCCCGGGCGCGATAGACCTCTCCCATGCCGCCCGCGCCGATGGCGGATTTGATCTCGTACGGGCCGAGCTTGGTGCCGACGTTTAGTGGCATGGGTGCAAGTGGATTGTACAGGAGATGGATGCGCTCTAGTCAACAGCAGCGAAAAAGGGCGTGTCGTCCGCCCGTCCAGTTCAGTGAACGTATGGGTCAGACGTAAATGCGGGTCGCCCTCATCACATTCTGGCGATCGTGCCCGGATGACGGCGTACCCGGAAACTTCCACGGTTCCGGTACGCAGCGGTCTTCAGGAATCCGCCTGGGGAAACGCCCTATTGGAAATCTGACCGACAGCCCTGGTCTCTTTTCTGTTCCGGGATTTCGAGTCGTCTGATATTCTCGGAAGCCGCCTTCGGCGAAACGATGCGCAAACCCCACTCAACAGTGACAGTACTTCTGCTGATCGGCCTGTCTGCGGCTGTTGGTTCGCTCTCTGCCCAAGAGACAGGGCGGGCGAAAACCGAATCGACGACGGCCGCCGCGCCTGCCCAATCAACGGCTCGGCCGCGTGCAACCCACACCCACAAGTTTTGGGACGAAGAAAATGTGGCGCTGTTCACCGGCGTGGCGCTGGCGCGGGGCTTTGACTACAGTTCGACCCAACATTTCCGCGAGCGCCGCGTGAACGAAGTTCTCCTGACCAACTCCATTGTAGATAACAAGCCGCTCTTTGCCGGAATCGAGCTCGCCGGCACCGCGGTGTCAGTCGCCGTCTCTTACTGGTGCCACCACAAGGGCCATCACCGAGCCGAGCGATGGGTGTCGATTGTTCACGTCGGCGTCGGCACTTTTGGTGACATCCGCAACTACGGTCTGTCAAACCTGAACCGCCCGGGAAAGCAGTAGGCACCGAGCAGAACGCAGCTTGCGGGGATGCCTGCGCCCGCATCTTGCCCATCTTGACTTCCCACGCATCACTGGGCACAATTTCCGCAGTCCCGTGCATCTGGTGGCGGCCGGTTCGGGCAGGGCGCTCGCGTCCATGTGCTCGCTCTCTATCTCTGAGGTGAAGTGAATATGCGAAAGGTCAGTGCAAGCTTGCAGCTTCGCGGATTGTTGTTGGTCGGTGGCCTCGCCTTGGCGCTCTCCAGCATTGCGGTGCTCCATCGGTCCTATGGTCAGGGCGCAAGTGAAAACCCACCCGCAGCGCCTCCTGTAGCGCCTGTTCAGCCGGTGACGGAAGAATACTTCGGCACACAGGTGGTTGACCCCTACCGGTACATGGAAAACCTGAAGGACCCCGCAGTTTCCGACTGGTTCAAGAAGCAGAACGATTACACGCGCGCTCAATTGGCGGCCATTCCAGGACGGGCCGCGCTTCTGGCCAAAATCAAGCAGCTTGATGAATCGGCTCCGTCGCGCGTGTTTGACGTGCATCGCCTTCCCAGCGGCCGCTACTTCTACCAGAAGCGTCTCGCTTCCGAGGACATTGCGAAGATTTACATGCGCGATGGCTTGGCGGGCGATGAGAAAATGCTCGTGGACCCTGCGAAGTTCGCCAAAACCGGTGGCCCCCATTTTGCCATCGATTACTACGCTCCCTCGCTCGACGGCCGCTACGTGGCTTTTGGCGCGTCCCCGGCCGGCTCAGAGGACGCAGTGCTGCGTGTTGTGGATGCAGCCACCGGGAAGGAAACGGGCGACGTCATCGACCGAGCGCAGTTTGGAAGTCCAGCGTGGCTGCCGGATGGTCGTTCGTTCGCATACAACCGGCTTCAAAAGCTAGCGCCGGATGCGGCGCCCACCGACCGTTATCTCAAGAGCCGCGCTTACCTGCACGTGCTGGGCGCGAACCCGGACAAGGACCCGCTGGTCTTCGGCTTCGAAGTCTCTCCCACAGTTGCAGTGAAGGCGGAAGACATCCCGTTCGTCGGCGTCGTGCCGGAGTCGCCGTATGCGCTCGGTGTGATCGCGCACGGAGTCCAAAACGAGTTGACGATGTATGCCGCGCCGCTCGATTCGTTGGGCAAGGCGGACATTCCCTGGAAAAAGATTTGCGACGTTGATGACGACGTGACCGAATTCGACGTTCACGGCGACGAAATCTATCTTTTGTCGCACAAGGATGCCTCGCGATTCAAAGTGCTTCACACCAAGCTCTCGGACCCCAACGTCGCTCAGGCGGAGGTGATCGTGCCGGCCAGCGGAACCGTGATTGGCAACCTCGCTGCCGCCCAAGACGCGCTCTACGTGCAGGAGCTCGACGGCGGCGTCGGGCGCTTGGTGCGCGTGCCCTATGGCGCCAGCCCCGAGCCGGTCGCGCTGCCTTTCGACGGCACCGTCGCGCTCGCGGCAACGGACCAGCGCGTGCCCGGGACTCTTCTGGAAATGGCCGCGTGGACGAAGGCCAACAAGATATACGCCTACGATCCCCAATCCAAGCGAGTCACAGACACCCAGCTTCAGCCCATCGGCCCTTACGACGATCCCAAGGATCTGGAATCTGTGGAAGTGAAAGTGAGGAGTTACGATGGCACGATGGTGCCGCTCTCCATCATTCACAAGCGGGGCTTCCGGCTGGACGGCTCGCATCCTACGCTGCTGCGCGGCTACGGCGCTTACGGCATCACCGAAGATCCGGAATTCGATCCGAAGCGAATTCCCTGGTTTGACCTCGGCGGCGTGGTTGCCGTCGCGCATGTGCGCGGCGGAGGCGAACACGGTGAAGACTGGCACTTGGCGGGCAAAGGACTGAACAAGCAGAATACCTGGAAGGATTTCATTGCCTGCGGAGAGTACCTGATTGCGCATCGCTACACGGACGCCGCGCATCTGGGCGCGCTGGGCGGCAGCGCGGGAGGCATCACCATTGGCCGCTCCATCACCGAGCGGCCGGATCTGTTCGCGGCGGCGATTGACGCGGTGCCGGCGTCCGACATGGTGCGCTTCGAGTTCACTGAGAACGGCCCGCCGAACATTCCGGAATTTGGCACGGTGAAGACCGAAGAAGGCTTCAAGGGACTCTACGCCATGAGCGCCTATCACCATGTGGTGGATGGAACGAAGTATCCGGCGGTCATGGTGACCACGGGCTTCAACGATCCGCGCGTCATCTCGTGGGAGCCGGGGAAAATGGCGGCGCGCTTGCAGGCCGCCACCGCGAGCGGCAAGCCGATCCTGCTGCGCGTGGACTATGAAGCAGGCCACGGATTCGGCTCCACCAAAACGCAGCGCCAGGAAGAACTGGCTGACGAGTTCAGCTTCCTGCTCTGGCAATTCGGCGTGCCGGGATTCCAACCAGGCAAATAGCAACCCGCAACAGGAAGCGTGCGCAGCACTGAGTTTCGACACAGCGGTTTCGATGGCGAGCCGTGTGCGGTGAACTCCCACAACTCCACACCGGTCAATCATTGCAATTTTACGGTTTGCTGGGCGTTGGCTGGGGCGCCTCGTTCTTCTCGAGGCGGAAGCCGATTGGAAAACTCCCCACCGTCACTGGCAGTTTGCCCATGAATGGAATCTCGCCAAAGATGGCGCGGACCATGGCGGTTTCGGCACCGGGATAATACTCATAGGCTAGCGCGTAGCTCGGCAATTCAGGGATGTAGTTCAGAAGGTACGGGCTGCCGAAGAGCGCGAACACGAACGTGCCTTTGTGTTGGGCCAGAGCGTGCAGGAGATTCTGCTGGACATCGTCCAGGCCGATTGCGCCTTTGTAGGACGCAATGCGAATCGAGCACGAGACGACGATGGTCTTATACGAGCCGGCGAGCTCGCGAATCAGCGCCGCTTCGCTGGCGGAAATCGAGGGCGAGACCCAGGCATAAACCGTTTTCGGATGGCGCTTCATAAACTCGGAACGAAAAATGGCGCCCGCGTAGCCGGGGTTTTCCTGATCGCTGGCGTCCACAAAATTTACCAGCAGCACTTGGTCGTCGTCGTTCAAATGTAGCGGCAGCACCTTCTGGTCGTCCTTCACCAGCGTCAACGCATGCTCGATGATCTCCTGCGATTTCTGCTGCGCGGCAGGGCTGCCCACCAGAGTGTCAATCTGATCCAGACCCGATTTCCGTGGGGCGCTCAGTCCCGCCCACGCTTTCGCCGCGAGCAGGCGCCGCACCGACTGGTCGATGCGCTCGATGGTGATCTCGCCGCTCTTCACCGCGGCCTGGAGCGCCGCAAACGCGCCCGGAAGATCGACTGGTTCGAGAGCCACGTCGGCGCCCGCCTTGATGGCCATCACCGGCGATTGAGTCGCGCCGAAGTTTGAAGTGATGGCGTGCATGGGAAGAGCGTCGGTGAAGACCAAGCCTTGGAAGCCGAGGTCCCTGCGCAAGAGGTCAGTGGTGATAGCGCCCGAAAGTGACGCCGGAACTCCGGGCGATTTCTCGAACTGCGAAAGGTAAATGTGCGCGGTCATCACCGCTCCCACACCCGATTTCATCGCGGCCTCGAACGGCGGAAGCTCGATCTGGTCGAGACGCGCGCGATCGAAGTTGAGCACCGGCAGCTCAAGGTGTGAATCCACGCTCGTGTCGCCGTGCCCGGGAAAATGTTTAGCGGTGGCGATGACGCCCGCTTCCTGCGAGCCTTTCACATAGGCTGCGCCAAACTCGCCCACTCGCTGCGGGTTTTCGCCGAAGGATCGGATGTTGATGATGGGATTGGCGGGGTTATCGTTGACGTCCACCACGGGATAGAAGTTCACGTTCACCCCGATCGCTTTGGCCTCTTGCGCTGTAAAACTGGCGGCGTCGTACGCATACTGAGGATCGCCTGTGGCGCCGATGGCCATGCCGCGCGGAAATCGCGTGGCGCCTTCGAATTGATAGCCGGCGCCGCCTTCGAAGTCCGCCGTAATGAGCAGCGGAGTATTGGCGAGCGCTTGCATGCGGCCGATCAAGAGCGCGCCCGAGGCCGGATTGCCTCCCGAATAGCCTTCCATGTGGTAGCCGCCCACGTGATACTTCTCGATATTCTCTTTGACCTTCTGAAATTCATCGCTATCCAGATTAGTGAATTTGCCGGAGGCAACGGGGAACATTAGCTGCCCAATCTTCTCGTCCAGCGTCATGCCCGTCAGAGTTTTGTCCACCCATTTTTGTTGGGCAGGGCTCAATGTCAACTGCGCGGAAGCTGGCGTTGAAGCAACCGCAAGCGAGGCAACAATAAGAATTCGCAGTCCTGTCATCAGCGTGTCCATTGCAACCTGCTTGTCCTTTGTCCGTTGTGTGATTACCGTGGGTGAACGCAAAAAATCGGCCAATGACCAAGGACAAATGACAAAGGACGTTTTCTAAACAGTCTTCGTCACAATCTTGAGCGACCTCGGCTTGTCCGGGTCGAGACCTTTCACCTTGGCGAGTGAAGCGGCGAAAAGTTGCCCCGGAACGATATACGGAATCGGCGAATAAATTTCCGGCATCAGTCCTGGGACGCGGATGGTGTGTACCTCCCGCGGCAGTCGCGCTGTATCGGAGGAAATCACCAACGTATCGGCGCGCAGCCTTTTCAGCCCACCGATCAGTTTCTTGAGATCGGCAAAGGTCTTCCCCTCTGGCATAATCATCAACACGGGAAAATCGCGCTCGATCAGGGCGATTGGGCCGTGCAGGAAATCGGCGGAGGAGAATCGCTCCGAGACCACGTAGCAGGTCTCCATCAGCTTCAAGGCCAGCTCGTAGGCGTTGGCATAGTTGATCCCCCGCGCCACCACGGCACACTGGCGCATGTAGCGATATCGTTCGGCCAGCGCCTGAATCTCACCCGCGAGATTCAGTGCCTGTTTCACCCGCCCCGGAATTTCGCCGACCCTCGCCAGAGTAATGTGACGGCCCAGCGCCGAGGCCAGAAGATACAGAAGCAGGAGTTGGCCGGTGTAGGTTTTGGTGGCGGCGACGGAGTGCTGTCTTCCGGCGCGCACGAGAAAGAGCTCGTCCACCAAGCCGGCCATCGTGGAGCGCGCCTCGTTGGTGATTCCCAGCGTGACCGCGCCCTCCCGCCGCGCCGCCTTCAGAACCAGATTGATGTCGGTCCCCTCGCCGGACTGGGAAATGCCTACCACCAAGGCATCGCGAAAATCCAGGCGGGCGTGATAGAGCGTGTGGATGGAAGGCGCGGCGAGAGAAACCGGGATTCCCGTGGTCAATTCGATCAGGTATCGTCCGAAAAGCGCGGCGTTGTCGGAAGTCCCGCGCGCCACCAGCACGACCAAGCGGAAATTTCGGCCGCGAGCGAAGCGTTCAAATTCCCGCGCGTGCTCGCGTTCGGCGCGGAAGGTCCGCTCCAGCGCTTGGGGCTGCTCGAAGATTTCTTGCATCATCAGAGACATAATGAGGCTCTGACATTGTAACGCTGCGACGAAGGGCCACAGGCGTTCTTTGCGTAACCATCCGCCTTCATCGCAAGGGATAGCGACCGAGCGCCTGAAGGATTCTCCGTTCCACGATTCTTTCCGCAGTATTGAGCCGCAGCAAGCGCGCCGTCACGCCGCCTATTGGTGTGCGCGGCTCGATGAACTCCCCATCGATCTCGAAATGGTCAGACCACCGGTCTTGTCGAGGGTTGAACAGTCGAACGACCTTGCCAGTCTGAGTTTCGACAGATGCGACATCGGTTCCCTTTCGCCGATTACAGAGCACGCACGCATACGCCAAGTTATCGAGTTCAGAAGAGCCACCGTGCTTGCGGCTTAGCGCGTGGTCAACCTGATGCGGAAAGCCGGCGTCATCTTCATGGATGAGGCAGTATTCGCAGCGATAATCCGCGCGACGCGCAACTTCGGTACGGAGTAGTTCGTTGATCTCACTTGCCACGAGAGAGGATTTGGCGGGCCTTCGCCTTGGCCATTCTCAGGATGTGTTCTAGCTCCATGAAGTGGCCCAGTTCCGCCTGCTCTTCGGGTGATAAGCGGCCTGCCTTCTCGAGTTCCATCAATTCGGCGACCCTCTGTTGAGTTTCGGGTGAAGGCCGAAAATCGGCCACGGCTTCAGGGGTGGTGCCGGCGGCGATAAAGTCGATAATCTCGATATATGCGGGACTGGCCAAGCCCATTTCTATTAAATCATACACCAAATCCGTTGAATATTCCGCGCGACACTGAAAAACCCCTTCGCTGCAGGGCCAGCTCCGCCCTACTTTGAATCCGCCATTCGTCGCGCCATGGCGAGCGCGCCTTCCACCGGCTGCTTGCGAAGCAACATTACCCGAGCGTGGCGAGCGTAATGGCGCACCGATGAAAAAAATCCTTCGCGAATCGACGTGCTGGCATTGAATACTCCGCCCGCGCAGACCACCGTAAATTCGCGTCGCCTCCAATCCATACGTTCGATCAGAGCACGCGCCAACTCCGACAGCTCAAGAGAAGCAATGTCCAGTATCAATCGAGCCCTGAGATCTTTTCGGCGCGCCGCGCGGAGCACGACAGGAAAGAGTGCGGCGATCTCGCTGGGCGAAAGCTGTTTCGGAATGATCTCCGTAATATCTCCAAGATTCAGGGTCTGGCAAATCATCTTCCCAAGGACGGTGTGATCACCACGCCCATCATGATCGCGCAGAGCCGCCGCAATGGCTTGTCGCCCGATCTCGTAGCCCGACCCTAAATCATCGTAAGGAATGCCCCAGCCGCCCGAGCGAAGCACGCGGTTATTGTCGGGATCTTGCGCATAAGCGATCGAGCCCGTTCCCGAAATCACCATCATGCCCGGCTCGTTGCCGATCGCCGCGTGGAGCGCAATCGCAGCGTCCGACGTCAGCAAGTGACACCGCGCGGGAATGGAACGCTGCAACCAGGCGAGGATTCGGGCGTGCACCGGAGGCCGGTCGACGCCCGCCAAGCCAACCACAATCGCCTGCATAGTAGCGCCGGCCTTCAGAGCCTGCCCTGAGCGCAACGAAGGGCCGGCACCTGCCGGGCTAAAGCCCGGCGCTACGGGGCCTCGGCGGTTGGAGACCGCCGCCACAGCCGCATTCGCCGCCCGCAGGATTTCGCGTGCGCACGCCTCGAATCCGACTTTCAGTGGATTTGACGGGCCGGCGACGGCCTTCGCCAGCACTTTCCCGCGCTCATTCGCCAGCCACGCGGTGGTGTGAGTTCCGCCGCCGTCGATGCCCAGAATCATCTGCATACAAGTGGCAAGTGGTCCCGCTTGGCGGGAGCGAGTGGCAAGAAAAACGGCGGCCAGTGTTCGGGTTCTGATCTCGCGTGAGGCGAACTGCGCCGCAGACAACTGGCAGTTTCTCGCAATCCTAAATCCAAAATCTAAAATCCAAAATTTACTCGTGCACCGCCACCACCTGAAGCACTTCCTCCATGGTGGTCCAGCCGTTCTTGAGCAGCCACACGGAATAATCTTTCAGCGTCTTCATGCCATTGCGCACGGCGGCCTCGGTGATTTCCTCCGTCTTCCCGCCTGAGGCGACGAGTTTCCGCAGCTCGCCGTTCATGCGCAGCACTTCGTACACGCCGACGCGGCCCTTGAAGCCGGTCCCAGAGCATTTCTCGCAGCCCTTGTGGCGATAGAAGGTGGTGGATGGGTCATAGGGCAGCCCCATGTATTTCATGGATATCTCGTCGGGCGTATAGGGGTCTTTGCAGGCCTGGCAGAGCCGCCGGGTCAGCCGCTGCGCCATCACTCCGATCGTGGAACTCGACATCAAGAACGGTTCAACGCCCATCTCGCCCAAGCGGACGAACGCTCCGGCGGCATCGTTGGTGTGCAGCGTGGTGAACACCAGGTGACCGGTCAGCGCGGCTTCGACGGCGATATGCGCGGTTTCCTTGTCTCGCGTTTCGCCCACCAGAATGATGTCCGGATCCTGGCGCAGGAAGGCCCGCAGAATGCGGGCGAAGTCCAGCCCGATTTCCTTGTGGGCCTGGACCTGGTTGATGCGCGGCAAATCGTATTCGATGGGATCTTCGGCGGTAGAAATATTCACGTCCGGCGCATTCAACTCCGCCAGCGCGCTGTAGAGCGATGTGGTTTTGCCGGAACCGGTGGGGCCCGTCACGTAGATGATTCCGTAAGGCTGAGAAATCATGTCGCGGACCTGCTCGAGCGCGTCCGGCAGGAGGATCAGCTTGTCGAGCCCGAGCAAGGTGTTCGACTTGTCGAGAATACGCATGCAGATCTTCTCGCCCCATTTGGACGGAATGGTGGAAACGCGGAAATCAATGGGACGCTCGTCCATGCGCACGCTGATGCGGCCGTCCTGCGGCAGCCGCTTTTCCGCGATATCGAGCTTGGAGAGGATTTTCAGCCGCGAAATCAGCCCCATCTGGATTTTCTTGGGGAGCAGCTGGACCTGTTGGAGCGCTCCATCTATGCGGAACCGGACCGCCACTTCTTTTTCCTGCGGCTCGATGTGAATGTCGCTGGCGCCCTTCTTGATGGCCAGCGCCAAGACGTTATTGGCCAAGCGAATGATGGGCGCATCCTCGGCGGACTTGGAGAGATCGGTAACGCTCTCCACGGCTTGCTGCGAAGTGTCCACCTCGAGCGACTTCAGCGCCTCGCTTTGCAGCAGTTCGAGCGCGTTTTCCGCGCTGTCGAGTATTCCCGCATTTTTCGCGGCTTCCACCACCTTGAAGGCAGCGCCCGCCTGCGCTGCAGCCGCTCGCTGCTCCTTGGCCTTTTTGTCCTCCTCTTTTTTCAAGAGCGCGGCGTAGGTGGTGCTCATGAAGCGCCTGAAATCGTCTTCCGAGGTCACCACGGGCTCAATCATCACGCCCTTGATCAGGCGCCGAACGTCGTCCAGCGCCACCAGGTTGTTCGGGTTCACCATGGCCAGCGAGAGCCGGTTGTTGGCAAAGCTCACGGGCAACACTTTGTGCTGCTGCATGACTTGAGTAGGGAGAAGTAAAAGCACTCGCTCGTCAAATTGCAGCTTGTTCAGATTAATGTATTCAATGCCGCCTCGCTGATTGAGATCTTCCAGGCGCTCGGCCAACACGCGGCTGAGCGCCAGGCCGATTTTCGGATGAGCCAACATTAGTTCGTCAAAATCAGCCATCTCCAGCACGCCGCACGTGGTCGGCTGCGTGGCCAACACGGTTGCCGTTCGCGACTTTCCGGTGAGCAGCGCCATTTCGCCGAAACAGGCGCCGGCCTTGAGCTCTGTGATCAGAAAGTCGATTCCCGTGTTCGGGTCTTTCTTGCGGATCTCCACGTGGCCTTCGTTGATGAAGAACATCGAATCGCCGGGCCCGCCCTCCTTGACGATGGCCTGCATGGGCGGGAATTCTCGACGCTTCAAGCGCCGCTCGATCGCCAGACATTCTTCGTTCGAGAGCTGGCTGAACAACTGGATTTTCTGGAGATAATGCGGCTTGTCCACGGCGGGCGTGGGTGGCGCAGGCGGCGCAGGTGATGCAGTTGTAACGGCGGTCTCTGACCGCCGGATTTCTTCTCGTCGATCAGAGATCGACGCTACAGCCGGAGCGGGCGGCGGGGGCGCGGGAACCGCCATGGCCTCAGTTGCCCCAGTTGGCGAAACGGCGCTCGCTGGACTGACGACCGCGGGACTCACTGGCGGCGAAGGCGGCGCAGCGGGAGCCACCGGAACGGGCGGAGCAGCCGGAGGCGGCAATTCGGCCACGGCCACTGGACTTGTCCCGATGGGTGGGATTGTGGCTGCGGTCTCGGACCGCCGAGTCCCTCCGTCGGAGCTCGGCATTATCCCGCCCTGTGGCACAGAGGCCGCGGCCAGTGGCGGAGTCGCAGCCGGAGCGGCAGGGCTTGTGCTTGCCGAAGCCGCGTTCCCGCCAGGACTCGACGGCGCGGGCGGGTTCGCTGCGGAAACCGCCACCGGAGCCGCGACGGCTGGGTTTCCGTCACCCGCGACCTTGGCAGGGACCGTGGCGGAAGCCGCAGAAGGCGGCGCGGCCAGCGAAGGCGGCGCGACGGAAGGTGGAATCGGCGGAGCCGCTTTGGCCTGCGCAATCACCCCGGGCCTGAACGGCGCCGGCTCTGCCGTTCCGTCCGCAGGCTGAAGTTTAGAGCCGCGCCCCGTGGCCTTCTCCGGCTCAACCACAGTCACGTTCTTGCACTTTGAGCACTTCAGTTGGAGAGTTGGACCTGGAATTCGATGCCGGTCGGTCAACGGCGCGCCGCAAAACTTGCACTCGAGAATCATGCCTGCCCCACGTACTAGAAACTAGAAACTGGAAAATAGAAACTGGAATCTCGAAAATCGAAAGTCGGGCTCCAATACCGAAACCTTAGCTTGCCATCTCGGCTCACGAGTTTCGAATTTCCATTTTCGAGTTTCGAACTGTCCGTGTCTGTTTTCCTGACGAAAAACCAAATTATACACCGCCTCTCGTCTCGCTGCGGACGGAATTTAGCTGGCGCAAAAGTCTGAATGCCGATGCCACGAAATCCTCGCTTACCATCGCCGGCAGGCGTATGAGATTATAAATATATCTTCGCGTTACTCGTCACCGCCATTATACCTGCCACGCGCCACTTACCACACATGCGCTTTTCAATCGGCAATCGAAAATCGCCAATCGAAAATCGGCAATTTCGCCGCCACCCCCTCGCCGCTGTCCTCTCGAAACACCTCATGCGGGTTAGCCCTCGCCCACAACGCCCGCCCAAGCATTAGCTGTAAGCCGTCAGCATCAGTCCAGTGCCGTTCCAACTTAATGCGGCGGTGAATTCAGTTCCGGTCCTGCCCAGCGTCAGACGGTACTTGACTTACGCGGATTAGGCGCAACAAGTTGGAACGGCACTAGTTGCGAGATTTTGCGCGACATTTGGCTTTGAACCTTAGAAGTGGCTTCGTTCCAAAAGCAGTTTTATTTGTTTTCAACAACATACCAGTTGCAATAGCCTCCGCAAGATTTGGCTTTGAACCTAAAAAATGGCTTCGTTCCAAAGGCATTTGTGTTTGTTTTCAACAACATGGTGGCTTTGAACCTCATTTTTAACATCTTTTTTTCGCTCAGCTCTCTCCGCTAAGGTTAACGTGCTCATTCTAAAAGACATTCCAGTTTCGTTTCGCCTCCAGTTGTGTCGGATCGCCTCAAGTGCACTTTCCGGCCGATAGGTCGGTGAGATTTGCTGGCCGAACCTCTCGAAAAGCCCTGCGACGCCGCCTGCCCCGGCCGCTAGGAGTTTCTCCGGCAGACGGCGGGCATACTTGCCGTGCTTCAGCGCGTTGAGGGAAGAGCGGGCCTTGCCGGCTGGAGTTCGCGGACCGGTACATCTCTGGGCATTACTTCGATTGGCTGCCAGGAAGGCGAGGGTTCGGACGGGTGACTTGCGTAAGCACACAAAAACCTCCTTGCCGCGTACGCTCCGAACACCCCGTTCCGATGACCAGCTAGCTTTAGATATAGGATACTAAGATGGGGGTTGCTTGTCAAGGACTAAATTCGACGATGATGAATAAAGATCCTGGGCGCTTCCGACCGCCCCTTGGTGTTGTGACACTCCAGAAACTGTCACGCCACCTGTGGCGCACCTCGGCACCAACGGCTACCCTCGCTGGCGTGCAGGCGAACGCGCTGGCCGGAAATCGACTGGTTATTTGCAATCGCCAGTGATAGCATCCGGCTAAATAAGCCCACCAGGGGATGCACACGTGGACGTTGTCTGGCTGCTGATCGCTCTCGCCGCAGCGGGAATCATCTTGGCTCTTCCAATCCTCGTGCTCGTGCAAGCGGTCAATACTCGCCGCCTGGCCAAGCAAACCCAGCAACGATTGCAGGAACCGATCGCGCGTGTTACCGCCCTCGAAACACAAATTGCGAGCGTAATCAAGCTTGTTTCCCGAGTGTATGACCTTGAGCGGGAAGTCGAGCGCCTAAAAGGCTCAGCCAGAACCGCCGAACCGACTGTCGCGGTGCCCGAGCCAGTGGCGCCTCCGCGACCGATAGCACCTCCAGTCGAGCCCGGCGGAGCTCCGCTTGACTCAGCGGCGCCGCCAGGAGCGGTTCCGTTCTTTCCACCTCTGCCATCCGCGGTACCCGTGGTTTCCGCGCCGCCAATTTCGTCAGTCGCTGCTTATGAATCCAAGGCTCCGATTGCATCCGAGGGGCTGGGAGCGTTCGTTCCTCCTCCGCCCAGGCCTGCTTCCGTCCCGCCGCAAGCGGCGGCTGCGTTCTCCGTGAGTCCGAAATCTCTCCTGAGTGTCGAAGAGGCTCTGGGCACCAACTGGCTGAACAAGCTGGGTGTGATCATCCTGGTGATTGGCGTCGCGCTGTTCCTGGCGTATGAATTGAAGGCGCTGGGGCCGGCCGGAAAAATTCTGGTGGGCTTCGCGGTGAGCGGCGTGATGTTGGGCGCGGGCATTTTCTTTGAGCAGCAAGAACGCTGGCGCATTCTCGCCCGCGCCGGCATGGGCGGCGGCTGGGCGCTGCTCTACTTCACCACTTACGCGATGAACCACATTCGCGCCGCCCGAATCCTTGACTCGGAATCATTGGATCTCTTTTTGCTCCTGATTGTGGCTGCGGCCATGGTGGCGCACACTCTGCGCTACCACTCAAGAGTTGTAACCGGGCTCGCCTTTCTGCTCGCGTTCTCGACCATCAACATCAGCCATGGAACTGCCACCAGTCTGATCGCCAGCGCTATTCTCGTGCTGGCCTTCGCTGTCACCGTAGTCCGCCGGCGATGGTTTGACTTGGAGGTGTTGGGCATCCTCGCCGTGTTTTTCAATCACTTCTATTGGCTGCGTCCCATCATCGAGCCCATGGGCTCGCACCATCACCCTTTCCCCGAGCTTGTGCCCAGCACCGCCCTTTTGATTTCCTACTGGCTGATTTTCAGGTTCTCCTACATTTTCCGGCGCATCGATGCGCCCGAGGAAGAGAACGTCTCAACCGTCGCCGCTCTTCTCAACACGTTTCTGTTTCACTACGTCATTAAATACCAGTCCGTCCATCCGGAGTTGGCGTTTTGGTTTCTCCTGAGCGTGGGTTCGGTCGAGCTTGTGCTGGGCCAGCTTCCGGTCACTCGCCGTCGTCGAACGGCCTTTGTCATTCTTTCCACCATCGGCGTCACGTTGCTCGTCGCGGCCTTCCCATTCCGCTATTCCGGCGGACGATTGTCGGTCCTTTGGCTCATGGAGGCCGAAGCCTTCTTCCTGGCAGGCGTATTCACGCGCGAGATCCTCTTCCGCTGGCTCGGGATCCTGGCCCAGGTGCTGGTGGCCGGGCACATGCTTTTCGTCGACGCCCGCCACCTCTTCGACCTGCGCGACGCGCGGGGCATCGACTTCAGCGACCCACGGCGGGCTCTCGTGTTTGCCCTCGCCGCCTTGATTCTTTTTGTTAACGCGCATTGGGTGCCGCGCCGATGGCCTGACTTGCTTCAATACGATTTTGAGAAGAAGTATTTCCGATTCCAATCTTACGTCGCTGGCCTCGTAGCAGTCGCCGGGATTTGGGCACTGTGCACCGAGCCGTGGCTGGCAGTCGGATTCGGAGCCATCGCGCTGGCGCTGGCCATCGCGGGCTCTCGCCTGAAAATCGAGGAACTCTCCGCCCAGGCAAACTGCTTTGCTTTGCTCGCCTTTCTGCGCGCGATCTTTGCCAACTTCGCGGTGGTGGAAGTTTCGTATTTCGACCTGCGAGCCGTCAGCACGATCGCTCTCGTCGCGGCACTTCTGTATCTCACCTCGCGATGGATCGGCTTTCCCGATGCGGCGCGCGCCTTTCGAATTCCCCAAGCCTTCACCTGGACTGCGACCTTTGTCATTTCGCTGCTCGTGTGGTATCAGCTCGCGCCCACCAGCGTCGCGTTGGGCTGGGCCTTGCTCGGTCTGGTGCTGTTTGAGCTGGGTTTCGCGCGGCGCTCGGGTTCTTTGCGTCTCCAGAGTTATCTGCTGTTTCTCTCCGGTTTCTTTCGCATCTTTTTCGTCAATTTCAACGCGCCCGTTTCGCCCGGCGAGTTGAGCCCGCCCCTTTACACCGCGCTGCCTCTTGCCGCTCTGTTCTATTACGTGTACTGGCGGCTGGCCGGCCGGTCCGATGAGTTCCTGCGCTCCGAGTCAAGAATGCGAGCCGGCGATTTCCACTGCTACCTCGGAACCATCACCCTGGCCGCGGTGATGCGTTTTGAATTGAACCTCGATTGGATTGCGGCAGCCTGGGCGGCGTTGGTTCTGTTGTTTGTCTTGATTGCCTGGGAATACAACCGGCGGATTTTCCTGCATCAGGCTCTCTTGCTCGCTGCCGGAGTATTCTTCCGCACCGTTCTCCACAACTTCTATCAGCGCAGCTATTTCCCTGCGCCCTCCGTGTTGTCCGGACGATGGATGACGGTCGGGACCTCGATTGTCTGCCTGTTCCTGGCGCTTCTTGTGGGCCGCCGCCTCAGGCTTAAGCCTGCGGAAGGCGCGGCCGCCGAGCGCGGCGGTTTCAGAAGAGCGCTGGCGACCCTCAATCGGAATCCACACCAGGCTTTCTTTTTCGTTTCGTTCATTTTGCTTACGGTCTTGCTTTACCTCGAGCTGAAGAGTTACGGCATGAGCACGGTGGCCTGGGGCGCGGAAGCGGTGGCCGTGTTTCTATTTGCGCTCAAGCTGAAAGAACGCAGTTTCCGGCTGAGCGCTCTGGCGCTGCTCCTGATCTGCGTGGGCAAGATTGTTTTCGTAGACGTTTGGGGCCTGACGCCACGCGACCGCTATCTCACTTTCATCGTGCTGGGCGTGGCGCTGCTATCCGTATCTTTTCTCTATACCCGGTATCGAGAGGTCTTGCGGGCGTACTTATGAAACGGTGGATTGCGTTTACCTTCGTCTTCGTGCTTGTTGCCGCGGCGCTCATAGAGAGTGAACGGCAAAAAATCGCCGCGCCCGTCGGCCCGGAGGCCGTGCTTTCTTTGGTTGCTGACACCGAGCGCGAACTGACGCGCTTGCCGGTCGCATTCACCCGCCTTTCCGATGAGGATGAAATCAAAATCGGAGACGACCTCGCCAAGTTTTACTTGAGCGAGGAACGGTTTAAGAAAGAGGACTCCAAGTCCAAGATCGTACAAGCCTACGTGGAGGGGGTCGGTGCGCGCGTGGCGGGTCGCGCCCACCGGAAGCAGCTCTACAAATTTCATTACATTTCGGATCCCAACTTCGTCAATGCATTCGCGCTTCCGGGCGGGCACGTCTTTATCGGCAGCGGGCTGATCGCGCTCATGGTCAGCGAAGATGAGCTGGCCAGCATCCTTGGGCACGAGGTGGAGCACATCGACCATTACCATTGCATCGAGAGGGCCCAAACGGAAGCGACACTGCGCAAAGTGCCGATGGGTGAGTTCTTCGCGATCCCGGTGGAGGTCTTCGAGGCTGGTTACAGCAAGACGCAAGAGCTTGAAGCCGACCGCGAAGGGACTCGTCTGGCCGTAAAAGCGGGATATTCCCCGTTGGGCGCGGTTCGGATATTCCAGACATTCGACCAGCTTTACCACCAGCAGCAGGCCCGGGCCCAAACCCCACAGGAAGAACTCTCCCATATCGCTCTCGAAACTTTAGAGGGATATTTCCGTTCCCACCCGCTTCCTTCCGAGCGGATCGCCCAAATCCAAACGATGATCTCCGACGAGCACTGGGAGAATCTGACCAACGAGCAGCCGCTGGCCGTGGCCTATGTCTTCTTGACCGAGCGCGCCGAAAAGGCGCTTGCGGCCAAGAAATATGCGGGTGGTGAAAGTGCCGCCGCGAAGTCTCTTGCGCTTCGGCCGGACCAACCCGACGCGCTGGAGGTTCTCGCCGCAGCTCAGTTCGCTCAAACGAAATTCCCCGAGGCGCGTGAAAATTACCGGAAGCTCATCGATCGATCGCCCTCAGATGCGGGCGACTTCGCTAAATTTGCCGCTGCAATCGCCGCCGACGCCTTAGCGGCCGAACACTTTGACCAGGCGGGGAAGTTCGCTTCGGCCTTGCTTCAGCTCCAACCTAACAACTCGATGGCACTCGTTCTTCTGGCCGAGGCGCAACTGGCAACAGCGGACTACGCCGGCTCCGAGGCGACCTATCGGAAACTCAAGAACCTTTATCCAAGCGAAGCCACCGATGTCGTCAACTATGCGAAGTCTCTGGCGGAAAAATCCATGGCGGCGCATCGATATCAACAGGCAGCCGGCGTTTCGGCGTATTGGCTGGCCATCGACCCCAAGCAGGAAGAAGCGCGCAGAACTCAGGCAGACGCCGAACTGGCGCTGGGCAACTTCGCGGGCGCCGCTAAGGCGGATCGAGCCCTCCTCGACCTCACACCCAAAGATCGCGAGGTCGATATCCACGTGGTGTGGAGCTACGCCGACGCTTTAAGCGCCACCGGGGACCCCAAGGCCGCCGTCAGGCAATTCCAAAGTTTTGTGGCTCAGCCCAGGAAGTCGGTGCCGGCTTTGGATGCTCAAATCAATGTCGAGTGGGCAGGTTTGGCGCTGATGGCGGGGAACAGCGTTCCTGCCCAGCAAATGGCGGCGAGCGCCACGCTCGGCGCGCAGGCCACCGTCGCGCCCGAAGTCTTGGAGCGATTGGGATGGTGGTATTACCGCGCGGGACGTTATCCGGAAGCGGAGACCTTGCTGCGGAGCCTAGCCGCGCAACGCTCTGACAACGTGCAATTGCAATACGATCTTGGCTGGGTTGAACTGGAACAAAGTAAGGCAGACTCTGCGGTCGTGCGATTTGGCATTCCCGCCGACCAGACCGTTTCCGGTGCGCAATGGAACACCCCTGCCATGGGCCGTGCGATTGCTCGGTGGTATTCGCACCGCGCCGACGACGCCTTGAAGGACTACGCATCGGCGGTCCAACTTGAGCCGCGATGGATGAATGAGCGAATGGTCCGAGCCTTCTATTCGCCTCGCGTCGCCAAAAGCGTGGCGGAAATGCAAGCCGAGCAAGCCAAGCGCCTACAGGCGAAGCAGAGCGGCGGCCCGGCGGTTTCAGTGCGGCCGTAATAAGGACGTAGGGCCAATCCCGCCCGGCGGGACCGGCCTGGGGGCGGGGTCCCCAGTCCGCGAGGCGGACCCGGCCCTACCGATGCCGCGCGTCGGCGCGACAATCCGATTTACAATCCTCAAAGGCGAACGATACAATAGATTTTTCGTTGGTGCTGCCGGGCGGGCGCGCAAAGCCACAGAGCCTGCGCCGTTCGCTGCGCTCAGGGCAAGCTCTGATCCGGCTGGGTGGGGGAAGGGGCCGAAAGGCGGGCTGGTCGGGCCGCAGGGCCGGAAAGCGCGCGCTGCGTTACCTCTTGACGAAAGACCAATGCCGAGCGATTCATGAACAACAACATTGCCATCTATCCTGGCTCGTTTGATCCCATCACCAACGGCCACCTCGATTTGATCGAGCGGGGCAGCCGCCTCTTCGGGCATTTGATTGTCGCGGTGCTAATCAATCTCGAAAAGGAGCCGCTCTTCAGCGTGGACGAGCGGGTGGAGATGCTGAGCGAGGCGGCGGCCCACCTGAAAAACGTTTCTGTCGAGACTTTCAGCGGGCTGTTGGTGGACTACGCCAAGCGAAAGAACGCGAGCGCCATCCTGCGCGGAATTCGGGCCTTCTCCGATTACGAATACGAATTCCAGATGGCACTCATGAACCGCAAGCTATCGCCGAGCCTGGAGACAATTTTCTTGATGCCAGCGGAATCTTACACCTACGTCAGCTCGCGGCTGGTGCGCGAGATTTTCCGTCTGGGCGGTTCGGTGCGGGACCTGGTGCCGCCGGTGGTGGAGGAACGGCTGCGGCGAAAATCGCAAGGGATTAGGGATTAGGGATTAGGGATTAGGGATTAGGAATTAGGAATTAGGGATTAGGAATTAGGGATTAGGAATTAGGGATTAGGAATTAGGAATTGGGAATTGGGAATGAGCGGAAAGGACCATGGCGGTCCGAGTATTCTTCAAGCCTCGTCTATGGGCTCGCCGGGATTCACCGCCTTAGTCCCTAGCCCCTAATTCCTAATCCCTAATTCCTTATTCCTTCTCTTGATTATGCAATTCTCCGAACGCGTATCGCGAATCTCCGTGTCGGCGACGGCGGCCGTCGTGATGAAGGCGGAGAGACTGAGGGCGAGCGGCGTCAATCTGGTGGATTTTGGCGTCGGCGAGCCCGATTTCCCCACGCCCGAGAACGTCAAGAACGCGGCATTGCAGGCTCTCCAACAGAATTTTACCAAGTACACAGCGCCGGGCGGGACCCGCGAACTGAAGCAAGCCATCGTGGAGCGCCACGCCAGCGATTTTGGATCGGACTATTCGCCGGAAGAATGCCTGGCGACCATTGGCGGCAAGCACGCGCTATTCGAGGCTGTAGCGGCCACCATCAATCCCGGCGACGAAGTGATTCTCCCTGTTCCTTACTGGGTTTCTTTCCTCGACATTATCCATTACGCAGGCGGCCGGGCCGTGTTACTCGAAACGCGCGAGGAGGAGAGCTTCGTCGTTCGCGCCGATGCGGCGGAGAAGTTCATCACGCCGAAAACGAGAATGATCATCGTCAACTCGCCGTGCAATCCAACCGGCACGGTGGTCCCGCACCAGGAGCTGGAGAAGCTTTTGGCGCTGGCCGTGGAGCGCGGGATGGTGGTGTTGTCTGACGAGACCTATTCCCATTTTACTTATGACGGCCGCAAGCCTTTTTCCCTGGGGGTTTCGAAAAATCGGGACAACCTGATCCTGATCGGCTCGCTCTCCAAAACCTACGCGATGACCGGTTGGCGCGTGGGTTATGCGCTGGGCCCGGCGAAGCTCATCGCCAACATGGTGAAGCTCCAGAGCCACTCCACCTCGAACCCGACTTCTTTCGCGCAGCAGGGAGCCATCGAGGCATTGCGCGGACCGCAGGATTCGGTGCAGCAAATGCTCGCCGAATATCACCGCCGCCGGGATCGGATGGTGGAGGGCCTTCGCGCCATTCCCGGAATCCAGTGCGTGAACCCGAAGGGCGCGTTCTACGTCTATCCGAATGTTGGAAGTTACCTAAGGAAGAACGGCCTCGCGGACGCCACCGTTCTGGCAGATCGGCTCCTGGAAGAAGCTCACGTAGCCGTGGTCCCAGGGCCGGGCTTCGGGACCAACGATCACGTCCGCCTGAGCTACGCAACTTCCATGGAGCAGATCGATGAAGGCCTGAGACGGCTGAAGGAATTCTTCGCCAAACACTGAGCACCATGCCCAAACTCGATTGCCCACTCCAGCTCTCTCCGGTGTTGAAGCCAAAAATATGGGGACGGCCAAACTTGAAGCCCCTCTTCGTTTCTCCCGAGATTGGGGCCGGGGCTTCTGCTTCCGGCGCTCGCACGAAATCCGCAACTCGCGAAAACCTGTTGATTGGCGAAGTGTGGATCACGGATGACCAGTCGAGATTCCTCAACGGCCCGGTTGCGAATCTTACGCTGGCCGAAGCTTCAAGAAAGTATGGGCCTGAGCTCCACGGCAGCGGCTGGAAGGAGCCGCGATTTCCCCTCCTTGCAAAATACATTTTTACGAGTGATTGGCTCTCGGTTCAGGTCCATCCTGACGACGACTACGCGAGCGAGCACGACCCGGGCAATCTTGGAAAATGCGAGATGTGGTACTTCGTCGACGCCGATCGGCGCGCCGCTGTTTTGATGGGGCTCAAGCGGCACGTGAACAAAGAAGCGTTAAGGGCCGCTTTCGAAAAAGGAATTTCGCGCCAGCTCTTGCACCAATTCCGCCCACGAGCGGGCGAGGCCGTGTTCGTTCCGCCCGGACTGGTTCACGCCCTCGGGCCCGGACTGGTTCTTTTCGAAGTCGAGGAGAACTCGGATCTCACTTATCGGCTCGACGATTTCGGCCGGGTTGGACTGGATGGCAAGCCTCGGCCGCTCCACCTCGAGAAAGGGCTGGCGGTCACTCGCCTCGACGCGCCGCCGCTCAGAAACTTGCCGCGGCTCAAGTTTCGCGAACCCTATGGCTGGAGCCGCTACGTGCTGGCTTGCCGGTATTTTGCGCTCGAAGAACTGACGGTCCAGAAACCCGCGACGTGGGAAGGTTCGCCCGAGCGCGTTGAACTGTTTTCCCTGCTCGAAGGCGAGGGCCGGGTGGAAACGGACGCTGGCTGGATGGGATATCATGGCGGAGATACATGGTTGATTCCCCCCGCCACCGGTCGCTACAGGCTGGTGCCGGCAACAAGAACTCGGCTGCTGAAGTTTTACGTTCCGGATCCGGAAAAAGATTGCCGCCGGCTACTCTTGCAGCGCGGCGTGCCGCGCGAGAAAATCGAGAGGGTTTGCTTTAACTAACAAAGCGCATTGCTTCTCCCGCTCTGCGGGATCAGCATGACATCAAGGCGCTCGCGGCGCCGAAGGGCGAGACTGAACTCCATCATCAGCATGAATCTCGATCCCAAGAAAGCTGGCATTCGCCATCGACGAGCTCCCGGCTCCGACCCGCACCTCACGGTCCGCGCCTCCGCCTTTGACCATGCGTACGCCGTGATTATGGCCGGGGGCAGCGGCACGCGTTTTTGGCCTGTCAGCCGCCGCAAACATCCCAAGCAGTTGTTGCGGCTTTTCGGCGAGACTACGCTGCTCGAGCAGACCGTCGCGCGCATCGAAAAAGTGATTCCGCCCGAGCGAACTTACGTGTTCACGAGTGAACTGGTGCGCGACGCCATCATTCGGCTGCTGCCGCGCGTCCCGAAGGAGCAGATCGTGGGTGAGCCGGCGGCCCGAAACACCGCGCCGACGATTGGGCTGGCGGCCCATGAGATCCTGGCTCGCGACCCGGACGGGCTGATGGTCGTGCTGCCCTCAGACCACGTGGTGAGGAAGCCCGCAGATTTTCGGCGCGCCCTGCGCGCGGCGTGCCGATGGGCTTCCGCCGAGGGTCGTTCCGTGATTCTCGGCATCAAACCGACTCGCCCCGACACTGGATTCGGGTACGTCCGCTTCGGGCCGCAAGCGGGCACGGTGGACGGAGAGGCGATTCACCATGTGAAGAAATTCACGGAAAAGCCGCCGGCACGGCTGGCGCGACGATATCTGGCGTCTGGAGAATACGCCTGGAACAGCGGCATGTTCATCTGGCAGGCTTCCACGTTGCTCGCCAACCTCGAACGCTTCCAGCCGCGCATGGCCAAGCTGCTGGCGCAAATTGCCCGGGCCGGCGGCGTGCGAGCCCGCACGGCTTTCCGACGGCTCTTTCCACGCCTCGAAAAGATTTCCGTCGATTACGCGCTGATGCAGCAGATCCCTGAAGTCTACGGCATCGCGGCCGACATCGGATGGAGCGATGTGGGGAGTTGGGCAGTGGCCTACGACTTGCAGCCGAAGGACAAAGACGCGAACGTGCAGCCGCGCGACGCTGTCGCGGTCAATTCGAGGGGGAATATAGTCGTTTCCCCGCGAAAGACGGTGGTGACCGTGGACGTTCGCGACTTGGTGATCGTGGAAACAGATGACGTGCTGCTGGTTTCGAGTCGCGAACACTCGCAGGACGTCGGCAAAGCTGTCGAGAGGCTTGAAGAGCAGGGACGAAGGGAACTGCTGTAGGCAATAGGGAGTAGGGAACAGGGAGTTGGGAGTCGGGAATCAAGACGAATTCATCTTGTCTGTTCCCTACTCCCCACTCCCGACTCCCTTGTTCCGGACCAAGCCATGGAAAGAATCAAATTTGGGACGGACGGCTGGCGAGGACTCATCGCCGATGACTTCACCTTCGCCAATGTGCGTCGCGTCGCCGCTGCTGTCGCCGCGTATGTTCGCGCGGAGGGCAAACCGTCGCGCGGTCTGGTGGTGGGATATGACACCCGATTCCTTTCGGCGCAATCGGCGCGCGCGGCCGCAGAAGCGGTGGCCGCGCTCGGAGTGCCGGTCGCGCTGGCGGATCGCGCTACGCCCACGCCCGCGCTGAGCTATGCCGTGGCCGAACGAAAGGCCGCCGGCGGCATCATGATTACGGCCAGCCACAATCCTTATCGCTGGAATGGCCTGAAGTTCAAAGCGCCTTACGGAGGATCGGCAGAGCCGGCGATTGTTCGCCGCATCGAAGTCCACCTTCGCAAACTGGACCGGTCCGGCCGCCCGGCTTTTCTGGGCAAGGCGGCGCGCGTCGCAACCGCAGATTTGATTGCCCCATATTTGGAACGACTGAGAAAGCTGGTGAACCTCGAGCGAATCCGAGCCTCAGGCCGCAAGTTTGTGATCGATCCCATGTACGGCGCGGCTCAAGGCTGCCTGGCCAGGCTGTTTGACGAGATGGGCGTGAGCTACAAGGAAATCCACGCCCAGCATGATCCTCTTTTCCCCGGCCTCAATCCCGAGCCCATCGAGCCTCATGTCTCCGACCTGCGCCACGCTGTGGTGAGCGGCCATTTCGACGCGGGTTTCGCCACCGACGGCGATGCGGACCGAGTCGGGGCTATCGATCGCAACGGAACATTTGTCGACTCTCACAAGATATTTTCCATTTTGCTCAAACATCTGGCGGAAGACCGGAAGTTGCGCGGAGAGGTGGTGAAAACCATTTCGACCACGTCCATGATTGATAAGCTCGCCGCCAAATACGATTTGCCCCTTCACGTCACGCCGGTCGGGTTCAAATACATTTGCGCACTCATGCTGACCCGCGACGTGTTGATTGGCGGCGAAGAAAGCGGCGGCATCGGCATCAAAGGCCACCTGCCGGAGCGGGACGGAATGCTGAACTCGCTGCTGCTCGCGGAGGTGATCGCGGAACGCAATCGCACTCTGGGAGAGCTCGTCGAAGAACTTCAGGAAGAGTTCGGCCCGCACTATTACGGGCGCGTGGACCTCGAAGTCGCGATGAAGACAGCGCACGCACTCGTCCGGCGCGCCAAAGGCTTCCTGGGGAGACGAATCGCGGGACTCAAGGTGACAGATATCAATGATATGGACGGCGTGAAAATGACGCTGGGCGATTCGGCTTGGCTGATGGTCCGCGCTTCAGGCACCGAAAACATCCTCCGGCTGTACGCCGAAGCGCCGTCGCGCGAACAAGTGAATGACTTGCTGGAGGCGATGGCGAAGTTGGCGCAGCAACAAAGCAGAAAGCAGAAGGCAGAAAGCAGAAGGCAGTAGACGCAACACAACTGCCCTCATTCAACTGGTTTTTGGCCGGCGAACCCGATTCTTGGGTGGGACCAAGGCTGGACTCGATTCCTCAGTTGCTCTCGCTGGGGGCAAGGCTTTGCGGACGGCGTCCAGGACGCCGTTCACGAATTCGGCGGAGCCTTCTCCGGAAAAGCGACGAGCAATCTCCAGGGCTTCGTTAATCACCACGGCCGCAGGAGTTTCCGGGTGGTGACGCAGCTCGAAGAGCGCCAGGCGCAGCACATTGCGGTCGATAGCCGCCATTCGCTCCAGGCGCCAGTGCTCCGCGTGCTCGCGCAGCAATTGGTCGATGGGCGAGATGTCCTCGACCGTCCCCTCGAAAAGACTCCGGGCAAAACTTTCCGCTGGCGCGTCCTTCTTTTGCGCGCCAATGAAGGTCGCTACGACCTCATGGGGAGAATGCTTTCCAACCTCCCACTGATAGAGCATCTGAACGGCGAGTTCGCGAGATTTGCGGCGAGAAGCCATGGAGAAGGCAGTCGTCAGTTTTCAGTTTTCAGTCATCAGCCGTCAACCAGTCTGTCTTGTCAGAGTAGTTTCGAGCCACGCAAATCTGAGACAACCACCGACTACTGGCTACTGAAAACTGATGACTGACGACTGAAAGCTACTTTCCAGTAAATTTTGCCGGACGCTTTTCGAGGAACGCCCGCGTTCCTTCTTTCATATCGGCAGTCGTGCAGCAGAGCCCGAAGAGCGTTGCTTCGAGAAATTCTCCCTCTTTCTGGGTCATTTCCATACCATGGTTCACGGCTTCCAAAGCCAGTTTGACGGCCAGCGGGCCGTTGGCCATGATTTTTCGCGCCAGCGCTTCCGCCGCCGGGATCAAATCCTTCGCAGGGACAACCTGATTGACCAATCCGATTCGGTAAGCTTCCTGCGCGGTAATCGCCTCACCGCTCAGGATGATTTCCAGCGCGCGGCCTTTGCCCACCAGCCGCGCCAGCCGCTGCGTCCCCGCATAGCCGGGAATGAGGCCGAGTTTCACTTCGGGTTGACCAAAACGCGCATTTTCCGAGGCGATCCGCAGCGTGCAGGCCATAGCCAACTCGCAGCCGCCGCCGAAAGCGTAGCCATTCACGGCCGCGATCGCCGGCTTGCCCAGGTGCTCAATAGAATTGAGGACTCGCTGGCCAAAGAGCGAAGTTTCCTTGCCCTGAACGGGCGTCAGTGCGGCCAGCTCGCTGATGTCTGCACCGGCTACGAACGCCTTCTCTCCCGCTCCCGTCAGGATCACGGCTCGAGCCTCAGCATCGTTCTCGATGCTCTCGAAACAGGCGCGCAACTCTTCCATCACCGTTCCATTCAGGGCGTTCAACTTTTCGGGGCGGTTAACGGTAACGTACGCGATCCCCTCGCGCTGTTCGCAAAGCAGGGTTTGGTAAGACATGTCTCATTCTCCTGCGAATCGAAATTCGAAAATCGAAACTCGATATTCGGCGATCCCGTTGCGAGTTTCGATTTTCGAATTTCGAGTTTCGTCTTTTGATGCCGCGAGGTCACCTCACGAGCATGTCATTCGGTATCGGGTTTTTCGGGTCGGCGTAATTATAGAACCCCTTCCCGCTTTTGCGGCCCAGCATTCCTGCCATCACCATTCGTTTCATCAGGGGCGGAGGCGCGAACCGTTTTTCGCGAAACTCGTTGAACATAATCTCGGCGATGCAGTACGCGGCATCGAGGCCCACAAAATCGTTTAGCGTCAGCGGACCCATGGGGTGATTGCATCCCAGCTTCATGCCATTGTCGATCCATCGTCTCCTTCAATCGTCCGCGAATAAACGTAAGAAGTAGATGAGTGTTTGCAGGCAGTGGTGCGGGCCGCACCGGCCAGGAGTACGCCGCTGTTATTCCTGGAATTTCGACAGGAAGACGCGCCTTGCGTTTTCCTTGTGGGACTGCTCCATCGCCCAGTCTAATCGATTGATGACTTCCGTCACGCCGTCAACGGCGTCGAATACGGAACCGAGTTGCACGTCGCAAACGGCGCTACAGAAGTTGGGGGGGTTCTTTCCGTCCAACTTCACTTGAGCAATCGCCCGCCGCAGCTTCTCGACCGCGAGCCCGGCCTGGGGCAGCGCTGTGTCCGGGAAGACAACAGCAATCGAAAACGGATTGTAACGGACGGCGATGTCATTCTGCCGTAAGTTCGATTGCAGAATTTTGGAAATCTGCTGGAAGTATTTCTGGACCACCGAGTCGCCCAGAGTTTTGACGAGGCCCGCGGCATTCTCCGGCTCCACCAGGCATACGGAGAGGCTCTGCGATTGCTCCTTGGCCCGTGCCGCTTCCGCCAGGAGACAGTCGATGTAGGAACTTCGCGGAAGCAGGCCCGTCTCCTCGTCGGAACCGGCCAATGAACGCACCAGCCGCCGCAGTTTGGTGTTGTTCACGGCAACGATCACCTGCGAGGCAATCGCCGTCAGCAGGACGCTCTCACCGGGGGTCCAGGCGCGGCGCCGGTCGCATTGCTCGACCAGCAAGAGACCAGCCGCCTGGTCCTTGTCCATGAGGGGCAGGGCCAGCATTGCCTTGATTCCCAATTGCTGGATGTCTGAAAGCACGGGTGCGACTGCCGGGAACTGGGTGACGTCTTCCATCAGCCAACCGTCGGGTTTCGCGAACGCCTGACGGATCAAGAACGTGTAAAGCTCCACGGCCGCTGAAATCTCCGAGGCGGAGGCCGAGGGCGAACAGTATTCTGCGATCAGCGCCGGCGGACGATCCGCCGCACCCAATGCCCCCCAGCAGCGGCTGGCGGAGAGGGCCCGCCCGATCTCGTTCACGGCCGTCTGCATGACGCCCTGCGAAGTCGATTCCCGGTAAATGTTCGAAGTGATCTCCGAGATCTTTTTCAGATCATCGAGGGATTGCTGGCTGGATGCGGCGGTCTGAGGCTGCGGAGGCTCGGCCCCTGCCGGCGCGGCTGCCGGCGCAGCGGCTGTCGCGACCGGCGTCGGATGGAAGCCCGCCGATTGATAAAGCTCCCGCAGGCGATCGTTCTTCTGCTCGGCGCCGGGAAAGAGTCTATTGACCTTCTGGAGGGTGTCGTTGAGCTTGGCGGTGAGCTGGTACTGATAGTACATCTCGCCTTCGACGATGAGGTCGTCTAGCCCTTCCGTCTTTTGTCCCGCCGCCGCACCCGAGCCGGCCGACGAGGCAATGGGCTGGCGCGTGGCCGAGGCCGGTATGATGCGCGCGGCGATGTTCTCATACCAAACGTGGTCGATGTGCCCTTCCAGGTTGAGCAGGCGGTCATAGTGCCCTTGCCCGTAGGGGTCAACGTCAAGGATTCTCTCCAGCGTATTCGCCGCCTTCGTATAATCTTCACCCGCCAGGTAGAGGTTGAGCAACCGAACGAGGGACCGCCGAAGGCCGTCCTCTTTGTTCAGTTCATCATAGAGGGCGGTAAGCATTTCGAGCACGGGCAAACTTGATTCATCGACGGCATAAATCTTCTCCGCCAGTTGGAGAAACTCGTTTTTCTTGCCCTGCTGGAAGAGTGCCGTCTTGACTTTCGCCAGCAGCGCCAGCGCTTTCTCGACGTTTCCGGTCTGTACAAAGCCCTCGATGACCTTGAGCAACTGAGAAGCTGTCTCAGGGCGCGCTTGGTAGAGTTTCCAACAGATGGGCTCGGCCTTCGTGAAGGTCCCGGTTCGAAGGTAGGCCTGCGAGAGGAGATCCAGAATTGGGATGTCATCCGGCTTCTTTGCGTTGATGGGCTCAAGGAGCCGCGCGGCATCCGGCGCCCGGTCCTTCTTGAGATACACCTCTGCGGCCGCAATCGACGCGGCCTCGTCCTCGGAGTTGAGCTGGTGGGCGCGCTCCGCTAATTCGGCCCAGCGGTCTTCCTGGCTGGCCTCGCGGGCCAATTGTGCGGCTTTTAAGAAGGCCGGGGTCGCGATTTCGGGGTGATTCGTTCGGCTCGCCAATTCGCCGAGCTCGACCTGCGCGGCCATGTTATCGGGCTCAAGTTTGACAATGCGCTGCATGCAGTCGAGGGCCTGCGCCGATGCGCCCGTCCTGCTGTGAATCTCGTAGGCGGCCCGATAGGCCTCAATTGCCTCGCTGGTTTTCTGAGATTTTTCCAAGAGAGCGGCCAATCTCGTCAGGGTGTTGACATCCTGAGGCGCCATCTTCAGTATCTTTCGGCAAGTGGCGATGGCCTTCGGAGTTTCGTTTCGTTTGACGTAGAAATCAGACAATTGCGCCAGATAGCGCAGGGCCTCGGAGTTGCGGTTGAGCTTCAGACAGAGATCGCCGAGCTGGAGCAGCACCTGCTCATCGCCCGGCTCATACTTGTAGATTTCCTGGAAGGTTTCGAGGGCGGCCTCGAACTTCTGTTTTTGAAGATACTTGTCAGCTCGTTCAAAAAGCTTGTCGACGTCGGGCATAATTATACGGCGGCGCGTCCCATCGTGTCTCGACGCTGGCGATTCACTATTGAAATTGACAGCATAGCTCTCTTTTGTTAGATTTTCAAAGGATTTGCGAAACAGCTTTCCGGTGGACCGGAGGCTGCTCCCTGCCGCTGGACTGCACGGCACGCCTGCTTTGGCTCATGCCTCGCCCGGAACGGGCACCGGCACTTTCATGACCGACGCACGATATATTCGCAACTTTTCGATTGTGGCCCACATTGACCACGGGAAATCCACCCTGGCCGATCGCTTGCTGGAAATCACCGGCGCGCTCTCCAAGCGTGAAATGTCCGAGCAGGTGCTGGACTCCATGGACCTGGAGCGGGAGCGCGGCATCACCATAAAAGCTCACGCCGTGCGGCTGCTCTATCAAGCCCGCGATGGAAACGAATACCAATTAAACCTGATCGACACGCCCGGCCACGTCGATTTTTCCTACGAGGTCTCGCGCAGCCTCTCGGCGTGTGAGGGCGCCCTGCTGGTGATCGACGCCTCGCAAGGCGTCGAGGCCCAGACGCTCGCCAACGCCCAGTTGGCGATGAACAATAATCTGGCCATCGTGCCGGTGATCAACAAAATTGATTTGCCCGGCGCCGACCTTGAAATGACCAAACAGCAAATCGAGCACGCGCTGGCGCTCGATCCCGCCGAAGCCATCCTCATCAGCGCCAAGCAAGGCACGGGAGTGGAAGATGTGTTAGAAGCGGTTGTGGCGAGGATTCCGCCGCCCACGGGTTCACCCGAGGCTCCTCTGCAGGCGCTCATCTTTGATTCCTGGTTCGATAGCTACCGCGGAGTGGTGGTGTTGGTCCGCGTCGTTCAGGGCACGCTGTCGCTCGGGATGCGCGTCCGGCTGTGGTCCAACAACCAGGTTTACACAGTGGAAGACTTGGGCATCCGCACGCCCAAATCCGTCCGCGTTGATACCCTGCATGCCGGGGAAGTCGGCTACGTGATCGCGAACATCAAGCGCGTCTCGGACACGCGCATTGGCGACACCATGACCGATGACGGCCGGCCCGCCGCTGAGCCTCTGGCCGGATTTCAGGAAATCAAACCCATGGTCTTTGCCGGCCTCTATCCGGTGGACGCCAGCGCGTACGAGCTTCTCCGCGACGCCCTGGAAAAACTGCGGTTGAACGATTCGTCCTTCTTCTACGAGCCGGAAAATTCCGCGGCATTGGGCTTCGGCTTTCGCTGCGGGTTTTTGGGCCTGCTGCACATGGAAATCGTCCAGGAGCGCCTGGAACGCGAATTCAAAATCGACCTGATCACCACCGCGCCCAGCGTCCGCTACCGCGTCACCACCAAGGCGGGCCAAGTGCTCGATGTTGAAAATCCGTCAAAATTTCCGCCTCAGGGCGACACCGGCAAAATCGAAGAGCCGGTAATCACCGCCATGATTTTGACGAACGACGAATACCTGGGCAACATTCTGAAATTGGTGGAGGAAAAGCGCGGCGTGCAGAAAGGGTTCGAGTATGTGTCGGCGAAACGCGTGCTCCTGACCTATGAACTCCCGCTGAACGAAATTGTGCTGGATTTCTACGACCGCTTAAAGTCCCTTTCGCGCGGCTATGCTTCGCTCGACTACCATTTCTCCGGCTACTGGGAATCGGACCTGGTAAAGGTGGATTTGCTGGTGGCGGGCGAGCCGGTGGATGCGCTCTCGTTTGTGATTCACCGCGACATCGCCCAGATTCGCGCCCGCGGGCTCTGCGAAAAGATGCGGAAGCTGATCCCGCGCCAGATGTTTGAGGTCGCGATTCAGGCCGCTATCGGGTCCAAAGTGATCGCCCGCGAGAACGTGGCGCCGATCCGAAAAAACGTGCTGGCAAAATGCTACGGCGGTGACGTCACACGCAAGCGGAAGCTGCTCGAAAAACAAAAGGAAGGCAAACGGCGCATGAAACGAGTCGGCCGCGTCGATATTCCGCAAGAAGCGTTTCTGGCGGTGCTGAAAGTGACGGAGTAATTTGCCTGGCGGTCATCCGGATGGTAGTATGGGGTTCATGAAGCTCGAAGACGCAGTACGACACCTCGCAAGCCTGCGGCTGGCGCTGAAGATGCCCGACGGCAAATTGCATCCGCTAAGCAAGAAGTTGCGTCGTCCCCGCGGTGTGATTCCGCTCATTGAGGCCAAGGACGGGCTGATCTCCAAGCAAGAGGTGGCGATGATTCGACGAACTCGAGCTGCTTATCGCAAGGTCCGTTGACGCACAATGCAGATTAACCGGTCGATTCTGATCGCAACCGAAATCTGGGACGAGCTCGATTCTTACGACAAGAATCTCAAAAGCAAGTTCATACGGGCGTTCCGCTTCCTCAGCAGGGATGTTCGACACCCATCGCTCCGCATCGAGGATGCCGTCATCGACAGTCACTCTACAATGCTGTCACTCTGAAGATCAAAAACCGTACTAGGCTCCGCGGGAGATTCCTTATGGAACTCAAGACGGTCAAAATTCTCAAACCCGAAGACATGAATTTCATCCTCGGGCAGTCGCACTTCATCAAGACCGTTGAGGACCTTTACGAAGCCATCGTCCAGACCGTGCCGGGCATGAAGTTCGGCATCGGATTCTGTGAGTCTTCCGGGCCGGCGCTCGTCCGGTATGCGGGCAACGATGCGCGGCTCATCGAGCTCGCTCAGAAAAACGCGCTGGAACTTTCTTGCGGCCACTGCTTCATCATCTTCATGGAGGGCGGATATCCGGTCAACATTCTGAACACCATCAAAAATGTTCCCGAAGTCTGCCGGATTTTTTGCGCCACCGCGAATCCCGTCGAAGTGATTGTGGGCGAATCAGAGCAGGGCCGCGGCATCTTGGGCGTGATTGACGGCGTGAAATCCAAAGGCATCGAGACTGAGGCCGACGTCAAAGCGCGTCAGGAACTCCTGAGGAAGATTGGCTATAAGCTGTAACGGCTGCGGCAAATCCTGCGGTTTCTTCCTACAGCTTCTTGCTTTGGACCGTGGCGCCCAGTTCTCCGCGCGCGAGCCGCACCGAAATATCGGCGCCGATCGGCACTCGGCCGGCGTCACGCACGATATTTCCCAGCGCATCGCGGGTGATGGAATAGCCGCGATTCAAGATCCCCAGCGGGCTCCGTTCGCCGAGGACGGCTTGCACCTGGACCAAGCGGTTTCGCCGCTCCAGCAGAGATCGTCGGAACCCGCTTGCCAGCCGCGTATCGCGCTCCGCAAGTTGCGAGCGCTTCAGTCCGAGAAGCCGGCGAAAGTCATAGCGGTGGACGCCCGCCGAGGCACGAAGGCAATCTTGGCGGGCGAAGTGCAAGCGGGCGCTGAGTGAGCGATCGAACGAGGCCACAAAATCGTCCACGCGCTGCGCCTTTTCCTGAAGCCTCGCTCGGAGGGTTTGAAACACGGAGTGCATCTTGAGCTCGGTCAGGATGGTGCGTGCTTCGGAAAGTTTGACGCGGACAACTTGCAATATGCGCTGCACGCGGTGTTGAAGTTCTGCTAAAAAATCCTGCTTGCGATGCACCACAAGCTCGGCGGCGGCGGACGGTGTTGGGGCGCGCAGATCGGCGACGAAGTCGGCAATAGTGAAGTCCGTCTCGTGGCCGACGGCCGAGATCACGGGAATTTTGGAAGCGGCAATCGCCCGCACCACACTCTCTTCGTTGAATGCCCAGAGATCTTCGAGCGAGCCGCCGCCTCGCGCCACGATGATCACGTCGACGAGCGCGTGGCGATTCAAATATTCAATGCCCTCGACAATTTCCTTCGCCGCGCCCTCGCCCTGCACTTTCGCCGGATAGATATTCACATTCATGTTTCGGAACCGGCGCGTGAGGACGCGCAGGATGTCGCGCACCACCGCGCCCGTGGGAGAAGTAACGATGCCCACCGTGCGCGGCAGGACGGGCAGCGGCTTCTTGCGCGCCGGGTCGAACAGGCCCTCGGCCGCGAGCTTCTGTTTCAGTTGCTCGAAAGCGAGCTGCAACGCGCCGACGCCGGCCGGCTCCAGAAACTCCACGTAGAGCTGGTACTCGCCTCGCGCCTCGTAAACGCTCAGCCGCCCGCGGGCGATGACGGAAACTCCGTCCAAGGGTTTGAACTTTAGATAGCGCGCCTGATTGCGAAAGCACACCGCAGCAAGCTGCGCGCCCCCGTCTTTCAGGGTGAAATAGAGGTGGCCGGAGCCCGCAGCGCGGAAGTTCGAAATCTCGCCCGTCACCCAGACGTCGGGAAAATTCTTTTCGAATATCCCCTTCACCTGTTGGGTCAGCTCGGAGACGGTGAGAACTTTTCGCGCCGTTGGGAATTCGAAAAGAGATTGAGATGATTGGTTCATTGAATCATTGATTCATTGAGTCATTGAAGATTCACATCTCATTTTCGGCTCAGATACGAAAACAGCCAAAACAAAAGCGTGACTAACGCGCTCAGCAAGAGAGAAGTCGCGATCGGAAAATAAAACTTAACATTCTTGCCCTTGTAAGAAATGTCGCCGGGGAGCTTTCCCAGTCCGAAAAAGGAAAAACGCGAGCCCAACATGAAGATCAATCCGAGGCCGACCAGAATAACCCCCGCGAGTACCAGAAATTTTCCGAGTTGCATCGGTGCTGGATTCATGCCTCACGCTGCCGCTACGTCAAACCGAGCCACATCCTGCACTTCTTATCCTTCGCTCGCGCACGTGGCTTGTCAAGGGAACGGTGCAGGTTTAGACCAAATCGACACCAGGGAAGAAATACGAGATTTCAAACAACGCGGTTTCGGGAGCGTCGGAGCCGTGAATGGCATTGTGCTCGATGTTGGTGGCAAAGAGTTTTCGGATGGTGCCGGGCGCGGCCTTGGCGGGATCGGTTGCACCCATCACCTCGCGAAGCCGGGCAATAACGTTTTCGCCTTCGAGGACCATGACGAGCGCCGGGCCGGAACTCATGAAGGTGGTGAGGCTCGGGAAGAAAGGCCTGCCGCGATGCACGGCATAGAATCCCTCGGCTTCTTGCTTGGTCAGGTTGACAAGCCGCGCAGCGACGATCTCGAATTGGTTTGCCTCGAAGATCTTGATGATGTCGCCGATGTGCCCAGCCTGCACGGCGTCGGGCTTGATGATAGTCAGTGTGCGTTCAGCCGCCATTTTGCTCCTCAAGGAAAAATTCAAAATTAAAAATGCAAAATGGCTACCCAACCGGACTCGGGGCGTTTTTTAACTTTTAATTTTGAATTTTTAATTTTGAATTTCCAAACCCCAAAAACCTCCTGGCTCGCACTTCAATTTTGCGGGCTCAGCTTCTTCTTCATCGTTTCGCCGATAAGCGCCGGGCTTGCCGCCACAGCAATGCCCGCGGCTTCCAGAGCGCGGATTTTGTCGGCGGCCGTGCCTTTGCCGCCGGAGATAATCGCGCCGGCGTGGCCCATGCGGCGGCCGGGCGGCGCGGTCCGGCCGGCGATAAAGCCGACCACCGGCTTCTTCACATTCGCCTTGATGAATTCCGCGGCTTCTTCCTCGGCGCTCCCGCCGATTTCGCCGATCAGGACGATCCCGTGCGTCTCCGGATCATCGTTCATCAAGCGAAGCGCGTCGACAAAGTCCGTTCCAATGATCGGGTCGCCGCCGATTCCGATGCACGTCGATTGCCCAAGGCCCACTGCCGAGAGCTGGCCGACCGCTTCGTAAGTCAACGTGCCGCTTCTCGAGATCACGCCGACGTTGCCCGGCTTGTGAATTCCTGCCGGCATGATGCCCACTTTACATTTTCCCGGTGAAATAATGCCGGGACAATTGGGGCCAATCAGCCGCGTCTTCTTTCCCGTAAGAAACTGCTTGACGCGAATCATATCGAAGGTCGGAATGCCTTCGGTGATTGCCACCACCAGCGGCAAGCCGGCATCGGCCGCTTCCATGATGGCATCAGCGGCAAAAGGCGGCGGCACGAAGATCACTGAAACGTTCGCGCCCGTCGTCTCCACAGCCCGCCGAACAGTGTTGAAGACGGGCACTTCGTGCATGTTGCCCTTGGGTTCCCAAATCGTTCCACCCTTGCCCGGCGTCACGCCGGCGACGACCTTGGTGCCGTAAGCAATCGCCTGCTCCGCGTGGAACGATCCTTCTCGTCCCGTGATGCCTTGGACGAGGAGACGAGTGTGTTGGTCAACTAAAATGGCCATGGGATTGTTTCATTGATTCATTGTTTCATTGATCCAGTAGCCCGATTCCCGGTTCTCGCCGTATGCTGAGAAGCGGCGAAGATGGCGAGCAACTCCGTCGCTTCCTGGTGCAACTTTTCCATTCTACGCTGCGCGACGATGCCTGCTTCAACCAAGAGTTCCAACCAAAACACCGTCTCATCGGCTTCTTCGACCACGACCCCAATCTTGGCTATGAACTCGGCCTTCGAGCGCGCCCTGCAGACGGCACGGTAATTTGCCGCGGCGCCCGTGGCACTTCGAAGCAATTGCCTTCCTAAAATGCGAGCGACGTCCGTTTTGGGTAGCGCTTGAAATAATCGGATGACTCGGATAGCAAATTGTTTACTGCGCTTCTTAAGCCCCTCAGCCGGATAGGCGTCCTCCATCTGCGACCCCCAATGGAACAATGAATCAATGGAGCAATGAATCAATTCTTCGCCAGCGCCACAACTTTCTCCGCCGCGTCCTTCATGCCGGCGGCGACGGTGAAATTCAGCCCCGAGTCGCGCAAAATCTTCTGCCCAAGTTCGACGTTGGTGCCTTCGAGCCGCACCACCACGGGAATCTTGATGCCCAGGCTTTTGGCCGCCGCGACCACGCCGCTGGCCACGATGTCGCAGCGCATGATGCCGCCGAAAATGTTGATGAGCACGGCGCGCACGTTTTTGTCGCTCAGAATGATTTCGAATCCGTGCTTCACCTGCTCTTCGCTGGCGCCGCCGCCGACATCCAGGAAGTTGGCGGGGCGCCCGCCGGCATACTGAATAATGTCCATCGTCGACATGGCAAGACCCGCGCCGTTCACCATGCAACCCACGTTGCCGTCCAGGCGAATATAGTTGAGGCTGAACTCCGAAGCCTTCACTTCCAGCGGGTCCTCTTCGTCCTTGTCGCGCAGCTCGCGGATTTCCGGGTGGCGGAAGAGCGCGTTGTCGTCGAAATTCATTTTGGCGTCGAGGGCGAGCAGCCGCCCGTCCTTGGTGACCACGAAGGGATTGATTTCGGCAAGCGAGGCATCCGTGGCCTCAAAGGCGCGATAGAGACTGGCAAAGAATTTTACCGCCTGGTTCACCTGCGCGGCGTCAAGAGCCAGGCCGAAGGCCAGGTCGCGCGCCTGAAACGCCTGAAAGCCGACCGCGGGATCGATGAATTCTTTCAGGATCTTTTCGGGGCGCTCGGCGGCTACCACTTCGATCTCCACTCCGCCTTCGGTCGAGGCCATAAACACAGGCTGGCCGCTCGAGCGATCGATCACCAAACCCAGGTAGAGCTCGCGCGCCACGTCCAAACCTTCCTCAATGAGCACGCGCTTCACCACGCGGCCTTCCGGCCCGGTCTGATGGGTGATGAGCGTCATCCCGAGCATCCGGCCCGCAATCGTTTCCGCTTCCGTCGGATTGTGAGCCAATTTCACTCCGCCGCCCTTACCGCGCCCCCCGGCGTGAATCTGCGCCTTCACCACCACTGTTCCGCCGCCCAGCTTTTCCGCCACCGCGCGGGCCTCTTCGCGTTGCGCGATCACATCACCGCGCGGAACTGCAACGCCATAAGCGGCAAGGATCTGTTTGGCTTGGTATTCGTGGATTTTCATTCTTCAGAAGTTGTCAGTCGTCAGTAGTCAGGGGGCTGGCTCCGAGGCTACAATGATGAATAGCACCGACGGCAGAATGCGCAATTATAGACAGAGCGCGCGTAAATTGCAATCAAGGAGCGACTGATGGACAAGGTGAACCTCGCTCAGAAGTTCAGCCTGTTTCAGGAGCAGTGGAGTCCCAAGATCGCGGCGGAGCTGAATGGGCAGTATGTGAAGCTCGTTAAGTTCACGGGAGAGTTCGTTTGGCATCATCACGATGCTGAGGACGAGCTCTTTCTGGTGGTCAAAGGAAAAATGCTTATGCATTTCCGGGAGCGAAGCGTGCCGGTGGAAGAGGGCGAATTCATTGTCGTTCCGCGCGGCGTGGAGCACAAGCCCGAGGCCATTGGCGAGGCTCACGTGGTGCTCTTCGAACCTAAATCGACTTTGAATACCGGCAATGTTCGCAATGAGAGGACGTTGGAAGAATTGGAGCGGGTCTAATATTCTCGGGTTTCGGGATTCGGGGTTTGGGTTTCGGGAGCCGCGCTCCGGGTTTCGCGAACCCCTAACCCCGAAACCCAAACCCCGAGTCTCCTATGTACCTTGAATGGGCGGTTGAAAAGCTGAACAGCAAGCTGGACCTGACTCGCCAGGAAGCGGGCCAGGTCACGGAACAGCTTTTCTCGGGCAACGTGCCCGATGATGAGATTGTGTCTCTGCTCGTGGCGCTGCGGAACAAGGGCGAGACGGCCGACGAAGTGGTAGGTTTCGCCCAGGTGATGCGGGCACGCGCGGCGGAGACGCTGCGTAAGGCAGGAGTGCATTTGGATGAGATCGCTCGTTCGGGACCCTTGCTGGACACCTGCGGGACGGGCGGGGACGCGCAGTGCACCTTCAACGTTTCAACTGCTGCCGCTCTGGTGGCCGCGGCCGCGGGCGTGCGCGTGGCGAAGCACGGGAACCGCTCGATTTCCAGCCGCTGCGGCAGCGCCGACGTTCTCGAAGCGTCGGGCGTGGCCGTCGATTTGCCGCTCGAGCACATTCCCGCGTGCCTCGAAAAAGTTGGCATGGTTTTCCTTTTCGCTCCGCACCTGCACCTGGCCACCAAGCACGTGATGAACGCGCGACGAAGTTTGAAAGCCAAAACCATTTTTAATCTCCTGGGGCCGCTCACCAATCCTCTTGGCGCCACCGTTCAGTTGGTGGGCGTGTTTGAGCGCGCGCGCACGGAAATGCTGGCGCAGGCTTGTGCCGCGGTCGGAACCGAGCGCGCCTTTGTGGTGGCGGCGCACGATGGCGTGGACGAAATCTCAACGACTGGCCCCACTCAACTATCGGAAGTGAGTGGCGGCGTGGTTCGCACGCGCGACGTTTCTCCGGAAGAATTTGGATTGCCGCGTGCCCCGCGTGACTCTTTCCGCGGCGGCGATGCCCAAGAGAATGCCGCCATTTTGCGCCGCGTGTTGGCCGGCGAGCACGGCCCTTACCGCGACGTGGTGCTAGCCAATTCCTCCGCGGCTTTGGTGGCGGCAGGCAAGGCGGAGAATTTTGTTGTGGGAGTGGAAATTGCCGCCGCGGCCATCGACTCCGGCTCCGCGCGCCAAACCCTGACCGCACTCGTCAAGTTCACGCAAAGGGTCCAGCAAGGTTGAAGGGTAAGGACTTAAGGGTGAAAGATCATTTGCTGGAGCCGTCCTGACTCGTGACTTGCGGCTCGTGGCTGCTGATATCTTCGTTTCTGCCTTCATCACAAGAGCCAGTGACCGCCGTCACTGAGTATCTTTTCCCTTAATGTAAAGCTCCGCACAGCATATTCGCTGGTCAAGGAGTCTCCCATGACATCCATCTTTCGGCGGTGCCCTTATAGGTTTTCGTGTGCCTTCTTGGTGGCGCTGGTCGGTCTCGCGAGCGGCGCGCAGGCCAAAATCATTCACGTTCCCGTCGACCAGCCGACCATCCAGGCGGGCATCAACGCCGCCTCCAACGGCGACACCGTGCTGGTCTCGCCCGGAACCTACTTCGAGAACATCAATTTCAATGGGAAGGCGATCACCGTCACCAGCTCGGACGGGCCTTCGGCGACCATCATCGACGGCGGCGGGGTCACGTCGGTCGTGACGCTCAATTCTGGCGAGGGTTCCGGCTCCGTGCTCAGCGGATTCACGATACAAAATGGGTATACATCGTTCGCTTCAGAATATATGGGAGGCGGCGTCTATATCAACAATTCGTCTCCTCAAATCATCGGCAACACAATCGTAAACAATACAGGGGCTGAAGGATTGGGGATCGGAATCCAGAATGGTTCACCGCTGATCCAGGGGAACACGATCAGCAACAATAGCCAAGTTGGCTTCAGCGGCGGTACAGGTGGCGGGGGAATCCTGGTGATAGGAGGGCAGAGCACTCAAATAATCGGGAATCTCATCTTAAATAACAAAATACCTAGCGGCGATGGGGGCGGCATTACTTTGTGGGGAGCAAGCCAGGCAGTCGTCCAGAGTAACGTCATAAGCGGAAACGTCGCATCCGGCATTAGTCCTGCGTCGCAGGGCGGTGGGATTTGGATCGTCAATGGGCCAGGAGGATCCATCATCCAGAACTTGATTGTTGGGAACAGCGCTCCGCAGGGTGGCGGAATCTATTTGAGTGTACCCTCGGGAACCGGTGCGAGCACCCTCGTTAGCAACACCATAGCCGGTAATGATGGCCAGTACGGATCATCCTTATACGTCTGGGTTGGCGATGCAAAATCCGTGATGTTCAACAATCTCTTGGTGGCCCTCCCGGGAGAGCCAGCTATTTTCTGCCAGGGATCGACGGCACCGACCCTCCAGTCCAACGATGCCTTTAGTTCGGGCGGAACAGCTTACGGCGGTACCTGCGCGGGCGCGGCGGGGACGAACGGCAACATTTCTGCCGATCCTTTATTCTTGAATTCCACCAGCAATTTTCATTTGCAACCCGGTTCGCCCGCCATCGACGCGGGCAATAATTCTGCGCCAGGATTACCTTCGACCGATCTGGATGGCAATCCCCGGATTCAGAACGGCACAGTGGATATCGGCGCCTATGAATTCGCGCTCACCAGCGCCACAGTCTCGCCCACGAGCCTCGCGTTTCCCGACACGCCGGTGGGCACCAGCAGCGGCCCGTTGCCCGTCACTTTGACCAACACGGGCAATTCTCCGCTCTACTTTAGCGCCACCGCGAGCGGCGATTTTGCCGAGTCCGATTCCTGCAATGGAACAGTCCCGGTTGGAGGAGCCTGCACACTCAGCGTCAACTTCGCGCCCACCGTGCCCGGAAACCGAACTGGGACGTTAACTCTGGTGGACAACACGACCACCAATCCGCAATTCGTCAGCCTGAGCGGGAATGGCACTGTGCCTGTTGTTAGCCTGTCTCCCACGAGCCTCGCGTTTCCTAACCAGCAAGCCTGGACGACGAGCAGCCCGATGACTGTGACCTTGAACAATGTCGGCAACGCCCCGCTCGATGTCTACAGCTTCGCTATCACTGGCGATTTCGCCTTCACGACCAACTGTAGAGGGTCGCTCGCACCAGGCTCAAGCTGCACCTTCGGTGTTACCTTCACGCCCACCGCGGTCGGTACGCGGACGGGAACATTGGCTATTAACGACAACGCCGCAGGCAGCCCTCAGCAGGTTCCCCTTTCAGGGACAGGGTACGGCCCGGTCGCAAGCCTCTTCCCAACCGGCTTGAATTTTGGGGGAGTCACCGTCGGGATCACCAGCCCACCCCAGTCACTCACCCTTACCAGCACGGGCGACACGGCCCTGACCATCAACGGAATCAGCGCCAGTGGCGATTTCGCCCAAACCAATAACTGTCCAGGCTCGCTGGCTCCCGGAGCCAACTGTGTCATCAGCGTGACCTTCACGCCCACGGCCGTTGGTTCCCGAACTGGCTCCATCTCCGTTTCCGACAATTCAGCCAACAGCCCTCAGTCGGTTGCGCTGTCGGGGACAGGATACGGCGCGGGAGCCAATCTCGTTCCGACATCCCTAAATTTCGGCAACCAGAATGTGGGGAGCACCAGCCCGCCTCAGACAGTCACTCTATATAGCACTGGCACTACCGCGCTCTCGATCAGCAGCGTTACCTCGATCGGTGATTTTGGCCAGACCAACAACTGCGGCACATCGGTGCCTGCGGGTGGAAGCTGCACGATCACAGTGACGTTCGCACCGGCTGCCCCCGGTAACAGGGCAGGATTCATCCTGGTCTATGACAACGCGCCCGGCGGCCTTCAGGCCGTTTCGCTCTCGGGAACCGGAGTGGGCGCAATGGCCCAGCTTTCGCCTACCTATATCAACTTTGGTTACCAGGGAGTAGGCACGACGAGCCCGCCGCAGCTCGTGTCCCTCGCCAACTCGGGCAACGCCACGCTCAACGTAACCAGCATCGTCGCGAGCGGCGACTTCGCTCAAACGAACAATTGCCCGGCGACTATTGGGCCGGGCGCGAACTGTACGATCAGCGTCACGTTTACCCCAACGGCTATTGGTACCCGCAACGGAACGGTCAGCGTGACGGATAACGCGCCGGGGAGCCCGCAGGTCGTCACCCTAACGGGCGTTGGAGCTCAGCCGGCAGTCACGTTTTCGCCAGCAAGCCTTACCTTCGGTCCGCAGCCGGTCGGCACCACAAGCGCGCCACAGACGGTGACCTTGATCAGCAGCGGGAACGCCACCCTCTCCATCACCAGCATTGTGGCCAGCGGTGACTTCGCTCAAACGAATAATTGCCCTGCCGGTCTGGCTGCTGGATACAGTTGCCAGATCAGCGTCAGGTTCACCCCCACCAGTATTGGCATACGAACAGGAACGATTACGGTCACGGACAATGCCCCGAACAGTCCGCAAAGCGTGCCGCTGACAGGCACGGGGGGAGTGCCGGTGGCTAATCTATTCCCCACAAGCCTGACGTTCGGCTCGCAGGATCTCGGCACGACGAGTCCGCCGCAGAACGTCACCTTGAGCAATACCGGCACTGGGCCGCTTTCCATTACCAGCATTGTCACCTCGCCGAGCGACTTTGCCCAAACCAACAATTGCGGAAGTTCGGTGGCCGCGGGGGCGAATTGCACGATTGCTGTAACCTTCTCGCCCACAGCCAACGGAAAGCGAACTGGAACGCTCAGTGTCACCGACAATAGCAACGGCGTGAATGGCAGCCAGCAGACGGTTTCATTGACCGGAACGGGCGTCAGCCCGGGTGGGAGCGTTTCGCCGACTTCGCTCACATTTGGAAGTCAGGCAATCGGCACCACGAGCGCGGCAAGGAAAGTGACGCTGACCAGCAACGGCACGACAAACTTGATCATCACTAGCTTTACGTTCACGGGAGCCAACGCCGGTGATTTCGCTCAGACGAATAACTGCCCAACAAGCATGGCGCCGGGAGCCAAGTGCACCATCAACGTGACGTTTACACCGACCGCGCTCGGGGCACGAACGGCAACCCTAGCCGTCGCCGACAATGCCGCGAACAGCCCTCAGACCGTCGCCTTGTCGGGCACCGGAATTCTGCCCGTGGTCCTCAGCCCGACTTCGTTGAACTTCGGCAGTCAGGCGGTGGCGACCACGAGCGCCGCGAAGACCGTGACGCTGACCAACAACCTGAGCTCTGCCTTAACCATTAGCGGCATCACGACAACTGGCGACTTTGCCGAAACGGACACCTGCGATGGCAGCGTTCCCGCGAAGGGAAAGTGCACCATCAATGTGACATTCACTCCTACCACGACGGGAACACGAACCGGGACCTTGACGGTTGCGGACAATGCCTCGAACAGTCCTCAAACGGTTTCGCTGACGGGCACGGGTGTGGTGCAGGTCGTCTTGTCGCCCACCTCGCTCACTTTTGGCGGGCAGAAGGTTGGGACAACGAGCGCCGCCAAGACCGTGACGCTCACCAACAATCTGTCCACGGCGCTAGCCATGAGCGGCATCACGTTTTCCGGCGCCAACCCGGACGATTTTGCCCAAACCAACAATTGCGGCGCGGGCGTGCCAGCGAAATCCAAATGCACCATCTCGGTGACCTTTACGCCGACCGCGATTGGCACGCGCGCCGCCACGCTGAACGTGAACGACAGCGCCAACAACAGCCCGCAAACCGTAACGCTGGCGGGGACGGGAAAGTGACAGAACCAGTGGCAAGGGGCATGTGGCGAGTGCAAGCCAAGAACACTGGCGAGATCCGCGCAGCGTCCATCGCGTATAGTATGCGGGTATAAGCGTTATCTGTGATACTTATAGCGTCTTGTTATGAAGAGCCTGACCAAGTGTCAGCCGACGTTACTTCGAACATCTCCACTTGACAAGAAATCTTAAATCTATTACTCTATAAATACAGGAATGAGGAGCCGCAGTGAAGAGGCGCCGTCATCCATTATTGTCCGCTGTAATAAGACACGAAACAAAAGCGAATAGAGGAGGCCGCGAAGCAAAAAAAGATGTTAAAAATGAGGTTCGAAGCCACGATGTTGTTGAAAACACAGACAAATGCCTTTGGAACGAAGCCATTTTTAAGGTTCGAAGCCATTCTCGGGCGGAAGCTCAGCGCCGCTATCTTATTGAAAACAAATAAGGCGACTTTGATCCAAAAGGCGTGCTTGTGGTTCAAAGCCATTAGAACGATGGGAGCGGCGAGTGGGAAGAGGCAAGCAACAAGAGCAGGAGGCGGGTCCGATTTGCGGTCCGATGCGACTCGGACCATCGGTCCGATCTGTGGTCCGATGCGAATCGGACCATCGGACTCCAGAAATCGGAGACTCCAGCAATCGGAGAGTCAGGGATCAGAATCGAGACTGAATCGTTCGCAGTCGATGCGCGGCCACGGGGTGGAGGAAAGCACTCCCCAACACGCAACTGCGGCCGTGATTCTTGCGACGGAGAGGCGGCCAGCCTGCAGCACGCTTGACGACTTCCAGCTACAGTGCTAGCGTCACAGCATGGAGTACGCGCATCTGCGGAGATTCCCTCGGGTGGAGGAAGATTTCCCCGTCGAGTACGTCGTCGGAGGCAAGACCTTTAAAGCCCACGCCACCATCCTCGGAGGCTGCGGCCTCTACTTGCGCACCGCTCAGCATATCCCGTGCGGCGAGACACTGACCGTTGTGTTTCGCCCGGCCAAGCGCCTTCCCAAGATCGAGGCGAGGGCGATCGTTCGATCCGTTTCCAACACCGACGGCATCGGCATCGAATTCACCTCCATGCGTCCCGAAGATCAGCAGATTATCCTGCGGTTCATCCACATGAAGATGGAGGAAAAGCGCCAAGACCGGCGTGCGCCTTTCGTCGCTCAGGTCCACTATCAGAGCACCACGTTTCTGGGCTTGTCGAAGAATATCAGCGCCGGCGGCATGTTCGTCGAAACCAAGGAATCGTTGCCCATCGGTTCCGAGTTGGAACTGCGGTTTCATCTCGACGATGGCGAGCCGATCATCGTCGCGAAGGGTGAAGTGATGTACGTGGTGAACAAGCTGGGTCTGGGCGTGCGGTTTCGGGACCTGACGGAGGCCGACGGAAAACGGATCGAGAATTACGTTGCCAAGGGCATCACCGAGGTGGCCAAAACAGCCGGCGGGGTCGCGGCTTGAGTTCAGTCAGGGATCGATCCTCTCCCGCTTCCAATCCGCGTTGGCCTTGTCGCGGCTCGGTTCCAATCTGACGGCCTTCTCGATCTCCGAAGCTGCTCACGACTTGCGGCCTTCTTTCTCGAGCACCAGGCCGAGCTCCCGTTGCGCCTCGGCCAGAGTGGGCGAATCGGGTTCGGGCTCCTGGGAAAGGTACTTGCGAAAATACCGCTCCGCTCTTGGCAAATCCTTATTTTCCGCGAACAAAACTTCCGCTGCCCGATAGCAGGGCCTGAGATTGTCCGGGACGTTTTTCTCCGCTTCGATCAGCACCGCATCAAGATCTTTCCAGCGTTGCTGGATTGCATACAATCGCGCCAGAGCCGCGTAAGCCGCGGCGTGGCCAGGATCGAGCTTCACGGCTTGGCGCGCGAATTTTTCCGCGTCGACTGGATTGGAGGGCGGATCGATCGTGGTGGTATCGCCGGGTTTGCCCCCGCCCGTGGGCCGCAGGAAGAAATTGGCGATTTCGACCATCGTGTTGTAGTTCTTGGGAGCGGTCGCGGCAGCTTTGATGTAAGCCTCTTGTTCTTTGCCCCAATCTTTTTGTTCGCGCGCCAGCCGCGCCTGAGCCAACAAACCTGAAACAGAATCAACCTTGGCAATCTCATCGGCCATGGCGCGTGCCTTGTCTTGCCCGCCGCCCATGAGGCGAGGCGCCTGAAGATAAAACTCGAGCAGGTCAAAGCGGGCGTTGAGGTTTTTCGGGTCCAGACTGGCAGCGGTTTCCGACTCTTCCCTGAACCGCTTGGCCCAGTGACCCTTGCTGAATAAAGAAGCCTTCTCCGCCGTCCTGCCGCACACTTCCGCAAGCTGGACGTGATAACTAGAGTTCTTGGGCTCCAGTGCCACAACCTTTTCCGCCAAGGCGAGCGCTCCTTCGAGATCGCCGAATGCGAATTTGACCCGAGAGTGTAAATAAGCGGCCTCCACGTCATTCGGGTTTGACTGGTAGCTCCGCTCGGCGAGCACTCGCGCGCGCTTCCAGTGGCCGGCGTCGATGAGGCCCTGGAGCGAGGAGTCTGCGCCCGCGGAGGTCGCGGAGATACATAAGAAGGTTAGAGTCGCGAGAACCAGATGCCTCAAGCAAGCCTCCGGGTTAGTGTCCGTAGCGTGGGACGGGGACCCGTCCCACGCTTTAATTGCGAGTTGGTTCGGGCTGGGTTAATATACATCAAGCTGGCCGGCGCCGCGAGGTTTCGCACTGGAACGAAACGCGGCCACGTCCGGCAGGTAAGGAGTCCGTCATGTTGTGGGAGAAGAAGCCTCAGCCCGTCACTCCCAAGAAATCGGAACCGGAACGGGTTCCACCGCCTCCGGCTCCCCAATTGGAAAACCCTATCATGGACACAACACCAAAGGTATCAAACCCTGTGCCACCGAATCAAAACCCCACGGTCCTCGGCCGATCGGTCGTCATGCGCGGGGAATTATCGGCGAGTGAAGATCTGCTGATCGAAGGACAATTCGACGGCACCATCAATCTTCAGGACCATTGCCTGACGGTCGGCGCCAAAGGCCAGGTGAAAGCGGAGATCCACGCCCGGCAAGTGGTGATTCACGGCTCGATCAACGGAAACGTCACGGCACGCGAGAAGATTGAAATTCGCAAGACCGGTCAGGTTCTGGGTGACTTGGTGGCCACAGGCGTTGCCATCGAGGATGGCGCATACTTCAAGGGGAGCATTGAAATCCTTCGCGAAGGCGAAGCGGCCGCATCGCGTCCTGCATCGTCTTCGGCCCCTGGTTCGAAGGCCGCCGGTTCCAGCAACGCTTAGCGGACCGGTGGCAAGTGGCCAGCGAAAAGGGCTCGGGTTTCGGGATTCGGGGTTCGGGGTTCGCAGAAGCGTCATCAGGTTCGCTTTTCTCCGAACCCCTAATCCCGAACCCGGTAGCTTTCCTCGCCACTTGCCACGCGCCCCTTGCCACTACTCAGTTGAAGATGCCGCTCACAGCAGGCAAAGAGGTTTTGAACCGGGCAGCGCCCAAGGCTGGCGCCGGCAACGTTGTCGAAAGTCCGGCGCTGGATTGGCTATGGAAGTATCTCGCTGACGTTCCCCGTCCTCTGATTCTCGACTGCGGACCCGTGAAGCCGCAGACGGTGGACGTCTTGCTCCGCCGCGGCGCAAAGGTCTATGTGGCGGACCTCGTATCGCCAATGCAGCGCGAGGACCCCAAATTGTGGGACCGCAGCAAGAAGATTCCGGTGTTTCGCGTCGAGGAATACTTGGCTCAGATGCCCGCGATTCCCCCGGCTTCGATCAACGTCATTTTCGGCTGGCACCTGCTGGATCTGCTTCCGCGCGAAGCCCTGCGGGCAGTGGTCGAGCGGTTGTTTCCCTGCCTTCAACTGGGCGGCGTGTTCTTTTGTCTGTTGCGCGAAGCCTATTTGAAAAATGGCGCTGACCAGGTTTGGTGGCTCAAGAGCTTGACCAGCCTTGCCGCGGGCGACGGCGACAGGCCATTTCCTTATTCGGCGGTCAGTGGCCGCGACGTGGAACGCTTGCTGTCTGAAGTAAGCCTGAAGAGTTTTCTCAGCCGCTCCGGGCGGCGCGAAGTGCTGGTGCTCAAGTAGCCCGATTTATCTGAAGGGAAAGGCACAAGCTCATGGGCGTCGGAAATCCGGCAGCAATTGTGGCTACCTGCTGACAACTCCCCCAGTTTGTGCGCCGGCGAAAAGACCAGGGGCAGGAAGGCGCGGACCGTGGCTAGCCGCCGCAGTGATTCGCTCCCAACCCGGAATTGAAAGAACCAGAACTGCAACAGCGGGAAGAGACGCTTCTGAAATGGCCTGCTCGTCAAGACTGAATTGGCGCTGTAGCAACGCAGAAGGTTGTCAGTATCACAGCGTGGGGTGACGGCGGTCACTGTGGCTGGGCGCGGAGGTGGGCAAACTAGTGCCGTTCCAACTTTTTTGGGCAAACAGTTTTCAGCCACTCAGAAAGTCTTTGCGCAAGACGTAGGTGCAATACATAGGCGCAACAAGTTGGAACGGCACTAGCAGGCCGGGTAGTGTGATCAACGAACCAAACAGTGACGCAAGTTGCGTAGTGATCGTCAGTGAAGGATGGCACATCAGGGCTTTCAATGGCCCCTCCTCGCGAGCCGACAGGCGCGATAGCCAAGCTGGAACCCTGAGCAGCAGCGGGCGGCAAGAGGGGGCAAGCGTATGAGCGCCCCGCCTTCCTACCAGGAACTCACTGCGAACATCGACTGGAAAGTCGCCGAGCGGGAGTTGGGCTATAAGCCGGGCGACCCGATCAACATTGGCTGGATGTGCAGCGATCGCATCTGCCAACTGGGCCTGGCCGACAAGTCGGCGCTGCTTTGGGAAGATTATCAGGGCATCGAAAAGCGGTTCAGCTACAACGACGTTCGAATTCTCTCCAACACCATTGCCCATTTCCTCGCCGGGCGGGGCATCCGCCCGGGCGAACGGGTCTGCCTGTTCATGGATCGTGTTCCCGAGCTGTATATCGGGTTCCTCGGGATTTTGAAAATGGGCGCGGTGGCACAGCCGCTGTTTTCCGCGTTCGGCGACGAGTCTCTGCTGGTGCGGTTGGCTAATGCCGGAACCTCGGCCATCATCACCCAAAAGAAACACGTGCATAAGGTTCGCAAGATCCGCAAGCAGCTACCGAACTTGCAGCACGTCATCGTCGTGGACGCGGACCAGGCTGCGCTTGAGGAGCGCGAGATTGCCTTCCGCATGGAACAGGCGGCGCGGATCGAGCACTTTTCGGTCTACCCGACGAGGGCCGAGTCTCCCTCGGTCCTGCACTACACATCGGGCACGACCGGTCAGCCCAAGGGTGCGCAACACGTCCATTATTCCATCATTTCGCAGTACCTCACCGCCCGATGGGTCCTCGATCTTCAGCCCGATGACATTTACTGGTGCAACGCCGACCCCGGCTGGGTGACCGGCACGTCGTACGGCATCATCGGCCCCTGGGCGAACGGCATTACGCAAGTGGTTCTGGATTCCGGTTTCAACGCCGCGCGATGGTACGACTTCATGGCGAAGCACCGCGTCACGGTCTGGTATTCGGCGCCGACCGCCATCCGCCTCCTCATGAAGGAGGGCGCGGAAACCGTCCAGAAGCATGACTTGTCCAGCTTGCGCCACTTGGCCAGCGTCGGCGAACCGCTGAACCCCGAGGCGGTCGTGTGGTCGAAAGAGGTTTTCGGGAAGCCGTTCCACGACACCTTCTGGCAGACCGAAACCGGCTGCATCGTCATTACCAACTTCCCCGGAATGTCGGTCAAACCCGGCTCGATGGGAAAACCGTTTCCAGGAATCACCGCGACCGTGCTGGATCCGCGCACTTACGAATCCGTCAATCGCGCCGGAGTGGCGGGCCTGATCGCTCTGCGGCCGGGCTGGCCTTCGCAGATCCGCGGCTACTGGAACAACGAAGCTGGATTCCAGGCGAAATTCAGGAATGGCTGGTATCTGTGTGGCGACCGCGCCTCGATCGATCCAGATGGCTATTTCTGGTTCATGGGGCGGGATGACGACGTCATCAATACCGGTGGGCATCTGGTGGGCCCCTTTGAAGTCGAATCGGCTCTGCTGGGATGCCCTGCCGTCGCCGAATCGGCCGCGGTCGCTAAGCCGGACCGCATCAACATGGAAGTCGTGAAAGCGTACGTCACCCTGAAGCGAGGGTTCCAACCCTCCGATGACCTCGAGCTGGAAATCATGAACCACATTCGCAAGCGGCTATCGCCGCTGGCAATGCCCCAGGAGATTGAGTTCGTTGACTCTCTGCCCAAGACGCGGAGCGGCAAGATCGTGCGTCGTATCCTGCGCTCGAGGGAGTTCAATGAGCCCGTGGGGGATCTCTCCACCATCATGGAAGACTGAAGAGGGCCGGCCATGGACGAAATCACCAAGACAGTCCGCGATTACATCATCCGGGAGTACCTGGAAGAGGGCGACGACCGGGAAATCATTGAGACCACGCCGCTGATTTCAGGGGGCATTGTGGATTCCTTTTCCATGGTGTCTCTGCTTCGCTTCCTGGAGAAGAAGTACTCGATTCACATTCCTGACGACGCCGCCACACCCGAAGCTTTCGATAGCCTCGAGCGCATCGTGGCGCTGGTGCGGCGCTTCCAGAAGACTGAAGTGGGCAGCGGCTAGAGCGTGCCCGACGCTGCCGGAATGCTGGCAGGCCCCGGGCAGCGCACCGAATCGAATCTGGTTACGGGAGGGACACTATGGCTTTCGCCGACCGAATGCGACACGGCTATCAGACAGAGATTGAGGGTATCAAGGCCGCGGGTCTGTTCAAAGAGGAGCGGTACATCCACTCACCGCAGTCGTCGGAAATTGAGGTGGAGTTCCCGCATGGCTCAGAGCTGCGGAAGTGCATCAACATTTGCGCCAACAACTACCTCGGGCTGTCCAGCCACCCGGAGGTGATGGCGGCCGCGCACGCCGGCCTCGACTCCCGCGGCTACGGGATGTCATCCGTGCGCTTCATTTGCGGCACGCAGGACATCCACCGGGAGCTTGAGCAGCGGCTGACCGACTTCCTCGGCACCGAGGACACCCTGCTCTTCCCCTCCTGCATGGACGCCAACGCCGGATTCTTCGAGGCCTGCCTGAATGAGCAGGACGTGATGATCGCGGATCGGCTGGTCCACGCCTCCATTGTGGACGGCATGCGCCTGTGCAAGGCGATGCAAGATACCTACAAGCATTCCGACATGGGGCATCTGGAGGAGAAGCTGCAAGAACATCAGGACAAGCGTTTCCGCATCGTCATCACGGACGGCGTGTTTTCGATGGACGGCGACACCGCCAAGCTGGCTGAGATCGTCGCGCTGGCGGAGAAGTATGACGCCATGGTGCTGGTCGATGACTCGCACGCCACTGGCTTTATCGGCAAAACTGGACGTGGAACGCACGAACACTGCGGCGTGTTCGGCAAGATCGATGTGATCACCACCACCCTGGGCAAGGCGCTGGGCGGCGCTTCCGGAGGGTGCGTGAGCGGCCGCCGCGAATTGGTGGAGACGTGCCGCCAGCGAGCGCGTCCTTATCTGTTTTCGAACGCGGTGGCGCCCGTGATCGTCGCGGGTGCCTTGAAGGTGCTTGACCTGATCAGCGCCACCACCGGCCGCCGCGACAAACTGGAGGGGAATGCCAAGTACTGGCGTGGTCTGCTCACGGAGGCGGGTTTCGATATCAAGCCAGGTGATACCCCCATCGTGCCGGTCATGCTCTACGACGCCAAACTGGCACAAGACTTTGCTCGCGACCTCTTTGCCGAGGGCGTTTACGCGGTCGGGTTCTTCTTCCCTGTCGTGCCCAAAGGGCAGGCCCGCATTCGCACCCAACTCTCCGCCGCTCACGAAAAACATCACCTCGACACCGCCATCGAGGCGTTCAAGAAAGTGGGGAAGAAACACGGCATCTTGGGTCTCGGAAAAAAAGAACTCATGGCGAGGTGCGCTGCGTAGTCAAGAGTCCTCTCTTGCTAAAAGGGGATGCGCGCTCTTGCCGGGTTAACTTGGCACCAACTTCCGTAGCGCTTGCGGGAGGAAACGGAGGTGGCCATGCTCTGTGCAGAACTTGAACAGATGGAATCGGAATTCGATCACATTCTTGCCGAACTGGAGAAACCGAACCTGACCGAGCAGGAAAGACAGACCCTGGAGGGCGCGAAGTCTCGGCTGACCCGCGCCATAAAGGATCATGAGACGTCTGGCCACAACGGTGGTCCTTGCTTTGAAGAAATGTCCCAGTTCTGAAGGGTCGGTTGTCGGTACGGAATCCGGAATGCTGAGTCTTCAATCCCGCGATCGCCAGCGGCGGTGGCCGATCCGGAATTCGGAGTGCTGAATCTGAGATGCCCGTCACGCAGTGACGGGATTCTGACTCCTGACTTTCTGACTCCCAGATCCTGACATTCTGTGATAGCTCGTTTTGCTGGAAACGGCGTCGAGCAACGCCACCTGTATGAGGGTAAAGAGCCTTCCGACCGGTCGGTAAATGCTCTCCGAAGCGCTGCTGGTGGTCTATCGCACGCACTGACGCGTCTTCCTAAAATAAAGTACGGCTCGGAAAGGGGGTTTGGAGAGTCGCTTGAACCGCCGACCAATCTCTGCCCTGCGGCCTGAGGAACGGGCCGGAGCCCCCGCTTCGCTCTGCCCAGTGCTCGCCGACTGTTCGCTTGTCTTGCCAGTCCGGTTCCTCCCAAGGGCAGGCGCTCGAACCTGCTGCCCAGTGCTCGCCGATTGTTCGCTTGGCTTGCCAGTCCGGTTCCTCCCAAGGGCAGGCGCTCAAGCCTGAACGCTGGTTTCGGGTGGATTCTTCTTTGGCTCCGGACTTCTGGCTCCTCTTCCCGACCTTCGTCCCTCACCCCTTGCCGCACGCCGCTTGCCACCGTTCTCGTGCGAGTTTCGAGTCTCGATGCATTCGCTACGCTCAGCAGAAGTTTTCGAGCTTCGTTTCTTGTGCTGACCCCCGACTCCCGTCTCTCCGATTTCTGGAGTCTCCGATTTCTGGAGTCCGATGGTCCGATTCGCATCGGACCGCAGATCGGCCCTGACTCCTCCTTCGACCATCGTCACACTCAATCGTGACCGCCATCACAGCAGGAATTCCCCACTTCGTGGTACGCGGGGAGAGTACCTAAACATACCCACAGATAACAAAGAGTGGTGAGAGGTGACGTCATGAGCCGATTCAAGGTTGGAGCTCTGGGGTTAGGAGTGTGTTTGTTGTTGGCAGTGAGTGTAAAGGCGGCGGCGCAGACGCCGGCCACGCCGGATTCTCCGGCCATCCCGCAGGACGGGACGGTGGCCGCGAGCCCGCAGGCGGTGGTGCCGCGCCTGATGAAATTCAACGGTGTCCTACGTGATGTGACAGGCAAGCCAGTGACGGGCCCGGTCGATGTCACCTTCGCACTCTATAGCTCTGAGGCTGGTGGCAACCCGTTGTGGTTTGAGACGCAGAGCGTCGAACCCGACGAGCAAGGCCGCTACACGGCGCTGATCGGGGTGATGCATTCCGAGGGCTTGCCCATGGACCTGTTCACCACCGGCGAAGCGCGCTGGCTGGGCGTGCAGGTGGCGAATGAGGTGGAACAGAAGCCGCGCGTGCTGCTCCTGAGCGTGCCCTACGCCTTGAAGGCGTCGGACGCCGAAACCTTGGGCGGTCTTCCTTCTTCGGCCTACATGCTGTCACTGTCAGCGAGCCCTGCGGGTGGGCAGGCGGCAGGAGGCGGGAACGGAGGGAACGGCGTGCAGAAGGGTGTCAGCCGCAAAAACACCGCCTGCTCCAGCCTGACCGCGGATGGGAACGCCTCCGCCAACCAGATCGCTTTTTACTCGGCCCCCTGCGCGCTGAGCGAGGATGCCAACCTGGTGGACGTGGGGGGAAAGGTAGGCATCGGCACGGCTGATCCTACCGAGGGAGGCCAAGTCGGCTCCCGGTTCACCCTCAGCACCGCGACCGACGCCGCAACCGGGTTTTCGATTTTCACCGGCAGCGCCAAGCGCTTTGCTATCAACACGCAGTCCTCGGGAGGGTTCTTATTTTATGACGGCCATGGCGCGGTTTGGAACCCCGGGCTATCGCAAGTCGGCGGCAACGTGGGTATCGGCACGGCCGACCCCACCATGTCCGGCCAAGTCGGCTCCAGGCTCACCATCAGCACCTCCACAGACGCCGCAACCGGGTTTTCCATTTTCACCGGCAGCGCCAAGCGCTTTGCTCTCAACACGCAGTCCTCGGGAGGGTTCCTGATCTATGACGGGGGAGGTGGGGCTTGGAACCCCGGGCTATCTCAAGTCGGCGGCTACGTGGGCATCGGGACCGCGGCGCCGGCCCAGGCGTTGGACGTGGTCGGCAACGTGCGCATCGGCACTACCGGTTACGGGCTCATCTTCCCGGACGGCACGGTGCAGAAGACGGCGGGAGCGGGCCAGGGCGGAGGAACCATCACCGGCGTCTTTGCGGGCACCGATCTCACCGGGGGCGGCACGGCCGGCGGCGTGACCCTGAGTCTCGACACGACCAAAGTGCCGACCCTGGGAGCGGGCAGCAACACTTTCACGGGCAGCATCGCCGCATCGTCGTTCTTGGGCAGCGGCGCGGGACTGACCAACCTGACGGCGGCGAACATTAGCGCGGGGACGGCGGGCATCAACATCTCGGGCAATGCCGCCACCGCCACCACGGCCGCCACCGCCACCACGGCTGGAAATGCGACCAATCTGGGAGGGGTGGCGGCAGCCAATTACGCGCGCCTGGACATCGCTAACACCTTCGCCGCCGACCAGACCTTGAATGCTGCGCTAAACCTTGCCCAGACCACGGGAGCGGACGTGGGGGTGATCAACCTGGGAGGCAGTCCCCTGATTCACGCCTGTTGCCCAAAGTCCATGCAGAACACGTTTGTTGGAACCCTCGCCGGGAACTTCACCGCGGATGCCACCGGGAGCAACGGCGGGGATGGCCAAAACACTGCCACGGGCTTCCAAGCTATGGCAGCCCTCACCTCGGGCTTTCAAAACACTGCTAGTGGGATCCAAGCTCTTTACAGCAACACCTCGGGTTACAGTAACACCGCCAACGGGATCCAGGCCCTCTATTCCAACACCACGGGATACGGCAACGCCGCCTACGGGTCTTGGGCCCTCTATTTCAACACCACAGGCTTGGTCAACACCGCCAACGGGAGCGAGGCCCTGCTCGGGAACACGACGGGCAATTCGAACGTCGCCATCGGGCCGTGGGCTGGCATGGGGTTACAGACTGGAAGTTCGAATATCATGGTGGGACCCAACGCTGGCTTCAACTTCACCTCGAGCGAGAGCAACAACATCGATATCGGCAACCAAGGCGTTGCGGCAGAATCGGGCGTGATCCGTGTCGGCACCGACAGCACTCAACCCGGCGTAAATTGTAGTACTACGCCTTGCCAGACTGCAACTTACATCGCGGCAATCCGTGGCGTGAGTCCGGGAGGCGCGAGTCCGCTGCCGGTGATCATCGACGGCAATGGCCAGCTTGGCACGGGAACTTCCGCCGTGGGCACGGTGACAAGCGTTGGAAGCGGCGCGGGACTGACTGGCGGGCCCATCACCGGAAGCGGCACCCTGAGCATTGCCACGGGCGGCGTGAGCAACACCATGCTGACCAATTCGTCCCTCGCTGTCAACGCTGGCTCGGGCCTGAGCGGCGGCGGCTCAGTGGCGCTGGGCGGCAGCACTTCGTTGAGCGTCGCCACGGGAGGCGTGACCAACGCCATGCTGGCCAATCCTTCCCTGACGGTGACGGCGGGAACTGGCCTGACCGGTGGAGGCGCAGTCTCGCTGGGTGGGAGCACCACACTCAACCTAAACCCCATCATCAGCGCAACCACGGGCACATTCTCCGGCAGCACTAGCCCGGTCGTATCGGGCACAAACACGGGGAACAGCAGCAACGGCCAACTGGGCACGAGCGTCAGCGGCAACGCCGCGGGCGTCTACGGCACGAGCGCGTCCAGCACCGGCTACGGCGTGGTTGGCAACAACACCGCGACCGGCGGCAACGCCTACGGCGTCTACGGCACCACCGCGTCGAGCGTCGGCGCCGGCGTTTACGGGAGCGGCGCCGACGGCGTTTACGGGAGCGGCACCATCACCGGCGTCTACGGGATGGGCAGCACCGTCGGCGTCTTCGGGGACGGCAGCACAGGCGTCAAAGGCTTCAGCACCGGCACCAACAGTGGCACCGGCGTCTTGGGCAGCATCTACGGCACCGGGAGCGGCGCCTATGCCGTCTGGGGCTACAACAGCGGCAGCGGGGGGTATGCGGGATACTTCCAAGGCGACGTGAACGTCACCGGTACCTTGTATTCGGGCGTCAAGGACTTCTTGATCGACCACCCGCTGGACGCCGCCAACAAGTACCTTTATCACTCCAGCGTGGAGTCGTCGGAGATGATGAACATCTACACGGGCAACGTAATCCTGCAAGCGAGCGGGGAAGCGGTGGTGGAGCTTCCCGAGTGGTTCGAGGCCGTGAATGCGGACTTCCGCTACCAACTCACCGCCATCGGCGCACCCGCTCCCGGCCTCTACATTGCCGAGGAGATCGCCAACCACCGCTTCAAGATCGCGGGCGGTCCCCCGGGGACGAAGGTGTCCTGGCAGGTGACAGGCGTCCGTCAGGATGCTTATGCCAAGGCCCACCCGCTGCAAGTCGAGGTTGATAAGCCTGACAGTGAGCGGGGGTATTACATCCATCCGGAACTTTACGGCCAGCCCAAGGAAAAAGGCATCGAGTGGGCTCAGCACCCAGAGATGATGCGCGAAATGCAGAGAACTAGGGAAAAGACCGAATCAACTGGGAAAGTCGTTCGTCAATAGGTTGTCATGCCTTACGTCTGCTGTTGGTTTCCACCTCTGCGTTGGCGGTGCGAGAGCAGCAGGCGGAGTTATCGCAGGTGCTGGCACAGGTCCGCGTGATTCAGGCAAGGCTCCCCGGCAAGAGCGCGACGCGCCCGCGGATTCGAGCCGCGAAGGGCGGCGCGACCCCGGCCAGGACGCCGAAGGCTCCGCCGCCGAACGCGAAAGGCGCTGGCAACCCGTTGGTGGCTGAGGCAAGGTAGGGGCGAGCGGCGCTCGCCCTGGGAAAGACGGCCCTCACCCCGTCCCGCTCTGCGGGACACCCCTCTCCCGCGCGTGCGGGAGAGGGGACGGGAGTGAGGGATGCTCCCCCTAACCCACAGCTCGCGCCATGGGCTACATTCTTTTGCCCGCTCCGCGGGCTGACTTGGTCAACGGACTTCTGCATCAGGACACTAGCGAGTAGCGTGCGCCTCCGTCATCGCGGCGCGCGGCTCTTATCTGGTAATCAAATTCGCCGTCTCGCACCGTTGCGCCGAGTTGCGGCTCCGCCAAGTAACGAAGAACAGAAACTGGAAAACGGAAACTAGCCGCAGATCAATTCAGCAGGATTTTGAACACGTAGGCGAACTCTCCAGGTTTCTCTCGCGGCAAAGTTATTTTGAGCCCCTCACCGTTGTGCTGCCAGGAGAGCTTTGCTTCGCTGCCCAGCGAGAGGATTGTGTTGGGTTTGTTGTTTTTGCCCTAATCCCCAACCCCGAACACCTGATCCCTGTCTTGAGGCAATTTCGCCCTTGGCAAGAAGCGCGTCGTTGGTGTTGAGTGATTTGATCTGTAGCCCTAGCGGCGGTCTCCCCGGCCCGACCAGCGCGGGCTGACCGCCATCGGCGCTCATAGAGCGCCGCTACAAATTACCCCAGCCGACTCGTCGCCTGACTCTCAGGAGGATTCGTGGAGCCTCTCAAGAATCCATTCCCGGAGCACAGCAGTTTCGTTTACACCCTTAGACCTGGCGATTCTCCTTACGTGTTGGATCTCTCGCGGCGGCAGAACTATCCTTACGGACGTCCCCTTTTTACGCGCAAACACGGACTCGGGAACTTCCTCTAGAGCGTTCTCGAACTCCGTCAAATCGTGGGCGTCCCAGAAACTCGCCAACTCCTGAATTGAGTCGGTCTTAGGCAGTCTTGGCGATTTCATTGATTTTTCCATCGATTATAACGCTCCTTCTCTTTCCCAGTCATCGGCCTGGCTGTCACAGGAAGGCCCTTACCACCGGAGAACTGGATGATAACGCAGAACAGATGCCTGCCAGATTCCGTTTGTCCGAGCACATAATACACCGGGCTTTTTCCGCGAGACTTGGCGCGTTGCACCCATGCGCGGCCGAAGCAAACCTCTCCCACTTCCTTAGGAAGAACGCCATGACGAGCAATGTGATACACGAGGTGACGCAACGAATCTCGTCGATCAGAGATCGCCGCTATAGACCTCAACAGGCTGATGAAAAAATGGCTCGGAGTGTCATTCCGAGGAGCCGGAGGCGACGAGGAATCTCGTAAGCGCCTTGTTCTCAGGGCGAGATTCCTCGCTTCGCCCTGTACCGTCCGGTACAGGGCTTCGCTCGGAATGACAGCACCAAGGAGCATTTTTCATCAGCCTGTTAAATTCCCGCCGATAATTAAATTCCCGCCGACAATCCGCCGATAAATGAGCAGACGGTGGATATGCGGCGCGAGAATCTCGTCAGCCTGGGTCGAGGGATCTTTGCCACGTGGCTATGCTGCTCCCTGTTGCTGTCGGCGAATCCAGTGCTGGCGCAGCAAGGGCAGCCGCAAGACGCGACCCTGAACGCCGCGCCCACGTTCAGCTTCTCCACCTATGTCGGTGGCAGCGGCTTTGACTATGCCTACGCCATCGCGGTGGATTCATTGGGCAACGTTTATGTCACGGGCCAAACCGATTCACCGAACTTCCCCGCCACCGGACCCGCTCTGGGTTCGGGCGGCGGGACGTGCAGTGGCTCTCCGTGCTTTCACGTCTTTGTGGCGAAGCTGGATGCGACCGGCTCGTCGCTGGTCTACGCTACCATTTTGGGGGGCAGCAACGAAGACCACGCCACGGGGATCGCCGTGGACTCGACCGGCGCGGCTTACGTGACCGGTTACACCGCTTCCCCCGACTTCCCCACGGTGAACGCTTTCCAAAAGACCTCTGCCGGAGGCAATTGCGGTTCATCGACCGATCCCGTTCCTTGTTTCCATGCCTTCGTGGCCAAGCTGGATCCGTCTGGCACCCATCTTATTTACTCGACATATTTGGGCGGCTCTGGGAACGATTTGGCCGCTGGCATCGCCGTTGATTCCTCCCAAGCCGCCTACGTCACCGGCTCAACCTCTTCGGCGAACTTTCCCGTCACTCCAGGCGCCGTCCAGACCACTTTCGGAGGCGGCGCATATAATGCCTTCGTCACCAAACTGGACCCGACCGGATCGACGGCGGTTTATTCCACCTATCTCGGCGGCGCCAAGGAAGATCACGGGGCGGCGATCGCCGTCGACTCGTCCGGCGACGTCTACATCACTGGCTATACGAATTCGACTAATTTCCCGACCATGAACCCAATGCAAGGCACTCTGGTGGAGAGCACCTGCGGATCAGCTCCGTGCTTCGACGCCTACGTCAGCAAACTCAATGCAACCGGCTCCGCGCTCGACTATTCCACCTATTACGGCGGAAGCGGAGGCGATTACGGCTACGCCATCGCTGTGGATCAAGAAGGGAACGCGTATCTGACTGGCCTTACGACCTCCACAGACTTTCCCGTCACTCCCGGAGCGCTTCAAGCTACGGGCGGCGGCACGCAGTACAGCTCATTCGTCGCCAAATTAAATCCCGACGGCTCCGCTCCGGTATTCTCTACCTATGTCGGCGGCACGGCGAACGTGACCGGCTATGGAATCGCTATCGACGCCTTGGGGAATTCATATGTCACGGGGCTCGCCTATGGCAGCGGATTCACGACCGCGAGCCCATTGCAACCGGCGTGGCATTTCCTGAATGACGCTTTTGTGGCAGAGGTGAATGCCACGGGTTCCGCTTTGATTTTCGCCACCTATCTGGGCGGTGACGGGAACGATGTCGGCCGGGGTATAGCCGTCGATTCATGGGGAAATATTTATGTGGCCGGCGGCACTTTCTCGACGGACTTTCCCACGACAGCAGGAGCTTTCCAAGCCGCATTCGGCGGCGGCGCCTATAACGCTTTCGTGACTAAAATCTCACTTTCCGAAGGGCCTGCCGCCTCATTCTCCAGTCAGGCCGTGAGTTTTGGTGGGCAGAATGTCCAGACAGACAGCCCACCTCAGAGCGTGGTCCTCACCAATCTCGGCACTGATACACTTCTGATCACACAAATCACTGTCACCGGCGATTTTGAGGATGACAATACGTGCGGCACCTCCCTGGCCGCAGGCGCAAGTTGCCCGCTGCCCGTGACGTTTAGCCCGACGGCGACAGGGATGAGGACGGGAACGCTCAGGATCACCGACAACGCGGCCGGAAGCCCGCAATCCGTGGCTTTGTCAGGGATTGGAACGGCACCGGACGTCAATCTTTCGGCTGCAAGTCTTGCCTTTGGCGATCAAGGCCTAACGACAACCAGCACGCCGCAGGTCCTTCACGTCGCGAACAGCGGCACCGGGCCGTTGCTCATCACCAACGTCGGCATCACGGGCGATTTTGCTCAGACCAACAATTGTTCCGGCTCCATCGACTCAGGAAGCGGCTGCGACATCTCGGTTTCGTTCGTTCCTTCCTGCAACGGGACGAGAACCGGATCGTTAACCATCACGGATAAGGCCGCCGGCGACCCGCAAACCGTCGCCCTCACGGGCTCCGGCGTTGTGGCGTTCTCGCTGGCGTCAAGCCCGGGCGCTGTGACTGTCATGAAGGGTGCGAATTCGGTTAATTTCAGTGTATCGGCGTCAAGCCCATTCGCATTTGCCGGCGCCATTGGACTAAGTTGTTCCGGCAACGGACCGGCAAATTGCGCGTTTAATCCCGCCTCGATTGCGTCCGGCGCGAGCAGCACGCTGACGGTCAGCGCTCTTTCGGCGCTCCCTGCAGACTCGCTGACATTTACGGTGACCGGGACCAGCGGCTCGCAAAGCGCGTCGATCCTGTTGGCCGTGTCGCTCTCCGATTTCGCATTGACCGCGTCGCCCACCTCCGCCACCGTCGTCGCGGGGCAGTCCGGAACGTACGCGCTGAAGCTCTCGCCCATCAATGCCTTCAGCCAAAGCGTTTCCTTAAGCTGTTCGGGCGCTCCCTTAGAGGCCACGTGCTCCGTATCGCCGGAGGCAGTTGCTCTCGACGGCTTGCACGATTCGACCGCCGCGGTCGCGGTGACCACAACGGCGCGATCGTCGCTGCCCAACATGCGGCACGCCCCACCTTCCGGCCCTAGCGGGATTGGGCTCCTGGGGTGGAGAAAAGCCCTACTCGCCTTCTTGATGCTCGCGACTCTGCTGGGCGCGGGAGGGCAAAAAAGAAAGTTGAGTCTGGCGCGGCCAGCGGCCATCCTGTCCCTCGTGCTGTTCCTTGTGAATTGCGGCGGAGGTGGAGGAGGCGGGGGCGGCGGTCCCATAGGCACGCCTCCCGGCACATATAGCTTGACCATCACCGCGTCCTGCTCCGGCGGACTTTCCCACGGTATCAATCTCACGCTAAGCGTAAATTGAACGGTATTGGGACCTCCGGGCGAAGAGACTCAAACGGGAGCAATCGATCAGTTGTAGAATAGCTTCGTCATTAAATCCGAAAAAAGGGGCAAACAAAGCGGAGATAAGTGTTCGCGCCCTGGCATACATCGTCGCGGGCCACGAACTGCATCATAGGAAGATGTTGGTGGAGAAATACGGGTGTTAAGGAGTCCGCTGTCGGCGGCCAGACGTCAGTGATCAGCGCCGACCATTGACCGTGCGGGGAAAAGGTGCGACAGTGGATTGTGGGTTGACGGCCGAAGGATTGGACACTTCGTTCCTAATCCGCGCTCGTGGCGTCGTCGAGCGCTTTATAAAAAGGGGTCACGCATGAGAATTGCGAAACAACTGTTATGGGCTGCGGTTCCGGCGTTGGTCGCGCTGGCTTGGCCGGGAGCGGCAGCGGCTCAAGATGTGATTAAGGAGGCCATGGCCGATTTCCCGTCGGGGACGGTCCGGCTCGAGTATTCGAGCCCGGCGAAGCTGCGAAGTCTGCCGGACTACGCGACGCTCAGCCAGCGGTACGTTGGACCTCGACTACAGCAAATGGAAACCTCGATGTCCCAGCTTGGAGTCCAGCAGAGCGACATCGACGAGTTGGTTTTGGGTTGGCAAGCGCAGGGCGGCGGCTTGAATCTGATCGGCCTGGCGCAGGGCCACTTTGATTCTCGATCCGCGGCGCAACACGCGGCCACGCAAGGGATTGCCGCAACTCCAGTAGGGGGGACATCCGCCTATTGTTTCGGTGAGGGTGCGGCCGGCAACTGCATCGTGTTCCTGGCGGAAAATCTCGGAGCGTTCGGCACTATGGAGTCGCTCGACGCCCTCCTGAAAACCCGCGCCGGTGAAGCCGCGAGTGCCGCCACAGATTCTGACTTTGCAAGACGAGTCGACGACGCCAAAACCGATGCCCCCATCTGGGGAGTCGCGGTTGGGCCGTCGGTGGTCGACTGCTTCAAAGGCTGGCTGCCCAGCCAGAACAATCTGAACCTGGATTGGACGCAGACCTTTCAAACCGTCGATGCTGTGAGCTATACCGTGGAACCCAAAGACCAGGTTCACCTCGCCATAAAGTTGGACTGCAAGACTTCGCAAGGGGCAGCACAGCTCAGGCAGGTGATGCAGGGACTGAAGATCGTCCAGCAAATGGCTTGGCAAGCCCAAAACCCGAACGTTCCCAATCCATTCCAATCGCTTCAGGTGGACGTCAGCGGCCGTCAGGTCCAAATGAACCTCACCACGGCCTACGCCCAACTGGAAGCGGGCAGCTTGCCGGGCAAGTCCTAAACTGCGTCAGCGTGGTGATCGATTTATCGGCCTGCCCGTTGGGTTTCTATGCCCGCACTGTCGAACTAGGTTTGCAGGCAACCGCCGGAAGCAGCGATTGACATCACTGATTTCAAGATATCCGGAATCTCGAAAACAGCGCGATTATTCATTTTGGCCGCCTGGGCGCGGAAGCGGGCAAGTTTCCCAGGGGCCACCATTTGCCTCACGGCTTCGGCGATGATCCTGAAGCTCGGGACGACAATGCCCAGCTCGTTCTCGAGTATCCACTCGATGTTGTATCGCTCCTGCGGCATGGTGCGTGGGTTCCGCTCGACAATCACCGGCAAGTTCATGGTGACGGCTTCACTCAGGCTGCCGGGACCGGGCTTGCCAATGAAGAAGTCGGATAGGTACATGTATCGTTGGACCTCGGTGGTATAGCCAAGGACGAAGTGGCGAAGCCGCCGTCGCCGCAGCCGAAGCATGTCGGCGAGCTGCTCATTCTTTCCGCAAATCGAGATCAACTGTATTTCCGCGCTGCACTCCTCGAGTCGCTCCGCAATTTCCAACATGGCGCTCGATCCGGAGCCACCAAACATCACCAGTCCGGTCGGCAACTCAGGGTCGAGCCCGAGGCTTTGGCGGGCGGAGCCACGGTCCGATACGGGCGACTGATAAAAGCGAGGATGCAGGATCATCCCGCTGGCTCGAAAAACCCTATCGGCGTCAATCCCCAGCTCACGCGCTTGCTCCACCGCGCGGTCCGACCCGCAAATGAAAAATTGGTCCTGGCGCTCAATCCAGAAATGGGGCGGGTAGTCAGCCAGATCCGTGAGAATGGTCACAAACGGAGACGCAGGGGCCACGCTGCCGAGCGCCTGCCGCAGCGCGCGATTGAAGTGAGGAATGAGCGACACGGCAAGATCAGGGGGATCGTTGCGCCAATAATTCTCAATCAGCCGCACTTCCTCGCCATGGCCCAATCGGACCGTCGCGTGGAGGACGGGCAGCAGGTAGGCTATCCCTCTCGTCCAATCCTTGGCTAATAAGCGGTTGTAGACGTCCTGAGTTTGAATCCCCGTGATTTTCGAAACTACGTCCATCGGCTGGAGAAGCTCCTGTAGATTGACAAGCCGGACGTGCCAGGGGTGGCGCTCCCGCAAGGCCAGTTCGAGGGCCTGCGCAGCGGCGCGATGTCCGCCGCCCGCTTCGAAGTAGATCAGGTCCACTTTGACCATCGTCGCCATATCTACACGCGGTCCAATCGAATTGCAAGGCCCTAGGCTAGATTTAACCAACTCTTCACCGTCTTGTTACATGGCTGTCATGGAGGGGAAAAAGCAAGATCGTACGCTGCAATTTCCTCTGGGCCACCCGGCAATGCTCCTAGGCTAGATTTAACCAATTCTTAATAATCCGGTTATATTACTGTCAAAGTGGCATCGGAAACTGTAACGTGCGATGTGACCTCCACGTGCATAGCCGCTACTCTGGAACGTTTCGCCTCCCTTTTCTCGATGGCCTCTCGAACGAATGTTACAGCCCTCCAGCGGCAGTCTACGAGAAACTGAAAGAGCTGCGGATGGATCTCGTTACCCTGACCGACCACGATTCCATCGAGGGTTCGGAGGAGCTGCGGCGGCAGCCTGATTTCTTCATCAGCGAAGAAGTCACGTGCCGAATGCCCAGCGGGACGGAAGCGCACGTGGCGGTGTACGATATTTCGGAAACGCAGCACACCGAGATCCAGCGCCGGCGCGATGACCTTCCCCGCTTGCTCAGCTATCTCACGGAGGAAGAGATATTCTTTTCCGCGCAGCACATTTTTTCCCGCCTCACTGGGCGGCGCGAGGCCGCCGATTTTGAATGGTTCGCCGCACGGTTCCCGGCGCTGGAGACATTGAATTCCCACTTGTTAAGCCGGAACAACACCCAAGCGGCAAGGTTCGCGAACGTCACGGGGAAATCTGTCACGGCGGGGAGCGATGGCCACACCCTTCACTCTGCCGGATCGGCGTTCACGGACGTCCCGGGTGCGAAGACCAAAGCCGAATTCCTGCAAGGCTTGCGCGAAGGGCACGGACGGCCGTGCGGCGAGTCAGGAAGCTTCTGGAAAATGACTCGCGACGTGCTCCTGGTTGTTGCTTCGATGATGGCTGAGGATCCGAGAAAGGCTGTGCTGGCTCCCCTCACCTTAGCCATCCCCGCCTTCACCCTGTTCCACCTCTACCAAGAGAAGGCCTTCGTTCGGAAATGGGAGCGGGCACTCGCCGATTGGGGCGCTGCCTCCCTGGATCGACAAAGCTCCCCGGAGGCAGGCACGGCCTGCCAGGGTTCGGCAGAGGCAGTGGCATGACCATCACTCGAACCATGATCGAGCTCATGGCCCATCAAGACCAGCGATTGATGCGACGCATCCAACGTTGGCGGCCTCCGCGTTGGGTCCGGGTGTGGATGCTTTTCGCCACGCGCGCCGGGAATGGTTGGATGTGGTACGCGTGGGGTCTCGCGGTCCTGACCTTTGGCGACTCGAATCGGTTTATCGCCATTCTGTCCTCGGCATTCTCGGTCGCAGTCGGCGCGGCTGTATTCCTCGCCCTGAAGCAACGGATCGGGCGAAAGCGGCCGTGCGAGCTTGGCCGGGTCTGCTGGGTGTCTCTCCTGCCGCCCGACAGGTTTTCATTCCCTTCCGGTCACACGATCACGGCCTTCGCCGTTGTTACGCCGCTCATCTACTTCTATCCCTCACTAATTGTGGTTCTGCTTTTCTGCGCGCTGAGTGTGGCCGCTTCCAGAATTGTTTTGGGCATGCACTTCTTGAGCGATGTCTTGGCCGGATGCGCGATCGGCTGCGGGCTCGGTTATATTTCCCTTCTGACTTTCTCTTAACGAGCGCCGCCGCTGGGTCGGCTGTCGGCGCCACATCCTCCGACAGGATAAAAATAGGTGGGCTACCGGTCCCGCCGCATCGGCGCCGGCTGCGAGGCGGCGATCTGCGGTTGGACCGCCAGTCTGTGGAATGAGCCCGCCAAGCGGACATCCAGCAGCCGCGAGTTCGGATCGCTCTCGACGGTATTCAACCAGTGGCGGGTGAGGTGGCTCAGATCGGCGCGCACCCTCAGCTCCAATGCGCCGTCAGAGCCGTAGGTCCCGGACACTCTCAACTTGGCGCCCGAAATCAGGAACGGAGTGTTGCCGAGCTCAACGCGGTGGTCCTGCACCTGGAGAATCACAGGGGGCAGCCGAAGGCTCGTCTCGCGGTGTCCCGGCTCCAGCGCTCCCCAACCGGCCTGTCCGGCCAAAGCCTGAACAGGATCGAACTCGCCCAGGTAAACGCTCTTAAGGCGCACCGTGGCCTTGCCCTGGAGATTTCCAGTCATTTCCTGGCGGCTCAATCCGCGCGTTTCGAAATGGCCATTACCCGAATACGTTCCCCGCACTCGACCGAGCGCGGGTGGCAGGTGGGCCGCGAGTGCCTGGAAATTACAGTCCATCATCGCGAGGTCGACAGAGACGCGCGCCGGCGAGTTGGTGAGATCGACGACGGCCTGACCTCGGCCGCGGCCTCCGCCGGCTCGAAAAGTTGCGCCATCCAACCGGACCACGCGACCTGAGATCGCAACCGCAGTTTTGAAATCCGTCAGCTTGAGACCACGGTAGCTGACCACCGGAGAAGCGAAACGTCCGTGGGCACTCACGGCGCCAAAAAGACTTGAAGCGGCGGCGCGAACCTCTCCGAACGAACTCAAGCCCGGAAGGCGCGCCAACAAGGGAATGGGCGGGCGGTGGCCCAAGGCGTCAAACCAGAGTGAGCCCTGCTCGACACTCAGCGCGTTGGCCCGGATGTCGAACTCCCACGGTTGCTTTCGCTCTCCTTGATGCTCGAAGCGCCCGGTGAAAACGCTGGTCCCGAGCACCGCCACCACGGGATTGGCGGTCACGTGGTCACCGCTCACCTGAACGAGAGCGCGAGGCAACTCGATCGGTTCCGTGAAACCAGGCACCAGAAGGCGCGCGGCACGAAGCTCGGCATGCCCGTTGATCGTGGGTCGCGACGCAGGCCACACGGAGCCGGAGAGGGTGAATGCGGCGGAGGCGGTCCCTCGCGCGTCAACGCCTTGAGCGGAGAGCAGACCGATGTCGCGCGCGAATCCGATGAGATTGTGCAAGGGCGCGCCTTGCGCCGTCATCAATAGTTCGTAGCGCGGAGCGCCGCCTGCCACACCCTGGGCACGCCCGCGCCGGTGCCGGCTCGGCACAGCCTCGACGTCCGGCCGCTCGATCGCGCCTTCCACCACCAGTTGGACGTGAGGCGCTAAGGTCACGCGGAAAGGCGCCAGGCGCGCGTTCCTCTCTTCGACCCGCACATCGAGGTCCGTGACGGAGAATGATTGGGAACCAGCATGCAGGCTGACATCGCGCCCGCCAACATAGCCGCGATAGGACCGTTGGCGCCACGGGCCCTGGATCGAGACCAGAGCATCCACGCGCCCGGAAAGACTGACCGAGGATCCCGAAGAACGGGAGGCGGAGAAGCGGCGGCTGAGATTGACAAAATCCTCCAGCCGGGAGCGCGCCACGGCCACCACCAGATCGAGCTCCGGCGAAGAAGGCAGCTTGTCGATCGAGCCGGTGAGATGAATGTGGGAATCAGCGAACGCAGCATCGAGACTCTCGATCATTGCGCGCCCGCGAGCGCGATCGAACTGCCCGCGGAAAATGAGCGTGCCCGGCATGGGGTCGGAAGGCGGAAGCTCACCCCAGCGGTGGAGCTGGCTCACCAGCGCCCGGCCCTCGAACTTCGGCAAGTGGAGCGAACCCGTCACTCGGACCTCCGCGTCCATCATCCCGTAGACTTCGGGATTGCGGCCGGAAACGAGAGGAATCCAATTGTAGACGAGCGCGGCGTTGGTTCGAAGGGTCGCCTCCAGCGGACCTTCGAGGCCCGCACCGGGCGTCCATTGACCCTCCAGTTGAACGGGGCCGGGTGATGGAACCGAAAGATCGGTGCGAATCGGAATGCCCTCCAGCCGAAACGTCAGCACGCCGCTGCGGCGGTCGAAATTGACGCGCGCCCGCAGTTCGGTTATCGCGAATGGCTTCTTGTCCGCGCCCAGCTTGAGGTCAATGCGCGCGCCGTCGGCATCAAGCTGGAGAGCGCCGGGAGAATAGGACGCTCCCGAGGCTGCGCCCGAGGGAGAAGCCAGCGCGCTCTTCCCCAGCAAGCTCTCCACGTTCCATTCGCCGCGCGAGTTCTTGACGAAATTAAGGCTGGGGTGGTCCAGATAAAGGTGGGCGCAATCTAGGCGCGAACGAAAGAGGCTTCGCCAACGGAGGTCGCAATCGATGCGGTCGACCCGTGCGAACGGCTCGAAGCCAAACGCCGGGTCCTCGCGCACCATGGCATTCTCAATCGAAAAGCCGGGGCGCGGAATCAGGCGGTAAGAAACCGCGCCGAAGACGACGGGGCGCTGGAGAGCGCGCTCGAGGCTAGCTTCTAGCCTATGCCGGTAGCGCTCCGCGCTGAAGAAAGACGGCAGCAGCCAGCCCGCTACCAGCAGAAGCGCGAGGGCGATCAGCGCATTCCGAACGTATCGCCGGGAAAGGGATTTCATCAGCGTACAAACATGAAGGTCCGCCGCCAGCGCGTTTTCGTGGGAAAATGAATCACCAAGTCGGCGATCTGCGAGATCCTCTGGTCAAGAGAAGTCTGGGTGTATTCATCGCGGGGAGTCTCAAACGACCAGTAATTCAGCACCGGCCGGCCCGAAATGAGCTCGCGAGGCACGAACCCCCAGAACCGGCTGTCCCAGCTCTGCTCGCGATTGTCTCCCATGGCGAAGTAGTGGTCGGGCGGCACCACCAATTCGCCGTTCTTGACGTAGTCCTGGATTTCTTCGCCCCATCGCGCGGTGCCGCCACGGATGAATTCGGATTCGGGCGGCGGAAAGTCATCCCCGGGGCGAGGCTCCCCGATGGCCGTGTGGTGGACGAACGGTTCGTTCAGCAGTTGTCCGTTCACAAAAACCTGCCGATTCGCGATCCGAATGTGGTCGCCCGGCAATCCGATGACGCGTTTCACAAAGTGCTCGCCAGGTTCGGTCTGGTCTTCCGGCGAGCCCGGGAACTTGAACACCAGGACGTCGCCCCGGTGAAGATCACGATACGGCAGGACGTGCCTTAGCCAGCCCGGCTGGTCGGCAAAGGCGAACTTGTTCACGATCAGATGATCGCCGATCAGGAGAGTGGTCTCCATTGACCCGGTCGGAATCTTGAAGGCTTGAAGAACAAACGTGGTGCCAAAGACCGCCAGGATGACGGTGATCACCAGCGATTCGAACGTGTCGCGCGTGGACGACTTCTTGTACAGTTCAGCCACGAAATCATCCCTCTCGTAGGGGCACCCCTGGTGGGTGCCCTCGGATGGGCAGGCACGCGGGGCGAAACGAACCGGGCAGGCACAAGGCCTGCCCCTACGTCAGCCATCGAGTGCCATCTTCTTGTTGAGTTGCTCCAGCAACACCTGCGCGGCCTGCTGCTCGGCTGCCTTCTTGCTCGCGCCGCAGCCGCGCGCCACCCAATGATTGCCAGCCGTCACTTGCACGGTGAAGATTTTCTGGTGCTCCGGCCCCATCTCATCCACGACGCGATACTCCGCCGAGCCCAGCCGTTCCGCCTGCATCAGTTCCTGAAGCGCCGACTTATAATCAACCGAGACCAGTCGTTCGGCGTCCGCCACCAGGTCCGGAGACAGAATAAACGTGTCGATAAAGTCGCGCGCCGCATCGAGCCCGCCGTCGCGGTATAAGGCCGCGATCACAGCTTCCAGGGCGTTGACCCGCAGCGCCGGCTTGGACCGCCCGCCCGTCTTTTCCTCCCCACGCCCGAGCCGCAGGTAGTCGCCCAGTCCCAATCGTGCTGCCACCTCCGAGAGGTGCGACGCTGCCACCAAACTGGCGCGCGCCCGTGACAGCTTGCCCTCCTCGTACTCGGGAAAAGTTTCAGTCAGGCGGACGCTGACCAGAAAATTCAGGATGGCGTCTCCCAGAAACTCCATCTGCTCGTTGTCGGGAGGGCCGGCGGCATTCTCCTGGACAGACGAGGAGTGGGTGAGGGCTTCGAGAAGAAGTGTGGGTTCCCGGAACCGGTAGCCTATCCGATCCTGAAGCTTCTCCAGGGATGGTCCAGCCATGCGTGGGAGTTCATCATTCTCGATTGCGCAGAAGATGGAAACTAGAAAATAGAAACTGGCGGCTTCCCGGTTTCCAGTTTCCAATTTCCAGTTTCCGTCCCATCGGCAATCGACAATCGAAAACTATCAAACCGCCGGTCAATGCGTCTCGGGCGGCTTTGCCGGGGTCTGCATCTTCTTCAGTTCTTCGACCTGTTTATCCGCGTATTGCTGAAGCCCAGTGCCCTGCGAGAGCTCCGAAGCCTTGGAAAATGCCGCGATGGCGTCATCGATCTTCTTTTCGTGTTTGTAGACCTCGCCCAATCGGTAATAGTGCTCGGGCTGCGGCCGGTCGGTTATTTCCACCGATTGCTTGAATTCCTGCGCGGCCTTCGCCAGCTCATCCTGATCCATGCCTTGCAGTCCCATGGTGGCGCGCTGCAGATGCACCATGCCCAGCGACGCGTGCGGCTCGCTGGAAATGGCGTTCTTCCGCTTCGTATAGGCGTCATCAGTCTCGTTGGGCTGTTTGGGAATCTTGCCCTGGTTGATCAAGTCGAGCGCGTGTTTGGCGTCTGTTTCCGCCTCGTCCAGCCTCTTCTGTTTGTCGATGTCGCTGCCCTGCATCAGTTGGGGCTGGGGGAGCATGTTGGCCAAAATCAGTAAGCTGTTGAGATTGTCTCCGTTCAGCTTCAGACTTTTTTGGCTGGCGTCCACGGCTTTGGAATAATCGCCCTTTCCCATATTGGCGCTGGCCTCAAAGGAGTACACGTAGCTGAGCATCGGGCTGTCGGGATACTTCTTCTCATAATCCTGCGCGAGCGCCACGACGCGATCGAGATCCAAGCCGGCAGTGGCCTCGGAAACCAGATCCTGATATGCCTGCTTCTCCGCCGCTGACGGACCCGGTGTGGCTGGTGCTTGCCCGGATTGCCCTTGCGGCGCAGGCTTCTGGCTGGCCTGCGCTGCCCCAGCGGCCTGCCCGAACGGTGCGGCCGGCCTTGCATACACCACCACGCTTACTAAAACGCTCGCGCTGACGGCGAGCCAAACTCGTAGTGAAACTGTCATAACTCGATTACGCTCCCCCCAAAACGAATTCTTCAACCGCTATACTTGGAGCCTACCGGAATCACCCTGCACTGTCAACCGCAGAGAGGATAAGCGATATCGCAGGGCGCAGTTCTTAGTGATGCCTGGAATCGCAGACTTCAAAGAGGAGCTGGGAAAAAATCAACAGCCTCTCGCAAAGACGCCAAGGAGCTAAAGACCCGCAAAGAAGAACTTGTTTGTTTGTTTGTTTGTTTGTTTGTTTGTTTGTTTGATTCGCGCACTCGGCGACTCTGTCCCGCTTTGCGGGATGAGGCATCTTTGCTTGGCGCAGAATTTTTTCGCAGCTTCAGAGCGATGCCTGCACCAGCCCTCGGAGTCCCGAGGCGGATTCGACGTCTCACCCCGTGGAGAGGTCGTCCCGAAGCGCGAGAGCGGGTAGCCACCCTCAGACGGTTCACGGTAAATTCTGCGCAGGCGAGATCGCGCATCCGGCCCGGTTTGCCCGGCCGCCGTGTTTGGAGTAAAGTAGAGCAGTCACAATGAGCTAGGAGGGCCCTATGACCATCACGCTCAGTCCGGACCAGGAGCAGGCGGTCCGCGACGCCATTCGCGCCGGCAAGGTGACCTCGGTCGACGAACTCATCGAGCGGGCGATTGCCGGCTTGCCCAAGGGCGGCGAGAGTCCGGCCGTGAGCTCGCCCTCCAGTGTCTTTGAGCAGGGCCTGGGTTTGTTCAGCAGTCCGGAAGACGCGGCCCTGCTGGACGAGGTGGTCTCCATTGCCTATGAGGAGAGACGCCGGCCGAGCAAAAGGGAGCCGACGCTCTGAGATGACCGTCAAGGCGATCCTGGACACTGACATCCTCTCCGAGTACCTGAAGGGACACAACGCTGCCGTGGCCGGCCGGGCCGCGGACTACGCCAAGGATCACGGCGTTTTCACCTTCACGAGCGTCACCGTCTACGAGATCGTTTATGGCCTTGAGCTTAAGGGAGCTTCCAGCCAATTGAAAAAGGTGATGGCTTGGCTGAAGCAGAACGAAGAGATTACCCCCATCAACGCCGACTACCTTGCCGCAGCCACCATCAAGGCGACGGCAAGAAAGCAAGGCACCGTTGTCGAACTCCCGGATTGTTTGATTGCCTCGGTCGCCGTGCGGCTGAACCGACCGCTCATAACGGGCAATACCGACGATTTCCGGACGATTCAAAAAACCGGGATCAATCTTGCGATCGAGAATTGGCGATGACCCGCACTTAACCCGCTGGCCAGCGGGCCCTGCCGGACGGTACAGGGCGAAGCGAGGAATCTCGCTCTGACGCTCACGGCAAAGTCCGCGAGGTCCGATCCGATTTTGGAATTTCGAGTTTCCAGTTTCCGTTCTCGCGATTTTCGAATTTCGAATTTCGGTTCTCAGCAGTTTCCAGTTTCGGCTCTTGCAATGCAGGATTTTGGTGCTCGCAAAGTGGGTAGCGCGGACCTCCGCTTTTGAGGTCCGCGGTTCTTATGTAGCATTCAGGTTCACGGTGTCGTATTCAAGCGCCGTGTCCCGGCTCCGGCGTCCTTTTCTTTCGAATCGATTTTTTTGGTTACGGTGCGCTGTGGTTTGACCATCGACCGATTGAGGATACCCTCCGACCCGCGAACCCGAACTTAACTGGTCACCCGCACTCTCCCCACCAAAGAGAAAAGCCGCAGATCCCGCAAGGCGGGACGGTCGGCGCTACGGGGTGCGCGCTACTTGCTCCTAAGGGCCACTTGGACGGAAAACTGAACGGAAACGCTTCACAACGAGGCAGTGTGTTGTATACTCCTACCGCCCGAAATTTGAAAACGGAAATCCTGGATGACATGTGGGTGAACGGACGCCATGCGCCTGTGTCTGATTAACCCCTCCAACCCGCTAGTCAGCATCGTCAGAATCAAGGACAGCCGCTGGAACCGTTTCCGCGTGTGGAAACCGCTCAGCCTGATGGTTCTCGCGGGACTGACCCCACCGGAGTGGGAAATCACCATCGTGGACGAGAACCTCGGCGTGCCTGACTATCCGGCCCTGCCGCGGCCGGACTTGGTGGGCATTACCGCCTTCACCTCGCAGGCGAACCGTGCTTATGATGTGGCCGCTCACTTCCGGCGCTTGGGCGTGCCCGTCGTTATGGGTGGCATTCATGCAACCATGTGCCTGGACGAGGCCATGGAGCGTGTGGACTCGGTCGTCACGAGGGAGGCCGAACGCGTCTGGCCGCAAGTCCTGGAGGACAGTCGGCACGGATGCCTGAAGCGCCGGTATGACGGAGGGTTCGCCGAGATAGACAGGGTTCGGCCCGCCCGGCACGATCTGCTGACCGGAGGTTATGCCATGGGAGCCATCCAGACCACGCGCGGCTGTCCCATGAACTGCACCTTCTGCAGCGTGACGGCGTTCAACGGGGCCCACTACCGGCTGCGGCCCATTCCGGATGTCGTGCGGGAATTCCAGTTGATCCGTGAGAAACGCGTTCTGGTGGTGGACGACAACCTGATCGGCACACGCCCGGAACACATCGCCCGCGCCAAGGACCTGTTCCGCGCCCTGGCGCAGGCGAACCTGCGAAAGGAGTGGGTTGCCCAGGCTACCATCAACTTCGCCGATGACGAAGAACTCCTGGCGTTGGCCGCGAAGGCCGGCTGCAGAGCCGTTTTTATCGGCTTTGAATCCCCCACGCCGGAAGGGCTTCTGGAGCTCGGCAAGAAATTCAACCTTCTGAAAGGGCGCGACTTCCGCGCCTCCGTGCGGCGCATCCAGCAGCACAAAATTCTGGTGGCGGGCTCCTTTATCATCGGTCTGGACACCGACAAGCCGGGCATCGGCAAACGCACAGCCGCCGCCGCCAGCCAGTACGGCGTGGATAATCTCAACGCGCTGTTTCTGACTCCCTTGCCCGGCACGCGCCTGTGGGACCAGATGAAATCCGAAGGCCGCATTACCCTCGATACGTTCCCGGAGGACTGGAAGTACTACACGCTGACCTTGCCGGTGGCCCGGTGTAAGCATTTCTCCCTGGACAGCATCATCGAAGAAATGATCGCCTGCGACCGGACGTTCTATACCATGCCGCGCATTCTGTGCAGGATGTGGAGTAACTTATGGCAACGCCGGGCGCCGGTGATCGCCATGATAGGCGCTCTTTCGAAAAGGGGCAATCTCCGGCTGAATCGCGAGGCATACGCGGAGTTTAAGCGTCAACGGGGTTATAGGTTCACAGGTCGGCTTGATGGGGCAGAGTCCTGTGAGCAGAGCGCGTAGCCACCCTCAGCGTCTTTCTGCGCGTGGGCTTTTCTCCCGTGAACAAAAGCCACGGTCACCTCAAGCGCGAGTTGAGCGCGGCTACAAGTTTGCTTTCCTTCGTACCTCAGCGTCTTGGTGGTAAAACGCTCTCTCTCGCTCTGAGCTCACGGTAAACTCCGCGGAGTCCCACCCGATTTTCGAATTTTCCCGAGACCCCGTCGGGACGGGGCGAGTTTCAAATTTCGGTTCCTGCCATTTTCGAGTTTCGAGTTTCAATGCAGTGTTGTGGTGCTCGCAAAGTGGGCGCGCAGTATCACGGGAAGGGCGAAAGTAAAAGATGTGCGGGAGAGGTGATGACGAGAAAACCTCTGCCGCGGGTTCTTCGTCGGAGAGGGCAAAAGCCGACGGCACAAAAGCGGTGCGGTGGCCACCAGCTCAGGCCCGACACACGATGATTATACGACCCACAAAGACCACGTACATCGCAAAAGGCGCGACGTATGCGCCGCCCGCCGCCATAGCCGGCGGTTTGTGGATGATGAGTGTCCCCTGGCTCTTGATATCACGGCAAAGTGGTTTTCATGTGGCTAAAGTCGAGCGGTGTGTTGGGGGTAATCACGTCAGGAGCAAGCGGCTTCTGATGGAAGTCGAAGCAATCGAGCATGTCCTTGGCGGCCGCATCGCGCTCGGAAAGGGATTTCAATCCAAAGTGCTCCTCGATGAGTCTTAAAGGCGAGGTGAAATCGAAATACGTGTGGCAGATGACGCCCGCTTTGGCGAACGGCGAAATAATCAGCGCCGGCACTCGAGGGCCATAACCGTAGCGGTCCACATTCGGAGGCGGAACGTGGTCATAGAAGCCGCCGTAATCGTCCCAAGTGAGGATGATCACCGAATCCTTCCAATCCGGGCTTTCCATGAGGGCATCCACAAGGTGAGTGACGTGCCACATGCCTTGGTAGGCGTCGGCGGGTGGATGTTCGCTGTCCTCCTCCTCGGGGACAATCCATGAGACTTCAGGCAGGCTATGGTTGCCGATATCCCGGTAGAAATCGCCGAGCGACACCAGGTGCTCCATGAGCTCGGGGCTATTCTGGAAAGCCACGAAGCCCGGCAAGGGATTCCATACGCTGTGCCGGTGAGGATTCATTTTCTGGTCGTAGTAGCGCCAGGAAACGTGAGCCTTCTCCAAGAGTTCGGCCATGGTGGGAAAAGTGTAGACGCCCGGCTCCTTCGCCATGTTCGGGGGCGGATTATTCACCATGCCGCCTGACTGCGCCGCCACGGTGTACAGATGGTTTGGTTCGCTCGGACCCATGAGCGATGAAAAGAAATTGTCGCACAGCGTATATCGTCGCGCGTATTCCCAGTAGTTTGGAATCTCGTGCCAGTCGTAATAGGAGAGCGTGTTGAGCACCCAATCGGGGGTGGGCTCTTGCGGCGGGCCGGCGGCGTTTTCCGCTGGACCTTGCCCGGCTCGTAGGGCGGCGCCCACGAAGGGCCGCGGCCTCTGCTGGGCGCGCGCCTCGTGTTCAGCGTTGACCGACTTGGTGTGGACCAGGTTCGGGTCGGGCTGCGGGATGGGCTTCTCATCCCAGTAATAGTGGAGCGCCTTCGGCCACTCGGCCCACAGGAAGCCATCCATTTTGCCATCGTGGTAGGCGGTAGTGGCGGCCTGCCAGGAGTGTGAGAGGTCACGGGGAATGGCGGTTTGATGAAGATGAAAGGGCGCCACCTCCGCCGGCCCGCCCGGTTTGTACGCCAGCTTCGTGCCCGGGGGAATGCCGTTGGCCCCCGGATAAGTCCCAAAATAGCGATCGAAAGTCTGGTTCTCTTGAATGATGTAGATGAAATGCCGGATGGGGATTTCTTTTGGGTTCGGCGCGGATTGCGCCAGGGCGCCGGCGGCGATCATCAGAGCCGTCGCCAACCCGAAACCGTTGGCAAATCGTAAACGCATGGAAGCACCTCCTGAGCTCGCGATGTTCTTCATAACACACGCCGGACTAATTAGCGAGTAGCTACGCTCAGCGTTTTTCTGAGCGTGGGCTTTTCTCCGGCGACAAAACCCACGGTCAAGTCAGACACGAGTTGACTGTGATGGCTACCAGCTAGTTGTTTGGTTGTGGGGTTTTAGCGGACGAAAGAGGCTCTTGCTCATTCCGGAACATGCCGATAGTATAGGCATGATGGGAGCCGCCGCAGTCGCATCCGCCAGATCAACTCAGCACGTCATACACCAGGGCGACTCCCGCTCTCTCGATTGGATCGATTCTGGTTCGGTTCATCTCGTTCTAACTTCTCCTCCATATTGGACCCTCAAAGAGTACCCGACTCGAGAAGGCCAACTCGGTGCAGTTTCGAGTTACGACGAATTCCACGACGAGCTCGAGAAGGTTTGGAAGCACTGTTTCAGAGTGCTGGTCCCAGGCGGCCGTTTGGTCTGCGTGGTCGGGGACGTTTGTTTGTCGAGGCGCAAGCACGGCCGCCACTCGGTCATGCCCATGCACGCAGACATTGTAGTGAGGGCTAGGAAGATTGGATTTGACAATCTCAGCCCGATTTTCTGGTACAAAATTGCGAATGCCAGCTACGAAGTAGAAAACGGGTCGAGCTTCCTCGGCAAGCCTTACGAGCCGAACGCCATCATCAAGAACGACGTTGAGTTTATCCTCATGCTGAGGAAGCCGGGCGGCTACCGCCAGCCCACGGAACAGCAGCGGATCGCATCCAAGCTGACCGAGCAAGAATACCAGGAGTGGTTTCAGCAGGTTTGGAACGGTTTGATGGGAGAGTCGACAAGGGAGCATCCCGCTCCCTATCCAGCAGAACTGGCATATCGCCTGGTCAGGATGTTCTCATTCACAGGCGACACGGTGTTGGACCCGTTTATGGGTACAGGAACGACACTGCTAGCAGCGGGCCGCTGCGGCAGAAACAGCATTGGAGTTGAGATCGAGCCCGCTTATGTGAAGAAGGCCAAGGTGAGGCTAGAAACCGAATTCTCTTCCCTCTTCGACGAAGGCCGTCTGTCCGTCATCAGCCGGGGCGTCCCAGGTTCAGGTAGTCTTGAAGATGATCCAAAACTGCCGCTCGCACACGCCGCGCTTCCTCGACCGCGTGCTCGGCTGCCTCAAAATCCGCCACTTGCTCGCCTGGATAGCGGAATTCGACGCCGAAGGGTGTCAATTCGGCCGCCGATGCCAAGTCCCACGTCAGTGAAGCGTCAGGCGTTCCTGCCAGTTCGACAAGTTCCTGGATGTCATGCGTCTTTCCGAAAGGAATCTGGTGGCGAACCAAGAAGGCTTTCAGAAATTTCTCCGCTGCCTGTTGAGCGTGGAACGCCGCAGTGAAATAATCCTGTTCTTCAACCGCCAGAAGGTGTTCGGCGGCCCGAAGATCACCCTCGGCTTTCCGCATCCATTCCTGCACGAAATCCCAAATCACCTGCTCACGAGTTCTGCTCATAGAGAAGCTTGCCGCTGTGAGAGGCGGGATAGGCGATTCCGCCAATCACATTCCTGGTTTCTTCAAATTGCTGGCTTTGCATAAAGTGGATTTGCAATACCATTGGAAACTCAGATTGCCATTCGGATTTGATGCGGGAAGCTTCTCGCCACCCCGGCGGGTCTGCCATGACCACGAGCAAATCCACGTCACTATCGGCGGTTGGCATGCCCGACGCGTAAGACCCAAACAAAATCACCCGGCAGGGCTTGAGCCGCTCCACGATTTGATCCGCGAGTTTTTGGATGTCTGGAATCGCCACCGGCGCCGTTGTCTGGGCCATCGCTTTACCTCCGCTCGTGCAAGTTTGCGTCTATTCCAAACTTACCACCCGCACTACCTTGTTGTCTCGAAAATCCTACACCATCGTGGCCGGGCCTTACGCCTCCCAGCTCGAGGTCAGCCAGGAGGACATGGTCCTGGCCAAAGGGACTTAAGTGGCTTCAACTCCCCTCGATTAAGGGCAGATCGCAGCGCAGGACAACTCTCCTGCAAATCGGCGACGACGAAATCGGATAGTGCGTCGGAATTGGCTTGGCTGCGCGGGTTAAAGCCCAAGTGAGCGTTCACCCATTGAATGTAAGATTTTGGTGCTCGCAAGGTGGGCGCACAGTATCACGAGAAGGGCGAAAATAAAAGACGTGCGGGAGGGGTGATGACCAAAGAGCCCGCAGACCTCACAAACGGAGGTCTGCGCTCGCTTATTGCGAACCTGCGAATGGACGTCCTCCTCTGACGCCCCTTATTTGGCAATGTCGCGTACCGGGCGTTTTGCGAAAGCGTAAAGCCAACTCTGGGCGGCCTTGCTGATGCCGGGGATGGCGGTCCCTGGAAGAATGGCAAATATCTCCCATTCATCCGCTCCTAATTCATCTAGTTGACCCTGCGCCTTCTCAATCGCATCATCTTCATCTAGGATACTGAAGTTCTGAATCTGATATTCCCATTCCATATTTGGCCCGCCTGCGAGAGAAGATGGAAGTGTGCTTGATGACCCTGGTCTGTATTCTCCACCTGCTCCGGTAGGAATGTCTATGTAAAAAATGCCGCCAACGTGGGGGCTGGCGGAGTCTGGTAGGAGACAAGGTGGGTCGGGTCAATTCGCGGTCTGTTTTCTCGAGGAAAAACCAAGGGCTAGCGGGCAGCCACGCTCAGCGTCTTTCGAGGCGTAGGCTTTTCTCCGGTGACAAAACCCACGGTCACCTCAAACACGAGTTGACCGTGGCGACCACTTTCCAAACACAGAGAGGCCTCTTGCGCTCATTCGTTTCTGACGATAAGATTCTTAGTGATGCAGCAACGCCTGCTTGAATTAGCGTCTACCGACAACGGACTGAGGGACTCTGCGTTCGCAAAAAACAAGGATCTTCCTGTACATCGCTGGGTTCCCTGGATCGCGGGATTCTCCGCTCAATTCGTAGGTGATTGCCTTACGAAATATCTTCCTGACAGTCGAAAAGACGATGTCTGGATTCTTGACCCATTCGCCGGAGTGGGAACAACCCTAATAGAAGCCTACGCGCGCGGGCATAACGTGATTGGTTTTGAGATCAATCCTTACGCGGCGCTCGCCGCCAAAGTGAAATTGCAAGCGAGCTCAGTCCGGCCAAAAGCGCTGGCTGCCCATATCAACGGCTTCAAGACTTTTTTGAACCAGCACGGTACCAATGGCGCTCGCAACGGAAAGCCGCGTTCAACGGCTCCGGTTGGATTTGCCGGGCGGACGGAGTTCTTCAGTCCCAAAGTCGAGCGTAAGATGCTTCTCGCCTTGGACTATATCAACAACATTGGGGTTCCGACGATCAGAGACATTTTCCGCCTTGCCTTCGGATCGATGATGGTAAGCGTTTCCAATTATTCCTACGAGCCAAGCCTGACGCGGCGCTCCGCAGTGGATAAGAAGCCGATACTTGATGCTTCAGTGGGCGAGGTACTCTCAGGAAAACTCAATCTGATGCTTCAAGATATCGAGTGGCTACAAACCGAGAAGAAGAAGCTCCCAAATTCTCCGGACTGGAAAGTCTATGCAGACAGTATTTTCTCCGCGCCCGAGAAGTTAAATCGAAGTGCTTTCGTTGACCTCATCATTACATCGCCGCCCTACCTGAACAATTATCACTATCCCCGCAATACCAGACCTCAGCTTCATTGGTTAGGCTTGGCATCGGGGCCAGGTTACAAGGCCGCCCGAGAGCACGAAAGTTTCGGGAAGTTCTGGCAGACCGTGAGAGATCTCCCGCCGGTCGCCCTTTCTTTCCGCCTTCCCGAATTGGAGCGGACAATCGGTGCAATACGTCATCTCAATGGCAACAAAGGGCATTATGGAGGCGCTGGTTGGGCGAACTATGCGGCCACCTATTTCAACGATACGTTTCGTTTTTGTGAGGTTGCCGTCCAGTTGCTGCGCCCTGGTAGTGTAGCCGTCGTCGTCCTCGGGAACAGCATTATTCAGGGCGTCGAAGTGAGGACCGACGATTTCTTTGGCAAGATTGGCGAGCTTTGCGGCCTGACCTTTGAGGATAATCTGTTGCTTAGAAAAAAGCGAACCGGTACGAGCATCATCCAGTCCTCGGTGCGTGTGGACAAAGCCGCACAAAAAACGGTGCTGTACGAATCAGCGGTTGTGCTCAGGAAGAAGCGAGACGGGCGCGCATGAAACTCTCTTTTCTGCCGGGAAAACTCAGCCTACAAACTCTAGAAGGTGGAACTTTCCAGGTCAGCGTAGATAGCCGGGAGATTCTTTTGACGCGCTCACAGAAGGCTGCGGTGAATAAGTTCAACGAACTTCGGCAAGAGATGGAAAGTCAATTCCCAGTGCGCGAGTTTTCTGACGCTGAAAAAGCGCAGACCTTTCAAAGGATCATGGCCGATGCGCTTGTGCAGCACAATAGCCTTGGCCGTCGAAAGAAAAAGACCACTGCGGGTTCGACCCGAACTTTTGGCGGATGACCCCTATTGCGTTATTCATTGCGGCGAGGTGTACGAAACTAGGATTACGGCGACGGACTAGCTCACCTCGGGGGAAAATCCTGATCCCATCTCGATACCTTGATTCCCGGCCTGCCACGGCCGGGCACGTGGCTTCCAAAGCCGCTGAGGTTCCACTTTGGCGTGTACGTTTCAATTAAGGCGTGCTCTCCGGCTCTCACGAACCAGTCGCTGTCGATAATCAAAAATCTGCAAGTGATATGGCTGAGTTCGATATTCCGCCGTCCGGAGACCTTCTTTGCGTGCTCGCCTAGTCTACGTTTCAGCGTGGTGTCCAGCGCCTTCCCTGCATAGACGATTTTGCGCTTCCAATACAGAGCGTAGACCCCTTTCAACGGCGGAGCCACATCGATACTCAAACTGTGGGCAGGGCTCGCTTCGAATTTTTCGATGAGTTGCTGCGTGAAAGCCTTGGCGAATTCAAAGAAAAACTGGTGTTTGTCGCACATTCTCGGATTGGCGGGACAGATACTAACACATGGGCAGGACAAAGCAAGGCACCGTGCGATGGCTCCAATCCCGACCGGGACGAGAAGGCCGCCAATCGCGGGGCTGGCGCGGCCCCCTTTTGGGGTCTGCGGAACTTAGACGATGGAAGTTGCGGCTAAAGGAGGCGATCGGTGAAGAGGTAGGTGGCATGTGGTAGGTAGCAGGTGGGAGGGACAGTAGAAGGGCGAAGCGGAAGGCAGAAGAAGTTTACAGTTGACACCCGACAGTTAACAGTCGCTCGCAGGAGTTCACAGTCGACAGTCCACAGTTCACGGTAAGAACTATCGACTTTCGACTATCGACCGTAAACTCTTTGAAGCCTTGACAATGTAGCTTCAAAGAGCTACATTGGAATCATGAAGAGCGTGGGCCTTCGGGAATTGAAGAACCGTTTGAGCGAGTACGTTCGGGAAGTCCGGTCCGGTGACGGTGTTTTGGTAACGGATCGCGGAGAAGTGGTCGCAGAACTCATTCCGCCAGGCCAGGGCAGCGATGAGCGCGGCATCCCTTCGGGGCTGGTGGCGCTCGCGCGCAGAGGGCAAGTGACGCTGGGCGCGTCCAACCATTCGGCGGTGTATCCAAAGCTCCCGCGTCTCCTCAAGCGACACCGAGCCACGGAACTCCTGAATGAGGAGCGTGGTATCCGGTGAATATTTATGCGGAGTCCAGCGCCGTGCTGGCGTGGTTGCTCGGGGAAGAAGCCGGCCATCCCGTGCGCGAGGTGCTCCGCCGCGCCGAGATGGTGATGGCCTCCGATCTTACCCTGGTCGAGTGCGACCGCGTGCTGATTCGCGCCGTCACACTCGGAGAAATCGATGAAGCCACTGCCGCCGATCGCCGGGCGCACTTGAATGCCGCAGCCGCCCACTGGCACTTGTGGCGAGTCAGCTCGGATATTGTCGATCGAGCGAGGCGTCCGTTTCCCGCTGAACCCGTCCGCACCCTCGACGCGATTCACCTGGCGTCGGCATTGGCTGTGCGTTCCGTTGTACCGGGCGTGGAACTCCTGAGTCTTGATGACCGCATTCGCGGGGCCGGGGTGCAGCTCGGATTCCGGCTTCAACCGAAGTGAGCTGCGGGAAGGCAGCAGAACTTCACCGTTGACAGTCGACAGTTAACAGTCGAGGCATCCCTTCGCGAAATCGTCCCCAATCCTCTGATGGCTGGAGTCCGATTGCTGGAGTCCGGCCGACTCCATCGGAGTCCAGGAAACGGACCGATGGTCCCGCATGGCGGGATCGGACCAGAAATCGGACATCGGCGACCGAAAGATTCACCACGGAGGGCACGGAGATCACGGAGATCACGGGGGGAAAAGAGACCCTGTGTGCTCCGTGTCTCTGTGGTGCGCCGTTTCTTCATTTGCCGCTTTCATTTACAAATGCGGAGGTGCTTCGCGCACTCCGCGACTCGATCCCGCTTTGCGGGATGAGGCATTTTTGCTTTCCCCGGGAGTCTTTTCACAGCTTCCTTGTGATGTGTGCGGTCGTTAGGCCAAAGGTGAAGGGCGAAGGGCAAGGTAAGCATTGCTAGTGCGATTAAGGGACGTTCTTACTATTTAATAATCAGTTAAAGTGCATGGCGGGGGGCGGCAAGGAGGCCGCCAGACTAAACTATATAAATGATATCCATATGGTAATACGTGCCAATTTTTCGGGGCAGAATGTAACTTTTGAAACTTTTGAAACTATTGAAACCATTTTTTTTATCTGCTGGAAATAAAGAAGTTGCGCGAAAATAAAATTTGCAGAAATTTGCGATTTTGGGAAAAGTGTGGCATTTTGCCCCACCGATTCCATTTTTCATAGTGGCATTTTCCAGTGTCATTCTAGGGCGCGCTCGCGGCAAACCGAACAGAGGCTGCTGGTCTTCAAGTCGATCCATTCTACTGAATGCGAGGGTGCCATGGCGCAGCGATAATCCTCGCAATGGGTAAGTGAGAGGGTGTGGCCGAGTTCGTGCACGGCCTCTTTCAGCAGGCGCCGGTTGAGCAGTTCCGGATCGGGAGGGAGGCCGTAGAATTCTTGCCGCAGGCGATAGGTCGAGACGACGGCGCAGGCCCCGTCAAGTTGCGCCTCGCCGAAGACGAACGTCAGAATCGGAATGTACAAGTCGAACGGCGTGACACAAAGGAGACGCCACGCGCCGGGGTCGAGAACAGATTGCATTCGTGCCAGGATGTGCGTGGAATGGTACTGTTGCCTTCCCGAGTGAAATGCCGGCCGCGCGTCAAACGGCGCGGGCAAGATTTCGCAGGCGGCATGAAACTCGGCGGCGAGGGCTTGCGCCAGACGCTCGAGCACGCCGCCGCCCACATCGCCCATGGGGAGCAATTGAATCCGGTTCATGCCACTTCCGCGGGCGTCTTTTTCCAGCCGTATTTCTTCAGCTTATTGTGAAGAGTGACGCGATCGATATCCAGCACCTGGGCAGCCCGGCTCTGATTTCCGCCGCACTCTTCGAGCACGCGCAAAATGTGAATGCGCTCCGCTTCTTCCAGGGTTCGTGTGCCGTTGGCGGCGCCGCGTTCTGCGGGCAGCTTGAAGGTGAAGTCCTGTTCCCGCAACTCCGGCTCCTGCGCCACCACCATGGCGCGCTCGATGGCGTTCTCCAGCTCACGAACGTTGCCGGGCCAGTCGCACGCCTGGAGCAGTTCCATCGCGCGGGGTGAGACGCGCGAAATCCGCTTGTTCATAGGCGCGCCGAACTTACGAATGAAGTGGTCCACCAGCAACGGAATGTCGTCGCGGCGCTCGCGGAGAGGTGGGAGCTCGATGCGAAACACGTTCAAGCGATAGTACAAATCCTGCCGGAACTTCCCTTCTTCGACCAGCGCCTCCAGGCGCCGGTTGGTGGCCGCCACACACCGAAAATCCACGTGAATGGGCTGATTGCCGCCCACCCGCGTGATCTCGCGCTCCTGCAAAACCCGCAACAGATCGGTTTGGGTCTTCAGGCTGATGTCGCCAATCTCGTCCAGGAAAACCGTCCCTCCCTCGGCGATTTCGAAATTGCCCTTCTTGCGATACTGCGCGCCGGTGAAGGCGCCCTTTTCGTGGCCGAACAATTCGCTCTCCAGCAGCGTTTCGGTCAAAGCGCCGCAGTGGATCACCACCAGCGGATGGTAGCGTCGCGGGCTAGCGTTATGAATGGCGCGCGCCACCAGCTCCTTGCCCGTGCCGCTCTCGCCGGTGATCAACACCGTCGCTTCGGTGGGGCCGACAGTTTCGATGGCCTCAAACACGCGCTTCATGGCAGCGCTCTGGCCGACCAATTCCTGCGGGCGAGAGACGGCAGCCACCGCCTCGCGCAAGCGCACATTCTCCTGCTCGGCGCGGAGGTGCGCCAAGGCGTTCGATACGGTGTGCGAGATGTCGTCGGGATCAAACGGTTTGGTGACGTAGTCGTACGCGCCGTTCTTCAGCGCGGCAACGGCGGTTTCCACCGACGCGTATCCCGTCATGATGATGACGATCAGATGCGGATTGACCTCGTGCAAGCGGCGCTGAAGCTCGATGCCGTCGGTGCCGGGCATTTTAATGTCCACCAGCGCCAGGTCGTAATGGTGCCGAGCTAGTTGGGTCAGCGCCTCATTGGCGCTCTCCGCGACCTCAACCTCATACCCTTCTTCGCGGAACCATTTGCTCAGCGAGTCGCGAACGATCAGCTCGTCATCAACGATCAACAGATTGGCTTTTTCACTCACGATCGGTCACCTCACTTGCATTGGCGATTTGTGATTGGCGATTTCTGATTTAGGAAACCGCGGAAGTCGGACGGTCTTCCTGCCTCTTTGCAATCACAAATCACCAATCGCCAATCAGAAATGCTCTTACGCATGTTGCACCGCCCTGGCGTCCACGGTGGACGGCGATATCCCGGTATCGGCGGGAAGAGTAATAGTGAAGACTGTCCCCCGCCCCGGTTCGGAAGCGACCTCGATGCGGCCTTGGTGCCGTTCGACGATGCTGTGGCTGATGGCCAAGCCCAATCCGACTCCGTGTCCGCGCTCCTTGGTGGTCACGAAGGGCTCGAACAGATTGGGCAGCAGCTCCCGGCTGATGCCCACTCCGTCGTCTTTCACCTGCAATTGCACTTGCGCCTTTCCCGCCGCGGGCTGCAAGCTCAGAGTGAGATTGCCTCCCGACGGCATGGCGTCAATAGCGTTCATCATCAGCGCCAGAAGCACCTGTTCGATCTGCGCCGGATCGCATCGCACCGGCGGAATGTCCTGATCCAGTTTGAGGTGAAGTTGGATGTTGCCGAGCGCGAGCCGGTGCTGCACCAAAAGCGTGCAGCGGTCGATGACTCGCTTCAGGTCGGTCGGTTCGAAATTCAACGGCGTGGCGCGGGCAAAGGCGAGAAGGTTTTTTACGATCTCTCCGCACCGGCGGCTCTCCGACTCAATCAAGTCGAGGGAACTCGAGACTTCCTCGCGGCGCGAGCCACTGCCTTGTCCAGCGCCGTCCGGCAGAGAGCCCTTCGCCAACCACTTCTTCAGCAGCTTGGCGTAGGTCAGGATTCCGGCCAGGGGGTTGTTGATTTCGTGCGCCACCACTGCCGCCAGCTTGCCGATGGAAGCCATTTTTTCCACGCGCATCATCTGGTCGTGGGCGCCGTTCAGCTCCTGCGTCTTCTGTTCGACGCGCGCTTCTAGCGTTCTGGCCCACTCCGTCAACTCGTTATGCGCGTCGCGGAGTTTGCGAGTCATGGTATTGAACGAATCGGCCAGCACTCCCAGCTCATCCTGGGAACGGACGGTGATGGAATGGTCCAGCTCGCCCTGGGCGACGCGGCGAGTCCCCGCCGTCAGCTCCTTGATCGGCTTGTGCACGACCAACCAGATGAAGGCCACGCTCACCAGCGACATCAGCACGACGGCCACTCCCGTAGACTCCGCCAAACGCGCCTGGTGCTGGTGAAGCTGCGCGTCGACGGTGTCGAGCGAAAGGTCGGCGTCAATCACCCCCAGAATTCGCCGGTCCGGCGGATGGGCATGACAACTCGCCATCGAGCACGCCGCCTCGTTGTCAATGGCCCGGATCGAACCGAGCACGCGGTGGCCCTGGGCATCCGTGAAGATGCGCGCCCGGTCAGGGCGATTGAGCCGGGTCATCGGCTGCGATTGGGCGTGGCAGACGTAGCAAGCTTCGGCGCGCTTGTCCACCAACTGGTTGACTTCGCTGGCGTCGGTCGAGAAGCTGATGCGGCCTTCTTCGTTGAAAATCCGGATGCGGCGAATGCCCGGCTCGCTGCCTATGGTCTGAATCACCTGGTAAAGGGCCTCGCGATCGTTGCGCAGCATCTGGTAGCGCGTGCTGCGCTGAACGATGTCGCCGATGCGGTCCACGTTCTGAAGCACAACGCTTTCCGACTGCGTTCGTTGTAGCCGCAGATTCAGATAACCGAAGAGCGCAAATAAGGCCCCCGTACTCAGCACCAGGCACACCGCCAGCTTAGCCGCCAAGCCCATGCGCAGCTTCGCGTACCAAAGCGCCCTACCGTTCATGGTTTACACCCTCCCAGCAAATCCAAGCTCAACTGGAGCCGGCGGAGGAGCGCTTACCGCTTCCGGCGGCGTCCCAACTCTCGCGAGTTTCGACTCGGGGAAGATCGGCAGATACTTGGCCGCCAGCGCGAAGATCACAAACCCGGCCGCAATGATGCTGCCGGTCACGGCGATCTCCGTCCACTTGGGAATGTAGTGCAGGCCGGCGGAGCCTTCCATTCCCGTGATACTGACGTTCAGGCGATTGGTGATGAAGCCCAGCACCACCAGCACGGCGGCGAGGTAGAGTCCATCGGCGGTTTCACGGACCCTGCGACTGAGAAGCAGGACGATGGGCAAGAATAGCCCGAGGCCAACCTCAACGCAGAAGAGGTCAGTCTCATAGCCGGGATGCCGCAGGTCAATGAGCACGCCGCGGTGATAAAGATCCTCGAATCGCAGGACCGTGTACACCAACAACGCCACCAACAATACGCGGCCCAGAGAAACGAGAAGCGGAAGCTCCAGTTCTTTGCTGAAGGCCTTCGAAGTCATGCGCGACTCGAAAATCGTCATGGCCAGGCCCACGCAGATGGCCGAGAGGAAGAAGAACACCGGCAACAACGGGGTGTACCACAAGGGATGAAGCTTCTCCGGAACGATCAGATAAAGACTGCCGAGCGACGACTGGTGCAAGGTCGACAGGAGTACGCCAGCAATAACCAATGGAATCACGATGGCGTGCTGGATGCGCAGAGCCTTCTCCAGGCGTAGCCGCTCGAAAACGATGGGCGCGAACTCCAGCGCCAAGACCGTGGTGTAGAGCGTCACGCACCAGCCCACTTCGAACATCACCGAACGCGGGTTCCACATCACGAGCGGATGCCAAATGTTATATGGCCGACCGAGGTCATACATCAGGGCAACTACGACCAAAGTGTAGCCAAGGAAGGCGGTGAGAACGGCCGGACGGATGATGGGGCGGAAACGATCCAGGTGGAAAATGTAGACGGTCGCGGTGAGGGCAAATCCGCCCGCTGCCATCATGACTCCACACAGAACGTCAAAGCCGATCCACAAGCCCCAGGGGAATTGATCGCTCAGGTTGGTCGTGGCCCCGAGGCCGCGGGTAAAGCGCAAGAGCGTTGCATAGGCGCCGGCAAGAAAAACAAGCACCATAATCGTTGTCCAAAATGTGACCTTTGGCCGGGTCATTATTCGTCGCCCTCCCGTTTGTTCTGTTTCGTGCCGTGACCTTCTTCCCCTTCGGCCGCCGCCACTTCCGCGCGACGGCTGGTAATCCACCAGACTCCACCGAGCAAAACGCCGCCCAGAGAGACAATGTCGGGAAGGCGCGAGAGCACGCGATACGTGAGCATCGGCAGAGGCTCTTTGGGAGTGTGGAGGCCGAAGGATTCAAACGGCGCACTGGAGAGCAGCAACACTGAAGTCCCACCTGCTTCCTCGAGACCGTAAATGTGATTGAGGTACTGGTCGGGAGCCTTGGCAATTCGATCTTTGGCCTCCGCGATGAGATCGTCCCGTTCCCCAAACTTGGTAGCGCCGGTCGGACACGCTTCGGCACAGGCCGTTTGGCGCCCCGCGGCAACTCGGTCCGCGCACATGTCGCATTTCCGCACGCGCGGCAACAACTTGCTCCATTCGTACTTCGGAACGCTGAAGGGGCAGGCCAGCATGCAGTATCGACATCCCATGCAGCGCGATTCGTCGTAGATCACCGGCCCCAGAGCTGTTTTGCGCAGGGCGGCGACCGGACAAACTGAGGCACACGCCGGATCCTGGCAGTTCATGCAGAGCCGCCGCAGGAATTTGTCGCCCCGAGTGACGATGGTGGTCAGTTTGTATTCGGAGAGCACTTCGCGGCTGGCAACGCTGTCATCATAAGCGAGTTTGTTTCGTTCTGCGCAAGCCTTTTCGCATAACCTGCAACCGATGCACAGTGTCGCGTCATACAGGATGCCTTTGCTCATCAAGACCTCCAGACAGCAGTGGCAAGCGGCGAGTGGTTAGTGGCTGGCAAACGAGAATGAAGAATTCCTCCACAGCCGCTTGCCCATTGCCACTGGCTACTGTTCTTCACTGCCGAGAAATTCAGCAGGGCCGCGACTTTCGGCTACAGTGTCTCCTTTTGGAAGGGGAAAAGTCTATGACGGCGGTCACATGCATGTGTGACCGACAGCAGTGAAGTCAGGAACAGTGGCAAGCGGCATGGGGCATGTGGCAAGAGAGACCTCCGCCTCCAACTTGCCACTTGCCACATGCCACTGTTCTTCTTCACATCAGGAAGAATTCCGCGGTAAGTTCCTTCCATTCCTGGTCAGGCAAGTGGGCTAGGAGGTCATCGACGGCAAGCCCGCCGTCCTGGGCGACGGCGCCGGCCAGTGCAGGCATCCACATCCGCAGTCGGCTGGCAGCTTCTTCCATCCATTTGCGTGCCAAAGCTCCGCCTAACAAGTTGCGGAAGCTCGTCTTGGCGTCGGGAGAATGCACCGTAAGCAGCCAACCTTCACCGTAGGGATCATGTGAGGCGAGCTTCGGATCCTTCAATACTGCTTCGTTGACGCCCGTAACTTCGCCTTCGATCGGTGAAACGAGGTCCGCCTTGCTCCCATCCCGGAAGATCGTCGCCAGCTTTTGCCCCTGGCGAATCCACTGGCCACGAGCGGGCAGAATGATGTTTTGGATTCTGCCGGCCAGACGCGCGGCGAAGGAGTCCAGCCCCACTCGTACAAAGGTCGGACTTTCGCTCAGAGCCCAAGTATGCCCTGGATGATATCGAAAGTGGTCCGGCAGCTCGAAACCCGCTACGACCGCGGGCTGAAGCCTTGGGATCGGAGAAACTGTCTTGGCCTTGAGCTCGCCGGCGGGCTGAAGCACGCGCTTTCGGCTGCGGAAATAGTCGATCGTCAGGAAAACGACAAAAGTCAGAATAACGGCTATGGCTGTCACAACGCACCTCCATGCGGGATCTTTGCCCGCTCACACCTGATCTATTAGGCACGGGGGTTGCCAAGCTTCGAAATGTCCTCATTGGTAGAACCCGAGTTGTGTACGCCCTTGGCCTGGAATGGGTTAACGAGCCTTGAGGAGCTTTCTTGGCTTGAAGGATGTTCCGGAGGATTTGCTGCGGTGATGCTGAGAATCACCACAGCAAATCTCTGCTTCGGTGACTTTCGAACTGCCAACCGGACTTGCTTCAGCGACTTAGACACCCAGCCGGCACTGTTGAGAAAAACACCGTGCGGCGCTGAAAGATTCACCATGGGGGATTCGCCATCGCACTTCGTTCCACATGGCAAGCAACAAGACGCGCCTGAGCAGCGTCTGAGTATTGACTTTGCCGGGCACCTGAGGCTAGAGCGTTTCCACAGCGCAAGGAGGACACCATGAGCAACCCTATCCCTCCCTCTCGGTTCCTCGGATCATTCGTCGCGAGGGCTATCCTCTTGGTCATGGCCCTTGCACTGCTGCTTCTATCCGAGCGCGGCTATGCGCTCAAACGCGAGGTGAACGTCTACGGCCTGCTGGCGGCTCATGAAAAAGCGAACCGATCGCCCGCCAAACAAGCCCAGCCGCGCCAAGCTCGGTTGCTCAAATAAAGCTCTTTCAGCTTGTTTTGCCATGCCGCCTCCTCTCATGTAGAATCCCCGCCACGCATTTTTCAACGCCGAGCAAATATGGATGAGCTGCAAAGCCGGGAGGTCGAAATGCGAACCATGGCGACAAGGTATGGTCCCAATTCATTGCGGAATTCTCGATACGCGCGGGCGAGTGCGATGATGAGTGGACGGCGGTGTATCGAAGTCCTCCAAGTCTTGGCGGTGGCGTGCTGCATCGGATTGACGCAGGCGGCGCCGGCCGCCCAGCAAGCTCAGGAAAAACAGGGGCACGAGCAGCAAGCCCCGGAAAAACAGGCGGAACAGAAACAGGCACAAGAAAAGCAGGTCGACCTTCTTTGGGGCGTGAAGGTGCCGATGCGCGACGGCATCAAGCTGAACGCCACCGTCTACAAGCCGCACGATCAAAAAGAACCGCTTCCTGTGATCTTCACTTTGACGCCCTACATTTCCGACACCTACCAGGAGCGCGCCTGGTATTTTGCGAGAAACGGATACGTGTACGCCCTCGTGGACGTGCGCGGCCGCGGCAATTCGGGAGGCGAGTTTGAGCCTTTTGCCAACGAAGGCCGCGACGGTTACGACAGCGTCGAGTGGCTCGCCCAGCAGCCTTGGTCGAACGGCAAAGTGGCCATGTGGGGCGGCTCTTATGCGGGCTTCGATCAGTGGTCCACGCTGAAGGAATTCCCGCCGCACCTCAAGACGATCGTTCCGGCGGCCGCCGCTCACGCCGCCGTGGACTTTCCTTTCTTCCACAACGTTTTCGGGCCGTATATCATTCAGTGGCTGACTTTCACCAGCGGCGTGACGCCCAACAACAATCTTTTCGGGAACGCGGAATTCTGGACCGGCAAGTTCACCGAACTCTACACGCAGCATCGTCCATTTCAGGAGCTCGATCGCGTGGTCGGCAACACCAGCAGCCAGTTCCAGAAATGGATTGCGCATCCCAAACCCGACGCGTACTGGAACGCTATGGCGCCGACGCCGGCGGACTACAAGCGGATCAACGTCCCCATCCTGACGATCACGGGCCACTATGACGGCGATCAGGCGGGCGCGATGACCTATTATCGCCGCCACATGGAGTACGGGACCCCGGAGGCGAAGGCCCAGCACTATCTCATCATCGGGCCGTGGGACCACGCGGGCACCCGCACGCCGAAGAAAGAAGTCGGAGGCTTGACGTTTGGCGAGGCGAGCGTGCTCGATATGAACAACCTCCACAAGGAGTGGTACGACTGGACAATGAAGAACGGCGCGAAGCCCGAGTTTCTCAAGAAGCGCGTGGCCTACTACGTTCCCGGCGCCGCGGGTGGTGAAACCTGGAAATACGCCGACAGCCTGGAAGCGATCTCGAATGAAACCCGAAAGCTCTACCTGAGCTCGCGCCAAGGCCAAGCCAATGATGTGTTCCACTCCGGCGAACTGACCGCCGGTGAGCCCGGCAAGGAAGCGCCCGACCAATTTGTTTACGATCCGCTCGATACCCGCCCGGCGGCGCTCGAACAAAAAGAGCGCCCGAATTTCATTACCGATCAAACCGACGCGCTCAACCTCTTCGGCAGCGGGCTTGTCTTCCACAGCGAACCATTTCCCGAGGATACTGAAGTCACAGGTTACCTCAAGCTGGTCGCCTGGATCGCCATGGACGTGCCGGACACCGACTTCGCCGCATCGGTTTACGAAATCAAGCCTGACGGGACCAGCATCCAGTTGAGCAGCGACCTGATGCGCGCGCGCTTTCGCGATTCCTTGACCGAAGAGAAACTTGTAAAAGCGGGCGAGATCAACCGTTACGAGTTTGCCGGCTTTATCTTCTTCTCCCGCCGGATTGCCAAGGGCAGCCGACTGCGGTTGCTCCTGGGCTGCCCCAACTCCATCCAGTTGGAGAAAAATTACAACAGCGGCGGAGTGGTGGCGGCCGAGTCCGGCAAAGACACCCGCACCGCGCATATCACGCTCTATCACGATGCCCAGCACCTGAGCTTCTTGGAAGTTCCGATTGTCAAGTGAGGTTACGAAGGACTGAGTATTACGGCGCACTCGAATCCGCCGTATGATTTCCGCTTGACTTTCGTTACCCGCGCGTATACAAGGAGAACCGACCTGAACCCCGTCAACTAAAGAGGAGGATTCTCATGAAAATGAAAACTGCACTCGGGGCACTGGTGTTTCTGCTATCGGTATTGTGGCTGGGCGCACCAACGATTGGGCAGCAACAGCCGGCAGTCAAGAAAGGAACCGTCGCGCGACCGCAAGCCAAGGCCGGAATCAACAAGCAAACGGTGTTGACACCAAAGGCGCAACCCTGTTGGCCTCACGTCGTGGTTTTGGATCTAACAGACGCTCAATATCAGGAGTTTAAGAAGGACCCCGTAGCCTTCGACAAAAAATACAACGTGTTTCCTGACCAGCACATCGTCGGGGTCGTATCTTATGTTGAACTTCCCCCGTCTTCCGGAGGCCCTCCGACGGCTGGCGCCCAATGGACTGTTACCATCACGCATGGCAAGCCCAGTCAGGTGGGAATTGTTGCTGGCCAGCAAGAACCATAGAACCAGCAGCGATGTTGATGCCTCACTTCAATAACTTCAGACTGCCACAGTGCAAGCCCTGTGGCCAAAGGGTGGGCTCGCGCCTCGGTGGGGCCGCGTTGGGGCTGGAAGGCGCGCCAAACCCCGTAAGAACCTATCGGGGCGCCGGCCACGAGTTAACAGGTTCCTGCGGGGAATTTCAACCGCTACAGGCCTAGGCGCGCCATCAGATTTTGGAAGCCCGGGTCCGAGCGAATGGGGTCAAAAGCCGGTTCCACCTTAAGTCGGGCAAGGTAGGCATCGCGTTCGACGGAGGCCCTTTCCAGCCACTCGAGTCCCTGCTTCTTCTCCCCGAGCGCGACATGGATCTCAGCGAAGAACGACGGGGGTACGTACCTTCGCTTGGCGCGCTCGCGCAATTCTTCCAGCACCCGGCGGGCTGCGGCTGCGTTGCCCGCGAGTGCATTTGCGCGCGCCAGACCCACCACAGGCGTCAGGTCCCTCCCGGAAAGGCTCACTGCCTTTTGAGATTCCTCGATGGCTTTTTCGTAAGCTCCTTTCGCCAGATAGCTAAGTCCCAGGCAATCGTGGCCGCCAACGGAATTCGGATCCGCATCGAGGATTTTCCCGCACTGCGCAATCGCTTGGTCATATCGACGAGCATAGTAAAACGTCCACCCGATAGTGACCTGGGCCGAGACGGACAGCGGATCAAGTTCTTGGGCCCTGCGACTCTCGGCCAAGGCCTCCTCAGCCCGCCCCGTCGCCGTTAAGAAGGCGGAATACATGCGATGCGCTTCCGCGTTGCCCGGCGCCAGTTCCAGGGCGTGTTTGAAGTCTCGCTCCGCTTCCGGCCACTTCCAATCCGCAAAAAACCGCACATTCCCCAACGAGGTGAGCGCCTCGGCTAAAGTGGGGTCTATCTCCAGGGCCTTCAACGCATACTGCTCCGCTTTCGGCATCGCCACCGACGGGGGCAGTGCATCGGTCGCCCAATAGTAATCGGCCAGGCCGGCGTAGGCGGGCGCGTAGTTGGGATCGATTTTGACCGCCTGCTCGAAATACTGAAGGGCTGCCGCCCAATCCTGCTCAGTCCCCTTACTCCAGTGATCGCGGCCCTTCAAATACGCGTCGTAGGCTGCGGGGACGACCGGAGGAGCGCTGGTGAGGCGCTCTCGTTCTTGCGGCGTCACTGCGACCTCGATTTCTGTGGCAATAGCGCTCGCAACGTCCGCCTGAAGCTTGAGCACGTCGCGCTCATCCCGTTCGTAGCTCCTGGACCAGAGCGGCTTCTCTGTTGTCCCTTGTATGAGGGTCGCAGAGATGCGCACACGGTTTCCTTCGCGATTGACCGAGCCCTCGACTACCGCATCGACATTCAATTCCCGGGCGATTTGCCGTAGCGGCTTTGGCGTGTGCTTGTACTGCATCATGGAGGTGCGCGAGATTACCCGGTCGAACGCGCCTATTTGAGCGAGATTGGTGATCAGTTGATCGGTTACCCCATCCGCGAAGTAGTCCTGCTGCGGATCGCCGGAGAAGTTCGCTAGAGGCAACACGGCGATCGATTGAATATGTAGCGGAATTCCCCCGCGCATCAACCAATCGCGCACACCGCCCAGGTTGAGGGAGATCGCCGCCGCCGCGAGCCCGACGGCCAGGAGCAGCACCCACCTGAGGCGCAAGATCTTCCCATGCCGCCCAAAGAACCGCGCGGCGCCTCTCCCGCCCGATGGCAGCACCGGTTTCCCCGTCTCCGGTAAAGCCAATTGGCGCAGGTCGACTTCCAAATCCTGCGCGGAATGATAGCGATTCTCTGGATCCTTTTGCAGGCACTTCAAGATAATTCGTTCCATTTCCGGCGAGACCCGAGCGTTGAGAGCGCGCGGAGGGACAGGCTGGATATTCAGGATGGCATCAATGAGGGCCGGGGCCGGCTCATCACGAAACGGGCGCTGACCGGTCGCCATCTCATACAGCACGGCGCCCGCCGAATAGATGTCGGAGCGAGCGTCGCCCGGCTGCGACCGCAATTGCTCGGGCGCCATATAGGGCAAGGTGCCGACCACGGCGAGATCCCCGCTCGAGGACACCGTGGTGGAATCACCGACGCCCCCGCCCGGAGGCTTCGTCACTTTGGCAATCCCAAAATCGAGAATCTTCAACCAGCGGTCCGAGGTCACGCGCAAGTTGCCCGGCTTGAGATCTCGATGAATCACACCTTGGCTGTGAGCGGCGGCCAGCCCCGAAGCCAGTTGCGCGCCGAGACGCGCCACCTCTTTCTCCAGCAGCGGTCCGGAGCCGAGCATGTCGCTGAGCGTCTTTCCCGCGATGTATTCGACCACCAGGAACTCAATTTCGCTTTCGGTGTCGAAATCAATCAGGCTTTCAATGTTCGGATGGTTGAGCCTTGACAGGGCGCGCGCCTCGCGGTGCAGCCGCTTGCGGATGGACCTATCGGCCACGACGTCCGGAGGAACAACTTTGACGGCGACTTCACGCTCCAAGCGCTGGTCGTGCGCCAAATAGACGTCGCCCATCCCCCCGCGACCAATAAATTGTGCTATTCGAAATCGGCCCGAAAGCACTTGACCGATAGACAGTGGACCGGGCTCCACGCTCACCGGGTCTTCGCCGCCCTCCACGCCAGGCTGCGATGCGCTCCCAGTAAGGGCTTGCTGGGAGAGGAGGGACTCAACCTCACCTCGAAGCGACTCGTCCTGGCACGCCGCTCTCAGGAAAGCAGGGCGCTCATGCGGTTCACGTTGGAGAGCCGCCTCGTACACTTCCTTCACTCGTTGCTCACGCTCAGGAGTCATTCAAACTCACCGAATCGCCGGCGTCCTACGGTCGTGACGCCGCCATGCTGTGCACCGTGAATTCCCGGGTGAGAGATTCCATCGCCCCCTCGAAGTGCGCGGAGCGATGAGTGCCATTCTACCCGCCCAACGAGCTCTCAGGCAAGGCCGCGATGAAGGCTTCGAAACGTGCTGGTGCCGTTCCAACTTGTTGCGCCTATGTATTGCACCTACGTCTTGCGCAAAGACTTTGTGAGTGGCTGAAAACTGTTTGCTCAACAAAGTTGGAACGGCACTGGAAGATCCAGGCGCGTTCTGTCGTGGAGAGGGTCTCGACGCGCCGTTTTCAGGGCCCATCGAACTCTCGGCCGCTCGCCCGGGTCGGGACAGGTTGCCGCGGCCAATCCTGCTTCGCGGGGCCAAGGTCCGGCGCTACATCCTGCCTGCCGTCACAGCGCCGGCCAAAGCGATTCCCAAATCTTGAATTCGGTGTGATATCCCGCTTCTTCGGCGCGGGTGAATTTGCGGCCGGAAGCGACTTCCAAAGTCTCGTGGAAGATTTTGCGGCCCACGTCCTGAATCGTGGCTTTCTTTTCGAGAATCGTGCCAGCGTCAATGTCGATATCGCCGTTGGCGCGGGCCAGTTGAGGATTGGAGCCGATCTTCACGACCGGTCCCAAAGCGCATCCGATACCCGTGCCGCGCCCGGTGGTAAACAGCGCCACTTGCGCGCCACTCAGGAAAAGCGCCGGCGTGGAGATCTGGTCGTAGCCGGGCGTATAGAGCACATAAAGCCCCTTGCGCTCGCCCAACCATTCGCCGTATTCGATTAAGTCCTCGACCACCGAGGTGCCGCCCTTGGCTTTGACGCCGCTCGACTTCAAATAAATGTTGTAGAGCCCGCCCTTGATGTTGCCGGGTGACGGGTTTTCGCGGAAGTCGTCGCCAAATGACGCCACGTATTTTTCATAGCGTTGGAGCGCGTGCATTAGTTTTCGGCCGACGGCGCGGGTTCGGGCGCGATGCGCGAGGTCCATCATCGCCGCGCCCTGAAGCTCGGGAATTTCGGGGAGAAGAACCGCCGCGCCCGCCTTCACCAACATGTCCGCCGCAACGCCGACGGCGGGATTCGCCGTCACGCCGGACCATCGGTCCGAGCCGCCGCACTTGGTCCCCACCACCAGCTTGGAGATCGGCACGGGTTGGCGCTGGAACTGGTTCGCGAATTGGAGTTGCTTCTCGACTATTTCGAGGCCGCGTTCGACGGTTCGCCGGCTTCCCCCGGAAGACTGAATGACCAGGTTCACGACGCGTTGATTGAAGTCCGGCACGGCGCTCTGGAAGATCGGCGCCGAGCATTCCACGCAGGTCTTCCCGCAGCCCAGGTCGATATAGATGGCGGCGCCCAGGTTGGGATGGCGCAAACTGTCAGCCAGCAACTGATTGAGCAAGTCGACGGCCCGCCCGTCCGGCATGCCGCACCCGGATTCATGCGCCACCGGAACCACGCCGTCAACATTGGGGAATTTGGAGCGCGAATAAATCTCGCGCATGGCCCGCGACGCGATTTCGCGCGCTTCGGTGGAAGAGCACATTCCCGAGGTCACGATGCCAACGAAGTTCCGCGTGCCGGCAGTTCCATCCGCGCGGAGGTAGCCATCAAACGTGAGCGCAGCGAGTGCGGCGTCTGGCTTCGTTCGGGCTCGATTGTCCCGGTATCGCACGGCCAGCCGCGGCAAGCGGTCCTGAAGGTTGCTCGCGTCAATGGGATCGCCCGGCGCGACGGAGCGCGAAGCGAGGCCAATCGGGTCGCCGAGCGTCACGTAAGCCTGCCCCCGGCGAATGGGCTTGATGGCGAAACTCTGGGCGCGAAGAATGCGGCCCGTCGTGAGGATCGTCTGGCCGTTATAACCGAGCGGCGTGCCTTTTTCAATAGACTCTGCCGTCACCACCGCGACGTTGTCGCGCTCGGGGCGAATAACGATGGCCAAGTCTTCCAGATTGCGTTCTTCCATTGTCATCGGTCGTTAGGCCGTAGTCCGTTGTCAGTGCGCCAGTCAGTATTCTAGGTATCTCAACCTTGATTCTACCCCAAAATGTCCCGCGAGGCCGGGCTTGTGACCGACTCCAAGTTTAAGATGAATCACGGCGCATTCGACTACGTCACGGAAGCATTTACAGTCCCAGAATTGGTCTATGTCCTCCGTAAGGCGATCGAAGATGCTTGCCAGACCAGAGCCAATCCTGAGTAGTGGTGCTGCGTCGAGGATCCTGACACTTGTAGCGCCGCCCTTCAGGACGGCACCTGCCGGGCTAAAGCCCGGCGCTACTCAGCCTCGCGCGGACTTACGATTCAAGCTTGAAAACTCGTTCCATCAGCAGCCATTTTTCGCCTGGCTTGGCTTGCGGCAGCGGCTGCTGAAATTTCCACATCAGTTTTTCCCACTCCTCCACCTTCGGATTTGCCTGATCGGCCTTGGCTTTGGCCTCAAAAGAGAACTCCGGAGCGGCTTCGAGAATCATGAACAGGCGCGTACCCAGCAAATAAATTTCGAGATCCGCGACTCCCGCGCCCTTGATGCTCGCGGTAATTTCAGGCCAGATTTTTTCATGATATCGCTTGTATTCGGCGATGAGTGCGGGGTCATCCTTCAAATCGAGGGTGAGGCAATAGCGCCGCGTCATGGTGGTTGAGCCTCCTTCTCGTCAGGCGAGCGACTCCTCCGGGAGCGTGCCCACCGGCCTGTAGCCGCGAACGGCAAAATAGAGGATGTAAACGTAGCAAATCAGCGGGACGATGAATGCGATTTGCATGTTCCTGGCGTCGGAGATGCGGCCCATGATGGCCGGGATAACAGCGCCGCCGATGATGGACATGACCAGCAGCGACGATCCGCGCTTGGTGTGCGGCCCCAGGCCCTTGATGCTGAGCGCGAAGATAGTCGGGAACATGATGGAATGGAAGAACCCGATCAGCACCACGGCCCACACCGGAACGATGCCGGTGGTAATCAGCGCTACGGTGACGCACACAACGCAGCCCACCGCAAACACGAAGAGGAGGCGGTGCGCCGCAATGCGTTTCATCATCGCCGAGCCAGCGAAGCGGCCTGACATAAAGCCGATCTGGTGGCCGAGCAGATAGTACGCGGCCACGCGAGGCATCATTCCCGGGACGGTGTGTTGCGCAAACCGGATGATGAAGCTCCCCACGCCTACCTGGGCGCCCACATAGAAGAACTGAGCGATCACGCCCCTCACCAGGTGAGCATGCGCGAAGATGCTGCCCAGCGGCGAGTCTGCCGCGGCGCTGCCTTCATGCCCGCCGGTTCTCTCAGTGACGTCCGGGAGATGAGTGAGATAAATGATCACGGCCACGAAAATGAAGATCCCGGCGATCGCCAGATACGGCAACTTCACGGAGCCCGCTTCCGCGGCCCGGTACGCCTGCGACTGCGCCGCACTCATCGCGGCAAGCTGTGCGGGAGTGTACACAGCGACATCGGTCAGGATGAAGGCCCGGCCGATGATCGGCGCGCCCACAGCTCCGACCGAATTAAACGACTGCGCGAAGTTCAGCCGGCGCTCGGAACTGGCGGCGGGGCCCAGGATCGTCACGTAAGGATTGGCAGCCACTTCCAGGAAGCTTTGACCGCACGCCATTACAAAAAGCGCCAGCAGAAAAAAGCGGTACAGGCCAATCATGGAGGCAGGCAGGAAGAGCAACGCCCCGGTGGCGCACAGCATCAGGCCGGTCAGGATTCCCCGCTTGTACCCGATGCGCTCCATCAGCCAGCCGGCCGGAAACGCAGCCACGAAATATCCGCCGAAGAACGCCACCTGGATGAACGACGATTGAAAATCGTTCAACGCGAACGCATGTTTGAACCGCGGGATCAGGATATCATTAAGGTTGACGCCGAACGCCCACAGAAAAAACAGGCTGGTGATCAGCACAAACGGAACCAGGTACCGCCGCTCGGTGACCGGCGCCGACGTGGCGCGTCGAATTGAGTTCGCCATCCGGTTGAGGGTCTCCTAGGTCAGTGCTCGATCGAGATGGGCGTAGCCGCCATCCACGTAAAGCTGCTGGCCAGTCGTGTGGCTGGAGCGCTCGCTGAGCAAAAAGACTACCGTCCAGGCAATCTCGTCGGCGGTGGTCATGCGCTTGCCGAGGGGAATCCTTGCCGTAATCCCGGCCAGTTTTTCCATGGGATTGGGAAACGTGTTCAACCATTTCTCATAAAGCGGCGTCATCACTTCAGCGGGAATGACGCAGCTCACGCGGATCCCGTAGGGGAGCAGCTCAGCGGCCCATTCGCGGGTGAGCGCGAGTTGCGCCCCCTTGGAGGACGCGTAGCCGTCAGTACCGCCCTGGCCGGTGACCGCAACCTTTGACGAGATGTTCACGATGCTGCCCCGCGTCTGCCTGAGATAGGGCAGCGCGAAGTGGCCCATGTAGTAATAATGTAAAAGATTGCGACGCAGCGAGGCCACGTATTCATCCGGGCCCGCTTCCAGTCCAACACGGTCGTTAATGCCGGCATTGTTCACCAGGCCGTCGATCCGGCTGAACCCGCCCGCCGTTTCCTTGACGGCACGCTCGCAGCCTTCAGCCTCCGCCAGCTCGACTGGAATATAGTGGCAGTTCGCGCCGGCTGTGCGTAGTTCTGCTTGCAGGCGCTCGCCCGCTTCGCCGGCATGATTCACGATCACCGGAATAGCGCCCTCTTGCGCTACTGCGTGGGTGATGGCTGCTCCAATTCCTTTGGCGCCGCCGGTGACGATGATGACTTTGTCGCGAAGCTGTAAGTCCATATTGGATCCAGTTACTTCAATGCACTTGTCGTGCTCAGGCCGCCGGGCGCTGGCGCGACGCGGGCTCAGAATGGCGGCCCCGGGGCTTTTCGGAGCGCGTTTTGACTTTCAACACCCCTCGGTTCACTTTCGGCTCGAGGTCCAGCAGTCCCTTGATGTACTCCGGCCGATCAAAATCCTGCTCGAAAGCCTGGTGAATTTCTTCGAGCGCATAGTAGCGATGCGTCACGAAATCGCCCACTTTGATTTTGCCCGAACTCACCAACTCGAGCGCGCGGCGATAAGTCGTAGGCCTCTTGTCCTTGTCAAATCCTCCCGACGCGCCGACCGCGCCCACCAGTGTTGGCTCGAGGTACAAAACGTTGTTCCAGAGGCCGATGTCCCGGCCCTTATGGCCGTGACCGTAGAGGAGAACGGTTGCCTGCTTTCGCAGCAACGCGGGCATTTGCTCGAAGATGTCGGAATTGCCGCACGCCTCGATCAGGTAATGGACGCGTTCGCCCTTGGTTCTCTCTTCGACCACCTGAGTGAGGTCTTCGGCCGCGACGTTCACTGGCAGGCCGCCGAACGCCCGCGCCAGTCCCAGGTTTCTCTCGCGCACGTCGCTGATGAGGATGAGGCCATCAAATCGCACAACCTTTCTCAAGTACTGAAGAAAGAGCAAGCCCGCCGGTCCGGCGCCGCAAATGAGAACGTTCTTGATCCGTTGCGCTCCGCCGAACGTGTAGCGCTTGTTGGCGCGATCGACTCGGTGGCAGGAATGCAGGACGCACCCCAAGGGTTCAACCAGTGCGGCCAACTCTGTCGCCACTTCGAATTTCAAGCAATTGACCGCGGGCATGGCAATGTATTCGGCCATGGCGCCCGGCAGTCCGGTGATTCCGTGCTCGCGATAGTGCTCGCACTGGTGCGAATCGCCGGTGCTGCAATAGGCACAAGGTGGCGTGCGCCCCTGACTGAAACAATTGCGTCCCTGGTCGCACAGGACGCGGTCGCCGCGCCGCAAATCCTTCACCTCCCGGCCGACTTCCACCACCTCGCCCGCGAATTCGTGGCCCAGAATCTGCGGGTGCTCGGTGAGGGGAACGACCCGGCCGCGCGCGTCGAGATTGTAGTTCCCGTGACCGCGGAAAATGTGGAGGTCAGTGCCGCAGACACCCACGGCAAGGACACGGATCATCACCTCGCGCGGAGAGAGCCCGGGGTCCGGAACTCCCCGCACCACCATTTTGGCAACGTCTTCTAGAACCGCGGCCTTCACGATGTCAATCGTCCTTTGTCCCTGGTCCTTTGTCCCTTGTGGGATGTCCATTGCGAAAGAGAGAATGCGCGGGTTGATATGAGCCGAAATCGCTCTCGGTTGCAACCCTGCTCAGCTCCGGTAATCATCCTGCGCGGCTCCAGTTGCGACTGGACAAAGGACAAGGGACAAATGACTAAGGACGTCTTTCTGCAAAAATCTTCTCCATCTCCCCCGCCGCATGGTGCAGCGCGTCGTCCACGCTCCATTCTTGCGTGATGCCCTTCTGCAAAGATTTCCAAAGAGCTTCCTCGACCGCGGGGTACTCGGGAAATCGCGGCGGGAGAAGCATGTGAGCGTTGATGGTTTCTTCGAGCATGGCCCGCCGCCGTCCTTCCATCGACGCCGGATCGAGCCCCGCCTTGGCGCGGCTCTGGACGCTCTTCAAAACCGGCACTGCGCCGCGCTGAGCTTCGTGCCACTGCGCGTCTGCCGAGAGCAGGAATCTTAAGAGCGCCTTCGCACCTTCTTCATCGCGAGCCGAGTTGGGAATGGCGAAACAGTGGCCGCCGGCGTAAACCCATCGCGCCCCTGCCGGCCCCACCGGGTACATCGCCTGCTCGAAAAGCTGCGCCACCCGCGATTGCGCCGGGTCACGGTAGCGGTAAAAGGCGCCCGGCCAATCCGCCACCATCGCGCAACGGCCCTCAAGAAACACGTTCGAGACTTCATCATAGCGCATCTCCGGCAGCTCGGGTGGCGTCACCTTGTCGACCGCGTAAAGGCGGTGCAGGTATCCGAGCGCCCACCGGCCCGCGGCGTCAACGAAGGCGGGCCGCAGATCGGGCCCAAAGAGTTTCCCGCCCGCCATCGCCACCAGCTCGAAGAAAGTTCCGAACAGCCCGCTGTCGCGCCCGGGAAACGCAAAACCGTAGAGCGCCGGCGGGCGCGCGAAGTGCTTGGCCACTTGGGCGAGTTCTTCCCAAGTTTCGGGCACGCGCAGGTCGCGGCCGGTCGCGGCGCGGAATCTCTGCTGCTCGGCAGGGTCGAGAAAAAGGTCCCGGCGATAATGCAGCAGGCGGACGTCAATGTTGCGAGGCAGGCTGAGCAGCCAGCCCTCGACCCGGCTCATCTCGAGCACCGAAGGTACGAATTCCGCCAACTCCGGCTCGTGAAACCAATCATCGAGCGGATGCAGGAAATATTTCTGTGAGGGCGCGTACTTATTGTGCGTCGAAATGAGGTCGTAAGCGCCCGTGCCGGCCCGATAGACTTCTTCGAGGTGCGCGTTCAACTCCGGGTGCACGAGCCGCGCTGCGACGTGCACTCGCCGGCCGGTCTCGTGCTCGAATTCCGGGATAAGCTCGTAAAGCGGGTCGTACATCGGCCCGGCCACCAGCGCCACGTTCAGGGCGCCGCGCACTGGCGGGCGAACGAAGTAACCGCTCGGATTGCCGATTGCCGATTGTCGATTGTCGATTGTCGAATCCCCAGTCCCCAATGACTCTTGCCCCTCATTGCCGATTGCTGATTGTCGATTGCCGATTGAGACCGTCGAAACTCGCCACTCCGGCCTCAGTCCCAGTCTTGACTTTTGAATCTTCGGGTTTTGTTTCCCACTCAATCATCAATCGGCAATCGAAAATCGGCAATCCAATGCGCCTAGGTTGCCAAATCATCGCTGCTCAGCTTCCCTGCGTCACGCAGCCGTTCAAAGACCTCGCGCGTCTCGCGAATGCCTTCGGCGAGTGGCGTGTTTGGAATCTCGCCCAGATCGTGAACCAGCGCGCTGTTATCCAAGTTGTAGGCGATCGGCAGGGGCGGACCAAGAGCGCGAATGCGGCCACGCGCCTGGGGCATCTCGCATTCGAGAACCGCGACGAAATCCTCCACGCGCGTGACTTCACCACGCAGCGTGTAAACTCGCGCGCCGGTCAGCTCGGATTCGGCGCAGCGCAGGAAAATCTCCGCCGTATCTTTCACGTATTGCAAGTCGAGGCCGCCCGTGAACCGAATCGTGTAATCGCGGCCCACCACCGCGGCCTTAATGGCCTTAGTTGGTCCTGAGGTCACCCCGACGTCGCGACCGACTCCATAAACCGCCCAGGGGCGCACGCCGACGCTCGAGATGCCGTCCACTTGGTAGAACACGCGCGCATTGCCCTCGTTACATTGCTTGAATACGCCGTAATGAGTCCCGGGTTCGAGCTGCGCGCCTTCCGGCACAGTTGACTTCCCGTAGAATTCCTCCGGTCCGAAGACCGCGGCCGAGCTCGCGTAAACAATTCGTTTTACCAGGTCACGGCGCCGCCGTGCCACTTCGAATGCGTTGAGGGTGCCAATCACGTTGATCTCGGCACCGAGGCGGGGATTCGCGGCGCAGGCGGGCACCTGCACGGCCGCCAGATGGATCAGGTGCGTGATGCCGTGCTCGGCGACGGCGCGATCCAGCTCGCCAAGATTTGTGACGTCGCCTTGAACGAAGGAGACTCGCGCCATCTCCTCATCCGAGAGCAGCGCGCGCAAACGATGCGACTCGCGATCGAGGTCGAAAATCCACGGGCGTTCACCGCGCTCAACGAGCCGCTTCACAATCCATGAGCCGATAAAGCCCTTGGCTCCGGTGATCAGAAAGCGCAGGGCGTCCTTATGAGAAGCCGACGAACTATCCATGCATGGGCATTATATGTCGAGGCGTCTAACTGTCAACGCGAGCGGCAACCCTATCTTGTTTTTTACCGCCCTCGCCTCCGGACACTCGCCCGACCGATTGACGTCGGTCTGCTTCAGACTAACATTCATTGTGTGGTAAAATTGGCCTTGGGGTGGAGAGATGTCCCGAACAACAAAAACCGCAAGTGAATACGAGAGGACCTTGGACCGGATGGTCGAAACTATAGCCCGGCATCTGGAATCATTTCCCAAGCCTGAGCGCCGCAAGAGACTCAAGGCTTTTGCGTCTCGAGCTTTCGGTAATCAGCAACAGCCTTCCAAAACTCGGCCTCCAAGGAACGGAATCGCTCGCTCCCAGGGCGTATCCCCAGATCGTTGATGAGGGCGTCTCTGAAAACCTCATAATCGCCAGTCTTTGTTGCCTGCCGCAACTTCTTCTTAATTAGCTGGATCTCTGCTCGTGTGAGTTGGCCAGTTTTCTCTCCCTCGGTTCTTGCGATCTTCGGAGCTTCACTCGATTCTGGCTGATCCATATGTTAGCTCGTCTCCCTGGCTCGCCTCCGGCCTCGTTCTCGATCCAGGCTCACTATTGTCGCAAGGGCTCAAAGCTAAGCACCACCTCTGTTCGCGGTTGGGAGCTGAACTTGACTTCGGCGTGAGCGTCCTGCGGATAGGCTCGCATTGTCGCGGTAGCGGGCCGACCGTTCACGGTGGCGCGAAGGTGGTTGCTGCCACGTGGAATTTCCGGCGCGAAGGTAATCTCGACCGGCGGCCCGCTGTTCTCGACTTTCAAGGTAACGCCTGTCGCGGCCTGCCTCATTTCCAGTCGAAGCGTGCTTCGGCCGACACTGAGATTCTCGATGCTTACGCCGGACCAGTCGTGCGGCAAGTGCGGCGAGAATTGCAGTTCGGCCATGGGCGCGTACGGATCAACGCCCAGCATTCCGCGCACGAGTGATGTGATCACCATCCCAGACGACCAGATCTGTTCCGGCACGCTCACGTCGAGCTCGCGATAGAAATCGCCGGAAAAAACTTCCGGCACGTGGCCGAGAGAGTTTACGAAGCTCTCGTCGACTAGCGCGGACACCAGCGGCTCGGCCTGGCGCGGGCGATGATATCGATAGAAAGCGAGCGCCTCAACGCCCGTGCCCAACGGCCATACGCTGCCGTGCCCGTAAGAATTGGCGATATAGAGCGGGTCGTCATTCGGCACGCTGCGCGTGCCCCAATCGGTTTGCCAGTTGGCGCCGGCCATGTGGTCGAGCGCACGCCCGGCGATGTCATCGCCGAACGAGCCCAGCCAAACCCCCCAGGCCGGCTGGCTCAATTCCTGCTTCAGCAATTCTCCTCGCGCGTTGAAGCCGTAATAGAAGAAATTCCGCTCCGGATTCCACAGCTTGGCAACGAGCGACGTGCGCGCTTTCTCGGCGCGGCCGTGCGCGTCGCCTGCCAAGCTGTGATCACCCATCAGATTGGCCAGCCCTTCAAAGGCCTCTGCGCCCGCCACCCATACGGATTCCAGATAGATGTCCTTCGCCACCTGCTGCCCAATCGTTTCGTCGCCTCCCCAGCCGCCGGGCGGAACGGTCACCAGCCCGTCAGCCGGATCGACGCGCGAGACGAGATAGTTGTAAGCCGCCTTGATCGAGTCCCAACTCGCGCGCATGAAATCGATATCACCCGAAGCGCGGTAGAGGTTGCGGAACGCGACCAGGTACATGGCGCTCACGTCGGTGTGGCGATAAGCGTACGGATAGGCGTTGAACCAATCGATCAGGCCGGCGCTCTGGGAGAGTTCGTGAAAGATTTCGCCGGTATCCTTCTTCTGATACTTCTGAATGAAGCGGATGGCATCGCGCGCCAGCTCGTGATCGCCGGACGCCTCAAGCGCGAACGAATTATTGAGCGCATCGCCACCGAAAAACCAGGCGTATTGCGGGCGGCGCGTGTCACGAGAAGGTCCGTAACCTGCCACCAGGCCGCAGCCCAGCCACGGATTGCAAACGTAAGCCTGATCGAGCGCGAGGCGCGCCCACTGGTAAGCGAGATTGGTTCGCCGGTCTGGCGTTTCCACCTGGACGCCGCCCGCCAGGAGCTTTCTATAGTGCTCAACGGCTTCGGCATAAAGCGTAGGCGTGCGATCGAGAAGCGTGGAGTAGGTCTTTGCGGCGTCGTAGTAAGGCGGCGCGCCCAGCGAAGCGACGACCGGGAATATTCGGTCCCGCGAGTTCGCCGGGATATCAAGTTCGAGCGAGAGCGTGCGGTCAGCTCGCCACGGCTCGGCGTAAGAATCGGGTGCGGAGTGCTGCCCGGCGACCGGCGAGCCAACCAAGGCTGAATACTTGCCCGATGATTCGAGCATCACGAAGGCGTGGCGATCGGCGTCCCAGTCATAGCTCTGACCACCGATGCCGCCTGGCCACATCAGGTCGAGGTCGGGCCGAAAGCTGACGGCGAGGTGCACGGGCGACTTGCTGTCGGTCTGGTAGAGAATCACGAAGCCGCCCTCATCGCGTGGCACGAAGAGCGTCTCGCGCACCGTGAAACTCTCGGTCGCATAAACGCGCGTCACCGATTCCGGATTCACAATCACTTCCCGCACGACAGCAGAGCCGGAAATGACCTCGCTCGAGCCATCCAGGCGAAAGCCCACGCGGTAATCATGAAAAATGCGGAAGGGATAAACCCAGCCTTCCAGCGATTCGGCCGCGTAGCCAACCACCATCCCGCGCCGTCCGTGCGCGGCGATGAAACGGCGCGCCGTCGCTTCGCCGTGAAGGGTGGCCGCTGTTTCGGAAATCGGAAAGGCAGGATAGCCCGCCTCGGCGATTCCGCCATTCAGCCGAGCGGGTGCGAGGGCCAGCACGGCGCAACAAAGTGTCCCGAGCATATTCACCGAAGATGGGAGGCGCGACGATTTGTCTCTCGATTCGATGGGTGAAGGATAACAGGTTTTGGGGTGGGGCAGGCTTCGAGATTTTGCGCAGGCCCGCAAAAGCAGAAGTCACCTGTGTTAGACTTTCCGCGCTCCGGTCGCTACCTTCACGCCGCAGGTGAGTTAGATGACGCTCAACAAAGTTCTGGTTAAAAGCACGATTGTTGCAGCCTTGGGTGGTCTGCTCTTCGGATTCGACACGGCGGTGATTGCAGGCACCATCGCCGCCCTTCGGGTAACGTTTCAGCTCTCGCCTTTCTGGCTGGGATTTACGGTGTTCGGCGCGCTCTTCGGCACGGTGCTGGGGGCAATGCTGGCCGGAATCCCAGGCGACCGCTATGGCCGGCGCGACAGTCTGCGGGCGATGGCGGTCTTCTATTTGGTCTCTGCCTTGGGCTGTGCTTTCGCTTGGAACTGGCCGGCGCTGGTGGCGGCTCGCTTTATCGGCGGACTGGGCATCGGCGGATCGTCGGTGCTCGGGCCAATGTACATCGCGGAAATCGCACCGGCCAAGTGGCGGGGGCGACTGGTAGGCTTCTTTCAGTTCAACATTGTCACCGGAATTCTGCTGGCTTACTTCTCCAACTACCTGATCGGCCTCGCGCATCTCGGAGACGCGGAGTGGCGATGGATGCTGGGCATTTCGGGAATCCCGGCTGCGCTTTTCTTCCTGATGCTCTTTGGGATCCCGCGAAGCCCGCGCTGGCTGGTGAAGAAGCGCCGCGTGGAAGAGGCCCGGGAAGTCTTGCGCATGACCGGGGCGGAGGACTTCGATGCCGAGTTGCAGGACATCATCGCATCGATCGACTTGGAACACGCCGCCCAAGACCACCTGTTCATGTGGAACTGGGGCCGCGGCTCTCTTAATCCAAAGTACCTCTTGCCGATCTTTCTCGCAGTTTCGATCGGCATGTTCAACCAACTGGAAGGAATCAACGCCATTCTTTACTACTTGAATGACATCTTCGCGCGCGCCGGATTCAGCAAGGTCTCAGGCAACCTGCAAGCGGTGGCCATCGGCGCCACCAACCTCGTGTTCACGATAATTGCCATGTCGGTGATTGACAAACTCGGCCGCAAGACGCTGCTGGTGATCGGGGCGGCGGGCAACACCCTGTGCCTGGCCGGGGTCTCCGTCATTTTTTTCACGCACCAGCACGAGAGTTTGTTGCTTTGGTTCCTGGTCGGCTACATCGCCTTCTTCGCCTTCTCGCAAGGGGCTGTTATCTGGGTCTACCTAAGCGAGGTTTTTCCTAACCAAGTGCGAGCCAAGGGTCAGAGCCTGGGCAGCTTCTCGCACTGGTTCATGAATGCGCTCATCTCGCTGATTTTCCCCGTGATGGCGGCATCCTCCGGCGCTTACCCATTTGTGTTCTTCGCTGCCATGACCGGGCTCCAGTTCTTTGTGGTGCTCTTTTTCTTCCCCGAGACTAAGGGCGTGACGCTGGAGGAAATGCAGAAGAAGCTGGGAATTGCGTAGAACCAGTGGGTGGCAACAAGTGGCTGGTGATCAGCGAGTGCGCCATCCCGAGAGCGGTCATTTTGCCCGCCGAGAACGAGTGCCGTTCCAACTTAATGCGACGGTGAATTCCGCTCCTGTCCTGCCCAGCGTCAGACGGTACTTGGCTTACGCGGATTAGGCGCAACAAGTTGGAACGGCACTAGAATGCATCTCCTCCTCGCGCCGCGAAGATTTCTCCGTCGGCCGGAGATGCCTCCGCGTCCTCTGTAGCACTAGTTGCTGGGACCTTGTTCTGCCGCGAAGGCTTTTTCGCTTGCCACTTGCCACTGATCACTCGCCACTGCCTTGTTGGCCGTGGTCCGGTTGGAGACTCTACTATCGCGCCGATGCTTCCCTTCCGGCCGTGGATCGATAGGCTGTCTCGACCCTGTGGTCGCAGGCCTCGGAAGTCCTGCGCCAGCCCGCCGAGGAGGACTTGTAAACCCGCCGCCCAAACGGGTCGTATTTGAAACTGGTGGTGACCCCGTTAATGGTGGCGCTCTTGAGGCGATTCTCAAAGTCCCAGGTGTAGGTCGCTTGAACACCCCCGCCTTACTTGCTCGTCAAGTTGCCATTGGCGTCGTGCTGCAAGATGGTCGTGGTCGGCGGCACCGGCGCCGTTATGCTGGTCAATCGGTTCGAGGAGTTATGGTCCGGCGCTTTTTGCCTTGGAGTCACCCCACGGCGCGCCGGCTCTCGGGCGAGCTTGCGTAGTGGCGTGCCACCTCTGAGGCATACCGCCTTCCGACGCGCTCGTGGTTCTCTGCCAGCCACTCGGTCAGGCGCGTTCGGCCTGCAGAGGGACCCTCGGGGGCAAGCAGGTTAGCCATCAGCCCTTGATACTCCTCCCAGGTCAGGACAACGTCCCGAACGAACCAGCCAGTCACCAGCGTCGAAATATACGCCAAGGGCATCGGCAAGTGAACCAGGCGCGCAGGGCGGCCCACTTGCGCAGCAATGAGTCCTACAAGGCCCTCGAAGCTGAACGTCTCTGGCCCAACCGCATCGAGTACAGTGTTCCCATGCTGATCAACGGCGTCGGCAATGAGGTGCGCCATGTCCTCGACGTAGATAGGGCGGATGGCGTAGCGGCCATCGCCGGGAATGCCGAACACCGGGAAACGGCGGATGAACCAAGCGATGTTGTTGATGAGTATGTCTTCTGCACCGAAGATGACCGTGGGCCGCAGAATGGCATAGGAGAGGCCGGAGTCGATCACCGCTTTTTCTAGTTGAGCCTTCCCCTTGTAGTAACCCAGCGGGGATTGGAGGGATGGGTTGGCGATGCTGACATGCACGATCCGTTTGACGCCGGCGTCCTCTGCCGCCCTGATCAACGTGCGCGTGTTTTGAACGGCAGTCTCGAAGGTCGACTTTCCGCGCGGGAAGCGCACCCAGTACGTGTTTATCAGCGTTGACGCACCACGAAGGGTCTGGCTGAGCTGGTCGGGATGACCGAAGTCGTAGGGAAAAACTTGGACTTGGTCGCCAAAAGGATTTGTCCGCTGCGGATGGTATGTTAGGGTGCGGACCCTGTACTTACGGCTCAGCAGAAGCCGGGTGGCGTATTTGCCCGTGTAGCTAAACGCGCCCGTGATGACGACCGTGTCCCCTGAGGTGTCCTTTTCGTGCACGCGTTCTCTCTAATCGTCGCGCTCACCCCGGCGTGCGGGTATTTTTCGAACTTCGCTCTGGCGCAGACGCGACGGGCGGGCTGGCGCAGGCCTTCTGAGGCCTGCGTCTTTGGATTCTCGATTTCCGTATTGGGATTATACTTTCCTTGGGCGCGCCCCTCTACCACCGGCATTACACTCCGGGCCACCAACAGTTTATCACCACGAGCATCTATCGGCGCGTCCAGTTGTTTCGCAGCGAGCGATTGGCTCGCCACTTCGTCGATGTACTTCGCGAACTGCGCCGGGAATTAGACTTCGCCCTGGTCGTCGTCCCGCCCTGCGGGATCATGCCGGAACATTTTCATGTCCTGGTGCGGCCCGAGCCGAGGTCATTCGCTCGCCACTTGCCACTGATCACTCGCCACTGCTTTGTTGGCCGTGGTCCAGTTGGAGATTCTACTATCGCGCCGGTGCTTCGCTAATGGCCATGGATCGGTACGCTTTCTTGCGCCCCATGGTCGCAGGCCTCAGAAGGCCTGCGACAGCCCGCCTGCTCAGGAGCGCCGGAGCTTGAAACTTAAGATGAGGAAAACTGGGACGGCGACGAAGATGCACAGCCACCCCCCGGTGTCAGTCAATCTGTGAAGTACATATGCAGTAACAGCCGTCGCTACGGCCGTAATGGCGGTCACAGCGGATACCGCTTCAAAGCTGACCTTTTGCCTAAAGATGCCATAGTAGGCGACTAACCCCAGCGCTAGCCCAAACAGCGCTCCAATTTCTGAGGCGCCCTCGGCAAACGCCATCTGATACTGTCGCTCCAGCCCGGTTGTCATACACCACGCGGCCACAGCACCCGCGCCCCCGCCTGTAAGGAGGCTCGTAATCGAAACGTTGATGAATTTCGGCAGAGGCGATATCATTTCCCGCCCCCGAAAAACTGGTACCATGGGCCGACAGCTTGGATGTTGGTCCCCTTGCTATCGATGGCAATCGCTACTTGACCCGCGTCGATTATAACCGCAACAACAACGGCTTGGGCGAACCCCTCAGCCGCCTTTGCGCCTGACGTGCGACTCGCTGCATTGGAATAACAGAACCAATGAGCCTGGTTGGCTGTGGCCCCGTGCCGATACATGCAAAGGAGGCATGAACGTACCAGCTGTCCCCACGGTCCGTTTCCGCCGTATTTAAACATCATCCCAGCATTCACGGTCGCGTAGCCTTCCCACGGGAGGTACGGATTCGGGGCAGTGTTGGCCATCGGCGACTCTCCGGAACAGCACCGCCTTGCAACGCCCAGCCCCTGAAGAGGCTTTCCCTTGCAGTCCCTGCAGCCAGTCTCCGGCTCCAGACCGATTGCGTCCGTGTTGTCAACAGGGTCGTTTAGAACGTAAGTGTAGAAATCTGGACCGCCCTCGAAGCGGATTGGATCTTCCGAAATAAATCTTCCCACGGTTTGGTCATAATACCGGGCGCGGTAGTAATAAAGGCCGGTTTCGGAATCGAATTCGCGGGCGGTGAACCGGTAGGGGTTCGCGACGCTGCGGGACGAACCCGTCAAGTTGCCAAACGAGTCGTAGGTGTAGGTATTGGCCAGCGCCCCGGCGGCGTTCGTCAGCGAAGTGATGGAGCCCAGGCCATCGGCTTCGTAGAACGAGGTCACTCCCGAGGCCGTCGCGGCCAGCGGCTCATCGACGCCCGGCCCTTGCGTGTAGTGGGCGACCTCGACGCCCATGGCGCCGAGTTCTTCGATTAAATTGTCGCCGTCCCTTCGGCTTCGCTCAGGGTAAACTTCGACGTAGACCGTCGTACCCGCCGACGAGGATTTGTACACCCGCCGCCCGAAGGGATCGTATTTGAAACTGGTGGTGACCCCGTTCACCGTGGCGCTGGTGAGGCGATTCTCGAGGTCCCAAGCGTAGGAGGTGTTGCCAGAGGATTTGGTAGCGCCGGGCTTGAGCCCGGCAAGTGCCGCCCTGAAGGACGGCGCTACGAAGGCCCCGTAATAGGTGGCGCTGGAGTCGAAGGGCGGATCAAGGTAAATCAGGTCGACGCTCGCGTCTTCGACGTAATCGCGCAGGATGTTGAGGTTGTCGCCGAAATAAAGCTTGTTGGTCGCACCCATTTACGCACAGAATAACACAACGCCGCCCGCTGGCCACAACCAAACTTGGCCAAAGTGGCGAGTGGTCTCGCCGAGGCGGGGCAAGTGGCGAGCGGGGAAGGTCGAAATTCGAAAATCGAAACTCGGTAGGCGGGTGCTAGTCGGTGCCGAAAATTATCTCTTGACAAATGGGGGCGAGGGGTTATACTAGGAGTAGGAATAGGGAAGAAGGAGCTAGGATTTAGGATTTAGGAGTTCGGACTTAGGTCCGGAGGCTGTTGTCCGTGGGGCGTAGAACAGCGGGGGATGCGTGGTTGGGGACTGGAGCAAGGAGGCCGTGGCCAGCGTTGAGTTGAAAGCAGGGAACTCCGAGTCTTGGATTCCGAAGAATGGGGAACGAAGCCGGAATGTCTTTTGGAATGAGTACGATAGGCTTAGCGGTTCCGTCACTATTCCCGATTTGGGCTGGGCGGCGAGTGCTGCGCTGAAAAAAAAGATGTTAAAAATGAGGTTCAAAGCCAATTTTTGTTGAAAACAAAGAGGATCGCTTTGGTTCAAAGCCATTTTTTGGGTTCAAAGCCATTCTTGGGCGGAAGCTCAGCGCAGCTATGTTATTGAAAACAAATAAGCCAGCTTTGGTCCAAAGGTCGTGCTTGTGGTTCAAAGCCATTTGCGGGGAGGGGGACGTGAGATTCGGAACTTGGGGCTGGCAGGCTGATGAGAAATGACTCCGACGATGTCATCCCTTCTCCCGCCCAGCGGGATCAGAACAGGCTCTGAGCGAAGATTTCGTGAGCCTTCGGCTCGCCACTTGCCACTTGCCACTTGCCACTTCGGCCAAGTTTGGTCGCGGCCCGGCCGAGTCGTATAGAGCGTTATGCGTCCGGTTGGCTCAGTTCAGGTATAATCGCGGCCGCAAATTCGACGGTCCGGGATGGTAACAAAATAATGAACAAGCCCTCTCGCCTACGGCTCACGCTCGCTTTAGCCCTTGCGCTTTCCGTGGTAGTTACGCCTGTCTTCTCACAACATCGCTTGCACAACCAGGCAGACAGCCAAACGCCCACCCATCCGTGGATGAACGCGAGCCTCTCGCCCGACGAGCGCGCGGACATGGTGCTGAAGGAAATGACGCTCGACGAGAAGATCGATCTCGTGCATGGCCAAGGCATGCCCGGCTGGGGAAAGCCGAGGCCGAGCGCTTACCTGAGCAATGGCGGCGCCGGCTTTACGCTCGGCGTGCCGCGGCTGGGCATCCCGATTATCCAGATGAGCGATGCGGCGTACGGGGTGCGGAGCAGCGCTGAGAACGGCCGCTACTCCACGGCGCTGCCTTCCAACGTTGCCCTAGCGGCAAGCTGGGATGCGGACGCGGCCTGCGAATACGGCGCGCTGATTGGACGCGAGTTGCGCGCGCAAGGCTACAACATGACCCTGGGCGGCGGCGTGAACTTGACGCGTGAGCCACGCAACGGCAGGACGTTTGAGTATCAGGGTGAAGATCCCATCCTGGCCGGCACACTCGCGGGCAACATGATGAAATGCGAGCAGGCCCAGCATGTGATCGGCGATATAAAGCATTACGCCGTGAACGATCAGGAAAGCGGCCGCGGTGAAGTGGACGCGCTCATCGATAAGCGCGCCCTGCGCGAGAGCGACCTGCTGGCCTTCCAGATCGGCATCGAAATCGCCCATCCCGGCGCGGTGATGTGCTCCTATAACGCGGTGAACGGCGACTTCGCTTGCGAGAACCAATACCTGCTGACGGAAGTCCTCAAGAAGGATTGGAATTTCAAAGGCTTCGTGGTTTCCGACTGGGGCGGAACGCACAGCACGGTGAAGGCGTCCGCCGCCGGATTGGACAATGAAGAGCCAGCCGACATCTTGTTTGGCGACCCGCTCAAGCAAGCCGTCGAGTCGCGCCAGGTTCCGATGGCGGAGCTGGATGACCATGTGCGCCGCATTCTGCGCTCGGAGTTTTCGAGCGGCATTGTGGATGACCCGGTTCAGAAGAGCGTCGTGGATGTGGAGGGCGGCTTCGAGACGGCGCGCCGGCTCGCCGAGCAGAGCACGGTTTTGCTGAAGAACAGCAACGGCATGCTGCCGCTCGATCGCGCCAAGCTGCGCTCCATCGCGATTATTGGGCCCCACGCGGACACAGGCATGATCTCCGGTGGCGGATCGGCGCAGGTGGACCCGCCGGGAGGTCGGCCTTCAAGGTGGGGGGAGCACGTGTGGTTTCCGACCTCGCCTTTGAAGGCCGTGGGCGCCAAAGCTCCGGGGGTGGATGTGCAGTTTGATTCGGGGGCGAACCCGGCCTCGGCCGCAGCGCTGGCGAAGAAGGCGGATGTCGCCCTCGTGTTTGCTTATCAGTGGACGAGCGAGGGGATGGACTTGCCCAACCTGTCGCTGCCCGAGAATCAGGATGCGCTGATCGAGCAGGTGGCGGCGGCGAATCCGCGGACCATCGTCGTGCTCGAGACGGGCACGGCGGTGACCATGCCTTGGCTCGACCAGGTGAGCGCCGTCGTGGAAGCCTGGTACGCTGGCAGCAAGGGCGCGGACGCCGTGGCCAACATCCTGTTTGGCGATGTGAACCCGAGCGCCAAGCTGCCCATGACCTTCCCCCGCAGCGAAGCTGATCTGCCGCATCCCAAGCTGGTGACGCCGCCGCCCAGACCCCCCGGCGCTCCCTTTCGGAGGCCGGGAGAGGCCAAGCCCACATTTAGCGTCCATTACGATGAGGGGTTGAAGGTGGGCTACAAGTGGTACGACGCGGAGAATAAGCCGGTGCTGTTCCCGTTCGGATACGGGCTGTCGTACACCTCGTACAGCTACTCCGATCTCAAGGTGAGCCCGGGCAAGCAGATCATCGTGAGCTTCACGGTGAAAAACACTGGCAGCCGCGCCGGAGCGGAAATTGCTGAAGTTTACGCGGCGCTCCCGGCCAGCGCGGGCGAGCCACCCAAGCGCCTGGTGGGTTGGAGCAAGGTGCAGTTGAACGCCGGCGAAAGCAAAGAAGTGAACGTGCGCGTCGATCCTAAATATCTGTCGATCTACGACGAGACCGTAGACGTGTGGAAGCTGGTGCCGGGCAGCTATACGTTCATGGTCGGTGGATCGTCACAGGACCTGCCACTGGTTGAGAAGGTCGACCTGAAGTAGTGGGACGGTGTTCAGGGGTGGGGAATTAGGATTTGGGAATTAGGATCTAGGGGGCGGAATTCCAGTTTTCTCAACACTAAGTCACGAAGGCACGAAGATCGTTTCTTTGGCGTCTCGGTGACTTGGCGGTGAAGTGCCTCGGTTTTTCCTGCTGACTCCTGGCTCCTGACTCCTCTTTCTTGCCCCTTGCCACTGTGCCTGTGCCAGTTTCGAATTTGAAAGGAAAAGAGCCGCTTTGTTCTTGAAGGCTGCGTCTTCTCTTTCTCCGCGGTTCCACATGACGGACTTTGCCCTCGCGCCCGCGTTGCGAGGAAACCGTCAGGAGTGGACTTCTTCGTGTGGCTTCGCCGGCACGATCCGCCCGAGGCGTCGGCCTTGGCCCTGGCAAGCCCTGGCCCTACGTTCTGCGCGGCCTTCTTCAGGTCGTAGTCGTCTAGCGGGCGCATCCACAATTCCGGAGCGCTGCCCAACAGCCGGGAAATCCTCAGGCACATGACAGCCGACAGAGGCTTCCGCTCCGCCAGAATGTCATGAAGCATCTGGCGGGACACGGCGCCCATCCGCGTCGTGCACTTTTCCAGTGATGCTTGTGCCGGCATAAAGCGCTCCGGACGCCAAAACAGCCAGGACAAAAACAACTGATGAAACGCGTCTTGACACGATAAGGTCCTCCCCAGGACTGCGAGCGACTTCCCAATTGCCATGTCGCTGCCTTTCCAATCGCGCAAACTCTCCCTCTGACTTGGGTGGTGTTCGCAACGCGCAACATCCTGTCCTTATCACCGTTTGTGACCCGCGTGACATGGTCGAGTCTTCCGAGAACACCCAACGTGAGCGCCGTCACAGCGGACGGAGCACCACGATGTCAGAGTGGCCAAGGAGGCAAGTGTGCGATAGACTTTCTCGCGACAAGCGCCGAGGCAACAGCATGATCGAAGCAGTGAAGCAGCTTTGGCCGGAGCTCGAGTGGATTGAAGACGCGGACCTCCGCGACCGCGTGGCGCGGACATGGGTGCGAGCTTTCGAGTTAAGCCCGCTGAAACCGGCGGACTTGGATCGTATTCCCTTCACGCTGCTCGTTCCCGATTGCCCGGTTACTTTCATGGAGCACAAGCGCTGCGTCGTGCACATCGCACGCCGCTCGGCCGAGGCCATGCGCGAATTCATGGGTCGCTCACTGCCTATTGACATGGACACGGTTATTGCGGGCGCGATCCTGGCGGACGTAGGCAAGCTTCTGGAATACGAAAACGTCGACGGCAAAACCCGCCAGAGTGAGCGCGGCGAATTTCTGCGCCATCCCTTCACCGGCGTGGCGCTGGCCATGGAATGCGGCGTTCCGGACCGCGTCTGCCATATCATCGCCGCGCACGCTGCGGAAGGAGACTTCGTAAAACGGAGCACCGAGGCGATCATCGTGCATCACGCTGACTTTATGGCCTACTTGCCGTTTAAGAAGTAGGGCCGGGGCTTGCCCCGGCCTCTGAGCATCGCTTGGCGAAGAGAGGCCGACCCAAGGGTCGGCCCTACAACCGAGCAAGCGCGGGCCGCACACCCGTAGCACAGGCCGCCGCTGTTGCGGCCTGCGGCTCTTTGTTGGCAAGGGCTAGCGTAGTAGCCTATGAATATCGGATGGGAGACCTACGGCACGGAAAGGCCGCGGACCACAACGCCGGTGGCGCTACCAGCTTCAGCGCATTTACAGCCAAAAGCCGGACTGAAGCGCTCGACCAGGAATGAAATGATGCCTCGCGAAATAACTACTACTGGGGTCAGAGTTAACAAGTGGCTGCGCCTGCTGCATGCGGCTCTGTTTTCCCTCAATTGCTCGCTGATTACTGAAGCAGTAGTCCTAGCGTGGAGACCGGATTACCTCCTTCGTTTCAGTGTCATTATCTTCACCAACCGCTATGGTCGCTGGTTGAGAATGCCGGGGGTGACCGAGACTCAGGAATTTGCCGAGTACCTGCTCTGGCTTACGATGGCCGCAGCAATCTTTGTTGTACTGGGCCTGTTTGCAGAGCTTTGGTTAACCCACATCCTCTTAAGCACCGTAGCGGGGCTAATAGCCATTGCGTTCCTCCCTTTTGCCGCCTTTTGCCTCGGATCGTCGCCAGACCAGTTTTTGTCGGTGAGAGCGGTCCACTCGCTACCGTTTGAGGTTCTGCTAGTGCTCCTCCTCGCGTTTGCGTACATGCGCCGGAGGTGGACAATTCTGGGGCCCTACCTATTTTCTTGTGTTCTGGCACTCCATTTTGCAATCTGGGTTTGGGCATCATGGCCCGAGTTCAGGCCGGGCCCAGGCGTGTTTTGGGTAAATGGGGCAGGGTGGTTCTGGCATTTCCGCCAAGCCTCCCCATTGCTCGGTCCGTTACTTGGCTTCTGTTCAAGCTTGGTATGGGCGGTGTACGTCAGATGGAATCGGGGCAGGCTGGTGAGGAGCGAACCCAGCTCTGCGATTCGGGTTTCTGTGCCCTAATGTGTCCCTGATTGCAGAATCAAATACGGGCCAGCACGTGACGTTCGATCAGAACGGCGTCGCTCTTGAGCAACGGCACCGTCCTAGTCGCAGGTGGCTACGATAGTAACTACAATGTGCTTTCGAGTGGGTAGCCACGCCACGGATTTTGTGAGGTGGGCCTTTTCTTCCCCCGCCTCGTTACGAACCCACGGCATGAAGGACATGCCGTGGCTACCAGCTGAAGAGCTGTTACAATACAAGTACCAACACCATGTGCGCATATGATTCTCTTCGGGGCTCGCGCCGGCCTGTGAGCACCGCTTGGCGAAAAGAGGCCGACCCAAGGCTCGGCCCTACAGCTCTATGACCTCATCCAACGCCACGATTACCGCCAAAATGGCCCAGTGGGCGGCCGGGCTGAAGTTCGAGCACCTGTCACAAGAAGCCGCCTATCAGGCCAAACGTTTTCTGCTCGATTCGCTGGGGTGCGCGCTAGGCGGCTACCGCCAGCACGACGTGCGCATCATGCTCGACACGCTGAAAGAAATTGCGGGTCCGGGGCCTGCGACGGTAATCGGATCCGGCGACCGCGTGGATCCGGTTTCTGCCGCCCTGGCCAACGCGCTCATGATCCGCGTGATGGACTACAACGACATTTACTGGAAGCAGGACCCGTCACATCCTTCGGATATTTTTTCTGCCGCGCTGGCGTGCTGCGAGCGCGCCAAGAGTGATGGTCCCGAGTTGATTGTGGGGTTGGTGCTGGGCCATGAATTTGAGATGCGCTTTTGCGAGGCGGCTTTTCCGGGAATTCGCGAGCGCGGCTGGCATCACGCCACGCTGACGGCCTTTGTCTCGCCCATCGTGGCTGGGCGCGCGCTTGGTCTCGGTTGGGAACAAATCCAGCACGCCATCGGCATCTCGGCAAGTCATCACGCCACTTTGGGCGCAGTGACGGCGGGCAAGCTCACGATGATGAAGAACACCGTAGACCCCATGGCCACGCAAGCCGGTGTCCTGGCTGCGTTGCTGGCGGAGAAGGGCTACACCGGCCCCGAACACGTGGTGGACGGCAAGGAAGGACTGTCGCAGTGCTTCGGCCCCGAGTGGAAGCTCAACGTGTTGACGGACGGGTTGGGCGAGTCCTGGCGCATTACACAGTGCGGCATGAAAGCCTTTCCTACCGAGGCGCTCACACACACGCCCATTTCCGCTGTGCTCGACCTGGTCAAGCAACATGATCTGAAACCAGAGCAGGTGACGAAGATTCACGTTCGCTCGCTGGCGCGCGCTGCCGACATTCTCGCCGACCCCAGCAAGTACGATCCGCGCAGCAAGGAAACCGCGGACCATTCGCTGCCCTACGTTATTGCTGCCGCGCTGGTTGATCGGCAAGTGACGCCGCTTCAGTTCACGACCGCGAAGATCATGGACCCGACCATTCGCGCCCAGCTCAAGAAAGTTGAAGTCGTGGCAGATCCCGAAATCGAAAAGGTGTTCCCGGCGCTGCAACGAGTGATCGTCACCATTTATACGGCGGACGGCCGGGAGTTCACGTGTCAACTTGATTACCCTAAGGGCGACCCGCGTAATCCTCTCACGGACCGTGAAGTGGAAGAGAAGTTCGAGACCCTGGCCGAACCGACACTCTCCAAGGCGGCGCGGCGGAAAGTCGTCGATGCGGTCTGGAATCTCGAGAAGCTCCGCTCGGTGAGCGAGTTGATGCAAATGCTGAAGGCGGAGTCGGAAGGATTGATTCATTGAGCCATTGGTTCATTGATTCATTGAAAGCACACTTCACCGATTCAGTGGTTCAATGACTCGGTGGATCAATGATTCAATCATCGGAGGTTCTCCATGGGTCAGACCATTGTGGAGAAAATCAGCCAGACCCACCTGGCCGAAGGCCCCAATCGCCCGTTGCGTGCCGGCGATTTTGTCTCTATCCGCCCGCGCCACGTGATGACCCACGACAACACTTCGCCGGTGATGAAGAAGTTCAAGGCCATCGGGGCAACGCGCATCAAGGATCCGCGGCAGCCGGTCTTCGCGCTCGACCACGACATCCAGAACCAGGCGGAGGACAACCTCAAGAAGTATCGCGCCATCGAGTCGTTCGCACGCGAACAGGGCGTGGATTTCTACCCGGCCGGCACGGGCATCGGCCACCAGATCATGGTGGAGAAGGGCTACGTCACTCCGGGATCGTTTGTGGTGGCGTCAGACTCGCACTCCAACATGTACGGAGCGCTCAGCGCCGTTGGTACGCCCGTGGTGCGCACGGACGCCGCTGCCATCTGGGCTACGGGGGAATTCTGGTGGCAGATACCGCGCAGCATACAAGTGGTGCTGGAAGGCAAGCTGCCGGCCGGCTCGACCGGCAAGGATGTGATCATCACCCTCTGCGGACTTTACAATCACGACGAAGTGCTCAACGCCGCCGTGGAGTTCACCGGCCCGGGCGTCGCCAACCTCACCATGGACGAACGCCTGAGCATCTCCAACATGACCACCGAATGGGGCGCGCTCGTGGGTTGGTTTCCGGTTGACGGGAGAACCATCGCCTACCTGAAAGCGCGGCAGGCTGAGCTAAAGGCTCAGGGTATCGAGCGGATACGCGACGAGGATTTGGCAGCGTGGGCGGAGAATCCTCCTGCACCTGATGCTGACGCTGCCTATGCCGCGCGCATTCGGCTCGACCTGCGGGAAGTGACGCCACACGTCTCCGGGCCCGATACGGTTCAGGTGATGGCTTCATTGGCTGAAACCGAGCCGAAGCGGGTGGCCATCCAGAAGGCTTACTTGGTGTCCTGCGTCAACTCACGCTTGGAAGACCTGGAGGCAGCGGCGCGAGTGTTGGCTGGCAATAAGGTGGCGCCAACGGTGCAGTTCTATCTCGCCCCGGCCAGCCGCGCTGTCCGAGAAGAAGCCGAGCGCAGCGGTGTCTGGCAGACACTGCTCGATGCGGGCGCCGTGACGCTCCCGGCGGGCTGCGGGCCATGCATTGGTCTCGGAACGGGGCTGCTCGAACCGGGCGAAGTCGGCATTTCCGCCACCAACCGCAACTTCAAAGGACGCATGGGCTCACGCGACGCGCGATGTTACCTTGCGAGCCCCGCCGTCGTGGCGGCCTCGGCCATTGCTGGTTACATCTGCGGGCCGAACAAGGCCGCTCATGGAACGCTGGCGCGCCAATACACGAAACTTGCGCCGCCTGCCACTCCATCGGAGACCGTGGAGATCCTTCCCGGCTTCCCCAGCCAGGTGCGCGGGCGCTTAGTCTTCCTGCCACAGGACAACCTCAACACCGACGGCATCTACGGCAAGGATTACACCTATCGCGACGACATGACGCGCGAGATGATGGCCAAGGTGGTGATGGAAAACTACGACCCGCAGTTCGCGGGGATGACGCGCGCGGGCGATGTGATCGTGGGCGGATTCAATTTCGGTACCGGCTCCAGCCGCGAGCAGGCCGTCACGGCGCTCGCCGCCAAGGGCATTCCGCTGGTCATCGCCGGCAGCTTCTCGCAAACCTATTTGCGCAACGCTTTCAACAACGGATTCCTCTGCGTGGAAGTTCCTGAGTTCGTAAAGCGCCTTCGGCAGCATTTCGCAGACCGAACCAAAACTGAGCGCACCATCATCCCTGGTGACGAGGTCGCTATCGACTTCACCACCGGAACTGTGACCTATCGCGGTGAGCCGTTCCACTTCCCTCCCCTCGGCACGGTGCCGCAGTCGCTGGTGATTGCCGGGGGAGTGGAAAACCTTGTGTCGAAGCGGTTGGGGCTCGGCTGAGGACGCAGACCGCAGCAATCAGCTATGATGGGAAATGTGGCAATGGCTCGCATAGTTGACATGCATAAGAAATGGATGAAAGAGCCGAAGTACCGGAAGGCTTACGAGGCGCTTCAGGAAGAATTCGCCCTGGCTTCAGCGGTGATGGATGTGCGGACCCGTGCCGGTCTTACTCAACAGGAGCTAGCTCGGAAAATGGGGACGACGCAGCCCGTCGTTGCCCGCCTGGAAAGTGGACGCACGCGCCCCTCAATGCGGACGCTGGAGCGCCTGGCGGAAGCTACCGGATCGCGTTTGCTTATCGGGTTTGAACCGATTGACGCGAAGAGGCCCGCAGGGTGAAAAGGAGGGGGTAGCAAATCAGAGTCTCGCTTTTCAGAGAGTCGCCGGCTTGTCGGGCTTCGATCCAGCGCGGGCGTTACGCCAGAATCCGGAGCAATTTGCCGTGTAAGGCGTATGCGTTGATGAGCGGCCCGCGAATGGAACAAAGTACCGCTCCGGGTGGTAGGGAAAGATAAGATGACGCGCTCATCCCAACACTCGCAGGACAAGAACGCCGGCAACATCGGCGATCTTCTCAAGCACTTCCGGTTATTGGAACTGATCGGGAAGGTCGTGGAGACTAATTCTTCATCGAAAGTGGCCTACCTGGAATCACACGCTGGGGCCGGTTGGTACCCGATAGACGACCCGAACGATCCACTACCAATTGCGGAACAGAAGCGAATTCGGGCCATCGGTCGGGACAAGAAACGGGTTTGCGCCGACGCTAAGGCCTGGGCGGATTTTGACCGGGTAAACCCGCGCATCCACGACGGGATTTACCTTGGTTCATTCCCTATGGCCCTGAAGCTCCTCGCAGAATGGAAGCAGGCGAAGGTTGGACGACTCATCAAAGCATTACTGTGGGAAAAGGACTCCGCCGTTCGCGCGAGAATTCAAGAGCGTTGCGATGAACTCTTCCCATCGAGTTTAGACAGCTTATGTGTGAACTTTGAGTGCTCCCCGCCCGATTTCACAAAGGCAATCGCAAGCCTTGAGAAGGACGGCTGGACAGTCATTTGGCTCTGCGATCCTTACTGGGGTGATTCGAAAGATCGCGACAAAGAATGGTTTCGATTACTCGATGTCCAAAGCGGCGGTCACGGGCTCCTGTTCGCGTGCGTTGGCGGCGATTCACGATTCATTGGGCCCGATAAGTTCGACTACGTGAAAACCCTCGGTGCTCCTGGCCCACCTGATTTCCGGATCGACGACAACGTCCGCTCATATGGTCTATACTTAAGCAAGGAGCCCAGGGAGGGCTGCATGGCGACAAGGTACGTCCTGAGTGAATACGTCCAGCAGGCAATGGCCGAAGCAGGGTATGACAAGCTCGAAGACGGCACATACGCCGGGCATATTCCGGCTTGCCAGGGTGTGGTTGCTTTTGGTGGCTCACTGCGCGAGTGTGAGGCCGAATTGCAGTCCACCCTCGAAGACTGGATTCTGCTTGGCCTGCGGTTAGCGCATCCTCTTCCCGTGCTTCGCGGCATCGACTTGAACAAGGAGCCTGCGCGTGAGCCGGTGGACGCCATGTAGGCGGGCGGAATTCATTCGCAAGTTACGCAGGCTCGGTTTTGACGGCCCGTTCTCCGGAACCCGCCATCAATTTGTCGTCTTCGCTCAGAAACGCCTTGCCATTCCGTCCAACCCGGAATATTCCGTCCCGCAGTTGAGAGTATTGATCCGCGAGGCCGAGGGTATTCTCGGCCGGAGCTTAACACTGGAAGAGTGGAGCGGCCTCTGATGAAATCGGCATCCACACTCCCGATATGCTCTTAGAGGAATAACGGTTTTCCCGGATGCGCTCCATCTCGTTCACGGAGCTGGTCACAGGGCTTGCGCCGGCCAAGGCCGCCCCAAGGGTCGGCCCTACAAATCTGAAGGTCACTATGCCACGCTACACCATCGTCACAATGCCCGGCGACGGCATCGGCAACCAAGTGCTTCCCGAGGCGTTGCGGGTTTTGAACGCGGTTGGCCTCGACGCGGAATACATTCACGCCGACATCGGCTGGGAATGTTGGAAGAACGAGGGCAATGCGCTGCCGGAGCGCACGGTCGAGCTCTTGGCCAAGCGCAAGCTGGGCTTGTTTGGGGCAATCACTTCGAAGCCCAAGAAGGAAGCCGAGGCGGAACTGAAACCCGAGCTGCGCGGTAAGGGCTTTTCGTATTTCAGCCCTATCGTCGCTATGCGCCAGCGATTCAACCTCGATATCTGCGTGCGGCCCTGCATCGGGTTTCCCGGCAATCCGCTGAACTTCATCCGCAAGAGGGCGGACGGCGGTTTCGAGGAGCCGCAAATCAAGACGGTGGTTTTTCGGCAGAATACGGAAGGGCTTTACGCCGGAGTCGAGTGGACGAACCCGCCCGAGAAAGTCCGCGAGGCGCTGGCGACACATCCCAAGTTTAAGCCATTTGTCGGCGTCCCGGGCCAGGACATGGCAATCTCCGTTCGGGTCATCACGCGGTCCGCTGCCCGGCGCATCATCGAAGCCGCTTTCAAGTACGCCCGCCAGCACGGCTACAAATCTGTCACGCTATGTGAAAAGCCCAACGTGCTACGCGAAACATCGGGGCTCATGGAGGAAGTTGCCAAGCAAGTGCAGAAGGAGTATTCAGATATCGCGCTGTGGTCCACCAACATTGACGCGCAAATGATGTGGCTGACCAAGAATCCGGAAGACTACGGTGTGGTGGTGGCCAGCAATCTGTTTGGCGACGTGATCTCGGACGCATTCGCGGGTCTGGTCGGCGGCCTCGGGCTTGCGGCCTCCGGCAACATCGGCGAGGAGGTGGCGGTCTTCGAGCCCACGCACGGCTCGGCGCCCAAGTATGCCGAGCTGGACCCGCCGATTGTGAATCCCATCGCCACGATTCTGGCGGCGGCGATGCTGCTCGACCACATCGGCGAGGGTGAGAAGTCCAAGCGAATTTGGAATGCGGTGGCTGAGGTGGTGAAGGAAGGAAAGGTCCGAACCTACGACATGATGCGCTTGACCGGCGGTCCCAAGGTTATCCGTCAAGGCGCGGCGACGACCGGGCGCATGACCGAAGCCATCATCGAAAAGTTGCGGGAGTAGGAAGTGGGGAGTAGGGAGTAGTGATGAACTGCGAATTCTGAATTGCGAATTATGAAACTGCAGCCGCTTCTCACTTCATAATTCAGCATTAGGAATTCATCATTTCTTTCCGACTCCCTAGTCTCTCCGAGGAGTTGAGCATGGTCGCACCGACACAACACCTCACTTCACCGCGAGTGGCTGAGGCTGGGCACTGGGGCGAAGAGATCCGCTCTGATTTGCACGTTTTATTCGAACCGCGAACTTCAGGCGGAATCGAGATCGAACTGGATTCGCGTGTGGCGCCGTACTATGGCAAGGCGATTCGTGCCCAGACGCTGGAGGTGCTCGAAGCGCTTGGCGTTGCGCACGGGCGAGTTCAAATCCATGACGCTGGCGCCTTGCCCTTTGTCATCGCGGCGCGCCTTGAGGCGGCGGTGCGTCGCGCCGGCTTTGGCCTGGGCCGCCGGGTGCTGCCAGAGAAGATTTCGTTGCCGGCACCTTCGCCTCGTGATCGGCTGCGGCGCTCGCGGCTTTATCTGCCCGGAAGCGAGCCTAAGTACTTCATCAACGCCGGCCTGCACGGTCCCGATGCCATCATTCTTGACTTGGAAGATTCCGTTCATCCCGCCGAGAAAGATGCAGCTCGAATCCTTGTTCGCAATGCGCTACGCGCTGTCGACTTCGGCGCGGCGGAGCGCATGGTCCGCATCAACCAGTTGCCGCTCGGTCTCACGGACCTCGAGGAAATCGTGCCCGAACGTCCGAACGTCATTCTGATCCCCAAAGTGGAGAGCGCGGAGCAGGTGCTGGAAGTTGAGCGACGCGCGGCGGAGGTTCAGACTCAGCACGGGATTGACCGCCCCCTCTGGCTGATGCCTATTCTCGAATCAGCGCTCGGCATTGAGAATGCTTTTGCGATTGCCGCCGCTTCAAAACAAATCGTGGCGCTGACCATCGGGCTCGAAGACTACACGGCCGACCTTGGCGTGGTGAAAACGCTGGAGGGGAGCGAGTCGCTCTATGCGCGCATGCGGATCGTGAACGCGGCGCACGCGGCGCACGTGCAGGCGATTGATTCGGTCTACGGCGACGTCGTAGACATGGAGGGTCTAAGGCGGTGGGGTCAGGCGTCGCGCGCCCTGGGGTTTGAGGGTATGGGCTGCATTCACCCGTTGCAGATTGCGGTCATTCACGAGGCTTTTGCTCCCTCGCAGGAGGAAATCGAAAAAGCGTTGAAAATCGTCGCTGCCTATGAGGAAGCTCAGCAGCGCGCGCTTGGTGTCGTCAGCCTCGGCTCGAAGATGATCGACCCGCCTGTGGTGCAGCGCGCGCTGCGGCTGGTGGAGCGCGCTCGAACAATGGGTTTGCTGAACGATGCGCCGGTGGCGGCCAGGGGCGAGTCAGGATGAGTACGTTGGAGTTGGTAAAGAATTCCGCGGGACGATTGGTGCCGACCGTCGTGAATGGCCGGCCTCAGCATCCCTACCAAGGCAGCGGAGGCCGGCGTCCCGAGGGTCGCAAGCACGCGCCGCCGATTCGCTCCTGCGCGGATTTTCCGGCAAACAACGACAAGCGCGCCGCGGATCTCGACACTGCACTGAAGAAATGCGGCCTGCGCGACGGAATGGTGATCTCGACGCACCATCATCTTCGCGACGGCGATCTTGTTGCCGTAATGGCGCTGGAAGCGGCGGCTCGGTTGGGCGTTCGCGACCTGATGTGGTTCCCCAGCGCTTCATTCCCCAGCCAAGCGTCCGTCATCAATCTCATGGAGTCGGGCGTTGTGCACCACATCGAGGGCAGCATGAACGGCCCGCTCGGCGATTACTGCACGCAGGGCAAGATGCGCGGCATGGGAGTGCTGCGCTCGCACGGCGGGCGCTGGCAGGCCATCCAGGACGGCGAGGTGCACATTGACGTCGCCGTGATCGCCGCGCCCACCGCCGACCCGTTCGGCAACGCCGACGGCTCGCATGGCAAGTCCGCCTGCGGTTCGTTGGGTTTTGCCCTGGCCGATTCGATGTATGCCGACCGCGTGATCGTGGTAACCGACAACCTTGTGCCCTTCCCCTGCATTCCCGCCCAGATTCAGGGGAACAATGTGGACTACGTGGTCGAAGTCGATTCCATCGGCGATCCAGCCAAAATCGTCTCCGGCACGACCGAAATCACTCGCAGCCCGGACCGCCTGCGGATTGCCCGCATGGTGGCGCAGTTCTTGCGGGACGCCGGCATCATGCGCAATGGATTTTCTTTTCAAGCCGGCGCCGGCGGCATCGCCCTAGCACTCGTCTCGTTCCTGAAGGACATGATGAAGGAAGCGGGCGTGAAGGCGCGCTTCGTGCGCGGCGGCTCGACGAAATACCTGGTGGAATTGCTGCAAGAAGGTCTCGCCGACTACATCCTCGACGGCCAGACTTTCGACCTCGACGCCGTGCGTTCCATCGCCACTGACCCGCGCCACGTCGCGACCTCTCCCTTCACCTCGTACAATTTCCACGGCAAGGGAAACTTCGCGAGCATGGTCGATGCGGTGGTGCTGGGCGCGACCGAAGTGGACACGGAATTCAACGGCAACGTGGTGACGCACTCCGACGGCCGCCTGCTGCACGGCATCGGCGGCTGGCAGAATTGCCTATTCGCCGGCTGCACGATTCTGGCGGTGCCTTCTTTCCGCGATCGCATCCCTGTCATCGTCGACCGCGTCACAACTCTGACCGGGCCGGGCGAGTTGATTGACGTGGTGGCGACTGAGCGCGGCATCGCCATCAACCCGCGGCGCCAGGACTTGATCGACGCCACGCGCAGCTCGAACCTGCCCATTCGGCCCATCGAAGACATCAAGCAAGAAGTTGAGCGCATCTGCGGCGGCAAGCCTGAGAAGCCTGCTTTCGGAGATCGCCCAGTGGCGATCGTGAAGTGGCCCGACGGTACCGTGCTGGACACCGTCTGGCAGGTTGCTTGAGTGCAGGAATTAGGAATTGGGATTCAGGATTTAGGAATTTAGGAATCATGAATGAGGAAGGCATCCGCAGCCCTCAATTCCGGAACTCTAATTCCTAAACGCTAATTCCTAATCCCTAATTCCTATTCAATCTCAACATAATCGAGCGGCGCTTTCTCTTCGCCGTCGGGTGTGCCCTCGATCCGGATGACGTCGCCCGGCTGCAAGGCCAAGCCCGAGATCGTGCGCCGCGTGGACGAGCTGCCGTCGGGCTTGCGCGATGGCAAATCGTTATCCGCAACCCATCCATCCACAAGCCGGTCACTCACGTAAACTCTGAAGCGGGACGCGCCGTTGTTCTGATCGAAGTATTCCACGCTCAGATCGCGCGTGCCCGGTTTCCCATCGTAGTGAAAACTCGCGGAGCACTTTTTTGCGGGACTCGCGCATTCAATCGCCTTTCCGCCCGAGGCTGTCTCCCACGGCGTCACGTCTACGATTTGGTAGCCGTCCAGTTGCATCAACTCGGCCTCCACGCGATTAGGAAAATGTCCGGCGCGTCCCTTTGCATCCGGAATACCCGACTCGCGACGAAACCAGTTGCAAACAGCGTCCCGCCAGACGCGCGCGTGCCCAGCCTGATATTCGAGCTGCGCCAGCACTGTCGCGTAACGCTCCTCATCGATCAGGCCTTTCAGCGATTGCCATTCGCGAACCAACCCGTCGACCTCGTCCGCGCCTTCATAGTGCGAGTCGTAGATGTGCTGGATCACAGTTTTTCCGGAGTGAAGCACGTAAGTGTAGGGCGCATGATGCATGAAGAGCAGCAAATTGTCCGGGCAAGTTCGCAGCGATTCATAAATCTCCGCAACCGCCGGGGGATACTGGCCGATGAAGCCGGTGCCGGCTGAAACGGTGCGATCCATGCCGATGCCGTTCTCATCGGCGCGGTGCCACTGTCCCCAGCCATTGCGTTCCGAGGATTCGATTCCGGGCCCGTAGTGGCTTCCCAAGATATCCGTCAAGGTGCCTGCGCCCAGTGGCCCGGTGTAGTTCTCATAAATTTGCCACGACCGAAGCAGCATGTCCGCGACGGCGCTCACCACGCGCGGATCATGGCTAAAGGTCAGTGACGACCACTCTTCCGCGATCTGCCGTGCTGTCAGATTGGGATCCCAAGCGAGCCGCCCAAAGCCGTAAAGATTCGCCATAGCGAGGTCGCTGCCCAGCCAAGTCGCGTCGCGGCCCACGTTTGAAACGCCAACAAACCCGCCGGTGGGCTGGTGGAACACGCGCCCCGCAACTAAATCCTTCACCGGAGTGCCGGCGCCGCGCACTTGCATATCAAAATCGAGAACTTCCTTCCACATGGGCACCAGGAAACAGAGATGCCGCTGCTGGCCGGTATATTCCTGCGTGATTTGGAGCTCGATCGCCTCGTTCGTTTTTTCGAGAGCGCCCAGCAGCGGCGAGACTGGCTCGCGAACTTGGAAATCGATGGGCCCGTTCTTGATCTGGACGATGGCGTTTGCGTCGAATTGGCCATCCAGCGGGTGAAAGTTGTCGTAGGCAGCGCGGGCACGATCGTTCTTCGGGTTGCGCCAGTCGAGATGGTGGTTGTAAACGAAGGCGCGGTAAAAGACGACTCCGCCGTGTGGGCTCAAGGCGCGGGCAATGACGTTGACGGCGTCGGCGTGACTCCGCGCATACGCCGAAGGTCCGGCGCGGCCTTCCGAATCGGCCTTCATCACGAATCCGCCAAAGTTCGGAATGCCGCTGTAGATTTCGTCGACTTTGTCTTTCCACCACTGGGCGACGCTTGGCGAGAGCGGGTCAAATGTCTCGAGGCCGCCGACCGTTTTCGGGCTGCTGAGATCAACGGCGATGGTTAGTCCCACGCCCCAGGGGCGGAATGCCTCGGCGATGCTGGCTAGTTGTGGAAGGTAGGGTCCGGTGAGCAGGCGCGAGTCGGCGTTGACGTTGTTAATTGCGCATCCGTTAATCCCTACTGAGGCGAGAAGCCGCGCAAAATCCCGGACGCGGCCGAGGTCTTCCACCACACGACCGTTCTCGAAGAAAATCGACCGGCCGCCGTAGCCGCGCTCGATGGTGCCATCGAGGTTGTCCCATTGATTGACCCATCGCAACGGCGCTTGCGGCTCCGATGATTCGTCAAGCGCCGACACAGACTGTCGCAACGCGATTCTTCGCAACACGGTGAATGTTCCGTAAAGCACGCCGCGATCATTGGCCGCTGTGATCACCAGCAACGTGTGTCCGCGTGAGCGCGCCGTCTTGAGTTGATAACCGTCCGGCTTCAAGTCGGCCCGCAGGCCCACCTCGGGCAGCGCCGCGCGCACTCGATCGACTTTGCCAAGAACGATGGCGCTCCGGTTCGGGAGGGTGGTGCTGACGTGCAGCGAACGCCCAAGCATGCTGTGCACGCCGCGAATCATTTCCTCTTGCGCGGCTTTGACCACGGCCGAATCACCCAGTGCCACCACAACCGCTGGCAGAGAATCGAACTGCTGGCGCGAGACGGCATCCTCAATCCGCGGATAGCGGAGCCACGCCTCGTAACCGTCCTCGCCGCGCAGAGAGACTGCGGCCAGCAAGGCGGCGACCAGAAGGAGGGCTGCGCAGCGGCGCGGGCCGCAGGCTTTTGTGCTGGCTCGGTTCAACGCGATCAGCTCGGGCGAGCTGCATTTAAGCTCAAAGCACATTTCTCTCTCGCCTTGCGGGATCAGCATGACGTCGCTCTCCTTCGGGATAACATCTGCTTCAGCAAGACCTACAACCTGCCTCCCGTCCGAGCCGCAAGCCGGAATCTCCGGTGAACCGCATCGGCAAAGGCTTTCCACACGCGGAGATTGCCGGGATAATCCGGGAGCATCCTTTCGGGGTGAAACTGAAGTCCCACAATAAAATCAGCTTTGGGATCGTAGTACGCCTCGATGAGTCCATCCGGTGCATAGGCCATGGGCGTAAAGCGCGAGGCGAGCTCTCGGATGCCCTGGTGATGGTAGCTGTTCACCATGAGGTTTCGTCGTTTGTACCAGCGCTCGAGCGGGGTATTGGGGACGATGGTGACGGGATGGCGATAGGTGTCGTAGTGGTCGTAATCGATGTGAATGAGTTTTGACTTTTTCTCTTTTCGGACGTCGCCGTACAGCGTTCCCCCGCAGACCACGTTGACAAGTTCGGATCCCCGGCACATCACAAAGATGGGCAGGCGGTTTCCGAGAGCGTGGCGAATCAGCCGTATTTCAATTTCGTCCTTCAATGGATGCGTTTCCTCGAGGTAGCGCAAGTTGGCCTTTTCCGCTTTGTAACGCCTCGGATGAACGTCCGGTCCCTCGACCAGCAGCAAGGCCGCCATGTTTTCCTTGTATTGATTGAGGCAAGCGAGGGTGCCTTCGACCACCGGGACCATGAGCGGCAGTAATCCGAAACGGACAAGAAGCTCGAGATGGAATTCGCCGGTGAAGTCGACGTATTTGTTCTTGCGGATCCATCGGCGAGTCACGGTGAGAACAACAGGGCGTTTCATCGCGTCAGCTTTTTCAGCGCCTCGACCAGGCGAGCGTCCTTTTCCCGTCCCTGTGAAGCAACGCGAATGTGCAGGTTGTCGATGCCGACTTTGTTCGAGCAGTCGCGGACGTACATTTGATGTTCTTCAAGCAGGCGCGCTTGAACTTCCGCCGCCGTCATGCCGTTCATGATTTTAATCAGCACGAAATTCGCCCCGGTGGGATAAGGGTGAATGCCGGGCACCGACTTCAGCGCTTCGTAAAGGCAGCGCACATCGGCGATCAGGCGCTTTCGAGCCTGGTGATAAGCGGCGTCGGTCGAGGGCAAGAGTGACAAAAAGTATTCTCCCAGAGTATTCACGTTCCAAGTCGGAATGAACCGGCGCAATCGGTTGAGCAGGTAAAGATTTTCGCTGTAGCAATACCCAAGGCGCAATCCCGGCACGCCGCAGTGTTTGCTCATGCTGCGGACAATCAGAAGGTTGGAAAACTGGTCGGCACACGGCAATAGACTGGGAATCGATTCGCCCGAGAAATCGATGAAAGACTCGTCCACAATGACCAGCTCCACGTCTTTCGTGCGGCGAAGAAACTCGGCCATCTCATCGAGCGGAATCAGTTGGCCGGTCGGGTTGCCCGGATTGATGACGAGAAGAACGTTCAGATGACGCTCGTGCACCCAACCCAGGTAGTCCTCCAGACGGAGTTGATAGTCATCTTCCGGTCTTAGGAAGTAGAGTTCAGCTTCGCGCTGGTCCTTGAGCTTTTCGATGTATTCCCCGAAGGTCGGCACGGGAATGGCAATGTGGTCAATCAAGGTTTCGTTGATGAAGGTGATGAGCTCGCTGGCGCCGTTGCCGATCACCAAGTGTTCCGGCTTGACGTGCAAGACCTCCGCCAGGTGTTTCTGGCTGATGAGCGGATTGCTGGAAGGGTAAGACTTGATCAGCGTGGGCAGCTTGTCCTGCAAATCCCTGAGCATCTCCGGCGTCGGGTAGTAGGGATTGGCGATGAAACAAAAATCGATGATCTCCCTGGCCTTCTCGTAGCCCACCAGATCCACGAGCGCCGGCGAATGCGACGTCTCATAAAAGAGATGCCGCTTCAGCTCCGCCTCATGCGTCTCGGGAATCAATACCTTCACGCCTGCCATTTTGCAGCATCCTGACGGGCGTTCACAAGCTCTCTCTGTTTGACGCGCCTCGAAGCGGAGGGGAATCAGACTCGGCGTGAGAGGTTAAAGTGGGGATGAGCCACTGCTTCTTTATTATTCTTCACGCCACGGCGAGAGTCTTCCCGGTCCGGGCGAGGCCGAATTCCAGCCCTCTTTCGAAGGCGGCCAGGTTCAGCGATTCTGTCCCAGGCGGGACCGACTCGCGCACCGCTTGGCGTGCCGCTTCGGAACTCACGATGCCGGTGACGGCGGCGGTGAATCCTACCATGACTACGTTCAAAACCAGTTTGCGGCCAAGCTCCTCGGCCAAGCGCGTGGCGGGAATGTGGAAGGCTACCGTTTCCTCGGTGATGTGAGTGGGATTCACCAATTCTTCTTCATAAATCAGCGTGCCATGGGGCTTGAGTCCGGGCGCGAAGCGCGTGTAGGCTTCCTGCGACATCACCACCAGAATGTCGGGGTGAGTGAGATAAGGATAGAGAATCGGCTCGGGCGAAACGATCAGTTGCACGCTGCAAGCGCTGCCGCGCGCTTCCGGCCCGAAGCTCTGGGTGAGAGTCACATGCTTGTCGTCGTAGATCGACGCCGCCCTGCCGATAATCATGCCCGCCAGGATCACGCCCTGGCCGCCAAAACCGGCAATGCGGATTTCTGTGACGGCGGTCTCTGACCGCCGATTTGTAACACTGGTTTCCGGCGACCGAACGCTTTCCATCATTGGCCTCCTGCGAGTGCAGCGGCGGTCTCTGCCCGCCGAGCCGCTTCTCCCGCGGGCGAGCTCCGGCCGGCCAATCCTTGCTGCAATTGCACGTCCATCGCCTGATTCAGCGTGGGCCGGTTGGTATCCACAAACTTGCCCACCACGATTTCGCCTTTGAGATCGAGCTCCAGCTCCTTGGTGTTGGCGCCGTTCTTGACCACACTCTTCTGTTTGTAATACCTCATCGCGTCGAGCCCATCGCCCAGGCGGTTGCGGCGCTGGTAGAGGGTGGGACAGGGCGCGATGATCTCGAGAAAACAAAAGCCCTGCTTGTTGAACATTTCCGCCATGGAGTGCGCGATAAAGCGAACATGGTAAGCCGTCCAGCGGGCCACGTAAACAGCACCCGAGGATTCCGCGAGATAGGGCAGGTTGAAGGGGCGCTCGAAGCAACCGTAAGGCGACGTGGTGGCTACCGCCCCAATGGGAGTGGTCGGCGCCACCTGGCCGCCGGTCATTCCATAAATGAAATTATTAACACAGATGACCTTCAGGTCAATATTACGACGAGCGGCGTGGATGAAATGGTTGCCGCCGATGGCGATCAGATCGCCGTCACCGCTATAGACCACCACCGTGAGCTCGGGGTTCGCCAGCTTCAGGCCGGTGGCGAAGGGGATGGCGCGGCCGTGCGTGGTGTGAAAAGAATCCAGGCGCACGTAGCCCGCCACCCGGCCCGTGCACCCGATGCCGGAGACAATCGCCACCTTGTCCAGCGGCGCTTTCGACTCCACCAGCGCGCGCGCAAAGCAATTCACCGTGGTGCCGATGCCGCAGCCCGGGCACCAGATGTGCGGCATGCGGTCGGTGCGGAGAAAAGGCTCGACCGGATTGCGAGGCTGAGCTACTGTGGCTGGCTGGTTCATTTCTCACCTACGCTCTCGGGGCATGTCGACGGCGGCGAAGGCGCGACCGGAAAGCAATGCGAAATTAAAAATTAGAAATGCTGGCCGAAGATTCATCCACTCTTCCATGTTTAATTTTTACTTTTTAATTTTGCCTTTCGCGGCTATTGTGCCGCCTCCCGAATCGCTTTCAAAATATCCTCCGGATCGTGCACCGTTCCTCCGCCGTGCGGCACCAGCATCGTGCACTCTCGTTCCGCCGCACAGCGTTCGACCTCGTAAAAGATCTGGCCGTAGTTCATCTCGGCCACCACAAATCCTTTGACATGCCGGGCAAACTCTCGAATGCGCTTTTCCGGAAACGGCCAGACCACGATGGGCCGGTGCAGTCCGGCGCGAATCCCTTCCGCGCGCGCCATCGCGATGGCCTTGAGCGCGACTCGTGACGTGATGCCGTAAGCCACCACGATGATTTCTGCGTCCTCCGTGTGCCGCTCTTCGTAGCGCACGATTTGCGAAGCATGGCGGCGGATTTTGTCCACCAGCCGATGCACGAGTTTTTCCTGCGCGTGCCACTCCATGGCCGGGTAGCCCTGCTCATCGTGGGTCAGGCCGGTCACGTGGATGCGGTAGCCTTCGCCCGCCTTCACCATATCCGGGATGCCATCGGAAGTCGGCTGAAACGGCCGATATTCCTGCGGCCCGAGCGGCGTGTAGCGGCGCGCCGTGATCTCGATTTGATCCGCCGGAGGGATCACCACTTTTTCGGTCATGTGCCCCACGCACTCGTCCATCATGAACATCACCGGTGTGCGGAATTGCTCGGACAGGTTGAAGGCGTCGATCATCAAGTCGAAAGACTCCTGCGGCGAGTTGGGGCAGAGGGCGATGACTTCATAGTCCCCGTGCGAGCCCCAGCGCGCCTGCATCATGTCGCCTTGGCCGGGCAGCGTGGGCAGGCCGGTCGAGGGGCCGCCGCGCTGCACGTCAACGAACACGCAAGGTGTCTCGGTCATGGCCGCGTAACCAATGTGCTCCATCATCAGCGAGAATCCCGGCCCGGAGGTCACCGTAAATGCCTTGGCGCCGCCCCAAGTGGCCCCTTGAATGGCAATCGAGGAGGCGAGCTCGTCTTCCATCTGGAGAAAGACCCCGCCCACTTTGGGGATGCGCGCGGCAAAGCGCTCCACCACTTCGGTCGAGGGCGTGATGGGGTAGCCGGCGGAGAAATTGGCGCCCGCCGCCAGCGCGCCTTCACAACACGCCTGGTCGCCGTCCAGAAAGTGAGTGCCCGTCATCACGCCTTTGGGGTCGGCCTTCACGTCTTCCCTCCTTTTTGAGCTTGAAGGGCGGCCGTCAAGCGCACGCCGAAGATGGCGAAGTCGGGACAGTAGAGACCACACAGGTCGCAGCCGGTGCAGCCCTCATCTTTGATCAGTTCGGGCGGGTGATAACCGTGCTCGTTGTAGAAGGCCGCGAAGGCCAGGACTTTCGGCGGACAGAACTCGATGCAAAAGCCGCAGCCCTTGCAGCGATTCCGATCGATGTACACCACGCCGCGAGCCTTGCGGCTTGTGGGCGCGGTCGCAGTTTCCTCGGGCATCAGTGTCCTCGACTCAAGCCTACCAACCGCCCTTTTCCTCGGCAGTGACTTCCGTCACGCGGCTGCGTGACGCCAAACACAGGGCCTCTGGAAATCGGAAATTGGAAATTGGAAAATGGAAACCGGGCCCGCATTGGGGATGCCAGCTTCGAATTCCCATCCTCATGCCAATCGGGAGTAGTGGCAGTATCCGCACAATGTATCGCGCTCATTCTAAACAACATTCCGGCTTTGTTCGAGTTTCGATTTTCCAGTTTCCAATTTCCATTCACCAGTTTCCGCCCCTGCCAATCGGGAGTAGTGAGGCTGCTCCATTCATTTTTTGCGAAAATCGGCCCTTTTTTCGCCGCAACCCATTGCAAATAAATAATTTAACCTCAATGGGTTCGCTCTTGTCCGAAGAGGCATATCTTTCACAATCCAAAAGACTTAACCTCAATGGGTTCGGTTGGGTTCGCTTTTTGCTATTTGTTACCGGTTGGCCTTGAAGTCTCTTGCGGTTTCCCATCCTTCTAACGCAGCTCACGACGGCCTTCGTTCCTGCCCAGAACAATTTACAACACAGTTCGACATAACATGTCAAGTGATTTTTACGGATGGCAATGTCCTAATTTGGTTGCGCCGTTCGGAATAACGCCATTCCCGGGAATCTGTCGCCCTGAGCCCAACGAACGGATCGGCAATGACTCAGCTCACTCCAAGATTTACGGTGTTATGGCGGATGACCGGGGGCACGACGTGGCGTGCCCCCGCCCTACAGTAAACCCGTCCGCCAAGCGGGCCCGAGAGGTTTCCCGATCAGCTCACCCCCAGGTTAATGGTCGCGCCTCGAATGACGGTCGTGGCCCCGCTCAGTGTGCCGTAGACGGTGATGGTGTAGTTGCCGGCGGGTGTTCCCGTTCCCGGCGCGGGCGAGATGAGGTTCGTGATATAAGACTCACAGCCGGTGGTCAGCGACACAGCCAGCAAGGCTGCCAGCATGACTGCGGCGGCGCGCCGTCGCAACCCGCCAGTTTCCAGTTTCCAGTTTCCAGTTTCCCGCGCTGCGACGAGCAGCAGTAACAAGCTCAGTAGCCCGACGAGCAACGTGGGCATCGCACCGGGAGGAATTCTGCGAAACGCTCCCGGCGGCACTTTGCTGCTGCGGGCGGTGGTGGTAATGGTCAAGGTCGATGTGGCGTTCGCGGTGCCATTCAGCGACACGGCCGAAGGCGAGAAGACGCAAGTAGCGGCGGCTGGCAGCCCGGCGGGACAACTCAGGAGAACAGCTTTGTTGAAGCCATTCGACGGCGTTACCGTGACTGTATACGTCGCAGAACTGCCTGCTGCAACGTTGACCACGCTTGGAGTGGCAGCGACCGTGAAGTCCGAAAAGACTATTGTGAGGTTAAGAGTCGCCGTCTGATTCGGGCTGGTGGTCGTCTCCGTCCCGGTGACGGTGAAGGGGAACGGATTTGAGGTGCCGGATGCCGAAAGCCCGGTCACCGTCAGGGTGCTGGTGCCATTGTTGCAGCAGTAGATGGGGTTGGGATTAAACGAGCACGTCCCGGTGCTACATGCAAGCGTGATCGTGTCGTTGTACAGATTGCTCGGTCCGATGCTCCCAATAGTGAACGTCGTGCTGTCCGTGCCGATGGTGAGGAGTTGCTGGTACTGCGGCACGGTGAGCGAGAAACCCGAGACGCCTATCCCGGTTAAGGGAACCGATTGCGGGCTGCCCGCGAAGTCACCGGCAAAGCTGAGCGTTCCGCTCCGAGTGCCGGTGGTGCTCGGCGTGAAGGTGACGGCGATCGTGCAGAAGCCGTTCTCTGGGATGGACGCCGGGCAGTTGTTGGTTTCGGCATAATCGCTGGAGGGTGACGCCGAGATACCGTTTGGGCTGGTGATGGTCAAAACGGTCGTGCCGGTGTTGGTGAGTGTGACCGTCTGCACCGCGCTGGACGAGCCCACGCTGACGTCCCCGAAATCAAGGCTGGCAGGGCTAAGAGTGATCGAGGTGGTTGGGGGCACGCCCGTCCCGTCAACAGCAACCGTCTGGGGGCTGGAGCCGGAATTGTCGGTAATCGTGATGTCGGCTGTCTCGTGGTTCGTAGTTTGCGGTGTGAAAGTCACCACGATAGTGCATGCGGCGCCCGGGGCGACCGTTCCCGCTGCCACGCAATTGCTGCCAATGGTATTGAAATCCGGGTTCGTCGACGTCACCGAGGTGATCGAGAGGTTTTGGTTCCCGACGTTGGCCAGCGTAACAATCTGGCTGTCGGGGACAGGAGGGCTCCCTGCGGTGTCCGTTCCCTCCGTGATGTTCCCAAAATGAACGGTCTGTGGCGTGAGGCCTACCACCGGCCCACTGCCAGTCGTACTTATGCTGGCAACAAACGCATTACTCAGGCCGGCCGTATTGCCGAGTAGGCCCTGGTATGTGGGATAGACCGTCGGAAAGTTCGTGGAAGCAGTGCTGCCGGTCACGTAGGCGTTGCCGCTCAAATCAACCGCGATCCCATTTCCGACGTCCGCCGCGCTGCCGCCGAGGTAAGTCGAGAAGAGAAGCGACGCGAACTGCGGATTCAGCTCCGTCACAAAAGCATATGGGCAAGGCAGAGTGTTTGGGCATTTTTGTTTACTAGAGGAGTAAACCTGGATGGGAGGCCCGGCCGTGGGGAAGTCCGCCGATTCAGTGGAGCCCGTTACCCAGGCATCGCCCGAGCTGTCCACCGCGATGGCGTTGCCTTGATCGGCACCCGTGCCGCCCAGATACGTAGAGTAGATCAGTTTGCTGCCATCGGGGCTAATTTTGGACACGAAGGCATCGCTGCCGTCTGTAGTTCCGTTAACATTGGTAAGCTGGAACGCGCCGGAGGTGACCGGAAAATCGCTTGAACTTGTGCTGCCTGTTATATAGATGTTTGTTGTAGAGTCGATGGCGATGGCCAAGGCTTGGTCCGTCCCTTTTCCACCCAAATAGGTCGAAAAAGCCAGCGCCTGCCCCCCCGGCTTGAACTTCGTGACGAATGCATTCGAGGTACTTGTACTATGATTCGTGGCCTGGATCACTGGGGAAGAGGTCGGGAATTTGGTCGAAAAGGTGAAGCCGGTGACGTACGCGCTTCCTGTGGCGTCCGCCGCAATCCCCTGGCCCGAATCGTTTTTCTCGCCTCCCAGGTACGTGGAATAGAGCAGCTCCGTGCCGATTGGGTTGACTTCCGTCACGAAAGCATTGGCACTGCCGGCTAGCGCGGGCTGGAGGGGGTAGAGGGTAGGAAAGTTGTTTGATGAAGCGGATCCTGTCACGTAAGCGTCGCCCTGAGGATCCAGGGCGATGGCGAATCCGTAGTCGGCGCTGCTTCCGCCGAGATAGGTCGAATAACCCCCCGAGGTCAGCGTGCCCGCCGAGCTGAACTTGGTCACGAACGCGTTGCTTGTCCCAGCCGCGTTAGTGGTCACGCCGCCGTAGGACGTCTGGAACGCCGGAGTTGTGCTGGTGGCGGGGGGAAAAACGGGGAAGTCCGCTGATGTCGTCGATCCCACCACATAGAAATTTTCATTAACGTCCACCGCGATGCCATTGGCTCGGTCGAACCCCGAGCCGCCCAGGTAGGTTGAAAAGGCAAGCGTGAGCGAAGTGCCGGACGTGGTCGAATACACCAGCTTGCTCACGAACGCGGCGGTGGTACCCGTTTTGCTGGATTGGTACACAGGAGAGCCGGCAGTTGGAAAATTCGTCGAGGTCGTGACGCCGGCAATGTAGGTGTTGGGCGGGCTAGCGCTGTCGATCGCGATCGTATAACCCACATCGCTCTGGTTTCCCCCCACGTAGGTCGAATAGAGCAGTATCGGATCAATGATGAGCCTCTTTGTGCGGTCGTAGGCGCCCACCTTGAAGCCAACGCGGTTTTCGGCGAGAAGGACGAAAGTCGAATCCACAGATTTCACAGATTTATCAGATTGATAGGCCACCGGCTTTCGGAGCACGAACTCGCCGCCGCCAAGCGCGATCACCAGATCGCCTTGCGAGTCAATTTTGACTTTTGACTTTTGACTTTTGACTTTCCCCTCTCCCAGATCATCGATGGCAAGCTGGATGACGCGCGGGTCGGCGCCCGGGGCCACCACAAAGTCATACTCCAGCCGCCCTTGCGTCCCGTAATAACGAACATCGACGCCGCGATAGACCTGATCGAACCCCACTTTTCGATAGGTCGGAACACCGGTGAGCCAGCGGCTCGGATCGTTGCCGATGTAGTAATTGCTGACGCCCGGGAGTTTCTCAACATTCACCGCCACAGCGCCCGGATTTGCGCCGACGAGTTTCATCCGAACAATGGCGTCCCTTGTCCCTTGTCCTTTGTCCTTCGCCGCAGCCAGGTGACCAGCGCCGAGCGGGATGGCTCTGTCATTCCCGCGCAAGCGGGAATCCACTCTTTTTTCTGGATCCCCGCTTTCGCGGGGATGACGTGCTGCTGACCCCTGACTCCTGACTCCTGACTCCTGCACTGCAAGCACCGCCTCATCGGGCCTGAGCGCCAGCGTGTAGCGGGGCGCGCGCGCCACGAATCGGTCGCTTTTCGCAGCCTGCCCCTGGTTCGGCTCAAAGCTGAGGGGCAGGGCGGCATAGGCCTTCAGCACGCGAGCGCGTGCGGCTTGCTCGTTTCGGCTCGGAGCGCTTTGCTTCGCGACAGGGCGCGCCGAAGGACTGAGCAAGCCAAGTAAGAACAGAATCACCGACAGGATCACACTTGCCATCGCCACTCCTTGGATTGGAAAGTCGAAATTCGAAACTGGAAATTAGAAAATCGAAATTGGAAATTGCGAGCTCAAACAGGTAATTCGAAGCGCAAGCGCCTAGCCGAGTCTCGACTTTCGAGTTTGGAGTTTCTGTTTCATCCAGTTTCCAATTTCCAATTTCCAATTTCCAGTTTCCAGTTTCCAGTTTCCCTATCCGATTTTCGAATTTCGAATTTCGATTTTCGTCTTCGTCAAAAGTAAATCTTCAACGCAAACTGAATCTGGCGCGGATCGTAAGGGTTGTCGCGCGTTGCGCCAATCAGCCCGAAATTCGTCGGATCGTCGTAATTCAAGACCGAGGGCGCGGCAAAGTTCGGGTGATTCGTCACATTGTAAGACTCGACTCGGAATTGAATACGAGTCTTCTCCGACAACCGAACGTCTTTGTGCAACGCCAAATCGAGCCGTCTAATTCCGGGACTCACTGCTTGCGCCGGCGCTCCTCCCAGCGGCGTGAAATCGGCTGTGCCGGAGGAGTTGAGTTGGCCGGTCGAGGTGGCCGCGATGGGGTCCAAGAATGCTGACGGACTCCAAAACTGGTTCACGCCTTGTGTCCCCGGGCTGCCGACCAATAACGCATAGCAACCCTCGCCTGCCGCAGTGGTGATGGTGCAAGGAATGGTCACCGGCGGGCCGCTCTCCGCGGTGAAGATCCAGTGCAGGCTCCAATCACTCAGCACCTTGGAGATAATGCCCCCGCCGGAGAAGAAGCGCTTCCCTTTTCCGGCCGGAAGGTCGTAGCCGCCGCTAATGTGCAAGGCGCGCCGGACATCAAAGTTCGCCCAGCCGTAGTCCTGATGGATGCCAAAGCCTGAAATGTACGGGGCACGGTAGGGCTGCTCGCCGCCCGGGAATATCAAGTCGCGAGCGTCGGTGCGGGTGTCGGAGTAAGTGAAATTGGCGAGCAAGCTCAGCCCGTGGATCATCTTCTGGGAATAAGTGATCGCTCCCGAATGATAATAGCTGCTCCCCTCGGTTTGGAGGAAACTGGATCCGTAGGCAAAAGTGGGATAGGGCGCAAACGATTGAGCTGTTTCGCCCGGCCGTAGGATCTCAGTGGGCAAATTCCAACCCGGATTCACCGGCAGGTGCCGGCCCAACGAACCGGCATAAGCGATCTCCACAGCGCTATTGGCGCCGACCTGGTAGGAGGCAGCGACGCGCGCCGCTAGGGTAGACGGATCTTTGTAAGAGGTCTGGTAGCTCCGAAGCACCATGCTGTTGGGATCGGCGTTTGCAGGTTGCAAGGTCACTCCCACCAGGCCCTGCTCGATGGTGGCATAAGAGCTGGAGTAAGGATAAACGATGGGCGAAGCATCGTTGGGGCTGTTGAATGCGTAGTTGAGTTGGAACGGATAATTTCCCCCCAGGTTCGCCAAGATCCCTTCGTTCTGGAGGCCACCGTAATAGAGTCCCCCGCCGCCTCGGATCACCAGCTTGGGGGTCATTTGGTAAGCCCAACCCAGCCGGGGCCCGAGGTTCATCTTGGAAACTGTCTCGAATTGCCCTCGATGAGCGTAGACGAGCTTAATCTGTTCGTTCGAGAGTGCGTTGGTAAATGCTGTGGACAAGGCGAATGGCTCCGCCGGCGTTTGCCCTTGAGTTGTTATTAATTCTGCTTGGATAGGGATTTCATACTCCGCAGTGCCCATCGGACCCGGAACAAATTGTGCCTCGGCGCCGAAACCCTCCCACATTGGCCCCACCCAGTCCCAGCGAACGCCGAGATTCACCGTTAACTTGTGATCCACTCTCCAGTCATCGTTGAAGTAACCAGCGAGGTAGTACCGGCGATCGTCGATATTCGAGATGTTCGAGGCCAGCACCTGGTTCGGCCCGCCCACATAGTTCACGCCGTTGGGCACGGTCGTGATGGCGGGCGTTAAGGCGAACTGGGCGGCGCCGGTCGTCGCATCCAATATGTTCGGAATGGACGTGAAATTTCCATTGAACGTGAACTGGCCGCGCGAATACGGAGGCTCGGTGGTTGCGGCCCTGAGATACCGCGCCTCGCCCCCGAAGTGCCAAATCTGCGCTCCCACGACTTTGGAAACGTTATCCACGATCTGAATCGTGGAGTCGTAATCGTCGGCGTAAAGAAACGGACTGCTCCCCAAGGGCGAGAAGATCCCAACATCGATCGTGGGCAGCCCACCATTTCCCGGCACCTGGGGAATCGCCGCGATTCCGTACTGATTCGGAATATTGTTGAGGTCGCTGGCAAAGGGCTGCACCCGCGCCGCGTGGATGTGGCTGTAACCGATGCGAAAGTCGTTCACTGTATTCGCCGAAAAGACGTGCGACTCGTTCAACACCGCATTAAACGATCTCGACACTTGAGTGTATCCGCCGCCATCCGCGACTCCGTTTCCGCCGCCACCCGTGGTGAAGGGGCCGTCCTGCCTGATGGGAGCGTCATAGTAGCTGACGCGGACGAACGACTGGTCACGCGGGCCAAGGGAATGGTCCAATCGAACGTCATACGAATTCTCGTTCTGGCTGCGGTAGGCGTTCGTCGTGTAATTGTCGTAGATGCCGAGGCGAGTCGGCGCCGGATAGAGGCCAAGCAGCGCGGCCGCGGTCGCGTCCACGCGGGTTCCCGGAAGAATGTTGCCGGGGAAAGGGTCTCGGACGTAGCCGGTGCCAGTCGCAACGTTGTGGGTTACGGGATCGGTGCCACCCTCAATCACCAGGCGGGTGGTGGCGGGATCCAGGATGGTGCCGCAGCTTATGGTGCGCCCCACCAAGTCGGGTCCGCGCGTGCAGTTCGGCTGGGCGGTGGTCAAGTCGGAATAATCAGTGAATCCGCTCGATCGCTCTGCCAAGGTCGGCACGGTTGTGGTCTCGGGAACTCCCAGGTGCATTCGCGTGCCTTGATAATCGGCGAAGAAGAAGGTCTTGGTCTGCCCTTTGGAGTACTTCGGAATCACCAGGGGGCCGCCGAGGGCGACTCCAAATTGGTTCTTGCGCAGCGGTGCCACGTTAACGTTACTCGCGTTATCGAAGAAGTCCGCGGCATTGAAGAGGTCGTTTCCGTAGTAGTCCCACAAACTCCCGTGAACCTTACTGCCTCCGGAACGGATGTTGGTGTTCAGAACCGCGCCCGCCGATCCTCCGACTGCTGCGTTATAGTCCCCACTCTGGACGCGAAATTCGGCCACCGCGTCTTCCGAGGGGAGCACCGCATAAGGAGCGCCGGTGAGGAAATCCACTGAACGGACGTTGTTGTCCACGCCGTCCAGAAGGTAGTTGTTCTGGGAAAAACCGACACCATTAGCGATAAAGGCGCCGTTCGTTTCCAGGCCGTGATTGGTCTGCTGCGGCCGGGTGACGTCCGCTAGGACTTGTGCCAAAACCGAGTAATCCCGGAGAAACAGCGGCAGGGCCGTCACCTGACCTGAGGACATCATCCCGTAAGCGTAGAAATTCCGAGCGGCGGGGGGCGGCGCCGAAGGGACTGAAGAACTTGTTTCGCCTTCCGGCTTCTCCCCATGCAGAGCGAAGCTGGCATAAACATTTTGCCCGATTCCAACCGACAGTCTCCCTAGGCTTTCAGGCACAAAGCCTTTCAGCCGGACCGTCAGTGTATAAGTGCCCGCTTGGACTGGGGTGAAGATGTAGGTGCCGTCACTTCGACTGTGGATGGAGCGTTCGAGCGCGGTGTCTTCATTCTTGAGAATGACCTCGGCGCCGGGCGCACCCTCGCCCGCCTCGTTCCTGACGATGCCGCGAACGGAGCCGGCGTCCACTTGCGCGTAAACGAGATGGCTGGCAAAAAGACCAGACAACATGACCGTAAATCCCACTTGTAGACACCACAGCCCTCTCTTCTTTACACGCATCAATCAGTCCTCCCTGTTCCTCATACAAAAACATTCTCATCCTGTAAGTGGTTCCGTTTTGTGATGTCAACCAATGTAGAATGGTTTCCTGCAACTTGTCAAATTTCCAAAGGATATTTCCCTCGAGGCGAGGCGGGAATTCCCAGCGCGGGCTTCCACCCCGAGTCCAGGAGAAGCCCAATAGTCCAATTTAAGCAGCGAGACCTCCGCCAGGCGAACTCGATCACTGCACGTTGACGGTGAGCGTCGCAGTATGTGAGATCGATGCGCCGTTAATCGTCGCTGTCCCAGTGACAGTCATGGAATAGACGCCCGGCAGAGTGCCAGGGTCGGTTGTTCCTCCACCGCCTCCGCCCCCACCCCCGCCGCCACAGCTCAAGGAGCCCGCGACGAACAGGGCAAGCAGAAGCCCCGCAACGACCAGACGTGGGCGACGCTTCAAAATGGGAACGATTAACAAGCAGAGACAAGCAAAGACAATTCCGCCATCACGGTTGAACCGGTTCAGGCGATTGCCGAGACTTCCAACAAGGTGCGGCCCGGTGGTAGTCACCGTCAGTAAAGCTGTGCTCACTTTCTGGTCTGTAAGCGCAACCGAAGCCGGCGATAAGCTACAACTTGACTCCGCCATGGTCGCGGGGACAGCGCAGGTGAGGGCGACTGTCACGCTGGTGCCTTGCGACGGAATCAGGTTTAGGGGCGCGGACCCAGACTGGCCCGGGGCCTCGATGACCACGTCGGTGATCTGAAAACCGAAATCAGAACCGGTGCCTGGGAAGACAGTGACGTACACCGAGTTGTTGCTCGCAGCAGACCAGTAGTTCGAATCACCTTGATACTCCGCAGTTATGGTCCCGCTTAGGGTGGGCGTGTACGTTCCGGACGCCTGCCCGGCCGAATTGCCCTGCGGGTCCGTGGTCGGTGTCACAGAGGAAATTAGGCTAGGACCGCCGCCGGACCAGACCACGCCTCCGGTTGGCGGCAGGTTCTTATTGGTTGTGTCGACAAAAGCCGTCAGCGTTAAGCTCCCGCCTTCGTCTACGATCTGTAGATTCGAAGACATCGTGACCACTGGGGCATACTTCGCCACGAAAGTTTGTACCGACGAGGTTGAGGAAGCATAATTCGCGTCGCCGCTGTATGTTGCGCTCACCGTGTGTTGGCCCAAAGTGGAAACCGAGGTCGAAAGCATAGCATCCAGCCCAGCTCCGAGACCGGTGATAGTTCCCGGCAACTGCGTTCCATCCAGAAGGAAAGTAACCGTCCCAGTGGGTAACGCACCGACTGTACCCTGCAGACTGACAAAGGCCATCACCGAAAAGCTAGCATTTACGGAGACCTGGCCCACGGGCTGGCCCACAGGCGGCACCGTGGTCTGCGTGGGCATCGGGGTGATCACCAACGACGCATTTCCCGTGCTCGCGTTGTAGCTGCCGTCGCCGCTGTAATTGGCTACGATGGGGTGCGTCCCGCCATTCAATTGGATCTTTTGGTCCTCGGTGTAGCCTTGACTATCCAAAGGGTAAGTGCCGGCGTCGAGCGGTGCTCCGTCAGCGGTCACAGCGACCTTCCCCGACGGACAGGCATATTGGAGCAGCGCCGCCTGCGGAGCGCAAAGGTTCCCGGACGCATTGGTGACGTCGATCCGCAACAGATAGTTAGATTCGTACGGTGCGCTTGTCGCATTAGAACTGATAAGATTTCCGTTCGCATCGAACGTGACAAGGCTGATCTTGGTCGCGCTGGACTCAGGACTCACGGTAACTTGCACGGGCGGGGTCGAATCGCTAGCTCCAAAAGTTCCGTCGCCCGCGTAATGCGCAGTCACGCCATAAGTCCCCCCGGGAAGAAAAACGGTCGTCCCGGAAGCCGAGCCGCCGCTGAGCGTGGTGAAATCGATGCCGAGATTCGCGTTGTTCGGCCCGCCGATTAGCGAGACGGAGCCGGTCGGAGTTCCGGAGGATGAAGTCACGCTAACGTTCACGTTCACCGGCTGGCCATGAGTCACCGCGAGCGGGCTCGTGGGCGGCGTCGTCGAAAGCGACAGTGTGGTTGTCGTTGGTGTAAAGCTGACCGAGCTCCACTGGTTTACCAAGTTCGCCGCATTCACCGAGCCAAGTCCGGTCGCGAGATCGTACCCTGCGGTCGTGGTCCAGGCGGGCGTGGTGGGATTGTTGGGGTCCACCAAGACTCCGTAGCCACTACCTGTATTGCTGCAATTGGGCGTCCCGCCCTGGCATGCCACGGAATTATTTCCTGTCACAGTATCATAGAAAATGCAGGAAGTTTTGCCGAGCGCCGTGGCGTCAGACGTGCAGCTCGCGCCGCTCTGGGCGGCCAAGGGATACAAGACATAATTAGCGTTTCCTTGGCGCTCGCTGGTTTTCTGAACCACCATCGCCATAATGCCAGCGAACGCCGGCGCAGAGAGCGAGGTTCCTCCGACGCCGAGGAACGCATTCAGGCTGCATGGCTGACCACCGGGCAACTGGTCAGACTCGCAGACGGCGTAGATACTGTTGCTGAGACTGTTGTAGGCGGCATACAGAGACACATCCGGCAGGTCACGCACACCGTCATTTGGCACCCCGGTCCCGCTCTGCCAGGCTGGCTTGGTGTAGCCGGAAACGCAACCGCCGCCGCTTGTCACTTGGGAACAACTGCTGGGGCCGCCGCTGCCGGCAGTCAGGTCCTGTATGGTGTAAGTGACGGTGCCGCTGTTGCAGCCCGTCAGTCCCGTACGCGCACAGGAGTTGTTCCACGTCGTCTCAGGAATGTAAGATTTGGCTGAAGACTCCGTCGAGGGATTATTAGTCGAATTCCAGTAGGTGGGCTGACTGCTGACATCATCAAAATCCGTGCCGCCGACAGCAATGTTGAAAGGCGTTGATGCCGTCCCGCTGACGCTCAAGCCGTGCGTTGCCTGAAATGTGTTGGACCCAAGTGCGCGCGCATAGTCGCAAACGTCGGAGCCGGTGTCACCAGCGGCAATGACGATAGTGATGCCCTGCGCAGCCCCCTGCTGCCACAAAGAATTATAGAAAGCGTTGCCGGTTGCGCCCAAGTCAGACTCGCAGGAGCCATAGCTCTCGCTCATCACCGGCGCGATGTTGTTGTCGATGATATAGAGCGCGGAAAGATCGATGCCTGCGGTCGTCTCGGTGGTTTCAGAGACCACCAGGTCTATCGTCGCGCCCTTGGCCACGGCGCCAGCCCACTGAGTGTCAGCGTCGGCCTCGCCCTCATCGAACCGAATACCTGGATCAGGACCATTCAGAATGATTTGGGGGGCCTTCGCCGGCAGGTTCCACATGCTGCGAAAACTCGCTGCGTCGGAAGCGTTGATATTCGATTCTCCGACGATGGCAATCGTCTGTCCGGTGCCATCGAATCCCGCTTGCCAGAGCGGCAGCACGTTGTAAATGGTCGCAAAGTCCGTCGGGCCCAGCGCATAGTAGATTGTGCCGTTGGATGTGACTGTGTACAGAGGCTCCACTTTGCCCGTGAGCTTTGAACGCGAAAAAGCGCCGAGGGAATGAATGAGCGGCTTCCTCGGGAAATTGTTCAGCGAAACAATCCCGGCCACCACTGGCGCAAGAGCAGCGGGAACTTCCGGATCGCTGGCGTTGGCCCAGTGCTCTTCCCCGTCGACCGCAAATCTGTGGATCTCCGTGTGCAGCGCCTTGCGCACTTGCCCCGCTGTTCCCGAAAACTCCATCACGGTCCGGCCCGTCGAAACGTGGGTTACTTCGAAACCCTTCGAACCCAGCCAATCGGTGACAGCCTGAACGTCCGAGTCCGCCGGGCCAAACTGCCGGCCAAATTGCTCCGGCGTGAGCCAGTGGTGATAGTTGGGCGAAGACTTCATCTGCTGTTCGTCCAGCAGTCTTCCGAGTGCCGCTTCCTGTTCTGGCGACCGCTTTAGCAGTAGCAGCATGCGGCGCATGGGTTGCTCATCAGGCGCAGCGCCGCGGTCAAACTCCGGGCGTGCCAGCGGGTGAGTGTTCCCTCTGAGCGTGACACGAATCTCTTCATCAATTGCTTGCGTGACACGGGAAGGGACGGAGTTGGCTTGACCGCTCGCCCGGAGCGAAGCGAAAAAAACGCATGAGAGCGTCAATACGACTTGCGCAAATCTGGGTCTTGAGGGTCTCATGTTGCCTCCACATGGCAATACGGGCCGGGTGAAGGCGGGCAACTTCCCCAGACGGACTGCTGCCACAAAACGAGTCGTGTTCCACGAGGCAGTCGTAGATGGCGGTGATTATAGCGCAGGAAACAACAAAAAGCAGTACGCCAGGGACCAGAGGTCAGAAAGCAGTAGGCGACCTGAAGGACAAGCGACTTTGCCTTCTGCCGATCGCCTACTGCCCTGGGCTCAAGTAAGGAGACAGCCCAACACCCGACGGAGCATCAGTTACAACACAGCCAGCAATTCTCGCCGATTCGGTTATCGCCGGCCCCGGAACTCACGCAACGCAGGCGCATCCTGAATCGTGTAGTCGCCGGGAATCTGAAACAACGCAGCAGCCGGCTCTGCCTGATTAATATTCGTCAGTCGATAGGTCGTCTCGCCCACGCGAGGGTCGGAGCGTTTGCTCATCACTACCACCTGCAATGCGGGCGAGTACCAACGCTCGGTTACGATCTGAATGGTCTTGACGTTGCCGATGCTGCCCGCCGGAATCGTGATCGTCGTGCGCGTGCCCTCAGCCTGAACCCCTGCTATCACCTGAGAGCCCAGCGATTCCTTTTCTACGGTTCCGCCCTCCGCAGCCAGTTCTCGTCGTTCCGTCGTGCGCGCCCCCATTCCCCCTCCTGGCCCGCCCATTCCCGGCGGAGGCGGAGGTGCGCCTTCCCCAGAACCCGGCACGTTCTTCATGTTCACCCCTTGCCGCGGAGGTTGCATCTTCTGAGCGAGGTGCGTAGCGGGATTCAGAGTATAGTTCACGCCTGCCACCGGGTCGTTGATCAGGACCACGGGGTTCGCGTTCCCCTGAGGCCCCGCCCACGGCCCTAACGACCCCAGTGTCTCCTCTCGCCGCGTGCGGCCTGCACTATCGCGATACAGGGCAGACGTCGCCGTACGGTTAATTTGATTCCCGTCGCTCAGCGTCTGGTTTTCCTCGGTAATCGCCTGCGCGGAAAACGGTGCTCCTTTGACGAGCTTAAACGCAAACTGCACGTCCATGCCCGGGGAAAAACCCATCCTGTGTTGTTGCGCTGCGGAGGGCGCTGGTGGCAATTGCCCACCCAATCCGACGCTGCTCAGCAGCGCCATTAGCGCGCCCATCATGGTTCCCGCTATTAGATATTGCCTCTTCATTTGTCTCCTCCCAACTTTGAGTTAGAACATAGAATTCTCGCGATTTGAGACTTGCCTCTTTCTGGTTATTCCACGAATCGAATAGCCCGCGCCAAGCCGTCTTGGCCCAGGACTACGTCAGCCTTCAGCAGCTCCGCCGAGGCTTGTTCGCTGCTCAGCGGGCTCGCCGGCATACCCAGCGATGCCAGCTCTGAACGCGGCATAGTCACGCGGATCATGGCCCAACCATCGTCCAAGGTCAGGCCGCTTCCGTACGGCAACCAAATGAAATCCGTCGCCAATACGTCGTCCGGATTTTGACGAACCCGATTCGACGGATGCGTCTTTGAATTCGATTTTCTTTCGAGCGGGGGGCGCGTGTTCTCCGGCGTCGAAGACGGCGAGGTCTTCTTTGTGGCCGGCGCCTGGGAATGCTGCTGGGAAGCCGCGCCCTGTGGCTTGGGCTGCTGTCTCGCCGCCGGAGCGGCTGGCTCGTTTTGGCCGGCCGTTTGGTTTTGCGCCATCGATGGCAGTGTCGATCCCTGCCGCCACTTCGCTATGGTCACGGCGGTCACGACCAAGAGCGTCGCGGCAGCGGCCATCGCCCAGGCCAATCGACTGCTGGCCATGCCAACCGGTCGAACAGATTTGGAAGCGAACGCCAGCCCCACTGCATCGTCCCGCAGCTTCGCCTCATGGGCGCGAAATTCTTTTCGCAGCGCGCGCTCAATCCTCTCCGGCGCGAGAATCTGTTCCGTGCGAGTGGCGAGGGCTTCAAGACCGGCAGTCAGTTTCTCCTGGTCAAGCAGGAGTTCCGCGCACCGAGAACAACTTGACGCATGGGCCCAGCACCGAGTCCCCAAAACGGAATCCACCGCTTCGCCTCGGACCAGATCAACCACAAGCGATTCGAACTCTTGGCAATTCATGGGATACACCTCGCCGGTTTCAAGCTCTCAGCGTGTTCGCCGGCGGCGCGGCGCGCGCCCAGTCTTCTCAGCAGCATCTCGCGGGCGCGGTGCAGCCGCGAGCGAACTGTCCCGACCGCGCACCCAAGCACCCCGGCCGCGTGCGCGTAGTCCATTTCATTCAGATCGCAAAGGACCAGCACTTCGCGATAGTGGGGAGGCAGCGCCAGAACCGCGCGCCGTAGCGACTCCACTGCTTCGGCTCGGGTCAAATCGCTCAGCGGATCACCGGGTCCGGCCAGCCGAGAAGCGGTCTCCATCCCCGGTTCTCCCATGGGCACGTCTGCGCGTCCTCGTTTCAAAAAATCCAACGCGATGTTTCGCGCCATGCCGTAAAGGTAGGCGGAAAGCGATCCGCGCGCCGGATCGTACTTGTCGACATCTCGCATGAAGGCCAGAAAAACTTCCTGAGTCACGTCTTCCGCCACGGACAATGACCCGCACATTTGCAGGGCGAAACTGTGGATGGCATTGTGCCGGCTGCGGTAAATCTGGACGAAGGCCTCTTCATCGCCGGCCCTCATCCTCTGAAGCAGATCGTGATCGTTGCCGGCCTTGGGGTCAGTCATGAGTGACCTTGGTTCAGCGCCTTCCGACATAATTTCTTTGGCGAGATGAAATAGTTCCAAGAAATTTCGGCGACTCCTTCGTCCATGGGATGATCAGAGCGCGACGCGAGTTGCAGGAACAAGCGAATACGAGGCGAAAGAGCACAGCGCCAGCCGCGGTCAACAACTTTTTTCCACAGGAGTTAGGTTGACATCGTCCTCGCACTTCGTCGAAGATAGAAGCAGATATGGGAACTGGGGCAGCGCCAGCGCTAAGTAATCCTACGCCGAGTCCCGCGTGCCGACTGGTTGTGAGACAGCACAGCGGTCTGGCGGAAATCTCGGAATTCATCACCTCGGGTCTCGAAATCGGCCAGCAGGTGGTCGCGATGGCCGGTCCACCATTCTTGAAAGATCTCGCTCTCGCCCTGAGCGAGACTGGTTTGCGAACGGAAACCCTGATACGAAACGGCCGATTGGTGTTCTTGACCGCGCCGGATTGCCTCGCCCAATTGGGCTTGGCGAACGATCGTGCGCAGCGCGCTTCGCTTCGCCTCAGCGGCTGCGTGCTCCGCTGGGTTTCGGACTGGTCCTGGGCGTACGGAAACGGCCACGAGCCCGGCGCCCTCCTCGGCTTCCAGCGCCGCCTGCATGACTTCGTTCGCACCCTTACCCCGTTGTCGCTCTGCACCGTGCACGGACAAAAACTGACGCGAAGCTCGCTCCTGGCCATGGTCGCTGACCACCGCCGCGCCTCTCGTGTCCCAGCGCCGCGCGTTCTTCCCTCCAACCTGGCGCCCAAGGCAGGTCCTTCACCTCTCTTGTAATCTACTCTCGGTCTTCGTACGCTATCGCAAAATGCTGCGGAATTCGAAAATCGGAATCGCTGTAGTGTCGGTTGGGTCGCGAGCATGGCAGGCGTGTTGGAAGGAAGAACCGCGATTGTTACGGGCGCCGGCTGCGGCCTCTCGCCCACGCCCCACACGAGTGCATCGCTATTGCAGATTTGACGGACCCACAAGCGGAGGCAAATTGGGAAGCTGCTGGCCGCCGCCGGTTCCCATGCCAGGGTTCTGGCCTGTGCCCGTCGGCTGCGTGGGCTGGCCGGGGATCACACTCCCGCCCATGCCTTGTTGGACCCCGAGGAACTCCCACTCATCGTAGCGGGTCTTGTTATTCCATACCCGAATGGAATTCTTGTGGCTAGTGCTCGCCACGCCGACGATGAACCCACCCATCATCTGATTCGAGAACGCGGACTGACTCCCGGATCCCGTTTGGTTCCCGGTTCCCTCATCAGGCGGGCCGGTGGGCTGAGCTGGAGAACCCGGGTTGGCACCGGGAACCTGTGGATTCGGGTTGAGCCCGGAATTAGGATTTAGGGCGCTCCCTTGGGGCCGAGTGGCGAGAGGCATAGTCAAGGAATCGAGGACCACGCCGCGCGCGTCGGCATGAATGAAGCGCCAATTCCCTTTCTTGGTCATCGGATCTTTGAATTCGTGTCGAAGAAACCTGATCCCGTTGGTTCGTTTCAAGAGCTCGTCCACCGAGTTGGGGAAACGCCCGAATTGGGCGCGGAACATCAAAATGGCACGCGCGTATTGGTTCCCTCGGAAGATCAGCTCTTCCTCTTTCTCGCGCTGGGCTGCGGTATAGACGCTCGGCAACGCTGCCGTCAAAGAAATAAGCAGCAGCGTGACCGCGATCATCAGGACCACGAAAGCGTAACCGGAGTTCGAAAATCGAAATTCGAAATTCGGAATTCGGCGGCCGGCACACGAGTTTCGGTTTTCAGGTTTCGACTCTCGAGTTTCGATTTTCGAGTTTCGAGTTTCGAATTTCGAATTTCGAATTTCCATTTTCCAGTTTCCAGCTACTGTGCCGGTGGAGTCGCGATCGGTAGCTGCGCCGTTTGCCGGGTCGTCTCATCCAGAACCTCCACGGTTGCCGGAGTAATTTTGGTCACCCGGTAATGCTTGCCGAACGACTCGCCTTCGTGGACGACATAGATATCGTCTGTGTCCTCGATCACCGCCTCTTTCAGGCCCCCGGCCTTTTCGGAGTAGCCAATCAGCTTGAGCGGAATGGGAGGGGGCGGAGGCGGAGGGGGCGGCCCCGAAGCCTTCTCCGATCCCGGAGCGGCGGGTGGCGGCTTCGGCGCCGGATACTCGAAGGGGCTTCGGTCGATCTCCGGCTTCGGACGCGCTTGGAGTTCTTTGAGCTGATCTAATTTGAGCTGAGAATCGTATTTGGACAGGTCATCCTTCGCCCCGGGCGGCATCAGCGCAATCTTCCGGACCTCCGTAGCGCGCGGCGCAGTTAAAGTCGGCCTCGGCGCCCCGGCGCGCACGCCCTTGTACCAGACAAGGTTCACCAGCAAGAGCACGCACACCATGCCCAGCACACCGCTCGCCAATTTTTCGAGAGCGCCTCTCATCCTCATGGCGTCAAATACAAGTCGGCCGACAGTTTCAGATCCACATTGCCGCCGCCGCTTTCCTTTGCCCGAGCATCGAAGTTGAAGTCGTGAATCACAATAAAATCGCTGCTTGTAGTTTCCAGGCCGTGAGCGAACTCCATCAGACCTGGAAACGAGCCTGTCACATTCACGGAAATGTTCATGCGCTCCAGGGGTTCGTCGCGCCCTGTGTCTGGCTTGTAGGTAAAGTTCGAGAGTTCAACTCCCGTACGATCGGCAATCCCCCGCAACAGCTGGGCCAGGCGGGTGAAACTCTTTCGCCGGGCTTGGACCTGCGCACCCAGGAAATCATTGAGTTCCTTTTCCGTCGTGGGCACCGACGCCTCATACCACTCCAGCCGCCGGACGCGGGCTTCTTCATTTCGGATCTCGGCGCGCTCGTTGTTAAACTGCTCCAAGCGTTCTTGTGTCTTGCTCCGCAGCGGTTGAACTGCGACGAAATACAGAACCGCATCGAGAGCGATCACACCCACGGCCACGCGCTCAACCATACGGATCAGATTTTTCCGGCGGTCCTTGGACATTTTCTCTTCTGTGCCTCAATCCGCTCGGCCGCCCACGTATCGCGCCGTGCAATTAATACTAACACCTTCCCCGGCCGCATCGCTACGCTGGAAACCCTGATTTGAGACCGCGAAGTCCTGAAAATCGGGTGACTCCTCGAGATTACCCAGAAAATCCTCCAGCGCGTCCTCGCTTTTGCCCACCACCAGGAATCGCACTTCGAGTTCGTCCTTGGTGTGGGCCAGCGACATGGAGGCCAGCCGCGCCGTGGGGGGCAGGAGTTTCGCAACGCTCTCGGTTACTTGAGTCAAGGTGAGTCGTCTTTTGTCAATCAGCCCGTTCACGTACTCCACTTTCCGAAACACCGTTCGCTCCCGAGGCTGTTCGAGATCCTTCTTGAGGGCGGCCTCCTTGGCGATCAGTTGCTGTTTCTGCTGGACGAGGCCAGCCAACTGGCTCTGGATCCTGTGATATTCGACATAGTTGCGAGCGGCAGCGTATGAGAGCATCACCAAGCCGATGGCGCCCGACAAGGCCAGGGGCAAGGCCCAGGCCAGCGCGTACCGTTTACGCGGGCTGGATGAACTAGCAAGGTTGACGGAGATTTTCATAGCATCCTACCTGAGGTTGGCGATCAGCCCCGCGATTGGCGCGCCGACCGACTCAAAAGCGGCCTGCTCCGTCGCCGACAATGCCGCCGCTGGTTTGGCGCCGGGCGAGAGAATCAAGACCTCCTTCGAAATGAGCCCGGCCAGCACCGGTCCCAGTTCGGTCGTGGCGGGAGGGCGGGGACAGAGCCAGACTTTCTCCGGTTCAACATGCAAACAGTCTCGGCTGCTCGCCAGCACCCGGGTCACTTCGAAACCAACCTCGTTTGCAAGCTCTTGAGCGGCGCCTCCCACGGCCTTGGTTCTCCAAAAGGAAAGCCGTCGCCCTTTCATGACCACCGTCGTCACCCATCCGGAGCAAACGTGCACCAACAATTGTCCCTGGAATTCCGCTTCGGACAAGAGCGGAAGCAGCGCCGCGGTGGCCGGCAGAACCAACTCCGGATCTCCGTTCTTCAATCCCAGCGCATCCGCATATTCAGCGAGCAGCGAATTCTTTGCCGCCACCACCATCAGGCCAACGTCCTGCGGTTCCTTCCACAGCACCTGGTATGAGAGCTTGGCGTCTTCGGGAGGATACGGCAGATTTTCCTTCATCCTCCAGCGCACCAGCGCCATCGTTTGCGCCGGATCATCGGGAAGCGTTTCAAAACTCAGGATCACGACGCGAACCGACCCGTCAGGGAGGAGCAGTCCCAAGCGGTCCGCCCCATTGCCGATCACCTCGGTGACGCCGCGCAGGGCGAGCCGCACTTCCTCGACGTTCGTGATATTCGGCCCGTTGGGCAGTGACACGACCGCGTTGGGGTCGAGCTCGCGCACGCTCAACCGGCGCACCGAATGTGCGGAGGTGTCCAACCGAGCCCCGGCCACGAAGTGAGGCTCAATCTCCAGGACCAGCGTGGGCAAAACAAATCGAGCCGCGCCAGCACCGAACGCGCGTCGAAAGCCGTTTTTGAAAGAATTCCAGTTCATTCCACGAACGTAACTTTATTGATCTCCTTCAACGTGGTCACGCCCAAGCGGACTTTTTCGAGCGCCGCCTCGCGCAACGTCACCATGCCTTCTTCCTTCGCCACGTGGCGAATTTCCGAGGACGGCCGCTTGGCCAGGATGACGTCTCGAATCCGGTCCGAGAGTGCCAGCAGCTCGCCGATGGCGGTCCGGCCGCGAAAACCCGTGTGATTGCATTGCGGGCAGCCGGGCGCATCAAAGAACTCCACGTCGCGCCAAGCGGCCGGGTCGATGCCCGATTCCTCCATCAGCTCGTGAGGCATCCCGCCCGGCGGGACGGGGCGCTTGCAGATCTCGCAAAGGACCCTCACCAGACGCTGCGCCATGATGCAGTTGAGCGCCGAAACAAAGTTGTAAGGCTCAACGCCCATGTTCAGAAAGCGGCCGAGCACGTCCACCACGTTGTTGGCGTGCACGGTGGTGAACACCAAGTGGCCCGTCAAGGCCGATTGGATGGCGATTTGCGCGGTTTCGTTGTCGCGAATCTCGCCCACCATGATTTTGTCGGGATCGTGCCGCAGAATGGAGCGCAATCCGCGCGCGAACGTCAACCCTTTCTTTTCATTCACGGGAATTTGCGTGATGCCGCGAATCTGGTATTCCACCGGGTCTTCGATGGTGATGATCTTGTCCTCATCGCTTTTGATTTCGGAAATCGCGGCGTAGAGCGTGGTGGTCTTTCCACTTCCCGTCGGCCCCGTCACCAACACCATGCCATAAGGCTCACGGATAAATCGCCGCAGCCGCTTCAACTCGCGGTCCGAAACACCCAGAACATCCAGGCGAAGCTGCTGAAATTTCTCGCTCAGCGACTCCTTGTCGAGAATGCGCAGGACCGCGTCCTCGCCGTGGATGGCGGGCATGATGGAAACGCGAAAATCAATGGGCCGGCCCTTGTAGCGCACGCGGAAGCGGCCATCCTGGGGAACGCGCCGCTCCGCGATATCGAGTTCCGCCATCACCTTGATGCGGGTGATGAGATTGGAATGAAACTCGCGCGCTAGCGGCTGGAGGGCCTGCTGCAAGACGCCGTCAATGCGGTATTTCACCGCCACCGCGTTGTCGCGGCTCTCGATGTGAATGTCGCTGGCACGCCGCTCGAGCCCCGCGAAGACGATCGAGTCCACCAGGCGGATCATGGGGCTGACCTCGCGCCCTTCCACCATCTGCTCGAGCGTGAGCCCTTGGCCTTCATCCTCGTCGCGGATCACGTCAATCCGGAACTCCTCCGTCGCTTCATCCAGCACGCGCTGCGACGGCTCTGTCTTCTTCAGGAATTCGCGGACTTGGCTGGGAGTCGCCACCCGGACCACCAGGCGCTTGTCGAGTTTCACCTCCAATTCGTCAAGGCGAGCCAGGTTCGTCGGGTCTCCGACCGCCACCTCGATGTGGCCGTCGTGGGCGCCGAGCGGGAGGAATTGGTAATGGACCATCAGCTCCAGCGGAATGGAGGCCAGGAGCTCAGCGTCGGGAGGAGACTCTCGAAGATCGACGAAATCGAAGTGGTAACGCTCCGCCAGCGCGCGAGTCTGATCGATTTCCGCCGGAGGCTCGGTCTTTATTGTGCTGCCCACTTATCGCTCCTTCAAAAAGCCGGAAATGGAAACTGGAAGAAGCGGAAAATCGAAATTCGAAAATCGAAGCTGATCGAGGCGGAATCGCGTCTCCGGTTTCCAGTTTCTAATTTCTAGTTTCCGTCGTTGTCCAGTTTCCATTTTCCAGTTTCCATCTTCTGCCAATCGGGAGTAGTGAGTGAACCGTAAGTCGTATCTATTGATTCTAAAGGACATTCCGGCTTCGTTCCTCAGTCCCATATCACTCCACCCAACTGCTGTCCCTGAGTCTAGTATCTGCCTTCTGCCTTCTGCCTTCTGCCTTCTGCCTTCTGCCTTCTGCCTTCTGCCTTTCGGTCACTCGTCCCTCGTCACCTGTCACTCGCCACTGCTCTTCAACGCGATCCGATCTGTCCCGCCAGTGAAAATAGCGGAAGATAAAACGCGATCAGCACAAACGCCACCATGATGGCGATGGACCCAATCATTAGAGGATCCACGAGCGCGACTAGCGTCGCCAAATCGATGCTCACGTCTTCCTCAAAGAACTCGGCCAAGCCTTCGAGCATCGCCGGCAGTGCGCCGGTAGCCTCGCCAACCTCGACCATGTCCAAGGCAATGGGCGGGAAAAAACCGCTCATCGTCAGGCTGACGTGCAGCGATCCTCCGCCCGTCACTTCTTTTTGCGCCTGAACGATGGCCTTCGAAAGCAAGGGGCTGGAAACCGATTCCTTGGTGGTTTCGAGCGCCGAGACAATGGGAATGCCGCCCTGGAGAAGGGTGGAAAGCGTGCGGGCAAATTCCGCCACCGAAAACTTCAGGAGCAGCTTGCCGATAATCGGCATGTGGTATTTCAGACGGTCCCATTTCAGGCGCACCTGCGGCGATCGCGCGGCAGTTCGAAACGCGAAGATGGCCAGCACAATGGCCACCAGGACGAAAACCGCGATTCGCTTCATGCCTAACGAAAAAGCGATCAAGACCTGTGTGACCACCGGCAGAGTGACGTCCAGATCGGCATAGAGCGCCGCGAAACGCGGCACGATAAATGCAATCACAAAACTGATGAGGGTGACGAGGAAGACCAGCAAAATCGACGGATAAATCAGGGCCGCAATCAACTTTTTCCGGAAAGCCCGCCGGATCTTCTGATAGGCCACGTACTGCGCCAGCACGCGGTCGAGGTTGCCGCTGCGCTCGCCGGCGTTGAGGGTGGCGCAATAAACCTTAGGAAACGAGCCCACCGCTTCGAACGCTTCGGAAAGCACCGCGCCGCCGCGCACCTTTTCCTGCACGTTCTCGAGCGCCGCTCGCAACGCCTCGCTGCGCGTCTGACGTGCCAGCAAGTCCAGGGACTTTTGCAACGGAAGACCGGACTTTGAAAGCGTCAAGAATTGTTCGTTGAAGATCAGAAAATCGTCGGCGGCGATTTTCCCCGCCCCCAGGCTGCGCAGCTTCTCCTTCAACAGTTCTTTGGGATGGACGGAGAAAACGTAGTAACCCTGGGCCGTCAGGCGTTGGCGCGCTTCCGCCTCCGACATCGCCTGCTCGGTTTGGCTTACCACCCGGCCGCCAGCCGTCGCGAATTTGCAGAGGTATTCAGCCATGGAAAAACAGGAATTAGGGATTAGGATTTAGGAATTAGGGCTTTCCTCCCCTAACTCCTAATTCCTAATCCTAATTCCTAAAGTCACCAACTGCTATACGCCGTCTCTCCGTCGCTCGATATCTCGTCCGACCCGCTGTGGACGTCCACGATTCCGCTTGCGCCCTGCTGTGGGTTCAGCGGCACTTCCTCGATATCGACGCGCCAAGTGTCCGCCGATTGTGTGAAAGGGTCCACTGGCAACCCCGAGCGCAAGTAGCCCGCGTCCACGAGATCCTGGAGCGCCCCCGGCGGCTGCTGCTTGTCGGTCGTGTACTGATCGATTAAGGTCCGAAGCGTGTAGAGGTCATCGCGCAGGACCGCTTCTCGAGCCCGAACGATCGCCAGGTGATAGGTCGGCGTGACGAGCGATGCCAGAATCAAGATCAGCGTCATGACGATCATCAGCTCAAGAAGTGTGAAACCGCCCGTTTGTCCTTTGTCCTTTGTCCTTTGTCCTTTGTCGGTCCTCCGGTGTCCGTTGCGGCAGGCCAACCCCAACCTCTTGCCGGCAAATGACAAAGGATTAAGGACAAAGGACAAATTCAAAATCCTACCAATCCGCATACTTCGTCCCATCCATAGCGGTCCCCGAACTCTGCGTATAAATATCGAAGACGTTCGAGCCGCCCCAACTGTGCGAGTCCGTGTCATCCTGCATGGCGCGCAATCCCCAATCGGCTTTGCCGGTCATAGGATCGATGGGGATACGGCGCAGGAATTTGTATTTCGCCGTGCTGGCGCCCTTGAGCACAACGCCGTTGACCAGGGTGTCGAGATCAGGGGGATAACCGAAGCTGTCCGGCGTCATGGGAATCATGCCGCGGTCGGAGAAATCCTTGTAGCGGTCGACCGCGTCGCGGATTTGTCGCAGGCCGCGCCTCAATTCCACTTCGCGCGTCCGCTGGATTTGCACGCGAGCCAGCGGCAGCGCCACGCTGGTGAGCAACATCATGATCACCATCGCCGCCAGCAGTTCCAGCAGCGTGAAGCCTTTTGGCGGAGTTAACAGTCGCCAGTTGAAAGTTGACAGTCGGACGCCCCTTCTAGCTGTTAGCTGTCGACAGTCGACTGCAAATTTTCTCTTGAACATGGCGGACACCGGCTCACTGCTGCTCGATCGGCGGTGACAAGGCGGGTTGCGGCGGTCCCGATTGCCCGCTGATGGCCACCCCCTTCGCGGACTCGGTCGCACGCATCGGCAGGCGGACCACGCGGGGGGTCAGCATCACCAGCACCTCTGTCTGAGCGCGCTCGGTGTGTTCTGTGGAAAAGAGGCTGCGCAGAAGGGGCAATTGGCCGAGGAACGGAACCCCGGACACCGAATGAGTCACTGTGCTTTCTATCAACCCGCCCAGCAGGCTCACTTCGCCTTCTTTCAACTGGATGATGTGATCGATCTTACGCTGATTGAACGTTGGCTCCTCCAGTCCGCCCAGGTTCTGCGGCGCGCCTTGCGAAGAGATTTCGATCGAGGCTTTCAGGCTCACTTCGCCATCACTCAACAGGTGGGGCGTCAGTTCCAGGTTCACGCCTACGTCTTCAAACTGGAATTGAGTGTTGGCTAAGAGGCCGCCATAATTTCCGGCCGTCCCTGTCGTCCCTGTCGTCCCTGTCGTCCCTGTAACACCCAACCCGCCCAGTCCAAAGCTGCCAGTGGCGTAAGGAATTCGGCTGCCGATTTTAACCTTTGCGGTTTGCCCGTCCGTGACCCTCACCTGCGGGTTCTGGAGAATGTGGGTGTGCGAGTCGTTCAGCACTGCGCTGGCCACGGCACTGGGGAGGACTGCAGCGTAATCGTTTAGAATGTGGCCCGGATGGCTGGCGCTAATCCCGGTGGCTGCGGTGGTGGTACCGGGCACTAGACCCGGATTGAAGCCGACACCCGTCTGGAGTCCTGGGGTAATGGTGCCTGAAGACGAGACGGTGGCCGGGGTTATTCCCAGGTCGCGGACGCGGTCGCTATCTGCTTCGATTACTTCCACCTCAATCTGAATCTCGGCTTTGCCCTGATCGAGGTCGCGAATCAATTTCTCCGCCGCCGCAACCTGTTCCGGGGTGGCGCTGATGATGATGGCGTTGGAATCCGTGTTGTCGACCACTTTCTGAAGTTGGAGAATTTGCTTGAGGGCCGTCATAATCGCGGTTCGGTCGGCTTGAGCAAGATTATTCGAAAGGTAAATCGTCTTCAGAACCTGGTCTTCGTATTCTTTGCGGTTCCCCGGATTGTCCAGAATCACGAGGATGGTATTCGGCGTTACAGTTTTCCAGAAGGTCTTGGTCTGAAGCGACAGGATGCGAAGAACGTCCTCCACCTTAACGCCGGTCAAGTCCAGAGACACCTGCCGGGGCTGGAAATCCGAAGTGAAAGCCACATTCAAGCCAGCCAGTTTGCCCACCGTCTCATAAGCTTTGCGGCTGTCCGTGGAAACCTTGAAGGAGCTCATAACCTCTTGAGGAAGAGGCTTTAGTTGCACGCCAGCCCCGTAAGTGGACTCCTCGCGCGACTTCAGAGCCTCCTGCAACGATTTCTCTCTCGCTTGCTTGCTGGCGGCTTGCTGCGCCAAGACTTTTTCAAGCTCCTGTCCCGCCGCCTGATTGGTGGGATCGATGCTGACTGCTTTCTGGAATTCTCCCGAGGCTTCGTCCGGACGGCCGGCGGCCAGAAGCGACTGTCCCTTCTTGAGGTGGAATGCGGACGCTTGCTGGCGCGCGACTTTCTCATGAATCAGGTAGTGGGCATTCTCAGGCTCAGCCTGTAGCGCCTTCTGGTAATCGATTAAAGCCGTGTCCCAGTCTTTGCGCAGCTCTGCCTTTCGCGCATCGCGAAAAACCGAACTGCCGCCGGCGCACCCCAGGCACACGCTCACTACGATCAATGCCCCTACCAGACGAATGTTCAGACACACGTTCGCCTCCCGCATCGCGCCTCTCTCAAAACCCACTCTTCCCGCAGTAACATCCATTATCGCTCACCTCCAAGCCCAACGCAAGGACACACGTATTGGAAACTGGAAAGTGAGGGTTCGGCCGGGCGCGCACGAGTTTCAGTTTTCCAGCCTTGAATTTCGGGCGCTACCAGTGCCGTTCCAACTATTTCGACCTAGCTTCTCGGGGCCGTCCCGATTATGGGGCGAAACAGAACGTACGTGTTGAACATAGGCCTAATAAGTTGGAACGGCCCCAGTTTCCAGTTTCTATTTTCGAGTTTCTGTTTCATTCAACATCGATGCAGGATTTGACTCCAACGATGCCCCCATTCGATTCCTGATTTTCGACCGCTGGGTCCGTCCCCTGACGGATTGTCGATTGCCAACTGGCAGGTTTCGAGTTTCGAATTTCCAGTTTCCAATTTCCATTTTCCAGTTTCTAGTTTCCAGCCCTGTGGTAGAATATCGCCGCCACAAGAGAGGAGGCCGCCATGGCGAAGGTTCTACGCTGCTCCGATGTTGGAATGAACTGCCCCGCCGAAATTCGCGCCGAGACTGAAGAAGAACTGATGCGCCTCGCCGCCGAACATGCGGAGAAGGATCACGGCATTGCCGCCGCCAATATTCCTCCTTCCATTCTTGCCATGGTCAAGGCCGCAATCAAAGACGAGTAAAGCTAGAAATTAGAAACTTGAAATTGGAAACTAGAAACGGGAAAGGGGCGTTTCGCACCCTGTTTTCAGGGTAGTTTCCAATTTCTAATTTCCAGTTTCCGGTTTAGACTAATCCGCATGAGCGCTTGGCTCGTTCCCGGCCTCTGGCTGGAAAACCGAATGTTGGCCCAGTTCTGGCAGAATCTCCAGCTCGCCGTGCAAAGGGACGACGTGTTGGTGGTGAGCGTGATTTTTCTCGTCGCCACGGCGATTCTGGCGGGACTGGCGCGCAGCAAGCGCACGCAAGTTCGGTCTGCATTCTCTCTGTTCGCCGCCTCCCTCTTTTTGATCGTGCTCTCGGCCGCGCCTGCGACCTTTGGCTGGCCGGCCGCCGCCAAATCCCTGCGCGCCGTCGGGTTGTTGCTGGGCGGTTTTGCCATCATTAAGCTGGCCAGCCTTTACCTCTTCGACACCATTCTGCCGTTCACGCCGTTTTGTCCGTCGAAAGTTGTCCAAGACATTCTGGTGGCGATTGGGTACGCGGGCGTAGGCCTGTGGCTGCTTTCGCGCATTGGGGTCACGCTCTCCGGCATTGTCACCACATCAGCCGTCATGACGGCGGTGATCGTCTTCTCGCTACAGGACAGCCTGTCAAACATCCTGGGCGGGCTCGTCTTGCACATGGAGCGGGCCCTTAACGTCGGCGACTGGGTGAAGATCGATCAAACCTCGGGCCAGATCAAGCAAGTGACGTGGCGCTACGTCGCCATCGAGACGCGCAACTGGGACACGGTCATCATCCCCAACAGCGTGCTGATGAAGTCGCAAGTGCTCGTGGCCGGGCGGCGGTCTGGCCAACCGCTCCAGGAGCGCCGATGGCTTTACTTCAACGTGGATTTTCGCGTGCCGCCCACGGAAGTCATCCGCGTGGTGACCGAGGCGCTTCAAGCTGATCCGGTGGAAGGAGCGGCCGCCGACCCGAAGCCCAACTGCCTGCTGATGGAATTCAAAGAGAGTTACTGCCTGTACGCGGTCCGCTACTGGCTGGCCGATTTGGCAAAGGACGATCCCACGGATTCGCTGGTTCGCACGCGCATCTACTTTGCCCTCCAGCGCGCCGGCATCCCGCTCTCCGTGCCTGCTTACACGACCTTTGTTGAAGCGCGCGACCAGGAGCGACAAAAGCTCCACCACGAGCGCGAAATCCAGCAGCGCCTCGTTGCTCTCAATCTGGCCCGCGTGGAGCTTTTCCAGACTATGAACGAAGAGGAGCGCCGCAAGCTGGTCGAGCGGCTGCGCTTTACCCCCTTTACCAAAGGGGAAGTGATGACCCGCCAGGGCGCCGAGGCCCACTGGCTTTACATTCTCACCAAGGGTTCCGCGGAAGTCGTAGTGTCATTGGACGGTGGTGAGCACAAACAAGTCTCGATGCTGCGCGCCGGCGATTTCTTCGGGGAAATGTCGCTGCTCACGGGCGCGCCACGCACGGCTACTGTCCGGGCGCTGGAAGACGCCGAATGCTATCGCCTGGACCGGGACGCCTTCAACGACATCCTGCGCGATCGCCCCGAGATCACTCAGCATCTCTCCGAAGTTCTTGCCCGCCGTCAAGTGGAGCTTGAAGCCGTCCGCCACGATCTGGATGCCGCCGCCCAGGCGAAAATGATGCAGCACCAGCAACGAAGTATTTTCGACAGAATCTACAAGATGTTCGGACTCAGCCACACAACCAAAGAAGCAGGCAGCCGGCAGTAAGCAGAAGGCAGAGCCGGTTGTACGTGGTCCGCTCTCCTTAGCTACGAACAGTTCGTCTGTCCGTCAGTACGTCAGTTTGTCAGTTACTGAAGAACTGAAATGCTGACCTACTGACAGACCGAGGACAACGACGGACAAGTGACAGAGGGCAAGCCTTCTGCCTTCTGCCTACTGCCTACTGCCTTCTGCCCTGTAGTCCAACTCCGAAACAATTGCCTGATTGTCCCGCCAATTCGGCTGCACCTTCACAAAGAGTTCGAGAAAGACCTTGGGTGGAAACAGTCTCTCCAATTCCACGCGCGCTGCCGTCCCGATCTCCTTGATGCGGTGGCCGCCGGCGCCAATCACGATGGGCTTCTGCGATTCCTTTTCCACCACGATGGTGGAGTAAATTCGCGTGATGGTTTCCGATTCCTTGAAGTCATCGATCAGGACCGCAGTCACATAGGGCAATTCCTGCTGAGTCTGTTGGATCACCTTCTCGCGGATAATCTCGCCTGCCAGAAAACGCTCGGGTTGGTCGGTGTAAGTGTCGGGCGGGAAGAACTCCGGCCCTTCCGGCAGGAGTTTGACAACGATCTCCAGCAATTCCGCCAGCCCATCGCCGGTGCGCGCGGAAATGGGAATGATTTCCTCGAATGAATAGAGCTTCGAGTAACGGTCCATGAGCGGCAGCAGGCTGGGCTTGGCGACGCGGTCGATCTTGTTCAGCAACAGAATGGTGGTTGGCGAGTACTGCCGAATCAGCTCGATGGCGAACTCGTCGCCCCTCCCGAATTTGGCCGTCGCGTCCACAATCAACAAAGCAAGGTCGCGATCTTCGAGCGCCGCGCGCACAAATCTCATCATCTGGTTATTGAGCCGCGAAAGGGGTTTGTGAATGCCCGGAGTGTCCATGAACACAATTTGGGCGCCCGGGCGGTTCGCGACGCCCAGAATTCGGTTGCGCGTAGTCTGCGGAACGGCGGTGACAATCGAAACCTTCTCACCCACCAAGGCGTTGATCAGCGTGCTCTTTCCAGCATTCGGCCGTCCGACAATGGCGACGAAGCCGGACTTGTGCGGCTGGAGATCATCTGCCACTGTTAACTCTCAAACGAACTCCGAAAAAATGGAAATGGGTCATGGCAGATTGCAAATGGTGCATGGCCAAGGCTCACCCGCCTTTCAGCATCGGAAAAACCTTCAACACCAAGCCACCGAGTCACAAAGAAGGCTCTTGATAAAAAGACTTTTTGGTGTCTTCGTGCCTTGGTGTTTCATCTTCCTGCCTCTTGCCATTTCCCATTTCCCATTTGACTTGTCCTGTATTTTCGCACTACTTTCCAGATTCTGCGAGGCGTGTTGCCTTCTGCCTTCTGCCTTCTGCCTCCTGCCTTCTGCCTTTTGCCTTCTGCCTTCTGCCGTTACGGGACGTTTGGTTCGGCATGAGCGGGAGCGGGCGCGGGCGTGGCCGGCGACATAGTGAGGCGAACCTTCAAAACGGTTCGCTGGTCGGCTTCCAAGACTTCAAAGGTGAGGCCGCCTTTCTTCACCTTTTCGCCGCGCGTGGGAACGTGGCCGAGCTCAGTCGTGATTAGCCCAGCCACGGTCGAGTAATCCTGAGTCTCAAAGTCCACGTTCAACTGGTCGGCCACCCGGGCAAGCTCGGTGTTGCCGGCTACGACATAAGTGTTTTGAGACACTCTCACAATGTCGTGCGCGTGCGGTTCTACTTCGTCGCGGATTTCACCCACAATCTCTTCCAGTAAGTCTTCAATCGTGACCAGCCCCGAGACGCTGCCGTATTCATCGATGACAATGGCAAGCTGAGTCGTAGATTGTTGCAGTTCCTTCAAGAGGTCTTGCACGGGCTTAGTCTCCGGAACGAAAGGCACAGGGCGAATCAACGACCGAAGCGTGGCTTTCGTCTGCTCCTCGGGAGGCAGTTCCATCAGGCTCTGCATGCTTACGTAACCTTCCACATGGTCGAGTTGCCCTGCGTAGACGGGATAGCGCGTTTGTCTTTTTTCACGAAAGAGCGCGCGCAGGTCGTCAATGGAAGAATTGATTTCGATGGCGGCGATTTCCGGACGCGGCGTCATCACTTCCCGCACGACCTTCTCCGTGAACTCCACCACCGATTGCAGCATCTCGCCCTCGCCCTTGTCGATCAAGCCTTCCTTTTCGCCCACCTCAATGAGCTCCTGGAATTCCTCCTGCGGGCTCGGAGGCTCGGCTTTCTCTTCGACCGGCTCCAGTAGACGTCGGATGGTGGTCGAGATCAGGACTGGAAAAGTCAGCGGCAGCGCGAAGAAGATGACCAGGTGAAGGACGGGCATCCATTCACTCAAAATCACTTCCGGCTCATCGTGGCGGGCCACCAGGCTGAACGGAATCAACTGGTCGAAAAGCGCGATCACACCCAGAACGATCAACAAGGAGATGGCCAAGTCGGCTGCCAGATGTTCGGGTTGATTCCATACCAGAAGACCCGTGAGGCCGACCGAGAAAAGCGCCATCGCCGCGCCGTGCAGCGCCGAGAGCGAAACGCCAACGCGCTCTCGGTCCGCCTGCACGCGGCGTCCCGCGTTTTCCTGGAAAAGGACGCGGCCGGCAACCGGACTGAGCCGGCGCATAAGCAGACGCAGGTATGAGCACACGGCGCTCACACCGATGAGAGCCAGGAGGCCGACGATCCAGATGACAGTTAGCGCCATCGACATATCTTGAATTTTGGAGTACGTCAGTTCGTCAGTACTTCAGTGTGTCAGTTACTGAATAGCTGAAAGACTGACAGACTGACGCACTTTCTTACAAATCGTTACGTTCTTAGCCGCGCGCGCAAATCATGCTCCAGCGCGACCATCTCGCCATGGTCGGTAGTGTGATCGTACCCCAACAAGTGCAAAACGCCGTGAAGAATCAGCCAACGGATCTCGCGCATGATCGAATGGCCTTCGGCGCGAGCATTGCGCCTCGCGGTCGGCGCGGAGATCACGATATCACCCAGAAAGTTCTGAAATTCCAAACTGGAAACTGGAAACTGGAAATTGGAAACTGGGGACTCCAGATTTGAAACTCGGCCGCCCAGACGCTCTGGGCTCTTTTTGAATTTCCAATTTCCGATTTCCAGGTTCGGCTTCACCAGTTTCCAATTTCCATTTTCTAGTTTCCAGTTGTCGCGCCAAGGGAACGAAAGCACATCCGTGCGCCGCGCTTTGCCGCGAAAGGTTTTGTTGAGCCGCCCGATGTCGCGGTCGCCCACAAAGCAAACGTTGAAGTCGCGCCGCCCCAATCGTAGACTTCTCCGCAACCTGCGCACAAAATCGCGCGCGGCAGCTAGGTCAACCCAGATTTCGCCTTGTCGATTCACCACCATGGAGAAAAGTAAGCAGTAAGCAGAATGCAGTAGGCAGCAAAGAACAGAAGGCACTAGGCAGTAAGCAGTAGGCAGTCAAAAAAATCTGCGAAGGCGGATCTGCCTTCTGCCTTGGCCGAGCGCTCCGCCCTCGCGGAGCGGGGCCGCTCGGCCCTCCTATTGCCTACTGCCTTCTGTTCTCTGCGGCTCGGCGGCGCGCGACCGATCGAACTCCTCATAGGCCCGGATGATCTGTTGCACCAGGGTGTGGCGGACAACATCGCGCTCGGTGAAGTAGATGATGCTGATGCCCGTCACACGATGCACCACCTCGATGGCTTCGACCAATCCCGAGCGCCGACCGTTCGGCAAATCCACCTGGGTGACGTCGCCCGTCACTACCGCCTTGGAATTGAATCCCAGGCGAGTCAGGAACATTTTCATCTGCTCGCTGGTAGTATTCTGCGCCTCGTCGAGAATCACAAACGCGTCGTTCAAGGTTCGCCCGCGCATGAACGCAATGGGCGCAATCTCGATGATGTCCTTTTCCAGATAGCGCTCCACGCGGTCAGGATCGAGCACATCGTAGAGCGCGTCGTAAAGCGGGCGCAGATAGGGATTAATCTTGTCCTGAAGGGTGCCGGGCAGAAAGCCGAGGCGCTCCCCCGCCTCCACCGCCGGACGAGCCAGGATGATGCGGCTCACTTCTTTCGTGAGCAGCGCGTCCACGGCCATGGCCACTGCCAGGTACGTCTTGCCGGTGCCCGAGGGCCCAATGCCGAACACCATGTCGTACTTCTCGATGGCGTCCACGTAGCGACGCTGGTTCAGACTCTTGGGCGAGATGGTCTTCTTCCCGAACGTCCGCGCCCGGCCTGCTTCGACTAACCCTTTGAGAGTCGCGGTCGGGTCTTCGCAAAGAATGCGCAGGTAGGATTGCACCTCGGACGGCGCAAACCGCGTGCCGCGTTCCGTGAGCTCGGCGTATTCTTCCACCAAACGCTGAGCGCGATTCACGTCGCTCTCCGCGCCCTCGATTTCCAACCTTTCGTCGCTCAGGTGCGTGGAAACCTGCATGCACCGCTCGAGCAATTTCAAGTTTTCGTCAAATGTCCCGAAAAGCTCCTCCACGCCCTTCTCAAGCTTGACACTGGCTTTCATCTAGACCCCACACGTTGATGGATTCCTGCCGCCGGAAGAAACATAAGACCGATTAGAAATGATACGGGGGAAATTTCGCCGCTGCGCGGTATTCGAATGTGATCATCGGGTCAAATGCAGCATAGCCCGGCAGAAAGGCGAAGTCAAGGGCGCCGCTGTCCGTCTCGATGGTAGGGGCGTGCCTTGGTGTCGCCTGCATCCACCATGCACCTCATTTACAGCTTTCCCAAAGGGCTGTAGACTTCAGCGTTCAAGAACTGTGGCGACTGAAGAGTAGTTAGTGGCTGGCGAAAAATAAAAGGAAATTGTTCATCAGTTCCGCAACGCCGGCCTGCTGACCACTCGCCACTGGCCACTGCTTCTGTGAAGGGAGCACAAGATATGCGGGGACAGATCAACCGAAGAAGATTTCTGAAGACGGGGAGTCTGGTTGCGGGCGGAAGTTGGCTGGTGGACGGTGCGCGCGTGCACGTCTTGGCCGAGGAAGCTGCGCAAGAAACGCCACGGGCCGCCAACGACCAAATCCAACTCGCTCTCATTGGGGCGGGCGGCCAAGGCCAGTATGACACCGAGGTGGCGCTCGAGGTGCCCGGAGTGCGGCTGGTCGCGGCGGCCGACTGCTACGACGGCAGACTGACACATTGCCGCGAGCTGTGGGGCGACACCATACTGACCACTCGCGATTATCACGAGATTCTGGCGCGTTCGGACGTCGACGCCGTGCTGATCGCCACTCCCGACCATTGGCACAAGCAGGCGGCCGTTGACGCGATGAACGCCGGGAAAGATGTGTACCTCGAGAAGCCGATGATTCACGTTTACGGCGATGGGCCGGAGATCATCGAGACGGCTCGCAAGACCGGACGAATCCTTCAGGTGGGCAGCCAGCGCGTCAGCTCGATGATTTACAGAAAGGCCAAGCAATTAATCGAGTCCGGCGCGATTGGCCAGATCATCGTCATTAACGCATGGTGGGACCGCAATCCCAACTATCCGGTGGGTGCTTTCGACTTTTCCATTCCGCCCGATGCTTCAACGGAAACAATTGATTGGCCGCGATTCCTGGGCACGGCTCCCAAGGTGCCCTTCAACGCCGAGCACTTTTTTCAGTGGCGCAAGTGGAAAGCCTATGGCAGCGGCGTGGCCGGCGATCTATTCGTGCACCTGTTCAGCGGCACACACTTCATCACCACCTCGCACGGCCCGACCCGCGCCATGGCCACGGGCGGACTCCGCTACTGGAAAGACGGCCGCGATGTGCCCGACGTCTTGTTGGGACTGTTCGATTATCCCCAGGGATTCAATCTCCACCTGCGCGTGAACTTCGTGAATGGCGCACCGGAAAACGAAGGGTTCATTTTTACCGGATCGGAGGGCACTCTGCAAATTGGCGCAGACGGAGTCAGCGTCTCTCGCGCGCCACGCGAACCGGCGCCTGACCATAACATCGAGTCCTGGGCCAAGGCGACACAGGAACAATTCCTGACCGAGTTCAAGAAGAAATATCCGCCCGCCCATCCGACAAGCGATCCGCCGCTCGCTGAAGAACGCTATGTAGCTCCGCCCGACTACAACGATAGCTACGATCACTTTAAGAATTTCTTTGACGCCGTGCGGACGCGGCGGCCCGTGGTCGAAGAACCGGTGTTCGGGTTCCGCGCCGCCGGCGCTGCCTTGCTGGCCAACGTGAGCTACGAACAGGGCAAGGTCGTTCGATGGGACCCGGAGAAGATGAAGCTTGCCTGATGCGGCGGCGTCACATGTTTAAGCGCGGTACCACGATCCCAACGCCGCACCGATCGGCCCGTCGCATTCAGCCCGGCTCAAGCTACCGGAACGACCACCACAACGCCACCGTGCTCAGGAACAGCAGTACGCCCCAAGTTCGGTAGTCGCGGAGTTTGGTCCAGGGTTGGTGGAAGCGTTGAAAGACGTTGTTGCGAACCTTCTCGGGATCAGGCGGCGTGGTGGCTAAGCTGACTCCGATCATGACCAGTGCCGAAATAATCCAAACCAGCAAGGCTCGATGGAGGAAAGAGCGGAGATAAGGATGTGAGAGTATCCACAGGGACCAATGCATCGCCTGATCGAGGAAACACACAACTCCGGCGCCGAACCCGAACAGCACGGCCGTGACCGCGCCCTTCGTGGTGCCCCGCTTCCACAACAGTCCGACGAAAATCGCCGCCGCCATAGGGACCGAGAGATACGCCGAAATATTTTGCAAATAGAACCAGATGGTCACTGAGAGGCCGACGAGCGGCGCAGCCAGCACGCCCAAGCCGGCCATCAACACGGTGACCCAGCGGCCGATCACCACCTGGCGTTGTTCGCTGAGGGTCGGCCGAAACCGCAGAACAAAATCCCTCACCACCAGCGTGGCGCTGGAGTTGTAGCAGGCGCTCATCGACGACATCAGAATCGCGATCAGCCCCGCCAGAACTAATCCGCGCAAACCCACGGGCAGCAATCCGGCCACGAGCCGCGGGTAGGCGCTGTCATAAGTCTTCAAGTTTGGGTAGAGCACTCCGGCGATCACACCGGGAAGAACCAGGGTGAACGGAACGAGGAGCTTTAGAAACCCGGCAAAGACGGCCCCTCGCTGGCCATCCGAGATCGTCCGTGCGCCGAGCACCCTCTGAACGTTGGTCTGGTCCATGCACCAGTAGAACATTCCGGCCAAAACGTTCCCGATGAGAAAGCCCGTGATGGGCAGCTCGCTATCGAGCGGCTTCACCATCTCGATTTTGGCGTGCGGAATCTGGGCAACCAGCGAGTGCCAGCCGCCAACCTTGGCCAATCCCACCACGGTCAGAACGATGCTGCTCAGAATGAGCCACGATCCTTGGGCCATGTCCGCGTAGACCACGGCGCGCAGCCCGCCCTTCATCGTGTAAAGCGCGGTGAAGGCCGACATCGCGATCATCACCCAGGTTTGATTCCATCCCAGCAACACGGCGAAGAGTAGCGACCCCGCCCAGAGGTCGATCGCATTCTTGGTCAGCACATTGATCAGCAGCAGATTCGCGGACAGCAGCGCGCGCATGCTCCATCCGAACCGCCGTTCCAGAAACTCGGGAATGGTGAAAATCTTGCTGCGCAGGTAGAGCGGCGCGAAAAGGCTCGCCAGAATGATAAGGTCCCAGGCGCCCATCCATTCATAGCCACCGGCCACAAGGCCGATGCGGTAGCCATCGCCGGCCATGCCAATCACGTGCTCGGCTGAAATGTTCGAGGCGAACAGGGACATTCCGACGAACGGCCAGGCCAAGTCGCGCCCCGCCAGAAAATAGTCGGTGCCCGAGCCCTTTTTGCCGACGGCTCGGAGCACCGCAGCCACCACCAGGAGGAGGCTGACGAAAATGACGGCCGCGTCCACGATGTTCAGCATCGGAGCCTCGGGCTCGAATAGGGCGTGCCATTGTACAGCGAACAGGGCGCCAAAGAACACGTGGCTGGGTCTGGTTAAGAAGTCACCGCTCGGCGGGAGTGCCCTTCATCGAATACACAAACTGTTTGATCTCCGACCGCTGCTTATCAACGTCCGCCAAATGCTGCTCATATAATTGGTGGTGAAGCTGGAACTCTTTCTGAGCGAGGTCCTTTTGTCCCAGGCGAGTGTAAGCCTGTCCCAGCCTGAAGTGAGCATCGGGCACATTCGGGGAGAGCCTCAGCGCCTCCTGATACTCGGGCACAGCGTCCGCGTATTTACGGCGCTGGGAGTGAAGATTTCCAAGCTGGAGATGTGCGTCAGCGGAAGAAGGATCGAGGGCGACAGCCTTTTTCAACAGAGATTCGACTTGATCGAGGTACTCAGACGAAGTTTCCGACCGCTTTCCTTTCCACAAGCTCATGGCGTAGTAAAAGGCCGCCTGCGAATCGCGAGGGCGAAGTTCGGCCAAGCGGCGGAAGCGCTCAATCACCTCATCGGCTTGGCTTGGCGAGCGGTCGTACGCCTTGCTCAAGAAATAGTAGGCGCGCAGGTCAGAGGGGTCCAGGTCCGTCGCTCGCAACAGCGATTTCACCGCGTCGTCAAAACTGCCGTGTAGATCAAGGGCAAGACCCAGTCCGACGGTGAGCCGAGCGGAATTGGGAAAACGTTTCAGGCCCTGGGAGAAAACCTCAATCGCGGGTTCGGGAGTTTGATGAACCAGAAGTTCGCTGCCCCAATCGAACAGATTGGACTCGCTTGGATCCATATGCGCCGCCCTCTCGTATTCGTTGACGGCAGCCACATAATTCTTTGCCTTTTCTTCAACCCCGGCCAGCAGGTTGTGCAGTTCGGCGGTGTCTTTTTGCTTCAGAAGCGCCTGAATCTGTCGCCGGGCCTCCGGCAGCCGGCCTGTTTCCTCAAAGGCTAGGGCCAGATCGTAACCGTTGTCATAGGATGCGGGATTTTCACCCTGGGCCTTCTGAAAGTATGGAATAGCTGCCGCGATCTTGCCCAAGCGCACGTAGAACTCGCCCAGGTTGTGATTGGCGTCGAAACTCTCCGGCTCGAGTTCGACCCCCTTCTTGAATTCCTTCTCGGCCAATTCCAATTTTCCTAATCGCGCCAGATTGGTGGCCAAGTTGTTGCGAGCGGGCCCGGACCTCGGCCGCAGGCGCACGGCTCGCTCGAGTGGAGCGCTTGCCTTTTCCTCCTGGCCCTCGGCCGAATAAACCAGCCCCAGCAGTTCCTGAACGTCAAAATTGTTGGGCAGAGCTTTGACGAGTGATTCAAGCTCCTGCCGCGCGGCGGCGTACTGGCCGGAATTGTAATGTGCGACTGCGGATTGAAACTTGCGGTCGAGCGCATCAGTCCCCGTCTGGCCTGCCCAGGCGAACAATACTGCGTGAAGAAGCAGAGTTGCCACTGGCCAGCGGAACGCGAACATGACCGCTTCATCTTAGCACGGCCCTGCGGCGCACAGAGGGATCTCAACGGGGAGGTATCAGACCTTCTTCGGGCGGCTTCCCGTCAGGGCTTGGCGGGGTGTTTTGCGACGGCCGGAGGGTGAAAAGCAGGGGCGCTTTCTTGGAAGCGCCCCTGCATCTGGTTGCCCAGTCTGTCTAGAAGAGAAGCTTCAAGGCAAACTGGATCTGACGCGAGTCTTGGTAGGGGAAGCGCGTTGCGCCACTCTTCCCAAAGTTGCCGCTGAGGAAGTCACCCGAGCCCGCTAAGGCTACGACGCCGTTCCCGCCCAAGTTTGGCGGCATGAACGTGGGGTGGTTGAGGATGTTGAAGAACTCGCTCCGGAATTGGAGCTTGAACCTCTCGCTCAACTGAAAGTCCTTAAACACCGAATAGTCGAGCCGTCCAATGCCGGGGCCTCTGATTTGCGTCGGCGCCCCGCCCAAGAGGCCAAGACCCGTTTCGGGCACGCAACCCGCGGGCTTACCAGTATCAGGGTTGCAAGGCTGAGTGAAGACCGCCGCGTTCCACATCCCGTTAGGCGCCTCCTTGCCTGTATAACGGTTCCCAGGAAGGAGGAGCGCGTTGCACCCCAAACCATTCGTTGTTCCGGTATCGCAGCCAATGGTCGCAGGCTGACCACCTTCCAGTGTGGCGTTCCAATTCATGCTCCAGCCGCCAAAAACCTGTTTTTCAACTCCAGTGGCGCTGGAGAGGAATTGTTTTCCGGGACCAAAGGGAAGCTCATATCCACCGCTGAAGTGAAAGACATTGGTAATATCGAAGTCTGCCAGTCGGTAATCGAACTGGATTCCGCAGCCGGCCATGGTGGGGCAGCGATAACCTTCCCCAACCCCTCCATTGAGGAGGTCTCCGGCATCGCTCCGGACCTTCGAAAACGTGTAGGTTCCCAGGAAATTCAAACCTTTCGCATAGTGCTTTTCGACTGAGAGCTGGAGACTGTCGTAGTAACTGGATCCTTCCGTCGCCGCGTAGCTGCTGCCTTGGGCGAAGTCCGGGTATTCAAGGACCTTGCTGCCGGACGGCGCGATGATTTGGTTGACGTTGTTGGAGCCGGGGAACGACTCGATGTGGCGAGCGCTGTTCCCCACGTAGCCCAACGATACCGTGGTGGACGGCGTTAGTTCATACTGGAATGTCAGGTTCCAGCCCTCCGTGTAGGGAGTTTGGTAATTATACTGAATGCCTCGCATGGTCAGGCCGGACGCCCCGACTACGCCCGGCTGGAGAGGTGTACAACTGAAGCCCGCTTCAAAGGTATAGTTATTGGCGCAGTTGGTTCCGGCGAAGCTGGAATAGGTAGCGGAGTTAATCGGCGTTTGGTCATTCTGATTGAAGAAGGAGAAGCCGAACTGGAAGGGATAGTTCTCGCCGATGTTGGGCGAATAGCCGCGGTTTTCAAACCCGTTGTAGAACAGGCCGAACCCGCCGCGCATGACCAGCTTCGGCGTCCATTGATACGCGAATCCAATTCGCGGCCCGAAATTGGTTTTTTGCGAGGTGCCCAGACTCTGGTTATCAGTATACACAACGCTGATATTGTCTTTGGCTGTCAAGGCCTGAAAGCTTGGGGACAAGACGTCACTCTTCCGGTTGGAGGGAATCAGATACTGGGCGGCGGCACTCCCCACGCCCGGAACGAAGTTGGCTTGGCCGCCGAAGTGCTCAAACGTCTGGCCGAAATACTCCCAACGGAGTCCAAGGTTCAGGGTCAGTTTGGGACTTGCCTTCCAATCGTCTTCGAAATAGCCACCCCAGTAGTTCTTGCCGTCATCCGTCAGGGCGATGTTGGAGACGTAGACCGCGTCGGCTCCGCCCAGGTTGGGGACGCAAGTAGGAACCGTCGCGGGGCATGACGCCTCGGGCATTATGAGCATTTGAGCTCGACCGGCGTTTTCCGATGACCCCCCTGGAATCCTCGTATAGTTCCCGTCAAAATTGAACTGTCCGTGCGACCAGGGCGGTTGAAGGGTGGAGTACTTCACTCGTTGGTATTCTATGCCTCCCTTGAACGTGTGCTTTCCGTATATCTTAGTCAAATTGTCCGCCACCTGGTTGGTCTGAGTCACCTCATCCGACGGCAGAAAATTGTTGCTGCCCAACGTGTTCAAACCGTTGATGCCGAACGCGGGCAGGCCGCCGTTGAGGGTGACCTGGGGGATGTCCTGGACTCCATACTGGGCAGGAATTCCCATTTGGCTGGAGACGGGCCCGGTGCGCGACGTACCGATGCGGTTGAACCCTAACCGCGCCTCGTTCACCGTGGTCGGCGAGAACGTGTGGGTCCACGACACGGCTCCCAGGATGGTAGCTGCGGTCTGATCGCCTTGCTGGAAAGCCCCGCCATCGGCGATCCCCGCGAACGGACCCGGGATGTACTGGGGATCATCCACCCAACTGAAGGTGGAGAATATCTGGTTCTTGTCGCCCGCGTTTATGTCAACCCGCGTGTCGAACGCGTTGCGATGTTCGTTCAGCATGGGCGAGCTCACATAGTTCTCGAAGAGGTTCCCGTTGGTGGGTGTGGGGAAGACGTTCATGAGCTTAATCGCGTTGGGATCAAGCCGACCGGCGGGAAGGTGGTTAAGTAGGGCCAGCCAAGGGGCGGCGTTAAAGTTGGTGACGCCCGTCAAGACCTGCGGTGTAGCAAAAATGGGATCGCGGGCAAAGCCCGTCGACAGCGCAGTCAGGCCCGTAACGGGATCCACTACACCTTTGGTGATCGCTCGGGTGGTCGCGGGATCAAATATCGTTCCGTAGGGTGTTACGCGCCCGAGGGCATCAGTGTCCGGCTGGTTGCTATTCCCAGAAGGCGGCTGGAGGGCGATCAGGTCTGACAGATCCGTATAGCCGCTGGTGCGCTCAGCCGCGGTCGGAACACCGGAGGTGAAAACCGTCCCCTGTAAGCGGCGCAGGCCTTCGTAGTCGCCGAAGAAGAAGACTTTGTTCCGGCCATTAATCACGTGGGGAATCACGACCGGACCGCCGATGCTGAAGCCAAACTGGTTCTGCCGGTACTCGCCCTTCTGGATGTTTCCGGCGTCTTCAAACCAGTCCGCGGCGTCGAGTGCGTCGTTACGGAGATAGTCCCACGCGGTTCCGTGGATACTGTTGGTCCCGGACTTGATCGTGGCGTTCAGGATGGCGCCGCCGGCGCGCCCTAAACTCGCGCTGTAGTCGGAGGTCTGCACCTTGAATTCCTGAATCGCATCGACCGGCGGAAGCACGACGAAATTCGTTCCGTTCAGGAAGTCCACGGTGTCCGAGTTGTTGTCAATGCCGTTCAGCAGATAGTTGTTCTGAGCGGGCCTCATGCCGTTGGCCGAGAAAGCTCCACTTTGCGCGTTGCCGCGCGTGTCGGCTTCCGGCGTGTTGACGCCTGCCGCCAGTTGGGCGAGGAAAGTGAAATTCCTCCCATTCAATGGCAAGTCGTTTACGGCACGTGAATTGACCACTTGACCCACCGAGGCGTTTTGGGTTTGAAGGGCCGGAGGCGCTGCCGTCACCTCAATGGTTTGGGTAACCACGCCCGGCGTGAGCGTCAGGTCAACCACCTGTTGCTGCTGAATATTCAGCGTGATGTGGGGTTGAACAGCCTTCGCGAATCCGGTAGCTTCAGCGCTTACCGAGTAAATGCCGATCCTGAGCGGCGTAAAATTATAGCTGCCGTCAGATCCGGTAGAAGTAGAGAGGGACAGAGATGTGCCCTCATTCGTGATCGTGACCTTCGCTCCCGGAATCACGGCGCCAGACTGGTCTTTGACCGTCCCGAGGATGGCGCCGGTGTCCACTTGCGCCACGAGCGCTTGGGCTGTCAAAAACGCAAACAAGGCCGCTGCGAGAAGTGAACCAAAAAGGCGGGACAAACTGCGCGTTGGCTTCATTCCTGATCTCCTTTGTTGAACAATCCGCCTGGTCAACATCCAGGGATTCATGTTTGGTAGAAAGTGGGCGATGTTCTCCGAGTCCCCAAGCCCCGACACAAGATGAGCGTTTGCGCAATCGCTTGCGTAAAACGCTTTACAAACTGGCATAATTGACTTAGCTTGTCAAGAGGAAAATTTAGAAAATGAAGGGAAAATTTGCGGGCAATAATATAAGAACCGGGCGACGCCTAATCAAGATCGATTACCTGATGCCGATCGTTGCTTTCGGATTCGAGACACGCTGCCTCGAAAGCGCAAACGGTCAGGGTTATAGGGCCCAGTATCCGCGGAATTGCAGCGCACCGCTAATATTATGGCTGTGAGGATCAAAAGGCATGGCACCCCAAATGAAGGACGTAGCGCACAAAGCGGGCGTCTCCGTGACCACCGTCTCCCACGTGATGAACAAGACGCGGTTCGTCACCCCTCAGACCCGACGGCGCGTTCTCGAAGTGATTCGCGAGCTCAGCTACCATAAGGATGCGCACGCGAGACGCCTGGCCCGTGGCAGCAGCGACTTTTTCGGCCTCATCGTTTCGGACATTGAGAATCCTTTTTTCCCTGAGGTCGTCAAGAGTTTCGAGTCCGCGGCGCTGGAGCGCGGACTTGATCTGCTGCTCTCCAACACCAACTACGATCCCAAGCGCACCGAGGCTGCGGTCCACAAAATGATCGAAAACAAGGTCCGAGGCGTCGCCATCATGACTTCGGAACTCCCGTTGGCGCTGGCGGAAGAGTTGACGGCAAATCAAGTGGCCGTCGTGTTCCTGGACGTTGGGGAGGTGGGGCCTTACGCAAGCAACATCCGCGTCAACTACTCCACCGGAATCTTCCAGGCGATCGAGCACCTGCATCAGCTCGGACACAAAGCGATGGCCTTTATTTCCGGCCCCCTGACGCTTCGCTCCGCCGTCACGCGCCGGGAAGCGTTCATCAGCGCCCTCCAGCGGCGTGGGCTGCCCTCCGACCACGTGTTGGAGGGCAATCACAAGGTGGACGGGGGCATTGCCGCAGCGGGCGCTCTCTTGAAGCACCAGCCCCTGCCCACAGCGATACTTTGCAGCAACGATTTGACTGCCATCGGCGTGATGAGCGCGCTTCGGGAAGCAGGCCTTCGCGTGCCGGAAGACATCTCGGTGGTCGGCTTCGACGATATCGCGCTGGCCCGACTCGCCTATCCTCCCCTGACCACTGTCAACCTCTCCCGCGACCGCTTGGGCCGGCTGGCCTTCGAGGCTCTCCATAATATCCTGCGCACCAAGAAGAGAACCGGCGCAGAGTACTCCGTGAAAACCCAGCTTGTGGTAAGGGACTCCACGGGGCTGGCGCGCGACCCGGCCGCGCCGGTTCGATTCGACCATGCCCAGCCTGCTGCTGAAACGGTTTTGATGGAACGTTGAGGATAACCCGTAGCGCCGGCAAGATGCCGGCACTACGGACTTTGGGCGATCATCGCCATCGCGGTCTGCAAAAACTGGCGGCGTTCCTCGGGCGAGAGTTTCCTCGGAGCAACCGCTTGGGTGCCGGTTTCAGGGCTATTGGTGAGCACTTGGCGGATCTTGTCAACGTTCAAGGCCCCGTGTGGAAACAGAGTGCTATAGCGATCCAGGGTTTCGCGGGCCCTCCCAATCTGGCCGGTTGCATAATAAAAGACGCCCAGGGCGGAATATCCGGTTTGCCACTCAGGCAGGAGATCGATCGTTCGGTTAAAGTATTTTGCTGCCTCGTCATTCTTCCCCTGAGCAACCGCCAAGACGCCGAATCCCCAGGAGAGCCGCCCGGAGTCGGGGGTGCGCGCCAAGCCACTGCGCAGAGCCTGCTCCGCTTGCGCCATCGCGCCCGATTGCAACTCAGCCAACGCGTATGAAAGGGTATACTCATCGTTGTCAGGATTTCTCTCGAGAGCTTCCTGGTACAGCTTCGCTGCTTCGCCAGTGCGACCAAGGTGTTGGAAGACGTCGGCCAGAAGGCTGACGTAAGCATCATCTTTCTGAGCCTCGGTTCCCATCTGTTGCAACACTTCGAGAGCCTGCGAGTATGCCCGCGACTTGAAATACGCCGTGGCCAAGTCGAACTTGGCATCGTCGGAGGAAGGATCGACAGCCAGCGCCATTTGGAAGTGTTGGATTGCCTCCGCATAGCGGCCATAGCGCGCCAGCAATACCCCCACGCCGACGGCGGTTCGCGAATCTCCGCCGCTGACCTTGTCAAGCTGCGCGACCGACTGAAGCGCCTCCTCGGCACGCCCGAGTTTGAGATAGGCCTCGGCCAAAAGATAGAAGTTGCTCGGCCGGTCAGGGTTGCGCTGAGCTTCGGTTCGCAACTCTTCGATGTCGAACTCGGCTCTGGCTTGCAGCGGCAACTCAGCCCGCTGACCTACCGATTCAAATAGATGCTGGAACGGATAGGGGCCGGACTTGGGGTCCTTCGACAGCGTTTCAAAAACTTTCATGTCCCGCTGCGCCGCCTCGCTCTGATGGAGGTTCCGCTCCGCTGTGGCCAGTTTGTAGTAGGCTTCGCCAGGCTGGGGCAAGAGCTCCGCGGCCCGGCGCAACAACGGCAAAGCCTCCGCATATTTCTTTTCCGACATCTTCACGCCCGCCATCTCGTAGAGGGCGGCGGCGTAGTTGGGATCCACTTCCAGCGCCTGGGCAAGATATTTTTCGGCTTCCACATAATGACCTTGCTTGTGTTCGATGTATCCCAAGTTGAAGAGGCACGGCGCATTTCGCGGGTCCTTCGCCAGGCCTTCATTGAAATACTTTTTGGCCTCGTCAAATTGCCCCTGATGGCGGTAACTCAGGCCCATGAACGCGTAAGAGCGCGCGGAGGGATCCAGGTCGATGAGCGTCTGGAATTCCTGATGCGCGCGATCGACCTTGCCGCCGGTGAAGTAACACTCGCCCAGTGCCGCGTGGAGGTCGGCGCGCCGAGGCGCAATCTTCACGCCTTCTTCAAGCACTTGGATGGCGTCTTCGAAGTAGTCCTGCAACATGCTCATCCTGGCCAAGAGAAAAATCACGTCAGTATTCTCGGGCGCGAGCTTGCGCGCTTCCACCAGCAGCTCCAGCGCCTGGACGTTTTTCCCCTGTTCGACGTTGGCCTGCGCCAGAAGGTAGAGTGTGTCCGCGGAATCGGGCTTGAGCTGGCGCGCCCTTTGGAGGACCTCCTCAGCCTTCGTGTTGTTGCCGGCCCTCAGGCAGGCCTGGCCCAGGTCGTGGAGAATCTCAAAGGTGCCGGGCTTTAGCGCGTCCGCGAGTTCGAATTCGTGAATCGCGTCGGGATACAGTTTTTGCGCGGCCAACAGAATTCCCAGGGTGAAGTGCGTGCGAACATCATTCTTTTCCCGGTCTGAAAGCAACTTTGCTAGTTCCAGCGCTTTCGATTTCTGGCCGGTAGCGAAATAAGCTTGAGTGAGGTTGAAGAGCACTTCGGAGTCTTGGGGCCGAACGCGACTGAAATAGACGATGGCCTGCCGAGGATCCTTCTTGCTAAAGAGAATGAGCCCCAGATTGTAGTTGGCCTCGCGGTCCACGGGGTGGTAGCGCAAGGTCTCGCGGAATTCCTTCTCGGCAAGCTCAATCTTCTTTTGCGCCAGATACGAGTTGCCCAAACTATTGAGCGTCCGCGCCGAGCGGGGATCAATCTTCAGGGCTTGCTCGAAAGCCTCCACCGCCTGAGCATAGTCCTGCTTCTGCGCGTAGACGATGCCAACGAGATCCAGGCCCTCGACGCTCCGCGGCGCATGCTTCAACCCCTCTTGCGCCTCTCGGAGAGCCGCATCGGGATTTCCCTGTCGAAGGAGCTTCTGCGCTTCCTCAAAGTGTGCGCCGGCGGTGGCTGAGTTTTGCGCCTGGCCATGTGCCGGCTGCACACCCGCCGCGAAGACGAGCGCCGCTGACACCACGCAAGAGGCAAGAGCTCTTCCTTTAACTCGCCACTTGCCACTTTTCACTTGCCACTGCCTTTCAACTTGCCACTTGCCACTTTCCACTTGCCACTCTCTCATACGATCTGGCTGAGCACTTGCTGCAAGTCCAGGGCGGAATTGGACTCGGTGCCGCGCGGCAGCGACGGCCCGATAGCCAATGCCTCAGTGTGGTCTTCGAACCAAACCAGGAACGACGCTTTGTCGGCGCCCGCAAGGCGCTGCTGATTTACCCACGTGAGATACGCGCCCATGTCCGCGTCGATCAGCGCACCTTGCGGATCGGCTTCCGGCTTGGGCGGCGCGGGGAATGAGCTCGCCCAAAAGGTGGGGAATATTCTCCTGACCTTCGGGCATGAAGGTCTCATCATCGCGAGCGCCGCCGCCGAACGTCACCACGACCGCTTTTCGGCTTCGCGGCAGCGCCATAGCGCGCAGCGGGCTGAAGCCGACTAGGGCGCTAGCCAGACTGGCGCCCGTCGCGGCGCACAGGAATTCGCGGCGGTTCAGGGATACCGCCTGGGCGCGCTCCCAGCTACTCGACGCGTACCGGAGTGGTGATACCAATCGAGCACCTGCACTCATCAAAGGATGCGACGCAAATTATACCATAGCGCCGTGAAGCGGCGTCTCGGCTAGCGATGTCCTGCCTCAGCCGCCTCTGAGCCCCTCGGCAGCCGTTCAAGACACCGGGCGCGAACGCCGATAAAGTCCTTGTGCCCGTCGAGACCCATCCGAACATGCTCTGGGCGCCGGCGAGAATGATCCTTGCCGCCGTTTCCTTGCTGCTGGTGACCGGCCAGATCCAGGGTTCTTCCCAGGCCCAGGTGCAAAGCAGCCTGCCGGTTCTCACCCAGATGGCTCAAATACGCAGACTCACGGCCAGCCAAGCCGGGCTTCGGTATCCCGTCGAAGTGCGTGGAGTCATCACCTATAACGTGCCAGCGTGGGGCGTGGCCTTTCTTCAGGATTCCACAGCAGGCATCTATATCTGGAGGAGCGCAGCGCTTGCAGACGTCCGCGCCGGTGACTTGGTGCAGGTCCGTGGTATTGCCGGCCCAGGGGAATTTGCGCCCGTGGTCGACCAGCCGCAAGTGCGCGTCCTGGGCCAAGCCCCGCTGCCCACCGCTCACCGCTATCACATCGAAGACCTGCTCACCGGCAAGCAGGACAGCCAGTGGGTCGAGGTACGGGGCATTGTGCGTTCAGTCGGGTTCGAGACCCGGCTTCCACCTGACATGCGGGAAGGCCCCCCGTCTCTCGTCCTAGCGATTGCAGGGGGCAACGACAAGGTCAAGGCCCGGATCGGGGGATTTCAGCGGGGCGCGAATTACGACTACCTGTTAGACGCCGCCGTTACGATCCAAGGGGCTTGCGGAACCCTGTTCAATGACAAGAGGCAGTTGGTCGGTGTCCAGCTCTTTGTTCCGAGCATCGACCAACTGCACGTAGAGGAAGCGGCGCCTCTTGACCCGTATGCGCTCCCGGTGTTGCCTACCAAAAGCTTGATGCAGTTCACGCCCGAAAAGGCGTCAGGCCACCGGACGAGAGTACAAGGCGTTGTGACTCTTGACGAGCCAGGGCGATTCCAGTTCGTTCAGGACGCATCCGGCGGAGTCGTGGTTTGGAGTCGTCAGACCACAGCGGTGGAGCTTGGAGACCGCGTCGATGCCGTCGGGTTCCCAACGGCGGGCCAGTACGCGCCCGTCCTGGAAGACGGCCAGTTTCGGAAGATCGGGCACGGAGCGGTGCCGACGCCCATTGACCTGACGGGAGCCACGAGCCCCACCGGCGGCCCGGGGGGAACCCCGCCCATTGCTGCCGCCCGAGATGCTCAACTGGTCAGAATTAAGGGACGGGTGATCGACGAATCGATTCGGGGCGGGGATTTCGTCCTAATGATGCAAGGGGAGGGTCTCACTTTCAGGGCTCTTCTCGAACATGAGGCCGCAGACAAGAACGTGCAGTCCATCCCGATTGGCAGCCGGCTCGAAGTGACGGGCGTGTGGTCGATAGAAACTGATGAATACCACCGGCCACTGGCCATTCGCGTCCTGCTCCGTACCGCGCGGGATGTCGTCGTACTCGAGCGGCCGTCGTGGTGGACAACTGGGCGAATCGCCTGGCTACTGGCCATATTGGGGGGAATCATCCTCTGGATTTCGGTGTGGGTAGCGGTTTTGCGGAGGCGGGTGGAGGAGCGAACGGAGACCCTCCTTGCCACTCTGGAGTCGACGGCAAGCGGGATTCTGGTGGTCAATTCCGCCGGCAAGATTGTTACTTACAACCGTAAATTCGCGGAGATGTGGGCCATCCCGGAGTCGATTCTGGCGTCGCGGGACGGCAAGCAAGCGCTGGATTTCGTCCTTTCTCAGTTGAAAGACCCCGAAGCATTTCTGACCAGGCTCCACGAGACCGATGCGGACCCTGAGGCGCCCCCCGAAGGTGTCATCGAATTCAACGATGGACGGATCTTCGAGCGGCATTCGGAGCCCCAGCGCGTCAACGGCAAGAATGTCGGACGGGTGTGGGGGTTCCGCGATGTCACCGAGCGCAGGCGCACGGAAGAGGCCTTGCGGTTGACGCAGTTTACTGTCGATCACGCCGCCATTGGGGTGGTCTGGGCTGATCCCGACGGCAGGATCCTCTATGCCAATGAAGCGGTCTCACAATCACTCGGCTATTCGCGCCAAGAATTGCTCTCAATGACCGTGCCGGATTTTAACGTGGAAATTTCTGCAAAGGACTGGTCGGGGTCATGGAGGAGTGTCAAGCAAGCAGGTTCCCTGACGTTTGAATCCCGTGAGCGCAGGAAGAACGGCGAAGTTTTCCCCGTTGACATAACACTCAACTACATGGAGTTCCAAGGCAAGGAGTTTGGGTGCGCTTTCTTGCGCGACATCACCGAGCGCAAACAGGCCGAAAGAGCGCTGGAAGAGCGAACGGCCTACCTGAACACCCTCATCGAAAACAGTCCATTGGCCATTGTCACCCTTGACATGCAGAACCGCGTTCAGATGTGCAACCCCGCCTTCGAGCGGCTTTTTCTCTACCATCGGCAGGAGATTGAGGGTGTCAATCTGGACGAAATCATCGCGCCGGCGGAATCGGTCAGGGAAGCCTCGGACTTGACTAGGCAATGCCTGAGCGGGATTGGCACATATACCACCAGCCGCCGCCGTCGCAAGGACGGTACGCTCGTAGACGTGGAAGTCTACGGCGTGCCCTTGGTGATGCACGAGGAGATAGTTGGGCAGTTTGCCCTCTACCAGGACATCAGCGCGCGCACCGAGGCGGAAGCGGCGCTGATCGAGGAAAGACACCTCCTCCGCACCCTCATGGACAACCTCCCGGACTATATCTATTTCAAGGATCGCGAAAGCCGCTTCACCCGGATTAATAGGGCACACGCAAAGGTGTTTGGGCTTGACGACCCCGCCCAGGCGATCGGCAAGACGGACTTCGACTTCTTTACCGCCGAACATGCCCAACCCGCCTTTGCCGACGAGCAGGAAATCATCAGAACTGGCCAGCCCTTGTTAGCGAAAGAGGAAAAGCAAACCTGGCCCGATGGCCGGGAGACCTGGGTCTCGACCACCAAAATGCCGCTGCCAGACGCCAATGGAAACATCATCGGAACCTTCGGCATCTCCCGAGACATCACCGCGCGGAAGAACGTCGAGGAAGCGTTAAGGGCATCCGAAGAGCGATACCGTGCCTTCTTTCAAAGCGCGGCGGAGGGGATCCTGGTTGCAGACATCGAGACCAAGAAGTTCATGTATGCCAATCCCGCCGTCTGCCGAATGTTGGGCTACACCGAAGAAGAATTCGTGCGCCTGGGCGTAAATGACATTCACCCCCCAGAGGATTTGGAGCGGGTGGTTGCCGAGTTCATGGCTCAGGCACGGGGCGAAAAAAAGACGGCGTCAGCCCTTCCGTGTCTGCGTAAAGACGGCACCAGGATTTACGCGGACATCACTAGCGCCCCGGTGCTGATCGATGGAAGACCATGCAACGTGGGTTTCCTTACCGACATCACCGAGCGCCAGCGGGCGGAGGAGGCGCTACGCGAGACCAATGAGTATCTTCAGAACCTGTTTAACTATGCGAATGCCCCCATCATCGTCTGGGATCCGCAATTCAGAATCACTCGTTTCAATCACGCCTTCGAGTCCTTGACCGGAAGGGGCGCTCAGGACGTCATTGGAAAGTCTCTTGACATTCTCTTTCCTCCCGATCGTGTAGAAAGCTCAATGAACCTCATCGGGAAAACGCTGGAGGGCGAACGGTGGGAGGCTGTCGAGATCAGCATTCTGCATCTCGACGGGTTTGTACGCGCCGTGCTCTGGAACTCAGCCACGATTTTCGCTCCTGACGGAAAAACCCCGTTGGCCACGATAGCGCAAGGCCACGATATCACCGAGCGCAAGCGGGCGGAGGAGGCGCTCCAGATAGAAAGGGACAATCTCAACGCCATCTTCGCTTCGGCGCCCATCGGAATGCTCCTGCTCAATGAGGAAACGGTGATTGTGGGTGCCAACGCCGAGTTGGCGGCCATGGTTCTCCGGAACCCCGCGGACATAATCAATCAACGGGTTGGCGCCGGGCTGGGCTGTAATCACAGCCACGAAACCGAAAAGGGATGCGGTTATTCCCAGGCTTGTCCAGTATGTCAACTGAGGGACAGCGTTAATAAGGTTCTATCATCCGGCACGCGGGTACATGGTTTGGAGATCCAGCCGACCCTGCTCATCGGTGGCCGGGAGGAACATCCTTGGTTGCGAGTGAGCACGGAGCCGGTCCTTCTCAATGGCCACAAACACGTGGTCGTGGCGATTGACAACATCACCGAGCGGAAGCAGGCCGAGGAAGCGCTGCGCGAAAGCGAGGAGCGGTTTCGGGCCATCTTTCAGACCGCCGACGATTCTATTTTCATCAAGGACAGGACCCTGCAATATGCCCTCGTGAATCCCGCCATGGAACGCCTTTTCGGCCGGCGCGCGCCGGAATTGATTGGGCTGACCGAAGTCGAGCTTTTCGGCGCAGAGGGTATGGACCACCTTCAGCAAGTGGATCGGCGCGTTCTGGCGGGAGAAATGGTCGCAGAAGAGCAGACTAAACCGGTCCAGGGTAGACCGCGCACCTTCCACGTCATCAAGGTGCCCATGCGCGACCACGCCGGCAAAATCATCGGCCTGTGCGGCATTGCCCGGGACATCACCGAGCGCAAGCGCGCTGAGGTGGAATTGCAGAATGCCAAGGAGGTGGCGGAAGCCGCCAGCCGCGCCAAGAGCGAGTTTCTGGCCAACATGAGCCATGAGATTCGCACCCCTATGAATGGCATCTTGGGGATGACCGAATTGGCCTTGGACACGGAACTAACCAAAGAGCAACGAGAGTATATGGGGATGGTCAAGACCTCGGCTGACAATCTGCTGACCGTGATCAACGACATCCTGGACTTCTCCAAGATTGAGGCCGGAAAACTGGAACTGGATCCCATTTCGTTCAAACTGCGCCATCACCTGGCCCAGAGCATCAAGCCGCTGGCCTTGCGGGCCGACCAGCAAGGTCTGGAATTGACCTGCGAGATTCGTCCCGAGGTCCCGGAGGAAGTGGTCGCCGACCCCACTCGTCTGCGGCAGATCATCATCAATCTGGTGGGCAACGCCATCAAGTTCACCGAACGAGGCGAGGTTGGAATCGAGGTGGCCGTCGAGTCCCGCACCCAGGACCGGGCCCAATTGCACTTCACGGTTCGGGACACTGGCATCGGCATCGCACTGGAAAAGCGGAATCTCGTGTTCGAGGCTTTCTCCCAAGCGGACAGTTCCATGGTGCGCAGGTTCGGGGGCACGGGGCTGGGGCTGACCATCTCCTCCCGACTGGTCGAGATGATGGGCGGGCGCATTTGGCTGGAGAGTGAAGTGGGGAAGGGCAGTTGCTTCCACTTCACGGCTCCCGTCGGGATTGCCGCCAGCGCTGCGTCAACCGAGCCTACTGAACACGTCCCGTTAGCCGGATTGCCCGTGCTCGTCGTCGATGACAATGCCACCAACCGCCGCATTCTGGGAGAGATGCTGAAGCCATGGGGAATGAAGCCGGTGTTGGCGGCCAGCGGTCGAGAGGCCATCGCCGCGCTGCGGGATGCCGACCAGTCAGCTAGCCCATTTGCCTTGCTGCTGACCGACGCGAACATGCCGGAAATGGACGGCTTCACGCTGGTGGAACGGATCCGTCAGCAAGCGGACCTGCGCAAGATCACCATCATGATGCTGACCTCAGCGGGACAGCGGGGCGACGCCGCGCGCTGCCGGGAATTGGGCATCGCCGCTTACTTGGTCAAACCTATCGGCCAGTCGCAGTTGCTGGACGCCATTATGGATGTGTTGGGGACGACGGCTGAGACTGCTGACGAACCGCGTCTGGTCACCCGTCACTCGCTGCGTGAAGGGCGGCCCAGCCTGCGGATTCTGGTGGCCGAGGATAATGCGGTCAACCAGAAGCTGGCGTCGCGACTCATTGAAAAAAGGGGCCACACTGTGGTCGTGGTATCGAACGGGCTCGAGGCGCTGGAGGCGCTGGAAAAGCAAAGTTTCGACTTGGTGGTGATGGACGTCCAGATGCCGGAGATGGATGGCTTCGAGGCCACCGCGGCGATTCGCGAAAGGGAGAAGAGCAGCGGAAAACATCTGCCCATCATGGCCATGACTGCGCACGCCATGGCCGGCGATCGCGAGCGCTGTTTGGCCGCTGGCATGGACGGCTACGTTTCCAAGCCGATCCAGGCCAAGGAACTATTCGAGGCCGTCGAAAAGCTAATCCCAGTATCCGAATCAGGCCGCGACCGCGCCGTGCCGGAGCCCAGTCGGCCACTGGCGGCTTAAGCCAGGGCAGCCTGTTCCACCCCGCGGGCTCGGGCCGTTCCAACTTGCCTCCGCTTATTGGTCTAATACACAGGCGAATCAGGTTGGAACGGCACGAGCTTCTATTTCACACGAATTCGGACGGCACCGCCTTCACCTGAATCTCGACGATCTTCGCTCCCAGCCGAGGATGGCGAGCCTCAAGCCGAATCACGCCAGCGCCCTCTTTGGATTTCACCCAGATCGCGCCGACGCCTCCCACCAGAGAAAACGGATTCTCGCCAACGATCTCTCCTGGGCCCTCGATTCTTAAAGTCACCGCCCCGCTGGAAAACGGCCGCCAGCCGCCTTCCGCGTTCGTCACCTTCAGTACGACCCGCGTGGCGTCAATGCCATCTCCCGCAAGCTCCATGTCGTCAGGCAGGACTTGCAGCTCCGCATCCGTGTCATTTCCGGGCAGAGTCTTGGAGATCACTTTTTCGCCGTTGATGTAGCCATCGATGCGCAGATCACCCCAAGCCTCGAGCCTCCGGCCCAGGAGATCAACGATGAAGGGGGCATAGCGAAGGTGAGGGTAGGTTGTGCGGTCAGGATCGGCTTCCAGTTTCAATTCACCTTTGACGTAAAACTTCAGGTGATCGCAATTCGAGCAGATCGTCGCGCGCCGGATTCCGCCGCCTTCCGATTGATCGCCCTGCGACCAATTGAAGCAAGGCTCCAGCACGACTTCCTCCTTCGGATCGCATTGCGAACGGTAGAAAAAGGCGGCGGGTTTCGGAATGCGAAAGATGTCAGTAACGCCGTGATAGCAAATGCGGTCGCCGGAGCCAAAATTGAGATGGGTGTTGTAGTCGAACGCGCACCAGCCGATGCCGCCCGCGTAGCGCTGGTCAGACGCAAGCTGGTCGTGAACCCGGGCGTGGCGCCGCGCGTGCTCCATCACGCGGTCCACGTTGTCGATGCGCTTCGTCGGATACATGTGGCCGTTGAATTCGGTGTTCAGATAGAGAGGATGGTTGGGCTCGACCAGCGGAAAGCCGAAATCGTTGCGCGTGAAAACATCTTCCAGGAGCTCGGACTCGGCAAAGTATCGCACCCCGCCCGTTTGCCGCGAATCGTCCAGCTCGTGCGCCAGCGCGTTCGTGCGCGTATAGAATTCGTGATTGTCCAGCGACTCGTTGATGCGGACGCCCCAGAGAATGATGGACGGATGGTTCCAATCGCGCCGGATCATCTCGCCCACATTGCGCACCGCCAGGTCCTGCCAGGGTTTGTCGCCGATATGCTGCCAGCCCGGAATCTCTTCAAACACCAGCAAGCCCAGCTCGTCGCAGGCGTCGAGGAAGTGCGGCGACTGCGGGTAATGCGACGTGCGAACGAGGTTGCACTTCAGCTCCTTTCTCAGAATCCACGCGTCGCGTCGCTCGACGCGCGCGGGCATGGCCCCGCCCACGTACGGGAAAGTCTGGTGCCGGTTCAGCCCGCGCAGCTTGACAGTCTTGCCGTTTAGTTGAAATCCGTCCGGCGTGAACCAAGCATGGCGAAAACCGATGCGCGTCGTATATTCGTCAACCACCTTGGCGCCGTCCATGAGCTGAGCGGTGACCGTGTAGAGTTTCGGGTGATCCAAGTCCCACAGCTCAAGGTTATCGAGCTTGGTGAGCGAAACCACCTGCGCTCCACCTGCCGTGGCGCGATTGAGGTCAGCGGTTTCCCGGGCGATGAGTTGGTCACCATCATGAAGTTCGATGTTCAGCTTGAGCCCCGCCGGAGCGGCGCCGGTCGGTTTGCTCAAGAAACATTTCACGTCCACCCGCCGGCTGTCCGAGAGCACGTCTACCGGCTTGGCAAACACGTTTTCGAGAAAAACATCCGGCACGGCGCGCAGTGAGACCTTCCGATAAATTCCGCCAAACGTCAGGTAGTCGATGTTCTCTCCGAACGGCGGAATGTCCGGGCGCTCCGTCGAGTCCACTTCAACTGCCATGACGTTTTCGCCGCTCCAGTTCAGATGTTTGGTGACTTCGAATGAGAACGGCGTGTAGCCGCCGCGATATTCCCCGAGCTTCTCGCCGTTGAGGGTCACAGTAGCGGCGGTCATGACGCCGGCGAAGTCGACGAAGATTCGCCGGCCCTGTAGTTCGCTGGGCAGTCGAAAATGTCGCCGGTAGATCGATACGAACTGAAATTCCTTCTCATCGAAACTGTGCCAGGGTAGCAGCTTGTTGGTGTGCGGGATCGTGACCGGCTCGAATGAACGGTCGTCGAATTCAGCGCGCGTCGAGCCGTCCGCCACTCTTCCCCCATAGAGCCAATGGGTATTCATCGAGAAAACGTATCGCGGAGCCGGGGCGAGGCCGGCGGAGTTCGCCGGCGCGCCGCCCGAGGACGCTTCCAAATTCTTCAGGGGCAGCCAGAGGCCGCTCAGTCCGGCAACGCCGGATTTCATCATGTTTCGTCGATTCATCAGAACACGCCTCACGGATTGATTTCCGACGGGCCGGAGGTGCGGGCCTGATCCATTTTCCCCGGCGCCTTCAGATGGCTTACAAGTTCGGCAAACTATCACAGCTAGAAGGAACCGGCAATCTCTCGAGTCACCCACTCCAAGAGAAACTGGCACGCTTAATCATTTTTAACTGGGAGAGTAATGGGTGAACATTATTGACCGCTGGTAGTGCAGCCGATAGTCTCGCAGAGATTTTTTGCAGATCATGCGTCGGGTCTAAGGTCAAGTCTACAGTCAAAATTTGGATGCTGCGGTGAGCGGCTGTATGCGGAGTTTGTAGGGCCGGGGCTTGCCCCGGCCAAGGCCGACGACCGTCAGCCGATGGGTCGCCGCAACATTCCCAATGGGGCTCCGGTCAGTCTTTTCGCCAGGACAATCCAATGAAGAAATTCTTTAAGGTCGCCATCCCGATACTCGCGGTTTACCTGGTTCTGACAAGCGGGCTGTTCTGGGCCATGCTTCAGCCGCCCCTGATTTTCAACCACATCATGGCCAAGCTGCCCGTTGTGAGCTATTTCTTGTTCCCGTTTGAGCCGATGTGGCTGGTGGCGCGGCGAGGCCATCTGAAGGTGGGCGATCAGGCGCCGGATTTCAATCTCAAAACAGCGGACCGCTCCGCCGCAGTGCGCCTCTCTTCCTTCCGAGGACAGAAGCCGGTGGTGCTGGTTTTCGGCAGCCACACTTGACCGCCATTTCGGCGGGAGGTTCCCGCGCTCAACAAGCTGTACGAGCAGTACAAAGACCGAGTGGCCATGTATGTGGTGTACATCCAGGAGGCGCATCCGACCGACGGCTGGCAGATGCCGAGCAATCTCAAGGAAGGCGTGTTGGTGGCCACCGCAAGAACTTTCACCGACCGCGACACCGCCGCCAATACGTGCGTGATGAAACTCGGAATTCACATTCCGGCCATCGTGGATGACATCGACGATTCGACCGAGCGAGCTTACACAGGCTGGCCGGACCGGCTGTACGTGATCGATCGCCAAGGGCGCGTGGCTTACAAGAGCAAAGCCGGACCTTTCGGTTTCAATCCCGACGAGATGGCGAAGACGCTCGCGCGAGTGGCGCCGACCGCGAGCAAGTGAGGGAGAGCGGAAACTGGAAAATGGAAATTGGAAATTGGCAAATAGAGCGTCCGCCCAGGACCCCAACTACCGAGATCCTTCGCTGCGCTCAGGATGACAAGCCATTCTTAGCGGAACGAAGAATTCACCAGTTTCCAGTTTCCAGTTTCCAATTTCCAGTTTCTAATTTCCAGTTTCCAATTTCCAGTTTCCGCGCAACTCGGGGAGGAAGAATCAAAATGAAAAACACAAAAGTGTTGGCCGGACTGGTTGTGCTCCTGGCAGGGTTCGCGGTGCGCCAAACTGCTCAGGAAATCACCGGGAGCATTCGCGGCGTGGTGCTTGATCCGACCGGCGCGGGCATCGCTCACGCCAAAGTGGCCGCGACGCAGATTGAAACGGGACTGACGCGCGCAACGGAGAGCGATTCGCAAGGGGCCTACCTCCTTCCGCTGCTTCCTCCCGGCCACTACCGGCTCGAGTGTGCGATGCGAAACTTCGAGAGTTATAAACAGGAAGGGATTTCGCTGAGCGTCAATCAAATGGCCACGGTGGCCATCCACTTGGTGTTGGGCTCAACCCAGGAGGTCGTCCACGTCTCGGCTGATGCTCCCCTGATCGAGACGGCAGATACAACGCTCGGTAAGACGGTGGGCGAGCGCGAAATTCTTGATCTGCCGCTGAACGGCCGAAACTTCTCTCAGCTTGGCCTGCTACAACCCGGAGTGGTGCCCATCACACCTGGCTTGGCGCAGGCGGGAGGATCGCTGCGAGACGGGCAGGCGTACTCGGTGAATGGCCAGCGCCCGGAGTCAAATAACTTCCTCATCGACGGCGCCTCCAACGTGAATGCTGTGGACGGCGGATTCGTCCTGAAACCGCCCATCGATGCCATCGCCGAATTCAAAATCCTCACCCACACCGCCAACGCCGAGTTCGGCTCGAACTCGGGCTCGACCACCAACATCCTGACCCGCTCAGGATCGAATCAAGTGCACGGCTCGCTCTGGGAATTCCTCCGCAACAACCAGCTCGACTCGTCCAACATGTCGTTCAACAACGCCGACGAATACCGGCAGAACCAATTCGGTGGGACGCTGGGTGGGCCGATTCGCAGAGACAAGACCTTCGCATTCGCATATTACGAGGGTTTCCGTAACCGCCAGGCTGAAACAAAAAACGGCATCCGAGTGCCGTCGGCCCTCGAACGCCAGGGCGACTTTTCACAGGACGGACCACTCCTCAATTTCTTTGCGCCGGGATGTCCGCCGGCGTGCCCGGAGCTGCCCGGCGACAAGGTGCCGTTCATCGATCCCACCGCGCAAAAGGTGCTGGGACTTTACCCGCTCCCGAACGCCACTGATGCGAACGGGGTGCTCGACCTTTACAACGCGACGCAGATTTTGCGCGATGACGAAGACCAGTTTGGCGCGCGCGTGGACCACTACCTCACTTCGAAGGACACGCTGAACTTCCGATACATGTTCCTGAACGGCTCGCGCTTCGACCCGCTCTCGACCGCCGGCGCCGGCGTGCCCGGTTTCCCCGTGGGCGAGGACCATCGCACCCAGAATTTCGTTGCCCAGTTGACGCATTCGTTCTCACCCTCGCTGGTCGGCATTGGCCGGTTCACTTTTCTCCGCAACAAGTTCCTGTTTGACGAACACCTGAATAGCACTTCTCCTGCCTCGCTGGGCTTCCAATACCAGCCGACCTTGGGAGCTGCGACCGGACCGCCCTTCATCCAGTTCGGTGGCGGCGGATACGCCAGCATCGGCGATCCGATCACCGGTCCGCGCGACACGTACGAAAATGCCTTCGCCGAGTCAGTCTCCTTGAACTGGATTCGCGGCCGGCACGAGCTGAAATTCGGAGGCGATTTCCGTCGCGACCAGATCAACTCCGTCTACGGCATTGCCTCCAACGGGTTCTTCGTTTTTGTTCCTGTCCCGCTCAGCAACGCCTTCGCAAACTTCCTGATCGGCCAGCCCCTGCTCTTCCTGCAAGGTGGCGGAGACTCTCCGACCGGTCAAGGCGACCTCTCGCGCGGGTTGCGCGGCAGCACTTTCAATGCGTATGCCCAGGACACGTACAAGGTGAGTTCTCGCTTGACCCTCAACCTCGGGCTGCGCTACGAACTGCCTCTTCCCTACACCGAGATTCGCAACCGAACCAACCTGTTTGAGCCGGGCGTACAGTCCAAGGTGATGCCGGGCGCTCCAGTGGGGCTGGTGTATCCGGGCGACCCGGGGGTGACCGCGGGGCTGATTCCCGCGGAAAAGAATGCCTTCGCGCCGCGCCTCGGCTTGGCTTGGGATCCGACGGGAAGCGCTCGATGGTTGGTGAGCGCTGCTTACGGTGTCTTCTTCGATCCTTACTACAACGGCCAGGGCGGACCACTCCAGGCGCCCATCAGCGCGCCGCCTTACCTGCGGACGCCTCAGTTGTTGTTTCCCGGCAGCCTTTCGAACCCGTTCGCCAACGGCAACCCCTTTGCGACGCCCTTCGGCGAAACCATGACGTTGCTGACGCTCGATCCCCATCTGCGCCTCCCCTATGCGCAAGACTGGAACCTGAACGTCCAACGCTCGTTCGGCGCCGACTGGCTGCTCGAAGTCGGCTATGTGGGAACCAAGGGAACCAAATTGCCGCGCTTCGTGGAAGAGAATCCTTCCCTGCCGCAGCCCGGACAAACGTGGGCCGACCAGCAGAACAACATCGACAATCAGCGAATCTATTGCCTGCCGACACCCAACGGCAACTGCAACTACAGCTCGATCGGTTTGATCAGTGGGATCGCCAATTCCTCCTACAACGCCCTGGAAGCAAGCCTGCGCAAGCGTCTCAACCACGGCCTCGCCTTCCTCGCCTCCTACACCTACTCCAAAGCCATCGACGATGTTTCATCCTTTAACATCACTGGCTCCGCTTCGCAGCCGGTGGCCGGTGAGAACGACCTGGCGCAGAATCCCTTCAACCTCGTGGCGGAGCGTGGCAGGTCATTGTTCGACGCGCGCCACCGCGCCGTGTTCAGTTACCAGTGGGAGTTGCCGTTCTGGAAGCAGCCGCAGACCTGGTACCAACACGCTCTGGGCAACTGGCAAGTGAACGGCATCACCACGTTGATGAGCGGCACGCCCTTCACCGTGGTCGATCAGAGCTATAACTACGACGCGCCGGAGATCACCGGATTCTCTGCATTCCGCCCCAACCTTGTGGGCAATCCCAACGATGGCCCGAAGACCGCGCAGCAGTGGTTCAATACCAGCGCCTTCCAGCGCATCGATCTGTCGCAGACTCCAGCCGGAGTTTACGGAACCGAGGGCCGCAATGTGGTCCAGGGACCGGGCCTCGTGCAGTGGGACTTCTCCGCGATCAAAGGCCTTCGCGTGGCCGAGACCAAGAACCTGGAATTCCGCGCTGAGTTCTTTAATCTGTTCAACCAGACAAATTTCCGCTTGCCGAACAGCGACATCAGCTCGCCGTCCACGTTCGGACAAATTCAGCAAACGCTTCAACCGAGGTTGATTCAGTTCGCGTTGAAGTTTGTGTTTTGAGGCCGTTCGTCAGTTGGTCAGTGCGTCAGTACTTCAGTTTGTCGAACACTGGAGAACTGACCGACTGACACTCTGAAATACTGACACACCCACGTAAGGAGACAACACAAAATGGCTTGGATCAAAACAATTCCAATGGCGGAAGCGGATGAGAAACTGCTCAAGGCCATCGAATCCCAGAGGGCACTTTATCCCATCGAATATGCCACGCCAGTGCATCCTTCAGACAGCGGCGGCGCGCAAATCGTTGCCTCGCACACCCTGATTCCCGATGCGCTTTACCACGCCTTCGCTACCTTCGGCGCGCTCATGTCGCCCGAGCTTCCGCTGAGCCGGCGACAACACGAGATCATCACCACCATGGTCTCGGTCACCAACCGGTGCGTCTATTGAATCGAATCGCACGCAGAGTTTCTGCGTCGAGTCACGCTGGACGAAAAATTGGTTCGGGCGCTGGAGACCGATTACACCAAGGCCGCGCTCACGGCACAAGAGCGCGTGATGGTGGACTACGTAGTCAAAATAACGAAGGATGCCACCAAGGTGAGCCGCGCCGATCACGAACACCTGCGCCAGGCGGGCTTCGACGACAAGGCCATTCTGCAAATCACCCTCATTGCCGCCTGGTTCAATTACATCAACCGAGTTGCTGACGCGCTGGGCGTGGGGCACTCACGATACTATACCGTGTCTAGGTTTTGCCCGCCAGTCGCTCATACAAATCAATCATAAAATATATGAGTCTCTCTCGCCAGTTTTGGGCTGGACTCCTTAACGCATATATGATTCCATCCTGCCAAATTCGCTTCGGGTCTGGTCTGCCCGAAGCTCCAATCGTTTTGTCTGGTCGTTCATACTGATGCACTCGTGCGACCGTTAGGCCGCTCTTGAGATAGACTACCTCTTGCGTGTGAGTGCAAAAAGGTTCGTTTGCCTTCATTCTAGTGGGATGCGTGTTGCGCTTGATCTGAAATTGTAATTCTCCGCTTTTAACTTTCTCCCAATATCTACCTTCATTAAATATTTTCCTGAGACGCCACTCGGAAACGCGTATAATAGGAGGTGCCATGGTAAGCGCTTCACAAATTAGAGAACGTATTCTCCTATTCTTGAATGGTCAAGTTGACCTAGAGAGCTTCGAGAACTGGATTATACAAAACACTTGGAACGTCCATTTTTCAGGTAGCCAAGCTGCAGAGGAACTAACTTTCGCCGTCGAGGAATCGCTCTCAGAATATTCAAGTGGTCACCTGTCAGCCGAAGAGTTGCGGTCTGAATTCAGAGAGCTTCTTGGCTCCGAGATAAAGACTGTTGAAGCCGAGCTTGCACAACAGTACCAAACCGTATTTCGCTTCACAGCATCGCCAGCATCAAAGCTAATTTCAGTGGTGGTTCCACGAGCCGACGCGCGCGTTATTCCTCTGTCTAGTCATACAGCTACTTCGTCGCAGGCGCTTTTTGCTCGCCCTGGACGACCATGAGCGGAATTCTCGTTAGAGTATGGTCGTCTAGAATCACATCAAACCAATAAAGACCGTCCTCATGAACTCCTATTGTCGCGGCCACAATCGCGTTCACTCCATGATCTCCGCCTTTCAGTTCTATCGGCAGTGAGAACAACTCTTGCTGCTTTCCTGATGGGGAGTTGCCGCGCACCCAAAGCCTGAAATTACCCTTAGCCTCTCCTGACCGCAAGCAGATGAGGCCCTGCAGCATCACGGCAGGCTTAAACTCGGGTGGCAAGTTAGGCGCGATTTGGTATGTTATCCTATCGGCAATTCGAACAACACTGAGTGAGCCGTCGGCCTCGTTCAAAACCTTTTCGCAGAACAAAGCAGCTATGACATTTGGTAGTGGAGCACTCATTGAAGGTCCCTCATCATTCCCCTTCTGAAATTTAACTTTAACAAATAAGATCGGCGGCCATGCCTGTTGCATTTGTCCTTTCCGCCGTAGCCATGATACACGACGACTACGCACAGGAAGGCAGAGCGCCGCCCGCCGGCACAGCCAGCAAGCGCTCACTTTTCCGGGTGTGGTCTGAGCTTCTGGGTTTTTCTAATGAAGTCTCGTTCGATACATTAACCTCTTGCCGATGACTTGACTCAAGGCGAGTTCGGCACGCTCGCCGTCTGTAGTCTCACGCGCATTGTAGCGAAAGTCAAACTCGTTTAGGTACCGGTGTAGGTGCTGGCGGCTGACATGATGAAATGTACCGTAGACCCCGCACTTCAAGAGTCAGAAAAATCCTTCCACTGTGTTTGTGGTAGCAATCCATCCGTCACTTTCTCAACGAACATATTCCTCTGCGGAATGGTTGACCACATCATGCCTTGCATACACTTTGCGAACGAAGTGGTATACCTTATCCTCGTCGGTGTTCACAGTCGAATTTTGTGCAACGCACTCCGCGAAGATCGGCTTGGGATTTTTCGAAGTGACGCGTTCCATTGGAAACGAACGAACATTGCCGCTCCGTTCGACTAGCGAGATTACCGGGGTTTTCTTGCTCCGGTAAACGCTCGGCCTGCTGGTGACGCCTTTCTGTTTCCCGCCGGCATGCGTCTCATCCACTCCAACGATTCCATTGAGCTTGGATGATAACAGCTCCTGTTTCATCGTGTACCGGATTCGATGCGCCATGAACCACGCGCTCTTGTGAGTGATTCCGAGTATCCGGTGAAGCTGATGCGCGCTCATTCCCTTTTTGGAGGCGCACAGAGGATGGTAGGCCACGGGCCATTTGTGAAGGGGAATATGGGAATCCTCGAAGATCGTTCCGACTGTGACAGTGAATTCCTTACGGCAAGCGGCAGAACAAGGTCCCGGCAGCTAGCTAGCGCGGCCTTGGGCCGCAACCAAACTTGGCCAAAGTGGCGAGTGGTCCCGCGAGGCGGGAGCAAGGGGCAAGCAGGGAAGATCGAAACTGGCAAACGCGGAAAATCGAAAGGGCGGAACGCTGAAACTGGAAAATCGAAACTCGCCTTAAGGCAGGGGCATGGGGCAAGGGGCAAGGGGCAAGCGGGGAGAAAACCGTTCGGTGCCGAAAATTACCTCTTGACAAATGGGGGCGAGTGGTTATACTAGGAGTAGGAAGAAGGATTTAGGAGTTATGAATTATGAATTAGAAACTAGGTCCGGACGCTGCTGTTCCGGGTCAGTTGTGCGCTACGCGTAGAAGAGTGGAAATTCGTGATAAGGGAATTGGTGGAAGAAGTAGTGGCCAGGGTCCAGTCGAAAGCAGGGAATTCCGAGTCTTGGATTCCGAAGGATGGGGAACGAAACTGGAATGTCTTTTGGAATGAGTACGATAGGCTTAGCGGTTCCGTCACTATTCCCGATTTGGGCGGGGCGCCGAGAGCTGCGCTGAAAAAAAAGATGTTAAAAATGAGGTTCAAAGCCAATTTTTGTTGAAAACAAATAAGATCGCTTTGGTTCAAAGCCATTTTCTGGGTTCAAAGCCATTCTTGGGCGTAAGCTCAGCGCAGCTATGTTATTGGAAACAGATAAGCTGGCTTCAATCCAAAAGTCGTGCTTGTGGTTCGAAGCCATTTTTGAGGTTCAAAGCCATTAGCGGGGGGAGGGATGTGAGATTTTGGATTTTGGGCTGACAGGCTGATGAAAGGAGACTCGGAAGATGTCATCCCTTCTCCCGCCCAGCGGGATCAGAGCTTGCCCTGAGCGCCGCGAATGGGGCAGGCTCTGAGCGCAGATTTCATGAGCCTTGGGCTCGCCACGTGGGGTTCCCGAGCCGCTCTACATCAAACTGGCCCACTGCCGAAGTGGCTGCATTGTGGTCGCGGCTCGATCTTTCGCCTGGCCGAAGAAAGGTGTGAGTGGTCCAGTGGCGTGGCGCGCAGGACCACTCGTAAAGAGAGTTGCCGGTATGCGGCTGTCGATACAACTGAAGGGGGCGCTCGCCCTCATCGGCTTTAGTGCCATCATCGCGCAGATCGTTTTGATGCGAGAGCTGATTGTTGTTTTCTACGGGAACGAAATCGCTCTGGGCCTGATTTTAGGAAACTGGCTCCTTTGGACTGCCTTTGGCAGCGGCGTGCTGGGCCGTGTTTCTGAGCGCGTCCGCGACCCGCGCCGCCTGATGGCCGGCTTGCAAGGGCTGCTCGGGTTAATATTTCCCGCGACCATTCTCCTCGTGCGCGCCAGCAAGAACGCTTTTCGGCCCATTCCAGGAGAGATTCTCGGTCCGGGCCCGGTATTTATCACCTCGCTTGTGGTTCTCAGCCTTTTCTGCTCGATCTCTGGAATACTCTTCGCCGCCGGCAGCCGCGCCTGTGTGCGTGAGGTTGGATCATCAGGCGTTCAGGCGACCAGTTACGTGTACCTGCTGGAGGCAGCGGGTTCAGGAGTGGGCGGCCTTCTGGCAAGCCTGATCCTTATCCGTTACCTGAATTCTTTCGAGATTGCCTCATTGGTGAGTCTTCTCAATTTCGTGGCAGCGGCGAGTCTCGCCGTGAAAGCGGGGCGCGTCCGAGGCGCCGTCGTGGGCGCGCTTTTGGCGGTCTTCGCATTGATCATCTTTCCCGTTGTCAATCGGCGGCTTGAAAGGACCTCACTGGCCTGGCTCTGGCGAGGCTTTCAGGTGATTGCGACGCGGAATTCCATCTACGGCAATCTGGCGATCGTTCAGACCGAGGGCACTCGCAGTCTCTTCGAAAACGGCTTGGTGGTGGCCAGCGCGCCGGACCCGGCGGCGGCCGAGGAGGCGGTCCATTTTGCGCTGCTCGAACATCCCGCGCCTCGCAGCCTCCTGCTGATTGGCGGCGGCGTGAACGGAAGCCTGGTCGAAGCGCTCCAGCACTCGACCCTCGAGCGCATCGACTACGTTGAGCTTGACCCCGCCATTCTGGATTTGGCCCGAAGCTACTTCCCGAACGAGTGGGCTCCGGCGCAGTCCGACTCGCGCGTTCACACGCACCCCGTCGATGGACGCTTCTTCCTAAAGACCACGGGGAACACCTATGATGTGATCATCCTGAATCTGGCTGATCCCCAGACGGCGCAACTGAACCGGTTTTATACGCTGGAATTCTTCCGAGAGGTTGCGGCGAGGCTTGCCTCGACGGGTGTCTTCTCCTTCCAGCTTCGCGCCGCGGAAGACTACATCAGCCCCGAGCTTGCTGACTTTCTGCGCTGCATCAGGCAGACGCTGGGCGAGGTGTTTCCTGAAGTGACCGTTATTCCCGGCGGCACGGTCCATTTCTTTGCCGCCCAGCGCGCTGGGATTCTCGCCACGGGCCCGCAGGAACTGCTGTCGCGGCTCCAGGCGCGGCACCTCCGCACCCGCTACGTGCGCGAGTATTACATTCCCTTCCGCATGTCACCGGACCGCATGGCCGATCTCGACTTTCAGATTCGGCCGCGGGCGGCGACGCCCGTCAATCGTGACTTCACACCCGTGGCCTACTACTTCGACGTCGCCCTCTGGAGTGGGCGGTTCGATCGCCGCTATCGTCAGGTGTTCCAGTCGGTGGCGGGCGTGAGCTTCCGTTCGGTGGCAGCCGGGGCGGGATTGCTGCTGTTCGCGCTCGCCGGAGGGCTGGGCTGGTTCGCCCAAGGAAATCGCCGGACTCAAGCCGCCGCCGGGTTCGCGGTGGCCGCCACCGGATTCACCCTGATGGGCCTGGAAGTGCTGGTCTTGCTGGGATTCCAGGCCATCTATGGCTACGTCTACCACCAACTGGCCATCGTGATCGCCGCCTTCATGGTGGGCATGGCCGCGGGCAGCGCGTGGTCGCTCAACCGGCCGCGCCCGCGCCGCGAGGCTAGGTTACTAGCCTATCTTCAAATCCTGGCTGCCCTCTCTCCGCTCGTTCTGGTCGTGTTGCTGGCCTGGTTCGAGCGGATCACAAGCCCGCTGGGGCTCTGGGCGGTGAGCCATCTCGCGTTTCCGGCCGCCGCCGTGCTCTGCGGAGTGCTGGGCGGATACCAGTTCCCCGTCGCCACCCGGGTCTTCTCCGCGGGCACGGAGCAAGCATCACGCCGCCCCGGAACACTCTACGCCCTGGACCTGGCAGGAGCCTGCGTCGGCGCGGTGGTCTTGAGCGCCTACTTGGTTCCAGTATTCGGCTTTTTCAAAACCTCGATGCTGATGGCGCTGGTCAACCTGGCGCCGGCCGGCCTGGCTTTTCTCTCGGCTTCCCGAGAGCCGGGTCATCCGGCGTAAGAGAATCCGCGCCTGTCAGTATTTCAGTTTGTCGGTATTTCAGTTCGGCGGTTGTCTTATACTTTCGCCTCTCGACTACTGACTGCTTTTCGAGGAGGCATCATGAACGGATTCTTGACCGCGCTGGGAATCGTGATTGTCGGCTTGGGAATTTCTTCTTCCGCCCGCGGTGCTGAGCCATCGAGCGGCGCGCCTGTTACCATCGAGTATTACTACAAGATCGTGCCCGGTGGCATGATGCCGGGAGGGCCGTCCGAGTGGTTGTCACTCTACTTGAAGAACCATCACCCCATTCTTCAGCAACTGAAGAAGGAAGGCTTCATCTTGAGCGAGAAGCTCTACGAGCGAAGGTTTCATGCGGAGAGTCCGGCTTGGGACTACAAAGTGGTGATGGTGTGGCGCGACTGGAGCGCCATCCAGGAGGCCAGCGCGAGAGAGCCCGAGATCATCCGAGCCCTTTACCCGGACAAGGCCGCACACGACCGCGAAGAAAAACGCCGCTGGGAATTGACAGAAAAACACTGGGACGACGTCCTAAAAGAAGTCCCCTTGGATTAACAGGCAGAGTGGCGCGTTCGTGCGCCGTCGGCCCCAATTAGTGCGGCGGTCCTCCTGGCGGCTGGCGGCTTGGCGTCTCCCCGGGCTTCGGAAGAGCCTGGTCATCCGGCGAGGGCGAATCGGAAAGATGAAGCCTGCTGAACACGAGGGCGGTAAATGAAAACACATCCGTATCCTCGTCCTGCCAGCAGCGGGACGGAAGTCCCGCTTTGAGGCACGTCTCGTTGAGGAACGTATTTCGGTCCCAGTGTTCCTCCGGCGCGACCTGGGGCAGAAGCACGCCTTCGATTCCGCTCTTCCTCACCAGCAATCCATCGCGACCCACCTGAATCTGTTTCCAATCGGTCACTCGGCGGAGCGGCGAGAGCACAGAGACTTCGTATTGCAAGTCGCCCAGTTCGCGGGCGGCGACGGGACGAAAGCGCTCGTCGCGAAGCGCGGCCAGCGCGGCGACGTCGCGCACCGTCATGCAGAGCGGTTTGACCGGAGACATGCGGCCAATGCAGCCGCGCAGATCGCCTTTCTCCTTCAAGGTGACAAAGGCACCCCGATCGCGCGCCAGGGCCTCGGACCCTCCCGGCGAGCACTCGTAGAGCTTGCTCTCGCGGACCGCGGTCTCGACGGAATTCTTGGCGATGGCGAGCAGCGCCTGCTTTTCCTTCGCGTCCAGTTTAAACTCAGCGCCCTTCGCACCTCGCGGAGCGGCCTCCTTCACCAGCGCCACCGCTCCGTAGCCTACTACCCTGGTCTTGTCGCCGGTGGTGTCGCCCGAATTGGCGTATTTCAGAACCTGAGCGCGATTGGCGCCCAGCCGCTCGGCCGCAATCATGGCCGCCACAATGCCGCCTCCGCCGCAGGCCTCCCACACCATCTCCTGGAAATTTCCGGACATGTTGAAGTAATCGTACTCCTCAATCGCATTCAGGGTTTTGTGGTCGATGGTCACCGCTTCGTCGTAGGTGTGGTAATGCGAGAGGTCAGAGCTGGCCACAATCAGCGTGTCGAAAGTGCCGTCCGCGTTTCGAGGGCCTTCCTGAATGACCTTCGCCAGAGCCACGCCCAGCGCGCGCGAGCTCTCGTAACTTTGGTCGCCCATCACAATGGGCACCAGCTTGAATTCCCCCAACACGCGCTGAAGGAATGGCAACTCGTCCTCCAAGGCGTGTTCCCAGTGGCCTTGCGCCTCGCCGTGCCCTTGACTCGAGAACTTAATGAGCGGGTTCTTGGCCGCGAGTTTTGAAGCAAAAGCCTTGTCGACCGTGAGCGTCCCCAGCGGCGTGGCGTAGGCGTCGCCGTCATAGATCGACGAAAACGGGAACGCCTCGTAATGGCTGGGTGAAATCACCACCACGCGCGCGAACTTGCGCCCGCGCAGCAGAGCGTAGGAGTACGCCGCCACCGGGCCGGAAAATGGGTAGCCGGCATGCGGCGAAACCAGCGCGATGAGCGGCCCCTTGAGCTCCGTGACGGTGGCGCGAGCCAAAAAGCCGTCCACCATCTGGCCCAGCTCCTTCGGGTCGGCGGGATAGAAACTGCCGGCAACTCCGGGTTGCCTGACCTTCTGCTTGTCAGCCGCAGCCGCGCGCGGGCAGGCCAGCAACAAAGATGCGAAGAGCAGGAGCAAAGCGAAGAAACGTGTAGGACACCACTTGATGGCAATCATATTTCACCTCGGACTGCTACAACGACCATACTCCAGGAATGTTCTGCCCGCAATAACCGCACTTGCCGTTCTTGACGTGCATCTGCCCGACAGTGAATCCCGTGCGCTCGACCACCACGCGATGGCACTTCGGGCAATAAGTGTTCTCCGCCGGATGGCCGGGCACATTGCCGATGTAAACATAGTGCAGGCCCTCGGCATCGGCGATTGCCTTGGCCCGCTCCAGAGTCTCCACCGGCGTGGGCGGAAGGTTGGTGAGCAGGTACTCGGGATGGAAGCGTGTGACGTGGACGGGAACGTCCGGGCCAAGATCGGATTTCACCCATCGGGCGAGCGCCTTGAACTCCGCGTCGCCATCGTTCAAAGTTGGGATCACCAGGTAAACGATCTCCGTCCACGTTCCTTGCTTCTTGATGGTCACCAGGGCATCCAGCACGGGCTTCAGCTCGCCATTCACCACTTCCTTGTAAAACTTTTCCGAGAAAGCTTTCAGGTCGATCTTGATGGCGTCTGCGGTGCGACACCATTTCTTGAGAGGATCCTGCTGGATGTATCCGCCACTGATGACCACGCTTTTGACGCCCTGCGCGTGGCCCGCCTCCACCGCATCGGTCACGTATTCGTAGAAGACCACCGGCTCGCTGTAGGTGTAAGCGATCGACGGGCACTGATACTGCTTGGCGTAAGCAGCCAGGTCGTGCGGCGATACATACGTGCTGCGGACCTGCTCGGGCCTGACCTGAGAGATCTCCCAGTTCTGGCACATCTTGCAATTGACGTTGCAGCCCGCCGTGGCGATGGAGAACGCCATCGTGCCGGGGAGAAAATGGAACAAAGGCTTTTTCTCGATCGGGTCCACGTGCGCGGTGCACACTCGCGAATAGACCAGCGTGTAATAGGTGCCGCCGCGATTCTCGCGCACGCCGCAGTAACCGCGCTCGCGGTCGTCAATCACACACTCGCGCGGGCAGAGCTTGCACTTGATCTTCTTATACGCGAGCTTCTCGTAGAATTGGGCTTCGACGATGAATTGTGAGTCGTTCTCAGGAGCGGGCGCCGAGGCAAAAGGGCCGATGGGGCTTCCCCGCGCCGAAGCTAAGGCGCAGGTGGCAAGACAAGGAAGCGCGGCACCTTTCAGGAATGTTCTGCGGTCGAATCGTGTTTCTTGCTCGTCACTCGTCACTTGTCCCTCGTCACTTGCTACTCAGGTCTCGATCATTTCGATCTGGTTGGGGTCGTCAGTGCCCAGCCGGTGGCGCGCATCGGCGGCTGTTGCAATGTACTTGGGCGCTCGCTTCAGCGCCTCCAGAGACTTCATACCTTGCTCGGACCTTTTCATCTCGATCAGCCGCCAACCCGTGGCGTCCAGCGCGACCGGATCACGAGCCACCAGCAAACTGTTGAATGGCCAACTCCACTGGGGCATGTAGGACGGCCCGCCTTCATATTGCGCCGTCGTGGCATCGCAAATGTGGAGCCGCAACTTCTGCCGAATCGGCGCCAGCATGTTCACGTCGGCGATATAGGGGTCGCCGACATTGGGGTGATATTTGTTGGGATTGTGAATGGCGCCAAAGAAATTCTTGAGCGCCAGCGTGACGCCGGCGATGCCGTGGTCTTTGAGCACCGGCAGATTGATGATGGCATCACAAGTCCGAGTCAGAGTCTGTGAGACCAGACTTCCCACGCTGCCGTAAATCGAAAGTTCCTGCTCGTAGCCGGCGCGATCATTGCCAATGTAGCGGACGCCCGAATGCTTCGACCCGGGCCGAAATCCGGCGCTTTCCAAGTCGCTCTCCAACCGGTCCCAGACCACAATGTCCTTGACGCCCACCTGCCGCAGCCGCTCGGAAATCGCTTCCACCAGTTCGACGTTGGTCGAGGCGCCCCGGCCGGCCAGACAATTAACCTTCAGCCCCACCACTTCTCCGGGCCGCACTACTTTCTTCCATGCTTCCGCCGGCGAGTCACTGCCATAGAAGGATTGCACGGCACGATCCACCAACTGGAGTAGCCTGCCGGAATCCAGGCTCGATCCCGAGCCTCGCAGCGCCTTGTCGCGAGCAACCACAACCCTGGATTTTTCGGATGCGGGCGCGAAGGTGGGTGCAATCACGCCGGGAGCGCCACGGGCTGAGCGGGAACTCGCGAGAGCGGCGGCGCCGAAAAGGCACGATCGCAGGAAGTCCCGGCGATGAGGCTCGCGTTTCACCGGTTGTAGGTCCGCATCCTCTGATGGCATCGATACGCCCGTCCCCGCGTGGCACTCGACACACGCATCCCCAATCTCTCCCCTCCAGCTAACTCCTCGGCGAGCGAATCTTCAGTATCAACGGTCACATCCAGTTGTGATTAACATCACGGCGGGTTTGGCCCCCACTTGGGTATACTGCCGCCGAGTACGGATTTGCCCTACACCTGAGAGGCCACTCATGGGCAGCGAAACCGGTCCGCCAAGCCGTCGCGACGCTTTAATCCAACTGTTGCGCTTGGCTGGGCTGGGAGCAGGCAGCGCAGGACTTGGCCTGTGGCTCAGCGCCCGCAGTAAACGCCCCGAAGAAGCCGCCATCGCTGCTTTTGAACGGCACGGTAGCGTTGCGCCCGATCCAAGTCTTCCAGAGATGGTCGTGGCCCAGGGCGAAGACCCTCGAGCCTTGGTGCGCGGGTCTATTGAAGAATTAGGCGGCATCAGGCGATTCGTCGCGCGCGGTGAAGTAGTTCTGGTCAAGCCCAACATCGGATGGGACCGCACACCCGAACAGGCGGCCAACACCAATCCCCAGGTAGTGGCGGAGGTGGTGCGCCTCTCGCGGGAAGCCGGCGCGAGCAAGGTGATTGTCACTGACGTGAGCTGCAACGAGCCTCGGCGCTGTTATCAGCGAAGCGGCATCGCGGAAGCCGCGGCGGCCGAAGGCGCCGAAGTGATCCTGCCCGAGGATCGAATGTTGAAGCGGGTCAACTTGCGAAGAGGCCTGGGCTCGTGGCCGGTCCTCGAGGCGGTTCTCTCCGCCGACAAGGTGATCAACATTCCCGTCGCCAAGCATCACAGCTTGACGGGCGTAACGCTAGGTATGAAGAACTGGCTGGGCATTGTGGGCGGGCCGCGCGTCTGGCTGCACCAGGACATCCACACCAGCGTGGTCGATTTGGCGGACTTCGTGCGGCCGGCGCTGACTATCATTGATGCTTATCGCATCCTGGTGCGCAACGGCCCCACCGGCGGCGCTCTCTCGGACGTGGAATTGAAGAAGACTCTGGTGGCGAGCACCGATCCCGTGGCGGCGGATGCCTTCGTGGCCAAAGCCTATTGGAATCTCGACGCTCGAAGTTTGCGCTACCTCCAGATGGCGCAGGACCGGGGCCTGGGAAGGGTGGACTTTGAGAACGTGAGGAGCAAGAAGATAGAAGCTAGAAGTTAGAAGCTAGCAGGATGATGAAAAACGTTCTTGTATGCTGTCATTCCGAGCGCAGCGAGGAATCTCGCTCTGAAAAAAAGGCAATTCCGAGATTCTTCGTCGCCTTCGGCTCCTCAGAATGACATCTTTCATCAGCCTGCTAGGAGCTAGAAGTGGGATCCGGCGAGCGACCGAAGGATAGGGCCTTCTAACTTCCAGCTTCTCGCTTCTAGCTTCTGATTAATTCCAATGAGTGCATCCAAGCTCCCCAAGTTACGCCGCGCATCGCAAATTGTATTCTTGGGTCTCTTCCTGCTGCATCTGTTAGAGACCGAGTTTCGAGGCTCGCTCAAAGGCGCGCCTGGCGATATTCGGCTGCCGATTCCCTACCCCGGCATCTTCGTTCTCTCCGACCCGCTTGTTGCCATCATTAACGCTCTCGCTTCCCGCGCGCTATACCCAAGACTTCTCTGGAGCCTGACCATTCTGCTGCCCACATTGTTCCTGGGCCGTTTTTTTTGCGGCTGGATCTGTCCGCTTGGCACGCTGAACCACTTTTTCGGCAATCTGAAGTCCGAGAAGAAGCGCGGGCTCCAATGGATCGAATCGAATCGCTACAAGAAGTGGCAAACGACGAAGTTCTACATCCTGGCCGCGCTGCTGGTGTCCAGCGTTTTCGGCGTGGTGACACTCGCTGTGATGGACCCGATTTCGCTGCTGATACGTTCGCTCACCGTGTCCGTTCTGCCTGGATTAAATCTCGCCGGCAATGCCTTGCTGGACTCGCTCTACCAGAGCAACAACGGCTTTCTGGCCGTAATCGGCCACGTCTTGCAGCTCCTATTGAGGGCGACGATCCTCAGCTTCAGGCAGCCGCACTTCAGGCAGGTCTTCTTCGTGGGGCTGATCTTTGTCGCCCTGCTGGCGCTCAATCTGCGCGTGACACGATTCTGGTGCCGCGCGCTCTGTCCGCTGGGCGCATTACTGGGCGTCGTTTCGCGCTGGTCGATATTGGGAATCGAGAAGTGCGCGACCGATTGTGAGGATTGCAACCGCTGCCTGTTGCACTGCCAGGGCGGCGATGATCCGATCCCGGGGACGAAGTGGCGGAAGGCGGAATGTCATCTGTGTTTCAATTGCGTGGGCGACTGCCCAAAGGGCGGCATCAAATTCAAATTCTTCCCGAGCCCGGTGCTGGAGCACGGTCGAGACGGCCGCGCCACGACTGAAATTGGCCCGCAATTGCAGCGTCGCAAGCTGCTGACTTCGGTCGCGGTGGGCGCGGCGTTGCTGCCGGTGCTGCGCAGTGGCGCCAGTTTCTCCGCAGAAGGCAACCCTCGGCTGATCCGCCCGCCGGGGTCGCTGGCGGAAAGCGATTTCCTCGCTCGCTGTGTTCGCTGTGGCGAGTGCATGAAGGTTTGCCCCAACAACGCCCTGCATCCCGCCTTGACTCAAGCGGGACTCGAAGGCATTTGGAGCCCGGTGCTTGTGCCGCGCATAGGCTATTGCGAACCGAGTTGCACGCTGTGCGGTCAAGTCTGTCCCACCGGAGCCATATGGGAAATCACCTCAGCGCAGAAGGCGTGGCTGCCAGCGAGCGCGCAGAAAGACTCGAAGCCAGTCAAGCCGGTCCGGCTCGGCACCGCGTTCTACGATCGCGGGCGCTGTCTGCCCTGGGCGATGGCGACGGAATGCATTGTGTGCGAGGAGTGGTGCCCCACGTCTCCGAAGGCGATTTACTTGGTGAAGGCTGAGGTCATCGATAGTGCCGGAGCCCCGAAGCAGGTCCGCCAGCCCTACGTCGACCCGAATCGCTGCGTGGGCTGCGGGGCGTGCGAGTTCGCGTGTCCCGTCAAAGACCAACCGGCAGTCTATGTCACGAGCATTGGCGAGAGCCGATCGACGACGAATCAGATTCTGCTCCAGCGAGTGGGGAAGGGGTCGGAATCATGAATGGGTCGGGGTTCGGGATTCGGGTTTCGGGGTTCGCAGAGAGGAAAGTAGTGGCGGCTTTACGCCGCCACTTTGGGCTGCGAGGTAAGCTAGCCGCTACGCTGATAATTCTTGCGCTGAGTTTTTCTCTCGCCTGTAACTCAAAATCGAAATTCGATACCTCTAAGATTTTCCCCAGTTCCAACCAGGCCCAGGGCTGGACGAAGTCCGGCGAAACCAGAGTGTTTCCTGGTGACCACCTGTACGAATATATCGACGGCGACGCTGACAAGTATGTTCATGCGGGCGTCAAGCAAACGCTGACTTCAGACTACCGTTATGGCGAGAAGATCGAGGCCGTAGCCGACGTATTCATCATGTCCACAGCGGCCGGCGCCACAACGGTATACGAGTCGCAATCTGCGGCGGGAAGCGGACCGGTGCGCTTGGGCGACGCGGCGCGACTCTACAAGGGCAGCCTGACTTTTCGCCAGGGCCGGTATTTTGTGCGCCTCGTGGCTTATCAGGACGCTCCCGAAGTGCCGCAGGCGTTGGTGGCCTTAGGGCGCGCGATCGCAGGTAAGCTCGAATAGAAATGAATGAAAGATGATTTCTAACGCCGCGTGGCCTCTTCAAGTTTACCGAGATCCGGTATGACGATCTGCCGGCCGCGTTTCTCAATCAATCGATCCTTCTGAAGGGCCGTCCACGTCCGGCTGACAGTTTCGGAGGAGAATTCCAAGATTTCGCCGATTTCCTGGCTGGAGAATGGCAGCGTCAATAAGACTGAACCGTTCGAGTTCGCCTCGCCGGGGACGACCAGGGAAAGCAGGAGCGTCGCCAGCCGGGTTCGCGCGTCTTTGAAACTCATATCCGTAATCTGCGTTCGGACCCGCGCCACTTCGCCCACCAAAAAGGCGATCATCGCCAGCGCGATGTCCGTATTGGAACGCAAGAAATCGAAGAACGCGTCGCGCGAAACGGAACAGATTTCAGAATCCTTCAGCACCACGGCTGTGAGCGGATAACTGGACTCGGCAAGCGATTCGAAGCCGAAAATCTCGCCGGGAAACAGCGCGCGGACGATGCGGTCTTTGCCGTTCTCCAGCGATTTCACCAGCTTGACCAATCCCGTGCGCAGTGAAAAGAGGTGCTTGGCCTGTCCTCCCTCGAAATACAGAATCTGGTTTCGGTGGTAGTGCGCGGGCCGGAACACACAACCGAGACGCGCAGCCTGATCGCCCGACAAGTTGCGGAACAGCGAAGTGGACAGCACCGGGCAATTGACGCATTCTGGCCGCGAACTGTTCATCGGTAGATCCTTCATGCACCTGCAATACAGTTTAGGCGTTTGCGGGGGAAATGGAAAGAACCGGGAGGTAGAAACTAGAAAATAGAAATTGGAAACTGGAAAATCGAATCTGGAAGTTGAAAACTGGAGGAGGAACTCGGTTCAGCCAGAACCAGTTTCCATTTTCCAGTTTCTAATTTCCAATCCTCAGTTTCTATTTTCCAAGGCCCAGTTTGGCCAATACCGGCGCGGGGCAACCTTGCCACACAGCCTGCGGCTCATTGCCGAGGTACGGCAAATCTCTTAATCCAATTTCACTGGTGAAGAAGCCGCTCACCACCAGGTCGCGGAGATGGTTGAAGAACACAGCCGCGTTGGCGTCGGCGGGCGCGGCATTTTGCGGATAAGCAATGCGGCCGAGGAGCTGTTTCTGCTGGGCGGCCGTGCAATCGGCAAAATCTCTCCCGAACGCCCGATTGCATTCCATGTCGAGCCACGTCAGCCCGCCGCGAATGCCATCCAGCAGCTCGCCGCGCTTGAAATCCAACCAATCGTCGATAAATTCCGGCACGCCGGCTGCGGACGCGCTGCCCGACCGCTCGTCGGCGGGGATGATCCAGTCGCTTAGGATACGAATCGTGCTGTACTCGTGTTCGGTCAGAATTTTCCGCTGATATCCGGCGGCGACCTCCGCGCCAGTGGGTGTGGTTAGCTTAACGGTCGGCGGCGGCTCGGAGCTGATTTTCTGCGCCGCGTCAGCATTGAGTGTGACCAACGCTGCGGCTGGAACTGAGGTGAGGGCTTTCAACAGATCCCGGCGCTGGAATACGGCTCGGGATTCGGGATTCGGGGTTCGGGGTTCGCCGGCCGCCACGTCTACTCGGTCTCGTGCGTGGCGAGCAGCTTGGGGGCCGTTGTCTTTCACCGCGCTCATCGCCATCCCTCTGCAATTCAAAATCGAAAATTCAAAATGCAAAAATGCAAAACACAAAATTCAAATGTTCCTTTTCTTCATCTGCTCAGCGATGTACTCCGACGTGCGCCACGCCAGGGCCATGATGGTGAGTGTCGGGTTTTTGTCCGCGTTGCTGACCAAAGGCGCGCCATCAGCGACAAAAAGATTCTCACAATCCCAGGTCTGGCAATTGGGGTTTAGCACCGAGGTCTTGGGATCATTGCCCATGCGGGCGCCGCCCACCTCGTGGATGGCTTCGCCGCCGCGTGAAATTCCCCATCGCTGCTCCGCACCGTAAGATTCGACGACCTCTCCGCCCGCGGCATGAATAATCTCCTCGAAAGTTTCCTGCATATGGCGAGCCATGAGAATCTCTTCGTCACTCCACTTGAAATGAAATCTCAGCGTCGGGATGCCCCACTGGTCCACGACCCCGGGATTGATCTCGCAGTAGCTTTCGTTGTTGGGAATCATCTCCCCGCGCCCGTGAAATCCCACGAAAGATCCGTACAGCCGGCGACACCCCTGCTTCAGATCCTTGCCGTAGCCGCCCTTCAGGAAATGCTCCGACCCGCTCAGCAGTCCCGGTCCAGGCATGCCCTGTCGCCCGCCGCCAAACTCGATGTGATAGCCGCGCGAAAAAGGAAGTTCGTGCCGGAGCTGCTTCTGATAATTCCACCACGGCATGTACAAATGCATTCCTCCCACGCCGTCTTCGTTGTGCGGAGGCAGATCCATGAGGGAGGGAAGGAACCCCGTCACGTCGGACATCACCGTGTCCATGATGTACTTGCCAACCATGCCGCTGGAGTTCGCGAGGCCGTTGGGAAATCTCGAGCTGCGAGAATTCAACAACAGGCGCGCGGTCTCACAAGCGCTGGCGGCCAGCACAATCACTTTCGTGCGGACTTGGACTTCGTCGCGGGATTTCTTGTCGATGTAAGAAACCCCCGTGGCCCGGCCATCCGGCCCGACCAAAACCTCGCGAGCCATCGCGTCGCAGCGGATTTCGAGATTCCCGGTCGCCGTCGCCGGATTCAGAAGCACGACAGGTGAGGAGAAGTTGGATCCGAGCCGACAGCACCGCCCGCACTGGGCAACGTAGTGGCAGGCCGGCCGTCCATTGAGCGGGCGAGTGAGAATAGCCAGCCGGGAAGGAATGCACGGAACGCGCAACTTGGAGCAGGCCTTTTGGACCAGCAGTTCGTAGCAGCGCGGCGTGGGCGGCGGAAGAAACTTGCCATCCGGAAGATTCTCCACGCCCTCGACGGAGCCAAAAACGCCGATCAGCTCTTCGGTCTTGTCGTAATAAGGCGCCAGGTCCTCGTAGCGAATCGGCCAGTCAGAGCCTTTGCCATCGCGGCTGTACGGCTTGAAATCGTAAGGCCCATTGCGGAGCGAAATCCGCCCCCAAGCGTTGGTGCGGCCGCCTAGCATCCGTGAGCGGAACCATCTCCAGTCGCTGCCGGGCGCCGAGGCGTAGGGCTCGCCCTCGACTTGCCATCCGCCCACGGCGGCCGTGAAATAACCGTAGGGATGCTCTGGAGTCGCGGCGCCGCGGTGAGGCGCTTCGTACACCGGTTGCAGCCACTTGGAATCCCGAGCCGCGTCGTACCAGCTCCCGGCTTCCAGCAGGAGGCACTTGGCCCCAGCCTTGGTCAGGTTGTACGCGGCCATTCCGCCGCCCGCACCTGAGCCGACGATGATGACGTCGTAGGAATCAGAATTGGGCATCAATTGCGCCATGAGTTCCTTTCATCAGGCGCAATGCGGACCAGGCGAAGGCTCGAGGTGTTGTTGCCCTGTTCATCGAAGGAGATAGTTCCTGAAACACCGGAAAAGTCCTTCACCTTCGCGACCCAATCCCGGACGCGCGCGCGGTTCGGGCCGGCGGCACGAAAGGCTTCGGCGATGAGCGCGACCGCGTCGTAAGCTTCGGCGGCGACCGGGCTCGGGAAGCGCCCCGTCTCCAGCTCGTAACGTTGCTCGAACGCTTTCCGCGCCGGCGCGCTCGCGAGGTGCGACACCGTTGTCCAGACACCGGCGCTCGCGGGATCGTTGGCGATGGACGAGTCCGCCGAGCGAAGATCCAGCTTGGAGCTTTCCTGCGCGGCTTGTGGGGAAAGATAGATCGGCGTGCGGATTTGGGTTTTCTGCAATCGCTCGGCCAAGATCCCCGCAGTCTCCGGCCGCGTCCACAAAACAATGGCGTCCGCAGGCTGCGCTCCGAGCTCGGCCAGCAGAGAATCGTAGTCAGGGTTCAGAGGATCAACAAAGACGCACGCGCTTCGCGGCGCGCCAGCCCGCTCGACCGCTTTCTGGAATTCCTTCGCGCCAACACGCCCATCGTGATCGCGCTCCGCCACTAGAACGATGTTTCGGACGCCGCGGTTGCGATAAATGTCTTGTGCAATGGTCTCGGCCAGTACTGAATCACTGGGCCCCAGGCGAAAGATCCACGGCAGATCGATTTCAGTCGTCGTCGGGTCGGTAGAGAGCGTCAGGACGGGAACTCCAATGCGGTTGCCCACCTGTTCTGAGAGGTGCGCAGTCGCGCCGTTGGCCGAAGTGATCAGCGCGAGAGCTTGGTCATCAGATACAAGGTGAAGAAGCGCGTCGGCAGTCTGGCCCCAACTCGGCCCAAACTCATCGCCGATGGCCAGCTCCAATCGGTGTCCTCCAGGGAACGCGCGCTGCGAAGCTTCCTCTAATGCCATTCGCGCCGCTCGAACGATGGCCTCGCCGTCAGCCTTCTCCGGACCGTGAAGCGGCGCCAGGACGCCGATGCGGATGACGGAGCTCGAAAGGTCAAAGGTCGATGCCCTACCGGGGCCCTTGTAGGCCACAGCGCCAATGGAAGCGTAGGGCGTTGGCGCGGGGTCCGCCTCTTGCCCTGGCGCAGGAGTTGCCACTCCTGAAATAGCAAACGCCGTCGCGAGGGCTAGAAGCAGCCCCGATCTGAGTTGAAGATCTCTTGCCATCCTAAATTCGCCTTACGGCACCATCCCGGACATTCGCGTCACGCTACACTTGAATCGATTTTCGATTTTCGAGTTTTGAGTTTCCAAGTTGGCTGCGCTTTTGGGTTCGTTCCAAAACGTTTTCCTTTATTTTCAACAACATGGTGGCTTCGTTCCGCATTTTTCAACATTTTACGATCACATCGTGCCAGATGGCTCTTTTTGACCTTTGACTTTTGAGCTTTGACTTTCTTTCTCATTCGCTTTCCCTTGCCAGTCCGTGCGCTGCTCAACCCAATACGCGAACTTTCCTTTCTCGACTTTTGCGAACGTAATCGGAGCAATGTTATTCAGCGTGTAGTCGAAGAATTGGTTGCCGGTCACGCCGTGATACTCTTTCATGTGGTGATTCCGCAGCGCGTCCATGATCCGCCCGCGGTTGAGACCTGCTTCCCGAATGGCCTGGATGAGGATATTCATCCCGTCATAGGCACGGGCAGCGTAGGCGTCGGGCTCCGCGTCAAAGTGCTTCCAGTATCGCTGGCGAAACTCTTGCCAATCCGGATCGCTACGCGAGGGATCGAGTGCGCTGACGGCCACCAAACCCTCCGCCGCCGGGCCGGCGATCTTCATGACTTCTGGATAGGCAATGCGGCTGCTGCCAAAAACCGGTTGCTTCATTCCCATGCCGCGCATCTGCTTCAGGATCAGCCCGGCTTGACTGGCGTTCCCCCAAATGACCAAGCCGTCGATCCCGGCATCTCGCAACACTTCCAATTGCGCGGAGAAGTCCTGATCGTTGGGTTCGTACTTCTCTTCCAGCAAGGGCTGATGTCCCATGCGCCGGGCCACGTCAAAGAACACGGCGTCACCCATGCGGCTGTAACGGTTGGTAGCTCGAAGAATCCCCACGCGTTTCAGCTTGAGCTGATTGAAGATGTAATCGGCCAGCGCATAGCCCTGTTGGCGGTCGTCGGGGAAATTGTGCAGGAGCCATTGAATGCGAGTTTCGGTCACGGTGCGGTCCGTCGTGCCTGTGTCCACAATGGGCACTTCGATCTTGAGCGTGGCGCGCAACTCAATGTGAGTCGCCGCGCCGTCTAGCGAGCCCAGCATGCCCCACACGTTCTCGTCATAACGCATCTTCACGATTTCCATCGACGAAGCTCCCCAAAGGGGCAGATCGTTGTGCACCTTGAGAGCAAACGGCTTTCCACGGAAGCCCCCTTGGGCATTCGCTTCTTCGACGGCCAACTGGGCTCCGTGCAGCATCGGGATCCCGTAGGCTGAATCGGGATTGCTTTCGTCGAGTGGACCCAAGAAGCCAATATTGATCGTTTCCAGCCGGCTCAGGTCGCCGTCGGGCTTGTTCCGCGCCGCTCCCCAATAATCAAGAGTGTCTGGCGCGACGTACCATTCGTAGTAAGGCTTGCGGAAGCGGCGAAACGGAATGGCCTGGGTCGGCATGTTGGCGTATCGCGCGCCGCCCGAAGCCTCCTTTTGGCTCTTCTCGGCCGAGGTTGTCTGCGGTGGTGTGTACTGCGGCCACGCGGGAATTGCAGTGACTAAGCTCAGGACGCAAAACAGGCCAACTACAGCTCGGCAAGGGCGGACAGGCTCATCTGATTCCGACATTTGACCTTTGACTTTTGACTTTTGACTTTTTTCTTCTTCGCGCATACGACCGCGACTCCTCCAATGCCAGCTACGCGACCCATCCGCCCACCGCCACCTTTTCTCCCGTCCGCTCTTCCCGGCTGTGAACGTAATGGATGATTCGGCGCAGAGTGGGAGGGTCGATGGCCTGGTCGGCATCGCACCTGGGCTTGGGCGAGTCAATGCGGTCGGTGGCGATCTCGATGATGAGCCCGTCACACCCGAACTCGATGGCGCCGCGGCTCGCCATTTCCACCATCGTAGTCACGCCGGTGGCGTGGCTGGGGTCCACGATCACGGGCAGAAACGTCTGTTCGCGGATTGCCGGAATCACGTTCAGGTCCAGGCAGAAGCGCGAGTACTCGCCGAAAGTGGGAGCCTTAATGCCGCGTTCGCAGAGAACGATCTCCAGATTGCCTTCCTTGGCGATGTACTCCGCCGCGCCGAGCCATTCACACAGGCTGGCCGCCATGCCGCGCTTCAACAGGACCGGTTTGCCAGCGCGGCCCACCTCGACCAATAGGGGATAGTTCTGCATACTCCGCGAGCCCACCTGAATCATGTCCGCGTATTCCGCCACCATGTCCACCAGCCGGACATCGATCACTTCCGTGACGACGGGCAGGCCGGTTTTATCTCCCGCGGTCCTGAGGATCTTCAGACCTTCGAGCCCAAGCCCCTGAAACTCATGCGGGGAGGTCCGCGGCTTAAAGGCCCCGCCGCGCAGCATGTCGGCGCCCGAGGCTTTGACGATCCCTGCCACTTCCATGGTCTGTTCGTAGCTCTCCACGGCGCAGGGCCCGGCAATTACCACTGGAAGCCCTTTCCCAAGTCGCACCCCTCCAACCTCAACGGCGCGCACGTGCTCGCTGCCGTAGCGCGGGTTGGTTTTCCGGCACAACAATGGACAAATCCGAGGTAGATCATCAATGGTGACTTTTCCTGCGATCTTCATTTCTTTGTCCTTAGTCCTTTGTCCGTTGTCCGCTGTCCGGTGTCAGTTGACCCGTGGCCCGGCTTTCTTAGCAACTGACAACGGACCACGGACAGCAGACCGACTTCTAACTTCTGATTTCTGATTTCTAACTTTCAAACATCGCCATCGCCTCGATCTCAATCAGGAGGTCCGGGCGGCACAAGATGGCCTGGATGCCGGTGGACGCGGGCAAGGGGTCTAGCCCCTGCTCCTTGAAAAACTGGGTGCGAATTTCGTTGAAGGCGGCATAGTCCCGCTCGATGTCCCGGAGATAACAGGTGGTTCGGACAACATCCTTCCAGGACGCGCCCTCGGCCTCGAGTAGTGCCGTGATGTTCCGGTAGGTGCGCCAAGTCTGAGCCTGGAAGTCGCCGGGATAGAGCGTCTCGCCGTTTTCGCCGACGCTCGCCGTGCCGGAAATCAGCAGGATCGTGATGCCCTTAAGATCAAGGCGCAGCCCCCGCGAGAAAGACGACGGGCGGGCGTAAGCGTGAGCTTCGTTCAAGGCGCTCGGCGCGCTGATCGCTTTCTTCGGAATAGGAATGTGGGAGCGCTCGATGGCGGCGGGCGCTTCAACGTCTGTTACGAGCTGACTCATAGAGTGGTTTCTCCTTTTGAGATTCGTGAATACCGTGGCTTAGGCCGAGGGCCGTAGCCACCCAAATGTCTTCCCCTTGAAAATCCATGTTCAGAATGTAGTTATGAGCAACGGTCGAGGGCGCTTCGCGCTTGCTCTTTTTCCCGTCCGGCCGAGTGATGAGAATTTCTGGCCGGCCGGTCTCCTCGTCGGACCGGTACGTGACCCAGATGTTGTTTTTGTAGTCGAAGTAGCTCAGCCCCCTGTCCGTACACGCCCAGACTTCGTTGCCTCGTGACTTGACGGCGTTGATGAAATCAGAGGCCAAGCCGCTGTCTTTGGTCAGATAGTTGTGCCAGTCCCGCCCGTCGTAACCGCTCAAGCCGAAGTAAGTCGAGGCCCAGATCATATCGGTATCCGGGTTATAACCCACCCCGCTGACGATGATGTGAATGAGTCCCTGGTTTCGGTAGAGGACGATTTCCATCTCACCGTCCGGGTCGGTGTAGGGCCTCCAAGTTTGGTTCACCTTGTCATAGACAATCAGCCCGCCGCCCCACACGCCGAGGTAAACCTTGTCCTTTCCCAGGGCGATGGAATAGGACCACGGCTCGTCGAATGGGGCGTTCTTCTCATTAAAAATTGTCCAGGCGCCGGTGTAAGTATCGAGGCGATTGGTGCCGGCGGCGGTCGCAACCCAGACGTCGTGTCCATCGACCGCAACGCTATAAACCAAGTCGTTCGCCAAGCCGCTCGTTAGGTTTGTGTAGTTCGTGAATTCCCCACCGGAATATCGGCTCAGCCCGCCAAAAGTACCGATCCAAAGGTCGCCGGTCTGTTTGTTCACGGCAATCGACATCACGGGACGGCCAACCAAGCCATCAGCCGGCGTGAGCACTCTCTTCACTTGCCCGTCTTCGATCAGCACTAAGCCGACTTCGGTTCCCGCCCAGACACGATTTCCGTCGACCGTCACGCAGAAAACTTCGCCCTCCGGAAAGCCATTGGCGTGCGTGTAGTTGACCCATTTTGTGTAGAGAGGCGGGCTCTGTGCCGGTACGCTTGTAGCGATCACAAGTGATAAACAAGCCGTAAGCAGATATTTCTTCATATCTACCAACCTGGAAGGATTTAGGATCTGGGATTTAGGATTTAGGCCCACGACGCATGGTGTCCGTCCCGCTTCCTGGCTCCCACACCTTGGATCCTCTGAATCCTGAATCCTAAATCCTGAATCCTCTCTTAAAAGGTCTTCAAATACTCAATCAAATCGTTCAACTGCACTTTGTCCATATCCGAAGTGATTCCGTGCTTATCGTCGGGATTAAACTTGGTCCAGATTTCCTCGAGCGACAGCGCCATGCCGTTGTGCAGGTACGGCGGCCGCATGTAAACGCCCTCGATCTGGGGAATATCAAACTCCCGGATAGTGTCGTACGGAGTTGCTGTGCCCACATCCATCGAAACCCGCGCTGTGTAATGGGTAAGCGGCGGATGGCAGAAATAGCATCGCTGCGGCGGCGGAATCAGGGCGCCGGTGTTCGTCGTGGTTCGGAAGAAAATCGCTTTCCCTCGGGCTTGTGCGTCGGTCAAATTTCCATCAGCGGTCCGACGCGGATTGGGTGGCAGGCGCAATGAAAGGATGAAGGTCGTAAGATCCTTGACTTCCGCCGGGCTGAACCCCTCAGACCGGAAAATGAACATAGCGGTGCGCGGACCATCCTGCGTTTCGAGGTTAGGGTTTTTGCCATTCCACTTGAAGGGCGAAGTGCCGTCGATGGAAAACAGCGTCCGATTTTCCACAACGTCGCGGCCAAGCTGAGGGGTCTCGAGGCTCCACGCGAGGCCGTCAGAGAGGCCTCCATGCGGGTGACATGAGGCGCACGACATTTGGCCCTGAAGACTGTAGCTCGCATCATAAAACAGCCGCTGGCCACGACGCACGGTGGTCATTTCTTTCGGTCCGCCCAGGTCAATTGTCGAGACGACTCTCAATTGCCTCAGATCGACGACGCTCACCGTATCGTCCATTCGGTTGGCGATGTAAGCGAATTGGCCGCTCGGCGAAACTGCAACCGCGGTCGGGTTGCGGCCCGTGGGAAGGCGTCGGACAACAAACTGGCGGGCGGAATCCAGGCGGTTCGCCAGCGCCTCGGGGTCACTCTGTGTCGTCCGCAGCAACAAATGGTTGAGTTTCGCGATGTCAAGAACGGAAACTACGTTCGCGCCCGACGCCGTGACCAAAGCCCACCGCCCATCAGTCGTTGTGGCCGTTCCAAGCCCGTCGGCATAATAGTGGTCGATGTCATCCAGCAAGACCTCAGCGACCCCCGGTTTTTGCTGCCCGGCTGGACCAGTGTGAGTCGGTCGAATGATCGCCATGCCATGCGTCAGGAACCAGCCTTGAGGAATCTGAATCAGCGTGTTCAGGTTTTTGGGACGCAGGAACGGGACGAGTAAATACCCACCCGCGCCGGCCGGGACCTCAGTGAGGTGGCGAAGTTCGATCACGCCCGGCACGGAAATTCGCTCCGCAACAACCTGTGCCCGAGTATCAATGGCCGCGAGCTCGGAGACGGGCGGCTGATCGTACCGATGCAGACGCGCGAGTATGTTCGAGACATACACTCGTTTTCCATCGCGGGAAAGCAGAACGTATTCGGGAAACCGCCCGGCGTCCAAACGCTTGATCTCCTGGCCCGTTGCAATGTCAATGACCGAGACGTCGCCGCCCAACGTGTTCGCCACGTACAAGAACTTCGCGTCGCCGTCGGTTGTGATTCCCGCCGGTCCCCATCCGGCCTGAATGGTTCGTCGGGCTTCGAAGGAAGCCGTGTCGATCGCCGTGACGCTCCCGCTCCGCTCATTCGTTACGTAGAGCGTCTTGCCGTTCGGGGAAATCGCCATCGATTTCGGCTTATCTCCAACCTGAACGCGCGCCACAACCTCCCCAGTGCTCGTGTTCACCGCCAGCACCGAGTCGCTGTCTTCACAAACCACGTAAAGCCGTTGCCCGTCAGGCGAGAGTTTCAAGTCGACCGGGCTGAGATAGCGAAGATTGGCATTCTCTAGAACGTGATCGAGCAAAGGTGAGGCGGCCGCCCGAGGGAGGTGCCAACAGAAGCTGGCCAAGAGCGCCAAGGTCAGGCCGACTGCCGTTCGAGAAGTGGCATGTGGCAAGTGGCATGTGGCATGTGAAAAGAAAGCAGTGGCAGGTGGGAAGTGGCGAGTGGCAGGCGAAAAATCCTCATTCAACTTGCCACATGCCACATGCCACACGCCGCTGGCCACTGGTCTTGGCTTGCCACATGCCACATGCCACATGTCACTGCTGTTGTTGCTCATCGGACTTTCCCTGCCGTTCCTTGGCCGTTAGCGCCCGGTTCCGTTACGGTCAGAATCTGGTCGGCCTTGACGTGTTCCAGCGTTTGGACTATGCCGCTCGGCCAGCGAATGACGAGCTTATCCACTTCAGTGTGCTTGCCCAATCCGAAATGGGGCCGAGGATCACTTTGGGACAGGTAACCACTAGCCGACACGGCTTGCACCACTTGGCTTAGGTCGCCTGCGACGGCCTCGACGCTCGCACCGTAGCCGTCACGGTTGCTCTCGACCCCCACCAGCTTCACAGTGAGCCAATGATTGCGCTGGCCGGCGGGGGGAGTGTTATGCAACAAGATGCCTTTGCCGCCGAGCGTCACAATAAATGCGTCCACGTAGCCGTCGTTGTCATAGTCGGCAAAGCAGGCGCCACGGCTGACAATCCGGCTTTTGAAGAAGCTCCCCGCCAGAGAGGAAACGTCGGAGAAGGTCTTATCGCCGTTGTTGCGCAGGAGAGAGCTTTCCATCGGAATCAGCCAAGTCAAGCCGCCATTCAAGATGAAGAGGTCTTTCCTGCCGTCGTTATCGAAATCAAAGAATCCGTCGCCCCAGCCCACGTACTGTCCGGAGGGACTTCCCACGCCGGTCTCGTCCGTGGTGTCCAGGAAAACATCGCCCGGCTTGCCGGGATTGTGAAACAGCCGGTGGTATCGCGCATCAGAAACAAACAAGTCCTGCCAGCCATCATTGTCGTAGTCGCCAAAGATGGGCCCCATGGCCGTGCTCGCCTCGCCGTTTTGTCCATAGGCGACGTTCATCTCAGCCGCCACTTCGCTGAACGTGCCATCATGATTGTTGTGGTAGAGGTAGCTGGGCATGGTGTCGTTCGCGACGTAGATGTCGGGCCAGCCGTCGTTGTCATAATCGCCCGTCGTCATGCCCATCGCCCGTCCTGGCTGCGCGGCGATGCCGGATTGGCGCGAGACGTCAGTAAAAGTACCGTCGCCGTTGTTATGAAAGAGCCGGTTGGTCTCCGGCGCGTAATCGAGTGGGCCAGGGTAATGGTGGGCGGAATAAAAGTGCCGGTACGTGGGATCGAACTTTAGATAGTTCCCCACAAAGAGGTCCAGCCGACCATCCCGGTCGTAATCCAGGAAAGCGGTTCCGACGCCGAAGTAGGGATTCTCGACGCCCGCCTGTTTCGTCACGTCGGTGAACGTTCCATTTCCATTGTTGTGATACAGAATGGCGGAATTGTAGCCGGTCACGTAGATGTCTTCGTAACCGTCGTTATCGAAATCGCCGAACGTTACCCCCGTTCCGAAACCTCTTCCTCCCACGCCGGCCTGAGCTGTAACGTCGGTGAAGGTTCCGTCGCCGTTGTTGCGGTAGAGGTGGTTTGTGGCGTCGATGCCATCGGGAGCCGAAAGATCGGTCAGGCGGTCGATGTGCCGGCCACTGACAACATAAAGGTCCAGGAGGCCGTCGTTGTTGTAATCAATCCACGCGCAGCCCGAGCCGGTGCCTTCCAAAATCGAATTCAACTCTTTCTCGCCGAAGGAGTGCCGGAAATGGATTCCGGCCTTTTCCGTCACGTCCTCGAACTGAGGCAGTGGCTCGGGGGGAGCGCGGCGCGAAGAGGGATTCTGCCCGGAGATTCCACGAATCGCCAACACCAGCCCCCCGGCCGCCACCAAAGCTACGAATTGTTGTCGGGAAATTCTCATGAGTCCCTCAATGATGAGCGGCCTCCGCTTCAAGCGTTACTCCAACTGGTGTCGGCCCCTGCGGCCGCTTCAACGCCAGAGCCCAATGATTTGGCGCTGTGAGGGCAGGGTTCGCATGGCATCCCAGGCAAGCGTGATCTTCTCCCGGCCGCACCCAAGTCCAGCTTTGCTGGGCATGGATGACATGTCCCTCGGCGCTGAGTAATTCGAGCCGAATCGGACGATCAGGCGGAGCGGCGAGATAAAACGAGCCGTCGGCTTCTACGGGCGCCTCGCCCAGGACCTGCTGCCGATTCTGGACTTGCACTGTAGCGCCGGTCTCTGACCGGCGACTTTCCTCTCGGCTTGGCTCGAGTGCGAGCACCCGCACACGCGCGATGCGGCCCGCGAAGCGTTCATGCGGCGCATCCGACGACAAGTAAGCATTCAGGCAAACCACCCGGCCCGTCTTCGACTCTGGGTGAACGACGCTCCAGTAATACCTCGGGGCGGGATGCGGCTCCAACGGGACAGCCTGCACGCTGGAAAAAGTGGGATTCCGATAAATCAGCCGCACGACGGTCCTGCGTTCGAGATCGAACGTGTAGAGATCGAATCTAGCGCGCGAGGCAGACGAGACCGGATTCTGTTTCGCGACGATCAGGGTATTCCCGTCAAGCTGACGCGCCGACCAAAAGACCGACTGCGACGGCGTGATCACGGAATTGTGCAGCGCCCCCGGCGTGATCCAGGCCAGCTCACCGCCGGCTTCTTGGCGATCCGCACCTTGTCGCTCCACGAAGAGCACAGTGCCGTCGTCCAGTTCTTCGGCTCCAGTCCGAGTGCGACTGGGGAACGGCTCACGGCGAAACCCCGCGAGTCCTGTGCCGTCGGAGTTGATCACAAAAAGTGAGCGACCGCTCTTAGCCCAAGGCCCAGGAACAAGGGGCGACTCGGCTGACACCAGGATTCGCCCATCCCGCAGGACAGTCTCAACTTGAAAGTCGCCGGGGCCGAACGTGATGGGATGAGGTTCGGCCCCGTTGATTTTAGAAACATAAATCGCCGACGATTGCCGTAGTCCGCTTCCGGAAGCCGCCGTGAACACGATCTCGCCGCGTGGAAGATAGGCGGGCTGATAGCAGTCTCCCGAGCACTGGGTAATCTGGCGCTTCTCGGAGCCATCGGCGTTCATTTCCCAAATCTGCCAGTGAGCTTCAATTTTCGGTTGGCCGGAGAACAAGATCTTCGAGCCATCGGGAGACACTCGCGGGTCTGCGACCGCGAAGAAATCGGGCGTCAGGTTGATGGCAGCACTGACTGGTGCTCCCGGCTCCAGGCGAGTCAGATGGCTTCCCTGCGGAAATCGCTTCGCTAGCTCCCCTTGGACCACCTTGGGAGCTTCGACGAAAACGATCGCTGGCACATTCTTGTCTGGCCGGAGCCCCGGAGCCGCCTGCGGTGCCCTCACAGTCCCGAGCGCAGCGGTGATCGCCAGGACCGTGAGGGACGGCAATGTCTTCGCGGAAATCAGCATACGCCGATGGAAGCCTCTCCTTCCCGCCCAGCGCTTGCTACCCCTTAACCCGTCGCAATACTTCAGAGAAAACTCGCTGTTGGGAGAACGAGTGGAAAACGGGCTTCCGTCCCGCCAGCGCGAAACTCGATCAGTTACGCGCTAATACGCCACATAGAGGCGGGCGATTCAATGCCAACACTCAAGAATCTGGATGACGCATGTCAATCTATTCTAATTAGTCTTTTTATTCCTGTGCGCTAATGCCCCCAGCGTCAGGCATATAGCCGTTCTTGGGCTTGTTGGCGGCCCCAGGCGACCGGTGCAGCGGCCAGTGGCAATCGTTGTAATGCTCACTTGTGCCAGTACAAAGGGTTCGGACTGGGAGTAGGCTCGGGTAGTTTGGTGCCGCCGAACGGGCAGTACTGGTTGGCGCCACTAAGGCTTTCCTTGCAGGACGGACAGGTCTTGGGAGCAAGGACCGAGCTGAGTGGAACGGGAAGTCTTTCTCGCCCGTTTCCTCATATCGGCCCCCATTGTGAACCATTCACGAAAACGATGTTAGAGTGGCATTTCCCTGGCGCGGCCATGGGCCGCAGCCAAACTTGTCGAAAGTGGCAGGTGGCAAGTGGCAAGCGAAAAAATCTCCGCGGCAGAACAAGGTCCCAGCAACTAGTGCTAGAGTGGGGGTCTATCTCGGGCGGGGAACTTTGGGTCGGGGACGACGCCACGCTGACGCCCCGGACCGCGAGAATTTACTTGACAAACAGTAACGGACCGTTATACTAAATCCAGGCTCGTTTCCCGCTCGTAGTTGTGCTCTTCTCCGCCGTCTCGCCTGCGGAAGAAGACGAAGAAGAACAGGAATTGGGGATTGGAAGTTCGGGGTTAGGACCCGAAAATCGAAGGTCGAAACTGGAAACTGGAAACTCGAAATTCGAGAATCGAAATTGGAAGATCAAAGATCGAAAATGGGATCGAAGCCATTTCAAGCCGTGATGTCGTCCTATTATGTTATTGAAAATAAAGGACAAAGAAGGTTGACGGAGTGCTGTGCCAAAAAAAGATGTTAAAAACGCGGTTCGAAGCCATTTTTTGTTGAAAACAAAGAAGATCGCTATGGTTCGAAGCCATTTTTGGGGTTCAAAGCCATTCTCGGGAGGAAAGCGGGCTGCGCTATGTTATTGAAAAAAATTAAGCTGGCTTCGATCCAAAAGCCGTGCTTGTGGTTCGAAGCCATTTTTGAGGTTCAAAGCCATTAGCGGGAAGAGGGATGTGAGACTTGGGACTTGGGGCTGGCAGGCTGATGAGAAATGACTCCGAAGATGTCATCCCTTCCCTTCGGTCAGAGCTTGCCCTGAGCCCATTCGCTTCGCTCAGAGCTTGTGACGGAATTACCCATGCAGCTCCTCCGCTTCATTATCGGGCTTGTCTGCTTCCTCGCGTCGCTCACGGTCGCCGGGGAGACGGTAGCGTCGAAAGACGGAAACATCTACTTCAGGCCAGGGTCCTCGGGCAATCTCTCGCGGCTCACGGAAACGGGCCTGGACAGTGATCCGAACCTTTCTCCCGACGGGAGCCTGGTCGTGTTTGTCCGCAGCACTCCGGGGAAGGTGGTAGAAAGCCCTACGGGGGATTCAGTCGAGGAAACCGAGCTTTGGACGGTTCGCACCGACGGCACACAACCACGCCTTGTGCTCAGGGGAGGCGTTGAGAAGGGATCCAATGACGTACCTGTGGCATCCTTTAGCTCTCCGCAGTTTTCACCCGACGGGACTCAGGTTTACTTCCTCAGCATTGCAGCTGTCACATCTGGCGCGGTCGACGCGTGCAACATCAAGACGGGAAAGCTCAAGGAGGTCTGCGGGGCCAACTCCCTGCTCGTCGTGCGCAAGGGGCACTTCGCCGGAGATCTGGTCGTTGAACAGCATCGCTACTTCGTGGGCGGCGGCTCTTACGACTGGGTCTATGTGGTCACACCGGACGGCAAGGAGATTGGGCCGCTTGGCGACCGTGACGATCCAGGGTTCGAGCTACGGCTGAAGGAGGTTCTCGGTGGCGACGGCAAGTGACCGTCTTGGCGAGATCGTAGGACTCACACCGGCATGCCTAACGGATGCTTCCATCGGCCCTACCTCGGTTAGTGGAGCCTTGCCGGAGTTAGGCCGCGAATAGGGAGGCTCTTCAATGTCTCAAACCGGTGCGCCGAACGCCCCTTCAGTCAAATTTGAAGGCGGCAATCCGATCTTTCGAGTTCGCAGCGTTGCCGCCAGCCTTGACTACTACGTGCGCGTGCTGGGGTTCAAGCTCGATTGGGAGGCTTCCGAAGGGTTCGCGTCCGTCTCGCGCGGTCGCTTCCACCTCTTCTTGTGCGAAGGTGACCAGGGAAATTCCGGGACTTGGGTCTGGATCGGTGTGAGCGACGCCCAGGCTCTGTTCGAGGAGTATCGCGCCGCGGGCGCCAAAGTCCGGCATCCGCCCACAAATTATTCATGGGCGTACGAGATGCAGGTTGAAGACCTCGATGGAAACGTGCTTCGGATGGGCTCAGAGCCGAAGCCAAATCTGCCTATCGGCGAGTGGCTCGACATGCGCGGCGATGCTTGGATGATGTTCCCCGACCGAGGGTGGACACGTGTCGAGCGCGGCTGATCCGGATGCGACGGAACTGGCCGCCGTCCGCCAAACCACCCCTTGCAGCCGACGAGCAGGTAGCAGAGTCTGAGCACCTCAGACTCTGCGGTTCCTGGTTTGGGCCCGCGGAAAAGCTCGAAATGACAGTAGATGGTAGACGGCAGGCCGATCGGTAGACTGCCAGATCCTAAGTCCTGAATCCTGAATCCGACACCCTACTTTTTGAGGTACGCCGCGCCGCACTCGTAGAGATTCTTATCTGGAATGGGCCGAAGGCGAACGATTTCCGCCGGAACGAATATGTTGGCCATCCCCTCAGAATAGGGCATCGCGACTTCGATTCTTGTTCCAGGGGCCAGGTATTTGCGTGTTTGGAAGCAAACGCCGCCGCGGGACGCGTCGACGATCGGAAGGACTTCGTCGTCGTAGTGCCTTTCGAAGCGGATGCAGGCTGTCAGTTTGCACGTGATGCGATGGTGTCGGCGCTCGTTTTTCGTTCGAGCGGCAGGAGCCTGTTCCGGAGGCGCAGAAGGGGGCGGCGGCGGGGCGATATCCACATCGCGTTCCGCCGGTTCGTACTCGATTTCTTTCCAGATGGTGGATTCTCGGCAACGCTTGCATGGGTGAAACACGTGGCGATTGGCTTGATAGACTGCAACCTCGAACTCCTCCAGATAGACAACCTCGCGGAGCTGGCATCGGGCGCACTCGAGTAACGTGCGCCCCACGGCGCGCGCCTCATCGGTTAGTGGAACGAAGTTGATGTCCCACAGATTGATTTCGGGGTCGACAAACCTGACGCCATAACAAAACTCATCGCCTTCCTTCCGCACTTGCCCCATCACTTGGGCGGTGGCTTCCTTGCCGGTCGGGTCGCGGCGAATGAGGATCTCGTCCAAGGGGGCGAGGTTCCGCTTGACCCTGATCAGCGCCCCGTGGCGGCTAACCTCCACCGTTCGCGCTTCCTCACTGAACGCGTGACCTTCCAGATCCAAGCCTAAAATCCGAATCCGGACAACTAGCCCAACGCGGTCGGTCTGGCGTCTCGCGTGTGCCGGCGTGGCATCCATTCCTTTACCCCTCCAGAAAGCAGAAGAACTTATTGACCCCAGACGCTAATCCATGCTGGCTACGTCGGTAATTCTACCCCGGAGTTGATGCCGGCGACAAACGCTCCTCGCCCCCGGCCACCGGTGTGATCGGCGCGCGTTGCATCGGTGCCCCGGTTTACGTTCCGTGCTCGAACACGCGCACGTAATCAACGAGCATCGTCTGAGGAAAGGCTGTCGAGGCATCCGGATTGCCCGGCCAACCGCCGCCCACGGCGACATTAAGAATCAAGAAAAATGGATGATCGAACACCCACTTTGTGCCGGGCGGCAGACTGGAGGGCGTCACGGTGTGGTAGAGATGGTCGTCCACGTAAAACCTGATCTCATTCGGCTCCCATTCCACCGCGAACACGTGGAACTCGTCGGCAAAGCGCTCGCTGCCGGGCAGCGAGTACGGCGCGCCGATACCTTTGGCGCCCATGTATCCCGGACCGTGCACTGTGCCGTGAACGATGGAAGGCTCTCGGCCGATGTTCTCGAGAATATCAATCTCGCCACAAGTGGGCCAACCGCCGGGTTTGTCGATGTTGTCGCCCAGCATCCAAAACGCCGGCCACAGTCCTTGTCCGTACGGAATCTTGATGCGGGCCTCGAAGCGCCCATAACGTTGCGTAAATAGTCCTTGAGTCTTCAAGCGCGCCGAAGTGTACTCGCGCGTGATGCCGTCCCGGCCCGCGTAGGATTCCTTCAGAGGGCGGATCACGAGCTTCCCATCTTGAATCGAGGCGTTTTGAGGACGGCCGGTGTAAGTCTCGAGCTCGTGGTTGCCCCATCCGCCTCCGCCAAGGTCGTATGTCCATTTGCGCGGGTCAGGCGCGGAACCGTTCGGGCCATTGAATTCGTCGCTCCAGGTCAGGACCCACTTCGCGGAGTTGGATTGCGGCGCGGCGGCAGGAGTACCGGTGACGATATCAAAGCGGACTGAGAGCCCTATGAGAACTGCGGCTACCAGGGTTATCGCCAGGGTGATTCGCTGGAGGTAGGGTTTTCGCTCCATGGTCCCCTCACTTTAGCTTGATCATGAATTTTCCGCATGTTTCAAATATGGATAACACGTTGGTCATGCCCAACAACTGCCTGACGCGCTTATTGAAGTTGATGAGATGAAATTCGCATCCCGCTTTTTTGGCGGAAACGTAAAGGCTCATCACCGCGCCGAGCCCGGAGCTGTCCATATAGGCGACGTCGGTAAGGTCGATCACCAAGCACTTGGTTTCGGAAATCAATGGCCAGACCTGGGTCTTGAAATGCGCGGCGACGTCAAAGGTCAGGTGTCCGCTACAGCGAACGACCGTCGCGTTGTCCCCAGTCTCGGTGCGGAGCCCGAACGAGGAGGAGGGATTTTGCGCGGGGTTCGTCGTCATAAGAATCTCCTGGGCCGTAACGATTTTAGCCCTTTGTCCGCCGTTAGTTGCCCGTTATCCGTGGCAGTCGGCGGGCGGCAACAAGCTCCGAGTCAGCCAACGGAACAACGGACCACGAACAAATCTTCAGCGCCCGTCTTCGCTCTCCTGAGTGACGATGTGGACGTCGACAGCGGGAGCGTCACGAAGAAAGTGCTGGACGGCGGACATGTACAGATACTTGCGCCAGCCGCGCGTCGCGGAATGGCCAAAGACCACCTGCGTGATTCGCCTGTCTTTGACAAACTCGAGCACGGCTTCGCCCACGCTGCGGCCGTCGAGTTGCTCCACTTTCGCTTCCAGTTCCTCGGCAAACCGCATATTGGCCTGCAAGCTGCGCTGCTGCTGCGGGTCGTGATCGTCGCCCGTGTCCACATAGACCGCGTAGAGTTCGGCATCGATAGCTCTGGCCATGCGGGCGGCGCGCGCGATCAGGTACTGAGAGGAAAGTGCGGAGCTGATGCAGACCGCGATGCGTTCGCGCACGCCCCAGTTGCGCGTAATGCTTTTTGTTTCGAGGTAGGAGTCCAGGCTGCTGTCCACGCTCTCGGTGACGCGGCGGAGGGCGAGGTCGCGCAACGCGATCAAGTTGCCTCCCCGGAAGAAATTGCCGAGCGCGCGTTCGGCCCTTTCGACCGGATAAATATCGCCGCGGCGCATGCGGCTTCGCAGCGCTTCGGGCGTGAGGTCAATCATCACCACTTCGCTGGCTTTTTTCAGAAGCCAGTCGGGGACGGTCTCGCGCACCCGAATGCCGGTGATAGACTGCACGTGGGGCGCGAGGCTGTCCACGTGCTGGATGTTCAACGTCGAAAGCACGTCGATTTTGGCGGCCAGGAGCTCCACCACATCTTCGTACCGTTTGCGATGGCGGCTGCCTTCGATGTTGGTGTGCGCTAACTCGTCCACCACCGCCACCTGCGGATGCCGGGCCAGCAGCGCGTCCACATCCATCTCCTCGAACTGAATCGCCTTGTATTCCAGTTTGCGTTTGGGGACGCACTCCAACTGCGCGGCCAGATCAGCGATGGGTTTTCGCCCGTGAGTTTCGACGATGCCGATGACTACGTCTTCGCCGCGAGTGCGCCGGCGAATGGCTTCGCTCAACATGGTGTACGTTTTGCCGACGCCGGGCGCGTAGCCGAGGAAGAGCTTGAGAATTCCCTCCTGTTTGTCGGGAGGAGAAGCCTGCTCCAACCATTGCTCCGGACTCTTGCGGATTTCCATAACAGAAGATGGTCAGTACTCAGCCGTCACCAGTCAGTTGCGGAGGCAGCATTCTCTTCGGCGATAAAATTAACAGTCACCATCGCTACTCGCCTGAACCGGCGACTGAGAACCGAACGTGGCCCCGCTTCTGTGCTACGCTATAATAGCATCGATGAAAAAGCCCTCCCGCGAGCAGCTCCTCGGCTACATCGTGGCCTCGGGCATTGTGGTCGCGATCGTGGTACTTTATTTCGGGCTGCTTCACGTCAACCATACCACGGTCGCGCTCACTTTTCTGCTCGCCATCCTGTATGTTTCAGCCACCTGGGGGCTGTCTGTGTCGATCTTTATGTCGGCCCTTGCCACTGTGGCGTTGAATTACTTCTTTCTTCCTCCCGTCGGGCAACTGACCGTCGCTGACCCGCAGAACTGGGTGGCCCTGGCGGCTTTTCTGATCACCGCTGTCACGGCCAGCCGGCTCTCGGACTATGCGCGCGCGGAAGCCCGCGACGCCCATCGCCGTCGCCGTGAAATCGAGCGGCTCTACGCTTTTGCTCAGCAAATCCTGGTGGCCGGCAACATTGGCGAGCTTTTGAATTCGATACCACGCCGCCTCGTGGAATCGTTTGAACTCCTCGACGCAGCCCTTTTCCTGGCCAGCACAAACGAAATTTACCGCTTTGGTTCCGATGTTCGCGACCTGGACGGCGACCGGCTGAAAGCGGTGATGGCTCGCGGGGAGCCAATGGTGGATGCTGAGCGGAGCTTGTGTTTCGTGCCGGTGCGCATGGGCGTGCGTCCGGTGGGCAGTGTGGGCATCTCGGGTGGGACAGTCTCGCGGCAGACCCTGGAAGCGGTGGGCACGCTCATTGCCATCGCCGTGGAACGCTTCAGCGTGCTCGAAGCACTGGGCAGGGCGGAGGCCGATCGCCAGGAAGAAAAGCTCCGAACGGCGCTCCTGGACTCGGTGACGCACGAGCTGCGCACGCCGCTTACGGGCATCAAGGGCGCCGTCACCAGCTTGCTGTCCCAGCCCGAGCTCACCGAGGACCATCGCCACGAACTGCTCGTGGTGATCGAGGAGGAGAGCAATCGTCTCAATCGCCTCATCGAAGAGGCGCTGGAAATGGCGAGGCTGGATGCCGGCGACGTCGAACTCCGAAAGGAATCGACGCCGATCAGACACGTGATCGAAGCGGCGCTCACGGCGTCCAAGGCTTGTTTGTCGCAGCACAGCGTGGACGTTCGCGTGCCTGACCAGTTGCCGCCCGCCTCCATGGACTTCGAGCGCATCAAGGAAGTGCTCACACACTTATTGGAAAACGCCGCCAAATATTCGTTACCCGGCTCGCCTATCTTGATCAGCAGCGAGGTATCGGACGGTTTCCTCGTCACCAGCGTCGCCGACCGTGGCGCGGGCATCGACAGCCTCGAACAATCGCTCATCTTCGACAAGTTTTATCGCGGCCGGGACCAGCGGTATCGCGTGCAGGGAACGGGAATGGGCCTGGCGATTTGCAAAGCCATTATCGAGGCGCATGGAGGCAAGATGGCCTTGACCAGCCAGGTGGGCAGCGGTTCGGTTTTCCAATTCAGCCTGCCGCTTGCGGCGGTGGCTGCGGAAGCGGGGCATCGATGACGGCGTCGACGACTTCGGCCAAGATCCTGGTGGTGGACGATGAGCCGCAAATCCGCCGTGTCCTGAAGATGGCGCTGGTGGCGGGCGGCTATTCCGTTGTGGACGCGCGGACCGGCGAGGAAGCACTCGTCAAGCTGCGCGAAGAGCGGCCCGACCTCGCCATCGTTGATATCAACCTGCCCGGCATCAATGGCTTTGAGGTCTGCCGCGAAATGCGCGAAGTTGCTGATCTTTCCATCATCATGCTTTCCGTGCGCAACAGCGAAAAAGATAAGGTTCGCGCGCTCGACGCCGGGGCCGACGACTATGTGGTGAAGCCATTCAGTACACAGGAACTTTTGGCGCGCATTCGCGCCAATCTGCGCCGCCACGCGCACGGCGATGAGGACGAAATACTATCCTTCGACTCCGAGACGCTCACCATCGACTTTGCGCGCCGCACGGTGAGCGCGCGTGGGCGCAAAGTGAGGCTGACCCCCAAAGAATTCGACTTGCTTCATTACTTCGTGACTCACGCGGACAAAGTGATTCCCCACCGCGAGCTGCTGCAGTCCGTCTGGGGACCCGACTACGGCGAAGAAACGGAATACTTGCGCGTGTTCGTCAATCAGCTTCGCAAGAAGATCGAGCACAATCCCGCCAAGCCGAAGCTGCTGCTCACTGAGCCTTGGGTCGGCTACCGGTTCTCCCCGCCGGCGAAAGCCTGACCTCGCGGCACCGGCATCATGCCCGTGAGTTAGTTCCCACCCGTCACTCCACTACTCAGCGGCACCAGGCTGTGCTTTCGAAACAGTGCAACTCAACCCGCGGCCCGCCCAACCTTGACACAGGGAGAGGGGGCTGGTAGTTTGCAGGATGCGGAGTGCCATCCGGTTTCAGAAACTCGCGGGAGGCGGACCATGAAAGGGCCGACTGTTGTTTTCTCTGTTCTCTTGGCAGGGGCACTCGTCGCGCCGGCGACTTCGGCCCAGACGGATAAGAAGTCCCCGGAACTCGATACGTCTCGTTTCGGAAATCCCACCGGTGTCGCGCGACGCCTGCAAGGCGACATTTACGGGGTCATTAAAGAAATCAAAGAAAAGGAACTCATTCTGGATAAGACCAAGTTCGGTGTGGATACCTCCATCCAACTCGAGACCGGCACGAAATACGTGCGCGACGGGAAGCCCGGTGCATTCACCCAGTTGAAAATCGGCGACCCGGTCTATGCGCAAGTGAAGAAGGACAAGAAAACGGGAGCGATGACCGCCAAGAGGATTACCAGCGGCGTGATCGCCGCACCCTGAAATTGCCGATTTTCGATTGCCGATTGCTGATTGGAGGCGGCTGAAAGCCTTTTTTCAATCGGCAATCTGAAATCGAAAATCGGCAATTAAATGCTTGCCAATTGCCACTATTGTCTGCCCCTTGAACACAGCCACCCTCATCTACAATCCGATCGCAGGCCGGAATCGACGCAATCGTGAGAGGCAAGTTCGCGAAGCGGCAGCGATCCTGGAAAAGCGGGGCATTGGGGCGAAGCTCGCGCCCACCACCGGACCGGACTCCGCCCGCGAACTGGCGCGGTCGCTGGCCGAGAGGGGCGAGGATTTCATCCTCGTCTGTGGCGGCGACGGGACGATCAACGAAGTTATCAATGGCATCGTGCCCGGTCGCGCCACGCTTGGCATCCTGCCCGGCGGCACAGCCAACGTTTTTGCCAGGGAGCTGGGAATTCCCAGCAATCCAGTGCGCGCCGCGCAAGAGATGTCCAGTTGGTCGCCGCGGCGAATCGCACTCGGACGCTCGACGTGGTCGCAAGAAGGCAACGCACGCCCCGCGCAGCGCTTTTTCTTGTCCTTGGCGGGCATCGGCTTCGACGCTTATGTTGTTCACAGGCTGTCCTGGAATTCCAAGTTGAACTGGGGCGTCGTGGCCTACGTGGCGGAAGCGATCCGGCAATCGATGCGTTATAAATATCCTCTCTTCGTATGCCAATCGGATGGCTGCGCACTGCCCGCGACGTTTGCAACTGTCCAGCGGACCAAGCGCTATGCCGGCTGGCTGCACCTCGCGCCCCTCGCCGATCTCTTCCAGCCGAATTTCTGTCTTTGTGCTTTCAGAAATCCGGGATTTCTGCGATACCTGCGTTACGCTGTGGCGGTGGTGACGCGAAGGCACTCACGTCTCGCCGACGTGTCCGTTGTGCCGGCGCAAAAAATCGTCTGCGTGCCACAGACGACTGAGCGCCCGATTTATTTCGAGCTAGACGGCGAGTTGGTGGGCGTGCTGCCCGCAACTTTTGAGATCGTGCCGGATGCGCTCACGGTCCTGGTTCCATCTAAGAAATTAGACAGTAGACGGTAAACAGGGAAAACCGTATGCTGTTTGCCGTCTACCGTTGTTATGGACAACCTCACGCACACGCTAACCGCCGTGGCTTTGAGCCAGGCAGGTCTGAACCGCAAGACGCGTTTCGCCACCCTTACCCTCATCATTGGCGCCAGCTTGCCGGACATCGATTTCATCTCTGCCCTCGGAGGCAGCGCGACGTATCTAAAACACCATCGAGGCATCACCCACTCCCTTCTGGGCGCCGCGGTGCTCGCGACGTTGTTAGGTGCAATCGTTTATTTTCTGGGGCGAAAGGCCGCGGCCAAGAAAGGCGCGCCGAGGCTGGACTTTCGCTGGCTGCTGGCGATTTCGTGGATCGCTCTCGCCAGCCACGTCCTGCTGGACTTCACCAACTCTTATGGCCTGCGTCCGTTCCTGCCCTTCAGCGCGCGCTGGTACGCGTGGGACATCGAGTTCATCATCGACCCGCTTTTGTTGCTGATTCTCGCGGCCGGATTCATGCTCCCGGCCCTGTTTCGCCTCGTGACTGAAGAAGTAGGGGCCAAGAAGACGAGCTTCCGCGGCGGCGCGATTTTCGCGCTGGGCGCCATGCTGGCGTTGTGGGGATTGCGCGACACAGCCCATCGACGCGTGCTGGGATTTCTCGACTCTCACACCTACGGCCAGGAAGATCCGCTCCGCACCGGCGCCTTTCCGAGCCCGATTAATCCGTTTTCGTGGACGGGAGTGGTGGAGACCGATTCGGCTTTTCATGTCCTCGGGACTAACGCTCTCGATTCCGACGTCGACGCCGAGCACACCAGCGTCTTTCACAAACCTGAGCCAACTCCGGCACTCGAGGCGGCCAAGAAAACCCGCGCCGTCGCGATTTTGGAGGATTTCGCGCGCTTCCCCTGGGCCAATGTCGAGATCAGCGACGACGGCTTTGACGTGACCATCCAAGACCTCCGTTTTATGCAGTCCAGCCGCCAGGCGAGCGCATTCGTGGCCGAAGTCAAGCTGGACAAGAATCTGCGTGTGCTCTCCGAATCGTTCCGCATCATCGGCGCGAGGCGGCCGTAGCGCACGTCGATTCTCAGGAGATTTTAGTTGACGAGGAATCTTTCTCTGCCACGCGCCCTACGTTGACGCTGGTCGCCTGGTCATCGCGCGGGTAACAATGGTGGCGGCCACCACGATGAGGGCGGCGATGAGCGACACTGTGCCGATATTCGCCTTCAAGTAGACCTCGGCCCGCGCCCCGTACAGGGCCGCCAACCAACCCTCGGCCGCGAATCTTGCCCCTCGACCCACCACCAGCGCGGCGCCGTAGCGCAAGCGGTTCATGCGAAGAGCGCCAGCCGATACCAGAAACAGTTTGAATGGCGCTGGCGCCGGCAAGAGTGAAATCACCAGCACGGTCGCAAAATCATTGCGCGCGATCCACCGTTCGGCGCGGCCCATCTTGTCGGCAGAGAAGTGGCGCTGGAGAAACTTGCCTCCTCCCGTGCCGAGGACGTACAGCACATAGGCTCCCAGGACCGAGCCGGCCGTGCAGCCCGCAACATAAATCGGCATTGCACCAGGCGATTTAATTGAGAGATGCATCAGAAGGAGATCGTTGACCAGCGGGAAGGGAATGAAGGTGGAATCGAGGAAAGAAATGGCAAAAAGCCCCCAGCCTCCGTACAGGATCAAATGGCGGCCGAGATTGCTGCTCAGTGCTTTCCAAAAAGACAAGCGACGACCTCAATGACGGGTCTCTGCGAAACCGGCCCATTCTATTCGAGTCTGCCGACCGGCGCAACGCGGGATTGAGCCGGCAGGGAAGTGTGTAAGCATGTCAGCCCCTCAGTCGGACAAGATAAGGGGCAGAGTCCTGCCAGAACATCGCCAAATCAGAACCTTCGCAGGAAACTCTTGCGAGTGACAAACTGAGGTATAATCACCGCCATCCACTACCCCACGGAGGTTTCAGAAATGCGCCGACTTACGTTTTGGACTCTAATAATCTCGTTGCTTCTCATGTCGCTGGCTCCGGCTTGCTCAAAGAAAGAGACCGGCCCTCCGCCCACGCCCGCTGCCGAAATTCCGAAGGATGGCGTCTCCAGTATTCCAGAACCGGCGGAACGCGCCACCGACATGTCGCCGGTGGATCTTCCGCTGGCAGGCGAAGTGAAAGAAGTCAAGGCCAAGGTGTTGGACAAGGAAGCCGACGACAAGACCAAGGGACTTCTCCACATCAAAGTTCTTGCTCTCGACGGTCCCGTCGATGTCAGCGACAATACCCGCGTTGAAGTCTGGAAGCCGGGCTCGGATCCCGAGGAGCAAAAGCCCGAAATGAGTGACTGGGCCAGCCACGAGCCGCAGGTACCGGTCGGAACCTGGGACCTCCGCCTCCACTACGAGGAGGGCCAGTTGTGCAAGGCCGATGGATGGATCAAAAACGTTACCTTCACCGCCGGCAAATTGTGGAAGGCGGAAGCGGTGTTGGCGGCGCCGATGGAATACGTTCGCGTCTTCGGCACGCTCAACGGAAAAGATGTCGCCGACAATATGCACATCGATCTATTCAAGGCCGGCACCGACGCTGAGGAGTTTCAGCCCATCGCCAGCTTTTGGAGCACTCAGAAGCAACCGATTGCCGCCGGCTCCTACGACCTTCGCCTTTCCTACGACAAGGATAATGTGAAGGCCAAAGGCGAGGTGAAGGGCCTCAAAGTCGGAGGCGATCACGGCATCCTTAAGACAACCGCCGCGATGGCCAAGCAATAGCGACTTCCGCGCGGGCTCCAGGCCCGCGTGTGGCAGGAGGGGCACGCTGCGGCGTGCCCCTGCCAGTACTGCCTCCTGCGCCTCGAGCCTGAACGGGAGATTCACGCCAGCGTCGATAGGATAGAATTGACAGTGCCGTGCCGCTCGACGATCAACCAGTCCGAATCCCGATTACCGATGTCTTTGACCTTCACACCGTGCACCCGAAAGAGGTTGAAGCCGTCGTCGAAGCCTACCTCGAAGAGGCGAACCGGCTGGGTTTGAAAGCCCTGCGCATCATTCACGGGCGCGGCATCGGCGTGCAGCGCGAAATCGTGCGCGCGGTGCTGGCCCGCAAATCCTTCGTCCTCACCTTTCAAGATGCTCCGCCCGAAGCCGGAGGGTGGGGAGCTACCATCGTGACCCTGCGGCGGTAGGGCCAGGGCGGGTCCTGCGCCAATACATCTCCGAATGGGTAATCAGGACTGAAATTCCGAAAATTGAAATCAGCCGTTATGCGGACGAGATTGGTACAGCCTGAGTGACATTGAAATACGATCCGTAGGCGGCTTCTGCGATTTGGCCTGCTACGAAGCCATCACCGATCGGATGAGCTCGCTCTGAAACGGGCTGTCATTGGGGTGAGTCAGCGTTCGTCGCGGCTGGTTGTCCATCGTCAGCCCTGGCGCGCCGGAGTGTTACCCGAGGCTTGAGGTTATAGGACGCGCAGCGCGGCGGCGGTCATGTCGTCCCACTGGTCATCGGTGTGAGCGAAGGTATCCACCGCCTGAAACACTCGGTCGAGAAGGACTTCAAGGGACTCGCGTCGGTTTTGTTTGCAAACCTCCAAGAGCCGGTTGACGCCAAACGGCTTTCCGGACTGGTTGGTGGCCTCGATCAGGCCGTCGGTCGAGAAGAGGACTGTCTCGCCCGCCTGCAACTTCACCGTGTAGACTTCGTATCGGACATCGGAGAACAGGCCACAGGGAAGACCCCCTTCGCCCAGCTCGCAGCAGCCCGCCTCGGAAATATGGATCGGGAACGGCATAAGGCCCGCGTTGGTGAAGCGAAGCTCCCGTACGGCCTCGTCAAACACCGCGTAGAGGACGGCGCAGTAGCGGTGCAACACGTGGCGGTCACCGAGCCGACGATTGAAAAACTCGATGACCGCGGCCGGCGTTTGCCCTTCCTTTTTGGCCGCTCGCAGCGTGCCCATCGCGAGCGCTGCATACAGCGCGGCGGGAATTCCCTTGCCAACCACGTCACCCAGGTAAAGACCCAGCAGCCTGCTGTCGAAGCTATCGCTGCCAATGGGAAAATAATCCAGGAAATCCCCGCTCACTACGCGTGCCGGTCGGAACTTGCAGCGGATCTCGAGAGCGGGGAGTTGGAGAGGCGCATCCGGCAACATACTTTGTTGAAGGCCCCATGCCTCTTCAAGCGATTCATCGAGAAGCCTCTTGGCCGCCAGCGCCTCTTTCATGCCTGGCGCATCGAGTGGCGTGCTTCTCATCCTTTTCTCCGCTGCATGTGCGTGGCCGCGAGGGACTGTTAGACTCCGTTGCATTGTCCTCCTTGCCGCCCTCCTCAGAGTGGTCGCGTCGCGCGCTCCCAATCTGCGAGAGCCCGCGGCGCCCTAAATGCCAAAGCGAAAAAGCGACCTATGATCGTGGCCGGAATTTCCTGTTGAGATTTTCGGCGCTCCAAGTATACACCTTGTTGTCACGCTGGAACCTTCCGACCGCTTTTTCTCTGTGGAAAGCTGGAGTTTCTAACTCGGCAACCGGCAGTCGATAGCCTAGCCGGAAGGTTGAAGGGAGGTGGGCTTCTCTGATGAGGTTACTTCAGCGGATGTCGTCCCCGACAACTACGATGCAGTGCGGGCGACCGATGCAACGTGCGCGCGGTTGCCGTGATTCGGCTTGGTATATTTCTGGGCAAAATGTGGCAGAACGATGGCCGACAGGATCATGAGGATGGCGATCACCACCAGAACATCTACAACCGTGATTTTGGACAGCGCTTTCATGTCTAGACCTCTTTCACTTTCGCTCTTTATGATAGCACGAAGACTGCCAAAATTCCAACTATTTGCCCCTGTACTTGTCCGATTTAACTCTTTGCATTGAAGGGTGTTAATTGGTGCCAAGTGAAGCAGTCAAATCGACACAGTTGCCGGAGTACCTCAGACGACAAAATGTGTCACTTCGGTTGACATTCCTTGCCTGCCGTCGTGCCCGAGCCGCATCGGGGGAATCGAGCTATAATGAATGGCGGTTTGCTGACGATGTACGGCGAACCGTGCCAGTGGGCAATGAGCGACTTGGGGTGAGCTGCGCCGATCGGTGAGCGTCGAAGGATGAAATGATTCTGATCATCGACAACTACGACTCTTTTACGTACAACCTGGTTCAGTACCTGGGAGAGCTGGGCGCCGAGGTCGAAGTGCGCCGAAACGATCAAGTGACCCTCGATGAGATTGATCGGATGGTGCCGGAGCGAATTGTTATCTCGCCCGGACCAAAGACGCCGAGTGAGGCGGGAATCTGTCTGGAGCTCATCCATCATTTCTCCGGGCGCACGCCGATCTTGGGAGTCTGTTTGGGTCACCAAGCTATTGGCCAAGCCTTTGGGGGCAAGGTCATCCGCGCGCCCGAAGTCATGCACGGCAAGACCAGCCAGATTTCGCACGACGGCAAAACTGTGTTTGCCGGCCTCCCCAATCCTTTTCCCGCCACGCGATATCACTCGTTGATTGTCGAGCGCTCGAGCCTTCCGGATTGCCTCGAAATCTCCGCCACCTCACCCGACGGCCTCATCATGGGACTTCGGCACAAGAATGCGAAAGTCGAGGGCGTGCAGTTCCATCCCGAATCCATCCTGACCGACGCGGGCAGACAACTGTTAGCCAACTTTCTGAAAATCTAGAGTCGGTCTCGCTTGGCGACAAGAATCAGATCCCTCGCCCCGCGTGAGGTGTCAGGCATCGCTGTGCTCGACATGACTTCTTCCTAGCCCACAATGTCATTCTGAGCGAAGCGAAGAATCCGCTTTTGGTTGCGGTCTCTGGCACACTGGGTTATGCTGCCCAACCGCACCCAACCATGATTCACCGGAGGAGCATCTTGAAGCCTTTCGTTCGAATTTTGGCGTTAATCGCCATCTGCCCTGTTCTCACTCTTCACGGCCAAGCGCCGAAGAAACGCCTCACTGTGGATTTGGCGACGCGTGAGGGAGCCATCCTTTCGCGCGGGATTACGAACCTCGAATGGCGGCCCAGCGGAAAAGAGATCAGCTACATTCGCCGCACTGGGTCAGGCAAGACCAGCGTGACTGCCCTTTGGGCTTTCGACGTGGCGGCGAAGAAAGACCGCCAGCTCGCTAGCTCTGCGGACGGCAACGTGAAGCTAAATCTGGGCTCTTACCAATGGTCACCCAAAGGCGATTCCCTGCTGGTCGACGGAGAGAAAGATCTCTGGTTGCTCGATGTCGCGAGTGGCCGCAAGACCCGTCTCACGAACGACGGCGAAGAGAAAGAAGACGCGACGTTCGCGCCCACGGGCGAGCGCGTAGCCTTCGTCAAGAAGAACAACATCTACGTCGTTGAAATCGCCTCTGGCGCTGTCAAGCAATTGACCAGCGACGGCAGCGAAGACGTTTTGAACGGGAAGCTCGACTGGGTATATGAGGAAGAGCTCGCGAACCGCGCCACGGGCCGCGCCTACGAGTGGTCTCCCGACGGGAAGAAGATTGCCTATCTGCGGCTCGATGATGCTCCGGTCCCGCGGTACCCGTTGACGTCGTACCTCTCGACCCATGTCAATCTTGCTTTCGAGCGATTCCCGCAGTCGGGAGATCCCAATCCCGCACCTTCCTTCCACGTGATCTCTCTCGACGGCAGCCTGGCGGCAACCTGGGCGCCTGCCGACAAGTCTCCCGCCATCGAATATTTCGGCCCTTCATTTTCGTGGGCGCGCGACTCGAGCGCCATCTCATTCCTCACCATGAACCGCGCCCAAAACGAATTAGCCGTGCATCTCTGGAATCCTGCTGCGAAGAGCAGCCGCGAGCTACTGGAGGAGAAGGACTCGACGTGGATCAATTCTCTCGATGCTCCTTACTTCTTGCGAGACGGCAAACAATTCCTGTGGCTTTCGGAAAGGGATGGATGGTTGCACCTCTATCTCTACGACCTCAATGGAAAACTCCTCAGGCAGCTCACGAAGGGAAACTGGATGATCGACCATCCGGCGTTTTCCAACGTCCCGATGTTTCAAGTGGACGAAGACTCGGGCAGGGTTTACTTCACATCAACAAATCCCGATCCGCGGGAGCGCCAGATATATCGCGTCAAAATCGATGGGGGCGGAATGGAGCGCCTCTCGCAAGAGCATGGCTCGCACGGCTTCAGTCTCGCGCCGACCGGACAATTCTTTATCGAAACCTACTCGAGCGTCGATTCGCCGCCCGAGACTCGGCTCTTCAAATCGGACGGCTCATTCGTCGCCACTCTTGACCAGGCTGAAAATCACCTGAGCGAATACGCGCTGGCGAAGACGGAATTCGTCGAAGTGAAGGCCAACGACGGCGCAACGCTCTATGCTCGCCTCGTGAAGCCGGCGGATTTCGATCCGGCCAGGAAATATCCCGTGATCATCTCCGTGTATGGCGGGCCTCACGCCCAGGTGATTCAGAACCATTGGGGCGAGACGGGTTTCATGGATCACCTCTTCGCCCAAGAGGGATTTCTGGTCTGGTCGCTGGACAATCGTGGCTCGTGGGGACGCGGCCACGCTTGGGAGTCCGCCATCTTCAAGGACCTGGGCCGGCACGAGCTGGCTGACCAACTGGCAGGCGTCGCGTACTTAAAATCGCTGCCTTATGTCGACGGCAATCGCCTTGGCATTTGGGGCTGGTCGTACGGCGGCTACATGACGCTTTATACCCTGACTCACGCGCCTGACGTTTTCAAATGCGGACTCGCCGGCGGCCCCGTGGTCGACTGGAAGTTCTACGACAGCATTTACACCGAGCGCTACATGCGCACACCGCAGGAAAACGTCGATGGGTACAAGAGCTCATCGCCCCTCGAAGCCGCCGGCAACCTGAAAGCCAACGTCCTCCTGATTCACGGCGCCGACGATGACAACGTCCACATGCAGAACACCATGAACTTCGTCGATGCGCTGGTGAAAGCCGGTCGGCCTTTTGACCTCTATATCCAGCCCGGCGAGAAGCACGGCTTCCGCGCCCCAGCGGACCGTCTCTATCTCAACAACAGGCTGCTACAGTTTTTCAAAGAGCATTTGCAGAACTGAGTGCTTCACTCGGCCAGTATTTCAGTTCGTCAGTATTTCAGTTCGTCAGTCGATGACAAACTGACCTACCCCCCGTCATGCCCGCGCCCGTGGAACGAATTTCGCGGAGGTACGCTTCGAGTGGCATCACCGACCCGAGACAGTTACGATGAGCGCGGGGTCACGGCAAGGACATGAACCCTCGGCGGCTCCCGACATTTCAGTGGATTACCTTTGGCCCTCCAATGCCGGTGCCATCGAACAACTGGAATTCCCGAATGTGAGCCGGCCCGGCGGATGAAAGAATCGCCAGCCGCACGCGCGCGGTGGTGATGCGCGGAAACCGATCAATCTTCTTGTGTCCAATCGATGTGCCCATCGTAAGCGTGACCCACTTCGTCCCATTCAATGCCTGAATCGCGTACTTCTGGACTTTCTGGCCATCGTTCAGCCATTCCATGGTGAGCGCGCGGTCGAAGGAAATCGGATTCGTGAAGCTGAGCTCGATGGTTGCAGAATGCGAGTCCGCCGGAGCGCTCCAGAAGGTGTCGGGATCTCCATCGTTAGCCGCAGAGACGCTGCTGGCCTTGCGAGCAAGATTTTTGCCTGCCCCATAAAGGTTCTGGATTGCGGTCCCGAATTCGGCAAGGCGCTGAACATCGGAATCCGGCAGCAGACCGCGATCATCCGGAGCGAGGCCGATCATCAACTGCGCCCCACGCCCGACAGTCAGGTGGTAAGTCTCGAGCAGCTCAGGGAGGGACTTCACGCTCTTTTCATCGTTGGGATGCCAGAACCAGTGGTCTTTTCGCAGCGGGGTGTCCGCCTCAGCCGGACGGTAGCGAAGGTATCCGCGGAGATCGATGACGTTCCAGTTTTCGGAATTGGCGTACCCTGCTTCGTTGCCGACCCAGCGAACGTCGCCGTATTTCAGCAGGTTCACGTCAGAGAAGATCAGAGCGTTGGGCTGATAGACTCGCAGTTCTCCGACGTACGAGTCAAAGTCGTAGACGTGGCCCTCGCTGCCCGCGCCGTCGAGCCAGAACTCGACGAGCTCTCCGTAGCGGGTGATGAGCTCCGACATTTCCGCTAGGTAGTACCGGTCATAGAGCTTGCTCACCCTGTATGACGGCTCGTGACGATCCCAGGGCGAGAGATAGATGCCAAACTTCAGGCCGTGTTTGCGCGCGGCGGCGGCGACCTCAGCCACCAGATCCCCCTTGCCGCCCTTCCACGGACTTGCCTTCACACTGTAGTCGGTTTGCTCGGCAGGCCAAAGGCAGAAACCATCATGATGCTTCGCGACAAAGACCAGGTATTTGGCGCCCGCCGACTTGGCTGCCATCACCCATTGTTCAGCGTCGAGTTGTGTCGGGTTGAACACCTTGGGATCAGCGGTACCGTCGCCCCACTCGCGATCCATAAAGGTATTGGGCCCGAAGTGTACCAGGACTCCGATTTCCAGGTCCTGCCATTCGACCTGCTGCGGGCTGGGCTTCACCTCGATGAAGTTCTGCGCGAGCAGAGGTCGTGCCGACAGAAGGAAGATCAACAACAATCGCGTGCGCATCGGCATACACCCTTTCGGTCCGAAGTGAACATATCAATCACATCTGCCTTGCCCTCTGCTACTGAGTCCGATTTTCTTCGCGGGGCGCGGAGAAACGCGAGATCCTTCGCTGCCATCAAAATAGCCGGGGCGTCCGTCAAAAACAAATGACTTGGCCGCCAGCACTGGACACCCGCTTTCGCGGGGGTGACGGTCATTCCCGTCCCGCAAGGCGGGAGGAATCCAAGCCATTTTCATGCATAGTGGCGAGCCCAAGACTCATGAAATCTTCGCTCAGAGCCTGCCCTGATCCCGCTGGGCGGGAGAAGGGATGACATCGTCGGAGTCTTTTCTCATCAGCCTGCCAGCCCCAAATCCCGATTCTCACATCCCTCTCCCTGCTAATGGCTTTGAACCTCAAAAATGGCTTCGAACCACAAGCACGACTTTTGGATCAAAGCCGGCTTATTTGTTTCCAATAACATAGCGGCGCTGAGCTCCCGACCGAGAATGGCTTTGAACCCAAAAAATGGCTTTGTTCCGAAGGCATTTTCCTGTGTTTTCAACAACATGGTGGCTTTGAACCTCATTTTTAACATCTTTTTTTTCAGCGCCGCTCTCGCCGCCCCGGCCAAATCGGGAATAGTGACGGAACCGCTAAGCCTATCGTGCTGATTCCAAAAGACATTCCGGCTTCGTTCCCCATCTTTCGGAATCCAAGATTCGGAATTCTCTGCTTTCAACTCGACGCCGGCCACTACTTATTCCTCCAATTCCCTTATCACGAATTTCCATTCTTCCACGCGCAGCGCACACCTGACCCCGAACAGCAGCCTCCGGACCTAGTTCCTAATTCATAATTCATAACTCCTAAATCCTTCTTCCTACTCCTAGTATAACCACTCGCCCCCATTTGTCAAGAGATAATTTTCCGCACCGACTAACACCCGCCTACCGAGTTTCGATTTTCGAGTTTCGCCCTTCCCCGCTTGCCACTTGCTCCCGTGTCCGCGGGACCACTCGCCACTTCGGCCGAGTTCGGTTGCGGCCCAAGGCCGCGCTAGTGCCGTTCCAACTTTCTTGGGCAAACAGTATTCAGCCACTCAGAAAGTCTTTGCGCAAGACGTAGGCGCAATACGTAGGCGTAACAAGTTGGAACGGCACCAGGCCCACTCTTTACTCACTCAAAGCGGCGCAGAGACAGTCCTGACATGAAGTGCGCGGCATTTGGACAGATCTCGATCTAGCAGCAACTGCCGCTCACGTAAGCGCGGCATCCGGCGAGGGACGAACAGCATGGCGCAGGTGGCGCGTGCCAAGTTATACCCAGCGTCTTTAACCCTCATTTCGCTCCCAGCCGCGCCGCCATTTCTGGAGGCAAGGCGTGAAGGAAAACGACAAAGAACGCGTTGGTCCAGCCGAATCCGACAACGTTCGGCTGATACCCGGCCTGGACATTCGTCTCAGACGAGCGTGTGACCACGTTGTACTTTTCACGAATTGTGCCGTCGCGGCGGAAGCCCTCCAGAATGGTGGAAAGAAAACTGACAGCGTTGCGATTCGCCTCTTCGCGAAAGCCGTAGCGGCGCAGCCCTTCGAGGGCGATGAATTGCGTGGGCGCCCATCCATACGGATAGTCCCACTGGCCTATGCTCTCCTGGGTGCTCATCGCCAAGCCGCCCGGCTGCTCGAACAGTTTCAGATTCCGCATCACCGCGCGCGCCTGCTCGGGCGAGGCCAGGCCCGCCCAGAGCGGATAGAAAGCGGTGATGAAGACGTAGGAAGATTGCTTGCCATGCTCGAAGTCGTAATCGAAGTAGAGGCCGCGCTTTTCGTTCCACAGATATTTGTTCACCAGCTCGCGGCGTTGCTGAGCGCGAAGATTCCATTGCTTAGACTCTTCCGTGCGGCCCGTGAGCGCGCTGATTTGTTCCAAATCTTTCTCAACTTTATAGAGCAGGCTGTTCAGGCAGACGGGCGCGTAATGGTGCGTGCTGCCGCTGTAAGGGCCAAATCGGAAGGACACGTCGAAGCCGGACTCACGCATGCTGCGATCACCTTTGTAATAGTCAGGCGTCAGGCCGATTGCTCCTGCCGGTTCGCAGTTCGATTCGTTGGTTCCGGAATCGCACAACTTCAGCAAGAAGGCTGGCCCGGTCAAGACCCATCGAGGCTCGACGTCGGTGGGCCGGTCCAAGTATGTCTGTCCCGCACCCGGGTGGGCCAGGAGATAGATAGCGACTTTCTTGTAAAAGCCCGGATCGTCAGCCATCTCGGGCGCCGGGCCGTCGCCAAAATCGAAGTAGCGCGAGAGGCCGGTGTTGCCCGCCTGGTGCGGCGCGTGAATCCACAAATTGTAGTCTTTGACGGCGTACGGGTAAGCCTTCGCCAACCAGGCTCGTGCCTCCTTGGGACTGGACTTTTGCGCCTCGTAGACCGCCATGATCATTGAAGTGAGAAACGGCGGCTGCGAGCGCGTCAGGTAATAAGTGCGGTTGGCGTTCAGAATGCCGCCGTAGTGGTCCAGCTCGAAGAAGAAGTTCTCCACCATGCCGCGCGCCAAGTCCAATCGGCCGGCTTCGAGCAGCCCGCGGATGATGAAATAGCTGTCCCAGCCGTACATCTCGTTGAACCTGCCGCCTGGCACCACGTAAGGTTTTTCAAGGTAAAGGAGGCCCGGTGGGTGAATGCCTCTACCTTCGATGTCGCCCAGCTTTTCGATCACCCGCGGCAGGTGCTCGACTCGCACCGAGCAATCTTTTTGCATCTGCTCCACGGCCGCCGGAGCCGGAAACTGAGCGGGCAGGTACAGCACCGATTTTCCCGGCGCTTTGGGATCGGTCACGCTCGCACAGTCCGTCATTGAGCGGGTGAGGGAGCTCCATCCGTCGGAAATATACTGGAGGATGTCTTGAAGACCCTGTTGCGGACTGGCAGCGCTGGTGGATTGTGCGGCTCCTGCTGCCGCCGTCGCGCGTGCGTCTTCAGCTTGCGCGTGAGCCATCGGCATCAGCAGCGCCGCGCCAAGGAGAAAGCTGACCAAGGTTGTGCCAAAGAATTTGTGCAATTTGAGAATCATCATGTTTTGCGCCCCCCGGGGAGCAAGAGGTCAGAACCGAGAAGCGTCATTCTGACTTCTGGCTTTTGACTTCTTACTTCTCTTTGCGATTTGGTGTCTCGATGGTAAGGCAGGTTTCGCTGCGGGCCAAGCTGAAAATGAGCGGCGATCGCGTCCTGCCATTCCTTGACACTTTTTTCAGCGCGCCCGTATAATCTCGCTCTGATCCGCGCCGCAGCCAATCGATCAGAGCGAAGGGATGTCATCGTTGTCAGACCCAAGCCAGGAAGCCCCGGACCTTATCCAGCAGCGGAAGAAAAAGCTGCTCGCCATCGCGGAGCTCGGCTTCGAGCTTTACCCGCGCAAGATTGATTTCACTCACACCCTGCCTCAGATCCTCGCCGAATACTCGTCGCGGACGGGCGACGAGTTGGCCGCCCAGAAAATTCCCGTCCGCATTGCCGGGCGCGTGATGAGCTTGCGCCCGCACGGCAAAGCGGGCTTCGCGCACCTGGCGGGCGGCGGCGCCAAGCTGCAAATTTACGTTCGTTTGGACGCGGTGGGGGAGCGTGATTGGAAGCTCTATCAGCTCCTCGATCTCGGCGACCTGATCGGCGCGGAGGGCTATCTGTTTCGCACTCGCACCGGCGAGCTCACCGTGCACGTCGAGCGCCTCCACTTTCTGGCCAAGGCGCTGCTGCCCTTGCCGGAAAAATGGCACGGCCTGGCCGATGTCGAGATCCGATATCGCCAGCGCTACCTGGACCTGATGGTGAATGCCGAGGTGCGCGAAGTCTTTGTGAAACGCGCCCGCATGATCGGCGCTCTGCGCGAGTTCTTTGAGTCCGAGGGTTACATCGAGGTCGAAACCCCCATGATGCAGCCCCTGGCGGGCGGCGCCATGGCCCGGCCTTTTGTCACCCATCACAATGCGCTCGATATCGATCTCTTCCTTCGCATCGCGCCCGAGCTTTACTTGAAACGATTGACCGTCGGAGGTCTCGACCGGGTTTTTGAGATCAACCGCAATTTTCGCAATGAAGGTATTTCCACGCAGCACAATCCCGAGTTCACGATGCTCGAGTTTTATCAGGCTTATGCCGATTACCGGGACCTGATGACGCTCACCGAGCGGTTGCTTCAGCACGTGGCGAAGGCCGTAACAGGATCACTCGATTTTGATTACGGCGAGCATCACATTTCCTTCGCGCGCTTCGAGCGCCTCACCATGAAAGAGGCGGTGGTGAAATTCTGGCCGGGCGAAGCCACGCCGGCGCCCAAGGTTGAAGACCTGGGAGACATGAAAAACATTGCCCGCTGGGTCGAGATCTACAATCGCTGGTCGGTGCGCTCGGGCAGCGGCCACGAGGCCATCAGCCTCGATCCCACCGCCGCGCCCGGCCTCCTGCTGCAAGAGCTTTTCGAGGCGGTCGCCGAGCGCCACCTGATTCAGCCGACATTTGTCATGGACTATCCGCTCGAAGTTTCACCCCTCTCCAAGCAGAAACCGGACGACCCGAATTTCGTGGAGCGATTCGAGCTTTACGTGGGCGGGATGGAAATCGCCAACGCCTTTAGCGAGCTCAACGATCCCGCCGAACAGCGCGACCGCTTCGCGTACCAGCAGATGCTGCGCGAGAAGGGCGACCTCTCCGCCCACGCCATCGATGAGGACTACATCCGCGCCCTCAGTTACGGCATGCCACCGACGGGCGGCGAAGGCATCGGCATCGACCGCCTCGCCATGCTGCTCACCAATTCCCGTTCCATCCGCGATGTGATTTTGTTTCCTCTGCTCCGGCCGGAAAAGCACTCGGACTGAACTCGGCCGCGCCGAGATGAAGGCCGGCGCCGATTCCCAGGATGCGGACACTACACGCGCCCAGGCGCGTCACTTCGGTGGTTTTTTGATTGGGAGCGGCCAGTCACTCAGCCGCGCGACTGAACGCGGTCGAGTGGAAGCTTCTTATCGCCTGGAGGACAGGCGTACTCTGGCCAATGAAAAGGATGTCTCGCAGACTGGCGGGCTGGGATTAGGCGCCCACGTGCAAAGGAAGGGATGTTGAGAGCTGATACGTGCGACCGGGCGGCGGGTGTTTGCGGGAGCCAGGGTATTCAGGGTGCGGCGGCGTGTGAACCACTGATACGAGCGCGCAGAATCTGGAAGACCACGTGGAGAAGGATGAGATGAGCGTCCTCGGCCTTTTGCATGTCGTCGACCGGCGCCACGACAGGAGTCCGCGCCAGGCGTGCCAGCTTGCCGCCATCGAAGCCGCTCAGGCCAACGGTGTGCGCTCCGTGGTTGTTGGCGTACTCGATGGCCTTCAGGACGTTGGGTGAATTTCCGCTTCCGGAGAGGGCAACAACCAAGTCGCCGACCTTGAGAAAATTCTTGAGTGGTTCGATGAAAACGTCCTCGTAGGAAACGTCGTTGGCATAGGCCATTAGCAGCGGCAAGTTGTCGTTCAGACAAATCGCCCGAAAGCGTTTCTGCCGGCCGAACGAAAGGCTTTTGTTCAGGTCGCAAGTAATATGCGAAGCCGTGGAAGCGCTGCCGCCATTGCCCATCAGGAAGACCTGCCGTTCCTCTTCGTAAGCCGACTCCAAGAGGTGCACGAATTCCTCAAACCGGTCCTGGGAGACACCGGCAAGGGCCTTCGACAACTCGGATTGATAGTCTGCGAAGAATTGACGGATCATGGTCTGCGCCAGGGCACGTCCCCTTTGACAGATCTCTGCGCCGCGCGCGGCCTACTCCGCTCCGGCCGTTCGAACAACCGAGGACTCAAAGCACCGGTTAAACTCCGGAAGAAGGCGCTGAACCTCTTGTGACGCATTGCGGGTTGCGGCGTGCTCCAAGGCGGCTAACTTCTCCTGAAACGCTGCAAAGTGCAAAGCCCTGGGGCGCACCACCCAAATCTTTTCGAATTGCGTGGGCGAGGCAGTCTCCGTATCCGGATCGAACAATTCCTCCGTCAGTTTTTCTCCGGGGCGCAATTGAGTGACCTCAATCTGAATATCCTTGCCGGGTCGAAGCCCCGAAAGCTCGATCAGATCGTTCGCCAAGTCGACGATGGGAACAGGGTCGCCCATATCGAGGACGAAGATTTCGCCGGACGACGCCAGCGCTCCCGCCTGAATCACCAGGCGAACGGCTTCTGGAATCGTCATCATATACCGCTTCATGTCAGGATGGGTGAGGGTGAGCGGCCCGCCTCGCAGAATCTGTTTTTGGAATAACGGAATGACGCTTCCCCGGCTCCCCATGACGTTTCCAAAACGCACGCAGGCAAAGCTCGTGGCTTGGCCGTTCCGGCTGTGGGCCTGGACGATGAGTTCGCCGACGCGCTTCGTCGCACCCATGACGGACAAGGGCTTGACGGCCTTGTCGGTGGAAATGAAGATAAATCGAGAAACGCCGGCGGCCTGCGACTCCTCAACCAGATTGCGAGTCCCGATCACGTTGTTCAAGACCGCTTCACAGGGGTTGAGTTCCATCAAAGGGACGTGTTTGTGCGCAGCGGCGTGAAAAACGATGTCCGGCCGGAACTCCGAAAAGACCGCCCGGAGCCGCTCTCGGAATCGGATGTCAGCCACGACCGGATGAATCTCGGGCCCCGCCGCCCCGGCGCTGAGGTGGCCTGCAACGTCATGAAGACCATTCTCATCTTTGTCGAAAAGAATCAGTCTCTCAGCTTTCAGATTAAATAACTGGTGAGCCAGCTCGGAGCCAATGGAGCCACCCGCGCCGGTAATAAGGATGCGGGTCCCTTGATAAGCGGCGTCCACCTGCGCGGCGCCCACCGATAGGTCGACCGTCTCGCGCCCGAGCAGGTCGTCCATCTGCACTTCGCGAAAAGCGGCGATGTTGAGTTTGCCGTGCAAGATCTCCTCGAGCGTGGGAATGATCTTCATTTCGACAGAGAGATGCTCGGAGAGAGCCCACAATCGCTTCAGCGTGGAACGCGGGGGGCGGGTTATGGCGATGACGACCTGGTCCACGTTGTGTTCCTTGACGGCGGTCGCCATGAAGCTCGTAGGACCCAACACACGAACACCATTGATGACCGCGCCGACCTTCCTGAAGTCATCATCTAGGAAACCGACGAGTTCAACCTGCGGGTTCGCCTCCATCTCTTTGGCGAGGCGAACGCCCGCCTGCCCCGCGCCCACCAGCAATATTCGGGTAGACTTCGCGGAGCTCCCATTTCCATTGCCTCCGCCCTGATATCGGAGGCGGCGGAGAGCCCGCACGCCCATACAGCCGCCCAGCGATAAGCAATATTCGAGAACAATCACGCTGAGCGGAACATGAAGCCAAAACGCGAATGGAACTGAGATAGGGTATAGAAAGCGGAGCACGAGGAGAAATGCGCTGACGATACTCATGGACCGAGCCATGCTGATGGCGTCAGGAAGGGACACATAGCGCCAAATCGACCGGTAAATCCCTAACTTCCAGTTGACATAGACTCTGGTGGCCACGAGGTACGGAAACCAGAGGAGAAATTGCTTCAGTGCCGCCCACGGCGGGAGACCTTCAAACCGAATAAGGTACGCAATGAAGAAGGAGATCGAAAAAATACAAGCGTCGATGATGACTTTGTTAGTTCGGGTGTAAATTCCGGGTTTCATGATTCGGACTTGGCTCCTTGGCGGACGTGGAACATTGAAATCGAATAGGCCGCGGTTCACCTGACCGGGCCGCAATGCCTACATAAAGGCACCACGAGTCTCGCCGCTCCAGCTCTGGAGAGAATCGAGCCCCTCAGTCGATCACAACCCCAGCGCGAAGACGGGGTCATTTCTCACAGGCTCCTGTTCCACCCTGCGGAACGGGCGCATCGCAGGAACGTAATGTCGCTTCCCAGTAGGCCTTCACAGCTCGCAGGGTTGCTTGCAATGAATGTTGAGGCCTTCCACCCCACAGCCTGCTCTGCCTTGTGCGCCGCTCCCCAAAGCTCGACCGCTTCTGCGCGCCTGATGCGAGAGGGGTCGACCACGACCTGGATTGGTCGCGAGCTCAACCCTATCAGAATTTGCAGAACCTCCGCGATGGAAACGCTCCGCCCTGACCCAAGTTGATAGACCTCTCCCGGCTCGCCTTCCTCGAGCAACAAGTGGTAGCCGCGGACGATGTCGCGCCCATCGCTAAAGTCACGGCGCGCCTTGCTGAGCCGATCGGAAGACGGGCCAGCCTGGCATCACTTCGCGGCCACGGTCCAGTTGGTGCCGTCGCAGTACGCCAGCACATGATTCGTACCGTCCCTTTATCCGCGATACTCACATATTCGCCGCGCCAGTACTCAGCGCGTAGGCGTTGGTGCCGTTAAAGATGAAGCTCTGCGCACTGCATTTCGAGGCCGTCGAGCCGATAGTCATTCCCCCTAAAACGTTGGTGGGCCAGACGAAAGTATGACTGCCACCGCTGTCCTGGCAGATGACGAAGTTGATCGTCTCGCCCGCTCTGGCGTTCGAGAGGGTCGAGCTGGTCACATTACCGGTGAGCGTGATCGTTTGCGTGTTGCCGAGCGAGGCATCGAAGGTTGGCGTGCTAGAAAAGCTGACGGTGTTGAGCGTCCCGGCGTAGACCTTAAACACGTTTGGCAATTGCGATGTCCACGTCGCCCCTGCGGAATTAATGAACTCTGTGGAGGAGCCGTCGATATGGCCGCGCAGGTAGTGAACGTTCGTGTTGGTGCTGTCGATGTAGAGGCCGGAACTATGTCCCCCGGACTGACCATCCGAAAGGTGGGGATGTTCCAAGAACAGACCGTCGGTGTTAATGGCGTAAACTTCGGCGTAAGCTCCGGTTTCCCCCGCGTCGTTAAACTGCTCTCCGAGCATATGGATGCCAACGACCAGGCCATTGGTCCCATCGAGGTATACATCATACGATCCAGACCCCGCGAGGCCGTTCCCTTGATAACTGTTTCCAATAAATGTAATGTCCGAAGTGGCGTATCCGGCGTTAGGTTTGAGATGAACGGCCCCTCCGGCAGTCACCTGGTTGCAGCCAATAAAGGTGTTTCGAGAAATCGTCATTTGGCCTATGCCGTATTCGCCGACAATGGCTCGACCCGCGATAGAAGCAAACTGCGATTGGTCAACTAGTGAGCCCGTGGTGTTTGCATTACCGTAGCGGATCCCTCCCGTCGTCCAACCAATCTGGACTTGACGAATTCGACTGAAATCAAGAGCGGCAGGACCTGGCGCGTTGAAATTTACTGCGTAACCAGATGTGTAGGCACCGCCGCCTGCCGGACCACTAAAAGTCATTTTGTCGATGTCAACAAACATCGCCTGAGTGCCGTTCAAGCGCACATGGTCGCGTGTATTAGTGTTGCCATTGATACGGAAGCCCGACAAGGTTAGCCGAGGTGATGAGTTGGCATCAGCACTAATTGCATCGGTGGCTGCACCTGTAGGATTAAACGTGAACAACGTCGCCGCGCCGGTCAAACCGCCGTATCCAATACTGTATGGAGGTCCAGCACTGCCGCATCCGAAGACAGTCAACTGAGGTGAGCCGGTAATGAGAAAAAGGCTGCTGGCTCCGGTATACGTAAACGTCACGCCGCAACCGAGAAGAATCGTAACGTCCTTCGAGATGGTCACGGTACTCCAATTCTGTGCACCTACAAGTCCCCGTGCATCACACGTCCCACCCGTCGCAGGCAAGCTCGCAATACAAGCGATAATCTTCGCTCCGCCGTCAGAGCCCGGCATGAGATCGGCGCGGACAGTCGGGCCTTGAGTGTTCGGGTCAACAAACCAGCTACGGACATCGGGCATACGCAGGCTAGGGGTCTGGGGCTGTTGTGCACGCAAGCGCGCGCTGGAAATTAGAAAATGGAATACAGAAATTAGGAGGAGCACCACCAGTTGCCAATCTCCAGTTTCCAGTTTCTGACTTGGATTCTTCATTTTGCACCACGCTCCAACACTGTCGGCTGGTCCGGGCGTGCGGCGAAGGAACAAGCGAAAAGGGTACCGTCAATTATTGGCTGATTCGTTTGGCTGTAAGGGTCAAACCTTCGCTTCACGCCTGAGTATGTCCTCTGTTCTCCCTGGTGGAATCAAAGAGTCGCAGGATGGTACGAAAGAGAAGCTTGAAGTCCCCGACAAGACTGGCCATCTGGCAGTAGGCCAGGTCAAGCTCCAACTTGCGTGCCAAGATTGTGCCGACATAAAAACTCTCGATGTCGGGATGGCGGGCAAGCAGCCGCTCTTCGTCAATGAATGCCAAGGAAGCGGGCCCGGTCATTCCCGGCTTGAATTCCAGCAACTTTCGTTGCTGGCGCGAGTAAGTTACCACGTACTCCGGGAGTTCCGGGCGCGGGCCGACGAGGCTCATTTCCCCTCGCAGGACGTTGAGCAATTGCGGGATTTCGTCCAGTTTGGTCTTGCGAAGCCACTTCCCAACCCTGGTTATGCGTGCATCACCCGAACCGGTAAGTTTAGGGCCCTGGCGGTCCGCGTGTTGGACCATCGTTCGGAGTTTGAGGATTTGGAAAGGGTCGCCCGCCTGCCCGACGCGCCATTGGCGGAAGATGATAGGCCCGGGTGATTCAAGATGGATCGCTATTGCACATAATCCTAGAATCGGGCTGGTGATCATCAGGCCGGCTAGGGCGCCCAACACGTCGAGGATTCTCTTCCCATACTCGAGGTAGAACGTACTTTGGCGGTCGATTGCTACCTCTTCTCTAGTTTCCATCAAACTCCAGGATGGTATTCCCGAATATATTACAGTTTTCTACCCAGCCTATGAACGATTCGTATTATGGCTCTCGAACGACGAATCCGCATTGCTCAGCATCACGGTGGACGACCGGGGCGCGGCTGAATTCCGATTTCTCCCTCATCGACGAAACTTCTGTGCAATATCAGTCAGACTCTCAATCACGCGGTCGACGTCATTATCTGTCATGCCGGGATAGATGGGCAACGAAATACACCGCTCAAAGTAATTCTCTGCCACCGGGAACTCACCCGGCCGATAGCCCCACTCCCTTTGGTAGTAAGGATGGAGGTGCAAGGGAATGAAGTGCACTGCCGTACCGATTCCGCGCTGATGCAACTCTTCGATAACTTGGTCACGATGCATGCGCACCACGGCTGGTTCCACCAGGATGACGTAAAGATGCCAAGCGTGTTGAACGTGGGGCGCGACCGGCGGCGTTCGATATGCATCCACCGGAGAGAGGCCCTGGCTGTATCTTTTGGCGATAGCCAGGCGCCGTCTCCACATGGCGTCACACTTGGCAAGCTGTACCAGCCCCAACGCCGCCTGAATATCCGTCAGGTTGTACTTGAATCCAGCTTCCAAAACCTCGTAACGCCACGAACCTTGTGCACTGTATCGTTTCCAAGCATCCTGGCTCATCCCGTGGAGCCGCATGAGGCTGATCCGGGAAGCCAGTCGGTCATCGTCGGTGGTCACCATTCCACCTTCGCCAGTGGTAATCGTCTTTGTCGCATAGAAACTGAAAGCTGTAATGGGACTCACCGTCCCGATAGAACGCTCGTGGTACTTCGCGGGCAGCGCGTGCGCAGCGTCCTCAATGGGCAGCAATCCCTTCGCTTTAGCCAATTCAAGCAGCGCATTCATATCACAAGGATGGCCGGCAAAGTGAACGGGGATGATGGCGCGCGTCCTAGCCGTAATCTTCTTCTCGGCATCGGGCATGTCCAGATTGAAGTAGCAAGGTTCACAATCAACCAAGACCGGCTTGGCCTTGAAATAGGCAACCACCTCCGCCGTGGCCGTAAAGGTCAGGGTCGGCACCAGGACTTCTTCACCTTCTTTGAGTCCGATGGCATCCAAGGCGAGGTGAAGCGCGGCTGTGCAGGAGCTCACGGCCAGGGCATGTTTGCAGCCGATATAGCGCGCAAAAGCCTCTTCCAACTGCTGGGTCTTCGGGCCCGTCGTCAGCCAGCCGTTGCGGAGCACTTCCGAAACCGCCTCGATTTCTTCCTGCCCGATCGAGGGGCGATGAAAGGGGATAAAGGATTCCTTACTCACAGGTCGGATCACTCTGCCTCGGCTGTCGTTAGTTGCTGAAGTCGCCTCTGCCCAGCCTGAAGTCAGTCTTCAGACCTTGGGCCTACACCAGCTGGTCCCACTCGATCAGCCCCGCAGCCCACGAATAACCCACGCCAAATCCGATAAGCATCATTTTCGCCCCCGGCTTGAAGCGCCCCTGGTCGGCGTGCGCACGGAGGAGAATCGGAATGGTGGCCGAAACCGTGTTCCCGACCTCTTCCATGAAGAATGGCGCCTTTTCCGGCGGAAGACCCAGCTTCTTGAGGAGATGCTCGAGCATGAATCGACTGGCTTGGTGAAAGATAAAGAAGTCGATATCGCTTATGCTTAATCCGGTCTTATCGAGAAGTGCCTGGATGGACTTGGGAACCGTACTGACCGCAAAGGCAAAGACCGCTGCTCCATCCATGAAAAGCTGGTGAGGTGCTCGAACGCAGCCGTTCTGTTCGACGTGTTGATTAAAGATGGACGGCGAGGCAGGAGTTCGCGCCGCACCCGCCGGAACGATGAGATTACGCGCGCCACTCCCGTCGGTTCCGAAAACGAAATCTCCAATGCGGCCAGGACTAGAACCGGATTCTGAAATGAGCGTCGCGGCGGCTCCGTCGCCAAAAAGGGGACGGTTAAGACGGTCTCGGGGATTAATGTACTTGCTGTAAGTCTCGGCGGTAAGTAGTAGAATGTTTTTGCATGTACCCGATTCGACGAGGCACTTTGCGATGCTCAGCCCGTAGACATACCCGGAACAGCCCTGGTTGAAATCAATCGCGCCCGCGCTCTTGGGGATTCCCAAGCGATGCTGGATGCAGCACGCCGTGGCAGGAAGGAAGTAGTCCGGAGATTGAGTGCAGAACAGTACGAAATCGATCTGGGATGCTTGTGCCGTGTTCCGCTCGAACAGCTTGCCGGCGGCCTTGCACGCTAGATCCCCAGCGGTTTCGTCCGGCGCAGCGAGGTGTCGGGCTCGGATCCCCGTTTTCTGGTAGATATCGTCCATCCGCCAATCGGGATTCTCCCTGGCTAACTGTTCGTTGGTCTCGACCTTAGCCGGCAAGTAGTATTCAATTGCAGCGATTCTCGCGTGACCCATAAGGTACCTCGGCCTGTCCTGTTTACTGGACTGCCTGCTCCTACCGAAACGTACTCCCGCTTTGCTCGAACCTTGCCATTGTGCCTGAAGCCGCGTCAAAATCTGGCGAGCTCACCCAGCTCCTTAACGGGGCAACTATAGCTGCCCGCTAGTTTGAATGCCGCCTCGCCATTCCTCGACACTTCCTGCTCGCCGGGGGCTAATCTTGAAGCAAGCCTTGCGATTTGAGCACCTCGATTATCTGTCCCACTGTTGTCAGCTTCGAAACCAGGTCGTCGGACAGCTCGACGTGCAACTCCTGGTCGATGGTGGCAAGAATAGTGACCTGGGCCATCGAGTCCCATGTTTTCACAGTCTTCGGGCCATCCTCCATTTTGAGCGACCCCCTCGGAGCTTCGACAATATCTTCTAGTATTGCGACGAATGCTTCTGTCTTCATCCCTGACCCCCCTGATTACGAATGCGATAACAGAGTTCCACGAGCGCCGGCGCCGGCGGCACATGTGTCTCGCGCAGCACTTCGAAGCCCATCTTCTGATATGCCCGGATGAGATTCTGGTTTTCTTTTCGGACCTCCAAATAAACGTGCTTGCCACCAAGTTTCTTGATGTGGTCGACGCAGGCAGATACAATCGCCAGTCCATAGCCTCGCGCTTCTTCCTCAGGCAGGACGGCGGCCGAAGCCAGGGCCGCGATGTCCTTCTCACTGGGCGTCGCGAGCCGCTGAAATACCGAACGGACGATTCTCACGAGGATCAAAGGTCGCTTGGCCACCGCCCTCAAGGAGTAAACCGCGAAGAGGAACCATCGCCTGATGAAGAGCCCCCGGTAAAACTTCCCCGGACTGAACGTGCCAGCACAAAACCCGAGTACCCGCCCGTCCCGCTCGAAGACGTAACTGATGCCCCAGCTGGAACGCTGGACCTCCGCGTAGTAAAGGGCCATAAACTTCCGTCCCAGCGAGGTCAGGAAATAGCCAGGAAAAGCAGCCATGTGTATGCCAACAACCACAGGGACATCCTCCGGCCTCATCGGCCGAACATGTTGTCGTCCCATCTTTCTCAAATACAGCAGAGCAAGTTCACTGCTCGGAATTCCCGACATGGCGATTGGTCCTATTCACACGCCTCCTTGCGTTTCCCGCAGGCCAAAAGGCTTCACTCCCAGGCACCGAATAAGACCTTCCTTGTGCTTGCGGGAACTTGGCAAGAAACTACAGTCCCCCACAGCCTGTGCTGGGGTACAAATCAACCAGCACAACGGCTCGAGTCCTCGTGAAACTGGCAACTGAATCATGCTCCCACGCGGTCAACACGAGTTCCCAGGCATGCTGAACGAAAATATCGCCGGACCACGACATGACAAATGATTTGCAGCCCCGGCCCCCCTCGCAGCGACACCTGGCTGCCTTAAGAGGGCTTGGTCGTCTCTTCCTGGCCCATTCCGGCCGTTTCGGAAAGAATTCGGGCAATTTCTCCTGTGCAGATTCTCCGGCTGAAGTGTTCCTCCAGATACTTTCGTCCGCGCATCCCCATCTGCTCGATCTCCTCGCGATGGACGTAGGCGTAGTGAAGAGCCTCGGCCAGATCTTTCGGATCGCCGGACTCGACACAGATGCCACAATCGGCGGTCTTCACCAGACGAGCAATCTCACTCTCAGGAGGGGCAGTGGCAAGCACCGGGCGGCCGCTGGCCATCATCTTGAAAATCTTCGAGGGGACGGAGGCGTTCGCAGCGGACGAGTCCAAGGTGACCAAGTTCATGTCGGCGGAGCGAAGAACCGTGGGATAGCGCTCCAGTGGCTCAAAGGGCCTGAACAAGACGTTGTCGAGCCCTCTGACCTGCACGTCCTCCAGGAGTCGTTGCTTCTTCACGCCTTCGCCGATGATCACCAGCCTGAAGGGCTCGCTCCGGAGCAAACCCAGCGCCTGAATGACACATTCGAGGTTGGAGTTATGTGTCAAACCACCGGAATATACCACAACGAACTTATCTTTCCCCCACGACTCGCGCAAAGCCGGATCGGGCGGACCGGGGCGAACGAAATGAGGGTCAGCCCAATTTGCGACCACGCGAATCTTCGAATCTGGTACGCCTTTGCCCAAGAGGTTTTGTCGAAACCCCTCGGATATGACCACGATGGCATGGGCATGCCGATAGATCCATTTCTCCATCCACTTGAAGAAACGAATGGCGGTGCGGTTCCTCAGGACACCGACTGCGACCGCAACATCGGGATGGATGTCCTGGATGTTGACGACGACTTTCGCGGACTTCAGCCAGCCCAACACGGAGGCCGTCAGGCCGAGCGGCAGAGGCGGAAGGGCCGCGTAAATGACATCTACCCGGGGACTCGCCAGAACGCCGCCGAGGAACGAGGAGACGATGAAGCTCCCGAAATTTGCGACCCGTTGCCAGAAAGCCTTGCTCGGAGTGGCATAGATGTAAGTGCGGAAAACGTGCGCACCACCCAGCTCCTCACGCTGATACAACTTGTGACGGTATGGCGGAGGAATGACTCCGTCGGGGTAGTTTGGGAAAGCCGTAAGGACAGTGACGCGATGTCCTCCGGCCAGCAAATCCTCCGTCAACTCCCAAAGCGAGACGGCGAAACCAACCTCTTCAGGTCTATAGTACTCGGTCAGCAACAAGATATTCATTGGCGCGTCTCGGCCAGGACTGTAATTTCATGTCCAGGCTTGCCGAAAGCCACGCTCAACCCAGAGATGAGCGCCGCGGGCGCCTTCTCGCGCCCGCCATCCCAAGTCCCGAGTGGGCCGAAAATGTTATGGAACCGGACAATACGAGTCTCAATGGCATAATCCTGCCGATAATGTATACATAATCTCTCAATAACGAGCTTCTCCCAGCCGTAAGCATCTTGGGGCAGAGCAGGATAGGCATCTTCTTCCTTGAGGGGAATGACGTTGGTCTCCATTTGCTTGTATTCAGGATAGACGCAGGCTGAAGACGTGAACAGGTACCGCTTCACATCGTGGACGCGCGCTGCCTCCAACGTGTGGAAGTTGATGAGCGCGTTGTTGTGAAGGATTTGGGCATGGTGGCAGGAGATAAATCCCATTCCTCCCATGTCAGCCGCCAGCGCATAGACCTCCTGGATACCACGGGTCGCCTCGAGGCAGTTGTCCCAGCGGCGCAGGTCGAGCAATTCAAATTCGTTCGCATCCGTAGGAGCGTACTCCGGAGGTTTCAGATCCACCCCGCGCACCCAATAGCCCTGTTTCTTGAGGTAGCTCACCAAGTGGTGTCCGATAAACCCGCCGGCGCCCGTCACAAGAACCTTCACTTGTTGTTCCATCGAGGCCTCCCACTATTTGTCTTCAGATCTTCGCAGACCCTGCTCGGCAGTCCTAAGATCTCTAGCTGAGTTCGCGATGCCTTTTCGTACGAATTCCAGGTATTTCCAGTAATTCGTTATTGAAACGCATTCGCTCTTTAGAAGTTCGCACGTCTCAAAACGACCGAGAGCGTCCCGCCAGTGGTGCCAGGATCCTTCGCCTTCGAATCCTGGCGTTTCGCACACTGCCTTGCGATAAATACAGCAGGCTGTAACGCCACAACGCCAAGGCTACAAGGATCGCCAATGCGCTGACATACGTCGTCTCGAACCAACCGACGAGATCAACAATGTAAAGCCATTCGTAGTGAAACCGAAGGTCCCCAACAGAGGCGGGGTTGGAAAAGAACCAGTCGAGCGCTCCGAGCAAGACAGCTATCGGAGTGAGCACAACCCAGTAGGCCCAGCCTGGAGCCACAATCAATAGGGATCCAAAAAATGATGCTGAAGCTGCGCTTACAGGTCCCCCACTTCCGACATACATCTGATTTATGTAATACCCAGGATTAATAGGTTTGTCTGGGAACAAAAAGCCCGGAAGAAAACTCCGTATATTATCCCTGATGTATTCTGACCTGAAGCTGTTCCTCCAATCAGAAGCTGTCCACAGGACGCTTGCAACATCTTGCTGCGTAAACCTCCCTAAAGAACCCGCGAACGCGTCTGCGATCGTGACGTTGGGATCGTGAAACCTGTGCTGAACCCCCACAAGAAGCGCAGGAACAATCGCCAAACCCAAGGCGATTGCCAGCAGAGTGGCCCTCCCACGCAATTGCGGCAACCGCCTGAACCTCCAAAAGTAGGCGGCCAAGTATCCCACGAAGACAGCAGCCATGCCCTTGGAACCGCTAATGGCGAATTGCCATCCAGCGATTGCTAAGCAGGGGATTGCCCAGAATAGCGCGCCTCTCGTGAGTGCTATCGCAAGGCCCGAAAAGATAGCAAACAAGACTCCTTCTATCAGGAGTCCACCTACTTCTAGTTCGCCTAGGCTGCGAGGCTCGAAGATCCCGTATTGCCGACCGCTGAAGGGGTTAAAGTAAATCGTGACCAAAATCAAGACAAGAGCGCCACCGTAATACTTATACGCTGACAACGGCACGTTCTCTTTGCTTGACGCGGGGCCGCTTTGCTCCGTACCTCTTTGCTTTGTTCGCCATCTGCAAAGCCTCCTTGCTGTGGCAAGGTATACAGCCCAGGTGAGGACTACACTAAGGCACCACCAAAGGGTTGCCGCAAAGTAGCTGCCATCGGAAATCGTGTCTACGGCAACGTAGACACCAGCCTCGTACCTGAAGAGGTTCGATAGAGCGCAGACAAAAAAGTACCCTATTAGAACTATAAGAACAGGAGCTTCGCTGAAGGAGATTCGTGAGCGACGAAGATAGCGGCGAGCAGAGAAGAAAAGGATTCCGCACAAGATCAGCTGAAAGACTTGTAAAGTCGGGTAATCCATCATCCCCCAGAAGGCTCCAGTTTATCCGGTACTCCTACGGCGTCGTGATGACCCTGAGGGCATTCCGCGAAGCGTCCCGCACGACGCTCTCGGACCGCACTATCATGTCAAGCACCGCCTCGCAGGCGGCCTGGACGTGTCCGACCTCTAAATCTCTCATACAGATGTTCGTCTCCTGAACGCAGCGGAAAAATGGTGAAAACCCGCAGCATGGGCTGCATCCGATTCCACTTCGCACGACGGTGCCACCAGGATTGAAGGGTCCGACTTGCCGAGGGTCGGTCGGGCCGTAGATGCCTACGACTGGAACCCCAAGGGCATTCGCCAAGTGGAGTGGGCCGCTATCGTTGGCCACAAACAAAGCGCAATTCTCGATCAGCGCGGCGGCTAGTTCCAAGGCACAGTCAAGCACTGGGGTGGCACGAGGTGCGAGACCGCCAACAATCTCTCGAACTTCCGCCTGTTCCTCTTTCGTCCCAAAAACTAGCGCGTGCAAATTCCACGTCTCACATAGCTGTTTCAGAAGGCTCGAGTACTTCTCTGCCGGCCAACGCCTCTCTGCTATTCCCTTTTTGCACCCAGGGTGAACGCCAATCAGGTTTCCCGAAATGCCCCGTTCGCTCAAAAAGCGTCGCCCAGACTCACGCTGCTCTGCGGTAAACTGATAGCGCACCCGAATTTCTGTTGGCTCGAGCGGAAGGAGTCCAAAGGCTCGTAATAGGTCGATATTGCTCTCGACTTTATGCTTGTGCTCTGAAACCGGCAGAGCATGGGTTAGAAGATAGCGCATCATAGCGTACCCACCAGTCTGGTCATGACCAAGACGCACGGGAACGCGCAAGATCCAGCCGATAAGCCCGCTGCGATAGCCGGATGGGAGAGGCAAAATAGTCATGTCGTACCCGGTTTTCCAGAGTTCGTACAACTGCCGAAGTTGGCAACCAACGACGCCGGGGCGGATCGGGTAAAGGTTGTTCCACCAGGGATTGTGCCGGAAGACATGTTCAGCCCCGGCTTGCCCCACCAGAACGTCAATCCGCGCATGTGGCAGTTGGGCTCTCAGCGCTTCCAGCGCGGGACAAAAAAATAGCGCGTCGCCTAGTCCCTCGCGGGCGATCACCAGAATTTTTGCACTTGGGTTGATTGGCATCAGGGAAGCCGTCTCCTGGGCGAATTGCCACACCCTAGGCCGAAGGTGGAACGCGCACCGCTGATCTACAATTTTTTTGCGATGTTCGCCGGTAAGCGCCTACCTCCCCCCTGCCTACCGCGGACTCTGTTGGGAGGGGGGCTGACGCCCGCTCGCCCGTCCCGCCGATCTCGGTTTGTTGGCCCTTGGCCGTTTCGTTTTAGGATAGCAGATGTCCAGCAGATCACAAAAGATATGCCCGATGGTGATGTGGGATTCCTGAATCCTGGGCGTGCTCTCTGATGGAACGTCAATCACCAGTTGTGCAACAATTTTCAGTTCCTCTCCATGGGCGCCGGTCAGACCGACGGTGAAGGCCCCTTTTGCGCGGGCTGCCTTGAGAGCTCTCAGGACATTGGGTGAGCGCCCGCTGGTCGTGATCCCCACCACGATATCCCCGCGCCTTACCAGAGCCCGAACCTGGCGCTCGAAAACGTCCTCATAACCATAATCATTGGCGATAGCTGTCAGACTCGAAGTGTTTGTTGTCAACGCGATCGCAGGTAGCGGTGGTCGCTCCCGAAGAAATCTCCCCACCAGTTCGGCGACAATGTGCTGGGCATCCGCCGCACTCCCTCCATTCCCCATGAAGAAGATTCGTCGGCCCCTGGTGAGCGCCGCCCGGCTGACTTGGACCCACTTCCAAACCCGACGAAGCAGCCCGTCTGAAAAGGACTGCTTGACTCGACAGGAATCTCGCAAGTGCATCCGCATCCGGACAATGGCCCGCTCTACATTCGGATTGGGTGACGGTTGCTTCAAGAATCTCTCTCTTCTCGTTGTCTCGCCTTCCGCGGCGAAGGGAGTCACGCATTCTCCCGGTTCCGTGGCGCAGCAACGCCGAGGGTCCTCGCGTGGAAGCAGTCCCGCGCTACGCGACCTCTAGTGGGCAGGACCCAGAACCTGAAAATAGGCTTCAACGGTCTGCTGCGCGACTCGCGGTTTTTTCCAGAGCAGCCGGCCGTGTATTTCATTTGCATCCATCCAAGCGACTCCGGCCATAAGCACCCAACGAGATCTTGCAATACCTTTTCGTACGAATTCCAGGTATTTCAAGTAATTCATGGTTGGTATTGCAGTAAGCTTGAATCGCCGGCTTCCCTAGCCCTGCAACGCTCAAAGCTCGAGCTCCGTTGCGTACGCTCCATACTCCTTCTGCAACCGGCGGTTCTTGATCCGCAGGACCAGCTTGCGCAGGGCGGGCATGAGACGGAAAACGTTTTGCGCGAGAGGAACATTCCGGCCAGCCGTGGCCGAGGCCTGAAGCATGAGCGCCCGGCCCTTCAAGTGATAATGGTTGCGGAGGAACTCAGCCGATTTATAGGCATCCTCCCAATTCCCCCGGGTAACTGATCGGAGGCCATTCAGGAACAAGTATTTCTTTGCCCTGTCCGTCAAAACCTGACTGGCATACCTGCGAACACCTTCTGGAATTTGTTCATCCTCCACCAAGTTACGAATCATTTTCAGCCAACCAGGCCACATCAAATCGACGTCTGCGGTGCTGCACTGCGAGGCTGGGTGGCTGACAAATATCGCCCCTGGTTGCAGCGTGACCACCAGTGGAAACCGCGCGGCGGCGCGCAGTTCGAAATCCAGATCGGAAGTGCCTCCCGCTTCTTCGTCCAGCCCCCCAACCTTCTCAATGACCTCTCGTTGAAACAGAATGCCCGTCCACTCAGGATGTCGGTATCTTAACATGGCCAGCAGGCCCTCGGGAGGACGGTACAGGCCCGGGGGCCACTTCAGCATGGGCGCGTCTAAGACCCTGCCTTTATCATCCATGTGGATGGTGACCAAGGCAGAAAGCATGGCCTCGGGATACTTCTCGAAACCCGCCAGGGCAGTCTGATAAAAGCCAGGGAGGAGGACATCATCATCTGAAAGGATCGAGAAGAACGGCGTTTCAACGCGGTCCATTCCGTAGACAAAATTCTTCAGCGCACCGACGTTTACGTGGTGACAATAATATTTGATACGGCAGTCAGTTCGCGCCATTTCATCCACAACCGAGGGCGTCTCATCACCGGAGGCATTGTCATAGACGCAGACCCGAAGGTGAGGGTAGGTCTGCGCCAACACACTTCCGATGGCCCGGCGCAGCAACTTCGGACGATGGTAAGTTGGGATGATCGCGGTAATAAGCGGCTTGGAGATTGCCTCCGGCACCTAGGACTCTGCGCTCTTGGCCATCAACGTTTGGGGAAGCTGTGTGATCGTCTCCCGTAGTTCTTCCCCGACCATCAGATAAGCCCCCGCCAGGAACAGCATCGACGCCAGAGCGTAAGCTAGCAGAAGTGACATGTTCGAGCGCGCCACGGTGATCGCCAAAACAACCCAGGCAAGACCATAAGTCAGCGCGGCGAGAATAAGAGCCTTACTTATGTGGGCATACCACGACCGTATGGGAATTCCAAGACACTCGGAACACATCCGAGGCACCCCGTAAGCGTAAGCAAAAAGGTGATAGAAGACCCAGGAAAATCCTGCCCCCGCAAGGCCGAAGAAGTAGACCAGAAGGAGTGTGACGGGCAGAACACAGAAAAGCGCATAGAAGTTCAGTCGCGCCGCGATGTCCGGCCTGCCGACAGCCAGAGAAAAAACGTAGGGAACATTCAGCGTTCCATTCATGTAGAAGCCCAGGCAGAGGAACGTCACTGGTAAAAGCAACAGCTGGGCCGCTCCGGCGTTAAGGAAATAGCTGAACACCGGAACGGTCGCAAAGAGGATGGCTGCAAAGATGGGCACTATGCCAAAGCAGAGGAAGTCCTGCAGTTTCCGATACTGCACCAACAAAGCCAGCCGATCGCTTTTTTTGAACAGGGCCGAAAGCGAAGGGAACGCCGCCTGCGCGATCGCGCTCGTTAGCAGCGTGGACCTCGAGATGGCACTATAAGCAATGCCATAGTAGCCGAGTTCCCCCACGGGTAAAAGCTTGCTCACCATCGCCTTGTCGGACTGCGTGTGGACCATAGCCAGAATGGAGATGGAGGCCATCCGCGATGCGTAGGGGAAGTTTCGCTTCACGACTTCGAACGAATACCCGGGGACTAACGCCGGAAGAGAAAAAAAGTGCGCAGAAATCACGAAATAAGCGGCGATGCCCAGGGCGAAACAAGCCCCAAACCAATAAGCAACGTGCATCAACCCGCCCCCGAGAACGAGGATCACAATTGTCCCGAACTGCTGAAGCGCGCCCGTCGTCACATCGATCAGGTTGTTAAACTCCATGCGCTGCAAACCACGAAGAATGCTGGTATAGAATGCCCGAGGCAACGCGAGCAGCGCCCCGATCCCTAGGATCCGCAAGACCAGGGTTGCCGCTGAAGGATCCAGCGTCTTGAGTTTGATCCACATCGTCACGAGCAAGGGCACGAAGAAATAAAGGGCCACGGCGACCACGACATAGGCGACCCAGTAAAAGAGCGACCCGGTGCGAAGGAGCTTGGCGATATAAAGAGGTTCATCTCTGGCGTGGGCGGAGACTTCTCGCAACGTCGTCGCACCCAGCCCCATTTCCAGCACTCCCGAAAGGATGGCACTCAAGGTGGCGGTGAAGTAGATGATCCCCAGTGCGTCTTCACCCAACTGCCGGAAAACGTACTTGACCGCCACGAAGCCCAGGACCACGAGCAATCCCTGGCCCAGGACGTTGTACGTGATGTTCTTCGACAGTCTGGACATGCGGCAGCGCTTTCCTCATTTTTTCTTCAGAAAAGCATCGGGCCAGTAAGTAATACCCAGATATGTAGGCTCGGGGTCGATCTCGAATTCCGGATGGGTCGCCAAGAACTCCTCAATGGCCACGAGAGGATTATCCGTCGCCCACTCTGCCTTACCCCCTTGGACGTCATACAAATCTCGCATAATTCCGTCCGCTGCAATGATGTAACTCCCAGGCGTTACCAAGGGACCGTACATTTCAAGCTCCTGCACGACATGCGCCTTGGCATGGCACGAGTCCAAGACAACGAGGACGGTGTCCTCTGGATGGAGGAGGGATTGCACCTGAGCTACAGCCAGTGGGTCAATGGAGCTACTTTCAATCAGAGTAATCCGATCCGCCAGAAAGTGATTCTGAATGGCCTCTCGGTTCTGCGGACGGATTTCAATATCAATGGAGATGACCCGCCCTCCGCCGAGCAACTGTAGGAGGCTCGCGAAGAAAACCGATGATCCGCCGTGTGCAACACCCGTCTCGACAATAACATCAGGCTTCACCTTCCAAATCACTTCTTGGATACGGATCAAATCCTCCGGCAATTGGATAATGGGACGGCCTAACCACGTGAAGTTATAGGAGTATTTTTGCGCCCACCCGGTCTTCAACCACAGTTGGGAGATGACGCGAAAGCTCTCTTGGCTGTAAAGGCCGAAGGAGCACACCGTGCCGTTATCCTTCACGGTGTCCAGAGTCTTCTTGGCGGTATCAATCGTTATAATCATGGCTCTCCGCATCAAAAACATTCCAGAGGTGTAGAAACCCCAAGCCGCTCCAGGAGTTGGAGATTCTCCTCGCGATAGTTCGGGTTCATCAGCAGGATGCCGGCGACGGGCGATTCTCGGAGGTGGCTAGGGGCAACGATGGGGTGGCCCGTGCCCGCCACGTACCTACCCTGTTTTGCTGGATTGAGATCCACAACGTAGCGTACGTGTTCGCCCTGAGAGTCGAGCAGGTTGAGGAGGGTTGTCCCCTTTGCCGCCGCACCCCAAACGGCGCAGCCCCCCGCCGTATGGTACTCGTGGATACGACCCAGGCACGCTGATGTCCGGGCTTGAATGCCCGTCAAGAAGCTGCGCAGTTGCCGCTCCAATTCAGCCGGTTTGGCCGGCGCAGGAGCAGTTCCGGCACGGCTGTTTCCCGCTCGTCCCTCCAACCACAAGTACTGGCCGCAAAATGACTTCTGCGCCGTCGCCACTTCAAAGCCTGCACGGTGGAATGCCCACGTCAATGTTTCCGCAGCGAAGTATGAGCAGTGCTCATAGAAGAAATCCCAAAAAGCACACTGCTCGAAAATCCAGGTAACGTCGGGGACTTCGAAAAACACTGCTGTGTGAGAGTGTTCACCCACCGCTCGCCTTATTGCGGCGAGCATCCCTATCGGGTCCGGTACGTGTTCCAGCACATGCCGGCACACGACGAGGTCAGCCGGCGGATTATCACCCTGCCCATGGTAGAAACTTTTCACGAAGCGGAGAGTCCCACCCTCCACCACTTCGGGGCCCACGTAGCTGGGATCGTACCCCAGCCCGCGATTCTGACCGCCCCGGCAAAGGAGCCGGAGAAACGTTCCCTTGCCACAGCCGACTTCAATAATGGTCTTGCCCTTCAAGGCGTACCGCGTGGTGAGATAGGCCGCGAGTTGCTCTAAATATTCCTGAAAAAAGGGGGAACTGGTCTGCGTGTTGTCATACTCGGCGGAATAGTGCATCCGACCGAGCTCAAACGCAGCATTGAACACAAATCCGCACGCCTGACAGAATGCGAGGGCGAGGTTGCCACGCGGACACTGTCGGGCCGCAAGCGGGTCACGCATAATGAGATTCTGGTGAACCGGAACCCCGCGACGTTCCAAGAACATTTCAGCGGCAGGTGCGCCGCAAAGCGGACAGATCAAACCCATGACTAAGTTCTCTTCCAGCGTTCACGCCACCAAGCTGCCGTGCGGCGCAAACCCTCATCCAACACGAAAATCGGCTCCCAGGCAGTATGGGATTTGAGCCGTCGAACATCGGCGACCAAAAACGGCGGCTCTGCAGGGTCCGTGGGCAGAGCGCCAAAGACGGTCTTTTCACCGGCTTCGAGAATCCGTCCGAGCGTCTCCACCAGGGAACGAATCCTCACGGGTTGGCCCGAGCCGATGTTAACGGGACCTGCCAGGCTGCTCTGGGCGATGGCCCATACCGCCGCGGCCGCATCCTCCACATGAAGGAAGTCCCGAAGTTGTTCCCCTTCGGTGCATTTTGCGGTCTCCCCGCGTAAAAGCGACAAGATCACGGACGGGACCAGCCTTTTGGGGGCCTCGCCCGGGCCGTAGAGGTAAAAGAAACGGGTCCACGCAAAGGCCAGCGATGTTTGCGCACAATATGCCTCCAGAACTTGGCGCGTCGCGTTCTTGCAAGCGCCGTAAAGTGTCCGCGGCATGAGCGGAGTCACATCCTCAGACAAGAAACCGTAGCTCCAGTCGTATTCAGCACATGAGCCGGCGGCCACCAGGCGGGAACATCCTGCAGCCACCAGCGCCTGGGCCAGGTTAAGGCTCATCGCTACGCAATCAAGGTTCTCAGGCGCTGTCCAATATTGGCCGGGCACCGCATACCACGCCAGGTGAATCGCGCACTCGGGCCGCGCCGCAGAAACAAGCTCTCGGACCGCTTGCCCGTCGCGCAAGTCAACGGCAACCACGGACAAGCGGTCCAGGACGTCCGTCAGGCGGTCGGTGGATTCCCCCGGCAGGATCGCCGCCCAAACCTCATGTCCTTCCTGGACAACCCTCCGCGTTACGTGCGAGCCGATAAATCCGGCCGCTCCTGTCACCAGCACTCTCATGTGTTCCCCATCCAGCTAACGGTGCTTGACGTCCCATCTGTATGGGATGGAATTCTCAAACGGATCCATCCGCTCGCTTCGGGACGGGTCGTGGGGATGCGTGCAGCAATTGGCGACTATGGCGTACGGCCCACTCATCCCCTTGAAACCGTTCCAGATCTCCGGCGGGATGATGACTAGGCAGTAGTTATCCGGCCCTAAGAAGATCTCCATCAATTCGCCTTTCGTCGGAGAACCCTCCCGATCATCATAGAGGACCAGCTTGATGCGGCCCTCGATACATGCATAATTCAACGTTATTTCCCGATGCTTATGCCAACCCTTGATGACGCCCGGATATACCGTCGAGAAATAAATCTCCCCAAACTGGCGAAAATGCGGGTCCGTACGTTTGAGCATGTGAAAAATCGTCCCCCGCTCATCGGGGATTCGCCGTAACGGAATGACCTGAACACCGTCGATCATGGCTCCACCACGCGTGGTTCCGGGATGGGAATGATGAATCGCCCTCCTCGGCGGCGATATTCGGCCTGCTGCGCGAGAATCTCCTCGGCAAAGTTCCAGGTGAGGAGCAAAACGTAGTCCGGCATCGCCTCCAGGAGTTTCCCGGGCGGGGAAATCGGAAGGTGTACTCCCGGCATGTACCGTCCCTGTTTGTAGGTGCTCCGATCAACCACGAATTCCAAGGTCTCGCGGCCGATTCCACAATAGTTCAGCAGCGTGCTGCCTTTGGCGGCGGCGCCGTAGGCTGCCAGGCGCTTGCCCTTCCGGACAAGATCGCCAAGCAGTTTTCGGAGACTTGACTTCAGGTTTTCCACGCGCTGAGCAAAGGTCCGGTAAGCCTCCTCTCGATCGACTCCCCAGGCAGACTCCTCGGCCAGCAGCAAGCCCACCGCCGGGCTTAGGCGGGCTGTGGCCTCGGGCGCCGCAAGCAGGCGCAACGAACCGCCGTGGATGGAGAGGCGCTCCACGTCGCTGATGATCAAGCCGTGCCGCCGGAAGAGCCGATCCAACGCGGTGAGGGAAAAGTAAGAGAGGTGCTCATGATAGATGGTGTCAAACTCGCAGCGATCGATCATCTCCTTGACATAGGGAACTTCGATGACTGCCACGCCGTCATCCTTCAACACGGTGCGCACACCACTCAAGAAGCCATTCAGGTCCGGCACGTGCGCTAAGACGTTGTTGGCGTGGAAAACGTCTGCACCCTGGCCTTCCTCTCGAAGCTTCCGGGCCAACTCCTGCCCGAAGAATTCACGGAGAGTGGGAATACCGCGCTCAGTCTCTGCCACACGGGCAACATTGAGCGCGGGTTCGATCCCGAGCACGCGGATACCGTGTTGACGATAATACTGTAGGAGATACCCGTCATTGCTGGCTGCTTCAACCACCAGACTGTTCCCATCCAGCCGACGGGACTCAATCAGCCGCTCAGCAATCGCGCGGGCATGGTGCAAAAGGGCGTCGGAAAACGAGGAGAAGTAGAGATAGTTACGAAACAATTTTTCAGGAGGAACCGTCTCCAGGATTTGAACCAGGGCGCAGCGGGTACAAAAGGCCAGATCGAGCGGGTAGGTGGCCTCGGGGAGTTCAAGCTCCTCGGCAGTTGGCAAGGCGTTGGCGAGAGGAGTCCGCCCTAAGGACAGGATGGCTGCCAACGAAGATTGCCCACATGAGCGACAACCAGAATTCGTCACTGTTCATCGCCCCCGAAGAACTTCACGTACCAGTCAATCGTTTCCCGCAGGCCTTCGTCCAGCGTATGGAGAGGCTTCCACCCGAGTAATCGGAATGCCTTCTGGGACGACAGGTATTGATTCCGGATTTCGCCTCTCGCCTCATTAAGGACAATCAACTCGATCTGACCGCAATTCATCAATTGGCGAATCTTGTCCACAATCTCGAGGACCGTGACGCGGGATTCGCTGCTGAAATTGAAACTTTCTCCGCGGACTTGCGTGGACTCCATGTGCTCCGCCAAGCTCAGATATGCGCGCGACACATCTTTCACGTACAGGTAGTCGCGGACGTACCGCCCGTCACTGCGTATGACCGGCGATTCTCCCCGGTACAATGATCGGATGGTCGCGGGGACGATCCGGGTCCAATTCAGGTCTCCTCCACCGTAAACGTTACCACACCGGGCGATGGCCACAGGTAGGTTGTAGGTCCGATGGTAGGATTGAGCAATCAAATCCGCGCAGCTCTTTGACACCTCGTACGGATGCCTTCCTTGCAAAGGCATATCCTCGGTGTAAGGGAGGTGCTCTTGCTCCCCGTAGGCCTTGTCACTCGAAGCTATGACCACACGTTTCACGAGGTCAGAATGAAGGCGACAGACCTCCAGCAAATTCCAGGTGCCGCGCACGTTGGTTTCCAAGGTCGGCAGTGGAGAGCGGGCGGCAACGCTGACAATGGCCTGAGCGCCGAGATGGATGACCGTGTCGCACTCGTACGCCAGGACCGCGTGTTCAAGGGTCGCGAAATCCTCAAGCCTTCCATTCACCACATGGACGCGGCGGATATAATCACTGCGGTAGAGTTCCGACTGCGGGTCAGCATCGAGAACCAGCGCGATCACTTTTGCGCCGTGGTCGGCCAGGTCCTTGACCACCCACGAACCTACAATGCCGGTGGCCCCGGTCACTAGAACACACTTTTCAGTCCAGAATGCGGAGGCACCCTTCATTCACTCCAAACCTTCCACGGGGCGCTTTTCTTCCACATCTCGTTCAGCGCCACGAAGTCCCGGTAAGTATCCATGCAGTGCCAGAACCCCTTGTGGGCATAACCCATGAGCTGGCCATCTCGGGTGAGCTGTTCCAGAGGTTCGCGTTCCAGAATGCAACGGTCCTCGTCCTGGAGATAATCGAAGAGACTCCTTCGAAAAACAAAGAACCCGCCGCTAATGAACGCATCGTGCGACTGGGGCTTTTCACTGAATTCCCTCACCAGTCCGTCTTCGACGGCCAGCTCTCCATATCGCGAAACCGGCCGCACCCCGGTCACCGTCCCGATTTTTCCATGCGCTTGATGGAATGCCCAAAGCTTTTGGAGGTCGATATCCGCGACCCCGTCACCATAAGTCAGCATGAAGTTTTCTTCGGTAATGTACGGCTCGATTCTCTTCACACGGGCTCCAGTCATTGCCTCCAGGCCCGTGTCCGCGAAAGTGACGGACCAGTCTTCCAATAGGTTTGCATTGTGAATCTCCGGCTCCCCGCGGGACCCCAGCTTTAGAGTAAAGTCGCTGTTCATCAGCCGGTAGTTTAAGAAATACTCTTTGATCATGTGACCTTTGTAGCCCAGGCAAAGGACGAAGTTCTTGAACCCGTAATGAGAGTAAATCCTCATGATGTGCCAGAGAACAGGCTTACCGCCGATCTCGACAAGGGGCTTGGGGCGAAACTCCGTCTCTTCCCTCAGACGAGTCCCCATACCTCCGCAGAGAATTACCACCTGAGTGTTCATAGTATCCCACCGGGGGCTTTCGTTGGTCCAGGAGTGCTCGTACCCACGACTCGCTCCAAGATTCCGGACTTATTGCGACAGTTTAACGCTTTAGCCACCAGGAGTGTAAACTCCTTCCCCAAAGGCAAGGCGCAGGGAAGTCGGTGTCTAAGATGATGCCCACTGGTCGGCAGAACTTTCCCACTGTTCCTGGCCGTATTCGTACTTCCGAAGGTCTACATCGTTCAAAACCACGCCCAGGTTGGGGGCGCCCGAGCTGTAGAGCAGCGTCTTGCCGCGACGCTTCGCAGGCGACTGCTACTCTGTAAATCTTGCCCATTTCCCGACCACGGGCCTCATCCAGGTCGCAAACGGCACACAGCCTTCCACGCTGGTGGGAATTCCAAACGAGATTCTTCCCCCACTAGCCGCAACCAACAACAGCGACCCGCGGCCCATGTTCGTGCATTGGGCTTCTCCCAGAACTCAGTCGGCCATGCCGTAAAACTCAGCAATTGTCCGGATCACCTGAGCCTGCTGTTCTTCCTTCAGCTCAGGATAGATGGGAAGCGACAGCGCTTCCCGGCTTGCGGTTTCCGAATGAGGGAACTGGCCCTCCTTGCATCCCAGGTAAGAGAAAGCGGGCTGGAGGTGCAGCGGATGCGGGTAGTAGATCTCTGTGGGGATGCCGCGGCCTCGCAAGAATTGCTGGAGGTGATCGCGTTGCTTGCTACGAATCGTGAACTGGTTGTAAACATGACGGCAATCTGCGGGCTCTGAGGGAAGTGTGATGAACTTATTCAACCTATGCTCTATGCAAAACGCGCGATAGCGGTCAGCGTTGCGTTGACGAGCCTTTGCCCAGGATCCAAGGTGCGTCAACTTGACGCGTAAAATGGCGGCCTGCAACGCGTCCAACCGGCTGTTCATTCCAATGAGCTCGTAAGAGTATTTCTGTTTGCCTCCATGTGCGCGTAGAACCCGCAAGCGCTCTGCCATTTCGGCAGAGTTAGTCGTGATTAATCCTCCGTCGCCGGCGCCACCCAGATTCTTGGAGGGATAGAAACTGAAACAGCCGAAATGGCTCAAGCTCCCAACCTGTTTTCCCCGGTAGCACGCGCCGATCGCCTGCGCCGCGTCTTCGATGACCGCCAATCTCTTTGCATCGGCCACTTTCAACAGCGTGTCCATCTCGGCGGGAAGGCCGAATAAGTGCACCGGGATGATCGCCCTGGTCCGGAGAGTGATCGCAGACTCCACTTGAGCCGGATCGATATTGAAGGTGTCTGGAAGAATATCGACGAACACCGGTCTTGCGCCCAAACGCGCCACTGATCCCGCCGTCGCTACAAAGGTGAAGGGGGGAACGATCACCTCATCGCCGGGGCCCACCCCCAACGCCATCAAGGCGAGCAACAGCGCGTCCGACCCGGACGCGCAACCAACCGCCGCCCCCACCCCGATCGTCTCTGCCATCTCGTTCTCGAAGGCTTGCACTTCTGAACCGAGAATAAAGGCTTGGCTGTCCATGACCCGAGAGATTGCCTGCATCACCTCACCACGAATTCCTTCAAACTGAGCTTTCAAGTCCAAAAAGTGAAATGGGGTCGCGTCTTCGCGCAGGACTTCAGAGCCAGCTTGGAGCGCTGAAGCTGAAGAAGCGTTGAGACATGATGGCATAAATCTCTCTATTTCCTGCGAGAAAGACTTGTCAATGGAAGAAAACCCAAAGGGGCTGTCCGCTCAGTTAACCAAGCCAGCTGACGCTCCTCTTCGACGCGATGAACTTACCTGGCCGATTGAGATACCGAGACAAACCGCGAACCATGCCGCCGTCGCCGGGTTACGCAGATTGAAATCCATCAGGCTGTGAACGAGCAGACCGCAGCACCCGACCGCGGCACCAAACCGTATCCAACCCGCTTCGCGGTGGAGTCTGTTAGCCATATTGCCGAATGCAAAACGAAAGAACATCACCAGCGCTATGACGATCATGAGTCCGCCCAGCAATCCCGATTCGACCAAGGCCTCAACATAATCGTCGTGGGCGTGATTCCAGTTGAGATCGGTGGGAATTGTCTGAAAGCGAGGATAAGCAGTCTCAAATGTCCCGAAGCCGGCGCCGATCCAAGGATACTGGCGGATGACATGAATCGAATCCAACGCGACCTGGGTTCGAAGAGTGTAACTCGTCTCCTCAGTGATCTTGAGGTTGACGACCCGCCCCAAGTGCTTGGAAATACCCCCCGGGTCAATCCAGAAAAAAAGGGTAGCTGCTGCCGTGACTGCGAGTGCACCCAAACTGATTAAGCTCCTCCGGCCGGAAACCGGACTGCTGCGGATGAGAAGCGCCCCAAAAATCACTATCTCGGCGAACAAGGCGACAAACCCCCCTCGGGAGCCGGCGAGCAAGGCCGAAGCAATTGGCACGATGATCGCTAAGCCAAATAGGCCCCGCTTCGACCGGCCTTCGCGGCGGGACAGGGCATACGCCGCAGTCAGCGGGATCATCAGCTCCATCAGTCCCACATAATGATCGCGGTTCACATAAGAGCCGAAGGCTCCGTACATTGAATGAGTCTGCCAGTAGTTTAAATAGTTGAATGCTGAACCAGAAAAAAACTGCAAGATTGCGGAGGCGGACAACAAGAAAGTGTAGATCGTGACGGCGAGGCCGAACGCAACCAGTCCTCTTTCAGAGTTGTTCGCCCATAGCTGTCCCGCGAGGAAAAATAGCATCAAGTCCGTGACCAGTTTCAGCAGCGCTTCGCGTGTATCAACGCGATCGATGGTGAGATTGCCGAAATACTGGATGGTCCCTAACAGCAGGAATAGGCCCGCAGGTAGGTAGAGTGGCGACCAGTGGATTTTTATCGCCCCTTTCCGAACACAGCCCACCGCCCAGAGCAGAAGCAAGAGCGTGGCGAGCACCGTCAGTGAGGCCCACGCCCACGGCAGCACGCCACCATATGCCAGCGGCGCGACGAACAAAGTTGCGAGCAGCAGTGCTCGCGCTGCCGCGTGCAGCCAGACGCCAGGCAGCGCCCCTGGCCCACGGTGGTTCGCAGCGGGAACGGCAACGGATGCAGCAGATGAGCCCGACACGGTTAATGCGCCCGTTTCAAAGAGTCTGTATGGTCGGCGGGACCCAAGGCCTTGAGAGTCACATCATCCAACCAAAAGGTGCCGGAAATCTCCATCGGAAAGTTCCGGCTTTTCCCTCGAACGACGAAGATTTCCAGCAATTGGGTATCAGTTCCTGTCGAGAACTTCAAGCTGATCTCATGCCAAGGCGTGGTTCCGACGGTCATGTCGCTCGAAGCATCGACGCAGGACGGACAAGCAGCATCCAGCACGCGGAGCCGAGGGCCGCTATCCGAGGTAATATTTTGAGAGCGGGCGAAGGCACGGAGGACATATTCCTGAGCGGGAGCCACCGGAACGAATTGAAAGGTCGCCAGAAACTCCTCATTTCGCGGAACGGTAAAATCGATGCGCAAGCACCTGTTTCCACTATGCGCCGCTTTGTCCGCGAAGTCGACGAACAGGTACGGCGCGGACAAACTGCGCCAATCCAAGCCTTGGTCCAATGGGGGCTCCTCAAAACCTCCGTTGAAAACGAGATTGTCCGGATCTTCCCTGGCCGACTTCTCGACCACGCCGATTCTCTCGAGATCCTGCCAAACCCTAAGAGCTTCTCGGCCTTGTCCCAATTGCAGCAGGCGTCCAAGGTAGGGCTGGGTCGACGAAAGGGGAAAAGGTGAGGCGTGGGCCACAGTGGCTGACCATACGCGACCAGCAGCAGCCATCTCGCCCTGGGAACTCAAAAAGGCCAAATAAGAGAGATTCAGCGCCGTGTCAGTGAGCGGGGCGACCACCTTTTGAAAGACAAGATCGGGATCGCCCGTGGCACGCACGCACAACCGAAACGTCTGCCAATCATATCCCGGGTCCATTTTCAAGAGGTGCTCGAAATGGGCCAGAGCCTGATCCGTGCGATCCGTTACAAGATAGTGATTGGCGGCGGCCCACTCGGAGCGGGGCACCATGGGGGCGACACGGAGCGCACGCTCGAAGGCCTCATCCGCGCATGCGTTGTCCCCGGCCAGCTCGCAGGCCGAAGCCAGCGCCGACCAGTTGATGGCTTGGTTCGGACTCAATTGGGTTGCTCGTCGAAGGTGCCCGAGGCCCTCGGCCATGTGGGGATCCTCCAACGTGCACAGAAACGAACCCAAAAGGCGGTGGACTTGGGCGTTGTCAGGATCGAGGTTCACGGCGCGCCGGAGCTCGGCGGGATCATGAGACATCGCCAGAGTGTCTGCGACGCCTACACGCAGAACTTCGATGGACAGAAAGAACGCCGAAAGTCCCAGCGCTAGCAGAAACAGCACAGCCCGCAAGGGGGGCCGCAGCGACCACTCATACGGGTGAATCGAGAATAATTGCATGTCGTGATCTTGGGAGCGCCTTCAGATGCCGACATCGTGGCATCGCTCCGTAGAGAAGCCCGTCGCACACCGCCCTTCGCAAGGGCGGCTGACGGATTCTCGAAGTTGGGATGGGCGATCGTCAGGCTCCAAAGGACACCTGAATACACCGATCAACTCTTCGCAGAAACCTCTTTCTCGGATCGCCCATAGTAAGAACCATAGTACTTGTGATAGGAGCCGTAATAGTAGCCATTCTGACGCGAATCAATCTTGTTGACGACTATCCCGAGAACCTTGCTTCCCGACAACACTAGGGTACGATGAGCACGAATTAATGCAGCCGGCGCCGTCACCCCGCTCTCTGCCACCAGGATGACTCCGTCCGCAAGAGTGGAGAGGATTGTCGCGTCTGTGACAAGCAGAAGCGGAGGAGAGTCCAATACAATGAACTCGAAGCGGCGCCGAAGCTCTCCCATGATGGTCTCCATGGTGGAAGAGGAGAGCAACTCCGCAGGATTCGGGGGGTGAGGGCCGGCCGGCAAGACCCACAAGTCCGATGCCGATTCCACACGATGGAGCGCCTCATCGAGCGAATGCGCACCGGTCAGCACGCCGGTGAGTCCTCTCTTTTCTACCAAGCCCAAAGCTTGAGCGATGCCCGGGTTGCGCATATCTCCCTCGACAATCAACACGCGCGCTCGGTTCTGGGCGAGGACCGCTGCGAGGTTCAGGGAAGTGGAAGTTTTCCCTTCGTTGGGCTGGGCGCTGGTGACGACCAAGACCTGAGGTGGCTGCGGAGTGCTGGAAAAAAGGATGGCGCTGCGGAGGGCCCGATAGGACTCCGCGACCGGCGATGTGGGATCATTCAAGACGCTCAGCGCCACCTTACCGTCTTGCGGCGCGTGTGGCTCACCGCGCTTCAGCATCCCATACCGGGACGGGCCGGACCCGGCGAGCGGAATCAGGGCGAGGCACGTGGCAGGCACGAGTCCTTCCACGTCCTCGGCTGTCTTTACCGTGGAATGCTCCAGACCTTCCAAGACGAATGCCAACGAGATCCCCAGCATGAGTCCTACCACGGCGCCTATGGCGATGTTGAGCCTCTTTCTGGGCCGAACTGGTACTGCGGACGCGAAGGCTGTATCCACAGTGTGGATATTCGTAGCTCTTAAGCCCTCAGAAACCGTTGCGTCTTTCAGGCGTTGGAGCAGGCTTTCATAAAGCTGCTGGTTGGTCTCGAAGTCGCGCTGCAAGATGTTGTGCCCTATCAGCAACTGATTGAGCCTCCCGACCTCCAGCTTCTGGTGTTCCACCTCATCGGCAATGAGTTTCTCCCGAACCACAGCCGCATTGTAGTCGTTCTCAATGCGCGCCACAGCGCGCTTGTGTTCACGATCGATGAGTGACTGAATCTCATCCACCTGGTCTCGCAACCTCATCACCTTCGGGAAGTTCGGTCCGTACTGAGCCGAGGCGTCGACGTATTGGCTCTTCAAGTCGGCGTACTTCTCTTCGAGCCTCTGCAACAAGTCGTTTTGCGTCAGCAAGGCCACCTGCTGCGGGCTCGACTTGACCATCTCGTACACGGATTCCTTCTGCGCCCGTTCACCCTGGGCGATGGTCAGTTCCTTGGTCAGATCGGATAACTTCTGCTCCGAGACTGTCTGCTTGTCGTTGACGTTGACAATGGAATTGGCCCTTTCGTAGCTCACCAACTGCTCCTGCGACTTCTCCACCTTGGCTTTTAGCTCATCCAGTTGCTGTCCCATCCACTCGCCGGCTTGCCGGGTGGCATCGTATTTCTTACGAAAGTTGTATTCAATGTAGTTGTTCACCAGCGCGTTCGTGACCGCCGGCGCTAAATCGGGATCCGTGCTCTCAAAGCTCACCTCCACCACGTGGGTCATCCGCAGCAGGTTCACTTCCAGAGCGTTTTCGAACCGATTCGTGAGCAGCGCCCGCATGGCTGGGGAATCCGGCGCAGGCCCCGTGCTCGAGCCACTGCTGGAATAGAAGGCTGGGTTCTCGGCCAGCTTGAGTTGCTCGATCGTTTGCCAAGCCAGATTGTCACTCTCCAGCACCCTGACTTGCGTTTGCAGGAAGGCTTCATCGGTGGGCATATTCCCGTAAAGGTCCTTGATCGATTGAACGAGTGGCGTCTCGGCTTCGATTTCCAGCCGAGACGTTGCACGGTAAATGGGTTTCATCTTGAACGAATAGATGGTCACAAGCGTGACCGTCGCTAGAACGCAAGTCAACACTTCCCATCGGCGTTTCGACAAGATATCCCAGTAGGCGCGCAAGGAAGAATAGGTGTCGACCTCTGTGGGAAGCACGTCGATGACCGATTCGGGCATCTCGTCCCGCCTCTTCAACAGAGCTCCTTGCCTCAGGGCACTTAATTTTTCGTTATCTGCCATGTCACCGTCCTTGGCGGAGCAAACGCCGCCCTCATGGTTCGCACTCCACGCCGCAAGAGATTTGACTCGAAGGCCTTAACAGAGGCCTGCAAGCGCTGCTCGGCCATTCTTCGAGCGCTGCCGAGAAGAGAGAATGTCATGGTACTCGATAGAGCAGCACAACAGCCCCCTGCGCAATCGCCTCCGCGGCCCTATTCAGCGCCCTTCTGCTGCCGCTCTCCGGAATGAACAAGATGTCATTGGCTAGCAAGACCCGATCTTTGGCGAGCCCTTGAGTGATTTTGTCCAGCTCCACAGGGATTTCCTGAGTTCCTCCCGCCGCCTTGGGAGCTTGGCGAACGATGACCGTCCTTTTCATCGCCGCGGTGCTCTTGGTGTATTCCGCAAGAGCGAGCACCTTCAGTATGGTCATCTGCTGTCGGTCGTCTTTCAACACGAACCCTCCCGGTTTGTTGACGGCCCCGACCACGTAAACGATGCCGGCACGTTGCACACTGATTCGGTCCCCAGGATACAGTTCGAAATTCTGGCTGGCATCGCCGTCTTCCAATAGCCGTTTCAGGTCAACTGGCACGGTGCCGGAATGCACGAGCGTGCTTTCCAGTTTAGTGTCCGAGGTCTGCTCGGCTTCCGAGACCCGGCTCGCGAGGTCACCGCGCGTAATAATAGCGGTACTTCCGGCATCTTCGGCCAGCCCCTCGGCCTGTGCGAGAGCATCGAGGACCGTCGTTTTGCCGAATATTTCATACATCTGAGGCTTATGCACCGCGCCCGCAACAGTTACCGCGTGAAGCCGAGACCGATTGACGTGGACCGTCACGTGCGGATGAGAAACCATGCCCGCAGCTTGAAGTTGGTCGGCGATGGACTGCGCCAGTTGTTCGAGCGTTAAGCCCATGGCTTGGATGGGCTTGGAGAGCAGAGGCATGGTAATCACGCCTGTGGGACTCACACGATACACACGCGAAAACTCGCCCACGTCTACCACATCGACAGCTAACTCGTCATCCGGACTAATGATGTAGTCTTGGGGAATTGTCTGGACGTTGGGCGGCGTGGTGCGCCGAAGCTCGATGCGACCCGGCTGCATTTTGGCAGGAAGCAAATCCAGACGCGGAGGCTGTGGGTCCACCGGAAGCGACGCGGGTTTCTGTGCCCGCAGGATTCCCGCCGCACCGCAAAGAATTCCTCCCCACAACAAAGCACTGAGGAGTACTTGCCCTTTCCAGCCGAAGCTGTGAAATGAATGCGCGTTCCTGCTCGAATATTGCATCATGAACCTCCTTTTGTACCCGACTAAAGACAGGAGAGAGCGTCAGCGAAATCGGGAGTCATCCGTGGAGTCAGATGGTGGAAGCAGTCGCAGCCAACCAGGATTGTGGGGCGGCTCCACTTCGGCCGGCCACGCGCTCCACCATGGTGGCGTCCACCTCCACCGCCACGGATTTTTGCAGCAATTCCACCGAAAGCACTAGACGAAAGGAGTTTTTTTTCCGAACTAAAATACCTTCGATTCCCTCTAGAGGCCCGGACTTAATCCTGACCACGTCGCCCGACTTGAGAAACGGGAAGGGTTCCACCGCTGAGCCCTTCTCCAGTGCCCGGCGTATGGCCTCAATCTCGGGTTGTGGGATCATGGCAGGCCGATTGCCAACGGTCACGAAGCTGTGAAAGCCCGGGGCCGTCACGATGTCGAGCCGTCGCTCAAGGCCGCCCCAAATGAACACATAACAAGGGAAAAGCGGGAGCGAAAGCCGCTTGGTTCGGTCTTTCCAACGGCGCGCCGTTGCGTAAAGAGGCAGGAAAACCTCAAACCCCCGGTCAGAGAGGAGGCGGGCGATCGTCTTCTCGTGCTGGTGACGGGTATAGATGGCATGCCACCCAAAACTCCCCTCGTGGATATTATAATTAGAGATATCTTCCATGACAATACACAGCTCCGCCCTGTGACTTACAGAGGCAGCGCCCGCAAGTCCAGCCGCGTGAAAATGTCACTCCGATACAAAATAAGGAATCTCTCTAACTTCATCTAACTAAAAGACCGCCCTCATTGTCCTCCGGCGTTGGCCTTCTTGTCAAGGTTGCGCCGAGGGCGAAGGGTCGCAACATCACAAAGTAGAAGTTGACTGCCGCTTCGGCTCGATCCTTCCGCCTATAGCCACTGCGGCCTTCGGAGGGCAGAGGGCGTGCTACCGCGCGCCGCCCGAGGGCTCAGATTATTTCCACCAACTCTGCTTCCGAACTGTTTGCAGGAAGAAGCGCGAGAACGCCTCGGCCTAAGGTCGCGAGCTTACCTTGCTTGCGGAAACTCGAAATTCGAAACTGAAAACGGGACGCAGAGCTTGAGTGACCGGTTTCCACTTTCCAGTTTCCAGTTTCCAATTTCTGCTTCTCCACGCAATCGCTCGACGACCTGCAACCTTTTTCTAAGCAGATTCGTCTACAGAGGTGTAAAATGAATGTGCCGCCGACCTGGGTCTCCGGCAAGGGAGGTGCGCCATGAAGCCCACGCTACGTCAAGCGATTCTGATCCTCGCATTGGCGGTAGCCATCCTACCCGCCTCTTTCACGTCACGCGCACAGAATAGTGCGTTACCCGCACAGGCTAACGTGGTATCGCCCAGCGACCTCTCGCACGTGCGAATCGTGCGCCTGAGTTTTGTCGAGGGCACGGTGACGATGCACCGCGCCGACATGGCCGATTGGGCGGCCGCGCCAGCCAACACTCCAATTCAAGAAGGCTTCAAGCTCTCGACCGCCGAGAACAGCTTTGCTGAAGTCGAGTTTGAGAACACGTCCACAGCACGCCTGGGCCAGCTCTCCTTGCTGGACTTCGATCAGTTGGCCGCAACTTCGAGTGGCGGCAAACTAAATCGCATGACGCTCGAGCAAGGTTACGCGACTTTCAACGTGATCCCGGAACTCACGGAGGCGTTCGAGGTGAAAGCACAGGACGTCACCGTCACCTTTGCCGCGGCCACGGCGACGCGGTTCCGCATTGACATCGATGAAGGCGCGGTGCGTGTCGAGGTCTTCAAGGGCGCCGCGGCTGTTGCGAGTCCCTACGGCCAGCAAACCCTCACGCCCGATATGGTGGCCGAGATCCGGCCCGGCACGCAGCAAGCCTTTAGCGTTTCCATAGGCATCACTAAAGACGCTTGGGACCAATGGGTCGACGAGCGCGAAAACCAGATGTCTGTGGTTCGAAATAGCCCCAACCCCAATGGCGGCTCATACTACGGTTGGAACGATCTCTCCAACTACGGCGACTGGAGCTACTTCCCCGGTTACGGCTATGGATGGATTCCCGGGGCACCTTACGGCTGGGGGCCCTACACGTCGGGACAGTGGTGCTGGTATTCCGGGATGGGCTATGCCTGGATCTCGTTCGAGCCTTGGGGCTGGCTGCCCTATCATTTCGGTGGCTGGCTGTTCTATCCCGGATTGGGATGGGCGTGGTTTCCCGGAAGCTTTGGAGCGTGGTCGCCAGCGAATGTGGCTTGGTGGCAGGGACAGGGCGGGGTGGGTTGGTCGCCATTGCCTCCGGCGGGCAAGCCCGGAGTCCCGGTGGGCAGCGCCAACTGCCCTCACGGACAAACATGCGGCAGAGTTATCGTGAGGCCGGAAACAGTGCAACAAGGCAAACCTGTCGCAACTGGATTCTTGAAGGCCGATGCTGGTGAAGGGAAAATCGTTCCCAAACTGGACCTTCCTCCCAGCAAGAGCGGCATGCTGCCGGGCACAATATTCTCGCGACCTGCGTCCGCGTTGGCAGCTGGTTCAGGGCGCGAGCAGCCAGTCGGCACGCGCACTGAAGTGACGAGCGGCAGCCGCACCATCGTGGTCGGTGGACCTGGAATCGTCTTCAACCCCACAGCCGGCCGGTACGAAAACAACCCTAAATCCCAGCCACGACTGGTAACCACGCAGCCAGCGCCGGCTGCTTCTGTAAACCCGAAAGAGAATGGTGTGGCACCTTCGGCTCCCACGAACGTGCGAGATGCCGCGGCACCGGGCGCAAGACCTGCGTGGGGTTCGCGAGACTCTGTCGCTCCTAGTGCTCGATCCTCGCATTCCGAGGCGCCTTCCTACCGACCCTCGACATCCTCGGGTTCCGGTTCCTGGGGCGGCTCGCGCTCGGGATACTCGGGCGGTTCCGGATCATCTTCCGGAGGTTGGGGACATAGCAGCGGCGGCTCATCGAGCAGTGGGGGCGGGGGCAGTTGGGGATCATCGGGATCATCCCACAGCAGCGGTGGATACTCCGGCGGGAGCAGCGGCGGAGGTGGGCACAGTGGCGGCGGTGGATCCTCTGGCGGAAGCGGCGGCGGATCCTCTGGCGGGAGCAGCGGCGGAGGCACTCCCCACAAGTAAAGCGATCATCGCGCTCGCGGTGGGCGTCACCACGACGCCCACCGCGGGAGAGACAGCCGCTCTCAAGGAGGGCTTAGCGACGGGTGAGAGGCCCCATTGCTCTTCGGCAGGTCCCCGTGCGTTTCTCGATTCTGTATAATCCCTTGATTACGTAATCCACTTTAAGATATTATTATTCCTGCATAGCCCACGACGGCGTCGGCATCGCCGCCGGCGTCGGCCGAGGTCGCATACTTCACCAGCTCCGCCTTCTTCGCGCCCAGGTCATTGGCGGCGGTCACGAGAGCCACGGCCGGCCCGAAGCCGCACATCGAGATGTTCTCGCGATGCACCACGTCGTAAAGGCCGCGGGCATCCAGCTTCAGAATCTGATCGATCGCTTTGCGGTCTTTGATGCGCGTCAGGCTGTCGGGCTCGTAGTGGTTCATATCACTCGAAGCGATAATCATCACCGGCTTCGGCGCAGACTCAACCGCGCGCGCCACGCCGTGTCCCAGGGATTCCAGCGCCGCGTACGATCCCACGCCCACCGCCACCGGAACGAACCGGAATTCCTTAACGATGTGCTGTAAGAACGGAAGGTGGACCTCGATCGAGTGTTCCGCAACGTGCGCCTCGCGATCTTCGGTGACCAAAGGGCAGGCGGCGAGCAGTGCGGTGGCGAGGTCATGGTCAACAGGGATCTCGCCCAGCGGCGTAAGCCACGTGCCGCTCGAATTCGTCGCCAGTGGCGCCCCCCTTCCGAAATGGTTCGGGCCGAGGGCGATGTAGGAAGCGCGCGGCGGGAGTCGGCGGTAAACCGCGCCGGCCACGTGGCCGGAGTACATGTAGCCGGCGTGGGGCGCGATGCATCCGAGCGCTCCTTCCACTGTCGGGGCAGCCTCGCCGCCAGGGCCCAGATATTCCTCGATCTCTCGCGTCAGGATCTCAGCGCGAGCCGGATAAAATCGACCCGCTACAGCGGGTCTGCGGACCATGGATTTTTCCATAAAAGCCTCCGCGTTTGCCGGATGCGTATGCTCAGCGCATCCAGCGAGGAGGGTGGTCCAGTCGGTGTCAAGGCTGGAATGACTACAGTATACGACGAAGATTATGGGAATGCGAACCAGCGGCAGGCCTACTCGTTCTCTTTTTCAACACTGATCTTCAGAGCGCGCAGGAATTGTGCGTCTTGGGTGGTGATGTGGAACTCGCCGTTGGAGTGCTGTTCAGCCGCCAGCTTCTGCCGGTGCACGAGATTGGCTTCGCCGCGTTTGTTGAAACCGATGGTGACTTCGAGCACTAAGAACAAATCGTAGCCCGCGGCTCGGATTCGCGCCAGGACCTCCGCGATGCGCTCCGACTCGGAGAGCGACTCGTTGATCGCGCTTCCCAATTCTTTGATCAGGCGTTTGAAATCGTCGTCGAGTTCCAAAAGTCACCTGCGTCGATAAAGGGTGGGCCGACTCAACCAGAATTCTATGACTCGCCCTCGGGTCTTGTCAAGGCGACGTGCGGGCGCTTATCATGACGATGCTTTTGTTTCAGCGGCTCGTTGGAGCCGATGAGGACGCTTTGACCAAGCTCGCGGAACTGTTGGCTTTTTGGTGGCGCCTGGTGCAGCGGGCGCTCCACGCGTTGGTCGGTGTAATCTTTCTCCTTCTGGCTGGCGCCGGCGGTCTGCTCTCGTTTTCCGAGTGGCGGCGTTATCGCGAAGATCCGGCAGTCGGCCTGATGGAGTTCGGTATGGTCTCCGGCTTCACAGTTCTTCTCACTATTCTTTCGCTCTATTCATTTCTGAAAGCCCGAAGCGTGAGATGAAGGCCCTTTACAAACCCGAGGATTTAGCTGCGTGGGAGCACGAGCGCGACCTGGGCTTTCCGGGCGAATATCCTTTCACACGCGGGATCTATCCCACGCAATACCGCAGCCGGCTTTGGACGATGCGGCAGTACGCGGGCTACGGCTCTGCCGCCGAGTCCAACGCTCGCTATCGCTACCTCCTGGCGCGCGGCCAGACAGGGCTCTCACTGGCGTTCGACTTGCCCACGCAGATCGGACTCGATTCCGACCATCCTCTGGCGGCGGGCGAAGTGGGCCGAGCCGGCGTGGCCATTGATTCTCTCGAGGACCTGGAGACATTGTTCGACGGCATCGCGCTGGACCGCGTCTCCACGTCGATGACCATCAACGCCACGGCAGCGATTCTGCTGGCGCTTTATTTTGCGGTGGCGGAAAAGCGGGGCGTGCCGCTCGAAAAACTCTCTGGAACCGTCCAGAACGATATCTTGAAGGAATACATCGCGCGCGGCACTTATATCTATCCGCCGGGCCCGGCGCTGCGCATCGTCACCGATGTTTTTGCGTTTTGCCGCGACCGCGCGCCCGAATGGAATACCATCTCAATCAGCGGCTATCACATTCGCGAGGCCGGCTCGACCGCAGTTCAGGAAGTGGCTTTCACCTTGGCCAACGCGATCGCGTACGTGGAAGCCGCAGTCGGCCGCGGACTTGCTGTTGACGACATTGCGCCACGGCTTTCGTTTTTCTTGAATTCCCACAACGGACTGCTCGAAGAGGTCTCGAAATTTCGCGCTGCGCGCCGGCTATGGGCGCGCATCATGCGCGAGCGCTTCAAAGCGCAGAATCCCCGGTCGTGGATGTTCCGCTTTCATGCGCAGACCGGCGGCTCAACCCTCACTGCGCAGCAGCCGGACGTGAACATCGTGCGCGTCACGCTCCAGGCGCTGGCGGCCGTGCTGGGCGGAACGCAATCGTTGCACACCAATGCGCGCGACGAAGCCCTGGCGCTGCCCACGGAAGCGTCGGCCCTGATCGCTCTCCGCACCCAGCAGATTCTGGCCTATGAAAGCGGGGTGGCCAACACCGTCGACCCGCTCGGCGGCTCCTACGCCATCGAGAAGTTCACCAATGAAATCGAGCAGGGCGCCGAGGAATATCTGAAAAAGATCGATACCCTGGGCGGCGTTTTGCGCGCCATCGAGACGGGATACATGACGAAGGAAATCCAGCAGGCAGCGTATGAGTATCAGCGAAAAGTGGAGTCCGGCGAGCAGGTGGTGGTGGGCGTGAACCGTTACACCACCGACGGCGCGCCTTCTCCTCCCATCCTGCGTATCGACCCTGAGGTCGAACGCGGGCAGGTGGCGCGCTTGCGCGAGCTTCGCGCCCGCCGTGACGCCGCGCAGGTCGCCAGGGCCTTGAAACAGTTGGAAGCCACCGCGCGCTCGGAAGAGAACTTGATGCCCGCCATCACGGAGGCTGTGAATTGCTACGCAACCGTGGGCGAAATCTCAGACACGCTGCGCAAGGTCTTTGGCGAGCACCAAGAGTCTGTCGTCATCTGAACCGCTGCTGAAATTCCGCTCACTCCGCTGGAGGGCTGACGAGTATGGCGACCTTACAATTTCTCGGCGCGACCGGAACCGTCACTGGCTCGAAATATCTGCTGGAAGCCGGGGGCGAGCGGCTGCTGATTGACTGCGGCCTCTTTCAAGGCGAAAAAGAACTTCGTCTGCGCAATTGGAATCCCCTGCCGGTTCCACCTTCGAGCCTCAACTGGTTGGTTCTGACGCACGCGCATTTGGATCATGTCGGCTACATTCCTCGGCTAGTGAAGGACGGCTATCGCGGGGAAATTCTCGCCAACCCGGCGACGGTGGAGCTGGCGCGGCTCACCCTGCCCGACTCCGGCCATCTACAGGAAGAAGACGCGGCTTACGCCAACAAGAAGGGTTTCAGCAAGCACAAGCCGGCGTTGCCGCTGTATACCCATGAAGAAGCGGTGAAGTCCCTGGAGTCATTCAGCCCCATCGACGACTCCAAACCTCTGGAAATATCCCCTCGCTTTACCCTCCGGTTCTTTGGCGCTGGCCACATCATGGGCGCGCGCAGCATTCACGTGACGATTCGGGAGAACGGCAGCACCCAGAGCGTGCTTTTTTCCGGCGATCTCGGCCGTTTTCACCAACTGATTGTCAAGGAGCCGGCGGCCGCGCTGGGAGCGGACACCTTGCTTTGCGAGTCGACTTACGGCGACCGCTTGCACCCGACCGACGACTTTCGCGCCCGCCTGGGGAAAATTGTTCAGACGACGGTCGAGCGCGGCGGCACGGTGGTGATTCCGGCCTTTGCCATCGGGCGAACACAGGAACTGCTTTACGTTTTTCGGGAATTGATCGAGCAGGGCCTGATGCCCCCGGTCGCGATCCACGTGAACAGCCCCATGGCGATTGACGTCACCGAAATTTATCAGCGTCACCAGGAAGACGACAATGTGGAAACCGCCGCTCTGGTCGAGCACGGCGGCAAACCGTTTTCGCCGCCCAATGTCCATTTCGATCGGACGTTGGAGCAATCGAAGGCGCTGAACAAGTCACACCCGCCCTGCGTCATCATTTCAGCCAGCGGCATGGCGACGGGCGGGCGCGTGCTCCACCATCTCGCGGCTTGTTTGCCCGACCGGCGCAACACTGTTCTATTCGTCGGATATCAGGGCGCCGGCACGCGCGGACAAATCATTCAGTCTGGAGCCGACTTCGTCAAAATTCATGGGGCGATGATTCCCGTCCGCGCCCAGATCGAGACGATCGACAACTTAAGCGGCCACGCAGACTATGGCGAGATATTGAAATGGCTGAGCCGAATTTCCCGAGCTCCGCGCCAGGCGTTCATCACCCACGGCGAGCCGCGCCCCGCCAATGCCTTGAAAGAAAGAATCACCCAGGAACTCCGTTGGCGAGTGCGCGTGCCTAGTTACCTGGAACGAGTCACGCTTTAGCCGCCGAATAGTAGGCAGTAGGCAGTCGGCAGTTGGGGAAATCAGAAATCAGAAATTAGAAATCAGAATCAAAGACTCAGCGATTGAGGTTCTGCGTTCTGCTCTCTAATTTCTGCTTTCTAACTTCTGATTTCTGCTTTCTGATTTCTAATTTCTGATTTCTCCCTACTGCCCCGCCACGAGCCCCAAAGTCTCCGCGATGGCGCGCATGGCTTCAATGCAGAAGGTGATGTGCTCGTCGAGCGGCACGCCCAGCTCTTCCGCGCCCCTGATAATGTCCTCACGGCTCACCGAGCGCGCGAAGGCTTTATCCTTCATCCGCTTTCGCACTGATTTGGCTTCGAGGCTGGCGAGGCGGTCGGGCCGGACGAGCGCGCAGGCGGTGATGAAGCCAGCCAGCTCGTCGCACGCAAAAAGCGTCCTGGCCAGCGGAGTGTCGCGCGGCACGCCGGTGTAGTCCGCATGACCGAGGATGGCGCGCCGCAGATCCTCCGGGAAGCCCCGCTCTTTCAAAATCTCGCTGCCCTCCAGCGGATGATCAGGAGCGTTGGGATAAACTTCGTAATCGAAATCGTGAATCAGACCGACTACACCCCACGTGCCTTCATCTTCGCCAAGTTTCTTGGCGTAGGCTCGCACGCAGGCCTCGACGGCGAGCGCGTGCTTTCGCAGATTCTCGTTCTTCGTATACTCGCAGAGCAACTGCCAGGCCGCTTCGCGGTCCATCGGTTCACCTCGCCAACTCGAGGGTGCATTATACGGGAGAGCTATGGAGATGGCAAAAAGCACGGCGCGCAGCAAGGCCTCTTCCGCGCGCGGCGCGCACAGCTTGGCCACCTCTCCTTCCGATGATATCCTCTTCGATCATGCACACGCTCCGCAGCCGGCTCGCACTCTTCATTCTCTCGTTGCTGGTCAGCCCTACCGTGTCCATTCCAGCGCCCGCGCAGGAGCAGAGTTTTCAGGCAATGTTCGATCAATATGTGCAACACGACGAAATCGTCGGGGCTTCTTGCGTCATTCTGAACAAGAATGAAGCGGCCGAGCCTCACACGATCGGCATGGCTGACTTGGAAGCGCACCAGCCCGTTAACGCGAATACGATCTTCCACGGGGCCTCCATCACCAAGACACTGACCGCCGTGGCGATCATGCAATTGCGGGATCGCGGAAAGCTCTCGCTTGACGATCCAATTGTAAAATATGTGCCGGAGTTGACGCGCGTTCGCAGCGAAGATAACTCCATCGCGCGGGTGACACTGCGTCATCTTCTTTCTCACACGTCGGGTTTTCAGTCGCCCACCTGGCCTTACCGGGACGACGCCAAGCCCTGGCAACCTTTCGAGCCCACGGAATGGCAGCAGCTCGTGGCCATGATGCCTTACCAGGAATTGGCGTTTGCGCCCGGCACAAAATTCCAGTATTCCAACCCGGGCTTCATTTATCTGGCTCGCGTGATCGAGGCCCTGACAGGTGATCCTTATCAGGTGTATGTGCAGAAGAACATTCTGACGCCCCTGGGCATGACGCGAAGCTACTTCAATATTTCGCCTTATCATCTTGCCGCCGACCGCTCCAATAACTACACGATCAGCGCCGGCAGCGACGGACGCAGCAAGGTGGTCGCCAACGGCCGCGAGTTCCACACGGGCATCACAACGCCGAACGGCGGCCTCAACGCGCCTCTGGGCGACTTGGCAAAATGGGTGGCGTTTCTCAGCGGCTCAAGTCCTTCGGCGAGCTCGGACATGATTCTGGCGCGGAAATCGCTTGAAGAAATGTGGCAACCCGTGACGCCGGTTCCTTCCGATTTTGCCACCGCGCCCCCGGAATTTATGGGGCTGTCGTTCTTCCTCTACCCGCGCGGTGCGGGCGGCGACGCAATTGCGCTGGTCGGGCACACGGGACATCAGGCGGGATTCGCAACGTTCTTTGTCATGAACCCGCGCAACGGCCGCGCCGTGATTGCGGCGTTCAATACCAGCCACGCCGAAACTGACCGCGATGCCTACGGCAAATCCAACCTCGGCTTCCGCGCGCTCGTCGAGCAGGCACTAAAGATTGTCCAATAGTGCAGCAACGCGGGCATCTTGCCCGCCGCGTGGTAACTGATGCCCGTGCTCGAACCCCCGATCTTGCTCATTCGGTTCGTCGGCGTATTGTAGCGCGAGGGCCGCTCTCCGGCCCGTTCCCCCGCCAAGCGGGATCAGGGCGGGCTTTGCGGCCCTTCCATGTATTGACGCTAAACGCACCCGACGACGGGAACACATCTCGAAATGCCGCAGGGCTAGACGGCTAGCCCTGCGCTACGAGCTTGGAAAACTCGGCCCAACCGCGGGTTTTCCACATTTCCACCGCCCCGACGACGAGGGTTTATCTTTGGCCGAAGAAAAGAAAAACAAAACCCCCTTGACACCCGCCGCTCCCTTCATAGATGCGCCACCCGCGAAGCTGGCAATTCAGGACTGTCACCCCCGACTCACGTGGATTTTGGTCTGCGGAAGGACTACGGCCAGGCGGGTACGAGATCGTCGTCCACGGCAAAGTTGGGGGTTACGACGCGGACTGGGAGTACGGCCTAGACCTCGACGCTGGCCAAACCATCTCCCTGCCCCTGACCAGCCCTCGATTCTTCCGCCGCGTAAATCCCGAAGCCGCCCAATAGGGTGCTCGCTACCCGCGCATGCGCTCCAAAGTCTCTCCCTTCTAATTCCCTGACTTCATCTTGCCACTTGAACAGCCATCAGCTCTCAGCGAGATTTCCGGATGTTTCCTCAAAACTGACGACTGACCTTCGACGACTCTTCCTTGGTACCCTGCGGTGTTGGTTCATTTTCTCAAAATCGTGAGACAATACGGTGAACTGGCTGAACCCGCTCCAGCCGGATTCCATGCGTAAGGAGACGCAAATGTCTACGATTTCGAGAAGAGAGTTTTTCAGGAAAGCATCGGTGAATGCCGCCGCGGTTGGGTTTCTGTCTGCAGGCGCAAGTATGCTGCGCGCTAATCCGCTTGGCCTGCCGATCGGGTGCCAGACATGGCCGGTCAGGAAGATGATTGCCGCGGACTTTCCCGGCACGATCAAGCAGCTTGCCGCGGCCGGATTTCAAACCATCGAGCTGTGCTCGCCGGGAGGCTACGAGGAATTTGTCGGTCTCGCCAAACTTAGCGGAACCGAAACTCGAAGAATCCTGAGCGATGCGGGCGTTACCTGTGTCAGTTCGCATTTCGGCCTCGACGAACTGAAGAAAGATCAAGATAAGGCAATCGCCTGGGCCAAGGATGTGGGCCTGACGCAGATGCTGGTGGCCAGCCTTGAGGGGCCGCGACATCCGACCATGGACGATGTCAAGAAGGCAGCGGACGAATACAACAAAATTGGCGAGAAGGCCGCCAGCGCCGGCATCACCCAGGGTCTGCACAATGAGAATTTTGAGACCTCGACCGTCGATGGCCAGCGAACTTACGACGTGCTGTTTAAGCTGCTAGATCCGAAATTTGTGAAGTTTCAGTTTCAGGTTTCCACGATCGCCCAGGGCTTCGATGCCGCCGAATACTTCAACAAGTATCCTGGCCGCTTCATCTCCATGCACGTTCAGGGATGGGACGCGAACACCAGGAAAATTGTGCCGGTCGGCCAGGGCACTCTCGACTGGAAGAAGATCTTTAGCGCGGCGAAAACGGGCGGCATCAAGAATTACTACGTCGAAATGAACCTGGAGATGATGAAGGCCAGCGTTCCCTACCTTCGCAATCTGGAGGTCTGAACGGCAGTCAGTGAAGCAGTGGCAAGTGGCGATACAGCCATCGGGTTTCGGGATTAGGGATTCGGGGTTCGCAAATCCCGATCCCACATTCATCCGCGAACCCCGAACACCGAAACCCGAATCCCCAGTCTTTCAGTGGCTTCTCACCGCCCTCGGGAGGGTGTACACTGACAATTACTCGGGGAGTGTCCCACCCAAACTCCCACCTGAGATTTTTCCGCCCGCGACTTGTGGAGACTCACGATGAGCCTTATGCGCTTCGTGCGCAGGAACGCGTTTCGCAACAAGCGCCGCAGCTTCCTGACGGTGGTCAGCATCGGGTTTGGCCTTTTGCTGCTCACGGTGATGATGACCATCTGGCGCGCCTTTTACATTGACAAGGGCAGCGTCGAGTCGTCGCATCGGCTGCTTGTTCGGCACAAAGTATCGTTCGCGTTTTTCCTGCCGAGCTTTTATCGCGAGAAGATCCGAGCCCTCCCTGGCGTCAAGCACGTGGTGAATCAAACCTGGTTTGGCGGGCAGTACAAAGACGACCGGGCGGAAAACTTCTTCGCCCAATTCGGCACCGATCCCCAAGAAATCATGGACGTGCATCGAGACGTCCAGATGCCGGAGGACCAACTGAAAGCCTGGCAACACGACCGCGCGGGCTGCATTGTGGACGGCGAATTGGCCAAGCGGCTCGGATTGAAGCTGGGCGACCGCGTCTATATTAAGGGGACCATCTTTCCCATGAACCTCGACCTTACCGTTCGAGGCATCTTCACCGCGCCCATCCCGACCGAAACTCTCTACTTCGACAATGCCTATCTCGACGAAGGCTATCCCCGCGTGAAGGGCATGGTCGGGTTCTTCAGCGTGCTGGCGGATTCGCCGGAGGCGGTGCCGCGCCTGACGGAAGAGATCGACTCGACCTTCCGCAATTCGACGCGTCCCACCAAGACCGGAAGCGAGAAGGAATTCCAGTTGGAATGGATCGCCATGATGGGCAACGTGAAGGCTTTCTTGCTGAGCATCTGCGGGGCGGTGGTCTTCGCCACGCTGCTGGTATCCGCCAACACCATGGCCATGTCGATCCGCGAACGGACGCGCGAGGTGGCGGTGCTGAAGGCCCTGGGCTTCACGCGCGGCACGGTGCTTGGGCTTTTCGTGAGCGAAGCCATGACCTTGTCCCTTGCTGGCGGGGTTGTGGGCGCTTTGGCGGCGTGGGGAGTGATGACCGTCATCGTGCATTCGCCGAAGGGCACATTGTTCGTGAACGGGATGAGGATAACGCTCCCCACCGTGCTGGCTGCCTTGACCGTGGCTGCCGCCGTCGGGTTGTTCAGCTCGATTGTGCCGGCTTACAACGCTTCGCGAAAGAATATCGTTGATGGATTAAGGTACGTTGGTTGAAAGAAGCTGGAAGCTAGGAGTTAGAAGCTAGAAGGCAGAAGGCAGTGCGCAGTAGGCGGTGGGCCGAGGAGAGCGGGCGCGGCGCCGGAAGTGTAAGAGTGGCAAATGGGTCATGGTAAATGGGAAATGTGAAATGGCCTGTTCGCCATTTACCATTTCCCATGGCCCATTTGCCATTTGAAATGTTTTGCTGGCCCCTCGACATTCGCTTTCTGCCTACTGCCCACTTTTAGACCGGCTTGCAGAGGACGGAATCGAGGGTAGATGGCTGTTCCTATTCGATACAATCTCCGTAACCTGGGCGTGCGCAAGGCCACCACGGTGATGACGGCCTTGGGCATAGCGCTAACCGTGACCACCGCGGTTTTCATCATGGCGCTGCTGACCGGCCTGCGCGAAGCTTTCGCTAATACGGGCGACCCGCAGAACGTAATGGTCCTGCGCAAAGGATCCACGTCCGAGGTGGGCGCGGGGGGCGTCGGTCGTGATGCAGCGCAGGTGCTGAAGACCTTGCCCGGCGTGGCGCGCAGTGTCCAAGGGGAGCCCCTGGTTTCCGGCGAAGATATTTTGATGATCGTTCTCCCACGCAAGGGCGCCTCGGGCGAGGCGAACGTCACCGTCCGATTTCTCTCGCCCCTGGGCATCGAGATGCGGCCGGAGGCGAAGCTGGTCGCCGGACGATGGTTCACGCCCGGCCAGCGCGAGGTGACCGCGAGCCGGTCCATCAACAAGCGCTTTGAGCACGCCAACATAGGCGACACCGTCCAGATCGGCAACAGGGTGTGGAATGTCGTGGGCCTCTTTGATGCCGGCGGCACGGCGCACGCATCCGAGATGTGGGGCGACGTCAACCAACTCGGAACCGACTTCGACCGTACCTGGTTTTCGTCGGTCCTGATCCGCTCGACCGACCGGGCATCGGCGGAGGCCGTCAGAAACCGCGTGCACGACGACCAGCAACTGAAGCTCAACGCGATGCTGGAACCGGATTATTACGCCTCGCAGACCAACTCCGGCGCGCCCATCAAATTTGTCGGAATCATCGTGGCCATCATCATGGCCATCGGCTCGTGCTTTGCCGCCATGAACACCATGTTCGCGGCGGTCGTCAACCGCGCCAAAGAAATCGCCGTGCTGCGCGTCATGGGTTTCTCGCGGCCCAGCATCATGGCCTCGTTCGTGTTGGAGTCGCTGCTGCTCTCGCTGCTGGGCGCGCTGTTGGGCATCGCGCTGATGCTGCCTTTCAATGGCATGACCACCGGCACTTCCAACCAGGCAACCTACAGCGAAGTCATCTTCAGCCTACGCATGTCGCCGGCAGTCCTCGGCGTCGCCGTCGCTTTCGCGCTGTCGATGGGCTTCTTGGGGGGGTTCGCTCCCGCCTGGCAGGCCGCCCGACAAAATATCGTCACGTCGCTGAGAGACTGAAGTAATACTGGCTCCAGCGATCGGGTCCTGTTATCATGCTTCGAGAGGGTGATAACATGATTCGCACGCAGGTGAGCCTCGACGAACGAGAGTACCAGTTGGCAAGGGAGGAAGCGGAAGCGCTGGGAATCTCGGTGGCGGAATACGTCCGCCGGGCGATTCGCCAAGTGCTTCCGCCTTCCGGCCACCCGGTCTGGATGCGATACGCAGGACTGGTCGAGTCAGGCAATCCGCGGTCCAGCCAGTTGATCGATGACATCGTTTATGGCCGCAAAGACTGAGGCTTACGTCGACACCTCCGCTCTCATTGCCTTTCTGGACCGGTCGGACAGCTACCATCCGCTGTTTCGGAGACTGTTTTCCAACCCACCGCGTCTCATTACCTCGTCGCTGGTCATCGCCGAAGGGCACGGGTGGTTTTTGCGGCGATACGACCATAACCGCGCCATCCAGTTTCTGAACTTCATCGACGATCTGTCGGTTCTGGCCATTCAGAGCTTCAATCGCGAGGAATTAGCGAAGACCAACCAACTGGTGAAGCGGTTTGCCGACCAGTCGCTGACGCTGGCCGATGCCCACGGCCTCGTCATCATCAATGAGCGCCGAATTTCCACTTGCTGGTCGACCGACCGCCATCTGGCGCTCACTGGCGCGAGGTTGGTGATTTCCTCCGCCAGCATGTGACTCCTGCGCGGCGCGTCCCGGGAAGCAGTCCATCCCGCGCGCAAATCGCTGAGCTGTTATCCGCGCATGATGCACTTCATCAGTTTTCTGCTGCTGGCAGCGGTTGCTCTGCCGATTGCCAGGTGTGGAGCGCACGTGGCGGCCAAGGTTCTTGATTGGCCTGAGCGCCGCAGGGCTCTGGCATAGAATCCGCACTAGCATGTGGCGCACCCGCACCCCCAGCGCATCTGTGAACCGAAGAATCCAAGAAATATGTTATCCTGAAAAGACAAATTTTATTTCGTGGCCGCATTTGGGTCTCATCACTATGCAAGACCCAGTGAGGTTGCTTGATGGGTGGGGGAAGAACAAGGAGGGTGCGCTAAATGGAACCGACTGAAGCCGCCGTCGCTGCGGCCAGCGTGACTGAAGATCGCCCCGTCGAGGCGGAGGCCATCGACCAGGAGTCACGCGCTCGGAGAACAGATCCCGCGGTATTAAAAAGTCTGCTCGAGCAAATGTTGTTGATCCGGCGTTTTGAGGAGCGAGCCGCGGAGCTCTACACCATGGGAAAGATTGGAGGGTTTTGTCACCTCTATATCGGTCAGGAGGCGGTGGCAGTTGGCGCGCTTTCGACTCTCCGTAAGGAAGATTACATCCTCACCTCGTACCGCGAGCACGGGCATGCTTTGGCGCGCGGCGTCGATCCCGGCGAAGTGATGGCCGAACTCTACGGCAAGCAGAGCGGCGTCTCCGAGGGCAAGGGCGGATCGATGCATTTGTTCGACAAGGCCAGGGGATTTTTGGGCGGGCACGCCATCGTCGGTGGTCAGATCCCGTTGGCCACGGGCACGGCGTTCGCCGCAAAGTATCTCAAGCAACCGCGCGTCACGCTTTGCTTCTTCGGCGAAGCGGCGGTGAATATCGGCTCGTTTCACGAGTCGCTGAACCTCGCGGCGCTGTGGAAGCTGCCCGTCGTTTACATTTGCGAGAACAATCGGTTCGGCATGGGAACGCCGATTGAGCGCGCCTCGGCCTTGTACGAACTTTCGCAGAAGGCTCTCGCTTACAACATGGCCCGCGCTCAGGTGGACGGCATGGACGTGCTGGCCGTGCGCGACGTGGTGATGGAGGCTGTCGAGCGGGCGAGGAATGAAGCTGCGCCAACACTGATCGAGGCGCGGACCTACCGCTTCATGGGCCACTCGATGTCCGATCCCGTTCACGGCCACTATCGCACCAAAGCGGAAGTGGAGGAGCAGAAGCGCCACGACCCGATCAGGCGCCTCGCTTCCACGCTCGAATCGATGGGGCTGATCACGCGCGAAGATATACGCGAGATCGATGGGAAGGTGAAGGAAATCGTTGAGGACGCGGTCGGGTTCTCCGAGCGCAGCGATGACCCGCACCCCTCACAGCTTTACGCCGACGTCTACACGCCGTGACGAAGAAGCGACGAGTGGCAAGTGGCGAGGAAGAGCCGCTCCCCACTGTGCCAGCCCCCTCCGGAGTCGCGAAAGGCGCGAGCCGGAAATTTGAACTCTGAAATTTGAAAAGCCGGAGACTAGATGCCGATCATTACTTACCGCGAAGCACTCAACCAGGCCCTGCGCGAGGAATTGCGCCACGATGACCGCGTCTTCCTGATGGGCGAGGAAGTCGGCTACTACCAGGGCGCCTACAAGATCAGCAAGGGATTGTTGGACGAATTCGGACCACAGCGGGTTTTGGATACGCCCATCACCGAGCTCGGCTTCACCGGGCTGGGCGTGGGCGCGGCCATGGCCGGCCTGCGGCCCATCGTCGAGATGATGACGTTCAACTTCGCTCTGCTCGCGATTGACCAGATCGTGAACAGCGCCGCCAAGATGCTCTACATGTCCGGCGGACAGTGCCGCGTGCCGATGGTGATCCGCGGACCGGGCGGCGCCGGGCATCAGCTCGCGGCGCAACACTCACAAGCGCTGGAGTCCTGGTTTTGTCACGTCCCGGGTCTCAAAGTGGTCACACCGGCCACGCCCGCCGATGCCAAAGGACTCCTGAAGAGCTCGGTTCGCGATGACAACACCGTGATCTTCATCGAGTCGGAAGTGCTTTACGGAACCAAGGGCGAAGTGCCGGAGGGCGAGAATCTGATTCCGCTCGGCGTGGCGGAAATCAAAAGACCGGGCGGGCACGTCACCGTGATCGCGCACTCCAAGATGGTGCTGGTCGCGCTGGACGCTGCGCAGGAACTAGCGAAAGAAGGAATCGAAGCCGAAGTCGTCGACCCGCGCACGCTGCGTCCGCTCGATACCAACACGATCCTGGACTCAGTCAAGAAGACCAACCACGCCGTGATCGTCGAGGAAGGCTGGCCGTATTGCGGTGTGGGCGCGCAGATCTCGGATACGATCCAGCTTCACGCGTTCGATTATCTGGATGCTCCCATCTTGCGCGTGACCGGCGCGGACGTGCCCATGCCTTACGCGAAGAATCTGGAACACGCGTGCCTGCCCGACAAAACCCGGGTGGTCGAGGCGGTGCACCAAGTTTTGAATCGAAAGTAGGAATTAGGAACTAGGAACTAGGGATGGGGAATTTGGGGGCAGCGCAATTAAGAAATTCAAAAGTAAAAATTCAAAAGAAAGAACGCTCTGCTTCAATTTTGACTTTTTAATTTTGAATTGACAGACGAAAATCCTTCGTCCTTTCCTAATTCCGGATCCCTGAGGAGAGCTTATGGCGGCGCGTGTATTGATGCCGAAAGGCAGCGACACGATGACGGAAGGGAAAGTCCTGAAGTGGCTCAAGGGGGAGGGCGAATCGGTTGCCGCCGGCGACGCTGTGGTGGAGATTGAAACTGACAAAGTGGACATGGAAGTTGAGACGTCGGGCGAAGGCGTTCTGCGGCAAATTCTGGTGAAGGAAGGCCAGACCGTTCCGGTGGGACAGTTGCTGGGAGTGATCGCGCCGCCGAACGAAGACATTGCGGCGATCATCAAGGAAGCTCAGGCCGCTCCACCGCCCGCGCCGCATCTCGAAGCCGAGCCAGCCCTGGCGCCCAAAGCTGCGGCGGCTCCTTCTGCGCCTGGAAGGCCCGCGGCGCCCGCCGCCGTTGGCGCGCCATCGGTTCCATCAGCACCCACGAGCGCGCGCGTCGCAGCATCCGAGCCGCAGCCTCGGCTGGCCGTGCCTGCTTCTCCGTCCCCAAGTGCAGTTGGCGAGCCCAAGGCCACGGCGGGGGCTCTAGCCGCAGTGCTCCCTCGCACCGACGGGGGCCGCGTTTTTGCGTCGCCCTTGGCGCGACGGATTGCCAGGGACAAGGGCGTGGATCTGAGCCTCGTCAGCGGAAGCGGGCCGGGAGGAAGAATCGTTCGCGAGGATGTTGACCGCGCGCTCGCCAGTGTGGCGGCCGCTCCTCTGGCGCAGGGTGCGGCAGTGGGCGGCGCAGTTCGCGCGGCGACTCCAGCGCGACCGGTCTTTGTGCCGGGTGGGCCGGAAGTCCACGACGAGCCTTTGAGCACGATGCGGAAAACCATCGCCACGCGCCTCACGCAGAGCTTGGGTCCGGTGCCGCATTTTTATCTGACCATCGAAGTGGACATGCGCCGCGCCATGGAGCTGCGCGAGTCGGCGAACAATCTCGATCCGGAATTGAAGCTGACCTACAACGACATCATCGTCAAGGCCTGCGCTGCGGCTCTGCGGGCGCATCCGGAGGTGAACGCGTCTTTCATCGGTGAAGCGATCCGCACTTACAGCCGCGTGCACATTGGCGTCGCGGTGCCTGTGGACGGCGGCGGCCTGATCACGCCGGTGATCCGCGACTGCGATCAGAAGAGCTTGCAGCAAATCTCGGACGAGGCCAAAGAGCTGATCGCCCGCGCGCGCAGTCGGAAACTGAATCCCGACGAGTACACGGGCGCGACGTTCAGCGTCTCGAACCTGGGCATGATGGGCATCGATCAGTTCTCCGCCATCATCAATCCGCCCGAGGGCGCGATCCTCGCCGTGGGCGCGGTGGTGGAGAAACCCGTGGTCACCGACCATCACGTCGGCATCGGCCACCGCTGCCGGCTGACGCTCTCCTGCGACCATCGCGTGGTGGACGGAGCCACCGGCGCGAGGTTCCTCCAGACCCTGCAATCGATCCTGGAGAATCCGGTTTACTTGGCGTTCTGAGTCTTCGGGATTCCGTGATAGCTCGTTCCATCAATTTTCGCACATGCCGCCGAAAGTAAACGGCATGTCCATACTACAAGTGTTATATACAGCTGTATATAATGATGGTGTAATATCGCATAGGCATCGGAATCCACTTCCGCCCCAATCGTTCGATAGGCCGTGATCCGACACGGCGGGTTGGCACCCGCGTTTGAGTAAGGGGCTGTGGGAAGGCGGGTTGCGGCCGAAGAGATATTTTGACGGGTGGGGCGAAATTTGCACCCTTGGGGTGGGAGATGCAGTTACACTCGGGCATGCGCGAACCCGAGAAGCCTTCTCCGACCGAATCGCCGATGTTGTTTGATCCCGCAAAGCGGGACCGAGCCCGCATCGGAATCGCTCACGGCGCTGGGCGTAGCGGGGAAGCGAATGCCCCACATGTCGCCTTCCGCCTGGAGGAGTTGAAGGCCGAGATGGTAGAACCCCTCGCGGTCCGTGGTATTCACCCAAACGACGCTGAAGGTGCCTGCGACGTCGTTCTTCGTGCTCACCACGTGTACCTCTGAGTCCAGTTCCACAAGATTCTTGATCCGAGTCATGCACCCGTGCTGGCTGATCAGGATGGTTTGTGTCGATTCGTCAAAAAACTTGTTTTCTGTGGACATGCCGCGCACTCGAATGGGCAGAGCTAACATCACTCGAGCGCTTCTGCGGCGGGCGTCATCCATCTACATGTCGATTCAATAAAATAGCGAGGAGCGCCCGTTCACGTCTTGACACGACCTCCCCATCCCAGGTTTCCCCAGGACAGGCAATTCCCCCGTTCAAGCTTATCGGGTTATTTTACCACGGCTTGAGGCGAGCGGCGGGGAGCGGCTCGTTGGGTAGGGCGGAGAACTCTTGCATCTTCCCAGTTGTGGCCCAATCGAGGAAGGAAAGTGCACTCGCAAGTCATCGCTGGCCGTCCGGCTTTTGGGAATTCTGACCGCGCATGACACAGTCCGATTTCAAGAGATCGGCAACGCCCTCACATGTTAGTGACGCCTGGAGAGGTTGCTTCCGCGTTGCTGCCGTCGAACACAAAGCTCTGCGCGCTGCATTTCGAGGCGGTCGAGCCAATCGTCATTGCGCCCTTCACGTTTGAGGGCCAGACGAAGGTCCTGCTGCCGGTCGAGTCCTGGCAGATGATGAAGTTCAATTGCTCGCCCGCAGAAGCGTTGGCGAGCGTCGAACTGGTGACGTTGCCGGTGAGCGTAATCTTTTGGGTGTTGCCGAGGGACGCGTCGAAGGTAGGCGTCCCTGAGAACGTCACGACGTTCAGTGATGTGGCAAAGTTTCGCGCCGTAACCGCGCCCGTGCCGCTAGGCGTGAGTGTGACGTTCTGGTTCGTTCCGCCCGCGGTGAGCGAGATGGCGCCGGTCGACGTCACGCCCCCATTGATCACGGGCGAGGTCAGCGTCTTGTTAGTCAACGTGTCGACAGAAGCCCTGTAGACGAAGGTGTCGGTCACGTCTTGCAGGGTCTGGGTGCGCGCGCCTGTTGCCGTGCCGGTGACTTTGATGTTGTTGGTAGCCGCACTGCCCAGCCACAGGTTGCCGAACGGGAGCGAGGCCGACCCAAGGTCCCCGACGCCGGCGGAGGAGGGTGTGATCGTCTGCGGTACGCTGAGCGCGCTCGCTCCGAAGATATAAGATTTGGTGCCGTTCGAGGCTGTCAAGACAAACTGTGAAGACGAAGGATTGAGGTAGAGAGAGTCCGACCCCGCAGCGTCAGAGTTTATCATGTCGTAGACGGGCTGATTGGCGGAACAGTTCGTGCCCGTGTTGACGGGGGTCCCGTTATTCACTTGCGCAGCCGGGCAGCCAATCCGGATGGCTGCGCCACCGTAAACGCTGGGGGCAGTCGGGAGCCACATTCCGTAGAAGAATAGCCCTTGAGCAGTGATCACGGCAGGCGGCGAGAAGGGAGCCCCATTGACATAGTCCGCATACTCTGACGGGTCGTTCAAATTTTGGACGCCAATCGCATTTTCGCTCCTCTGCCATCCGTGCCCGGACAGTTGAATCAGCATCGTGCTGCTCGGCGCGTTCCCCACGTAGGGCAATAATTTGTGCACGCCGGAGAACACGTTCGCGCTGGAATCGAATTGCCAGTAGTGTTGATTTTCGACCATCTCGCCGCTTGCCCAGTTGACGTTGTTCGGGGCCAGCGTTGCCGTGTCCGAAAGCTTCCCGTTTTGCTGCCACGAAAGAACCTCGGCCCCCGGAAAAACGTAGTACTGGTTGGACTGCTGCCAGCCCGTGCAGGTGGGTGGCGAGCAGCTTCCGCTGATCCCATGGCCGGAGTAACCGATTCCGTTGTTGCCAACCGCCCATGGAATCAGGTGGGAGCTGTCAGTGACGGCAAGTATCGGGAACGCCTGACGAACACAGTTCACCGCGGGCGAGACTCCGCACGTCGAACTATATCCAGCCTCGCCGTAACGGTCCGAGACCAACTCGACATAGTAACCCGCGCAGGCTCCAGCGTTGCCCGATGCGCACGCGCCACCGTTGGCAATGCTCACTACCGCTCCCGGAGGGTGCGGCTTATTGAAAGTCGCAGTGAAGGCGGTTTGAGGGTTTCCGGAGAAGGCAGTGGCTTTCACAATTTCGTAACTTCCGTCATCGCCGATGACGATGGGCGTGTTAGTGGTGACACCGCTCAAGTTCGTCCCCATGGTGTAACTGGCCGGCGTCACTGTGCAGGTGGCAGGCAGGGTGGTAGTAGGGTTGCAGTTCGGACCCGGGATCGCAGCGTCGGTCAGGGCCAGCACGGTGTTCGCAGTCCACGACGTGCCGTTGCCAACATACTGCGGCCAGGTCCATGCGCCGAGGTTATACGTCCCAAGGGAAGAGAGCGTGCCATTGCTGCCTTTGGAAATATCGAGCAACGGGCGCCCGGCGCCCTGCTCGGTCTCGGACTGGAGATTGCTCACGGTGATCTGCGTGGCCCCTTGAGATAATGCAGGGCAGGAGGGCGGACCACAGATCGTGCCGGAGTATACGTCACTCACCTGATAAGCGGTGAAGCCGGCCGACTCCAACCCCTCGTCACCCATCGTGCTCGCGCCTCCGTAGTTCATGCTCAACACTTCGAGGCCGATGGTGTCGCCCGTCGCCCCGCTGAGCGTCTGGATGCTCAGAGGAATGTGTTCAGCAGGCGTGTAGTACTGTCCGGCGATGTTAACGGCCTTGAAGACGCTTTTGTCGGCGTAATAGGGCCAGTTGTAGAGATTCCTTCCGCCATCAAAGACCTTCTGGGAAAACTCGTTTTCCACTACATTCATGAACTGAGTATAGCCGCTGCTTCGGTAGCGATTCCCCACCCACTGATTGCCGACGATGAGATTCGGAAGGCCGCCGCTGTCAGTCGCGTTGCCCGGCGAATCGTAGTTGGTGACGTGAAGCCCGTCGCGGAAGTCCCAAACCTGGAGATTGGGACTATTCGAGCACCCATTGGAGTTACCTGTCATCGAGGTGATGCCGCTGTAGATACTGCCCGCGCCGCAGATTGCCTCCGTGGAGCTGGACTTGCTCGCGGGATTCACGATGAGCGCGCCGTTCGTTCCGGCATTTGAGATGGCGCTGGCACAAGGCGTGGAACCGGAAAATTGGTCGCAGAATCGCGTGGCCTCGACGTGACCCGTGGAGTCGGTGCCCAGCGGCTGCGGCACAGACCAAGTTCGCACGTCGGTGATCGAGTTGATGGACGAGCTCCCCGTGCTGACTTCCGCCAGAGGGACTTGACCGGCGACGAAGCCGCTGGTGTTAGAGGCCGGCACACAGTTATTGGCTGGGTCCAGATACACGTAATTCGTCGCGCTCGCGGTCATGGGCAGGGTGCCGCCGGGATAGCTGACTGGGGCCTGCGGATTGCCGCAAAAAGCCGTTCCCGCGGCAATGTTCACGTTGGGCCAAGTCCCCGCCGTCACCCAATAGCCAGGACCCACGCCCTGGACGTACTTCGCATTGACGGCGTAAACGGGCTGGCCGCCTTCCGCCTGCGGCTGCTGCCCCAAAACTAGTGACGAGTGACGAGTGAAGAGTGACGAGCAAGTTAGAACGACCACGATCAGAGCAACTCGCAGCGCATCGTGCCCGTTCCGACCCCTGACTCCTGACTCCTGACTCCTAACTTCTAGCTTTTGACTTTTAGATGCTGCTTTCAACATACGATCACCTCATGGACCTGGCTTCAAAATCACCAGCAAGGGCAGGCCTTAATTCAAAGTCGTGCGCTAATGGCGCCGCACGCTTACCAAATCTGAATGCTCGCCGTGACCCCCGCATCCGAGGCGGTGAGATACAGGTTGGTAGCGTCGAACAGAGTTGTTGGTTGAAACCACAGCGCTCCGCCGGAGGTCATGTAAATGATTGCGCCCAGCGGTGCCCGCCCAAGATTGTGGTTAGTTGAAAAATTGCCCGCTGCCGCGGCACTCACGGCCAGCCGACCGTAAACCTTGGTGGCGTTTGTCACCGCGAGGACGTGGGTCGCGTCGGTGGTCACGCTGCCGAGATATGCGTCGCCCGGCGTTGCCGGCGACCCCGTCAGATTGAAATAGAACCCGGTGATCGAACTCCACCACAGGAAACTCGTGGAGCTGGCCGGCGCCGCTGAGGGGGTCGGGGACGAAGGAGCCCAGCGCATTCCTTGCGCGTAGAGCACTCCCGGTGAAAGACCCGGCGTCAAATTCGCCGAAGTTGCAAGCGTGAAGCCGGCGATCACACCAGATAGGCCAATGTCGCCAAGCCACGCGGCGACAGTCCCAGCGGCCAGGACCGCATTCCGGACGTCGTTGGCGTCCTGCAAAAGCGAGTCAATGGTCTGCCAGTTGGTGTCCAGGTCAGTTTCGTAGTTGTTTCCGTGCTGCGGCTCGATAATTCCTTTTCGCGGCAAAACTGTTCTTACGATCGCCATGTTCGAAATCCAGGAATCGGGGATAGGGGATTCGAGATTAGCCAAAGCAAAAGGCGCTTCGGCAAACCCCGTTCCCCAGCTCCTAAGCCCTGACCTCCTTAATCTGATGAGACTCCGAGCGGCAGATTCACGCTCGATCTTGTGGCCAAGCAATACACTTTCACCGTGCCGTCATTAGTCGGGGTTTCTGCGCCGCCCCCCACGTAGTAACTGACCACCGTGGTCACTATGCCGTTGGCGTCGTTGATGTCCACGATCCATCTGTAAATTTGTCCCGCGCCGCCGTTTGAATTCGAGAGCGACGGGAAAGCAGTTTGTCCCGGCGTGAATCCCGGCCCCGGCGGGCGGCTCGCTGCAAAAATAGGGATGAACAGGCACTCAGGATAAGAATACTGGTAACCATCGACCGGGCTGGCCGGCACGGGCACGGTGTTCCCATTTGCGTAGAAGCCCATATAAATCAACTCGGGGCGCACCGCGGCAAACTTGGCGTTCTGCGAGATCTTGATCATGGAATAGTCGGTGAGCGGCTGGTTTGCCGAAATCGAGGCGTCGGGCAAATCGATGAAACCGGGTATGGCGCTGAGCAATAGCTGGGACATGGTTAATCTCCTCTATAATTGCCGAAGGCGGATGGACGAATGAAAGCGCTTTGTTCCAATCATCAATCGTCGTGCAAAAATCTAAAAAATGGTGTTTCCCGGCGTGCCATCGCTATACGTCCCGCCCGTCGCGCTTGCCGAGATCACCATGTACTCCGCCTTCTGCGCTGGCGTCAGGTCGGCCCAAACCGGCAAACCAAGCGACGCCGGCGCGATCTGATAGGGCGTCGAAAGACCCATAAACCGGGCATCGAGCAGCTCAAACTGCATTTGGCCTTTGGCGTAGCTGGGTTGACGGCTCATCACCTTGCAAAGAACGTTGGAAATCCCCACTCCGCCATTGCCCTGGGGATTCAGGTCCGTCACTTTGCGATGTGAAAGAGTAACGTAATCCCCCACTTCCACCCCGACCGCGCTCAAGAAGGAAGTCACCTTATACCGTGGCGTATCAAAGGCGTAACTGCGGAACAGCCAGTCCGCCAGCAGATACGACCACAAATAGCCGCCGTAATTCACTCGCAACCCGGTGGACTCCACCTGTTGGTTGTAAACGTACTTGTGCAGATTGATGGAATCGTTTTCCTGAAAAAACCACTGGTTCTGGAACCCGCGGGCCGCCGACATGGGCCCGCCATCGTCGGGTTCAAGGCGCGTAGTCAGCATGTTGACCACCGGGTCGCGGGTGACCTCGGGAATGCCGATCACGTTGGAGTCCGTAAAGGAATAGACTGGCGTCAGGCCGGCGGGATTCTTGACGGGCACCAGTGAAATTGCGCCGGACGCGCGGATGACCACGACCAGTCCGAGCGGCTTGAGGATGTAATCCTCGATCCAGCTTTTTGCCTGCATGCCTGTCGTGATGGTGAACTCGAAGTGCGCGCCGCCGTATATGCCATCGCGTAGCGCCAGAATGCCTGGGATATCGATAAATGGGTTGGGATTTATCAGTGTTTCCGGGTGGCCGGGAACGTACTTCACCCAGTAAGGATTGGCCATCACTTGGCTGGTCGTACCGACGCCAGTCAGGATCGGGGTCAAGGCGGGGTCCTGGCCCACGCCGAGCTCATTCTGAAGCGCGGCCAGTAACAAGTCGAGTGGATGGCCGGAAAGTTGGCGCGGGTTCTTGTCAGAAGTGGGAAAGGCGTTCGCGAGCCACGAATCGCCAATGGGAAACGGCGGAGCGGGCTGGCCGGGCAGCCACTCGCTCGGGCCGCCATTGGGCCAAATCATCGCACCCGCGATATACCGCTGCAAATCCGAGCACGTAATTTGCACTTTGCCGTCGGATGAAAATCCCACACCCTTGATGGTGACGGTGTGCAGCGGCATGAAGTCATTGAGCGCCAGGCCGGAGAAGCCCATCGAAAACACCGCGATCTGGCCAATCAGCGCTTGCTGCGCCGCCAGCGAGCGCAGCGAGCCGCCCGGGTCGTTGCACTCGATCGTAAACTCGCCCACGTCGCTCGATCCTTCCGAGTCTCGAATCGCCTGGCTCGGCCCGTCCGGCAAGACCATATTGGGCAGCAACTGTGATTGCGTCGAACTCGAGAGTACGAGCGTGGGGTTAGTGGCCGTAATCCACATCCAGGCGGTCGGCGCGAGCATCGGCCAGACCTCGAACTCCCACGGCAGCCCGCGCGCCGCGAGCGAATAACCCACCAGCGACCCGTTCCCCGTGGCTTGCAGGATGTTGCATTGGCCAGTGACGAGGGCGGAGAGCACGGCGTCCGTCGTCGTGCCGAGGCCGGCGAAATAATCGGCTAGGCCAGGCGTCGAATAGAGCCGGAGAAGCGCCGCGATCATCCCCCAGGTTCCTTCTTGCCAGACGGACGCCGGAGATCCCGAATAGCCGCCGGAAGAATCGTTGTAAGGCTTCATCCCGCTGAAAGGGGTGGCGAGAGCATAGGCTTCGTTCCAGGTGCTGGCGCCGTTCGACTTGACGATGGTTTCGTTGTTGAGCAGGAAATTCGCGTAGGCGAACTCGAGGCACTGGAGCGCAATGTCGTCGCGGGCGTTGGCGTCGGCGAGCATCGCGGTCCATGCTCCACTGGCATCGAGCGCCTGGCTCGTGTCGAGCCCGCTGGCGCTCGCTCCCTGCGCGAAATGGCCGGGCACGTTGCCGGCTGGCGCGATATAGAGACCGGCGAGAAGGTTCGTCCATATCGTCGCAGCGGCGGTGCTCAGCATCGTAGCCAGTGCTGTCAATGAAGAGGCTTGCGCAGAAGTAAGTTGACCCGTTTTAATGAGATTCAAGGAGGCCGTGGGCAGCAGCGCCGCGGCGCGCGTAAAGGCAAACCACAAGTCCACCTGATGCTCGGTTGAAACGGCCAACTGTTCGCCCGGAACGAATTGGTAGCCTGGGTCCTGATATTGCCCGTAGCCCATGTAGAACAGTCCGTTGGTCAGGTCACTCGCGCTGCTTTGCAAAGTCAGCAGGAAATTCAGCATCCGTTGCAGATAGAGGACATGGGAAAAGTCCGTTGACATCTGCATGTAAAGCGCGTAGGCGTAACACACCCAGGCCATCGCTCCGGTGCGGATGTAGGCTTGGTCGATCTGGCCATTGTAAACGTCATAAGAAAAGCTCAGCGAGTCCGCCGGCTGGATGTTGCCGATGCTTAGGTTGTCAAATTTAAGATCTCCCGCCGCGTCCAGCGTGATCCTGAACCCGGTAATGGAGCTGAGGGTGTCCGAAGCGAGCGAAGAAATCAGAGAGGCCAGGTTGACAAGTTGGGTGCGGTACGTGCCTGCGCCCGGACCGATCGCCAGGGTGATGGTTTTGGTTCCGGCGTTGAATAAGGCCGGGGCCTCCGCGCCGGAAGTCACCAGCACATCCGTCACCGCGCCGTTCGCCGTTGTCACCGAAATGTCAAAACTGAAACCGACGCCGGCAGCCTCGCTGTGTTGCCACTCGATTTGACTCTCCGTCGATGCGGGAAGGCCGCTGCCCGTATAAGTGAAATAGTCCCCCGCGTTCGCGGCGTGGAAATCGACCACCAGGCCGGCGCCGTAGGGCGGCTCAGTCGGATCGTTCACGTCAGTGATCGAGTCTGAGGCGTTTGATTTGTTCCAGCGCGAGGCCGAATTGCCATCTTCCCCGTTTTCCAGGACGGCATTCGCGAGGTAGCCGGGATGATCGAGCAGGTCATTCAACTGCTGGATGACCTTTTGTGCCGAGGCAAAATTTCCCGAAGCGCTGTAGGCAATAATGGCTAGGGCGTCGTCGTAGATGAAACTGCGATTCTGCAGCGCGGCGGCGTTTGACAGTGTGGGGTTGGGATCGTAAAGCGGATCGGAAGTGGGAACATCGAACGAGCGCGCCAAGCCCTGGTAGGCGGCCAGGCTCTGCATGGATGAATAGACCGTAATCCAGCCGGCCACGGGGTCGTTATAGAGCACGTGGACCGTGGGCGCGCCCTCGCCGGGCCAGACGCTCGAGCCGCAGCGCGCGTGGAAATCGTCAGCCTGCATGAGGATGGGGATATTGTCTTCCTGCAGGTATTCAATGTCGGTCTTCACAAAAACCTGCGCTTTGTAGTTCGAAAGCTGGCTGCCGATCCCCATGTTCGAGTGGGCCACCCACCCGGCCGGCACTTGCGCGCCGCTCCAGCCGCTGGCGGGCTGGGCAACGCTGGCGGGATAGAGCACAGCCAATAGCAGGCCCGGCGCCACGCTGGCCACGCTGAACGTTCCGGCGCTCTCGAACGCATCGCCACCGAGCGCGGTTGTATAGAGAGACGAGCTGCCTTGGTAGTAGAAGACGTCAGTGTGGACGAAGAGGTCGACGCGATAATACGAGAGAGGCCGAAGCAAATTGAAAACGTAACCCAGGGCCAGCCAGCCGACGTTTTGGTAGCCCAGCGCCACCAGCTTCCACACCTGCGCGTCGTCGCCCGTCAGGGCGCCCAGCGTCGCCGGCCAGTTGGGAGGGTTGCCGCCGCCGCAACCGGCAATCCCGCTGGCGCACGTCTGGCCGGTCACCAGCGCCATTTGCGTGTTGTTGTTTGAGTCCACGATCATCTGCCCGAAACTGTAAACGGCGCCCGCCACCCACTTCGCGTAGACGCCGGGCGTTTGCGGCGGGCCGGGCGTCAAGTTGGCGCTGCCGTCGGAAAGCAGGTAATTGGTGGCGGCGATCATGGCCGGGGTAATCTGGTAAGAGTTCACCAGAAGCGAGCCCCAGCCGAGCGGCTGCGGCGACTCGTTAATGGGGTAGCCGTCCGGGCCAAGCTGTGTGTCCGGATAGAGGCCGGCGGGAAGCTGAAGCACAATGTTTTCAATTTGGTTATAAAGGAAGGGCGTGCCCTGCGCTTCACTGACCATCTGCCCGGTAATGAAGTTGGTTTCAGACGAGAGCCCGCACTCGATGAATCCGCTGGATTGGCCCGGCGTCTGCGGAGAAGGCGTCGCGCCAGCCGTCAGGAGTGCGTTCGCCTGCCAGTTGCCGACCGGCCCCGTCTGCCGGGCCAGTAGCCACGCCACCGCCTTGTTCAAATCCGCGTAATATGAGCCAGGATAATAGCCTTTAACCGCGGCCATCGTGCCTCCGCCACCCCTGTCGCCGATGAACGACCGTGGAACTTTTTCCACCCATCAGCAAGCGTCCGGATCAAATGCCGTAACCTCCCAGCCCATAGGGGATCACCCCGTAGCCGCCCAGGAGCGTAATCAAACCGGCCGAGAAGCTGGACAGGAAAATGCCGAACGCTGGAATCTGCAGCACGTAGAGCGGCTGCTTGACGTTTTGCCCTAAAGCGGTTTGCCAACTTTGATTCCCGATAATCATCGAAGTTCCTCCGCGATCACGGATTGGGTCATTGAGTTATTGAGCGCTCTGTTTCTTTTTTTCACTGACCCAATGGCCCGATGAATCAATGGCACAATTCCTCAGGTCACCACCTGCCTGAACTTCATCTTGAATGTGTAAACCCCCGGTGTTCTCCACGCTGCGTCCCAGGTGGTGTCTTCGAGTGTGTAATTCGTATAAGCCGCTAGCGTGCCGTCCGGGTAGTAACTGAACGGATTCCCTTGCAGGGCATATTCCATGAAGAAGCTCCAGTTCTGCACGTCCGACCCGGAGAGTACGGTCTGCATGTTGAGCTCGATGAAGTTGTCGATGCGCTCGATGATCGCTTCTCTCACCCCGGAACTGGCGATGTTGTCGTGCCGCACCGCTTCCATGTAATACGCGGGCAAGCCGCTGGGCGGGTAAGTGAATTGCAGGGTGATGGTCCCGCCGCCCGCCACGTAAGTGATCTTGGGAATCGCCATAAGCGTCAGGATTTAGGATTGAGGATTTAGGATTTAGGCCTAAATCCTAAATCCTAGATCCTGAATCCTTCCTTCTACCTCCCTACCCCGCCCACTCGTTGGGCGACCGTCGCTTTCACCGATAGCGTGCCTTGCTCCACGCCGCGCGAGATGTGGTTGGCCAGCTCGTTCAGGCCTTGCTGGCCACCATAGACCGGTCCTTGAAAAATGACCGTCACTCCACCGCGGGCAACGTTTGACCCCGAGGCGCCTGGGGCGAGCTGCGCGCCGTACGCCGAGTTCTCTGCCCCTGCTGCCGATGCCCGATTGCCGAAGGATGATTGCGTCCCTCGGCTTCCGGCGTCTGCTCCTGATCCGCCGCCGGCGATGGCCCGGCCGGCCAACGCGGCGGCCCCGCCCACCGCTCCATACATGGCGGCCGACTCAAATGCGGCCGCCGCGCCGCTGTAGTCCTGGATGGCGAGCAGGTAGAAGCCGAGCGCGGCGGATTGAATCGCCTGCACCAGGGATTGCTGCGCGATGGAAGTGATCGCTTGGGTTGCGGCTTTGCTGAACGCTGCGCCAATCGACGTCTGCCAGAGGATAGCGTTGGCGATGTTGGCGCCCAGCGCCGAGTCAAACTGCATAAAGCTCTTTCCGAATTCAATGCTTAGATTCTGGGAGGTGTTCAACACTTCCGTCAGGTTAGCCACTAGTTGCGTTTTCCAGAGCTGAGCCTTCTGCTGGTTGCGGTCCAAAATGTTGGTCACCGCGTCGACGTTCACATTGAAATGGTCAGAGAGGGTTTGCGCAGTTTGGTCGACCACGCTGAAATTCGCCGTGCCTTGCGCCGACCACTGGGCGAGGTCGGAGCTTACGCCGGAAAGGCTGCTCGAGAAGTTGGTGCGAAACTGCTGGATACTCGTTTCCGCGCTCGTCGGATCAGCGCCGATCGTGATCAAAAGTTCCGCAGCACTTTGGCCTGTCATGGTTCACCTTTCAAACATGAGCGCGTCTGCACAAAAAGCGGGTTGGCCTCCCGCGGTTGTAGTCGGTGGACATGATCCGGCGTCCTTACCAATCAAGGTCGCCAGGCCTCGCCGGGGACCCATCGGCACCCTTCTCGCTCGCGCACTCCTGGAGTGCCCGCCTTTCTGTTTCGAGCAATCGGGCTGTTGCCGCCAGATCGAAGTCAAGCGCGAGAACCGGATCGCGAATAACCGCCATACTGCTGGGGCGGCAACCAAACTTCTGCGCGGCCAAGGCGAGCAACAAAAAGTTGTCACTTTTCACGAAACCGCTCCATCCCGCTCTGCGGGATGGAAAGGCCCTCCCTTGTCGCTTGTCGATTGTTCCCGCCCTGCGGGACCGATTGACCCATTTCGAGTTTCGAGTTCCGATTTTCCATTTTCGGCGCCTCACTCAGCGCGCGGCATGCCCACTCGAAAATGAACGCCCGATCCCTGATCGGAATCTCGTCCATGGGAATTTCACCCGGCCCGTCACCGATGGGTGGCTCGACGACACTGGATTCGACCAAGCGGCGGGCGAATGCGGCCAAGTCGAGAATCTCCTCGCGGGTCATGGTCCGGTCCGCCTCCGAGGAGTCCGTCGGCTGACGGACGCCCAGCGCGGCGCCGAGCAAGTTCTGGGGAATGCGCCCGGACAGAATCCAATCCAGCGGTTCGGGCTTCACGGCGAGGATGGTCGCGCCGCTGGGCAGCTTCAAGTGTTCGGCGCGCATGATGCGGTCTGCCACCATCGCCGAATGCCACACGGCCGGGCTGGCTATTCCGTTTTTTCGTGTTCTGCTCATAAGCGACCTCCGTGCTTGCGGGATTCGGGGTTCGGGGTTTGGGGTTCGGGAAAAAAGAATCCTCGGTCCTTATCTGCGAAACCCGAATCCCGAACACCGAAACCCGGGGCCGAGCGCCGCTCGGCCCTACGTCTGCCGATAGATCTTCCCCACCTGGTCTCCCGCGATCCTCGTCGGGTCGGCGAGGCCCTCGAACTTCACCTTGAAAGTGGTCTCCTTGCCACGCTGGAAGGGAAGTTGGACGGCCTGCGCCTGATAAGCCTGATAAAGCTGGCTGACCACGTATTTGCTTGCCACGTCGCGCCGAGGCGAAATGACGGCCACAGAAGTCTTTGGAATGGGGATGATGCCCCCAAACGAAATTTCTTCGTAGGTTTGAGACCCCGACGGCAGGCCGTTGTCGGTCCCCGTCGAGAACAATCCGTGCATGACGAAGTTCTTCAAGTTGTTCAGATCCGACTGTTTCATCGTGACTTCGATGGTCTCGGCCTCGCCCGTCATCACCACATCAACGGGCGCGGCCAGTTGATCTGACATAATTTGTTCGATCTTAGGCGACAGCGCGACGGTGGTGGCGCCGTCCGTCGCCCCGGCAAAAACGGGGCTGCTTTGCGTCGGCGTGCCCGTGGCGTCGATCAGCAAACGGTTGCCGGTGGTGGGCACCGCTACGGACAACCACAGCTTGCCCGGCCCTTGATGGATTTTTGTTGCATCAATATTTGCCATGACAACCTCCGAAACTGGAAATTAGAAATTGGAAACTGGAAATTGGAAACTGGCCCCCGTCGTGCTGTCGTCCAGATTCGCAATCGGGATCCATTTTCTAGTTTCCATTTTCCAGTTTCCGCTTTTGTCAGTTCGCGCAGCCGCTTCCCGGCGTCTTGAATCCTGTCTGGCACAGAAACGTCGTCCAGGTCGTCGTCGGGCCAAAAAAGTATTGCGCCATCTTGTTGGCCTGAAACCACTGGCCTCGTCCGGTCGAGTTGTACGGATTATCGTGTGCCGCCCCGCTGTAGCCGGGGAAAAGAGAGGCTGAGCAGTGGCCGGTCGTGTCGTTCTGAGTGCAGCATCCGGCATAATTCCCGCGCTGCGCTGTGCAGGTGTCGCTTGGACCGCAAGGATGCGTGTAGTCAAAGGTCGCCGTGCAGTACATCGTGTTGTCCCAGGAATAGTCAGCCCAGGCCACGGGCGGCACGGTATCGAGGCCCCCGGAGTTCGCGTCTTGAACGATAGAGAGATACCCGCCCGTGCCAGATGTCGTGCCCGCCCCGGTTGAAAACGTGACGTGAGTAGAGTCCACTACCGTAGCCGTGACCCCGTTGCAAGTGGTGGGCAAGGAGGTCATGACGCCGCAGGTGTTCGATGCGCTGTCCGAATTGCCTTGGACTTGCGCACTAAAGTGGCCGCCGTTCCCCGGATACATCGTGTCGCCGTAGGTGTCCGTTGAAAACATCGGAGAAGACAAGGTCACGGTCTCTGTTCCGCTGGCCCGACTCGTTGACGCAACCGGCACGCGGCTTCGCCGCTGCAATAGCCAGGCTTTCACGATGAATTGGTTGGTCCAGCCGTATTCGAGGTCGTAGGGCGGGATGCTGCCCTTTGTGCTTTCGCTGGAGATGCCCGCCTGCCCAGGGAAGCCCACGTACTGAATGTGCGCGGCCAAATCCCACAGGTAGCTCATCGTTCCCAGGAAGATGACCTGAAGGTGCGGATAGTGGTTTGGCAGCCAGCGCATGATGCTCGACATGCAAGTCTGATTGAGGATTGCGGATGAGGTTGAGCTAGGCAGAACGTTGGCGGCAAAATCCCCGCTCGGATTCGACCCCACTTCATTGCCGTTCCACATTTGAAGGTAGACAACCTGCACCTGGTTCGTTGAAAGCCCGAAAGTGTTGAAGAGCGTGCCTGCGCCGCTCTCGAAATTATTCCAGGTGGTCTGATTGTTGGCGTTCCAGCTTCCACACGCCACGCCTACCTGCGCTCCGTCAATCCAGATCAAATGTCCGGCTGGAGAGGTATTGGTATACCAATCCACGTTGGGTTGCGAAAACGAGCCGCTTGGCCTCAAGAAACCCGTCCATGAAGTCGATTCGCAGTTGGGTGGCGACGTAAAGTCGCCGCTACTGTCGGTGCGCGCGCACATTTTGTCGTGCAGAATGCTGTACCCTGCGTCCACGGCCACCACGCAGCCTCCGGTGTTCACGCCACACTCAGCGGAGTTTGCGGCCCCGGTCGTATCCAGCGGCCGGATAGCGGCATCGGCCGCTTTGAGCAACGCCACCAGATCGGGCGGAGGATAATTAGGGTTCGCAGGATCGAGCTGACAACCGTAAAGCCCGTAGCCGTACTGGCCCTTGTACAGACTGCGACAGTCCAGAGTGTTGAGCGGCTCGCTCTGCCAGTCGCCGAGGCCATTCGAGCCGGGCTGGGCCTGGCCGGGATATCCGAATTGCCAAGGCGGATTCTGGGCGATCGCGGAAGAAGAGATGAAACACCAAGACACAAAGACACCAAGAACTGTTCTCATAAAAATCCTTCTTTGTGCCTTGGTGCCTTGGTGTTGAGATCTCTTCATCACTTCGGCGTCACCCCTGTAAATTGAAGTGTGATATTGACCAGCGCAGCGGCAGGCGTTCCACCTGAGGCTGCAACGTAGATATCTACAAAATCGCCTTCTTGAATAGCTGTGCTTCCGCCTGAGACGCCGCACACTTGCTGCGACGTTCCGGTCACGACGCAAGTGCCAGATGAACCGCCACCAAGATCGGTGGTTGAAAACACAGTGTTCCCGGGCGTGCAGTGCGCTGAAGTGGGACCGCAGCGTCCCGTGACAGTCCAGGTAATGCTCGTTCCGGGGGCTGCGGAGAAGAAAGCAACCATTGACTTTAAGGTGCCGGACGAGAAAGCAACGGGCGACTGAAGAGTCGTCTCTGCGGCATTCTTAAAACACACACCGACATAACCGGTCGCACTGATAGTGGCGCAGGTCGAAAACTGCATCGACGAAACCAACTGCGTGCTGTCTACGTAGGCCGCCCCGGAATCTATCAGGTCGCCCGTCGCATTCGCCTTGACCCCGTGGCCACTGGTAAAGGCGCCGGAAGCCGAGGCAACTTTACTCGGCGTCGTGGTGCTGCTGGTCGGAATTTCGGCTGAAGCATTGCCACTCGAATACTGCCACACGCCGAGCACGTCCCCTGTCTGCGCGGCGGGCAGGTTGCCAAGGTTCAATGTCGCCGCCACCGCGCTGCCGTTCACATTCATCGTCGTTCCGCCTGACGATCCGGGGCAGGTTTGAAATGACGGATTGGAGCTGGCGCCATTCGACATGTAGCACTGCCCGGAAGTGCCAGGGCCAATGCCGGTAATGTTGGTCGCGGTAGTGAATGCGGCAGTTTGGTACTGCGCGCTGCTGGATTGCGTGACCGTTCCGCTGCCGCCGGCGGTGTGGCAGGCACCATCTGCGCCCAGGTACTGCGTTCCCGAACAGGATGTGAAGAGCCCAACGACATCCGTTGAGGTGGCGATGGCCGTAGTATTTAGTGCGGTTCGCTTCACGATCCCATTGCTGCCGGGATCGCCCAGGCCGCCCGAGCCGCAATCCGACCCGGTGCCGGTCACCGCGCCGGATGAATTGGCGTGCAGGCACTGCGTCCCCGAAGCTACGTTGGTCAACGTCAACGCCGGAAGGCTAACTGCCGCGGCGCCGCTCGAACCCGTATGCGACGCAGTCAGTGTTGAAGTGGGATTGGCGCCCGAACCTAGCACCGGCGCGAGTTTCCATTCGTCAATCGCCGACACCGACCCGTTCCAATAGGTCGAATGCCAATGAAAGCCGTTCGAAGCATAATTGTTGGAGCTTGTCGCTGCCGTGGCCTGCAAGACTCGCGGGCCATGCCACAACGATCCGCCGCCCGAGGCGATAGACCAAGTTTGCGCGTAGCCCGAACTCTGATTCGTCGAGAGGTCGCTGACGACAAAGCCATCTTTGGTCGAGCCGCTGCCGAAATTGTGGCCGCTCAGCACGCTCTGAAAACCATTCATAGTCAGGTTCAGATCGCCGCTCGGATTGGCATTCGCGTTCCACTTGACAATCGGCGAGCCGCCATCGGCCAGATTCAAGACTCCGCCTGAGACGTTGCCGATCACCATGTCGCCATTCGTGAAGCCGCTCGAGTTTAACTTCACGTTAGCGAGGCTCGCCGCGCTCAGATCGAGAATGGCCGAAGGCCCTCCGCTGAGCGTATGCGTGTTGAAGCTGAAGTCCGAGCCCATGTCGCTCACGGCGTTCGTCGAAGTCGCGTAGTAGGCCAGGTGCCCGGCGGTGCCGGAGTTAACCGTGCCGTTCCCGCCGCCGGCTGGCGTTGCCCAAGTGCCGTCACCGCGCCAGAATGTAGTGCTTGAGGCGTTTGTGCCGCCGTTGAGATTGCTCACCGGTAAGTTGCCTGTTACACCGCCGGCGCCGCTCGCGGCCAGATTGATGGCGGGCAGGTCCGCACTCGCCAGCGCGCGGAAGATCGGCGGGGCAGCGCTGCCGCTTGCCGGCCCGGCCAGGAACGTGTTCTTCGTTTGCGACAAGAGTGTTGCCGAAACGTTGCCCGTGGTCGTCACGGGCGAGCTGGGCGTGGAGCTGAGCACTGTGCCGTCGCCGACGAAGCCCACGCTGGTGACGGCAGTGCTCAGCTTGGAATTAAAGGTTGACCAGTCTGTGGAAGCGAGATAGCCACTTTGTGTACTCATGGCCTGCGGCATCGAGAGCGTGAGGTCGGAGGCGAGGGGGCCGCCACCCGAGAGAGGCGCTGTGGTTAGGACCTGCCGGCTGGTCGGGACCCTGCCGGTGAGCAAAGAGTCCGTGCTGCTCTTGAGGTAAACAACCGGCATGGATGCGAATTGATCGGTCTCCACCGTGCCGGGCGCGGTGGGCGTGGCCGTGCTGGCTTGCGACCCGCTGATCGTGCAGTCCGTCCGCTGGAGACCCGAGTTATCAACGCAGCTCACGCCGGAGCCGCTGAGGTTCAGCGCCGGCCGCTGTGGCAAGTTCGCTCCCGTCTGCTGCAAGGTCTGATAAAAGAAGGTGGGCGGTGCGGTCCCGCCCGACGGCGGCGCAGAGGGCTGGATGATCGAGGCGACGTTGACCGACGGCTGGTCCGGAACAATCCAGATTTCCGTGTGCACCGTGCCCTGGATGTTGATGGTCACCACGTAGTAGCTGTCGCCCGGCGTGGCGTTGGCGTCGGGAATCAAGTTGATCCCTGCGTTCCCGTTCCCGTCGTTTATGTTGCCGTTGACATCCAAATAGGCATTCACCACATTGTTAAAATACAGAGTCCCGTTATAGGTCACCGGCTTGTTGCGTTGGGCAAAGATCAGCCCGTATTCGGGGTTACCGTTGACCGTGGTCATCACCACGGCGTTGGCGGGAAGGGAATACACTCCGGTCACCTGGGTGTTGGCGAAAGCAGAAGGCAAGAAGCAGAACGCGGAAAGCAGAAGGCAGAAAGCAGAAATTAGAAAGCAGAAAACAGAATGACGAGCAGCGGCTGTTTCCACGCTGCCGCTGAAAGCCGATCTCTTGCTCTGGACTTCTAGTTCATTGCTTCTGATTTCTGATTTCTGATTTCTAATTTCCGATCTCATCTTTCCTCCAACTCGATCACGAATTCAATCTGCGGGCCGCGGGCCAGCGTGCCGCCGCGGCGTGCGACGAGCGCGCCCATGTCGTGCCGGGTAACGCGCAGATCCTGGATTTTGCTGACCGCCGAACTTAGCCCGCTGGTCTGGCCGCTGGGCACGGTGCGGTGACTGATGGGCAGCGGCAGATAAAAGTCCCCGAGTGGCACGGAAGTCAAAACGATGTCCACAGCGTGCAAATAGTCCATCGCGTCATCGGCCAGCCACTCGGGGTCCGTGCCTGAAATCGCCATGGCACAGAAAAAAGCGTGTGTTTGAGTCCGCAGGTCGGCGTCGGAAGCCTGGTCGAACTGCGCGGTGCGAGCGACCAGGACGATTGCCGGCCAGTTTTGAATCGGCGCCGCTTCTTTGAAGAACGCCGCGAAAGGATTCAGCGTCCGGCCCGGGGGGCGCGACGCGTTGATGACCGCGAGCGCTGCCTGCTGATCGCGCTGCAAAATAGCGATCAACTGGTTGACAAGCTGCTTCGCGAATTGCGCTTGATATCGTTGAGTCATAACATTGCTGATCTGTGATTGCCGATTTGCGATTGGCGATTTGCAGTTGCCGAAGTCAATCGGCAATCATCAATCGACAATCGGCAATTCACTGTCCTCCCAATTCATCCCCGCCCAACAGAAGTGCCTTCTCTTCGAGACCTTGGCCAACCATGTCCACCCAGCTCCCGCTTCGTTCGTCGGTGAGCACGACGATGGGCCGCATCGGCAATCCGCGCCCCAAGCCACGGCCGGACGGGATGGAAGTCAGGCCGAAGCCTCGGCCGGCGCCCGTCTGATGGAAAAGCGCATAGGGCAAACTCGAGCCGATGGTCAGCGATTGGCTGTCCGCTTCTTCGACGTGGTCGGCCGAGCCCGGATCGGTCAGCGACGCGAGCAGCGCCCCGGTGGATTCCAGGATTGCGCCGCCGGAGCGGCGCGAACGGAGCGTGGAAGGCGCGAGCGGCGACCACGGCGTGCCGCCGGAGGCGCCTTCGGTCGCGAATTGCTCCGCCATCATTTCGCGAAAGTCGTCGGCGATGAGTGCGAGCGCGGGCGAGTTGTCCGCGAGCGAGCTCTGGAACGACTCCAGGCCTCGATCGACCGGTTCCGAATCGATGTCGTAAGTGAACTGCATCAGTAAACGTCCCCTTTCCGAAACGACAGATTGCTGTCGGTCTCGGGATCGGTGGGATCAGTTTCCTGGCCCGCCGTGCCGCCGAGGGCAGGGAAAACATCCCCGGTGCGCGCCAGCGTGTTGAACAGTTTGTCGTAGGCGCCGCGGTTGAGCTCAGCGAGCATGTTCTCGTAGCTGCGGCGCAAGGTGTTGGGATTGGCCCAGCCCTGCGCCGAAGATTCCGGGCCGATCATGGAAAAGAGCGCGTCACCCAGGTCCGCAGCGGCGCCAACTTCGTTCATCAGCGCCAGAAGCGAGTAAGCCTGCGGGTTGTTGTTGGACAGATTGGCGAGCGCGTAGCCGCGGGCCAGGGCCAGCGCGGAGATGCGCGCGCTCTGGTTTTCAATCCAGGCCTGGATCTGCACGTCCGACGGATTTTGATTGACGACGCCGCGCTGAAAGCCCGGATAGTGAGCGGCGACGGCGTCGATGGTGGTGAATCCCATGATTTTCTCCAAACTAGGAATTAGGAACTAGGGCTTAGGAATTAGGGAAGGAACCGGAAGCTGTGCTCTTCCTAATTCCTAACTCCTAATTCCTAATCCCTGTCTCCTTACGCGACGGCCGAGAGCCACAGAAACGCCGCGGTGGGCGCCACCACTTTCAAGGCGTAGTAGCGCTGCACTTCCACGATGTCGGAGGTGCGTGACTCATCGCGGTAGCGTTTCACCAGGAAGCCCTCCGTGTTCGAGCCGAACAGCCAGGTGAACTGATAACCCAGCGAGACGGCGCGCCGCCCGGGCGAGGGCGGCTGGTAGAAGAGCACGGCGTTTTTGCCCCAAATAAAGTTGAGCGAGTCGGCCGCGCCTTCCGCGGCGGTGTTCATCACCGCGCCGGCGACGATGAAGTTATCCACGTTGAACACCGCTTTCAGGTGTTCAGGCTGGATGATACCCACCTGGGTATACTTGAACCGGTCAGTCACTTTGGGGTGGTTTCGTAGTTGGAGAAACACCGGGAAGCTGACCAGGAGCGAATTGGGCGGCTGCCCGATCTGTTGTTGAATGGTGGCCTTCTGCGCTTCGACGGCCACGATGGGATCGGAGTTCACGTAGTCGGACCACTGGCTGGTGCCGGAGAGCGTGGCGTTTTGCGTCAGGAGGGCCGGGTTGGTGCAGGTATTGGCCACCGCCACCTCGCGCTGCACGAAGAGCAGATCGGTCAGCGTTTCGGTCACGTCCACGTCAATGTCGATGGCCGGGTCGGCGTTGGCGCGCAGCTCGTCGGGGATGGCCTCGGCGAGCGCGTGCCCTTCCGCGTAGTAGGTGTCGGTGGAGAGCGACCACTCGATCTCGTTGGCCTTGGCTCCCGGCCGGCGCGCGTCCTGCATGGTGCGGAAGCGGTCTTTGGAATAGATGAAATACTTGTTGGACTGCTTGTTGACCGGGATCATCGGAAAAAGCTTGTCGGCGATGAACTGGCCATTGTGGTACGCGATGGACACCTGGGTCAGCGCCTGGTCCACGTGCACCATTGAGACATCGGGCATGGTGATTCTCCCTTCCGATCGCAGATGGCGCTCCGCGCGCGGGCGGTCTGGAAGCTCTCAGCCGTCAGCTTTCAGCCGTCAGCAGACACGTGAAGGCCCGCTGAAAGCTGATGGCTGACCGCTGACAGCTCGAAAAACGCGGAGACCCGTCAGTGGGTCGCTTCCCTGCGATCGGGCAAAAAGTATCCCGAGGAGCTGACCCTCGGGACCGAGCCCGCGGAAAGACAGGGATTAGGGATTAGGAATTAGGGATTAGGGAAGACCGCGGTCGGCTTCCCGACTCCCTACCCCCGACTCCCTACTCCCGTCGGAACTAGTCGTGCGGCACGACGCACGGATTGGGCGCCAGAAACACGAAGAAGATCTGGCCTGATGCCGAGGCCGAGCTTTCCGCAATCCCCACGACGTTGTGCAGCGTGGCCGTGGGGGGCAGCGTGGTGAGGTTGGCGGTCTGCAAGTATCCGCTCGAGCCCGCCACCTCCACGTAGTCGCCCTTGTTGATGGGGCTATTGGCGTAAGCCCGGGAGATGCCGTACTTGCGCACGATCACATTCTCGTTCTGGTTGGGCTGCGCCTCCTGCGTGATGCCATAGGCTAGCTGGCTAGCTGAGGTGGGCAACTGGCAATCGCCGTCGTTGGCTCCAATCCCGACGGCCAGGTATCTGCCGACCCCGCCCGACGAAGTGATCCGATAAGTCTTATCGAGAACGTACGTTGCTCCTGCCATTCGATCCTCCTTGAGATTTTAGGTACTGAAATCTGGGCAAGCCGTCAGCTATCAGCTCTCAGCTTTCAGCCTGCTGATCGCTGACGGCTGAGGGCTGACAGCTACTCACCTCCGCTCACGGCGCGGCGATACTGGTGAACGAGTTCCGGCTGCTCGCGCCCGATCTCGCTGAGCGCCTGGCCGAAGGAAATGCGGCGCTCCCTCATGCGCTGCTCGGCCAGCAGCTTGACTTGCGCCTGCGGGTCTTCGGGCCCGGCGCCCGCGAGCCCCACGGGGCGCAGCGGCACTTGCGGTTTCTGCTCGGCGACGATTTTGCGGAAGGTGGGAAAATCCGAGAGGGCGATTTTTCTCCAATCGTCGCGTTGGCGCGGCAGCACTTTGCCGCTTTTCACGGCTTGGTCCAGCTCCTGCTCGACGCGCCAGCGGAAGTAGTCGGCGGCGGCGATGAATTTGCCGCCGGCTTCGCTCTCGGAGAGCAGCGTGCCGGCCTGGGCGAGTGAAATCTCGGCGCGCGCCCCGAGCCGGCGCCGCAGCGCGGCGACGCATTCGGAAAGCGTCGCGACCGGCTGAGCGGACGCGCCGCCATCTTCCGGCGCGGGCATCCCGGCCAGGTCGCGAATCTCTTCCGCCACAGACTCGTCCGGCGCTTCGCCACCCTCCGCCGGGCCGAAGCCCAAATCGTCGAGGCACTGTTTCATTTCCTCGGGGTCGGCGTAGTAGGCGTCACCAAAATCGTCGTGCGCGACGCGCACCTTGCCGTCTTCGACTGAGAGCTTCACTTGCTTCATGTGACCTCCTTTGAAATCGGGGTTCGGGGTTTGACTTCCGGGGTTCGGGGTTCGGGTTTCGGGGTTCGCAGAAGAACCGGGTTCCGGGATTCGGGGTTTGCTTTTCGGAGCGGAAGAAGCCCTTGGTCCTTCTCTGCGAAACCCTAACCCCGAATCCCGAATCGCGTCGTCTTCAGGTGATCCCAGCGAGGAATCCACGTGCACGTCGCCGACATCCACGAGCTGATACGAGGGATCAGAGAGCCGGATCTGCGGCAGCTCTTCCAGGAACGGCCGATTGGTGAGCGCGACGCTGGTGAGCGTGGTGCCCTGCGGCTTGCCCGTCTGCTTCGATTTCGCGCCCCAATCGATGGCGGGGGAGATGTAACGATATTCACGATTCTTGATGAGTGCGCGCGCGCGGTCGGTAGGCTCGTACGTCCCGTACAAGACGAATCGGGGTTCGGGTTTTGGGGTTCGGGTTTCGGGACCCGAAACCCTAACCCCGAATCCCGAATCCCGCAATTCTTCCGGGGTGTCGAGCTTCACAACTCTCCCGGCCGACGGAATCGGCCCACCCGCCGCCACTTCGGGCATTTCGCTGGCGTGGTCGTAATCGACGTTGATCTCGCCATTTTTGCGCTGGGCAAAATTGCGAACGATCTCCTCGAGGTCGTCCTCGGTGATGGAGAATTGCTGCGCGTCACGCGCCCACTTGCCGGTGATGGCGAGCGGAATGCGCACTGCGCCGGCACCGACATCGCTCAGGGCAACAACAAACCGGGGTTCGGTGTTCGGGATTTGGGTTTCGGGTCCCGAAACCCTAACCCCGAACCCCGAATCCCGATACTGCCCGCTCGGCAGCGGCATCCCCTCTGCCCTGTAGAGCGCCTTCAGTTTCTCAATGGCTTTCTGCTTGTCTGGCCCTTCGTACTTGTTGCCGCGATAACCTCCGTGCAGGGCCGCCCACGCCGCGCCCATCAGGTGATGGTTCAGCGGGCCGTTCGCGGTGTCGCGCACAGGCAAGTGGCCCTTTCCGTTCGAGTCCACGATCAGGTACTGTGGCAAGTGATTTTGGATTTTAGATTTTGGATTTTGGATTGAAGAACCAAGTGGCAAGTGGCGAGTGGCAAGTGGTAAGTTAGAATTTTGCACGGCCCGTTGTCCCTTTTCGGTTCCCACTTGGGCGAGGATCGTCGTGCTTGACGTTCTGTTCGGCGTTGTAGCCTGCATCTGGTTTCTCCTTTCAATCCAAAATCCAAAATCTAAAATCCAAAATCACTAGCCACTTGCCACTAACCACTAGCCACTGTCCCTGCCGGCGGCTCCGGTAACCCAAGTTCCCGCGCCACGTACTGCGCCAGTTCGGGGAAAGGCGAAACGACGCCCGCCTGCGCCAATTGCGCGAGCGAAGTGAGCACCTGATTGAAGTTGCGCGAACGCAGGTTCGCCACCCTCACCACCGGGTACTGCTCGACGTTCTCCCAGTTGAAATCCACCAGGCGCTTCACCGCGGTCGCGGTGAGAAGGCGCGCCACGTACTCGGCGGTGGCCTGGACGGCGAGGAAAAAGAAATCGGTTTGCGATTCGCCCAGGGCGCGGTTGCCCGAGGAGCGCGCGCCCATGCCAAGATTCATGAAAAACGCCAGAGCGACACGCGAAATTTCAATGTTGTGGTGCTGAATCGAGTTGTAGAGATCGCGGACGTTGCCCGCCACGCCCTGAAGCGAAAATTTCCAGCCGCTGGGCAGCGAGAGCCCGGTCTTTTCGTGCGCGGCAAGCTGCTGCACCCACAGCGCCGCGGCCTCGCGGTCCTCCTGCGAAGGATTGGGTCCCTGCTCGATGGTGGGAATGCCCAGGCCGTTGCGCTCGCCGGCGATGGCGTCAATGCGGTAGAGCTGGCTCTTGATGTACCAGTGCATGTAGGCCGGGCGCAGCATGGAGCGGCCGAAGAAGTTGGCGCCCTCCTGGTTGAAAGTGAACACCGCGAGACGCTCGGCCGGTATCTCCACGTTCATAAAATTCGCGTTCTTATAACCGTATTGGTTAAGGGCGACGAGCGTTTCGCCGTCCTCGTCCGTGATCCAGCGGTAGAAGGTGACGGGGAGGCGCGGGGCGAGGCGCGCCAGGCGGATGCGCTCGCCATCCACGGCATAGATTTCCTCGTGCGCCGAAGCGCCAAACGCCAGCATCAGAAGCGCATTGCGCAGCACGTCGTCCCAGCACTGGGTGGTTTTCACGCCGGTCGCGGACTCGTATTCGAGCCCGCCAAACAGGTTGTTGCGGATGAACGCGGCCACCTCGCGGTCAAAATCGCTGTCCGAGGCCGGGCGCACCTCCCAGTTGGCGGCGCGGATGGGCAGCTCGCAGGCTAGCAATGTAGCCGCCACCTGAGCGTCCGAACGGCGCATCATCTCGTAAGTGCGGATGGCGGCGAGGCCGGAGAGCATGCCGTTGTACTCGCCGAAGTCCTGGAGAAAACCGTGAAAAATCGGCGTGCCGGGAAGACCGCTGGGGCGGGTTTCGGCGGATTCGGTGGTGCGCTCGAGGGGAACGTCCACCTGCGAGTCCGCCAACGTCTTTCGGTTCCAAGTTAATTCAAGTGGTCCTAGTCTCATGTCAGTTGTCCGTCGTCCGTCGTCCGGTGCGGGAAACAAAGAATGTCAAATGGGTCATGGCAAATGGGAAATGTAAAATGGCAAGACGTGAGGGCGCGGGGCGTTCCTGCTGACGCCCTTTTGGGCCATTTGCCATTTCACATTTCCCATTTGCCATTTGAAATTCCTTCCTTCTTTCATCGCCAGTTGTCCGTTGTCAGTTGCGTATTTGCGACTTGTGATTTGCGATTGCCAATCACAAATCACCAATCGGAAATCACAAATCTAAAAAATCGTCCTCCAGTTCTCGTTGGCTTCCATAAACGCGCTGGGCGAAATAATCGGCTTGCCGCTGGCGATATAGCCGTCGGAGAGGTGGGCGACAGGCCGCACATCGGCGGCAAGATCGGCCAGCGCCTTGGCCCAGAATTCATCGGCGTGTCCGGCGTCGGTGCGTGCCGCGTCAAAGCGCACGTTGCCGCTGACTGTGACGAATTTCTTCACCGCCGAAAAGGCCCGGCGAATTTCGCGCGAGTCGGGCAAAAGCGTGAGGCCGCTTTCCATGCGCCGCTTGGTGCGGTAAGCAAGGTCCTCCTTCACCGCAGCGGTGAAAATCACCGGCTCGACGCGGGCTCCAAACTCCTGCGCGAGGGACTCGGCAAGTGGCGCGCCCATCCCGGTGGCATCTATGGCCACGCGGCGAATAAGGGGTGAGCCGCTACCCTGGCGCAGGAGAAGGAGCTCGCGTGCGTACGCCAGTTGGTCATCGAAGGGGGTGTTCGAGAGCGTACGCACTACTCGAGTGATTGAAATTGAGCCAGTGGAGAAAATTGAGCGATTTGGTGATTGAGTGATTGAGCGATTGGAAGACTCTTCGTTTTTCAATGGCTCAATGGCCCGATGGCTCAATGAATCAATTCCGCCAACAACTTCATCTAGCCAGAACACGGTGCGGTCGTGATGCCGGCCGATGTCGATCCCGAGGAAAAACGAAGACGGGCTTCGGGGTTCGGGGTTCGGGGTTTGGGAAGAACGGAGCCCCGCGTTGTTTCCTGCGAACCCCGAATCCCCAATCCCGAATCCTGGTACTTCTGCGAATCCCGAACCCCGAATCCCGAACCCCGAAAGAGTGCCGGGCGCCGAGTCCCGCAAAGCGGGATCGCTTTCGCGAGCCAGCATGTGGAGGGAGGTGTCGGTGGTGGCCTCGGCGCTTAGGCAGGCGGCTAGGAGGTCCGGGGAGAAAAAGTTCTCGGCTGTCGAAATGAACTGGCAGCAGAATTCCTGTTGCCAGGCGGATTCGTCCTCGCAGCCGGCACGAAGAAGCTGAACATTGATCTTCAGGCCTTGGCGGACGGCGTCGTAGATGTCGACCCAGTGGCTGGACCAATGGCGGGGTTCGGGGTTTGGGGTTCGGGGTTCGGGACCCGAAACCCCAACCCCGAATCCCGAATCCCGGCCGATCAGCCCTGCTGCTTTCGCCAACTCGTAAAACTTCCCCTGCGTCCCATTGGGCGTGGAAATCACTTCGAGCTGATAGCCGCGGGTGATGGAGGGATAGAGCGCGGCGTAGATTTTGTCGGCGTCGGCGTGGAAAGCGAATTCGTCCAGCGTGACGTTGCCGGAGTAGCCTCGCGCCGTATCCGGGTTGGCGGGCAGAGCGTAAATCACCGAGCCATTGGGAAAGCGCGTCTCAAGCTGCTTCAGCAGGGTGCCTTCGAAAAAGAGCGACTCGCGAGCCTCGGCCACGATGCCGCACGACTGGATGTGCTCCTGCACTTTTTCCATCAGCAGGCGCGATTGCCGCTCGCCCTTGGAGAGCAGGATCCAGGTGGTCTTTCTCTTCAGGCACTCGAGGACCACGCGCAGCGTGGCGGCAAAAGAGAAGCCGATTTGCCGGGCCTTGACGACGATCTTCAGCGGGGACGCATCCTCGATCCATTTACGTTGGTAAGGGAGCAATGGAACCAAGCGATGAGTCGAGAGATTGCTTTCTGTCACTTGCCCTTGGTCCTTGGTCACTTGTCCTTCGTCATTGGTCCTTTGTCCTTGGTTCTTGGTCACTTGTTCCTCAGCGCCAGGGCTCGACTCCCGGGCAAGGGACGAAGGACCAGGGACAAGTGGCGTCTTTTTTCGAGCTCTCTTTCGGGTTGAATCGCTCATAGCCATACTCGATGCGGGCGAAGCCCGCCTTGGAGTGCGGTAGCGCCAGCCACCGCCTTGCACTTCTGTTCGGTCCAGCGGGACCGGCTGGAGTTGCTTGAAGCAAAGGCGGGAGCTACCGCTCCCGCAGTCCAAGGCGCCTGCGGCGCCAAAGATCAGGTGTTCGGTTTGCCCTCCTCCGGCGAAGAATTTTCCTCGTTAGACGGCTCTAAGTCGCTCTGGTCGGACGCGGCATCTGCTGGGAGGCGGACGTCCCGCCCAGCGGGATCGGCCCGACAACCAGACTCCGGCGAGTTTCGATTTTCGAATTTCGAGTTTCCAGTTTCCGCCTCTTCCACCGGCGCGGCCCTGAGCATGAGCCGCGCGCGCTCGGTGAGCTGCCGCTGGATCTCGGCCTGGGGGTCGACGACGTTGGCGAGATAGGGGTCCGGCTGGAGGTCAGAATCATTCTCCACCGGCTCGCTGGCGGCAGGCTGGGCTTCCAGAACGATCGGCGTGGCATTAAACTGCGCGACGTTATCGGCGATCAGCCCGTAGACTTCGCGAATCTCGCGAATAGTCTCGGGAGTGATATTTCTCTTCTTCTCCCACTTCACAACGAGGCGGCGCAAGTTTCCGGTCTGCGCGTCGATGTAATCCGTGCGCGCCTTGACGAGCTTCTTTTCTTCTTTGCGGACTTCCGCCGCTGCGAGGATGGCTCTTCTTTTCGCCACGGCCAGCACCCGCTGCTCGGTAAGAGTTTCCAGTTGCCTTCTTTGAATCAGCGCCTGATTCACGGTGAGCGACTTATCGCCTTCGTGCAGGTGCGTCAGGCCGGTCATGAGGACGGCGTTAATGAACCGCCGCTCGCCCTCATTGCCGCCGCCGAGCATGGCGCCGATGGCCTCCGTGGTCTCGACGAGATAAGTAGCGCGCTGGGCGGGAAGTCGCTTGTCCGAGCGGGCGAACTCCTCCACCGCCGCCTCCTTGACGCGGCAGCTCGACTTAGGGTCTTGGTTGATGTAGCGGGCGGCGCCTTCCACGGTGAAGCCTTCCACCAGCAACTCGTGCAGCCTGGAGCGAAGCTCGTCCGGGAAGCTTTGGGCGCGGTAGTAGATCGGGTACCCCCGCCTGAGCCTTCTGACGCGCTCCGACTTCTGTTTCGGCGGTTCGCTCATGCTTGCGGCTGCGGTTGGGGCTGGGTCGCCGCGGGTCGCCTCGGCGACCCTGCCCTCGGGGGCACCCACCAGGGGTGCCCCTGCCTGTTGCTTGGGTTTCTCGCTCATGCATGAGGCTCCAGGTAGACACCGTCATCGACGGGCAAGCGGCCCTCTTTGTAGTCGATCCCTTGCGCGGTGATTCGCACCAGGGTCACCGAGCCGCGCCCCTGCGGTCCGCGCACGTTGTCCGTCGCCACGTAGCCTTTCTCCTTCAGGTAGGCGACGTGAAAGATCAGGTCCTCCAGGGGGACGGGATAGCCGAAAATGTCCAGCTCGCCCTGAAGCAAGGGCAGACTGGTGGATTGCGGATAGACGAGGCTGAGGTAATAGAGAATCTTTCCGCGAATCAGCTCCTTCGAGCGAACGTCGTTTTTCATAAATTTTGGTCCTTTGTCCTTTGTCCGTTGCCCTTCATTGGTGATTTGCGATTGGTGATTGGTGATTGCTTCTCCCGCGCCAGCAGGAATCCAAATCAGAAATTGCAGATCAGAAATCGCAAATCAGAAATCACCAATCACAAATCACACTTCCATTTCCTTCCCCGCACCGAGCGCACTAAGCTCTCGATGCATCGCTTTCAGGGCAATGAGAATTTCCTGGTGCTCGAAGCTCTCGTGCGACTCGCGCTGCTCGACAAAGTTCACCAGGCGCGACAAGGTCTCGGCTTGCGATTTCTGGGTGTTCAGGAATTGCTCGATGTATTGCCGCGTCATGCTGAACACGCCCTCCATTTGGTAGCGCCGGTGCTCCATCACCTTCTCCACCCAGTAGTGGGCCAACTTCAAGAAGCCGTAGCCAAACAGAATCAGCAGCACTACGCCTGGGCCCCACCAGAGTGCCGCGCGCGCCAATTCGCTGGGAAACATGGTCTTCGTCCTTGGTCACTGGTCATTCGTCCTTCGTCGTTCGTTCTTCGACCGCTGCGCAAAATATTTCAAATGGGTCATGGGAAATGTGAAATGGCAAATGGCGTCGGCTGGCGGAAGCCGCGTGGCCGGGTCTGCCGGTCTTGCCATTTCACATTTGCCATTTGCCATGGCCCATTTGACATTCCTGCTGGCTGCCCCCAAGGGACGGCCCTACGGTTTCTTCTGCGCCCCCGCCATGATTTCCGTCTTTCGATCCGAGCCCATCGAGCTGCCGAAGTAGTACGACAGCACCAGGGTGAGCGCGGCATCCAGCGTGCCCAGAATCCGGCCCACGATCACCGGGTCGACGGCAGCGGGAACGCCGTGCAGCAGGACGAACGCTTCGAGCGAGCCGGTCAGCACGACCACAAGGTAGCCTAGGACGGTAGGCGTATAGTCCTTGAGCGCCACCTGGCGCTGGCGCGCGGACTCGCGGTCCGCTTCCGCAAGCTTTTCCAGGTCCACGCCGTGCTGCTGCATGGCAATTTGGAATTCTTCTTCCGCCTGCTTCAGCTTCAAGAGCACGTCGGGATTGTTGGCGGAAAGCACGGCGTCTTCGAGCTTGTCGGGCGCCGCCTGCCCCGCCGCCGGATCACCGAGCAGCACCTTGGAGAGCGACCCCACCGCCACGCCCGCCAGCGGCCCGCCCAGCGCCGAAGCAATGGTCGGGGCGAGGGAGCCGAGCACGGATTTGATTTTGTCCAGTTTCGCCATAAGACCCTTTCAACACCAAGTCACCAAGTCACCAAGTCATCCAAGAAAAAGACTTCTTTGTGCCTTTGTGACTTGGTGGGAGAAGCATTGGTTTTTCCATTTGCCATGACCCATTCCCCATTCCGAAAGGGCGCATGGGAAATGTGAAATGGCAAACGGCTCCCATTCACTACAACTTCGTCGCTTGCTTCGTCAGGTCCTCGTACCGAGCCCTGTAAAAAGCGGCCCTCTCCTCAGCCGCCGCCTTCAGTTCCTTCGCTTCCTGCTCCGCGCGGGCGGCGAGCTTGCGGCCGTAGATGGCGCCAAGGACGAATCCGCAGATGACCGAGAACACGCCGATCAAAAACGTAGTCATGATTTCTGTCCTCCTGACTCTCCGATTTCTGGAGACTCCGATTTCTGGAGTCCGATGGTCCGATTCGCATCGGACCGTAGATCGGACCGATGGTCCGATTCGCATCGGACCGCAGATCGGACTTGGCTGCTGACTTCTGCCCGGGTGCTCGGAGCCTCGCCCCTGGCGAGCGCGGCGTACAGCGCCATTCGCCGCAGCCCGTTCTCGGCGTAATGCGGATCGTACGTGGCGCCATAGGGCTGCCCGGTGTTCCAGCAGCGAAACATTTCCTCGAACTCCCGGGTGGGATCGATCTCAAAGCGCGCGCAGAAGTCGGCCAGCAGCTCGAGGGCGACTTTGAAATGGGTGATGGGGTCGAGCAGAATCTTGGGATCCGGATTTGAAATCTGAAATTTCAAATTCGAAATTTCAGACGCCCTTCCTAAAACGTGATAACCCATGATCTGTGTGTAGCCCCAGGAGGTCGCCAGCTCGCGGAGACGTTCGTCCTCTAGGCTAGATAGCGAGCCTGCATGGCGGGACGCGAACAGTGGCGTCAGAATCTCGGCGTGAAAACTATCGGCCTTGGGATGAAGCACCCGGCCCAGCGAGGCGAGGAGGCGATCGGCCTTGATCGGTCCGTAGGCGGGCGACTGCCCGGCGATCACCGCCAGAAGGTGCCGGTAAACCGCCGGCTCGAAGCGCGCGGCGCTGTTGTTGCCGCCGCTCTCGTTGGCCGTGAGCGCGCCGAGAAACTCGGGCGGCACCGAAGAGTACCGGCAAACCGCAAGAATCGCCGCGTGGCAGCGCTCGAAGACCCTTGAGACTAACTTCCGCTCCGCCAGGGCGTGCCCCACTTGGCGGCCGGTCAGCGGCATCGCCGAACCGGGAGTAGGGGCAGAGGAATTATTCTTTGCTCGCGGAGTCAAGCATGGGGAGTCGGCCGTTGAGACTTGGCACCCTGCTCCTGATTCCCTGTTCCCTGTTCCCGCCTCTTTCGGCCCCGGCGACGTGCCTGGGCAAACCTCTCCGGGGTTCTTGGCGCCACCCTCCGGCAGCGCCGCTCTTGCTCCATTCATAAATACAGGATATTCCCCTGAAATGTAACTATGGTAACTTTTGAAACTATTGAAACTATTTTTTTTATGTGCGGCAAATAAAGGGCTTGCGCAGAAAAAAAATTTGCAGAAAAATCCCTTTTTGCAAAAAGTGTGGCATTTTGCCCCACCGATATGAAATTTCATAGATTTTGTAAACCCTTTAGATCCCTCAAAGCGAAATTTCGGAGGGTTGGGGCGGTCTACAGACAAAACTCTGCGCTAAAATGCTTCCGGTTATGCGCGCTGTGGTTCAACGAGTCAGTCGAGCGGAAGTTCGCGTGAACGGTGAGGTGGTGGGGCGAATTGGCCGGGGACTTTTGGTCCTGATGGGTATCGCCACCGAGGATACGCCCGAGTGCGGGAAGGCTCTGGCGGAGAAGATCGTCAACCTCCGCGTCATGGACAACGAGCAGGGCAGAATGGACCGCTCCATTCTCGAAACCGGAGGCGGCGTGTTGTGCGTCTCTCAGTTCACGCTCTATGGGGATTGCCGCAAGGGTCGTCGTCCGAGTTATACGCGCGCCGCATCACCCGGCGCCGCGCGCGCTCTTTACGAAGCGTTTCTCGAATCCATGAGCGAGTTGCTGCGCGGCTCCGATGTGAGCCTCAGCGCGGGCCTCTTCCAAGCCATGATGGAGGTGGAGTCGGTGAACGACGGCCCCGTCACGCTGCTGCTCGATTCGGAGAAGCTGTTTTGAAGCGCGCCGTTCCCGCCGCCGGCAGGTTGACGATCGCAGAACGGCTTCGAGCGTTGGGCTAGCCTAGAGGACGATTTCCATGCCTTCGAAAGCGGCGCGCGAGTTCGGGAAGCGGGCGCGCGCGATTTCCTGGAGGCGGTCGATCGCACGGTCGTCGTTGTCGGGATCGTGATGGAAGAGAATGAACTGCTTCACGCCCGCCTGGTTGCAGATGTCCACACCTTCTTCCCACGAGCTGTGGCCCCAGCCCTTTTTCTCATTGCCGAGTTGCTCCCTGCTGTACTGCGAGTCATAGACGAGGGCGTCCGCGCCGCGCGCCAGTTCGCGGAGCGCGCGGTCGAACTCTGGCGCGCCCGGCTCGTTGTCCGTCGCGTAGACGACGGCCTTGCCGCCGTTTTCGACGCGAAACGAAAGGCATCCCTGCGGATGATTGATGCGCTGCGCGATGATGGTGAAATCATCAAGCTGGAAAGGGCCCGGCTTGACTTCCGAAAACGTTCGCAGCGCGAGCATGGCGCTCATGTTGACGGGGAAGTAGGGATCGGTCATCTGTCCTTGCAGCGCTTCTTCGAGTGAGGCTCGCGGAAGATTGAAAGAGTGAAAATGAAACTGGTTGGTCTTTTGGTACAGGGGAACGAAAAACGGCAAGCCCTGAATATGGTCCCAGTGATAGTGACTCAGCAAGACGTGGGCGCGAATGGGGCGGTGGCCGAACTCCTTAGCCAGCGCCTTGCCCAGCATGCGCATGCCGCTGCCGCAATCGACGATGAGCAGGCTTCCGCGGTCCGACCGAAACTCGACGCACGGCGTGTTCCCGCCGTAGCGAAGGTTCTCCTGCTGTGGCGTGGGGGTGGAGCCGCGGACTCCCCAGAACTTGACGCGCATAAGAAGGCTCTTGATCCCGCCCGGCGGGATGCACGACGTAACTCAATCCTATACCAGAATCGCCTGCCCGAGCCAAGCAGAAAATTGCGACGCTGGTTTGCGACTGGCGTCCATCGCCTCCACCGGATGTGCCCAGCGCGCGAGAAGGAGGGTTCGCCCGCCGGCCACCTCATGGTCAGCCGCGGGCAGCGCGGCGAAAGAGCACCTGGATTCCCTCTCGCCACTGATCGTTCACTCCCACTTGGATAATCTCGATCGACGGATCCAAGTAGCGGATCACCTGGCCGGTGGTCGAATGAAATCGGAAGGCGGGGCACACCAGGTACAAGAGCGGCGGCGCTTTGCTCAGCTCGACGCCGTGAAAGTAGCCGTGCTCCCGAAACTGTTCGCGGTCCGCCAGCCATTTGACGCGCAGCCAGTAGTCCAGCCCCTGGATGGGCAAGTTGATTTCTTCTTCGAGCTTCAACTCGATGACCGCCAATTGCCCACGTCGCGTCACGCTCAGGATGTCGATCACGCCGCGATCGGCAGCGGAGAAGGCCGGCACCTGAGGATAAACGAAATCCGGCATCAGTTCCGGATCGATTCTAGTGATGTCGCGGAGCAGCAGGCTCTCCAGCCAGCGCTCGGACTGCAACCGATAAAACTCATGCGACGTGTTGCGGCTTCGAGCGGCGCGCAGCTCGAGAACGTCCTTCAAGAGCCGGCTAAAGTCTGAGCGATTGTCGTCTTCGAGCTTTTGATAGCTGCCCTCCAAACCGAAATAGATGCGCGGAGAAATCTGACCTTCGACGCGCGCCACTTCCAAACCACGTACTCGGAGCGAAGTCGAGTTCCCGGAGGGATCGGCCACCAGGTCCATCGCGTCCAGCGAGTCGCCCGCCCACTCGGCGAGCAGCGGCCAGTGCGTTTCGATCAGCAGCTCTCCCTGGCGGCGCGGCGCAAGACGAGTCTCGACGTTGCCGAAGTCTCTGAGGTCGACGGAACGGGGCTGCGCGTCACCGATCTTCCATTCCAGGATTTCCAATTGCGCCGCCCTGGCGTTCAAGCAAGCGGCGCGGTGCGCGATGAGCTGAACCGCCCCGGGAGGGAGGAACAACTTGAGACCGGGCACGGTGGCACGTTGCGACTGGCTGCGCAGCCAGTCAAGCCAGATCAAACCGTGGGCCAACACGCCGTCGGCTGCGGCGAGTGGTTCAGTCTCGCCGAGGCCAAGAAAGGCCCAACCGACGCGCCCCTGCCGGGCCAGTCCGCGCGTGTACCAGGTGGAGAACGAACGCTCACGGTCCGAGCGATTGCTGACATGCTCGAAGTGCCAGCCTGGATACTCGCGCCCGAGCATGGCGAGAAATTCTTTCCGAACGCGCGTCCGGCCGGCGGCGCGATCGCGGTCAGCACGCTTGGGCGCTTCGAGCTCGCGAAATTCGAGTGTGCCGGTTTCGCGCCCGCCCGGCTTGCGCACGAAGACGCCGATTCGCCCCCGGTCGCGATAGGCAATGGACTCCACCCGTCGCGCGATGGAGCGCGCTGCATTCCACGCCTCGAACAGCAGCTTGCCGAACTCCACCGTCAGCTTCCATCGCGCTGCTGTCAGATCGAACAGCTCGGCCTCGTCTTCTACCACGACGGGATGCGCCAGCGAACGAACGAAAGCTTCCAGCTCGCGCTGCATTTCGAGGAGGGAATTCGGATCGTGTGCGGCAGGCATCGGGGCTCGCCGGACATTATAGTCGCGACAAGCCCCGAATTGGGGCCGAAACTCGAAATTCGAAAACCGAAACCCGACTCATCTCACCAACCGAGTTTCGAGTTTCGAATCCCCAGTTTCGATTTTCCAGTTTCGAAGTCAGCAGGCTCCGAAGCACGCCATGGTGGCTTCGGAGAGTTCTCGAGAGAGGGTGATGCCTTCGGGGTCTTTGTCCCACACGGCCAGCAGCATCACTTTACCGGTAACGGGGGACAAGTGGATGTAGAAAACCTTCGAGCAGTTTTCCAGCTCGTAGAAGTTCTTGCGGTTCGGGTCGGGATTGGCCGGCGTGCCGGCCACCAACATGGTGCGCAGCTTTTCCACCGTCTCGGCGGAGTGATGTGTCACGTTATCGATTACCGGTTCCTTTTCCAATCGCAGCCTCATAAGGACCTCTCTTTATCCCCTTCCCCTTTTCTGTGATGTAATACGCGCTCCGTGCCCAATAAGTTTCAAAAATTTCCGGCCGTGCACCAGCGGGCCCTGTTTCAATCCCCTAACGCCCAACGCTTTCGAACGACCCGTTCTCGTTCTTGCTTTCTTAGACGATGAAGACTGGAAAGAGTTATGTTCCGCTCAAGATTTTTTTCGACGGCCTGAGGAATAAGCTGGAATTGAAAACGCCCCTCCGCATTGTCCAGGGGCGACTTTTGCTGGCGTGAAGGGATCCCGACCCACTTGTCACCCTGTCCCGCAACTGCGGGATCAGGGCAGGCTCTAAAGGACTGCGCTACCCTGTCACGGCATGACGCTCACGGTTATCGCAGACGGCATCGTCCCCGAGCGATAGACGCGTTGGGTGGCAATCTGAAAGTCGGACGGCTGGGCCTCATCGATTTTGACGAATTTCTGCGGGTTGCGGTCGATCAGGGGAAACCACGAGCTTTGCACCTGCACCATGATGCGGTGGCCGCGGCGGAACGTGCAGAAGACGTCAGGAATCTGGAACTCCACTTTATCCGGCTTGCCAGGCTCAAAGGGCACGGGCTGCTCAAAACTCTTCCTGAATTTGCCGCGAAAGGGCTCGCCGCGCACCAGTTGTTCGTACCCGCCCATGCGCACGCCGGTCGGATTCGGAGCGGGATCCGGGTAATTTCCGGGATAGACATCGATCAGCTTCACCACCCAGTCAGAGTCCGTGCCGCTGGTCGAGACGTAGAGCGAGGCGGTCAGTGGTCCGGCGAGGGTCAGGTCCGCGTCCAGCGGGTCAGTCTGATAGGTCAGCACGTCTGTGCGCCGCGCCGCGAAGCGCTGGTCGGCGGTCATGTACTCGTAGGTCATGGCGGTGCTGATCCAGGGAATGTGCGGAACCGGCTTGGACGGGTCGCTCCTGTATTCGTCGAACTCCTCGCCCGCAGCCGTGGGGCGTTCAGTCGAAAGCTCTCCTCCATTCCGAAAATAAAATGTTTTCTTTACCGCCTCTTGTGGAGGCCAACTTCTCAGCTTGTGCCACTCGTCGCGGCCCGTATCAAAGACGTATGCCCCCGCCAGCTTTTCCTCTCCTTGATCTTTCAGGAAGTGCTGGAAAAAAGGAAACTGGATGTGCTCGCGAAAATAATCGCCGGTCTTTTGATTGAACTTCACATCGCCAAGATGGTCAGCCGCGCCACCACTCCACTGGCCGTGCGACCAGGGCCCCTCGACCAGAATGTTTACTGTTCCCGGGCTTTGTCTGGCGATGGTTTCATAAGTGTGCAGCGGGCCGTAGATGTCTTCCGCGTCAAACAGGCCGCCCACCGTCATCATCGCCGCCTTGACGTTTTTCAAATAGGGCAGCGGGTCGCGAGATTTCCAAAAGTCAGAGTAAGTATCGTGGGAGACCAGATCGTTCCACCATTCGATCTGCCCCTTGAAAAAATTCCGGTTGGCGTTGCCCAGCGGCCCCATGCGCAGGAAAAAATCGTAGCCGTCCGGTGTGGCGTAGTTGAAACGCGGGCCAGCCACTTCGTTCTCCCCAGGCTGTCGGCGTCCAAAGCCGGAGAAGAAGCCGAAAGCATGGGCCAGATAAAGGCAGCCATTGTGCCGAAAATCGTCGCCAATGAACCATTCCGTGACCGGCGCCTGCGGCGAGACCGCCTTCAACGCCGGATGCCCGCTCAAGGCCGCCATCGTGGCGTAAAAGCCGGGGTACGAAATGCCGGAAACACCCACGCGGCCGTTGTGGTTCGGGACGGTTTTCAAAAGGAACTCAATAGTGTCATAGGTGTCGCTGGCTTCGTCCACCTGGCTTGGCCCAGTCTTGTTTGGAGTGAACGGTCGGACGTGTTCGAACTTGCCTTCCGATTTGCCGCGTCCGCGTACATCGCAGTAAGCGAAGATATAGCCGTCGCGCGCGAACTCCTCGGAGGGACCAAGAAATTCTCGATAGTTATCAATGCCATAAGGCGCCACGGTGTAAGGCGTGCGCATCATCCAGATTGGGTATTGCTTCGAGCTGTCCTTGGGCGCATAGACGGAAACAAACAGGCGAGTGCCGTCGCGCATGGGCGCCATGTATTCGTATTTCGTGTAATTCGCCCGGATGTAGTCTCGAAGTTCCTCGGCTTTGTGCTCCTGGTCGGATCCTTGAGGCGGAATCGCGACAGACGGCAACGCGATCGCGACCATGGCCAGCACGCCTAACGCTCTGCGCATTCTCATTATCTGGATGCCTCCATTTGATGAACAGTCTTGGCTGGATCTTGCTTTGGCTTTGAAAACGACGGGCATTCTACCACGCATTCGAGCGGTGAAAAGAGGGGTGGAAGGTCTCGGGCACGTTGCCCGAGACCCGTCGGGTGGATGCTTTCTGGACGTCGAGTATTCTCTACTAGGGCGGAAAGTGCATCAATCGGGCAATCACCCCAATCCAGCAACGGAAAAACCCCAATGGCGCCATCCTGCCGTGTCACCCTGTGTGACCTCGGAACCTGTCATCCTGAGCGACGCGAAGGTTCTGATTTATCTGTCCCAAATTGGAGAAGAACCAGATTCTTCGCTTCGCTCAGAATGACAAGCGTGCGCCGCAGAATGACATTCACCTTACTTCGGCCCTTAGACAACCGGAGGCGCCTCGCCCATCTCCAAGTCGATTTCGCCCACGCCGCCCTCGACCTCAATGTTGAGAGTAACCGGAGACTTGCCGTACGCCTCGTTGATGTAGGCATCGCCTTGTTTCTGAAAGCCGCGGGCGTTGATCGCGCCCAGGCCGCCGTGCGCGATCACGTGGACGCCTACGTCCGTTGGCAGGCGGACCGTCGCCTTGCCCACGCCGCCGTGAATTCGGGCCGAGAGATTGTTCTTCCAGTCGCCCGTCAGGTCCACCGTGGTCTCTCCCGCGCCGATGTCAACTCGCAATTCTCTCAGCGCCATGCCGCCAAGCGTCATCGTTGCCTTGCCGGCGCCCATATCCACCGCCAGGTCGATGGGAACCTTATTATTCAGGTGCAGGTCCCATTCGTTTCGGGTGTGACCGATCGTGTGGCCTGATTCCGGCTGTTCCACGTCCAGGTTGCCAACCTCTCCGCTCACCGTGTACTTCACATCGGGTTGCCAACGTGGCACGTTGTAAGTGAAGCTTGCCTCCAGCAGTTGTGATGCGCCGCCTGCCACCTTCAACTCCCCCGCTCTCATATTGAGATTCACGCGGACAGACTTGGCGGCCCCCAACGCCACCGTTTTCGATTCGGTCTGCACCTCGCGGGTCGACTCGCGGTCGCCATTAATCGTGCAGGCGCAAGTCAGAGCCAATGCGCACAATAGCGGGGTCAAACGCAGATTTGAGCTTGCTTTCATCGATTACCTCCCGCGACTTCTAGCGGTCAGCTATCAGCCTTCAGCTATCAGCGAGCCTCCGCCGGGATGGGGCGTTTGCTGACAACTGAGAGCTGACTGCTGATGGCTCATAATTGTTATTGCCCATGAACCCGGTAGCCGGCTTGCTTGATATCTTTGCGGAAATCGCCGGAATGAATCTCCACCAGTCGGCACATTTCATACAGGCGCGAGCGGAGCGTCACGCCGAACTGGTTGAGAGTCCTCTCAGTGTCAGGCACTGACTCGCCCGACGGCATGCGGATTTCCTCCCGTTCGCTTGATCCCGCTCTCCGCCCTTTGCCGGACGGTTCTGGGCTCTGCCGCGGCGCTTCACCGAAAGGCAGCGTGGTGGTGATCAGCGTCACCTTCTTCTTGTTGTACCGCGAATTGATGATGTGCCCTAAGGTCTCTTTCACCCAGTCGCTGGGGTTGGCGGAGGCCATTTCGTCCAGGAGCAGAACTTCCGCGTCGATGACGGGCGCGAGCACCTGAAACTCCGAGCTCTGTGAAACCGGATTGTAGCTATCCTGAATTTCCTTCAGCAGGTCGCGAAAGTCGTAGAACAGGCACTGGACGCCTTTGCGGATGATCAGCTCGCGTAGCACGGCGACCGCAAGGTGAGTTTTGCCCGCGCCCGTGGGCCCGACGAAGAGCAGCCCGAAGTCCACCGGATATTCTTTCACGAATCCCTCGGCGGCGAGCTTGGCGCGGATGAGGCTGGGATTTGCCACGCCGGACTCCACGTCTCTGCGAATGTTGAAATTTTCGAAAGCGCAATGTTCATAGCGGGGCGGAATGCGGGCCAAGTCGAGCAAGTGGTCGGCGTGCTCCGCGTCCTGACAGTTACAGGGCGCGACGCGGCGAACGCTCCCGCCTGTGCGGGACTCGACAGGTCTCCACCCCGTGCCTTCGCAGTACGGACAATCCTTCTTCGCCATGCGAGGAACCGTCTTGGATTTTAGACCACGATGGGCTGGAAACCAAGCGTTCCGGTTTTGAGGTGATACAATCTTATGCGGCGAACACGACGGGTAAGACTGAAGGTACTTCACATGGGACTCACACACGTAACTGTAGCTTTGAAAGGCTTGGGAAACTCCGACGGCACTTACGAGGCGGATTTCCTCGTGGACACGGGCGCGACGGATTGCCTGGCTCCGGCAGCCAAGCTCAGAGAGATTGGAGTCCAGCCCGCAGGAGCGATGGTCTACGAATTGGCCGACGGGACTAAACATGAGTACCCGTTTGGCCTGGTTCAGATTCGGTTCATGGGTGAACTAACGGCGGGCCGGGTGGTTTTCGGTCCCGACGACGCGGAGCCGGTGCTCGGGGTCACGGCTCTCGAATCAGTGGGCATTACGATCGATCCGGCTAATCGGGCGCTGAAGCGCCTGCCGGCCATTCCGATGAAGGGAATTTCCGGTGAGTCTTGAGCCGCGCATCAAGGATGTGCCGGTGACGACGCGGATGCTCGCCGTTGGCTTGGCTTGGTTGTGCATAATCGCGCAAGCGCATGCCCAGGACGCGCCGAAACGCACCGTCCATGTGTTCGTGGCTCTCGCAGACAACCAACACCAAGGGATCGTGCCTGTCCCGGCACGGCTGGGGAACGGCTCGGACCCCGTACACAATCTTTATTGGGGTGCTGGAGCAGGAGTGAAGACTTTCTTCCTTCACAGCGCCGAGTGGTCGTTGCTGGTTTGTGGGCAGGGCCCGAAGGTCGAGATTCTGGAACGCTGCGTGTTCAAACACCACAACGCGGAGGTTTACCTGATCGCCGACGCTTACCGGGGCGGTGCAATCCAGCAGGCGATCCTTGACTTTCTGGATTCGGCGGCGGGAGCCAATCCCGAGGCAATCACCGCGTTATCGCATCCACACCCATTCACGCTAACCGCGGGAGGCGGATCGAGTCTGGTCGCTTACGTCGGACACGATGGTCTGATGGATTTTCACCTGCCGCGCTTTTCGAGCAAGAAAAACGAAATTCATCGCGACGCAATCATCCTCGCGTGTGCCAGTAAACAGTATTTTGCCGAGGCGCTGAGCGTATCAGGCGCATTTCCTCTACTGTGGACAACTGGCCTGATGGCTCCTGAGGCCTACACGCTGAAGAGCGCGCTCGATGGCTGGATCAACCATGAAAGCAACGAACAGGTCCGAGAGCGCGCCGCCGTAACCTACGACAAGTATCAGAAATGTGGACTGCGTGGAGCGCGGCGGCTGTTCGCTACCGGCTGGTAGCTGGCTGCTTTCCTCAGGGCATCACTACCCGGCCATCGAACAACCTGAAGTGCCTTACGCCCTTCGTGTATATCTCCAAAACTGGTTCATCGGCTGGTCCGAGTGAGGTGGGGTGGGGCGATGCGGAGCAGCGAGGCCCGTCATTGCTCCCGTGCTTTCACGCCCTCGCTTCGTGCGCGGCTGCTTGGGCGGACCGGAGCCGAATTTTCACCTCCACGCGGGCTCCGAGCCGGTTGATAATCGTCATCAGCCGGTCGACGGTGAACCGCCCGAGGTTCGCGTTGCGGATACGTGAGAAATCCGCCGCCGCAATGCCTGTGCGATCATGTGCCTCACGCGCGGTCAGCTCATCCCGGTCGAGCGTTTTGATGATTTCGGCGGCCAGCATGGCCTTGAGCTGTTCCGCGTCCGCGTCCTTATAACCGAGGTCGCGGAAAACATTCCCGCTTCCTCGCGTCACTTTCAGCTTTTCGCTATTCATCGCAATAGCTCCTTCAATCTGCTCAAACGCTCTCTGATCAGGTCAGTCTCACGTTTGGGTGTCCTGATGCCCTGCGTAGATTTCTTCTGAAACGCGTGCAAGACCCAGATTTCCTCGCCCAACTGCACCGTGTAGACCACGCGGAACGCATCGCCGCGAAAGGGCAACGCAATCTCAAACACGCCAGAGCCAAGACCGTGCATTGGCTTCGCGAGGTCGGCCTTCTCGCCCTCCGCGGCGATGGTCAGTGCGGTCAGACAGATCGATCTTGCCCCTTCCGGGAACGACTCGAATTCCCTAAGCGCCGCTCTAATCCACGAAATGGGCCGAGTTGTGCGCGTCATCTGCTGTCCGCTAGCTCGTACCACTCATCAGAGATGATGTCATATTTGACAACGCTCGTCAACGTCGTATTGGGTCATCATCGGGTGGTCCGAGTGAGGTGAGGCGGGGCGATGCGGACCAGCGCGTTTTGGATTCGCTCTTGGGCTTCGGCGCTGCGGCCGAGCATTTCGCTGCGCACCATCTCGACGAAGGCCTGCATCTCGCGCTCCATTTCGTCCATTCTCTCCCGCATGTTGAGCACGATTTCCACGCCCGCCAGATTCACGCCCAGGTCGCGCGTGAGATTCAAAATGGTCTCGAGGCGCGCCAGATCTTCCTCGGTGTAAAGCCGCGTGTTGCCTTCGCTGCGGGAGGGCTTGAGCAAGCCCTCACGTTCGTAGAGCCGAAGCGTCTGCGGATGAACGTTGTACATCTCCGCCACGGCGCTGATCATGTAGCCGGCCCTTCCGCCTTTTTTTCGCAATTTCGGTGGCATGGGCTTCAGAAATTATGAATTATAAATTATGAATTATGAAAAGCTGACCCCTCCATTCGGCTTTTATAATTCATAATTTATAATTCATAATTTGTACCTTCCCTTCTCCCTCAACTGCGAGCGCGGATCCTCCGGGTTGAGCCGCGCCAATTCGCGCAGGATTTCTTTCGTGCGTTCATCGGCGACTTTGGGGACCACCACCTGCACTTCCACAAACTCGTCACCGCGCACGTTGCCGCGCAGCGAGGGCGCGCCCTTTTCGCGCAGGCGCAGTTTCTGGCCGCTCTGAGTTCCGGGCGGAATCTTGATGGTGCTGGGGCCGTCGATGGTCGGTACTTCGACCTTCGCGCCCAGCGCCGCTTCGGTGATGGTGACCGGAACTTTGACGTAGATGTTGTCGCCTTTGCGCTCGAACACGGGGTGCGGCTCGACCTCGGTGATGATGTAGAGATCACCCGCGCTTCCGCCCTTCACGCCGCTGTTGCCTTTGCCCGGCACGCGGACGCGCGAGCCTGTGTCCACGCCGGGCGGGATGCGGACATCAAATGTCTCCGGCCTGCGTACCGTGCCGCTGCCGTTGCAAGTGGGGCACGGCTGCTTGCGCTTGCCCGAACCGCCGCAATCCGGACACGGCCCGGAGAAACGCATGGTTCCGTATTGACGGTTGCTTTTTCCCGTCCCGCCGCACGCCGAACACATGACCGTCTTGCCACTGGCCGAACCGGTCCCGTGGCATGTGGCGCACGTCTCATTGCGGGCGGCGTTGAAGCGCACTTGGGTTCCGCGGATGGCGTCCCAGAAGCCTAAGTGCATGTGATGCTCGATGTCGCTGCCCTTTTCCGGCTCTTCGCGCCCGCGTGCTCCGCCTCCGACGCGCGAGAAGATCTGCGAGAAGACGTCGCGAAAGGAGCCGCCTTCACCTCGCGGTTCCTCTACGCCGCCACTGTTCGAGAAATCGAAGCCTGAGAAGTCAAAGCCCTCTGGGCCGCCGCCTGGGGGCGGTGCGCCATAGGTGCCGGTGGGGCCGTAGCCGCCGGGTGGAATGTTGTCAGAATAGAAGCCGTACTGGTCGTAAACCTTGCGCTTCTTTTCGTCGCTCAAGATTTCGTAGGCTGCGGAAATCTCTTTGAACTTTTCTTCCGCAGCCTTGTTGCCAGGATTGACGTCAGGATGGTATTTCCGCGCCAAGCGTCGATACACTTTGCGGATCTGCTCCGGCTTGGCGTTGCGATCAACGCCGAGCGCGCCGTAATAGTCTTTTTGCGTTCCGACCGCCATAAAAGTTTAGTGGCGAGTGGCTAGGGGCAAGTGGCACGAGCCCGCACGCCTTCAGTCATCACCTATATCAGGTGCCAGCGATCTTGTAAGATGTTTGCTGAAAGCTGACGGCTGACTGCTGATAGCTCTTGCTCGCCACATGCCACTTGCCCCTTGCCACTGGTTGTCAATTCCTGCTCATCTGCGCGATAAAACCCAGATGGTCCGGGCAGCGCGAGGCCATCCAGGCTTCGAGGTGCGCGTGTATTTCTTTGGCAGCGGGCGAGTTGAGCATCGAGTAGTCATCAGCCACCTCGAGAAAATGCCGCCGACGGCAGAGCGGGCACACGACCCCGATCTGTGCATGGTGTATCTGAAATTCCGACTCGTTGACTCTCTTCGCTTGTGTCTCCACGCCGCCCTTCTCCCTAGTTGGTTGATTCTGAACTACCGAGATTCTTCGCGCAGTTTACCCTGAGCAGACAGAGCGCGATTCCTCACGACGTTCACCCTGAGCCTCAGAGCGAGATTCCTCGCTTCACTCGGAATGACTGGCGAACCGGCTCGGAATGACAGCGAGGGGCTCAGGATGACACGGTCGGAGCGTTTTTTCGTCAGCGTATTACCCTTCACCCTTTACCCTTTCTTCTTCTCGTCGTCCACCACTTCCGCGTCGATCACTTCACCTTCGCTCTTCTGCTTGCCGTTCCCGCCTTGGGCCGCCCCACTCGGTCCGGCTGCGCCGCCTGCCCGGGCTTCGGAAGACGCGCCCGGCGCCGCCTGTCTATACATGGCCTCGGCGAGCTTGTGCGACGCCTGCGTGAGCCGATCCACCGCCGCCGTAATCTGTGAGGTGTCGTTGGACTGAATGGCCTTCTTGGCATCTTCGATGGCTGCTTCGATGTTTTTGGCGTCGCTCTCGGCGACTTTGTCGCGATGCTCCTTCAGCAGCTTCTCCGTGGAGTACACCATAGCGTCCGCGCGATTCTTGACTTCAACCTCTTCCTTGATGCGACGATCCTCCTCGGAGTGGAGCTCGCCTTCCTTGGTCATCTTCTCGACTTCTTCTTTGGAGAGCCCGCTTGAGGAAGTAATGGTGATTTTCTGCTCGTTGCTTGTGGCTTTATCCTTCGCCGAAACGTTCAGGATGCCGTTGGCATCGATGTCAAACGTGACCTCGATCTGGGGCAAACCACGTGGCGCCATCGGGATGCCGATCAGATGGAACTTGCCCAGCGTGCGGTTGTCCTTGGCCATCGGCCGCTCGCCTTGGAGAACGTGGATCTCCACCGAAGTCTGGTTGTCCGCCGCGGTCGAAAAGACCTCGCTCTTCCGCGTCGGGATGGTGGTATTCCGGTTGATCAGCGGAGTCATCACGCCACCCAGCGTTTCGACGCCCAGGGTGAGTGGCGTAACGTCCAACAGTAGCAGGTCCTTCACCTCGCCGCCCAAGACGCCCGCCTGCACGGCAGCTCCTACCGCCACCACTTCGTCCGGGTTCACACCCTTGTGAGGTTCCTTGCCGCCGAAGAGATTCCGCACGATGTCCTGAACTCGCGGAATGCGCGTCGAACCGCCCACCAGAACCACTTCGTCAATCTTTTCCGGTCCGATGCCGGCGTCCGTCAGCGCCTGCTTCACCGGCCCGACCGAGCGCTGGAAAATGTCTTCGCACATCTGCTCGAATCGCGCCCGGGTCAGCTTCATCGCCAGGTGCTTAGGGCCGGAAGCGTCGGCCGTAACGAAGGGCAAATTGATCTCGCTTTCGAGCACGGTGGAAAGCTCCATCTTGGCCTTTTCCGCCGCCTCCTTGAGCCGCTGCAAAGCCATGCGGTCTTTCGAGAGATCGATGCCCTGGTCCTTCTTGAATTCTTCCACAATCCAGTCCATCACACGCTTGTCGATATCGTCACCGCCCAGGTGCGTGTCGCCATTGGTGGACTTCACTTCAACCACGCCTTCGCCTACCTCGAGAATGGAGATGTCAAATGTTCCGCCGCCGAAGTCGTAGACGGCGATCGTCTCGTCTTTCTTCTTGTCCAAGCCGTAGGCCAGCGCGGCCGCCGTCGGCTCATTCACAATGCGCAGCACTTCGAGGCCCGCGATCTTGCCCGCGTCCTTCGTGGCTTGGCGTTGGCTGTCGTTAAAATAGGCGGGGACAGTGATGACGGCTTGCGTTACTTTCTCGCCCAAATACTGCTCCGCGGCGTCCTTCATCTTTTGCAGAATTATCGCCGAGATCTCGGGCGGCGAATACTCCTTCGCTTGTGCCACAACCCGCACGTCAGCGTTGGGGCCGGCAACCACCCTGAAAGGCACGGTCTTGATTTCGCTCCCAACCTCGTTGAAGCGGCGGCCCATGAAGCGCTTGATCGAATAGACTGTGTTCTCCGGATTGGTGATCGCCTGACGCTTGGCAACTTGCCCTACCAGCCGCTCGCCCGCCTTGGTGAAAGCCACAACGGACGGAGTCGTTCGCCCGCCTTCCGGGTTGGCAATGACGGTGGGATCGCGGCCCTCCATCACCGCAACAACCGAATTGGTAGTGCCAAGGTCAATTCCTATGATTTTCCCCATCTGGGTTTTTCCTCCCTGCTAATCTGAGATATCGTGCTGAGCCCTGTTTAAGCCTATCACCTTAGATGCATTGGCTTAGTGCGGCGTTATAATAAATCTTGAGCACCGGCCTGTCAAGTCAAATCTGTATGCCGATGAAAACAAAGGCAGTCAGTCGCGAGTTGCCAGTTTTCAGTGGTCCCCGCAAACGTCGCGGGCGTGCAACGGATAGCCAGCCACGGACGACTGAGGAGCACTTGATTTCAAAAGCCAGGGACAAGGGACACAGGACGAATGACAGAAATATGGGTTATTCTGTCCACGGGAGGTTTTGTATGCCAGCGAAAAAATCTGCACAGGGCAACGCGTATACCTCTGAACACGCCCGTTCGGGAGTCAAGCACGATTTTCCCACCATCGATACTTGGCCCAACCAATATCGAGGTTACGAGATCACGATCACCATCCCGGAATACACGTCCATTTGTCCTAAGACGGGCTTGCCGGATTTCGGAACGATTTCGATCCACTATCTCCCCGCCAAACGGTGCATCGAGTTGAAGTCGCTGAAGTACTACATTCTCGGCTACCGGAATCTGGGTATTTTTTATGAGAATGCGGTCAACCGCATCCTTGACGATGTTGTGCGGGCGTGCCAACCTAAATGGGCCGTGGTGCGCGGCGAATTCACAACGCGCGGCGGAATGCACTCGACCATTGGGGCTCGTTACCCGCGCCCTAAGCAAAGCTAGAAGGGAGAAGCTGGAAGCTGGAATGCCGGAAACCGGCAATGCACCTCTGACGTTTTGAAGCTTAACGGCAGAGGTTGTTTGTGGCTTCTCGGTTCTGCTTCTCTCCAGGAGGCAAGGATCAATGAGACCGATCTGCTTGTTGCTCTGCGCTGCATTTCTGCTGGCGAATTCGGCCCCGGCGCAGAAAACCAAAAGCCGCGCCGCCGCGATCAACCAAGACTACGTTTTGGCTCTGTCGGCCGCCAATCAGTTCCTCTACGCTTGGGCGACAAGAAATCAGTACGATGGCTTGGCGCTGCTTTCGCCCAAACTGAAGAACAAATACCCAGAGGAGTATCTGCGCTCTTACATTTCCGGAGTCGAGAATCCGCATCATCAAGCCTTCGAGATTGGCAGAGGCAAGCGACTTGCCTCGGGAGGATTCTCTTTCCCAGTGGCAATGTACGAGCACTACACCGGGCAGAAGGAACCCGACCAGCATCCCAAGCCGCTCGCCATCGTGTTGATTCAGTCGGGTCCAGAGAGCTGGCTCGTCGACGAACTGCCTGGGTTCGTGGGCGCTGAGTCAAAAGAACAGTAGGCGCTCACAGGCTTTGCCGAGCTGCCCTCCGTCCAATGGTATAATTTCTGGGTGAAGAGCGAGACCGGTTTCCGGCTCGGGTTCGTTACCATCCCCCGACGGCGCCAAGCATGAAATCCTTGGAAGAGTATCTTGCGCTTGCGGCACAGCATCATGGCCACCTTTGTCCTGGCCAGGTGCTGGGCGTGCGCATGGCGATGCGGGGCTTGAAAGAGCTGGGCATCGAGGATCCGGGGGAGCACCGCAAACGGCTGATCACTTTTGTCGAGATCGATCGCTGCGCCGCGGACGCCATCAGCGTGGTGACAGGGTGCCGGCTAGGCAATCGGGCGCTGAAATTCGTGGATTACGGCAAACTCGCGGCCACATTTGTGGACCTCGCCAGCGAGCGCGCGGTGCGCATCGTGGCGCGCGATGATTCGCGCCTCAAAGCCAAAGCCATGTTTCCGGAGCTTTCCGATTCTCGCCGCCAGCAGCTCGAAGCCTACAGGGTGATGGACGATGCCGAACTGTTTGCGATCGCGCCGGTAAAGATAAAACTGAATCCGCAGGACCTGCCCGGCCGTCCGCGCTCGCGCGTGGCCTGCGAGCAATGCGGTGAAGACATCAATGACGGTCGCGAACGGCGACTGGATGGCCGCGTCCTGTGCCGGTCTTGCGCGGGCGAGAGGTACTACGAAAAGGATGAAGTGTGAAGTCTGAAGGATGATGACGCGAGAGAAAATCCGATTTTTGTTTCACACTTCATCCTTCACACTTCACCCTTAACTCTCGGGATTGCCCTTGATAATGTCTGAGTCACCCAACGTCACACCGAACGCCAGGACCGGCTATCTGATTCATCGCCCCTTTCGCCCTTGGGCCACCTACGTCCTTCTGGGACTGAACTCCGCTTTCTTCATTTTGATGGCAATCGTCGACGCGTCTTCGCATCCGCCCTTGCGCGACTGGGCGATGAGGACGTTCACGGGCCTTTACTCCAACGCCGACTCCTTCCTGCGATTCGGGGCCTCCTTTGGGCCGTACACTCGCCGGGGGGAGTATTGGCGCCTGGTCATGCCGATGTTCATCCACGTGGGCATGATTCACCTGCTTCTCAACAACTACGCGTTGTACGTCCTCGGCCTTTTTGTCGAGCGCGTGTATGGCTACGCCCGATTCGCATGCCTTTATGTGGCCGCGGGAGTGGGCAGCGCGATTGTTTCGATGAGCCTTTCCTCTAATCCTTCCGCGGGAGCTTCGGGCGCCATCTTCGGCCTCGCCGGCGTCATGTTGGTGGCAGGTTACCAGCACCGCGAATCCATTCCCCGACATTGGGCCAGAGTCTTCGGCAAAGGTATTCTCCCGGTCATCCTGTTGAATCTGGCTTTGGGATTCGCGCTCCACAAATGGGTTGACAACTGGGCGCATCTGGGCGGATTGGCGAGCGGTATCGTTCTGGGGTTCTTGATTCCTCCCATCTCGCGCGAACTCTTTCCCGCACCGAGTGCGGAAAGGCCGTCGTGGGTGCTCGCCATTCCGGTGACTATCGTGGTGCTGGCAATGGCGGCGACAGTTCGAGACTATCGCACGAATTCAGAGGTGAGCCGGTTGCTTGCGGACGGTGAGCACTTTCGCGCCGCGCATCGCGACGACTGGGCTCTCCTGCGCTTTCAAGCAGCGGCAGTACGCGCTCCGCGTGACGAGCGCCCACACGAGGCACTGGGACTTCTACACCTCAGCGAAAAGCGTTGGGCGGATGCGGTTCGAGAATACAAAGAAGCGCTGCGCCTTAATTCGCTTTCGGACGTGGCACGGTTCGGCCTTGCAAAGGCTTATCGGGAGCTGGGCGATGAGTCCAAGGCTCAAGAGAATCTCAAAGCCGTTCTGAAGAATGTGCCCAGCGACGACGCCGACGCGCAATATGTACTTGCTTCGCTATTCTACCAACAGCAGTTCTTCGCGGAAGCCATCGACCACTACCAGCAGGCCTTGCGCCTGAAGGCGGAAATGGCCGAAGCTCACAACGACATCGCCTGGCTCTATGCCACGTGCGAAGATCCGAAATTCCTCAACCCACGGGCCGCGCTCGAGCACGCGCGCCGCGCCGTCGATCTGACACACTGGCAGCAGGCGGGCTTCATTGACACGTTGGCGGAAGCTTTGTATGCGAATAAGAATTTTGCCGAAGCCGTAAAGGTCCAGACGCGCGCCCTCCAGCTCGATCCTCGAAATCCCGAACTGCTAGAACACTTCGCCCGCTACCAAAAGGCGGTGGCGGCAAGCCCATCGAAAGGGTCGTCCTGAGCTAGGAATTGGAGATGAGGAAAAGCCCCTCTCTAATTACTGACGGCAAGCCCCAAACTCGTCGAGCTTTGAATCCCTAATTTCCAGCGTTGAACTTCGAGCCCTCCCCCTCCCCGCCGAACCGCCAACCAGCAGCCGAAAATCGTAGCCCTGCCGCAGACTTGAGTGCCGCGACCGCTCCCTCAATTCATTCACTCGTACCTCAAGGCGATCATCGGTTCCACCTCGGTGGCGCGGCGGGCGGGGATATAGCTGGCAAGAAACGCCACGCTGGCGAGTGCGAGCGAAACTGCCACCAAAGTTGGAGGATCCGTCGGACGAACACCGTAGAGCAAGCTGGACAGCAGCCGCATGAGCCCGAGGGCGGCGACAATACCGGCTGCCATTCCGGCCACCGCTACGGTCATGCCTTCGCGCACCACGAGTTTCAAAACGTCGCCGCGGGTGGCGCCCAGGGCCATGCGCACTCCAAGCTCATGCGTACGGCGAGTGACCGAATAGGACATCACGCCATAAATGCCCACCGAGGCCAGCACGAGCGCCGTGGAGGCAAAGATGATGAGCAGGAGCATGGTGAAGCGGCGCTCCTCGAGCTTCATGGAGATGATCTCCTCCATAGTCTGGACACCGAACATGGGTTGATCGTTGGTGGGGCCAGCCACCTGGCCGCGAACGGCGGCAACCGCGCCCAAAGGATCGGCCGCGGTGCGCGCCAGCAGGTTCGCGCCCACCACAATTTCCGGCATAAATTTGTCCGGCACCTGGAAGAACGGGAAGTACATCTCATCGCGGATTTTGGCGGTATCGTCGGAATCCAGGCCCCAGTGTTTCACGTGCCCGACCACGCCCACAATCTGTGCCGGGCCGATCACCATCATGTTGATTTCCTGACCAACCGGATCCTGCCCGGGGAACATGTGCTTCGCCATCACGTCATCAATCACCACCACCGGCGGCGACGAGATGGTGTCGCGCTCGTTGAAGAAGCGGCCGCGAAGCAGGGGAATGTTCATGGCGCGCAGGTAGTCCGGCGTTGGAATGTAAAACAGGACCTCAGATAACTGGTCCGAGGCCGGTTGCGGCCGGTGGCCCAGCCAAATTCCAATTTCGCTATCGCTGGGGCTGAGAGGAATAAGGCTGGTGAGGGCAGCGGCCTGGATGCCCGGCACGTGGGCCACCCGGTCCAGCATTTGCTGATAAGCAACGCGGATGCTCGTGGCCTGCGCCGCCTGTAGGGACTGAGTCGCCGCTGCCGCTGCCTGGCCTGGCTGGGGTGCTCCAACGGTGGGCGAGAGAGCCACCTGTGCGGTGAGAAGATGGTGGGTATCAAAGCCCGGGTCGACTCGCCACAGCCGCCAGATGCTCTGAATCATTAATCCGGCGCCCGCCAGCAACACCACGGCCAAGCCAATTTCCAGAGCCACGAAGACTCCCTCGGTGCGATGCCGTCCTCCGCCGCTTCCTCGTGCGCCTTCCTTCAGCGACTCCTGCGGATTCACGTTCGAGCTGTGGAATGCCGGCGCCAGGCCGAAGAGCACACCAGTGAGTACGGAAACGGCAAGCGTAAAGAGCAAGACATAAGGATCCATCGCCACCGCTTGCGTTCGCGGCACCGCGTCAGGGAAGGCGGAGAGCACCAGCCGCGTTCCCCAAAAGGCAAACAGCAGTCCCAGCGCTCCGCCGCCTCCTGCCAGAAGAACACTTTCCGTCAGAAGCTGGCGGACCACACGCCTGCGGTTCGCGCCCAGCGCCACCCGGATGGCAAACTCGCGGCGCCGCCCCGTGGACTGGGCGAGCAGCAGATTGGCCACGTTGGCGCAAGCAATAATCAGCACGAATCCGACCGCACCCAGCATCAGCAGCAAGGTGCGCCGGCCGTTGGCCACCGTGTCCTCTTTCATTGGGACCAGGGTCACTCCGCGCCCGGCATTCGTTTTCGGATATTGCTTGCTCAACTGCTGTGCGATCGAATCAATGTCAGCCAGCGCCGCGGCGATCGTTACGCCAGCCTTCAGCCGAGCCATGCCCTGAAGCCCCGGGTGGTTTTGGCGATCATTCAGCTCGAGCGGGTCCCATTGGCCAAGTGGGGCATACAGCTCCGCTGATTCGCGGAATCGGAAGTCGCGCGGAAGCACTCCGATGATCGTGTAGCTCCGCGCATTCAAGGTGAGGGGCTTGCCCAAAACATCGGGCGACGCTCCGAAACGACTTTGCCACAGGCCATAGCTGAGCATCACCACGCCACTCGCGCCCTGGCGGTCCTCCTCGGGCAGAAAGCTGCGGCCCAGCATCGGGTTGACGCCAAGAATGGGGAAAAGGCTTGCCGACACCCACTCGCCGTTGAGGTGCTCGGGTTGGCCGGACCCGGTCAGAATGAAGTCATCGCCTCTGAAAGCAGCGATGTCCGTGAAGGAGTGGTTTTCTCTGCGCCAATCCATGAAGTTCGGATACGCCAGCGAGCCGTGACTGAACTCCTGCGTACTCTCATAGACCGCCATCAGGCGGTTCGGCTCGGGATAGGGCAGCGGCCGCAGCAGGACTCCGTTTACAACGCTAAAGATGGCCGTGTTGGCCCCAATACCGAGCGCCAATGCGAGCCCGGCGATGAGAGTGAAGCCGGGACTCTTGCGAAACAGCCGCAAACTGTAGCGGAAGTCTTCCCAGAGCGTTTGCATAAACACGTCATCTTCTCCCTTCGCCTCGGTGCCATGTGCCTCTGCTGTCAACTACGTATAGCGCGCCCCCTATGTTCCACGGGATCGGCTCGAGTCTCGCGGGTGGGGAATCAATCAACCTCGCCGCGGCGTTGCCAGGAGCTGCGTGCCTATGCTAGGGTTCACCCACATCCACCCGAATCGAAGCTGAGCGCAGCAGAAAGTCAGGAGTGGCATGAAAATGCAGAGCAAATCAGCCACCCTGCGGCGTCGGGCTACGTCCAATGCCGCAAGAACGCCCATATCCTCGAAGCACGAAACCAGTTCGATCGACCGAGACGCAGCGGGAGTCACTTCGATTAACAGGAGGCGCGGCCACCGGCACGCCATTGGTGGCTTGTGGTGGCAGGTTGCGGTGATCTCAGTGCTCTTCGCGATGCCCGTCGCCGGTCAAGACGCAGTGACACAGATTCAAGCGGAGATCGATCGTCTTCAGCAGTTTTTGAAGGCCGGAGTAGTTCAGCCTCCTGGCTTTCCCGACGTCAATTCCATGGTCGGCGATCCGCTCAAGGCGGCGGCCGCCTCGCTCCGCGCTGGACGGCTCTATATGAGTCTTGAGTATTTGGATCAGGCAACCGATCTGCTCCACGGCGTCCAGACTGTGGCAGACAAGGCCGAGGCAGTGAAAAGCGGGCTGCCAGCGTTTGAGTCTGAATGGGGGAAAACGAGCCTGGAACTCACCGCCCTGGAACCGAAGGTCCGCGAGAAGAACTGGGAGGAGGTGCGGGCTGCCATCCGCGCGCTAGCCGAGGCGGCGCAGGGCAAGGCCATACCGCTTCTCGACGGAGGCCGTGGGTTTGCCACTGCCATCCAGCCTAGAGACGGCCTGTTCTATGTCGGTCAAGCGCAGGGTGAGGCTGCATTTGCGCGGTTCTGCGCGGCTTTGAATCTTCCTCGAAACACAGCGCCGCTGGCGCTACGCTCGATGTTGCCGGAGCTCACCAGGCTTCAGGAAAAGACGAACGCCGCCTTTCAGCCGCCGCGTTCCGTCGAGCTCCATCCCCGGTTCATCGCCCTGAACTCGACCCTCAAGCTGGCGGAAGAACTCGATGCGGCGAGATTCTATGCTGGAGCCTTCTACCAGTACCTGGAGGCGGTGCGGCACTATGGCCTGCTCGATGCGCCGCCGCTGAATGCCGCCCAGCAAGCTGAGTTGACACAAGCCATCGCAGCCATGCGCAAGAAACTGGAGGCGTCCCGCCGCGACGACTCCATTGCCCAACTCTTTCTTGAGCGCGCCGAATCGCAGCTTGCTCACGCGGACGGCTCCGCGCCCAGCCAGGACGAATGGCGCAGCGCCAAGGTTATCGTGGATCAGGTGCTGCCTGCATATTTCGCCGCGCTAACGGCGCCGTCTCCGGTTGAGCGACCCTCCGGCAAGCGCATCGAGATCACGCTGGTGCGCTGGCCTTACACTTGAAACCTCTCCGACCCAGCAAGTTTGCTGGTGCAGAAAGTCGCAGCCAGGTTTCCCGGCTCCGTGACCTTTGTGAGTGAGAACTTTGGTGCCTCCAAGCTCGCCGACAGGTTTGGTGTGAAGGGCTATCCCGCCGTGTTTGTGGATGACGTGCTGGTGGCCGCTCCGAGGGACTTCGGCTATTTCAGAGAAGTGGAAGGCACTGGCCGTTACGCTCCCTGGCGCAGTGCCGCGAGTCAGGCCAAATTCGAGGCCGATCTCAATCATATGATCGAGCTCATCCTGGCCGGCAGGAAAGACATGGTGAAGCTTGAACGCGCGCCGACCAGCGGCGCTTCCGGTGAGATCGCCGTCCTGCCCAAGTTCGCCCTGGCGGATCTCTCGGGGCGTCCGATTACCGCCGACCAACTTTCCGGACGCGTGGTGATGGTGGAGTTTTGGGCTACCTGGTGTCCGCCCTGCCGTTCCACGCTCCAGTGGCTGGGCGAGCTGAAACAGAAGTACGGTGACAAGATTGCGATTCTGGCGCTGGCCGTGGAATCGCCGGAAGACAAGATACGCTCCGCCGCCGGCTCGCTCAGCCCGGACCTGCGCTGGGCCATCACCGATGACTCAACAGCTCAAGCCTTCGGCAATATTACCGCCGTTCCCACCATGTTCCTGTTTGACCGCTCGGGAAAGACAGCGCGCGTGTTCTACGGCGCGCCGCCGGGCCTGCACGAGGAGGCGGGCAAGATTCTAGACGCGTTAGTCCAGAAGTAACGCCTGCTTTCATTCGCTTCTCTGGAGTTCACTCTGGGTGGCCTCGCTGTGCGTCTCGCAGGCCCCTCAGCGGAGGTCGGAGAATACCAGTCGGACTAGATGACCGCTTATGGCTGGCGGCTCATCACTGACAGCCTTTAATTTCGATTTTCCAGTTTCGAGTTTCCAGGTTCTGGTGGGCCTGGGTAGAGTTGAACTACCGACCTTCCCGATCTGATCGGGACGCTCTAGCCAGTGATTCGATGAAGAGTCGGCTTTTCATGCGCTTGATTTGACGTTCCCTCTGCGCGGCTTCCCTTCGCGTCTGGTAAGCCTCACTGTAAAATAACCTCCACGGGCCACGGTTTTTAATCGAAGGCGTGCGATTGTTATTGTGTTCAAAAATGCGCTTTGTCAGGTTTTCGGTGTGGCCGATGTAGAAGCGCCCCGTGGCATCACTTTGTAAAATGTAAGTCTGAAAGGGCATTCAGAAAACCCTGGTGGGCCTGGGTAGAGTTGAACTACCGACCTCACCCTTATCAGGGGTGCGCTCTAGCCACCTGAGCTACAGGCCCAATCGTCCACCGGAGGCACCGCCGCGCAGCTTTGCGGGGGTATGAAACCATAGCCTGCCGGGATTCATCCTAGTATAGGCAGAGTCGTCTTCGGGTGCAAGTCTAATTCGCAGGGCCGCGCAACGGGTCAGTCTGAGCTTGTGGCGGCGAGTTGCGGGGACCCCAGGTTGTGCTTTGGGGCTCGCCACGTGGCGGCGTAAAGCCGCCTCTACATGAAGCTGATCGATTACCCATCGCCGGTCGGGATAGCCCTTTTGCCGCTTCTGTGATATAAAAGAAAAGTAACGCACGCGCGAGGTTGACCGCTGTCGAGCTCCGCCCCAGACGTACTCAGTAAGGCGCAACTCTTAGAAAGTAATTTGCAACTCCGAGCATCAAGGATGTCCGAGATCCAAAAAGAAGTACTGTCGAACGGCCTCACCATCATCACCGAGCCCATGCCGGCGGTGCGGTCCGTTTCACTCGGCATCTGGTTGCGGACGGGTTCGCGACACGAGCGCGAACCGGAGAATGGTATCTCTCACTTTCTGGAGCACATGGTTTTCAAGGGGACGAAGAACCGGAGCGCCGAGGAAATCGCCCGCTCGGCCGATTCCATTGGAGGCCACCTCGATGCCTTCACCACGAAGGAGACCACGGGTTTTTCCATCAAGGTCTTGGACGAGCATCTGCCCAGGGCCATGAACATTTTGGCCGACCTGGTGAAGAACCCGCTGTTACGCCCGGAGGACATTGCGAAAGAAAGCCAGGTGATTCAGGAAGAGATCAAGATGGTGGAGGACACGCCCGACGATCTCGTCCACGAGATTTTCACCCAGCGTTACTGGAGCGGCCACGCGCTGGGACGGCCGATCTTGGGAACCCGGCGCACGGTGGGCAGTTTCAATCGCCGCCGATTAGTGGCCTATTTCCGGCGCCATTACACCCCGAACATGATGCTCATCACGGCGGCCGGAAACCTGGAGCACCGGCGACTGGTCGACCTGGTCCTTCAGGAACTTGGGGATGCCCCTTCCGGACCCTTGCTGGACGAAGGGCCGGCGCCGGTCGCCCATCCGCACATCGAGTTGCGGCACAAAAAGAATCTCGAACAAGCGCACATTTGTCTCGGCACGCCCGCCTATCATCAGGGGCACGAGAAGCGGTACGCGGCCTACATCCTGAATACCGTTCTGGGCGGAGGAATGAGCTCGCGCCTGTTCCAGAATATTCGCGAGAAACGCGGCCTCGCCTACGCCGTGTTTTCGGGGCTGTCGGCTTTTCGCGACGCGGGTTGTTTCAGCATTTACGCCGGCACAACAGCCGGAAACACGCGTCAGGTAATCGACCTGACTCTGGAGGAGTTGCACCGCCTGAAGTCCGACCTGTTGGGCGACGAGGAATTACAGCGCGCGAAGGACTACTTGAAGGGGAGCATGCTCTTGAGCCTGGAGTCGACCTCCAGCCGCATGTCGAACCTGGCGCGGCAGGAGATGGTCTTCGGCCGGCACATTTCGCTTGACGAAATTGCCGCTGGCATTGACGCCGTCACAGCGGGCGCAGTGCGCGACGTGGCGTGCGAGCTCTTCGTGCCCGAGCAAATCGCTTTGACCGTCCTTGGTCCTCTCGATGGCTTCCGGCTTTCTCGCCGCGAACTGACATGCTGAGTCTCTCGAAGAATTCCCTCTCCTGATGACGTACTGAAATACTGAGACACTGAAGCACTTCAGTGACATATAATCTTCAGGAATTTTCTCGGCGCGCCTCGCGCCCTGACTGCCGATTCTCGAGGAGAGCTCTTGAGCGTTCGCGTTTGCATTTTGGGAAGCGGAAGTCGAGGCAATTCAACGTTGATCGCAACGGAGCGCACGCGCCTGCTGGTGGACGCGGGCTTCAGCAAGCGAGAGACTTACGCGCGGCTGGCGTCGGCCGGCGAAACGCTGGACGGTTGCGCCGCACTCATCATTTCCCACGAGCACAGTGACCACATCAACGGCCTGCGCGGGCTGGCACTGGACCTGAAGGCGCCGATCTACATTTCTCCCACAACACGCGCCGCGATTCAGTGGGAGTCGCGCATCACCGCTTTCGAATCGTTTGCTCCCGGCGCGAAATTCACGGTGGGCGACATCGAAGTGACGCCGTTCTCCGTGCCCCACGACGCGGCGGACCCTGTGGCGTTCACGCTGGAAACCCAAGGCATCAAAATCGGATTGGTCACCGACCTCGGATACGTTCCCGAAGTCGTGAAGCAACACGTGCGGGGCTGCCATTGCCTGATTTTTGAATCGAACCACGATCTCGAAATGCTCAAAGTAGGACCGTATCCCTGGTATGTGAAGCAGCGCGTGATGAGCCGCCATGGGCACCTCTCCAATCGCACCACCGCGCAGTTCTTGACAGAAGACTTCGACGGCGCGGCGCAGGTGCTGGTGCTCGCCCACTTGAGCGAAAATAACAACCACCCGGAAATCGCCCGCCTCACCGCTCTGGAGGCCCTCCAGGCGCGCACCAACGGCGGCTCACCGGAATTGCATCTCGCGAGCCAGTCTGCCCCGACAAAGGTCTTCCAGTTTTAATCCACAGATTTCACGGATTACACAGATTCTGCCGAGACTGTCCGTGGTCCGTTGTCCGTTGCGTCGAGCTTCATTGGTTTCCGGAGGTCGACTTTTGGCATTTGCCTTTTGACTTTTGTTCGGTCTAATCTGTGCAATCTAAGAAATCTGCGGAGTCTCTATGATCGCTCGTTACACCCGCCCGGAGTTGGGCCGCATCTGGAGCGACGAAAACAAATTCCGCAAGTGGCTCGATGTGGAGATCGCCACGGCGGAAGCGGAAGCTGAAGCCGGCCTGATCCCCAAAAGCGCGGCGCGCGGCATCCGGCGCAAAGCCCGCTTTGAAGTGGAGCGCATTCTTGAAATTGAAAAGCAAGTCAAGCACGACGTCATCGCCTTCACCACCAACGTCGCCGAACACGTCGGCCGGGAGGCGCGCTACCTGCATTTCGGCCTCACGTCGAACGACGTGGTGGATACTGCGCAAGCGCTGCAACTCCGCGAGGCCTCGGAAATCCTGCTGGCGGACCTGGCGCGGCTGGGCGAGGTTCTGAAAAAGCGCGCCCTCGAGTTCAAGCACACGCCAATGGTGGGCCGCACGCATGGCATCCACGCCGAGCCGATTACCTTCGGATGGAAGCTGGCGATCTGGTACGCGGAGAATCAGCGGAACACGGAACGCTTGAAGCGCGCGGCGGAGGAGATGCGCGTGGGCAAGCTCTCCGGGGCCGTCGGCACCTACGCGCACCTGAGCCCCCCGCTCGAGAAAAGAATCTGCGCCAAACTCGGGCTGCGCGCCGCGCCCATCTCATCGCAGGTTATCCAGCGCGACCGCCACGCGTATTACGTCTGCACTTTGGCCGTGATAACGGCGTCGCTCGAGAAAATTGCGCTGGAAGTGCGCGGGCTACAACGCACCGAAGTGCGCGAAGTGGAGGAGTATTTTTCGCCGGAACAAAAAGGCTCGTCGGCGATGCCCCACAAGCGCAATCCGGTCACCGCCGAGCAAATCTGTGGCCTGGCGCGTGTGGTGAGAGCCAACGCGCAGGCGGCGCTGGAGAATGTGGCGCTCTGGCACGAGCGCGATATCTCCCACTCTTCGGTCGAGCGCGTCATCTTGCCCGATTCGACGATTCTCGCCGATTACCTGATTGAGAAAACGGCCAAGCTGGTGGAGACGATGCTCGTCTATCCCGAGCGCATGCGGGAGAATCTGGACCTGCTCAAAGGCCTGATTTTTTCCGGACAATTGCTCCTTGACCTGGCCAACAAAGGCGTTCCGCGCGAGGAGGCGTACCGCTGGGTGCAACGCAACGCCATGCAGGTTTGGGCAACGCGGGAAGATTTCAGGGCCTTAGTCGAGCGCGATTCGGATATTCGCAATTGCCTGACACCGCGCGAAATCAGCCGCGCGTTTTCGATCGAGCGCCAACTGAAGCATGTCGACGAGATTTTCCGGCGGGTGTTCGGGAAATAACTATTCCGGAAAGCCAGCGACGAACTAATCGACAGGCCGCCGGGCCGCATACACGGTTATTGCCCACGATCTCGTTTCAAGAGCCTGTTGCACGATCGAAAGAGATCTTTCAGAAACTTCCGGTTCTTTCTAATGTGTGCAAGCGTTAGGGGTCTGAATCGGATCCTGTGCGGGTGCATGTCACTTGGCATTATTGTGAATCCAGCGGACCTCGCCTTTTCCACCCATACGCAGGTGTTTTCGGCTCGGGCAGACACCTTGAAGTATTTGGATTCTCTTCGCGATCGGGCACCTTTTGGTTCGAGGCGAATGGGCTGGGCCTTCGCCTCCGGCTTCTGGATAAGTGGTACACCCCTAATTCCGAATACGGCGTAAGCTCGTTTGGAAGTCGCAGTGGTGACGAACTGAAGTTTTTCGTCGACCTCCCTGAGGATTTCCGTAAGCCCATCCAGCATCGCAAGGTGATCTGCAAGGTCATCCGTCCGCCAATCATTCAGTGACATCAGTTGGTCCCCTCTCAGTTCGCAATTTCAATTCAACGGGCAGGCGTCATTTCGATTCAAGCCAAAGCGGGGCGTCAAGAAAACAGCCTCATGGCCTTCTTGAATCGCCGGTCCGATGTAGAGAATTGCGGAATGCTTGGGTCTCAGTTCCATAGCCTTTCGATAAACCTCATGTCGGTCCTTGCCATGCCACAGGACCTTTCCTCCCTTTACCTCAAGCGCCTCGGTTGCTTCCGGGTCTTCAAGTAGTACCCACTCCGACTTAAATCGGCTTTCAATTTCGGCCCATGTCATGACTTCATTCATGCGCGCCCTCCGGATCCTCGCAATATTATTAGAGTCGATTGATGACGCTTGCCAGGTAGCCTGCCCCGAAGCCGTTGTCGATGTTCACCACCGCCACATTCGAGGCGCAACTGTTGAGCATGCCCAAGAGCGCCGCGATGCCGCGAAAGCTGGCGCCGTAACCGATGCTGGTGGGCACCGCGATCACTGGCACCGCCACCATCCCCGCCACGACGCTGGGCAGCGCGCCTTCCATGCCCGCCACCACGATGATCACGCGCGCGTCGCGCAACTGCCGGCTCTCACCGATAAGCCGGTGGATGCCGGCCACGCCGACATCGTAAAGCGAGTGTACGCGGTTGCCCATAGTCTCTGCCGTCACCAGAGCTTCTTCGGCGACGGGAATGTCAGATGTGCCGGCTGAAACCACCAGCACCTTTCCCTTGCCCCGAATCGTGCGGTCGCGAACGATGGTGATGGCGCCCGAAAGCTTGTGAAACGCGGTACGTCGGTCGAGCTTCTTGATGCGCGCGAAGAGCGCGGCATCGGCGCGCGTGATCAAAATGTTGTGCCGCCGGGCCAGCATGCCGCGCACAATGCCCTCCACTTGCGCGTGCTCCTTGCCGCGGCCCAGGATGACCTCGGGAAATCCCTGGCGAAGCGAACGATGATGGTCAATCTTGGCGTAGCCCAGGTCCTCGTAGGGCATGTGGCGCAGGCTGTCCACGGCGTCCTCGACGCGCATCTTGCCGCTGCGCACCTGTCGCAACATTTTGGAGATTTGTTCGGCGTTCAATTCAGTTCTCCATTGGCAGAGGCGAGTATATCAGCTTTGTCCTTTGTCATTTGTCCCTTGTCCCTTGCCAGGAAAAGTTCGTCAGTCCGTCAGTTTGTCAGTCTGCCCCGGCGGGCCGGATTCACTGAAGAACTGAAATACTGACCTACTGACATACGGCTGCGGACCACGGACAAATGACAACGGACAATTTGCGTTTTTCGAAGTCGAAGGCTACCATCCTTCGTCATGCCAAGCGCGCGATCATCCGTCAGGAAAACGATTGTACTCGGTGTCACGGGAGCCAGCGGCGCGGTGTTTGCGCGGCGAATGTTGACCATGCTCGAAGCCGACCGGCGCGTGGGCAGGGTTCATCTGGTCATCTCCGGCAGCGGCTTGAAAGTGATTCGGGAAGAGCTTGACTTGGACGTGAGCGAAAGCAGTCGAATCCCGGCGGCGCTGGCGGGAGGCCCGGCGCCCAAGACTGAGTACCTCCTCGACTCCGATGTCGGCGCGAGCATCGCCAGCGGCTCTTATGCCGTGGACGGGATGGTGGTGATTCCGTGCAGCACGGGGTGTCTGGCGCAAATTGCCAACGGCATTTCTTCCACACTCATCGAGCGCGCCGCGGACGTTTGCCTGAAGGAAAGGCGTACGCTGGTGCTCGCCATCCGCGACACGCCTTTCAGCCGCGTACATCTGGAGAATATGCTGCGCGCCCAGGCGGCGGGGGCCATGATTTTTCCCATCATCCCTTCGTTCTACCATCGGCCGCAGAATATCGACGACCTCGTCACCCAGTTTTGTTGTCGGGTGCTGGCGCAATTGAACTTAGAGCAGGCGGGGCAGTTCCGATGGAAAGGCGAGAAGAGATTGAGTCATTGAGTCATTGGGTGATTGGGTGGTTCACCGATTGGGTGATTAAGCGATTTTGTCATTTGTACTTAATTCTTGGCCACCGAGCGCAGGCTTAGATTTCCTAACAAAGGACGAATGACGAAGCACTAATGACAAAGGACCAATGACATCTGACCTGATCATACGGGCCTCGATCGTTGTCCTTTCGTTAGCGGGCCTCCTGAACGCCTGTTATTTCACCTTTGCCTATTACGGCCGCATCAAGAAGGCGCGCTGGGTGCCGGAGATTCTGTGCGCGCGCGAAGGATCGAGCTGCGTCACCGTCGTGCAGACGCCCTACGCCCGCGTCTTTGGCGTGCCGAATTCAGTGCTCGGGATTCTCTATTACCTTATTTTGATTGGTTGGGTCCTGATCGGCCAGCCCGGCGGTGGGATTGTGACCGTCGGCAGTCTGGTTCTTGCGCTTTTCACCCTGGCGCTCGAAGTCGTCAGCCTCGGAACTGTCTTGGTGGGCTTTTACCTTATCTACGCACTCGTCGCAAAGCTTCACACTCACTGCCCCTTGTGCTACCTCGGTCACGCGATTAACGCCGCACTCCTAGTGTTGTTGGTTGCTTCAGTTTGGGTGGGGCCGACAATGCGCTAAAATTGTTGTGGGATGGACCTTAACGCACAAAACGGCTTAGCCACGCCGCAGGTCTCCGGACCTGCGCCTGGCTCAGCGAGTCGGGCGTCGGCGCGCGGCTTGCTTTCGAGAGTGCGAATCATGCTCGACATGATCAAGTTCGAGCACTCGATCTTCGCCCTGCCGTTTGCGATGACCGGCGCCATGCTGGCCGCGCGCGGCTGGCCGACCGCGCACCAGCTTTTCTGGCTGGTGGTAGCCATGGTGGGCGCCAGGAGCGCGGCGATGGCGTTCAACCGCGTCGCTGACCTGAGGTTCGACGCGGCAAATCCGCGCACCAGCGGGCGCGCCTTGCCCGCCGGCCATCTGAGCCTGCGCTTTGCCGCTGGCTTCACGGCAGCTTCGGTACTGTTGCTCGCATTGGCGGCCTACGAACTGAGCCCCCTCGCTTTCAAACTCTGTCCCGTGGCCCTTGCCATCCTACTGCTCTACTCTTTCAGCAAGCGATTCACCTGGTTTTCACACCTCATCCTGGGGATTTGTCTCGGCATGTCGCCGCCCGCAGCTTGGATCGCCTTGCGCGGAGATCTGGATGCGGGGGTTCTGGTCCTGGGCGCGGCCGTGGCCCTCTGGGTGGCGGGGTTCGACATAATCTACGGCTGCCAGGATATTGAATTTGACCGCGCCGCCGGATTGCACTCCTTCCCCCGGCACTACGGAATCGCCGCGGCGCTTTACGCTTCGGCCGGACTCCATATGGTGATGTTGGTGTTGCTGATTGTGGCGGCGCGGATGGAGCACCTCGGCTGGATAGCGGGAGCGGGCTTGGCCGCCGTCGCCCTCTTGCTTGCCTACGAGCATTCCCTCGTCAGACCTTCCGACCTTTCGCGGGTCAACGCCGCGTTCTTCACCGTCAATGGCTACATCAGCCTCTTATTCTTCGTTACCTGGGCCGGCGATATCCTAAGCCATTGAGCGATTGTGCGATGGAGGGATTGAAGACGTCCGTCGTCCGGTGTCCGTGGTCTGTCAGTTGGTCAGTATTTCAGTTCTTCAGGCTACTGACAAACCGAAATACTGATCCTCTGACAAAGTGGGTGCTGCAACGGCCAGCGGATATGGGACTAAGGGCGTACGCTCCTACTCAACACGTTGGCCTTTCGCGAGCTGGGTTGGAAGGAGAAAAGTTTTGATGAGCTCCCCTTCACCGCAGACGATCATGCCTGAGAATGGCTTGTACCACTCACCTTCGGGAACCTCGGGCTCCGTGTCAAGCCAGCGCGCCAACAATTCAACTTGAGAGGCGGCGATTTCGCGCTTCTGTATGCGGTCGAGCAGGTGATGGAAGAGCGCGGGAGGAAGATTGTGCCGGCGAATCTTGGGCATGGCAACAGTTGGTCAGGGGGTCAGTACTTCAGATTGTCAGTCACTGAAGTGCCGAAATACTGAGGGACTGACATACTGACATCAGATTCCATAGAACCCCCGCGTCATCAGTTCTCGCACGCGAGCGGCGTCTTCAGGATTCTTCGCGTTCGCGAGCTTTTTCGCCAGCAGTCCGAGTTCCTTGGGGTTCAGGCGGTGGCCTTGCGCTTCAAGGGAGGCAAGTTCCGGAGTCTCGAGCTCAACCTCTTCGCCGGTCGGCTTGCGTGCGATCACGCGCGCCCCGGTCACGGCGTGACGAACGAACCAGTGGTAAACTGCCAGCGCGTTTTTGATCACGTCGGTCCTCTTGGACTGGGTCAGTTGTGCGACCTGGCTCACGAGCTCGGCTTCGGTCTTGGTAAGCACCGGCTGGATTCTAGCCATTTTCGACCTCTCTCATTTCTTACTCAAATATGCATCAAATCGGACGAGAAAATCAAGTCACTCAATGCCAACTGCAAAGACAGCGAGACAGTGCCGTTCCTGCCGACATACCAAACGAGCCAGCTCCTTAGTTCGCCAGTAAATCAGTTGCTGAAGAATTGAAATCCTGACCGACTGACGCACTCAATGCTTCATTGAATTCGTTGGGTGGGTGGTTCCAGGACCTGAATAATCAGGGAATCAAAAATGGCAAGGACGTTCTTGCGATAAGCCAGGACACGTTCGACCGCGCGCTGATACCAGGGGTCATGAAGCGCTTGACGCTGCCAGCGCTCCAGCACGGCCGGTGGAACGTCGATATCCGCTCGCAGCTTCTCCAACGGCACGCCACGGATGAAAAGGCCGTAGAAAAATGCGGCCTCGTGCCGCGGCTCGCCTAGATTGGATTCGACCATCTCTGGCATACGTTTCTTGCCCTTTAGGAAGTTTAGGCCAATCTCAGCTCCTCGGGGAAGTTTTTTTCTGATCTCCCCAAGGGCGAAAAGCACAGTCTAAACCCTTTGTCAAGCCCCAAAGCCAATATTCATGCGGGGAAGCTGAGGGTTGGGTCGAGCAAGACAATTGCCAAATCGGGCAAACCCTTGCCCGGCCGGTTCTTGCGAGCAAGGCTTGCCGGCTGCAAAGGCAGTGGAAGGAAGATTTATTGACTCTGCTTGCTCCAGCTACACGGAAACTGACCCACTGTGCAATTGGGGTTCGAGCTTGCGGGGCCTGGTGCAAGGTAAGGCGAGTGAAGAGGACCAAGCGGCGGACAGCACTAACCGCCCGGGCCGTCATTCAGGAGGAACTGGTCGAGAGACTCGACCTCGCGCGTAAGGCCTTCCACCATGTGCTCGAGCAGATTTCGGATGGAGAGCATCCCGAGAAGCTGGCCATTCTTGTTGACGATGGGCAGATGCCGCAGGTGGCGCTCCACCATATGCTTGAGCGCCTCGTCAGCCGCAGTATCTTCGTGGATGGTTTCCACGGGCGCAGTCATCACTTCAGTCATCTTCGTGGAGCGAGGGTTCCGGTCGCGGAGCACGACGCGCAACATCACGTCGCGTTCCGTGAAGATTCCTTTGACCGAGCCGTTCTCAACTACCGCCACAGCGCCAACACCCTCCTCGGCCATCACTTGCACCGCTTCCAGGGCGGAGGCACTGGGCTCGACGGTGGCGGGTGGAACATGGGCGATTCTTAGGAGACTCATTCTGCCCTCCTGCGTTCTCGGAAATAAAAGCTTCGATCAAGGACTGCCCGATTCGCCGTTAATGGTGCCAGAGTACGGCTCGTTCGAAGGGAAGTCAAGAACACTGCCAGTTCTCAACAGACACCCGTTGTTCGTGGTTGGTTGTCCGCTGCTGCGGACAGTTGCCAGCCGCTGCAAGAAACCCATTGGCGGGACAGCCCCTGAACACGGCGGGCGCGTTTATTCCGGCAACGCCATCTGTCCGGCGACGAGGGAGGTTCTTGTAACGACCACGGCGCTGGTATGCGGCTGTCCTCCGCCGACCGAGACGGTATACTGGCCCTGGGCGATGATCGGGTCGCCAGCCTCGGTAACCATGCTCAAGTCTCGCGGCGCCAGCAAGAAGTGCAGTTTCTGTGAAGCGCCGGCGTCCACATGGACCCGCTGGAAGGCTCGCAGCGCGCGGAGCGGCGCGCCCTTCACATCCGGGAAGCTCAGGTAGACCTCAGCCACTTCGTCTCCGGCGCGCGGGCCGGTGTTGGTGACGGTCACATCCACCGGGAGCGGCTGTCCGGCCTGCAAGGTTCCCGGCACGCTGAGCCTGCTATAGGCAAACTTGGAGTAGCTGAGGCCATAGCCGAAAGGATAAAGTGGAGTTCCCGTAAAGTATCGATATGTCCGGCCCTTCATGGAGTAGTCCTCGAAGGGCGGCAACTGGCTGACGTCTTTGTAGAAGGTCACGGGCAGCCTGCCGGCGGGGTTATTTTTCCCGGAAAGCGTTTCGGCAACGGCGGCGCCGCCCTCTTCGCCCGAGTACCACGCCTCCACGATGGCGTTGGCGTGCTCGTTGGCCCAATTCACGCCCAGGGCGCTGCCGTTCATCAGCACCACCACCAGCGGCTTTCCTGTAGCGCCCACAGCTTTCAGCAGGTCTTCCTCGGGCTTCGGCAAGTCGAGGCTGGTGCGGTCGCCGCCCTTGAAGCCCTCCTCGTTCACGGGCATCTCCTCGCCTTCCAGTTCGCTGGTGATGCCCACCACGGCAAGCACCACATCCGCATTCTTGGCGGCGGCAGGGGCCTCGGGCGAAGGCGCAAGGTCGTAGGGTGCCCAGAGGAGCCGCAGTGCCGGCTCGCCCTGTGTCCCATAGTCGACCGTCAGCGCATAGGTCTTGCCCTTCTCCAGGAATACCTTGCCAAGATGGCTCTCTACCTGGCCGGGCATCCAGGCGGAAACAATTTCCTTCTTGTTTATGGTGATTCGCGCGTAGCCGGATCCCTCGACCCCCAGCCTGTAGGTACCGGTGTCCGGTGCCGTCAATGTGGCGGTCCAGCGCGCGCCGATGGGCGACTTGCCGGCGGCCTCCGGCGGCAACGTGTTCGTCGAGAGATCGATGCTCGTCTCCATGCGAGAGGCCAGCGGCGTAGGCTTTCCCAACAAGTCGCCAGTCGAGTATTCGGCTTTCAAGCCCGGCTTGCCTTCCGTGGTCAGCAGCCCCGCCGGAAACGGCCCGCCTTCGTTGCGCAGGAATTGCGTGCCCGGAACGAAGGTGATCTTCGCTTCAGGGAATTCGGCCTTCAGGCCTTCGAGCACTGAGACCGAGTGCGTGGGAATCCCATTGTAGTTGCCCAGCAGCACTCTGGTCTGGTCGGCCAGCGGGCCGACGAGGGCGATCTTTATATTCGGCTTCAGGGGCAGCGTGCCATCATTCTTCAACAGCACCATGGACTCATTGGCCAGCTTGCGGGCCAAAGCGCGATGGGCCGCGCTGTCCAACTCGCTCTCGCTGATTTTCGTGTAAGGGACCATCTCCGGGGGGTCAAACATTCCCAGCTTCATGCGCGCGGTCATCAAGCGAGTCACCGCCGTATCAATGTCACTCTCTTTCAACTGGCCGTTCTTCACGGCCTCCAGATATGGCGCGTAGTCGTGGTTGTCCGTCACCTTGGAGAAGAAGTCAGCGCACTCATTGTCCATGCCGCGCTTCAGCGAGAGGGCCGAGGCCTCCGGCTGGCTGGCTGTGAAGTGGTGGCCCTTGAAAACGTCAATCACCGCGCCGCAGTCGGAGACCACGTAGCCCTGGAAGCCCCACTTGCCGCGCAACTGGTCCTCGAGCAGAAACTCGTTCACGCACGCCGGCTGGCCGTTGATGCGGTTGTAGGCGCACATCACGGAGTCGGCTTTGGCCTCCGTCACCGTGGCGCGAAAGGCGGGCAGATAGGTGTCCAGCTCGTCGTGCTTGCTCACTTTGACGTCCATGGAATGGCGGGCAGGCTCCGGGCCGCTGTGTACGGCAAAATGCTTGGGCGTGGAAATCGTACGGTAGTAGTGCGGATCGTCGCCCTGCATTCCGGTGACAAAGGCCACGCCCATGCGCGCGGTCAAGAACGGGTCCTCGCCATAAGTCTCCTGCCCGCGGCCCCAGCGGGGATCGCGAAAGATGTTGATGTTGGGCGACCAGAAGTCCAGCCCCTCAAAAATGTTGCTGTGGCCGGCCCGCACGTCCTGCGCGTGTTTGATGCGCCCTTCGGTGCTGATGGCTATGGCCATCTCGTGGATGCCCGGGGTGTCAAAGGTGGCCGCCAGGCCGATGGGCTCGGGAAACTCGGTGGTGCCGTCCACGGCCACGCCGTGCAGCGCCTCGCTCCACCAGTCGTAAGCCGCAACGTTCAGCCGCGGAATGGCCCGCGCTTGGTTCACCAACTGCGAGGCCTTCTCTTCCAGCGTCATCCGGTGTACCAGGTCCACCGCGCGCTGCTCGGCCGGCAAGCTCGGGTCAAGATACGCGGGCTTTGAAGCATCTTGCGCTACCGCGCCGCAGGCGATTCCCACGAGCGCGGCCACTGCCGCAGATAATTTCAGTCCTATTTTCGTCATCGAAGTGTCCCCCCCAGGCGCGGGCGCACCTGGATTCTTGCTGCCTAGCCTATCGCAGCAGGTTTGCGAGGGTCAATGACGATTCTGGGTGAGGCTTTTGTCGGTCCGTTTCTTGAAATATAGTACGGAGTACTATAGACTATAGGAAGCGTGGAATCCCTGAATGGGCAGGCCGAGAGTCTTTAAAACGAAGTGGTTTCAGCGGTTCGCCCGAAAGGAAGAGATCGAGGATGCGGTTTTGCTGGACGCTGTGGAGCGCGCAGAGAGAGGGCAGATCGACGCCAACCTCGGTGGCGGCGTCATCAAGCAGCGGATCGCGCGGCCGGGGCAGGGCAGGTCGGGAGGGTATCGCACGATCATTGTCTTTCAACGGGGAGATCGAGCTGTGTTTATGTACGGCTTCGCAAAAAGCGCCAGGGCCAACATCCGAGCCGATGAGGAGAAGGAGTTCAAGGAAGCTTCCAAACACATTTTGGCCCTGACCGAAAGACAGGTTGCGGAGTTGATCAGGGAAGGTGATTTTATAGAGGTGAAAGGCACATGAGCAAGAAGCATCGAAGCGAGGCCATGGCTTCCATCCACGAAACGATGCAGGCCTTGCACAAAGTAGGCGCTATTGACAAGCAAACGATGCGCCGTTTTGACGAGGCCTGCCTGACGCGGGTCGGGTCGCTGAAACCGAGGCAGATCAGGGCTATTCGAGAGCGAGAGCACGTGAGCCAGACGGTTTTTGCAAACTATCTGAATGTGACGCCGAATCTTGTGAGCAAGTGGGAGCGGGGCGAGAAGCGGCCGTCCGGGCCGGCGCTAAAACTCCTGTTTCTTGTTGAGAAGCGCGGGCTGACCGCGGTTGCGTGAAGAGTGGGGGCTGGCACAGACGCCCGCCTTGTGGCGTCTGCGAGTTCGCGCAGCGAACCTTGATAGCGCCGCGTCTCACCAAATCCGATCGACAGCCATCGGAAAGGCTCGAAATTCGAAAATCGAAACTCGAAACTGGATTCCCGCTTTCGCCGGAATGACGACTCATCGCTTGCCGAATGCCATGACGCCGGACACAAGCCTTAGTGATGGCCCCAATTGGCAGACATCAAAAGGTGATGTCGGCGCCAGCCCCTCGTTGACCGAAAAAGCCTCCGGCCGGCCCGACTCGCATCTGCACCCACTTTGCATCGACGCTGTCCTTTCCGTAGTATCGGAACCATGAGTGGCCCGACCATCGTCCTGGCGGGAGCTGCCGGTAATCTCGGAGGACGCATCGCGAGAGCCTTGCTCGAACGGGGAGCCAGCGTAAGAGCGCTTATTCGCCGGGGCAGGGCGCGAGACAAGCTGGAGCGGCTGCAGAAGCTCGGCGCAACGATTGTCCGCGTGGACTTCGGCGGCGCTTCCCAAGTGACACCGGCATGTTCAGGTGCGTTCTGCGTGGTGTCCGCGCTGGCGGGATTGCGGGAGAAACCGAAGGTTTTGCTCGATTGCGTGACGTGCGTCACAGCGTCGAGAGATGAACTCCGCTATAGATACGCTTTGGCGCGGGAGAGAGGTATAATTCCCCCATACGAATAAGGAGGCACTAATTATGGCATCTGTAGAGGCGGCACCGATGATCCAGGCCCGGGTTGTCAGCGGGCACATGACCGATCGGGTGCGCGAAATTTTGAGCTGGTATGAGAGCGATAATCCCGGGACTAAAACCAATTTGGCGCGCATGTTGAATCACGGCCGCCTGGCCGGGACCGGCAGGTTTGTCATCCTGCCCGTGGACCAGGGATTCGAGCACGGACCGGCGCGCAGTTTTGCCGTGAACCCGGCCGGCTACGACCCGAACTACCACTTCGAGGTGGCGATCCAGGCGGGCTGCAATGCTTACGCGGCGCCGCTGGGATTCATCGAGTCCGCGGCCGCCCGCCACGCCGGCGAGATTCCCCTCATTCTGAAGATGAACAACCACGACGTGTTGCATGATGAGAAAGACCCCATCCCGGCGGTCACGGCGAGCGTGAAAGACGCGTTGCGCCTGGGCTGCGTGGCCATCGGTTTCACCATCTATCCGGGCTCCGCCCACGCTCAGACGATGTACTCGCAGCTCCGCGCCGCCGCCGAAGAGGCTAAGCAGGACGGCCTGGCCGTGGTCGTGTGGTCGTACCCGCGCGGGACGAGCTTGAGCAAGGAAGGCGAGACCGCTCTCGACGTGGCCGCTTACGCCGCGCAGATCGCCGCCCAACTCGGCGCCCATGTAATCAAAGTGAAGCTGCCCAGCGATCATCTGGAGCTGGCGGAAGCGAAGAAGGTGTACGAGAAGGTCGGCATCCCGCGCGCCACATTGGCGGAGCGCGTTCGCCACGTCGTGCAAAGCGCCTTCGACGGCCGGCGCATCGTGATCTTTTCCGGCGGCGCCAAGAAAGACAAGGACGAGGATGTGTTCGACGAAGCTCGCGCCATCCGCGACGGTGGCGGCTTCGGCTCCATTATCGGACGCAACTCGTTCCAGCGTCCCAAAGAGCACGCTCTGAAGTTCCTGGCGACGATCATGGGAATCTACGCCGGAGAGATCAAGTGAAGCATTGCGCGACTCAGTGATTTGGTGATTGAGTGAATGAGAGAACAAAGGAAACTGGAAATTGGAAACTGGAAAATGGTTAGCGTGATTTCAGCGGCCAATTTCCATTTTCAAGTTTCCAGTTTCCCTCTTTTAAATACAGACGGGCCAAAATCGGCTCAAACCGTATATTTCTGACGTACATGGGGGTACCCCCCTATGAAAAAATGAGGAACGAACCCAAGAAGTTGTTTAGAATCAACAAAAGCCTTTGGAACGAACCCAAGATTTGAGCGTTTTTTGGTGAAACACGAACCCGAGAAGTCCTTTAGAATCAGTGGGGCTTGGGTTCGAACCTCGAGATTTGGAATTCGAACCCGAGAGTTTCAGAAATGGAGCCGCATGGCTTCATGAGTGAGAAGTTGTCTTGGACGCGCTAACCATTCATCGCCTGCACTTCGCCTTCACGGTGACCTTCCACTATCTGTTTCCCCAGCTCACGATGGGATTGGCGTTGCTGATCGTGATTCTCAAAACGATCGCCATCCGAACCGGATCGGAGCACTACAACCACACCGTGCGCTTCTGGAGCCGCATTTTTGGAATCAGCTTCGCTCTCGGCGTGGTCACCGGGATTCCGATGGAATTTCAGTTCGGCACGAACTGGGCGGAGTTCTCCCGAGCGGCGGGCGGCGTGATCGGCCAGACGCTGGCGATGGAAGGTGTGTTTTCTTTCTTCCTGGAGTCATCGTTTCTGGGGCTGCTGCTCTTTGGTGAGAAACGCCTGGGGCAGAAGGGCCACTGGTTCGCGGCGTTCATGGTGTTCTTGGGCTCCTGGCTTTCGGGCTACTTGATCGTGGCCACGGACGCTTGGATGCAGCATCCGGTCGGATACGCGCTGTCGAGCGATGGCAGTTTTCTCTTGACCAGTTTCTGGAGCCTGGTGCTGAATCCCTGGGCCCTCTGGCAGTACGCCCACAACATGCTCGGCTCCGTCATCACCGCGTCCTTTGTGATGAGCGCGATCGGCGCATTTTATCTGCTGTCAAAGCAGTGGGAATCCTATGGCCGCACGTTCGTGCGTCTGGGAGTCATCGCGGCTCTCATCGCCAGTGTTCTTCAACTTTTCCCGACAGGCGATCAACAGGGGAAGATGATCTCTGAGAATCAGCCCGTCACTCTCGCCGCGATGGAAGGGTTGTTTGAGTCGCAGCACGGCGCGCCCGTAGCGATTATCGGCCAGCCGGATATGGAGAAGAAGCGCCTCGACAATCCCTTGCTGGTTCCGCGCGCCCTCAGCTTTCTGACCTATCGGCGTTGGACGGCCGAGGTGCGCGGGCTGGAGAGTTTTCCGAGAGAAGAGTGGCCCGATCAAATTCCGCTGTTGTATTACAGCTACCACATTATGGTCGGGCTCGGGACCATCTTCATTGCGATTGCGGTGATTGCGGCGTTGCTGCTGTGGCGGGGGAAATTGTACGACTCGCGGCCGATGCTCTGGGTGTTGATGCTCAGCTTGCCGTTTCCTTATATAGCGAACACGGCGGGATGGATTACGGCGGAAGTTGGACGGCAGCCGTGGCTGATCTATGGCCTCTATCGCACCAAGACTGGAATCTCCACCATGATATCGAGCGGCAATGCTTTGTTCACGCTGCTCGGCTTCATGGGCATGTACACGGTGCTTAGCATTCTGTTCTTGTATCTCGTTTATCGAGAACTCGAGCGCGGCCCTGTACCGGGGTAGAAATTTGTGATTTGCGATTTGTGATTTGTGATTTTGGTGGTTGCTGGGTGAAGAACCATCGTGATGCGGAACGAGCAAGAAAAACCGGTTCCGGTCCTTGCCGTTCGTCAAAGGTCACACCGTTTCATTCGCCCAGGAAATCACCAATCACCAATCAGAAATCACCAATAAGACTATGGGAACCATCTGGTATTGCCTGGTCGCGATCATGATTGCCGGCTATGTGGTGCTGGACGGCTTCGATCTTGGCGCCGGCATCGTGCACTTGCTGGCCGCCAAGACTCGCGACGAGCGCCGTTTGGTCTTGCGCTCGATCGGCCCCGTTTGGGACGGCAATGAAGTGTGGCTGCTGGCCGCGGGCGGCACGCTTTACTTTGCGTTTCCGGCATTGTACGCGTCCGGCTTCAGCGGATTCTACTTGCCTCTCATGATGGTGCTCTGGCTCTTGATCCTGCGAGGCATCTCGATTGAGTTCCGCAACTCGGTTGAGAGCCCGGTGTGGATTCCCTTCTGGGACGCAGTCTTTTCTTTGGCCAGTGGGCTCCTGGTGATTTTTTATGGCGCAGCGCTGGGCAACGTGGTTCGTGGTGTCCCCATGGATGCTCAGCACCGGTTCTTCGAACCCCTGTGGACCAATTTTCGAGTGGGCGGCGAGACGGGCATCCTGGACTGGTACACGGTCCTGATCGGCGTCGCAGCTTTTGTGAGTCTTGCGCTTCACGGTGCCCTCTGGATAGCGCTGAAAGCTGAAGGGGCAATTCATGAACGCGCTCTTGGGCTGGCGCGCGGCGCTTGGTTGCTCGTCGTTGTCTTCACAGTTTTGATCACCATCGCGACGATGCGAGTGCAACCGCAAGTGTGGCATAACCTGTCTTCGTATCCAGTCGGTTTCGTGTTCCCCGCCATCGCGGTCGCAGGTCTTGTCGCGGCCCGATGGCATCTCTCACGCCAAAATGATCTGCGGGCCTTCCTGGCATCGTGTGCCTACCTGATTGGCATGCTCACCAGCGTCGTGTTCGGTGTCTATCCCTATGTGCTTCCCGCCAGCACCAGCCCGGATTATGCTCTCACCATCGAGAACGCGAAGGCAGCCGATTACGGCTTGCGAATCGGGCTTGTCTGGTGGATCATCGGCATGGCGCTGGCGACCGGATATTTTGTTTTCACCTATCGCAATTTCGCCGGGAAGGTAAAGGCGGGCGCCGGACACGAATACTGATGCACAGAAGAATCGCGCTTCTCAACCTGAGTCTGATCCTGATCGCTGTCAGCTCCTGCTTTGGCGACGAGCCTGTGACGCTCGCGCGCCACGGCGGCCAGATCGAAGTTCAGATCGGCGGCAAGCCATTTACGACTTATTATTTCGGCGCCGATTCTCCCAAGCCTTATTTGCATCCGCTGCGGAGCGCGCAGGGAACTATCGTGACGCGCGGCTGGCCGATGGTTCGCGACATCCCGGGTGAGAGCCACGATCACCCGCATCACCGAGCCATGTTCTTCGCGCACGGCGATATCAACGGCGTTGATTTCTGGGGCGAGGGAACGCCGACCCAAGCGCAGCAAACAGTAAAAGGCAAGTTGTATTCGAGCGAAGAGCTGCCGAAGGGCCGCACCGTTTTCATCAAGCTCGATGAAATGGAAAGCAAGGGCGATACTGGGACTATTCGCGCCGAGTTCAATTTGGTGGATTCGGCTGGTGCCATCATTGGACAGGAAATCCAGGGCTATACTTTTCGCGGAGACGCAGAGAATAGAATCATCGATTGCACATTTACAATCCGCGCCACTAAGACTTCATTGAAGATGGGCGATACCAAGGAAGGGACTTTCGCCATCCGCGTTGTGAAGGCGCTCGAAGAACCCAACGGCCGCATGCTGAGCTCGACAGGCGCGGTGGGTGAGAAAGAAATCTGGGGCAAGCGCGCGGATTGGGTAGATTATTCCGGCGAGGTCGCGGGCGAGAAGCTGGGCATCGCGATCTTCGATAATCCTTCCAATATCAAGCATCCCACCTACTGGCACGCCCGCGGCTATGGCTTGTTTGCCGTCAATCCGTTCGGCGAGCACGATTTCTATAACGACCCGAAGCGCGACGGCAGCGTCACGATTCCCGCGGGCGGTTCACTCACGCTGCGCTACCGCGTGTTTATCCACCGCGGCGACGCGAAAGAGGCAGACGTCGCCGACGCTTACCGGAAGTATGTCCGTGAAGGCGGCCAGTAACAGGGGCTCATCACTCGCCTTCAGTCGGTTTGTTTCTTTTCTGACTCGTTCCCTTGCGCGCGCCTCTCCTCGGTCGAGAGGAGCGCTTGTGCGGCGGCTTGCGAGGGGCGGAAATTTCAGGTTCAGCCGGGGGCGCGGCCTCTTCCGCAGCCGCTTCCTCTGCGCCTCCAAACACCGGTTCCGACCAATCCACTTCTGGCGTGATCAGGTCCGGTTCGTCGATGGCCTCTGCGATGGGTTCGGCCGCTGACGACATTGCACTGATTTCGGGCTCACCAGGAAATTCTGCTCCCGCCGCGCTCTCCGGTTGAACCGCGGCTGGGGCCATTGGTTCCGCCGCGCTCGTCCCGGCCGGGAAGATTCGCCACACGCCTCGGCGGTCGCGCTGCAAGTGAAACAAACCCTCGCGCTGTCCCTGATGCAGGAGGTCGAGAAAACCGCGGAAGCCGTATCGCCGCTCGTCGAAGTCCTTATTGGCAGCGCGCAGGGCTTGGCGAATGTGACGCATGTACAGAGGCCGGTTCGGGGTCTTCGCCACGGCTGCCGCGAGCGCTGGCTTGAGCAGCACCATCGCCTCAGCACTTCCGCCAGCCAGCTCGATCGTGGCTGGGGTTGCCTTCTCCGGTGCGGGGGCTTCGGGCTCCGCTTCGGCACCCATTTCCGCCGCGCTCGCGGCCGGGAACTCTTGCTCGGCCGGCGCAGCCGGCTTCTCACCTTCGCCGTTCGGGGGCTCCACTAGATACCCGCGGTCGATGCGCCGCAGGCGAATATACCCGGCACGCTGCATCTTTTCCATGAACTCCCGGAACGACCCGACGCCGTAATCGCGCTCGCTGAAAGTGGAATCGAGTTGCAGGATCGTGCTCTTCAGAGGGCCCAGTTGGGCCTCAACCTCGCGGTCTGAGAGAATCTTGAGCGCTCGCTGAACGGCGGGGACGGCGGCTGAAAGAGGGCGGCCCTCGGTCGCGGAGCGCCCCGCGCGTGATGAACGCGCGGTGCGGGGACCTTCGCCGCCGGCCGTCTTGAGCAGGTTCTCGTACGCGATGAATTCGTGACAATTCCGCTGAAGGATATTGCTCGTGAACGCCCGTCCGCCCACCACAAAAACTCGTTTGTCATATTGCTTCAGCTTTTCGACCAGGGCGATGAAGTCGCTGTCTCCGCCCACGATAGCGAAGGCGTTGATGTGGTCACGGGTGAAGGCCATCTCCAGCGCGTCGAGGGCGAGGTTGATGTCCGCGCCGTTCTTGTCGCCGCGCGGCGTCACGTTGCGCTGCACCATTTGCACGGCGTGTTGGGTCATCTGGCGGCTGTGTTCGCCGGCGCGAGGCCAATCACCGTAAGCGACCTTGGTTACCACCTCGCCGCGCTCCTTCAGGGCTTCGAGCACGACTGAGACGTCAAACTCCTTCCCCAGAGTATCTTTCACACCGATTTGGATGTTGTCAAAATCGATGAACACCGCGAGTTTCATTCGTTCTTCTGGCACAAAACCTTCTTCCTCCCAGGTCTCCGCCTTGGTTCGCGAAGCCGCCGGACTCTGGAATTCAATCCTCCAGATACAGTCTCCGTCTTACTATCATACTCCCGCCAGACCCTCGTGGCGAAATCATGCTGCGCGCCGACCCTACGCCAGATTTTCGAGACTCAGGTCGATAAGCTTTTGCGTGCCGGCGTAGGGATCGCCCTGGCGGTCCATCTCCATCGAGAAGTAGCCGTGGTAACCGGCGGCCTTTGCAATGCCAAAGGTCTTGGCAACGTCCACCGCGATAAACTTGCCGTTCGGTCCATCCTCGCCCTCTTTGACATGCGAGATGTTGTAGGCGTGTTTGAACATCGCCTCCACGGCGCGGTAATTGAAGTCGGCATTCCCGCTCATCATGGAATTGGCGAAGTCGGGAAGCGCATGGAGGAAGGGATGATTCACCTTCTCGATGACCTGGACAACAAAGAAGGCGTCCTCGCTCACCAGGTCGTCATTTTCCAGATTGACGACAACGTTTTTCACCGCGCCGTAGTCGGCGACTTGGCGCAGGCTCTCGGCAGCCCTCGCCACGTCAGGCTTCACCTTGTCAGTCTCGGCGATGTGGATGCGAACGCTGGGCGAGCCCAGCGCCACGGCGGCGTCTATCCAGGTCTTGGCCTCGCTGATTGCCTGCGCGCGCTTGGCCTGGTCGGGATCGTAAACGCTGTGCGAAATGTCCGCCGGAATGTTGATGACGTGGGCGCCCGCTCTTTCGAATGCGGCGCGGAGCCCCGCCAGATAAGCGGGCTCAGTGGACTTGAAGTGCGCGCTCCACGGCTCGATGTTCTTCACCCGAAATTTCTCCACGACCATGGCGCCAAAGTCTTGAAGCCGCATCAGGGGCTGTTTGTTGGCGCGACTTGCGTGGCGTGGGTCTTCGATAAAATCGCGAAATGGATAAGACGCGACAGACAGCCGCTCGCGGGCTGCGGTTGGAAAATGGATATGGGGTTCAGACGAAAAAACATTTCGACTTCGGGCCAACATTGTTGCGGCGGCCGCCAGGCCCGATGATTTTCTCAAGAAGTGACGTCGCGAAATTTCTCTCACGGAAGTTCCTCCACAATTTTCTCACGTTGATCGCGCGCGGCGAGAGGATGAAACGATCTGAATCACGGGCGGCAGGCATGATGCTAGAATCCACGATGCCGCGGGTCGATCGAGATCAGAATAAATCGAATGAACCAACAATGCCAACACCTAAATCAAGGAGGCTGCGATGACTGGCACAATCCGAGTCGGTATCGTCGGGGCGCGCTTCGCCGCCCGATTTCACTGGGAAGGATATCGGCGAGTCTATGGCGTCCCATTGAAAGTCACGGGCGTCACGTCCAGGTCGGCGGAGTCTCGCGAAGCGTTTGCGCGCGATCGCGGCATTTCGGCCTTTGCCTCGTTTGATGAACTCTGCGACGGCGCCGATGTGATCGATATATGCGCGCCCGGGTCTGTCCACGAGCCTCTTGCCGTCGCTGCGCTCGCCCGCGGCAAGCACGTAGTGATCGAAAAACCGTTCACGGGATATTATGGACCGGGCGGCGACGCGGGCGACAGCTTTAAGGGCAATCAATTTCCCAAGGAAATCATGCTGAGAGAGGCGCTGTCCAGTTGCGACCGCATCCTGGCCGCCGCGCGCGAGTCCGGCAAGAAAATCTGCTATGCCGAGAATTGGGTTTACGCACCCGCTATCGAAAAAGAGCGTGAAATCCTAGCCAAAACAGGCGGACAAATTCTTTGGCTGATCGGGGACGAGTCCCACAGCGGTTCGCATTCGCCCTACTACGGCATGTGGAGATTTTCCGGCGGCGGGGCGCTGGTGGGCAAAGGTTGCCATCCGCTGAGCGCGGCGCTCCATCTGAAGCGCGTCGAGGGTAAGACCCGTGACGGCAAAGCCATCCGGCCTGCAACCGTCTCTGCGCGCACTCACGAAATCACTCGACTAAAGAATTTTCGCGACGCTGGCTTCCTGCGCACCAGCTACGACGACGTGGAAGACTACGGTCAGATGCACATCACGTTTGAGGATGGAACCGTCGCCGATATTTTTTCCTCCGAGCTGGTGTTGGGCGGCGTCCACAATTGGCTGGAGGTGTTCGCGAACAACCATCGCACGCGCTGCAATTTGAATCCCACCGATGCTCTCGAGACATACAGTCCGCGCGAGGAGTTTTTGAAGGACGTCTACGTCACTGAGAAGCTCGGCACCAAGCAAGGCTGGAGCAATCCGGCGCCCGACGAAGACTGGCAACACGGCTACCCGCGCGAATTCCAGGATTTCATGGAAAGCATTTACTTCAACCGCGAGCCGCTATCCGGCGGCGAGTTGGCCCGAGACACCATCGCGGTCCTGTACAGCGCTTATTTGTCCGCCGAGCGCCGCGGCGCGGAGGTTGAGACACCGAATTAGTCGGCGCCGCGCTCATCGGCGCTCCAGGCGCAGTACCCAAATTTCGCCGCCGTTCATGTTCCGACGGAGCAGAGTCTTGCCATCTGATTGCTGAAGGGAGACACTCTGACCGGTGGACAGGTCGCGAGCTTCTCCTGCCGGCCATGGAAGGCTCAGGGAAATTGCGCTGTCCGCCGCAGTCTCCGCATGGTTGAAGGCAAACAGAATTTGCCCTCGGTCGCTGACCAAGCGGCGAATCTCCACCTCGGTGGTCCCGGTGCCGGAGACCTCGACTTCAGACGTGACTCCCGCCGAGCGAGCAAGCGCGAGGAGAAAACGTTTCGTCGCAGCCTCATGGTGACGCTGGTAAGCGAGTGCCAAGAACGATCCGGCGAGCATCGTCTTACCCTTTCCGTAGGAGTGTTCGACAATTGCAGGCTCGCCGTTTGCGAATCGCGCCAGCACACGAGCGTTTGCGAGCGGCTCAAGATCTTCCTCGAAAGCTTCACCGAGGACCTTCTCGCGCTCTTCGAGTCCCGGAAGGCCGCTGTCCGGTTCGACAAGAATCTCTGGCCTTTCCACAGGCCGAATGATTTTCTCGCGCGCGCCAAAGACCTGGGAGAGATCGAAGCCGGGAATCACCTCGCTTGAAAAGCCGCGCTCATCGTTCCAAGCCAAGCGCGCGTCGGCTACGGCCGTGCCTCCATTCTGAACGTAGCGTTTGATGCCTTCGGCCACGTCCTTCGAAAGCATGACAGCATAGGGGACAAACAAAATCTTGTATTGATCGACCTTTCCCTGAACGACGTCTGAAGTGTGAACGAAATCGACCGGAATCTGTTGCTCGAAGAAAGCGCGGTGCAAACCCATCAACGAGTCGCGCTCGGCGTCGCCGAGCTTGGCGAGCGACGACTCCTCGCCGCCCACCATATATGAAAGGCGGTTATACAGAATCGCCACTTGGGCGGGCGCGGGTCTTGCAGCATAGAGATCAGAGGCGTGGTCGGCGATGACGCGGGCCACATTTCCTGCGGCTCGGGAGCGATCGGTCAAACTGCCATCCAGATTGATGAGACCGTATCCGTTCGATTCGTATCCGGCATTCATCGGATACCACGCGTAGACGGCGATTTCACGCGCGCCGTGCGAGACGACCTGCCACATCCAGTATTCGAGGTCGTGCGCGACCACGGGATCCGCGATGCGCATCGCCGTTACTCCTTGACCGGCTTGCAGCTCGCCGATCCAAAATCCTTTGCCGTAGCTTCGCCCCGACGAGCGCGCGAAATCGAGCGCGGCGGCAAGCTGCGGGTAAGGCCACGGCCGCGTCGATTGAGAGTGCTTGGGGTAGAGCGAAGTCCCGAAGAAATCCGCGCTCGCTGCCATCTTCCAATCGTCGGGCTCGCCGTAGCCGTCGGTGGGCGAAGTGAACAGCCCGGGGACATCGGCGTGGCTGGTGATAGGTTGAAGCACGTTTGTTTTTGTCCGGCCGCTGCGAATCGCGTCGACGCGGGTTTTCAGGTCGTCCGCCAGTTTGTCGTCAATGTAGGCGCGCCAGTCGAGGTAGTCCGTGTAAGAAAGGATCGTGGACGATCTCGGCGGCTCCACCTGCTCCCAGCGCTCGAATCCGCGATACCAGGCGGCATTCAACGCTTCGAGCGTCTTGTACTTTGCCTTCAGCCATTCACGGAACCGCGCCTGGCTGTATCGGCAAAAGCAAAATTCCGGATTGCTGAGGTAGGGAAACTCGGCCCAGTTGATGACGTGCGGCTCGCTCCACACGTCCCAACCATAAAGCGCCGATGACTTGTTCGCTTCGCGAGAAAGCGTCTGAAGAAACTTCACTATTTCGGCGCGCACGCCGGGATGATCGATGCAGAAGCCGGGCGCGGCCTGGGATTGGATCACGGCGCCGCTGCGGTCCACGAATTTCGCGTCGGGGAAACGTTCACCGACCCAGTCCGGCGCAGAATCCAGGTAGACCTGAACGATCACTCGCAGGCCGCGCGCTTGGGCGAGGCGCAGGAGCAGATCGAGATTCTCGAAATGAAATTCTTCAGGCCGAGGCTCCGCCGTTGCCCAGTCTACCCAGGTTTTGACCGTGTTGAAGCCGACACCCTTGATGGCGTCCAGATCCCGGCCCCAACGCTCGGCGCTCGTGGCGTCCAGGCGTTCCAGCATCGGCGCGCGCGCTTTGCCGCCGCCGTACCAGACTGCGACGGGGAAAAGACTGCCGTCGTGCTTTTGGATGACTTGGCCAGAAGCGTTTACGACGGGCATCGAAAGCCATGCCAAAGACAAAGCAGTTATGGTCGACAGGACGACACAGCAGCCCGCGAATCGAAGACTTCTCATTCGAGTCAAACCTCACTTCTGATAATCTTGTGGCGAAGCATACTCCAGAATCCCGGCGGCTTTGGAACATTTGTGTTTTTGGAAGGTCGCGGCTAGAATTCGCCTTCAACTTGTGACATCACCGACGACGGCGGCAGCTCCGCAGCCGCACTCCAAGGCGCTTCGCGCAATCCTCTGGCGAATGTCGTATGACGAATGAGATAAACCGCCGCGTTTTCGCCTAGGCCAAAAATCAAATGCCGCCTCCGCGCTTGAGATTGAGAAGCGGAAGCGGCATCTTTTCACCACAGCAGCTTTGCGGAACTATTCCAGCACGTGGATATTCTTCCGCGCGCACATGTCCTTGAGGATTTTCGGCCAGACGGTGACGCTGACCTCGCCGAGGTGGGCTTTCCGGAGCAGCAGCATAAGGGTGCGGGCCTGCCCGATGCCTCCGCCGATGCTGAGGGGAATTTCGTTGTTCAAGATGGCTTGGTGGTAGGGGAACTTCAGGAAATCGAGTTGGCCGGACATCTCCAGTTGCTTGCGCAGTGACTCCGCATCGACGCGAATGCCCATGGAGGTGAGCTCGTGGCGGCGCTTCGTGAGCGGATTCCATACCAGGATGTCGCCGTTTAAGCCGTGCATGGGCCGGCCGTCTTCGGAGCGGGTCTCGGCGACCCAGTCGTCGTAGTCGGCGGCGCGCATTTCGTGCGGATAGCCGTCGCGCAGCGGCCAGCCAATCCCGATGATGAAGATGGCGGGGAATTTTTTCAGGACTTCGGTCTCACGCTGCTTGCGGGGCAGGTCCGGGTACATGGCCAGGATGTCTTCCGCGTGCAGAAAGGTGAGCTTTTCGGGAAGATTTGGAAATTCATCCGACTTCAGTTGGGGGAAGAATTTCTGCACGTGCTTCTCGGCGCCCACGATCACCTTCCAAATCTTATTCACCACCTGTTTCAGGAACTTCAGGCTACGCTGCTCGGGAGTGATCACCAGCTCCCAGTCCCACTGGTCGACATAAGCGCTATGGTCGTGATCCAGGAAATAGTCCTTGCGGACGGCGCGCATGTCCGTCGAAAGGCCCTCGCCCACTTGCATCCCAAACTGCCGGAGCGCGGTTCGCTTCCATTTCGTCGCTGCCTGGACCACCTGCGCATCTATGGGGTGCAGTCCGCGGTCGTTCGAGATATGAAACTGGATGGGCGTGCGCGAGCCGTCGCGGTCGAGAAGGTCGTTCACACCGCTCTCCGCGTCCACAATCAGCGGAACCGTGACCATCATGAGGCCAAGTTTCTTGCAAAGATTCTTTTCGATGTACTCTTTGGCGATGAAGATGGCCTTCTGTGTTTCTTTCGGAGTCAAGATAGAGTGGTAATCCTGCGGAAGTATTTTCTCCAGCTCGTTGTAATCACCAATGCCCGGCCCCGCCAAGTCCGCCCTCTTGTCCAGCAACTCCGCCGTCGTGGCTCCCATGATTCTTTGCCCCCTTGCCCTCGAATTCCAAATCCTGTCTCAAACTAACAATTCAAAGGGGAAAATGTGGTGACTGGCATCACGGGTTTGGGTGACCGGTGTCACATGAGGACGGGGTTCTGTTAAGATGGACTCGATGTACGATGATGTGGTGACCGTCGTCGAAAACCGACCTCTCACCGGCGGCCATTTCCTCTTGAGCCTTCAATCGCCACGCCAGGCGCAAGCGACTCGGGCGGGCCAGTTTGCGATGGTCCGATTGCTGGGTCGGTCCGACGTTCTGCTGCGGCGGCCCATGAGCATTTATGACGTGAAGCCGGCTGGAGTGAACCCGGGCGGTGAGGTACTGGCGAAGCACGGCAATAAGAGGCCGACAAGACTCGGCGGTCAGAAACCGCCGCCACAGATGATCCAACTCCTCTACAAGATTGTGGGCCGCGGGACGCGTCTGATGGCGGAGCTTAAGCCGGGCGACCAAGTGGGGATGATCGCGCCCTTAGGCCACGGCTTTTTTGTGGAAGAGTATTTGGACGCCGCAGGGAGAGCAGACGAAGTCTTGCACGTGGCAGGCGGCATCGGCATCGCGGCACTGCTTCTTCCCTCAAAGGATCTGGCTCGAGGCGGGATTCGACAGAGGCTTTTCTTCGGGGGCCGGACAAAAGAGGATCTGGTGGGCCTCGACGAATTCAAGCCTCTGATGAAATCGATCGTTCTGGCGACGGAAAATGGTTCACGCGGCCATCGCGGCTACGTCACCCAATCGCTCGAAGCTTTCCTCGAGTCCAACCGGACCAGGAAATACCTGCTCATGGTCTGCGGGCCGTGGGCGATGCTTGACGCGACGGTGAAGCTCGCAAAGAAGTTCGGCCATCCGTGCCTGCTCTCCACGGAGAACCGCATGGGTTGCGGCCTGGGCGTGTGCCTGGGATGCTGCATCCGCGTGAAGGGCGAGGGCCACAACGCGTATCAGCGCGTCTGCACGGAAGGGCCGGTTTTTTGGGCGGAGAAGGTCATTTTTGAATCCACAGATTGCGCAGATTGAACAGATTCAAGAAGATGAAATTCAAAATTCAAAAGTCAAAAGTCAAAAGCCAGCAGCCGAAAGGCAAAAGTCAAAGGTCAAAAGTCAAAGGACGACGGACAAAGGACCAAGGACAGCGAACATCTGACAACGGACAAAGGACTGTCCTTCGAGAATCTGCTAAATCTGCGCAATCTGTGGATTCTTTTATCCCTCGCATCGACACCGAAATTGCCGGCGTGCATTTTGAGAACCCCGTACTTACGGCGAGCGGCACGTTTGGCTACGGCCGGGAGTTCGCGCACCTCATCGACCTGAACGCACTGGGGGGCATTGTGGTGAAGGGCATTTCTGCGGAACCGATGCCGGGCAACCCGCCGCCGCGCATTTATGAGACCGAGTCGGGGATGTTGAATGCCATCGGGCTGCAAAACGTGGGTGCCAGGAAGTTCCTGGAGGAGAAGCTGCCGTTCCTCCGGACGCTTCGCGCGCGTTGCGTGGTCAACGTTTTCGGATACTCAACCGAGGACTACGTTCGCGCCATCGAAATCTTGAACGCCGGCGACGGAATTGACGCCTACGAGCTGAACATCTCCTGTCCCAACACGCGCTGCGGCGGTATGGTTTACGGCAACGACCCCAAGCTCACGGAAGAGGTTGTGGCCGCCTCGAAGCGGGCGGCGCGGTTCCCGCTTTTCGTGAAGCTCTCGCCCAACGTCACTGACATCACGGTTCTGGGCCGTGCCGCCGAAAGTGCGGGAGCAGACGGCCTGTCGCTGGTGAACACTTTCGTGGGCATGGCGATCGACGTCGAAACCCGCACGCCCCGCGTCTCCAACATCACCGCAGGTCTTTCGGGACCCGCGATCAAGCCCGTCGCCTTGCGGATGGTCTATCAAGTGGCGCGCGCCGTGAAGATTCCCATCATCGGCATTGGAGGCATTTCGACGGCCGAGGACGCTCTCGAATACATCATCGCGGGTGCGCGCGCCGTCCAGATCGGGACGGCGAATTTCTACGCCCCTGGCACGTCGCTCGGAGTCATCGAAGGCATTCGGGACTATTGCCGGCGAAAGCGGATGCATCTCTCCGAGCTCATCGGGAGCATCCGAGTGCCGGAAAGGAGCGGGGCAGACTGAGTGAGGCGGGAAGCAGCAGGCAGAAAGCGGAAAGCCGAAAGCAGAAAGCAGAACCTCAATCGCTGAGTCTTTGATTCTGATTTCTAATTTCTGATTTCTAATTTTCCCAACTGCCTTCTGCTTACTGCCTACTGTTCTCCAGGAAACCCGTTTCACTCCGAGCACGTCAAATAACTGAGGGAAACAGCGCCGTGGCCACGATTAAATTACTTAATATCAAGGAGTTACATGCGGTACTTGTGAATTGACACCGATTCGGCGCTCTGCTAGATTGGAGGTATAGAATTGCACAGAGACCCTCAAGCACTCAGTGACCATTCTCGCGTCAGTTTGGTGCTTGCGTGTTTCATCATGGTTGCGTCGAGTTGCGCGGTTCGGCGAACGACGACCGTGGCGCCGGCGCGTGCGCCCGCCCCCGCCCTGGAGGCCACAGCAGACGAACTCGTTGGCCGAGCCAACGCTTGGGAGGAGAAAATTCAGACGCTCACGGCCACCGTGGATTTTGCGCCGACCGCCGGCTCAGTCTATTCGGGAGTTATCAAGGAATATCACGACGTTAAGGGATTTATTTTGGTCAAGAAGCCCTCTTTCATCCGTGTAATAGGTCAGGCGCCCGTTGTTCGCACGAATATATTTGACATGGTGTCCGACGGCAAAACGTTTTGGTTGAATATCCCACCTAAACACAAATTCATCACGGGTGCGAATGATCTCACGCGGCCGGCAAAGAATCCTCTCGAGCATATGAGGCCGCAACACTTTCTGGAAGCGCTTCTGATCCCGCCCATCGAGCAGAGTCGAGACAGACTTTCTTACGAGGAAGCAGAAGAAGGAAACCGCAAGTATTACGTGCTCAGCGTTTTCGAATCGGCCAGCGCCGAACCGATGTTTCCCCAGCGAAGAATATGGTTTGATCGGTCTAATCTTGAAATTGCGCGATTACAGGTTTACGGTCCACAGGGCTCATACGTGGAAGACGTACACTATTCCGGCTACCAGGATTTCGACGGAGTGCGTTACCCGTCCGAGATTCAAATCTCCCGTTCCATCGATGACTACGGGATGGCCGTGACCATCCAGAAGGCAACATTTAATCAGGAGATCGCGCCGGAGAAATTCCAGTTGAAGAAGCCGGAGAACGCGGAGTTGGTGGATTTGAGCGCGGCGAGTAAGCCGGAAGGAAAGCATGGAGAATAGCATCGTTATTGCCAATCTCATGCACCGGCCGATCCGCACGGCGGTGAGCGCGCTCGCCGTGGCCGTGGAAGTGTGCATGGTGATGCTGGTGGTGGGTCTGACTTCTGGCTTGGTGAATGACACGGCGCGCCGCGTGCAGGGGGTGGGCGCGGATGTGCTGGTGCAACCGCCCGGTGCTTCCATGTTCCTGGCCTTTGGCACGGCACCCATGCCCATCAAGATCGCCGATCATCTGCTCAAGCTGCCGCGCGTGCTGGCTGTCGCCCCCGTCCTGCTTCAGTTCAATTCGACGAAGGGGATCAACACCGTCTACGGGATCGATATGGATAGCTTCGATCGCGTTACCGGAGGGTTTGTCTTTCACTCGGGCGGCCCCCTCCAGAACCCTTACGATATTCTCGTGGACGATCTGCACGCGCAAGCCAACCGCCTGAAGGTGGGCGACAAAGTTGTTCTGTTCGACCACGAATTCACCGTGGCCGGTATCGTGGAGCATGGAAAGGGGTCGCGGCTCTTCATTCCTTTGCAAACAGCTCAGGAGCTCTCCGGTTCGCCGAACTCAGCGTCCATATTTTTTGTCAAATGTGCGGATCCAGGCTACGCGGACGACGTGATCGATGAGATCCGGCAGATGCTTCCCAAGTACAAGGTTATTTCGGTCACCGATTACATGTCGCAGATGACGTCCAATAACCTGCCGGGTTTGACGGCGTTCGTTACTGCGCTCATTTCTGTGGCGGTGGGGATCGGTTTTCTGGTGATATTCCTCTCCATGTACACCACCATCACGGAGCGAACGCGGGAGATCGGAATCTTGAAATCGCTGGGGGCGTCGAAGACGTACATCGTCGAAGGAATTCTGCGCGAGTCGACCATTCTTAGCCTGATTGGGATCGTTTTTGGCCTCGGCGCCTCGTTGCTGTCGAAGCGCATCATCCATTCCACGTTCCCGACCCTCTCGGTCGATCTCACTTTGAATTGGGCATTTTATGCCGCCGTACTCGCAATTCTGGGAAGCCTGTTGGGCGGATTTTATCCAGCTTTCCGCGCCGCGCGACTTGACCCAGTGGACGCACTGGCGTATGAGTAGAGTCACCTCTCAGCGGTCAGCTTTCAGCTGTCAGCCGAACGGGGTGACTGATAGCTGAAAGCTGACGGCTGATACCTGTTGCTATGGAACCCATCATCGCCACAGAAGATCTGAAAAAGATCTACCGCATCGGCAAAGTAGAAGTGCCGGCACTGCGGGGCGTTGACCTCATTGTCCAGGAAGGCGAATTCCTCGCCATTGTGGGGCCATCCGGTTGCGGGAAATCCACGTTGCTCCACATTCTGGGCGGTTTGACGCCTCCCACCAGCGGCAAGGTGTGCGTCGACGGAAACGACTTCACGGTGATGAACGATGCGGACCGCACCCGCTTTCGGCGCCACAAAATCGGCTTCGTGTTTCAGCGCTTCAATCTGCTTCCGACGCTGACGGCGCGCCAGAACATTCAGATTGCTCAGCACATTCAAGGCAACGGATTCAACCCTCACCGTTTCCAGGCCATCGTGGATATGCTGAGGATCAGGGAGAAGCTGGATCAGAAACCCAATACCCTGTCGGGCGGCGAACAGCAACGCGTGGCCATCGCCCGCGCCGTTATTTGCGAGCCCAAAATTCTGTTGGCGGATGAACCGACGGGCAACCTCGACACCGAGAATTCTCAAATCGTCCTCAACATGATGCGGGCGCTCAACCGGTCCTTCCGGCAAACCATCTTGATGATTACCCACAACCTGGACGCCGCGGCCGTCGCTGACCGCATTGTTCGGATGCGGGATGGGCGGATTATTTTCGATTGATTCCTGCCGCATTTCCCGCTATGTTCGTTTCGATTGTCTTCTATGGCTCAGAGCACGGAATTGCGCCACCAGACCGTTACGTCCACCCCACAACAAGGTGAAGCGCACGAGGGCACTGGAGTATGGTCGAAGATCAAGCTCGTGTGCGTCCGATCCGTTTTCTGGACGTACAAACGAGGAAGCTGGCAGTACGACATTATCGTACTCGTGATTCTTGCCTTCATCTTCTTGACGCCTCGTTCCTGGTATACGCCACAGCCCCCACCGCCCGTGACTGGTTTCTTGAAAAATCAGGGTATCGTGGAGGTCGGACGCATCGAAGGCAATTGGAGCTATTTTATCGACGCCAGGCTGGTAAAGTCCCGGCCGAACCAGACACCCGAAGAGGCGGTGCGCGATATCCTGTCCGAGCGCCTGAAAAGGCCCCTCACCGTGAAGTCGGTGGACGAAATCCAGGATAAGAAAGGCGCCGTCCTGGGCTACACGGTTGTCGTGCAGCCTTGAGGATCTCCCTTTCCTTCCGGCTGAAACGGACCGCCATGCTGATTGAAGTGCCAAGCACACTACGACGTTGGATCCAGTTCGCCGTGACTTGCTCGGTTGCGCTGCTCTCGCTGCCGGCGTTGCTTGCGTCCGCAAGTCCGATTCTGCATAAGAAAAAACCTCCTCCGCCACTGGGCGAAATCCTGGAGCGGATGAACGACAGCGCCAAGCGGCTGAAGACCGTCTCGGCCGACCTCGAGTACACCAAGGTCACCGTCGTGGTGGACGACAAGTCCACGGAATACGGGGAACTGTTCTTCCAGACGGGTAAGAACGAATCTATTCTGATCAATTTCCACAAGCCGGACCCCAAGGCGATCCTGTTCCTGTTCAAGCAGAAGAGGGCCGAAATCTACCTCCCCAAAAGTAATCAGATCCAGGAATATGATTTCGAAAAGCACAGTGGTCTAGTGGAGCAGTTCTTGTTGCTCGGCTTTGGAACGGAAATCGGTGAGCTTCGAAAACATTACGGCATTAAGATGATCGGCGAAGAGGTTCTGGACGGCGATACGACGGCCGTCTTGGAGTTGACCCCGCTTCGGGAGGACATCGCCTCGCAGCTCACCAAGGTTCAGCTTTGGGTCAGCGAAGAGTCCTGGATTCCGACCCAGCAGAAGTTCTTTGAGTCGGATGGCGATTACCTGATCACGCGCTACACTGCCGTCAAGGTGAACCGCGAGCTGCCGTCCTCGACCTTTCGAATCTCCGCCCCCAAGGACGCCAAGCGCGTCAAAATGGGCTGACCGATCGTAGCCGGATTTCCCCATTCAACCCCAAAAATCTACACTTCAGCCCCATTTTTCTACACTTCGCCGGATTCCGGTTGTCTCTCGTGCAGCGATTCTAGTAAGCTGGGGCACCCTTGGCGGAGGGTGCTTGCCCGGGCCGGGGAGCCTGAGCTCCGGAGCCTGAAGCAAGATGCAGTCTGGTACATCGTCGGACTCAATCAAGGCAGTCAATTCCCAAGACCCGGCGTTAGGCGCGGTTTTTGCCCTGTTGCGTCCGGCGCCATGTCTATGAAACTTATCGCACTGCGGCGCACAATTCGTTTCTGGCACACCCGCGTCCGCGAGTGGTGGATGATCGGCTGGGGCCTCGCGACTCCCCATCATACTGTCCTGGCACACCTCATCCCCATCCGGCGCTGCAACCTGTCTTGTACCTACTGTAATGAGTTCGATGACTTCTCCAAGCCTGTCCCGGCCGCGGAGATTTTCCGCCGTATTGATCGCCTGAAGGAGTTCGGCACCAGCATCATCACACTCAGCGGGGGCGAGCCGCTGATGCATCCGCGATTGGACGATATCATCCGGCACATCCGCAAGCGCCGCATCATCGCCGGAATGATCACCAACGGCTACTTATTGACTCGCGAACGTATCGAGGGGCTGAATCGGGCCGGACTCGAGCACCTGCAAATCAGCATCGACAACGTGAAGCCGGACGACGTCTCGAAGAAGAGCCTGAAGGTACTGGACAAGAAACTTCAGTTGCTGGCTCAATACGCCATTTTCCAGGTCAACATCAACTCCGTGCTAGGCAGCCCGGTTCACCATCCCGAAGACGCTCTGGTGGTCGCCCGGCGCGCCCTCGAGCTAGGTTTTACGAGCACGGTCGGCATCCTCCACGATCACGAAGGCCAGCTTCGGCCTTTAGGGGAGCGAGAGCAGAAGATTTTCACGGAAATCATGGCGCAGGGCCGGCGCTCGTACTCACGCTTCAACTATTTCCAAAAGGATGTCGCCCGCGGCGCGCCGCACCAGTGGCGTTGCCGCGCCGGCAGCCGTTACCTTTATATTTGCGAAGATGGGCTGGTGCACTACTGCTCGCAACAGCGCGGCTATCCAGCCATTCCGCTAGAGCAGTACACGCGAGAACATCTCGAGCACGAATACTTTACCAGGAAGGGCTGCGCCCCTCTCTGTACCATCGCCTGCGTGCAGCAGGTAGCCCTGCTGGATGATTGGCGCCACCCGCAAACCCGCGAGGGTTTCCGCAAGCCCGCCCGCGATCTCGTTCAATTGCCGACGCCGGTCGAAGAACGATTGGGTGATTGAGTGATCGGGCGATTGAGCGATTGTCCGAGAAGATGTCAGTAGTCCGTCGCGCCTGGCCGCCAATCACCCAATCACCCAATCACACAATCGCTGAATGATGGAGCTACCACTCGATCTTAGCCAGAATTCCGCCCAGAATTTTCACGTCGTTATGGGAAATTTATACGGCGCAGGAGATCCTGGAAGCGCGGGGCGCCGCGGGCTGGCACATCTGCTTCGACGTCCTTGAGCGGCTCCTCGCGGGTGAGCCGATGGGACGCATCGTCGGCGCCGAGGCCATGAAGTTCGGCGGCTGGCAGCGCTTGAACGCCGAGTACGCCAAGCAGTTCGGCGTTGAGACGCCCAACTGGCCGTCTCAGGCGGCTCAAAAGTCGTGAATCGAGTGGATCGCAAAACAATAGAGGAGGTCCCGTTGAACTGGAACAAATGGGTTCGGCAGACCCTCCGCTGGCTGTCCATTGCCTTTACGCTGGCCGTCATCGTCAACATCGTCGCCGTGGTACAGGGGAAGTATACCTCCTGGGTGGGCCTCTCGGCGCCGCTCCCGCTCGTCTTGCTCCTGTTCACCGGGCTGTACTTGTTCGTTGCTGCCGTATGCCACCAAGTGGGGCAGCGGGCAACGCACCGACTGAACCCCGATCCCGAAGCTGGTGGAGGGGCGTTACATTAACTTCAGCGAATCGGGAAACTTGCCGGCACGTTGCGCCCAACAATTCCAACTTCGGCAAAGTTCGATTTTCACACGCTAATCGGCTGATCACAATAGGGTTCCACCTGGCGCATCGATTCCAACTTCGGGATCGGGGCTGAACGGCCGGCCGGTTGAGAATGCCTTCCGATCCGAGAACACGAATCTAGCGGCGCATGAAAAGACGCAGACCGCAAACCCGGCGGTCAGCGCTACCAGCTGACCGGAATGATCCCGGAATCGTGCCCGCCTTGCCCCGGAATCCGCATGCGCTACAATACATATAAGGCACAACGAAATGCCGCACCGTCATGAAAAGGTACACGGAGCAAGAACTCGCTGACGTTTTTCAGAGCATTACACGAGAGGGGTTGTGGACTCCATGGAGCGGGGTTCCGCGCCGAGAAGCCGCACCGCTCGCGGTTGGCGTATACCTGCGATACTCGGACCTTGTCCCTGGTGTAAGCAGCTTGAAGGAGCGGTACTGGGAGGCGCTGCAGAAGGTACCTAACACGAGCACGGTCGTAATGCTCTCAATGATCAACGGAATACTCAGCTCTGGGTCAGCAGACCTCTCCCTGCACGCCGTGCTGAATGAGCAATTCCTAACGGGTGATCTCAAAGGGCGTGTTGCGGCGTATCGGCGCGAGGATCCCGCGCCCACGGTTGTATTCAACCGGGTCGGCTGCTTGCAGCTGATACGGCACTTATTGGTCTATGGGACGATCATTCCAGCTGGCGGCGCGAGCCCCCAGACCCAGAATCTCGGGGAGCTCGTGCTACTAGCAAACGAGTTCCTCTATGACGATTCGCTGCCACTCCCCGCCCAGCCCAGCGATTTAGATGTGGCCGCGCTGGCTGCTCCCACGTGGGATATCTACAACCCCAGGGACCTCGCCTACGCGATGTCGCGCATGCATACGATGCTGCGGGAGATACTTCCTGGTAACGATAAGCAAGTGCGCGCTCTCTCAAAGGCGGCGGGCATAGATCCCAATCAGATCACAATCGATGGCATTCCGCTGGTGGACTTCCTCGCTGTGGTGTTTGGGCTTTATTCCCGTGGGCAAAAAATGACCACAGATGTACGAAGCGCCTTGTTTGACATCGGGGAGATCTTCAAGAAAATCGGCCCCACAGGAGCTCTTCAGCAGTTCATGGCCGCCCGGAGCTTAACACCCTCTCAGTTCCGCGAGCAAGTGGGAGAAGGCGGGGAACCTTCAAGGGATAAATTCTTCCACGAGCTGGAAAGCCGTTCATTTATCAAGGGCGCTTTGGTGGATTTCCGCCGCCGACCCCTTCTGATGCTGGACGACAAACGTGCGGTCATCCTTGACCTGCAGTTCTTGGTGGAGTTGCTTACGGTAGGGGTCTATTACAGTATTTTCGACACGCTGCCGAAAGACCGGAGAGATAGGTTTCGCGAAATGTGGGGCCGGATATTCGAGCTCTACGCGGTCGGGTTGCTGCGTGAGGCTTACCCGGAGGGATTAGGATTTTTGCAAACCGATGCCGAGTTTCCGGGCGGGCAGATAGACGCGCTTGTTGATTTTGGGGAAGAGGTGTTGGCTTTCGAAATGAAGTCATCCTTGCTGACGGAAGTGGCGAAGCGGGGAGGGCGCAGTAAAACATTTGAAACTGACGTGTACAAAAAGTTTGTCCGCAATGAGAAGGGTGAGCCGAAGGGCGTGGCACAGCTCGCTAAGTCCTGCAGGGCTATCGTAGAGGGGACTCTCAAAACTACGCTGCGACCCCCACAGGTTTACCCGATCCTATTGTCGGAGGAGCCGGCCTGCGAAGCACTCTGCTTCAATTCCTACCTTAACGGTATTTTCTGGTCCGAACTCGGCACTAGCCCGAACGTGAGACCGTTGTCGGTCATGTCGATTAATGAGTTCGAGGAAGTACTCGGCCAGGTTTCGGCAGGAGTGCTGACGTGGCCCAGTCTGCTTAATACGCGATTCGACCACGAAAATGTTGTTCCTGTGTCAGTCCACCAGGCTCTGTACACTTGGCTACGCTCCAAGGGAATCAAGGCGATCCGAAATGAGGCCCGGAGGGCCAAATTTGAGAAGGCAGCTGCCGAAATATTGCAAAGGTATCAATCTACCCCGGGGTAGACGGGATAGCGCAGACGTGGCCGCTGTGTGGCTTCGTCTGCGGCTCTTCGTCCGTCATGGGATATTATTTTTAGATGTTAATATTATGGTTGATGCTCTCATGTCAAGAACCGCGGAGTAGTGCTGAAAGGCGTACAACTCCGCGGCACCCGCTGAGGACGGGCGAAATGGACAATTCCGATATTCTTCCAGACAACCAGTCTGTCGAGGCATCGTTCGGGATAAAAGAGGATTGGCAACACTTCTCAAAAACTCACCAAGTGCTCTTGAGGAAGTTGCCTCTTTTGTTTAAGACATTCGAGCGAGTATTCCTTCGCAGGATGGAGACAACTGAGCCTGCTGACAGGGTGATTTACTTCCTCGGTCGGGTCGCGATGGAAGACTTCATGGAAATTGTCCTTCTTTGCGGCAATGGGTACGGCGTGGGTGCGTTAAAGATTTTGCGCGGTCTTTATGAGCGAGCCGTCACAGCGGCATATCTCGCAAAGTATCCGCAAGAGGTGGATTCCTTTCTGGAATACCATCATGTGCATATGGGGAAGCTGCTCAACCACACCGCCGAACTGTTTGATGTCCGGCGCATTTTTCCAGAAGATAAACTCGCTGAGATTCGGGCAAACTACGAGCAGGCGAAGCCACGGTTTCAGGAGCCACTTTGCAAGACCTGCGGAACCACGCGAACCCAATTCTCTTGGTCAAAGCTTGATATCGGCGCGATGGCGAAGAAGGGCGACGAGTACCTGGCGAAACTCTATTTGACATGCTATTTCTTGCCGACCCTTAAAGCCCACAGCACACTTCACGCGCTTTCGACACAGGCAAAACCTTGTGACAATGGCGGCCTCACCTTTGACGATGGTGCACAGCGGGAGCACTCAGATGAAGCGTTCAGAGCGGCACACCTGACAATGCTTATCGCATTGGGCACTCAGAACCGCCATTTCAAACTGGGCCTCAATGAAGAACTTGGGGAGAGAAGGGGAGAATTCGCTGAAGCGTGGGGGCAGCCTCCCGAGGATGTGACAGCCGACAGTCCCCCGAAATGAAAACACCGACTGCCCGGTTGTCGGTAGCGTTATTGGAAAGCAGCCCAGTCGTCATTGACTTGGCGCACGACCGATGGGAACGGCTTTAACGTTGAGGGGCCGGGATGGTCGAGCACATTCCATGGATTGGACCTAATTACTAGAATGCGGCAACTCCCTTTGGCGGGAACAGAGCGGCAATCATTGGCTATCGAACCAGAAGAGGCTTCCACTTGCGGAGGTTACAGGTTACGCTGAGCGCAGCTAAATTAGGTGCGAGAGTTGGAGGTGTACATGAAAAGGCCCGTGGAATCTGCCTCGGCATTAATCGACGAGAAGATCAAGGAACTTGGGGACTGGCGCGGGAAGACGTTGGCGAAAGTGCGCGAAATCATACACGAGGCAGACCCTGAGATCGTCGAAGAGTGGAAGTGGGCGAAACCCACGAACCCCGGAACACCGGTCTGGTCCCGCGGCGGCATTGTCTCGACGGGAGAGACGTACAAGAACGTCGTCAAGATGACATTTGCCAAGGGAGCTGCGCTCGAGGACCCTTCCGGTCTATTCAACTCCAGCCTCGACGGGAATGTCAGGCGCGCCATCGACATCCACGAAGGCGACAAGGTTGATGAGGCGGCCTTGAAGGATCTCATCCGCGCTGCAGTGGCGCTCAATCTCCAGGGCAAGAGCAAGCCACGCTACCGGACGGTACGTGGCAAGCCGAAGCCCCGGCGAGCGAGCAGCAAGCGGGCCGACTAGTGCCGTTTCAACTTAATGAGGCTAGGTGTTCCCCTTCCGGCGTACGGTGTCAACACGCCGTCGGGTTCACCCATATTGTCCGGAGTAAGTTGGAACGGCACTAGCTTCATCGCAGGTCCCGGCCATATCTCCTCCCCTAGGGGAAGAGCTTCGGCACCTGCCTCATACGCCTTAAGGCAGTGACGAGTGACAAGTGACGCCTCGACGGGCCGCCTTATCGAGGTCAGTGAGGCAACGAAAGTGGGACAGGCTGGATAATACCGCGCGGTCTGGAGTGCGGCAGCAAGCTGCCGCACTCCAAAACTCAGCACTGGTCGGAGTCCCCGTTCCGCGCAAAAACGCGGCTGCTAACATTGTCTTTGAGGAGCGTCCAAAACGAGCGGTCGAGGTAGGAGCGGATGGAAACGTAACAGCCCCCGCACTGGTTAGTGGGGACGAACTCTTTCAGCATCGCCCTCTGCGAGGCATATTCGTTCTCAAACATCGAGCAAGGACGCAAGCCTCCCACGGGCGTCACGACCATAAACCTTCGTCCCGCGTTGCACCCCGGCACGCTCCCATCACGGAAGAAATCATGGATACCCGAAAGCGTCCAGGGCGAGTTGGCGATGCGGCCATTCTTCGCTTTCAGCTCCAGTAATTGATCGAGAGTCTTGCGGAGCAGAGCCAGGTCCTCCGCCGACTGAATGTAATGTTCCATGCTCCCGGTCCGCAGGGGTGTATAAGCGCTGTAGGAGATGGAAACTCCCCATTCTTTGGCCCGTTCGTAAATCGCGATCAGTGCCGGAAGATTCTCGCCGGTGATGGCGGTATTGAGCGCCACGTCGTCGTAGCCGTGGCGGGCCAGCGCGGGAACCAGCTTCTCGAGGTGAGCATAAAGCCCAGGTGAGCGGCGGAAATCGTCGTGCCTGGAATCGGGAAAGTCCAAGGAGATTGAAAACTGGTTAATGCCGAGGGGGCGCAAAGCCAGATATTTCTCCTCCGTTAACAACCGGCCATTGGTTACCAGGATGGTGTAAGGCAGGCCGCTCGGCTCCTTTACGGCTCGGATGATCTCCGCCAAATCCTTCCGCAGCAGGGGCTCGCCGCCCGAGAGTTGCACGACCATGGGCTTCAGAAGGCTCCGCAGCTCGGCGTAATCCTCCGCCCGAAGCAGCCCCGCCGGGTCGGGTTTCATCCCTCCCTTGTCGCAATGCCGGCAATTGGCCGTGCAGGAGTGAGTCAGCTCAAAGGAAACCACCAAGGGCCGATTAATGCAGAAGCTCCACGTGCCTCGGGCAATCATTCGCGCCGCTCGTCCCACAGGTATGGCTTTCAATGGCTACTCCGGAAAGTAAGATCGCGCCTCAAAACTCGATTCAGCGCCCCAGGATTCTAACGAACTTCGGGGTGATTTTCCAGCAGAATGCCCTCCTTCCGGCACCATGCTAAGTCGCGTGCTCCCTAGAAACTAATAGCATATCCCTGCCGGCCTCCAGGAGCAAGCTGAAGATTTGGCGTTCCCAGACTGTGCCCCAGTTAAAGGCCAATTCACCATTCACAATTTACTATTCAGAGTTTTCTTTGTTGATCTTCCACTCGATCTGCGCCAGAACTCCACCCAGAATTTTCACGTCGTTGTTCGTCAGGCCGAGATCCAGCAGCAACCGGCGCAGCTTGATGAGCGTGGCATCGCGGCTCTTCGGCTTGATATAGCCCACCTCGGCGAGCACGCGCGCCGCGCGCGCGAAGACGTGATCGATGGATTGAAGATTGGCAGGATCGGACTGATGGGTCGTCGTCGCGGGCGGGCGAGTTGGGACGGCGCCGGCGCGCGCCAATTCGTAGGCACAGACCGCCACCGCTTGGCCGAGATTCATTGAAGGGCAGCGCGCGGCCGTCGGAATTCTCACCAGCGCATGGCAGAAACTCATCTCCTCATTCGACAGGCCGGTCTTTTCCGATCCAAAGAGCAAAGCCACCCGGCCCCTTCGCGCGCGCGCGGGAAGCCACCGATCAAGCTGGTCGAGGGGAATCAGTTCGCGGTCGAGATTGCGACGCGAGCCTGACGTCGTGCCGACCACCCACGTCTGATCGCCAATCGCTTCACGAAGCTGATCGACGGCGCGCGCTGAGCGGATGATCTCTTCCGCGCCCACCGCCGAGCGAGTTTCCTGCCAGACCGGCGGATGCGGCGCGACGACCATCAACTCGCGCAACCCGAAGTTGGCCATCGCCCGCGCCGCCGCGCCGATATTCAACGGGTTCCGCGGCCGCACCAGAACCACTCGAAAATTTGACCAGGCTGCTTTCATCTGGAATTCCGTGATAGGTCGTTCCTCAAAATATCGCTGGATATCCGCGGTCTTCCAATTGTACATGTAATATATACAATGCGAAGAATCAATATGTTAAAGACTAGGCCGTGAGGCCCAGCAGCTTGCAAACGCTGCCGTTTTCAAGTTTTTGCTGCAATTATACACCCTAGAATCAATCACTTAGCACGAATTCAGCCGCTCACTGCCGGTTTTTTGGCATTTCTCCAGCTATCACGGAACCATTGCCGGGCTCTCTGCGGCCGGCGCCCGGCGCGTTGCCTCGATGGTGGCGGTCAGTGATTCCCCCGCGAGCTTGCCAATCATGGGTCCGATGCTCCATCCCAATCCCTTCGGCACATTTCGGGTCACTGAACTGGCACAGCGTTCGACACAGGCGCAGTTGTCTTTCTCCTCGAATCGCCAGTGGGAATTCAGACGCCACAAGAACCCGTAGTCGGTGTCAGGCGGCCGCGCCCACTGTATCGGTTTCCCGGCATGTTCAACCTCGGCAACGCGCGTTGCGTAGGAGCGGCAGCGCCAACGCATGGAATCCAGGGAAGAATACAGGACATCAGGATTGGTGTCGAGGATCACCGTGATGATTTTCTTCTTCCGAAGCTGCAAGCAGATTTAGAAACTGTCACTCTGCCGCCCGTTCAGCATCGAGTCGATCACATCGGGCTTTCAGCAGGCGGATGAAAAAACGGCCGGGACGGGGCGCGGGAATGACCAGCGTTTCGAAGGGGATTCAATTTCAAATGACATCATTAGCCACTGCCGAAGATCTCTATGCGACGTGCTGGAATTGTGATATAAAGCCCTCGGCGTCTTTGGCACATTCGAGGGTTTTATCCCGCCCACAAACTCCAATTCTGACGAACGTCCCCGGGCTTCGTCCGCGAAGGACGTGGTGTGTCCGTTGAACGGCTTCAAGAAGCGAACCGCGCCGGAAGGCTCCGACGCCGCCGGCGAGCCGCAAGGCTTCCCGCCTCTGGGCTCGGCGCTCAAGGTCCTGATGATTTGGCCGCGCTTTCCATCCTCTTTCTGGAGCTTTGACGGAATCCTTGATCTTGTTCCGATTGAGACCGACCAGCCGCCGCTGGGGTTACTCACCATCGCCGCACTCTGTCCGAAGAACTGGACGCTCCGGCTAATCGACCGAAGCTTTGACGCTCTGCTCAATGCGGACATACTCTGGGCCGACCTCGTCATGGTGAGCGGAATGCGTGTCCAGAAAGACGACATTCGCGAAACCCTGCTGCGGGCCCGGGCGCTTGGCCGGCGGACGATCGTCGGCGGCCCCTTCGCCAGCAGCGAGCCAGACCTGCTGCTGTCCATGGCGGACCATGTTGTGGTCGGCGAGCCCGACGAGGTTTTCCCTGAGATTGCCGCCGATCTCGAGCGCGGCTCCGCCCAGCGGCTCTACACGATCAAGGACAAGCCCGATGTCAGCAAGACGCCGCTGCCCCGGTTCGATCTGCTCAATATCGGGAAGTATGCCTCCATGGCGGTGCAATTCTCCCGCGGCTGTCCGTTTCAATGCGAATTCTGCGACATCATCACCATTTACGGACGGAAGCCCCGAACCAAGAGCCCCAGCCAGTTGATCGCGGAGCTCGATGCGTTGTTTGCGCTCGGCTGGCGCGACCAGGTCTTCATCGTCGACGACAATTTTATCGGGAACCACAAACTCGCCCTCGAGCTGGCCGTCGAGCTGGCCGCGTGGCAGAAATCTCGTGGCTATCCGATGTTGTTCTACACCGAGGCCTCCATCGATCTGGCGCAGAGGACCGAGTTGATCGAAGCCATGGTGCAGGCGAATTTCTTTTATGTCTTCATCGGGATCGAAAGCCCCTCCCCAAAGTCCCTGACGGAAGCCAAGAAATTTCAAAACCTGCGGAGAGATCCGCTGGAAAGCATTCGCTTCATCCAAAGCGAAGGACTTTGGGTGACGGCGGGCTTCATCATTGGTTTTGATTCTGACACCGAGGATATCTTCGAACAGCAGACGGACTTCATTGAGCGCGCTGCCATCCCTTGGGCTATGGCCGGGTTCTTGCAGGCGCCCCCCACGACTCCGCTTTTCGATCGAATGCTGAAAGAAGGCCGATTGATCATGGATACCACCGCCACCAGCAACTTCGATCCGCCCAATTTCAAAACTCTCCTCCCCTTGCCGGTTCTGCTTCAGGGTTACCGCAGGCTTCTCGCCTCCCTCTATGAACCGTCAGCATTCTACGAGCGGTGTTATCGTTCGCTGCTGCACTGGCAAGCCCGCAAGCCGCAAAAAGCACCCGATATTCCACTTTGGCCACTGATGGGTATCGTGGTTCGATCCATCGTCCATCAGGGCATTTTTGCCTCCTACCGGAAGGCTTACTGGAAGTTCCTGTTGCGACTCCTGAGGCGCTGGGTCTTAGACCAGGCAACTTTCAGCATGGGGTTTGCGATGCTGCTCTCAGGACACCACTTCATACGCTATACCCAGAAAGTGGTAGCGGGGCTCGACCGAGAGCTCGCGAAACTGGGAGTCGACCGAAACCAAGTTCGCAATACCGAAGTTCTCTCAGGAATCCCCGCCCCGGAGATGCAGACGTAATTATTGAGAATTGCATAATATAGTTACACTGCGAGGGTGTGCTTAGCGCAGCGTAACTGACAATTTTCCTGCGTTATGATGAAACCGAAGTGAGGAGGGGGCGGCGCATGCGGCGACTAACGGTTGCGGTACTGGTACTTGGCAGCGTCGTGGCGGCCCTGAAACTGCGAACGAAAGGAACAGACATGGAGACGGCGCACAACGTTTCGATACCGGAAATGACGGAAGCGATCTCAGCGCGGCTCGTCACGCAGTGGGAGGCCTGGAAGAACCAGGATGCGGCATCCAATAATGCGATCATAGCCGATGACTTCAATTCTTTCTGGCCCGATGGCTCCCGCCACCTAGGAAAGCCCACCGCACAGCAGATGTCCGAGCAGCCCATCACAGGGTACAAACTGTCAGAGTTGCGCGTCGTGCCGGTGGGAGCGGATGGGGCCCTCGTCACCTACTTCGCCGACGTCAAAACCCCCGGCGACATCGTTAAGTTTCACATGGCTGTGGGAGAGGTCTGGGTGAAGCGCAACGGCCAGTGGCTAATCCGCGGTTACTCGGGCACATTAATAAAGTAGAATCACCTGGACTTTGTCTCTCGGTCGCATCACGGATGACGAACTTCCTACGCCTTTATCTGATACCACTGATGTCCCGACCGAGGGCGCAGCTATGTTTGCGCCTGGTCATCACGGGCTTCCTCGTGGCCGCAGGACTCGCCTGGTTCATCCCTCAAGTGACTGGCGAGCCGTTCATTCGACGGGTCCTCATTGGCGACTGGCTGCTGGAAATCGGCTTGATGTGGCTGATCATTTGTTTTCTCACGTACCCGCGATGGCTCCGGCGCAGTACTTTCATTTATCTCTCGATGCTCGTGGGTGTTTTTTGGCTGTTCGCCGACCACTTTCTGGTTCACAACATGGGCCCCGGACCGACCTACAGGATGGCGTCAGCAGCCTTGGGAGTGGGGACGGGCTTTGTTGTCTTGTTGAACGTCTGGCTTCTCAAGAGAGTGGTGCCCGGAATTGGGGAGAGACAGATTCGGCTCGGCAACGTCCTGCTGTCCTCCCTCGCAGCTCTTACGATAGCGTTCGGCGAAAGATTTCTGCCGACTCTGGATAAGTGGCATCCATTCCCTCCGTGACCACCTCGCGGGTGGCGTCCCGCATTGCGGGATCGCGTTTTTTTGCGATGTATGCGACCCCGGGGGCGATAGAATATTCGGGTGTCCATCCTGAAGCACGATTACAGTCTCAATCACCTCCATGACGAAACGCGGGTCGCATACATCGCGCCATGCGGGACGCCACCCGCCCAAGCAGCGCCACAGAGGAGGAAAACCGTGAGACATAATATGTTTCAGCACTCGCTCAGCTTGGTTTGGCTGTTCGTGGTAATCGCGCCGATGGCGGTGTCGGGGACGCCTCCGAGGAATTCCGGTGAACCCCAATCACAATCCTCCGTCCCGGCTGAGAGCCGCGAGAAAATCGAGAAACTGCTTGTAGTGATTCGGGACGCCAAATTGCGAGAAAGTGATCCCGGTCGGGTGGTTGAGGCTATTGAAGAGCTTGGTCACGTGAAGGCCGTGGAGGCCATCGACGACTTGGTTAAGCTTTTGACATTCAGACGAACCTGGCCGTGGGAGACACCCGGTGGTCCCATACAAGAGTTCCGCATTGAGACTCCCGGCTTACGCTACCCCGCTGTGAGCGCCCTCATCGAAATCGGCCAACCCTCGGTTCCGGCCATGGTCAAAGTGATCGAAGCCCACGAGTCCAGTTCCCTCGAATCCCAGAATGCCTTGTGGGTTATCAGATCCCTATTTCAGTACAACGGAAAGGAAGGAATTGACTACCTGAAAGAGGCAGCGAAGCACAGTTCCTCCCCCAGGGGAGCGCAGCGGCTGACTGACGCAGCAGATAAGCTACCTGTACGCTAGTCGGCTCGGGCCTAAGTGGGTAGCGGTCTTGGAAGCTTTGACCAAGTGTATGGACGTTCGCTAGCCGGCAGGGTTTCGGCTGTTTGAGACTCTGCGCTTTCTCTCTTCGGATGGGGTGCGCGCGGTTATAATTCGCGTCGGAAGCGAGTGGGACGAGGTGAGGGGAGAGACGGATGTGACCGCTTGGGTGCGCTTGAGTAGTCGCAGTCGTCAGGGCTCACGTCGGGTTTGGAGGTGAGATCCTTGGAAAAGAGAATTGCGCTGTTCGCGCTCGCTTTCGTTGTTGCAGGGTGCGTGGCGGGGCGGGGCTTGGCAGGGCAAGCGCGGCCCAGCCCTCCGCCAGAGCCGTACATCGAAGTAACGTCGATTACGCTGCGGCCCGCTGTCATCCATCACCGCCTCAAACCAAGAACTGCCACGGTGATCGTGAAGGTGACAGCCCACGGACGCCTGCCTGGCGGTTGCACGGCTCAGGTGGAGTTGGGCACGTGTCGCACCGAACCGCAGGGAGGAGTCAAGGTCGAGTATCTCCCCCCTGACCTGGTAAAGGCGCTCAAGGGGAGATCGACGACGTACAGATTCACGGTTCGCACGCCCCCTCAGGCCGGCGCCGGGACCGTGACGGTCTGTGCGACGCTCGGCGCGATCACGCCGGGAGTCAACAGGATAGACCCGCCGCCCCCAGAGCAGTACCTTGCAGTCTTCGAGGTAGTCGACCCGTAAATGGGCTTCGGGACCAGGGTCTTGGGTCGCCGGGCAGCAAGTCGCGCGGACCCCGGGGGCGATAGAATATTCGGGTGTCCATCCTCAAGCACTATTACGGTCTCAATCACCGCCATTATCTAACTCCAGGTACTTACCGGCGGGCGCGTCTGTTTGCCTCCGAGTGTTTTAGGAACCGACGGGCGGCGACGCTCGCCGAGCTGCGCCAGGAGCTGACATTCCGGATCATCGGATACGTCCTGATGCCGTGCTCGCCACTTGCCACATGCCACTCGCCACTTTTTTCTATTGGCCGTGGTCCAGTTGGAGGTTTTATTTTCTGAATGATGCTTCGATCTTGGTGATAGACAGAATGCCGTGATGGCAGCCACGAACCGGGGTCGCCTACATCCTGACAAAAACCGTCGGGATCCCGCCATGCGGGACGCCACCCGCGCATAGGTTCACAAAGGCCTCATATGCTACTACGAGAGGAGGAGCGAAGAGCGTGCGGAAAATCGGAACCAGTGCTGGGTGCTTTAACGTGGCACGCAAGGGGGTCAGTTTTAGTCATACGTGGGCGCAGAGCCTTGCGTTGCGATCTCCACCCCATTGTATGTGCCCTCAGCGGTAAAACCAGCATGCGTCGCGCTCAAGAATCTGCTTGCGTTCTTGGAACCTCACTGCCCCGCCGAACGTATCTTGTGTGTGTAGCACTTCGTGGTTGCAGGGGTACGGCTTGGCGTACCCCTACAACCGGGGCGGCCGATTCGGATCGAGCGCCGGACGGAACGGCGGGAGGATGCCATGGGAGCTTTAGTGCGCGACCTGCGGTACGGGCTGCGGATGTTGACGAAGAATGCCAGCGTGACGGCGGTGGTGGTGATATCCCTGGCGCTCGGGATCGGAGCGAACAGCACGATTTTCAGCGTGGTGAATTCGCTGCTCTTCCGGCCGCCCGCTGTCGACGAGCCTAGCCGCTTGCAGGATATATGGCTGCATAATAAGACCACGAGCGACCTCCTCGGCGGCTACTTGACGCTTAACTTTCCCGATTTTGCCTATTACCGCGATCACAACTCGGTCTACTCGGGCCTGGCGGCTGCGGCCGGCGACGGCAGCGCGGCGGTCTGGAGCCGGAACGGCGAAGGCGTGGCCGTTCAGGGCTTCCTGGTGTCGGCCAATTACTTCTCGGTGCTGGGCGTGAAGCCGGTACTCGGCAGGGGATTCCTGCCGGAGGAGGACGAGGCGGGCGGCGCGCATCCGGTGGCGATGGTTTCCCAGGCCTTCTGGCGCGAGCGTCTGGGGGGCGACCTTTCCGCGTTGTCGAAACCGCTCATGCTGAACGGCCGCGCCTTCACGCTGGTTGGGGTGGTGCCGGCCACGTTCCACGGAGTGATGATCGGCTCATCGGCGGACGTCTGGTTCCCGATGGGCATGCAACAGTCGGTGAGCCCCAGCCTGGACCTCACCAGCCGCAACGAATACTTCCTGGAAGTGATTGGCCGCCTCAAGCCTGGCGTAACAGCGCAGCAGGCGCAGGCGAACTTGCAGGTTCTTTCGGAGCAACTGGCGCACTCCTTTCCTGAGACCAACAAAGACCTGGTTGCGATCACCTATCCCGCCGCGCTCATTCCGGGACCTTTTCGCGGATTCCTCAGCATCATCACGGCGGCCCTGATGGCCATGGTGGGGCTGGTGCTGCTGATCGCCTGCGCCAATGCCGCCAACCTGTTGCTGGCCCAAGCCTGCGGACGCGGACGCGAAATGGCGGTGCGGTCGGCGCTTGGCGCCAGCCGCTGGGCCCTGGTGCGGCAAGCCCTCGCGGAGAGCGTGTTGCTCGGATTCCTGGGCGGTGTGGCGGGATTGCTTCTGGCAGCCGTCGCGGCGCCCCTGCTCCTTCGGCTTGAGCCGCCGGGCATTCCCATTGCGCTCGAGATGCCCATCGACTGGCGGGTCCTGTCGTTCACCTTGGCGGTCTCGGTGATCACGGGAATCGTGTTCGGCCTCGCACCCGCCCTACGAACTTCCCGGCTTGATTTAGTGTCGGGCTTGAAAGACGGCACGCCGGGCAGCGGCCAAACGCGCTCGCGGCTGCGGAGCATCCTGGTAACGGCGCAAGTGGCGGTCTGCCTCGTGCTCCTCATCGGCGCCGGGCTCTGCTTGCGCAGCCTGGCGAACGCTCAATCGATCGATCCTGGTTTTGACACCAATAATGCGCTGGTGGCCTCACTGAACGTGGAGACTTCCGGATACAACGAAGCGCGCGGGCGTGCTTTCTACAAAGACCTGCTCGATCGCGCCGCCGCTCTCCCTGGTGTGCGCGCGATCAGCCTGGCGGACATGCTTCCGTTGGGCACGGCGGAGCGCACTGAAGGCTTCAAGATCGAGGACTCCAGCGCGCCGTCCCCGCGGCCGGGCCAACAGGGCCAGCAAGAATTGATGGTCGACGCCGTCTGTACGGCTCCTGGTTATTTTCGCGCTATGGGCATTCCGCTGCTACGCGGTCGCGACCTCACCGAGCGCGATACGAAGGGCGCGCCGGCCGTAGCGATCATCAACGAAGTCGCGGCCGAACGCTTTTGGCCGCACCAGGACCCCATTGGGCGGCGATTCACATTTGGCGGGGATGATCCCAAGAGCCAGCAGCGTTACGAGGTGATCGGCGTGGTGAAAGCGGGCAAGTACCGTACGCTTGGGGAAGAACCCCGGCCGTTTATCTACCAGCCCTACTGGCAGAACTACCGACCGGGCGTACACCTTATCGTGCGCACCCAAGGTGACACCGCGGCGGTCCTCAGCGGCCTGCGGCGGACCGTTCAGGAGCTTGACCCCAACTTGGCACTCTATGACGTGGAAACTATGAAGCAGATCATGCTGCTGCCGCTCTTCCCCGCACACGCCGCCGGCCTGTTGCTGGGCGTGTTCGGAGCTCTGGCACTGCTTCTGGCGATGGCGGGCCTCTATGGCGTGATGTCGTACCTGGTGGCCCAGCGCACCCATGAAGTGGGCATCCGCATGGCTCTGGGAGCGCGGGCGGCGGACGTACTCAAGCTGATCGTGGGCAGCGGCATGCGACTGACGCTGGTGGGCGTGGCGATTGGCCTCGGCGGAGCCTTGGCCGTGACACGTCTACTCTCCAGCCTGCTCTACGGCATTCGCCCGACCGACTTCGCGACCTTCGCCGGAGTCTCGCTCACCTTGACCGCCGTGGCCGCGCTGGCCAGTTACATCCCGGCCCGGCGCGCCATTAAAGTGGACCCAGCGGTGGCCCTGCGGCACGATTAATTGACGATTTTCGATTGCCGATTGAAAGACAGCCATCGGCCATCAGCGCTCAGCCCTCAGGTAGTGGAGCTTGAGCGCGCCATCTTCTCCTGCTGATTGCTGAAGGCTGAGGCTCTTTCAATTCAGTTGCAGCACAGAGGCCACGCGCGCGGTGAGCCGGTGCAAGGCGCGGGGCGAGGCGGAGACGGGGCACGCTCGCGCAGCGGCGGCGGTGCTCGAGCCGAGGGTCGCAGAGGCCGGAATGCGGCGACACGTTGACCTGTCCCCACCCTCTCTCTTGCCCTCTCTCTTGAGGAGCACTTTATGAAAGCGATTGTATGCACACAATACGGACCACCGGATGTGTTGCAGTTCACGGAGGTAGCAAAACCTACCCCCAAGGACGATGAAGTCTTGATAAAAATTCATGCAGCATCCGTAAATCCAATTGACAGTTACCTCATGAGAGGACCGTTGTTCTTCCTCCCGATGATCGGGGGGCTGCTCAAACCAAAACACAAAATCCCCGGCTGTGATATCGCCGGGCGAGTTGAAGCGGTTGGCAGAAACGTAAAACAGTTTCAGCCCGGCGACCAGGTGTTCGGGGCAACAAGCGGGGGAGGCTTTGCCGAGTATGTGTGTGCTATTGAAGATAAGTTGGCACTGAAGCCAGCCAACCTATCGTTCCAGGACGCAGCAGCCGTACCCATTGCGGCAATCACTGCCCTTCAGGGTCTTCGTGATCAGGGACGCATCCAGCGAGGCCACAAGGTTCTGGTTGACGGCGCGTCTGGGGGTGTGGGTACATTTGCGGTCCAGATTGCCAAATCGTTCGGGGCTGAAGTCACTGCCGTGTGCAGCACAAGGAATGTGGACACGGCGCGATCGATTGGCGCAGACCATGTGATTGATTACACTCGGGAAGATTTCACGCAAAGCGGGCAGCGTTACGATCTGATTCTCGGTGCGAACGCCCATCATTCGGTTTTCGATTACTGGCGTGCGCTGAGTCGGGACGGAATTTTTGTCATGGCCGGAGGCGCTTTGGCTCGAATTTTCCAAGCTATGTTACTGGCACCATTCCTATCGCGGATTGGGGGCAAGAAGATGCGTTTCTTTATTGCGAAGATAAATACGAAGGATTTGGTTCTTCTGAAAGATCTTCTTGAAGCCGGAAAAGTTGCACCCGTCATGGATAGACGTTACCCGTTAAGCGACGCGGCTGAAGCTCTCCGTTATCGTGAAGAAGGACATGCGCGAGGGAAAGTCGTAATAACCGTTGAACATAGTAACGACACTTAACAAGGCGCTGCGCCAGACCGCTATTCATAAATTAATACAACTGCATTCAGAACTGCTATAACCAGCCCATCGGCCAAGGTGTCAAGACAAGCGCAAACTCTTGACCGAGGCACGTGCCGTTCCGCCACTGACGTCAGGAATGATGATTAATTCAAGTACGTTGGCATCAGGGACGTCAACTTGGTATTCCTCGACCTCCTGCACTGTTCTAGGTGGGCTGAAATTCCAGCGCTGGCGCACTAGTTCTCGAAACGAGCGCCCAGCGTCGGCAGACCATCGCAGGACGAACTCTTGGGTACGATTTGTGTCGTATTCCTCGAAAACAAGCTCGATGCGTCGAAGCCGTTGCGGCGCATCAAAGATGAGCCGGATCGTTTGAGTTCCCGGTTCGGCAGCGCGCCAGCCCCGTGTTTCTGCTGAAACGAGTGCAGACTCGATGGAATAATCTGCTTCTTCCGAGGTGACCTCGACTACGGCCGCTCGGTCAACGTCTATCCAGGCTTCGTCTTGAGGCCGAACAATTTTCGGAGCCGCACTGATAATCCGCTTGCGCATAATTGATATTCTCCCTTCGATCACTGCCGCGTTCGACTCGAGCCGCGATCGGTTTCCTGATGTGCGCCGGCTGACCCGATAGACCTTCACCGCCCCGTCGGACTCAGGAACGGCGCCGCAGTCAACGCCATACTTTCGGTTGCCCGGGCGAGCGGAAATGAAGAGGGTCTCTCAAATTTTGCAGCTCCCGGTAATAATAGAGCGGAGCAGGCCGTCTTTCTTTGAACCGCAGCCTCTTCAGAAACTCGATTTCCTCGCCGGTGGCACCGCTGCTGAGCCCAGGGTCCTTGAGGAACTCCTCCAGGCCCGGCTCGACCTCGAAGGGCCCATCCGGCTCCCGCTCGACGAATTCAAATCTCTTCGGGGCCCCAAGTGCCAGCCGGCGATTGAGGACAATTTCCACGCCAAAAGTATCGAGGTCAATGTCCCAGGACTCGATCAGCGGATCCATGAAGGATACGCAATTCTCACTTGAAACCTCGAAGATGCTGGTGTCCAGGAACTCGAGAATGACCACCCGCATATCTTCGTAGCTTCGGTTGCTCATTCGCGCCACCAGGCGGACCCAGTTCTCGCTTTCCAGTTCTTCTTTGGCGACTCGCTTCGCCACATCCAACAATTTCTGGGTGACCAGTCGTTCGAGTTCGCCAAGGGGTTGCTTCTCAAAAATTGCCTGTATTTGTTTTTGCTTGTCCGGTTTGCATTTGCGAAGGATCAAGTCTCGAACTTCCTTCAACAACGGCGCGGGCGGGTCTGCAAATTTTCTTTTCAGTTCCTCCTGGCGCTCGAGGTCAGCCAGCTTCGCCAATTCACCCTTCGGGAGCTTCAAGAATTTTGCCATCTTGTCATAAATGTCCGTTCGATTCGGGGCCGGCGGGGCTTTCTTTCGGGTGAGCAGTTGCGAAATGTAGGATTCCGTAACTTGCGCAGCCCGAGCTAGATCTCGCTGCTCGAGACCCAATTGTTCCAGCCGGTGCTTGACCACAAAGGATATATCCATCGGGACTCCCCACATTGGTTAACTGAGTGAGATCAAAAATCCTAGTCAAGAGAGAATGTCTCAGATTAGGCTTGACAAGTCAAGTTAATTCACCTAAAATGGTTAGCGAGATGAGGCTTCCTCCGGACACTCTCCAGATTACCTGAACTAAATCGGGTTATCTGCATCGCACCCCTTAGAGGACAAGGAGATTGCCATGTTTGCTCGACATTTATCCATGCATCTGAAGCCCAATAGTGTCGGGGAGTTTGCCCGCACCATCGAGCACGAAGTCATTCCTTTGCTTCGAAAACAGAAGGGCTTCCAAGACGAAATCACGCTCATCGCCTCCGAGGGGCCCGTGGCGGTTGCGATCAGTCTGTGGGACACCAAAGAGAACGGGGATAGCTACGGCCGCGGAACCTATCCACAAGTGCTAAAGAATCTCGCAAAGGTGGTTGAGGGGACTCCTCAGCTTCAAACCTATGAGGTTGCCAACTCGACCTTCCACAAGGTAGCTGCTTTGGTCGCTGCCTGAAGGCGGAAACGTCTCTTTGGTTCTTGGTCCGTTCTCAGCAGCAAGTGGCGAGTGACCACTACTGTCCGGTCATTGAATTTGTCTTTCGCTCTAAGTTGCTTTGAGCCATGAACTTGATGCGTCAACCGACCGTTTTCGATTTGAATTCCGAATGCGTTTTTGGCCATTCTTCCCGGGCATTC